>ENA-UEPH01000009-UEPH01000009.1-human-gut-metagenome-genome-assembly--contig:-NODE-9-length-220551-cov-12.738736_pt1 | contig 220551 bp, 200 predicted proteins | sample MGYA00242891_ERZ507898 | MGnify/ENA primary metagenome ERZ507898 (study PRJEB26167, sample SAMN06115411) | human gut metagenome | host: Homo sapiens | place: China:Guizhou | collected 2014-10-15...
GGGCCGTATCTCAGTCCCAATGTGGCCGGTCAACCTCTCAGTCCGGCTACTGATCGTCGCCTTGGTGGGCCGTTACCTCACCAACTAGCTAATCAGACGCGAGGCCATCTTTCAGCGATAAATCTTTGACATCAGGGCCATGCGACCCCAATGTGTCATGCGGTATTAGCAGTCGTTTCCAACTGTTGTCCCCCTCTGAAAGGCAGGTTCCTCACGCGTTACTCACCCGTCCGCCACTGTCCTCTACTTCTCTTGGACGAATCCTCGATCCGTAGATTCTCGTTCGACTTGCATGTGTTAAGCACGCCGCCAGCGTTCGTCCTGAGCCAGGATCAAACTCTCTATAAATCGTATCAACACAGCGTCTCCGCTGAGCTAATCTCGTTACAGAGCTATTTGTCATAGCTTCAAAAACTTTTTATACTTAGCTTCGCAGGTAATTGACTTAACCCTGCTCCACCAAGTTTCGTCGCACATTTTCATGTGCTCCCGTCTGGTGCTTTTGTTCGTTCATTGTTTAATTTACAAGATACACGCCCGCTTCTGCGGAACATTCATCATTTTACCACAAACGCTTTACATTGTCAAGAACTTTTTTCAGGGTTTTTGACTTTTTATCGAAAGCCTTTATGGTTGCCGTCCTTGCGGACAGCTTATTTAGGATACCACTCACGAGGGCGTTTGTCAAGAACTTTTTTCGGCTCTTTTCAAACTTTTTCGCTTCGGTCCCCGCCGCTCACCTCCCGGCGAACAGCTTGTTTACTTTACCACACTCCCCTCCCCTTGTCAACGACTTTTTTTCCTTATTTTCAACTTTTTTCAACGCTTTGTAATCCCTGTCAAAATCTGGGCTTATAGGTTGTGCGTTTTTCACAGGCTTTACAAGCCTTTCCCCTCTATGCTATACTATTTATAATATGTTAGACTGGAGCGTACCCTTTTATGCCGCACTATTCTTACCTGCTTTTCGATGCCGATAACACTCTCTTCGATTTCGATGCCGCTAACCGCAATGCCTTCCACACCGTCTGCCGGCAGTGCGATATCCCCGACACCGATGAGACCTTTGCCCTCTACGAGCGCTGTAACAACGCCATGTGGGCCGCTTTTGACCGGGGCGAGTGTACCAAGGATTTTCTGGTGGTAGAACGCTTTCGCCGTTTCCTGGAGGCCATGGCGCTGGATCGTGACCCCGCCCTTTGCAACCGCATCCACCTGACAGCGCTGGGGGAGAGCACGCTTCTTCTGTCCCACGCCGAGGAGGTCTGCCGCACCCTGTCCCGGACCCACCGTCTCTATATCGTCACCAATGCCGTGGCCTCCGTCCAGCGCAGCCGCCTGCACCGCAGCGCCGTGGCCCCCTATATCACCGACGCCTTCATCTCCGAGGATGCCGGGGCCAGCAAGCCCAGCCGAGCCTACTTCGACTATGTTTTCGCCCACATCCCCGGTATCACACGGGAGAATTGCCTGCTCATCGGTGACTCCCCCTCCAGCGATATCCGGGGCGCCAACAACGCCGGCATCCCCTGCTGCTGGTACGACCCCCACGGCACCGCCCTGCCGGAGAATCTCCACATCGACTACCGCATCACCGACCTGAGCCAGCTCTACGATATCGTCTGACTCTCACGCAAAAGCCCGGAAGCAAAGCTTCCGGGCTTTCTCTTATAGTTGGAAATCCTCCTGCCGCAGCTCCTCCGTCTCCAGCTTTGCCGGACGGGGCGGCACCCGCTTCAAGGGATCGTAGCGGAACGCACCGCAGTGGGACTCCGCCGACACGATGCCCTTCTTGGCGCAGATGACCTCATGGTCATTGGCACGCCCGCCTCTGGCGCAGTAGCTGCACCGGGGCTCGATCTTCTTACGAAACAGCATGGTACGCCCCCTCCTTCATTACAGTGTGTAGAGCTTTACAGCCCCATCCTCTGCGGTTGCCTTGATCTGTGTGATGGGCGTCTCATAGCTCTCGATGATACGGGCCGCCATGGGATCCTCCACATCCTTCTGGATGCACCGCCGCAGATTCCGTGCTCCATAGGCCGCCGAATAGGATTTCTTCACCAGATAGTCCACCAGCGCATCGTCGTAGGTGAAGTGATAGCCCTTCTCCTCCAGCGCCGCCTTCAGCTCCTCCAGCATGATCCCGGCGATGCCCCGGAAGTTCTCCTCCGTCAGCTGGTGGAAATATACGATCTCGTCCACACGGTTGATAAACTCCGGGCGCAGGAACTCCTGCAGGGCCTTCATCACCCGCTCCTTATCCTGATCGTCTGCGCTGCGGCCGAAGCCCACAGCGCCCGCCGCCTTGCCGGACCCGGCATTGGAGGTCATAACAATGACGGTGTTCTCGAAGTTCACCTTCCGCCCGTGGGCATCCGTGACCTCGCCGTCATCCAGAATTTGCAGCAGGATGTTCAGCACATCCGGATGGGCCTTTTCGATCTCGTCGAACAGCACCACGGAGTAGGGCTTGCGCCGGATCTTCTCCGTCAGCTGCCCCGCCTCGTCATAGCCCACATAGCCCGGAGGCGAGCCCACCAGCCGGGAGACGGAGTGCTTCTCCATAAACTCCGACATATCCAGCCGGATCAGAGAATCCGGTGAATTGAACAGATCGTCTGCCAACTGCTTCACCAGCTCCGTCTTGCCCACGCCGGTGCTGCCCACGAAAATGAAGCTCACCGGCTTGTGCTTGGGGGAGATGCCTACCCGGCTGCGCCGAATGGCCGCCGACACCGCATCCACAGCCTCGTCCTGCCCCACGATATGTTGCTTCAGCCGCATATCCAGCTCCGCCAGACGCTTGAACTCCTCTTCCCTGATCTTGCTGGCGGGGATCTTGGTCCACATCTCGATGACCCGTGCGATGTTCTCCATGGTCACCTGCGGCACACCCTTCTTCTCCAGCTCTGTCAATTCCTCCTGCAGGCGCATCTCCTGGCTCCGCAGCTCTGCAATGCGGGCATAGCGCTGATCCAGCTGCTCCTCCGTCACCTCCTCCCCCTCCGGGGCCTCGACAGACATGAGGGTCTCCCGCTCGAAGGTCACGTTCTCCAGATCCCGCTTCACCTCCATCCGGCGGTTGATGGTGGGATCCTTCAGGTTCAGATCCGAGCAGGCCTCGTCGATGAGGTCAATGGCCTTGTCCGGCAGGAACCGGTCGGTGATATACCGCTCCGACAGCAGCACCGCCTGCCGCAGCACGCCCTCCGGGATGGACACCCCGTGGTACGTCTCATAGTAGTGGGCAATGCCCTTGAGGATCTTCAGCGTGTCCTCGATGCTGGGCTCCGCCACCGTCACCGGCTGGAAGCGCCGCTCCAGCGCCGTGTCCTTCTCGATATACTTGCGGTATTCGTTGAAGGTGGTGGCTCCGATGACCTGAATCTCCCCACGGGACAGGGCGGGCTTGAGGATGTTGGCGGCGTTCATGCTGCCCTCGGCGTCTCCGGCCCCTACGATGTTGTGTACCTCGTCGATGACCAGAATGACGTTGCCCAGCTTGCGGATCTCCTCGATGAGCCCCTTCATGCGGCTCTCGAACTGTCCCCGGAACTGGGTACCGGCCACCAGAGCCGTCAGATCCAGCAGATAGACCTCCTTGTCCCGCAGCTTGAAGGGGACCTCCCCGGCGGCGATGCGCTGGGCCAGTCCTTCGGCAATGGCGGTCTTGCCCACGCCGGGTTCACCGATGAGGCAGGGATTGTTCTTCTGCCGGCGGTTCAGGATCTGCACCACCCGCTGGATCTCCTCCTCCCGGCCGATGACTGCGTCCAGCTTGCCCTCTCTGGCCCGGCGGCTGAGGTTGATGCAGTAGTTGTCCAGATATTTGTGCTTCTTCTCGCCCTTGCGGGACTCCTTGCCGGTCTCCCGCTGCGGGGTCTCTCCCTTCTCTGCCGGGGGATTGTTGTTGCCGCCGAAGAGCCGGTTCAGGAAGGGGAAGGTGGCGGTCTTACCGCTCTCCTCATCCTCGTCGCCGTCCTCATTGGCCTGCGCCACATCCCCCAGCTCCTCGGCGCCGCCGAAGGCCTGCATCATCTCGCTGTTGAGATTCTCCAGATCGTCCGGGGTGATGCCCATACGCTTCATCATGTCCTCCACCTGCGGCAGACCCAGCTGGGCGGCACACTTCAGGCAGAGACCCTCGTTGACAGGCTCTCCCTTTTCATTCATCCGTGAGATAAACACCACGGCTACGTTCTTCTTGCATTTGGAGCAAAGTGTAGGTTGCATAGTTCTCCTCCGTTACAGGGTTGATTTCACCGGCGTCACAGGGCTGCAATGAGACCGATGGGATTGTTTTCCGCAAAGAATTTCAATAGGATGCTGTCCCGGATCAGCTCCGGCGTCACCACCCAGTTAAATCGCTGCATGAGCCACACCGCCGCAAACAGCAGCAGCACCGCCCACACAAGGCCCAGCAGAGCGCCGCCCAGTGCGTTCACCGTCCGCACCAGCGGCAGCTTCCCCGCCAGATCCAATGGCTTGAGCAGCAGCCATACCACCAGCAAAATGGCGATAAAGGCGGTGGCGTACACGATGCCGTAGGCGATGGAGTGGCTGACACTCTCCGTCACAGCGGAGAACACCGACTCCCCGGTCTCCTTCACCCGCTGCGCCACATCCTCCAGAATTTTCTCCAGACTGTGGGCATCGAAGGCGAAGGCCGACAGCAGCTCTCCGGCATCGGCTCCGTCCTGACCGGACAGCTTCTGCTGGATGCTCTCCCGCAGCAGCGGCTCCAGCCACCGGCTCACCGGCGTCACGAAGCGGTTGGCACACCATGAGGCGCCGAAAAACGCCGCTCCCACGCTGATCACGCCGGCAAGGCTCTTCATCAGGCCCCGCTTGGCACCCAGCCACACCAGCCCCACCAGTACGGCGGCCAGCACGGCGTCTATGGCCCATGTCATACGCATTTCCTCCTATTTATCAGGCCGCCTTACGGCAGGTACAGGCTGGCCGCCGACGCACCTGTCAGCACCGCCGATCCGTCGCTCCGCATCAGCACCGTCCCCGCCGCACTGACATCCTTCAGCACGGCGTATTCCTGCAAGTCCTTATCATAAATGGTCAGGTGGTCCTGATACAGCACCGCCACATACTTCCCTGCGGCGGAGAGGCTCATGACCTCCTCGTCGATATCCAGCGATGCCAGCTCCCGGCCCTGACTGTCCACCGTCACCAGCCTGCCCTGACTGCCGGATTTGTACCGTCCCAGCAGCAGAGCCGCATAGCCGTCTCCGTCCAGACTACACCGGTGGAGGTATCCGCCGTCATAGCTGTAACTCCCCGCCAGCTTGCCGCCGGTGGTCACAAACTGCAATCCCGTCTCCATCACGGCGCAGTAGCTGCCGCCCACTGCGCCCAGATCGTATACCACGGCATTCTCCGGCAGAAGACATTCTGCGTAACGCTCCTCCCGGCCCAGCCGGTACAGAGCCAGACTGCTGACAAAGCTGCCGTTCTCCTGCCCCATGGTCACCGCCGCCATCTGGCGGCTGTCGGCGGATACCGCCGCCGTCATGAGAAACTGATCCCCAGAGTGGAAGGCAAATACCTTCTCTCCCTTGGGGTCGTACACCTCCACCGACGCCTTATAGCCGGAGGTATTTACCGTCACGGCCAGATAGCCGCCGGGGTTCAGAGCCGCTGCCAAAATGTCGCCGTCCAGTGTCAGCCGGTAGACCTCGCCCTGAGTGTCCAGTACATAGATCTCCTTGCCTCCGACGTCGTAGATCGCCGCCCACTTGCCGTTTCCGGTCACAGTGCAGTTGGTGAAGAGGATGCTCTCGCTGTATCGCACCTGTCCGTCCTCACCCATCAGCAGGATGCGGCTGTTGGAGGCCGCCGCCAGCGACCCGGACAGGGACACGAACCGATACTCCCGGTCTGCCGCATACTGGTATAGCTGGGCGCAGCCGTTCTCGTCCTTCTCCGCACGGGCATAGATGACGCTGCGGCGCAGTCCGTCAAAGGTACCCCGCTGCCACAGCAGGGACACCGCCACCACCGCCAACAGCACCGCCGCCACGATCCCCAGCCACAAAAGCCGCCGACGGGTCCATATTCTCTTTTTCTCCACCCGCCGGGGAGCGTCCTGCTGGGGATTGCCCCCATCAAATTCCCGTTTATCCATTGAGCCGTTCATCCTCATACCAAACCCTCGTCAGGTACAATCCTCCCGGCGGTGCCGTTGGCCCCGCCAGCGTCCGGTTGCCGGAATCCAGGATCACCGGGATATCCTCCGGCTTCAGCTTTCCCTCCGCCGCATAGAGCACCGTCCCGGTAATGGCCCGTACCATATTATACAAAAAACCATTGGCGCATACCTTCAATTCCAGCAGTTCCCCGTTCCGGGTCACATGGCAGTAGTAGATGGTCCGCACGGTGCTGCGCACATTGGTGCCGACGCTCCGCACGGCGGCAAAGTCGTGGGTTCCTTCAAAGGCCCGCGCCGCCCGGTCCATCACCTGCTCGTCCAGCCGCTTGGGATAGAAATACGCCCGATTCACATAGAAGGGATTCTTGATGCGTGAATTGTAGATGCGATAGGTATACTCCTTCCTGATGCAGGAGCCGATGGCATTGAAATCCTCCGCCACCTCATAGGCTGCCTTCACCACGATATCCTCCGGGATATGGGTGTTCACCGCAAAGGGAATGCGGTCTACCGGGATCCGGGAGGAGGTCCGGAAATTGGCCACATAGTGCTCGGCGTGGACCCCGGCGTCGGTACGCCCGCAGCCGGTACACTTTACCGGTTCGCCGCACACCATAGAGAGGCCCCGCTCCAGCGTCTGAGCCACTGTGACCTCCGTTTTCTGCACCTGCCACCCGTGGTAGGCGGTGCCGTTATACATCAGGATCAGTGCGATGTTCCGCACGATGCACCTCCTTAGATACCCATATGCTTCAGCACGATAAGTCCCGCCGCCAGCGCCACAAAGGCTGCCAGCACCACAAAATCCGCCGCCTGATACCGCAGCACGTGCAGGGCCGTCCGCCCCTCGCCGCCGTGGTAGCACCGGCACTCCATGGCCGTGGCCAGCTCGTCCGCCCGGCGGAAAGCGCTGATGAACAGCGGCACCAGAATGGGTACCAGTGCCTTGGCCCGCTGGAAGATGTTCCCGGACTCAAAGTCGGCGCCTCTGGCCTTCTGAGCGGACATAATTTTGTCCGTTTCTTCGATCAGTGTGGGGATAAACCGCAGGGCAATGGACATCATCATGGCCAGCTCATGCACCGGCAGGTGCAGCTTCTTCAGCGGCCCCAGCAAATTCTCCAGCCCGTCCGTCAGGGCGATGGGACTGGTGGTATATGTCAGCAGAAACGTTCCCATAATGAGCATCACGATCCGCAGCACCATGTAGATCGCCGCCGTCAGGCCCTCATAGGTGATATGGCCCAGCAGCCACCCCTCGCCCACCGCCGTGCCGCCGGTGAAGAAAATGTTCATCACCGCCGTAAACGCCACAATGACGTACACGGGCTTGAGGCCCCGTGTCAGGGACTTCATGGGTACACGGGAGGCCACGATGCACACCGCCAGCACCGCCGCCACAACGGCGTAGGTCAAGGGGCTCTTGGCATTAAAGAGCGCCACGATGTACAAGATCACCGCCATTAGCTTCGTCCGTGGGTCCAGCCGGTGGACGATGGTATTGCCGGGGAAAAACTGCCCCAGCGTGATATCCTTCAGCATCCCTCGCCGCCTCCCCTCCGGGCCAGCAGCGCCTGCTCCAGCTCCTCGATGGTATATACCGCCGGGTCGATATCCATGCCGCGCCTGCGCAGCGCCATGGCGATCTTCGTCACCTGCGGCACATCCAGTCCCGCCTGCTCCAGCTCCTCCGCCCGTGCAAATACCTGCCGGGGCGTGCCGTCCATATAGACGTGGGCATCCCGCATCACCACGATGCGCCCCACGTTCCGGGCGATCTCCTCCATGCTGTGGCTCACCAAAATTACCGTGGCCTGCTTCGTCTCGTGGTACGCCCGGATCTGCGCCAAAATTTCGTCCCGGCCACGGGGATCCAGCCCCGCCGTGGGCTCGTCCAAGATCAGCACCTTGGGTTCCATGGCCATGACCCCGGCGATGGCCACCCGGCGCTTCTGTCCGCCGGAAAGGTCGAAGGGCGACTTCTCCAGCAGCTCCTCCGCAAGGCCCACCATCCGGGCCGATTCCCGCACCCGGCGGTCGATCTCCTCTTTATCAAGCCCCATGTTGCCGGGGCCGAAGGCAATGTCCTTATACACTGTCTCTTCAAACAGCTGGTACTCCGGATACTGGAACACCAGCCCCACCTGAAAGCGCACCTGCCGGATCTGCTTGGGGTCCGCCCAGATGTCCTTGCCGTTGAGATAGATATGCCCCTGCGTGGGCTTCAGCAGCCCGTTGAGATGCTGGATCAGCGTGGATTTCCCGGAGCCCGTGTGACCGATGACCCCTAAAAATTCCCCCGGCATGATATCCAGCTCTACCCCATCCACGGCGCTGCGCTGAAAGGGCGTCCCGGCGCTGTAAGTATGGGTGAGCTGCTCAATTCGTATGATTGGTTCCAATTCGTTACTTCCCTTCTGCGCCGAACCGCCGGTACAGCGCATCCGCACATTCCTCCACCGTGATGGCCGTCAGCGGCAGGTGCTCCCCCTGCCGGTTCAGCCGCTGCATCAGCTCCACCGTGTCCGGCGCCGCCAGCCCCAGCTCATGGAGCCGCTCCACCTGTGCAAAAATCTCTCTGGGCGTACCGTCCATGGCGGCCTCGCCGTCGTTCATCACAATGACACGGTCCGCCTCCTCGGCCTCCGCCATGTGGTGGGTGATGAGCACCACCGTCATGCCCCGCTCCCGGTTCAGCCGGTGGATGGTGTCCAGCACCTCCCGCCGTCCGTGGGGGTCCAGCATAGCCGTGGCCTCGTCCAGCACGATGCACTCCGGCTCCATGGCAATGACGCCGGCAATAGCCACCCGCTGCTTCTGTCCGCCGGAGAGCAGATGCGGCGCATGGCGGGCAAAATCACTCATGCCCACCGCCGCCAAGGCATCGTCCACCCGCCGGCGAATTTCCTGCGGCGGAACGCCCAGATTTTCCGGGGCAAAGGCCACATCCTCCTCCACCACGTTGGCGACGATCTGGTTATCCGGGTTCTGGAACACCATGCCCACCCGCCGCCGGATCTCCAGCAGCATCGCCTGGTTATGGGTATCCATCCCCTCTACATACACCGCCCCGCCAGATGGCAGCAGCACGGCGTTCATGTGCTTAGCCAGAGTAGATTTCCCGGAGCCGTTATGCCCCAGTACCACCACGAAGCTGCCCTTCTCGATGCCAAGGCTCACGCCCCGCAGCGCCGGCTCGCTCCGCTTGCCCTCCTCCGCCGGATAGGCGAAGGTCAGGTCCTTTGTTTCGATCATGGTCATATTCTGCGTTCTCTTTTCAATCGTTCTCAAATGGCGTGGCTGACCTTCAGCATCTGCCACAGCCAGACGGAGGCCACCGCCACGCCCAGCACCACGGACCAGCCCACCGGCTGTCCGTCCCGCCGCAGCTGCACCACCCGCAGCGTCTGTCCCAGTAGGAACAGCGCCAGCGCCACACAGTACACCATCAGCGTCACCCACACCGGCGGCACCAGCTGTGCCGTCAGCAGCACCGCCAGCCACCCCACCTGCAGAAGGGCCATGAGGCCGTAGCAGATGCAGCTGCCCACCTCGGCGCTACCCAGCCTGTTTTTCTTCATTGCACTCTCCTCTTGCAACCGGCTGTTTCTCTCTTAGTTCTTATAAGTCTTGTTATTCCGCCGTCCACCGGCCGGTAGCGCCGCAGGGCAGCGCCATACCGGACTGCGTACACGGCAGGCCCAGCTCGTCCCACGTCACCCTGCCGCCGAAGCGCTTGCCCACCAGCATCTGCAGAATGTACCCCAGCACCGACGGAGCCAGCCCCGTGGTATAGGAGTTGAGGATCACGAACAGGGGCTTATCCGACAGCACACGGGCGCAGAGCTTCACAAAGGGGAACAGGTTCTCCTCCAGCTTCCACACCTCGCCGCCGGGTCCCCGGCCATAGCTGGGCGGGTCCATAATAATGGCGTCATAGGTCTTGCCCCGGCGAATTTCCCGCTCCACGAACTTGGCGCAGTCATCCACGATCCAGCGGATGGGGGCCTCCTGCAGACCCGTCAGCCGGGCGTTCTCCTTGGCCCACGCCACCATTCCCTTGGCGGCATCCACGTGGCACACACTGGCCCCCGCCTTGGCACAGGCCACCGTGGCCCCACCGGTGTAGGCGAACAGGTTCAGCACCCGGATAGGCCGTCCCGCCCGGCGGATCTGCTCCATGGCAAAGTCCCAGTTGGCCGCCTGCTCCGGGAACAATCCCGTATGCTTGAAATTCATGGGCTTGACCTGAAAGGTCAGCTCCTTATAGTGGATGGGCCAGCTCTCCGGCAGCTTCCCCTTGTCCCAGTGGCCGCCGCCGCTGGAGGAACGGCTGTACCGCCCGTTGGCCCTCCGCCAGCCGGGATGGCTGTGATCCGTCTCCCAGATGGCCTGAGGGTCCGGCCGCACCAGTATCTGTTTGTCCCAGCGCTCCAGCTTCTCTCCGCCGCCGCAGTCCAGCAGCTCATAGTCCTTCCAGCCATCTGCGATCCACATAATAGGGTATACCTCCGCACATTAAATCAGTTTATTATACAATGAACCGTCCCCGCCGTCAATGCGGCATGACCATTTTTCACCTTCCAGTTCTTGAACAAATCTTGAACTTTTTCCTCCGCCTCTCCCCGGCCCGAAGCATGACAAAAGTGTCACTTCCAGTCCTTGACAACCTGTCTCTCATATGGTATCCTATGTGTACTATAATCTCTAATACACATAGAATCTTCATACAGAGAAAGGATGCTTCCTTATGGATACTTTGCGAATGACCAATTACATCATCGCCGTTGTTTTCTTTGTCTGCTATACCTATCAGTTCCTGTACATTCCCGTTCCGTGGCTGCTGGCCAAGCGCAAGGCTGCCAAGGCGGCGGCGCTGGAGGCCACGCCCCACAACTACGCCGTGCTGATCTGCGCCCGGAATGAGTCCGCCGTCATTGCCGACCTCATCGGCAGTCTCCGCAGCCAAACCTATGACCAGAGTCTGCTGCACATCTTCGTGCTGGCGGACAACTGCACCGACGACACCTCCGACATTGCCCGCAGCGCCGGAGCCACCGTCTATGAGCGCTTCAATAACGTGCAGGTGGGCAAGGGCTACGCCCTCCAGACCCTGCTGGGCCATCTGGAGCAGGACTACCCCGCCGGGTTCGACGGCTACTTTGTCTTTGACGCCGACAACATTCTGGACCCCGATTACATCGCCGCCATGAACCGTACCTTCTCGCAGGGCCACGATATCGTCACCAGCTACCGCAACAGCAAGAACTACGGCGATAACTGGATCTCCGCCGGCTACGCCCTGTGGTTCCTGCGGGAGAGCCGCTACCTCAACCACGCCCGCAGCCTGCTGGGTACCAGCTGCGCCGTCTCCGGCACAGGCTTCCTCTTCAGCCGGGCCGTGCTGGAGGAGACCGGCCCCTGGCCCTTCCATCTGCTGACCGAGGACATCCAGTTCTCCGTCCACGAGATCCTTCAGGGCCGCAAGGTGGCCTTCGCCCCCGACGCCGTCCTCTACGACGAGCAGCCCACTACCTTCCGCCAGTCCTGGCGGCAGCGGATGCGCTGGTCTCAGGGCTATCTGCAGGTGTTCCGTGACTACGGCGCCCGCCTTCTCCGGGGCACCTTCCGGGGCAGCTTCTCCTGCTTCGATATGTCCATGGCCATTATGCCCGCCTTCGTCCTCTCCACCGTCAGTATTCTCGTCAACCTCACGCTGGGTGTCGTCGGTGCTCTGGCCGGAGACAACCTGTTGGTGGCTTTTGAGTCCGTGGGACAGATGTTGCTGAATATGTATCTGACGCTGCTGGTGCTGGGCGGCATCACCACCATTACAGAGTGGAAGAATATCCGCACCTCCCCCGTCAAGAAGATCGTGTATATGTTCACCTTCCCCCTGTTTATGTTCACCTACATTCCCATTTCTTTGGCGGCTTTCTTCTGCAAGCCCCAGTGGAAGCCCATTGAGCACCGGGTCTCCGCAGCGCACCTGCGAAGCCGTGACCGGCAGGAACTTCTTCCCTTCTGACATACGGTGCGGCGGGCTTTCGGCCCGCCGCACCCTTTCATCTTATCTGAAAAAGGAGTCTTTCTCCATGTACCGTATTCTCGTCTGCGACGGTGAAAAAGATATTGTTTCCTCCCTGACCGCCTGTCTCACCGCCGAGGGCTATCAGGTGGTCACTGCCCGCACCGGCTGGGAGGTTCTGAATATCCTGTCCAGGCAGCATATCCATCTGGCCCTGCTGGGTATAAGGCTGCCGGGGCTGGACGGTCTCACCACCGTCACCCGGCTGCGGCAGATGCATGACCTGCCGGTGATCCTCCTGACCTCCGGGACTGACAGCACTGAAAATATCCTGGGGCTCACCATCGGCGCCGATGATTATATCACTAAGCCCTTTCAGCAGGCGGAGCTGCTGGTGCGTATTCGCTGCCACCTCCGCCGCTACCTCCATCTCAGTCCTCCCTCCCCGGCAGCCCTCAAGGTCGGCGGTATTACGCTGGACGATGACGCCAGAGCCGTCACCGTCAACGATGAGCCGGTGTCCCTGACCCCACTGGAGTACGACATTCTGAAATTCCTCATGCAGCATCCCTGCAAGGTATTCTCTCCGCAGGAGATCTATCGCCAGGTCTGGCGGGAGCCTCCCGCCGCCGAAAACTCCGTGGCAGTCCATATCCGCCACATCCGGGAGAAGATCGAGGTGGACCCCAGCAATCCCCGCTATGTGACGGTGGTCTGGGGCAAGGGGTATAAGATCGAAGCCGGGGTATGACAGGGCATCCCCGCTCCGCTCACATTTTCAAAAATCCCCGCGGCATATGCCTTGCATATACGGCGGTCTACATACATATCTCTCTCCTATGAGCCGCCGTGAGAGCCACGGCGGCTCACTCTGTTTCTGCTCGCAGGAATCAGCATAGCCGGAAACAGGGGCTCTTGTCATTTTTGCTTTCCCGTGGTAGAATGGAGAAAAACGAAACATCTAAAAGAGTCACGGGAGACATCGCTATGAACGATCACACCGTTCCGCAGCTACCCCCTCGCAGTCAATGCACCGGCTGCGCCGCCTGCGCCGAGGGCTGCCCCAAAAATGCCATCCATATGCTGCCCGACCGGGAGGGTTTCCTCTACCCCACGGTGACGGACGCCTGCATCCAGTGCGGCCATTGCACCCACATCTGCCCGGTGCTGCGCCAGCGGGAGGCCCATCCGGAGCCGGCGGTCTTTGCCGCATGGAACCCCGACAATGCCGTGCGGCAGAACTCCACCTGCGGGGGTGTATTCTCCCTGCTGGCGGACTATGTGCTGGAGGGCGGCGGCGTGGTATTCGGTGCCGGGATGGACGCCCAGCTGCGGGTCCGCCATGAAGCGGTAAAGCGCAAGGAGGACCTGCCCCGCATCCGGGGGGCCAAGCCCGTTCAGAGCGACGTCACCGGCATCTATCAGCAGGTGCGGCAGGAGCTGGATCGGGGGCGGCCTGTGCTGTTCTCCGGTACGCCCTGTCAGGTGGACGGACTCTACCACTATCTGGGAGAGCACCCGGAGAAGCTGCTGACCTGCGACGTGCTGTGTCGGGGCGTCTGCTCCCCCGGCGTATGGGCCAAGCTGGTGCAGTCCATGGCCTACATCAAGCGCAAGCAGCCGGTGGCCGTCCAATTCTGCGGCAAGCTGCCCGGCCAGAGGGAGCGCCGCTTCCAGGTACGGTTCGACGACGGCACTACCTTCGACTCCCCTCTGTCCAAGTCCGAGTTCGGCAGGGGCTTTTTCGGAAACCTCTTCCTGCGCCCGGCCTGTCACACCTGTCCCTATGCCTCCGTGGACCGGCCCGGCGATCTGTCGTTGGGAGCATTCTGCGGCCTGCCCAAGGACGCCTACCCCCAGGAGCAGCGCAGCGGCGTCTCCCTGCTGCTGGTGAACACGCCCCATGGCGCCCATGTGTTCGATACGCTGCCCCTGAAGCGGGAGCTGCGGCCCCTGTCGGAGGCCGTGACCGGCGATCCGGCCCTGTCCTCCCCGGTGAAGCAGGCGGCCCAGCGGGCGGAGTTCTTCGATGCCTACGCCCGCCAGCCCTTCCAGCAGGTCCGCAACCACTATCTGACGGCCCAGCTTCTCTCCGGCAGCAGGAAGCAGGGCGCAAGGCCCGGCAAAAGATCCGAAAAGCCCTCTCTTTTCGCTGGCATTAAGGAGCGTCTATGGAAAAAACACTGATGCACACCTGCTGCGCTCCCTGCTCCGTCTCCTGCATCCAGCAGCTGCGGAGCGAGGGCATCGAGCCGGTGGCCTACTGGTATAACCCCAACATCCACCCCTATCAGGAGTACAAGGCCCGGCGGGACACGCTGATGGCCTACGCCCCTACCATCGGCATGGAGCTTATTGTGCAGGAGAATTACGGCCTGCGGGAGTTCTGCCGGGCGGTCTGTGGGGATATCGACCACCGCTGTGGCGTGTGCTATGCCCTGCGGCTGGCCCAAGCGGCCCAATATGCCGCCCGGCACGGCTATGACAGCTTCACCACCACCCTGCTGGTGAGCCCCTACCAGAACCATGAGCTGCTGGCGGAGACAGCGGAGCGCATGGGCCGGGAGTACGGTGTCCGGTTCCTGTACCGGGACTTCCGCCCCGGCTTCCGGCAGGGACAGCAGGAGGCCCGTGCGCTGGGCTTTTATATGCAGAAGTACTGCGGCTGCGTGTTCAGCGAGGAAGACCGCTACCAAAAGCAGATCCTCCGGGATCAGAAGGAGCCGGAGAAGCACATACTGCCATCATGATGAAAAAAGCTGAGACCCGACTTCGGGTCTCAGCTTTTTTTCATGATAGGGGTATTACCGCTTGTTGGAACGGATCCAGATGCCCTGCTGCCGGGCGTGCTCAACCAGCTCATCCCGGAACTTGGGGTGGGCCACGGAGATGAGCCGCTCCGCCCGCTCCCATGTGCTGCAGCCCACCAGATTCACGCCGCCGTACTCGGTGACGATGTAGTAAGCCAGACTCCGGGGATCGGTAACGATGTCGCCGGGATTCAACAGCGGTGTGATGCGGGAGACCATCTCCCCCTGCTTATCGGTGAAGGTGGATGTCAGACAGATGAAGGCCTTGCCGCCGGGGGACACCGCCGCCCCCTCCAGAAAGTCCAGCTGACCGCCGGTGCCGCTGATCTGGCGGGTACCGGCGCTCTCGGCGCAGATCTGGCCGTACAGGTCCACGGAGATGCAGTTGTTGATGGAGACAAAGTTCTCGATGTTCCGGACGGTACTGGGAGCGTTGCAGTAGGAGATGGGGTAGGTCACCACGCCGGGATTCTCCCGCACCCAGTCGTACAGATCCTCGGAGCCGATGGCAAAGCCGAACACGCTCTTATAGCGGTCGATGTCCTTGCGCTTGTTGGTGATCTTTCCGGCCCGGTACATATCCAGATAGCAGTCGCACAGCATCTCCGTGTGGATGCCCAGATCCCGCAGATCGGACTGGGCCAGCATCTGGCCCACGGCGTTGGGCAGCGAGCCGATGCCCAGCTGCAGGGTGGCACCGTCGTCCATGTTCTCCACCACGAACTCGGCAATGCGGGTCTCCGCCTCCGAGGCCGGCGGGGTTTGTATACTGGGCAGAGGGTTATGGGGGCCCTCCACGATCATATCCACGTCGTCGATGTGGATGCACTCGTCCAAGCCGCCGTAGACCCACGGCAGATTCTCGTTGATCTCCAGGATCACGATATCCGCCTTATCCAGCACCGCACGGGCGGAGGCGTTGGACAGGGAGAAGTTGAAGTAGCCGTGCTGGTTCATGGGGGTCACGCACATCATGGCCACGTTGACCGTCAGGAAGTGCTGATAGTAGGCCCCCAGATTCCGGAACACCATTGGGTTGAAGCTGCACATCCCCCGGTCGCAGAGCTTGCGCTCATAGCCTGACATATGCCAGCTGTTGTAGATAAAATGCTCCCGGCCGGGGTCGCACTCCACCATCTGGATGGGCTGCTGGATCAGGTAGCCACGGATCTTCACACCGTAGAGCTCCTCCTTGCGTTTGGCAATGGCGGCATCCATCAGAGACGGGAAGGCACAGCCCATGCTGATATCCAGCCAGTCACCGCTCTTGACCACACGGGCGGCCTCGTCCGGGGTGCAGAGCTTGCGCTTATATTCCGATTCATATTGGAAGGGTATAGCCATAGCGTTCCTCTTTTCTGTGTTTCGGGATATGATAGATCGTCTTTTCTTTAACAGAACCGTGCAGAAACGGCGGGCGGAGCCTCCGCCCCGCCCGCACGGGTCCCGTCACCCGGACAGGGCGCAGACACCCCGTCAATGTGCTTTTATTTTACCATGTGTTACAGAATTGTCAATGTTAAATTCTCCAATTCTGCCGGGATGCAGTGCCTGCTTTTGTGCCGATGGGGCAAATCAGCCGATGACCGCCGGGGCCTGCGCCAAATCGAAGGCGCCGCCGGAGACGGTGACCTCCCGGCCGGTGATGCGGTCGGTGTAGGTGCCGTCGGGCAGATCTACGGCCACACTGCCGCCAGCGTTCTTCAGGTCGAAGACGCCCCGAACACGGGCCTCCGGCCCGTCATAGCGGCCCACCACAGCCCGTTCCTCCACCGCCTCCAGCTGGAAGCAGGCGGACATGGGCAGGGTGCGTTTCATCTGGCGCAGCTGCTTGAGATAGGGCTGGAGGTCCAGCCGCATATCACAGTAGGCATCGTCGGCGTTAAAGAGATCCACCCGGTGGCGGGGGGCGTACTCCTGTCCGCTGTAAAGCAGGGTAGTTCCCTTTTCAAAGTACAGCAGCGCCAGCCAGTTCCGCAGAGCCTCGTCGGAGTCCACACGGGAGGCGAAGCGGGGCTGATCGTGGTTCTCCAGGCACCGCAGCTTCACATAGCCCGCCGGGTACTCGCTCTCCTGAAAGTTCACCAGCGCCGTATACTCCCGGAGAGTGCCGGTGGGCTGGAAGCAGCCCTCGAAATAGGGCCAGATATCGTAGTCGTAGGTGATATCAAAGGCATCATACAGTTCCGTGTCGGCGGCGCAGTAGTAGCCCGCCCGGCGCATGGCCATCGTGTGGGCGGCATGGACGCTCTCGGCCAGCCAGATGCAGCCGGGGCGCACCCGCTCCACCTGCTCCCGTGCCTCCCGCCAGAAGGCCAGAGGAACGGCGCTGGCCACGTCGCAGCGGAAGCCGTCCACGATCTCCGCCCAAATTTTCAGAGTCTCGATCTGGTACTTCCACAGCTCACGGTTGCTGTAATCCAGATCCACTACATCGGACCAGTCCGCCACCTTACGGGTGGGATTCCCCGCCTCGTCCCGGAGAAAGAACTCCGGGTGGCCGGTGGCCAGTATGGAATCCGGGGAGGTGTGGTTATACACCACGTCGATGATGCACTTCATGCCACGCTTGTGGATCTCCCCCACCAGATGCATGAAGTCCCCCAGCGTGCCGTACTCCGGGTTGATGCCCCGGAAGTCCCGGATGGCGTAGGGGCTGCCCAGCGTCCCCTTGCGGCCTGCCTCCCCGATGGGATGGATGGGCATAAGCCAGATGATGTCCGTACCCAGCGCCGCCAGACGATCCAGATCGCCCTCCAGCGCCTGAAAGGTACCCTCCTTGGTATGGTTACGTACAAAAACGCTGTAGATCACTTTTTCCCGCAGGCGGGTGTTGGTTTGACGTGCCATATGCAGCCTCCTGTCTCACACTGTTTTATCTTCCTCCGGCGCACCCAGCAGTGCCAGAAATTCATCCTCTGTCAGCACCGGTACGCCCAGCTCCTGTGCCTTGCGCAGCTTGGACCCGGCATTGGCTCCCGCCACCACATAGGTGGTCTTTTTGGACACCGAGGAGGCGGCCTTGCCGCCCCGGCGCTCGATCATCTCCCCCGCTTCCTCACGGGTGAACTTCTCCAGCGCACCGGTGAGCACGAAGGTCATACCGGCAAAGCGGCGATCCGTCTGCTCCTCCCGGCAGGTCATGTTCACCCCCGCCGCCCGGAGCCGCTCCAGCAGGTCACGGGACTGGGGGTTCTCCATCCATCGGAGGATATATCCGGCGGTGACGGCGCCCACGTCATCGATGGCGGTGAGTTCCTCCTCCGTGGCGGAGCGCAGGGTGTCCATGGTGCCGAAGTGGGCGGCCAGCGTCTTGGCGGCCTTCTCTCCCACCTGACGGATGCCCAGCGCAAAGATCAGCCGCCACAGGTCGTTCTCCTTGCTCTGGTAGATGGCGGCCACGGCGTTGGCGGCAGACTTGTCCCCCATACGCTCCAGCGGCTTCAGGTCCGCCGGGGTCAGGTCGTAGAGGTCGGCGGGGGTCTTGACCAATCCGCTCTCGATGAGCTGGTTCATCACCGCCGGCCCCAGCCCGTCGATATCCATGGCATTGCGGCTGGCAAAGTGGGTCAGGTGCCGCAGACGCTGAGCGGGACACTCCGCCCCGGTGCAGCGCAGGGCTGCGCCGTCCTCGTCCCGCTCCACCGGCGCTCCGCAGACGGGGCAGGTATGGGGCAGATAGTAGGGCTGCGCCCCGGCGGGACGCTTGCCCGGCACCACGGAAACGATTTCCGGGATGATCTCCCCGGCCTTCTGCACCACCACGGTATCTCCGATGCGGATATCCTTCTGGGTGATGTAATCCTGATTGTGGAGGGTGGCGAAGGTGACGGTAGTCCCCGCCAGACGCACCGGCTCCAGCTCCGCCTTGGGGGTCAGCACGCCGGTGCGGCCCACCTGCACCACGATATCCCGCAGCACCGTCTCCTTCTGCTCCGGGGGGTACTTATAGGCGATGGCCCAGCGGGGACACTTGGCGGTGCTGCCCAGCACCTCCCGCTCCGACAGGCTGTTGAGCTTGATGACGGCTCCGTCCATGTCAAAGGGCCGCTCCATGCGGGTGTCGTTGAGGCGACGGATCTCCTCCATGATCTCCTCCCCGGCCCGCAGACGGCGGTAAGAGATGGTCTTGAACTGCTGGGAGGCCAGATAGTCGATGGTCTCAGTGTGGGTGGAAAACGTCCGTCCCTCTGCCAGCTGGAGGTTGAATACGGCGATATCCAGCCGCCGCCGGGCGGCGATCTTGGGGTCCAACTGCCGCAGGGAGCCGGCGGCGGCGTTGCGGGGGTTGGCCATGAGGGGCTTTCCCTCGATCTCCCGTTGGCGGTTCAGTTCTTCAAAGACGGAGCGGGCCATGTACACCTCGCCCCGGACGATGAGCCGGGGCAGCTTCTCTGGCAGGGTCATGGGGATGGAGCGGATGGTCCGCAGGTTCTCCGTCACGTCCTCTCCGATGCGGCCGTCGCCTCGGGTGGCGCCACGGACGAACACGCCGTCCCGGTACTCCAGCGCCACAGACAGACCGTCCACCTTAGGCTCCACGCTGTATTCGGCATCCGGAAAGGTCTCCCGGATGTGGGTCAGAAACTCCTCCACCTCCCCGCCGTCAAACACGTCCTGCAGGCTCTCCAGCGGGACGGGGTGCTCCACCTCCTGAAACTGGGTCAGGATGGGTCCGCCCACCCGCTGGGTGGGGGAGTCCGGGGTGATCTCCTCCGGATGCTCCCGCTCCAGATCCTCCAGACGGCGAAGCATATGGTCGTATTCATAGTCGGAGATCTGCGGATCGTCCAGCACGTAGTAGCGGTAGCCGTGGGCGTTGAGGGTATCCCGCAGCCGTTTCATTTCTTCCCGATAATCCATAGTCGTCCCCTTATCCGTTGTTCAAGATATAGTCCTCAGCGTACTGCTCCGTCTCCTCCGGCGTGGTGCTGAAGTAGGTGTAGGTATCCGGTACGCTGCCGATGATGATAGTCTCCGCCACGGTGATCTCGTTGGAGACCTGAGTGGAGGTGCGAAAGCCCGGCAGGAGAATACTCATCTGCACGGTGACATCCAGCAGGATCTGATGCTTGGTTTGGTTGATGCCCGCCGCCGTAAAGGCATTGCGGAGCTTGGCGGTGGTGGAGCCCACAGCCTGCATCCGGATGCGGATACAGGGGCCACGCCCCGCCAGCAGCGAGGAGCCTGTCAGCGTTCCCACGGGGATCTCCAGCTCCCGCGTGGACACCTCCGACAGCCGCTGGAGGATGCTGTCTGCAATGCGGCTTTGCAGGCGGTTGAAGGCCGCCATGTCGCTGCGTACCGCCGCCACATGGCCGCTCTGATCCTTTTCCAGATGCACCAGCGTATCGTAGTCCACCTCCCCGGCGCTGACAGCGTCATAGACCGCCGTGACCACGATGCGGTTGACGGTATTGGAGACGCTGGCCGCCGCCAGATTGGTGAGGATGGGCTTCATATGCAGCACGGCCACACACATAAGGCCCATCACCGCCGTCAGCAGGAAAACACCCCAGATGGCCGCCCGCCGTCCGGCAGACAGGCGCACATAGCGCAGTCTCTTCACGGCACGCACCTCCCTTGCTCCAGTGTATGCCGGGAGGGGCGGCGGGGTGCTTACTCCCGCCAGCCGTTGACGATGGCCTTGAAGGTCTTGCCACGCTCCATGAAGTTTTTGAACTGGTCGAAGGCGGCGCAGGCCGGGGACAGCGTCACCACGTCACCGGGCTGTGCCCGGTCACGGGCAGCCTCTACGGCACGTTGGAAGGGCGTCACCTCCAGAATTTCCGGGTGGCCGGGGCAGTAGCCGGGGGCCTGCTCCACGGCGGCACGGATCTTCCCTGCGGTGGCGCCGCACAGCACCAGCAGCTTCACATGGTTCACGATCTCCGGCCCCAGCACCTCGAAGGGAATGTGCTTGTCATAGCCCCCGGCGATGAGAATGACCTGCTCCGGGAAGGAGCGCAGCCCGGCAATGGTGCGGGAGGGGCTGGAGGCGATGGAGTCGTTATAGTACCGCACCCCGTGATAGGTACGTACCAGCTCGATGCGATGCTCCACGCCGTTGAAGGTGCGGGCGAAGTCCCGGATGATCCCGTCCGGCACCAGGCCCTCCACGGCGGCGATAGCCGCCATGTAGTTCTCTACATTGTGGACGCCCGGCAGGCGGATGTCCGCCGTGGTCATGATCCGGCGCTCCTGCCCGTTATGGCGGCAGAGGATATCCTCCCCCCGGAGGAACACGCCCTCTTCCGGCTCAGACTGCCGGCTGAAGAGGCGGACAGTCCCCACAGCCCGCCCGGCCTGCTGACGGGTGATGTCGTTGTCCTGATTGAACACGGCGATGTCGCCGGGGCGCTGATAGCGGAAGATGTTCTCCTTGGCCGCCACATACTCCGCCATGTCCTTGTGGACGTCCAGATGGTTGGGGGCCAGATTAGTCACCACGGCGATATGGGGGCTGCGATCCATGGTCATCAGCTGGAAGCTGGACAGCTCCAGCACCGCCCAGTCCTCCGGCCCCATATCATCCGCCTGACACAGCAGGGGCTGACCGATGTTGCCGCCCACGTGGACGGTTCTGCCCGCCGCCTTCAGCAGCTCTGCGATGATGGTGGTGGTGGTGGTCTTGCCGTCGCTGCCGGTGACGGCGATCATGTGGCAGGGGCAGACCTGAAAGAACACCTCCATCTCGCTGGTGAGGGTACTGCCCTGCCGCTGCGCCGCCAGCAGCTGCGGCACGTCCGGCCGCAGGCCCGGTGTGCGGAAGATAACGTCCTGCGTCAGGCCGTCCAGATACCCCTCCCCCAGATGGAGCGTGGCTCCGGCGGCCTCCAGCTCATCGGCCAGAGGACCCAGCTTCTCCCGGCTGCTTCTGTCGCAGGCGGTGACGGCGATACCCTCGGCCAGCAGGCGGCGCAGCAGCGGCGTATTGCTGACGCCGATGCCGATGACCGCCACGGTCTTATGCCGCAGCGAAGTGAGATATTCCTGTAAAGTCATAAGGCAAAGCCTCCTAAAACAGCAAATGAGTTAATTCAGTTCATTATACTCCTTTTTCCCGGTCAGTTCAATCGCTTTTGCGAGAAAACCGCCGCCCTATTTGGCGGGAAAGTGCATTTGGGGCTTTACACCCGGCCTCCGGTGGGGTAAAATGGAGGTACTGTACGTGGAAAGGAGACACTGTCATGATCTATTTCAACAGTGACTATCTGGAGGGCGCACACCCCGCCCTCATGGCAAAGCTCAACGAGACCAACATGGTCCAGACCATAGGCTACGGCGAGGACGAGTACTGCGCCGCCGCACGGGTCAAGATCCAGAACGCCTGTCAGGCTCCGGAGGCCGACGTCCACTTCCTGGTGGGCGGCACCCAGACCAACACCACCGTCATCGCCGCCGTGCTGCGTCCGTGGCAGGGCGTGCTGTGCGCCGTCAGCGGACACATCAACTGTCACGAGGCCGGTGCCATCGAGTCCACCGGCCACAAGGTCATCACCCTGCCCACCACCAACGGCAAGATCACGGCCCAGCAGGTGCAGGAGTATGTAGAGTGGCACAGAAACGACGAGTCCACGGAGCATATCGTCCAGCCCGGCATGGTCTACATCTCCTATCCCACCGAGGGAGGCACCCTTTACTCCAAGGCGGAGCTGACGGAGCTGTACGACGTGTGCCGCCGGTACGGCCTGCCCCTGTTCATTGACGGTGCCCGGCTGGGCTACGGCGTCATGGCCGACGGCGCTGACCTGACCCTGCCGGAGATCGCCCACCTGTGCGACGTGTTCTACATCGGCGGCACCAAGGTCGGTGCTCTGTTCGGCGAGGCCGTGGTCATCATGAACCCGGCTCTGAAGAAGGACTTCCGCTTCATCATGAAGCAGCGGGGCGGCCGCATGGCCAAGGGCCGTCTGCTGGGCATCCAGTTCGATGCCCTGTTCACCGACGATCTGTATTTCAAAATTTCCCGCCATGCCGATGAGATGGCCTATCAGATCCGGGATATCTTCGTCTCCGCCGGGTATCCTCTGCTGTTCGACTCCCCCACCAACCAGCAGTACCCCATTATGCCCGATGAGGAGTTGGCCATTCTGGGGAAGAACTTCGGCTATGAGTACTGGGAGCGCACCGATCCCACCCACTCCGGCGTGCGCTTCTGTGCCAGCTGGGCCACCACTCAGGAGAACGTGGACGCCCTCCGGGCTGCCGTGCAGGCGCTGAAAAAGTAACAACAGCGAAACGCCGCAATCGATACAAGGACCCCCGGCCGACGGCCGGGGGTCCTTTCCTTATGGGGATAAAGCGGTCATGGGTCAGAATTTTCTGGCGGACACGTCGCATAGCTGGAGGCGCACGCCCTTCTCGGCGGCCAAGGTCCTGCCCTTTTCCAGCAGCTTGTCCCGGTTCCGGTTCAGCAGCTGCACCAGCAGTTCATCCTTCTTCTCCTGCGGCATCTTATCCAGCACCGTCCGGGCCATGGAGGCCGCCAGTTCCTTGTTCTGGGACAGCATCCCTCCCAGCACGCCGCCATCCTTGGCCATGCTCCCCGCCAGTGCCGGGATCAGCACCTCTGACAGGGAGCGGTAGTCCACCTCGTCCAGCAGAATTTTCAGTTCGATCATGGCTCACTCCGCCTTAGGGCCTGCGGCCACCACCTCAGCACTCATGCGGGTGTACTTCTTGAAGTTCTCCACAAAGGAGCTTGCCAGCTTGCGGCAGGCGGCCCGGTAGGCCTCCTTGTCCGCCCATGTATTCTCCGGGATCAGCAGCTCACTGGGCACGCCCTCGATGGCCGTGGGTACCTGAACGCCGAAGGTGGGATCGGTGACGAAGTCCGCCTTCTCGATGGCGCCGGTGAGGGCCGCCGTCACCATGGCACGGGTATAGCGCAGCTTCATGCGCTGACCGGTGCCGTTCCAGCCTGTGTTCACCAGGTACACCTTGGCCCCGGCCTTCTCCACCTTCTCCGCCAGCATGGCGGCATAAACGGAGGGATCCAGCGGCAGGAAGGGTTCACCGAAGCAGGTAGAGAAAGTGGGTACCGGCTCGGTGACGCCGATCTCCGTCCCCGCTACCTTGCTGGTAAAGCCGGAGACGAAGTAGTACATAGCCTGATTCCTATCCAGCTTGCTGATAGGGGGCAGCACGCCGTAGGCGTCGGCGGTAAGGAAGATCACCGTCTTGGGGACACTGGGGCTCATGCCGGAGAGCTCGGCGTTGGGGATATACTCCACCGGGTAGCCCACCCGGCTGTTCACCGCCAGCGAGTCGTCGTCGAAGTCGAACTCCCGTGTATCGGGATCCATGACCACATTCTCCACCAATGCGCCGAATTTGATGGCGTTGTAGATTTCCGGCTCCCCCTCCGCAGAGAGGTTGATGCACTTGGCGTAGCAGCCGCCCTCGAAGTTAAAGACGGAGTCGTCGGCCCAGCCGTGCTCGTCGTCTCCGATGAGCTTGCGGTCAGGGTCGGCGGAGAGGGTGGTCTTACCGGTGCCGGAGAGGCCGAAGAACACGGCGGAGTCGCCGTCCGTTCCGATGTTGGCGGAGCAGTGCATGGGGAATACACCCTGCTTGGGCAGGATGTAGTTCATGACGGAGAACACCGACTTCTTGATCTCGCCGGCGTAGCGGGTGCCGCAGATCACCACCAGATGCGCCTCGTAGTCCACCAGAATGGCGGCCTCGCTGTGGGTGCCATCGATCTCCGGGACGCACTTGAAGCCGGGGGCGGCCACGATGGTGTAGTCCGCCGTGAAGCTTGCCAGCTGCTCCGGCGTGGGCCGGCGCAGCAGCTGATGAATGAACAGGTTCTGGCTGGCCAGCTCGTTGACGATGCGGAAGGACTTGGTATACTTGGGGTCTGCCCCGGCGAAGCCGTCAAAGACGTAGACCTCCTTATTCTGGAGATACGCCGTGACCTTGGCGAAAATGGCGTCGAATTTCTCTTTTTCCATGGGGCGGTTCACCTTGCCCCATGCGATATCGTCGTGTACCGCCGGGGTGTCCACGATGAACTTATCGTTGGCGCTGCGGCCGGTGTACTTCCCGGTCTTTACCACCAGCGCCCCGGTGGCAGACAGGGTTCCCTCTCCCCGGCGCAAAGCGTGCTCCGTCAGCTGGGCCGGGGCCAGGTTGCGATATACCGCCGCCGCATTGACAATGCCCAGCTGCTCCAATCCGTAGGTTTCCATGACAGTTCCTCCTTGTTCCTCCCGCAGATCACGGGACCGATAACAGCAGTATAGCACAGGGCCTTCGGAAAAGAAAGCCCTGTGCTATGATTTCCTTCTCAATGCAGCACGATGCGGGCGCCGCCCTCATAACGGCGCATAACGCCCACCCGCTGGGCGCTGGGCACGACACCCTTCAGCTCCGCCAGCAGCGCATCGGCGTCCGCCGGATCCACGGCCATCAGCAGGCCGCCGGAAGTCTGGGGGTCATACAGCATATCCTGTACGGCGATCTCCGTCTGTCCGGCATCCACCCATTGCTCGGCAAAGGTACGGTTGCGGTACATTCCCGCCGGGAGCACACCCATGCGGGCAAACTCCAGCGCCTCCGGGATCAGGTCCACCGCCGACACCTCCACCTCGGCCCGCAGATCGCTGCCCTGTGCCATCTCCAGCAGGTGGCCCATAAGGGCAAAGCCCGTCACGTCGGTGCAGGCATGGACCCGGTACTTCACCATGGCGTCCCGGCCGTTCTTGTTCAGGGTGGTCATCAGCCGCATGGCCAACTCCGTGCTCTCCTTGGAGCAGAGATCGGCCTTCATGGCGGAGGTGAGGATGCCGATGCCGATGGGCTTGGTCAGCAGCAGCACATCCCCCTCCTTGGCGCCGCTGTTGGTGAGGATCTTATCGGGGTGGACGAAGCCCGTGACGGACAGGCCGTACTTGGGTTCGTCATCGAAGATGCTGTGGCCGCCGGTGATGAGGGCGCCTGCCTCATAAACCTTCTCATAGCCGCCCCGGAGGATCTGATGCACCGTGTCCTTGGGCATATCCTCCGGCACGCACATGATGTTCAGAGCCAGCTTGGGGTCACCGCCCATGGCATAGATATCCGACAGGGCGTTGGTGGCTGCGATCTGGCCGAAGGTATAGGGATCGTCGGCAATGGGCGGGAAAAAGTCCAGCGTCTGCACCAGCGCCAGCTCGTCCGATACCTTATACACCGAGGCGTCGTCGCTCTTATCAAAGCCCACCAGCAGGTTGGGGTCCTTGTGGACCTGGATACCCTCCAGCAGCTGCGCCAGCACACCGGCGCCCACCTTGGCGCCGCAGCCGGCGCACTTGGCCAGCTTCGTCAGTTTTACATTTTCTTCCATTTTATGGTTCCTCCTTCACTTTCCCGGACAGGGCCAGCACCGCCTCCAGCACACCGCCGCCCACGGCCAACGCCTTGTCCGATACCGTATCACAATATTCCCGTTTGCCACGGGGATCCACATCTCCGGCCTTCATCCCCCGGAACACCGGCGTTCCCTCCGGCAGGATGCCCCGCAGCACGCCGCTGATGGTACAGCGCATGGGCTGCCCCTCCACCGTGGCCACCACATCTCCCTCAGAGACCGTGACCCCGATGTCCGCCAGCTGGTGCAGGATGCCGTCTGCCGGAGCACGCAGCACCCGCTCCCCGGCGAAGCCGCCGACGAGTCCCGGTATGCTGGTGTTGGGCAGGGCGCTGCCCCGATAGATGACCCGGCCCAGCGTGTGGCCCCGCATGGTCTCCACCACCGCATGGCAGTCCTCCCCTGCGGTGAAGCCCGGCCCTACGCCTACCACCACCGGTGCATCGGTGATGCGGGTACCCAGATTCCGCTTGGCCAGAATGGCATCCACCAGCGCATCCGGCCGCAGTTCCTCCCGGCACCGCAGCTCCGGGTCCGCCAGCACGGAGATCTCTCCCGCCGCACAGATCCTTCGGGCCTGAAGGATGTCCTCTGCCCGGCGGGCCGTGGCATCCTCCACCTGCGTCTCCCCCAGCACGATGGCCTGCGAGAAGCACACGGTGCGGCGAATGGCCGTGGGCTGGGGCAGATCCGTCATAACCACCTGCACGCCGGCCCTCCAAAGGCGCATCGCAATGCCCGTGGCGATATCCCCCGCTCCCCGGATCAGTACCAGCATCGTTTTTCCTCCATCCGTTCTCTTTTTATGAGGATAACACGTTTTCCCGTTTTCGTCAATCACCCCGGTATGGAGGAAAGCCAACGTACCGCCCCGCTATCGCTAATTTCCATCCTCAGACGGCGGTTTCCATTGACGGCAGGCGGCAAGCCTGCTACAATGAGCATATGGAAGAGAAATTATCGTATCGGAATACCGTCCGCCTGTTCGCCGGGGAGAAGTGCTTCGGTCCGGGCGTCGCCCAGCTGCTGCGCCATGTGCAGGAGTTTCATTCTCTGCGCTCTGCGGCCAAGGCCATGAACATGGCCTACTCCAAGGCGTGGACCATCGTCAAGTCCTCGGAGCGGATCTTGGGCGTCCAGCTGCTGCATACCTCCGTGGGGGGAAGGAGCGGCGGCGGAGCGCAGCTGACGGAGGAGGCGGTGCTCCTGCTGGAGGCCTACACCGCCTTCTGTGCCGATCTGCACGCCGCCGGGGACGCTCTCTTCGCCCAACACTTCGGGTATCTGGAGGGCCGGTCGTAAGCAGCTCCTCTATCTGACAGTCTCACGAAAAAGCTGGTGCAGCTCCTGCGCCAGCTTTTCTATTTGCGCCGGAGTGTTGAAGTCGGAAAGGCTCAGGCGCACCGTGCCGGTGTCCAGTGTCCCCGCCGTGCGGTGGGCCAGCGGCGCACAGTGAAGCCCCGCCCGCAGGGCGATACCCCGGCGTCCCAGCGCCTCCGCCAGCTCTTCGCAGTCCCGGCCCGCCGCCCGGAAGGACACCACACCGGTGGGATGGGGGCCGTTTGCGGGCGTGAATACCTCCACCCCCGGCAGGGCCTTCAGGCGGCGCACCGCCTCCGCCGCCAGCTGCCGCTCCCGGCAGGCGATGGCCTCCGGCGTCCGTCGGCGGACGAACCGCAGTCCCTCCAACAGCCCGGCGATGCCCGGCATATTGTGGGTGCCGGCCTCCAGGCGATCCGGCAGGGTCGGGGGCATCTGCCGGTCGCGGGAGGCGCTTCCCGTGCCGCCCAGCAGCAGCGGCCGGGCGGGCCGTTCGCCGCACAGCAGCAGCCCCGTCCCCTGGGGGCCGTAAAGCCCCTTGTGGCCCGGCATGGCAATGAAGGCCGCCCCCAGCTCCGTCAGGTGCAGGGGCAGCGTCCCTGCCGATTGGGAGGCGTCCACCAGCAGCGGCACACCCTGGCTGCGGCAGACTCTGGCGATCTCCTCCAGCGGCTGGACGCAGCCGAACACGTTGGACACATGGTTGACGATCACCGCATCCGCCCCGGCCAGAATGGCCCGTCGGAATTCCTCCGCCGCCTGCTCCCGCCGGAAGGGCGGCGCATCCACCACCGTCAGGCGCACCCCCGGTATGGCATACAGGGGGCGGCAGACGGCGTTGTGCTCATAGCCGGAGATCACCACCCGGCTGCCGGGAACCACCAGCGACCGGATGGCGATATTCAACCCGTGGGTAGCGTTCATGGTGAACACCACATTCTCCGGCGACGGCACGCCGAATAGCGCCGCCGCCTCGGCCCGACACCGGAAGGCCGTCTCCTCCGCCCGGCGGGCGGCGGGATGACTGCCCCGTCCGGGAGTGGACAGCTCTGCCGCCGCCTGCGCCATGGCCTGCCGCACCTGGGGCGGCTTTTCCAGCGTGGTGGCCGCAGCGTCCAGATAGATCATGTCCCCGCCTCCTGCCAGCCGCTATCCGTCCGTTCATATATACCAAGGGGCGTCAGCCCCGCTGTCTGTAAGCACGTCTGGGCCTCCTGCTGCCACTGACCCCGCACCTTCACCGCATAGCTGCATCCGCCGCCGGTAAGCCCCGCCGGGGCCCGGAACAGGAAGCTGCGGATGCCGCACTGCTCCAACGCCCGCACCATACGCTGGGCATGGGTGACGGAGCGGGCGATGAAAAGAATCTCGTTCATTCTGCACTCCTCCTCACGGGACATTCTATGTGAAAGCGCCCCCGCCGGTGCGGTATCCTCCATATGAAAAAGAGGAGAACGGCTCGTCCTCCTCTTTTTTATCGCTTACGGATCAGCTCTCCGCCCGCTGGATCAGCGCCACGGCGTGGGCGGATATCCCCAGTCCCTCACCGGTGAAGCCCAGATGCTCCTCCGTGGTGGCCTTGACGTTCACCTGCTCCGGCTGGATGCCCAGCGTCCGGGCCAGCGCACAGCGCATCTCCTGCCGGTAGGGGGCGATCTTTGGGGCCTGCGCCACCAACGTGGCGTCGATATTTACCACCTGCCACCCCTGCTCCGTCAGGGCCTTCATCACCCGCTCCAGCAGCGTCAGGCTGGAGATGTTCAGAAAGGCATTGTCACAGTCCGGGAACAGTCTCCCGATATCGTCCATACCGGCAGCGCCCAGCAGGGCATCCATCACCGCATGGGTCAGCACGTCCGCATCGGAGTGGCCGTCCAACCCCTTCTCCCACGGGATGGTAACACCGCCTAAGATCAGAGGCCTCCCCTGTGCCAGACGGTGGACGTCGTACCCGTGTCCTACCCGCAGTCCTGTCATGCCTGTTTCCTCCTCTCGGCCAGAATGGCCTCCGCCAGACGCAGGTCCAGCGGCGTAGTGATCTTGATGTTCTCCGGATCCCCGGCGGTGAGATAGACCTCCTTGCCCAGCCGCTCCACAGCGGAGCAGTCGTCCGTCAGAGTCACCTCGGCGTTCACCGCCGACTGAAGCGCCGCCTTCAGCAGCTCCGCCTGAAACACCTGCGGCGTCTGCACGGCAAAGAGGGCCGCCCGGTCCGGCGTCTCCAGCACCCGGCCCGTGGACGGCTCCGTCCGCTTGATGGTATCCGACACCGGCACCGCCGGGGCGGCGGCATAGGTGCGCTCCCCGAAACGGATCAGCTCGTCGATCTGTTCCGGGCGGATCAGGGGCCTTGCCCCATCGTGTACGGCGATGAGCCGGGCCTTTTCGTTGGTCTCCAGCGCCGCCGCCAACACCGAGTGGGTACGGGTCTCACCGCCCACCACCACACGCACGGGCTTTTGCAGGCTACATTTCTGGCACAGCTCCGCCATCTCCGCCAGACACTCCGTCCGTGTAGCCAGTATGATCTCATCCACCAGCGTGGCGGCATCAATGGCCCGGAGGGTGTGGGCCAGCACCGGCTCCCCCTCCAGCGGCAGCAGCAGCTTGTTGCCGCCGCCCATGCGCCGGGATTCCCCCGCCGCCGGTACGATCATGGTACAGTAGGGGCGGCGCCTATCCCGCAGCTTCTCCAGCCGATCAAATAGCTTCATTCGTTCTTCGCCCCCGTCATCATGGCCTGTTCAATGCGCTGCTCCGCATCGGGATAGGTATGTCCCTCCACCAGCACCACCTCGGATACCAATATTTGCTTGGCGCTGTGGAGCATCTTGCGCTCACCGTTGGAAAGGCCCTTCTCCCGGTCCCGCCACATAAGGCCCTTGATGACACGGGCCACCTCCAGCAGGTCGCCGCTCTTCAGCCGGTTCAGGTTCTCCCGATAGCGTCGGTTCCAGTTGGTGGTGCGGTCGATCTCCAGCCCCGGAATGGCGCTCAGTACCTCCCGGATGCGACCGGAGGTGGACAGAGCCCGGACGCCGATGGCCCCGCAGCTGCCTGTGGGGATCTTCAGCGTCAGCCCGCCGGAGGGCATTCGGAACACGTAGTAGCTGCCCAGCTGTCCGCCCAGCCGTTCCTGCACGATACTTTCGATGATCCCCGCCCCGTGCATGGGGTGAACCACCCGGTCGCCTACCTGATACATACCGGTCCTTCCTTTCCAAACGATTTTTGTGTATAAGTACTCAAGAATATTATACCCTTATCCCGGTATATTTTCAAGAAAAATCGCAAAAAACGGTCCATCTATGAAAAAACAGCCTGCTGCGTATTCCTTGCACACAGCAGGCTGTTTTGTTTCATGGGACAGCTTATTCTACGGTGACGCCCCGCTGAGCAAAGCCCTCCACCATCAGATCCAGATCCGGCTCGATGTGCAGAGGCTCCCCGGCGGACTTGATGGCGTTGGCCACGTCCTTCAGGCCGTTGCCGGTGACCACCGATACCACCGTGGCATTCTTCTCAATCAGACCCTGCTCACAGGCCTTCTTCAGCGCCGCCGTACCGGTGACACCGGCAGGCTCACCGAACACGCCGCAGGTGCGGCCCAGCAGCCGCTGCGCCGCCAGGATCTCCTCGTCGGTGACGCAGATAGCAAGGCCCTTGGACTCCCGAATAGCCGCCAGTGCCTTGTCGGCATTGCGGGGTACACCCACGGAGATGGAGTCGGCAATGGTGTTCTCCTCCATCGGCTCCCAGGGCTTATTCTCCTGAATGGCCCGGTTGATGGGATAGCAGCCGTAGGACTGGGCGGAGATGAGCCGGGGCAGCTTGTCGATGAAGCCGATGGCATACAGATCCTTGAAGCCCTTCCACACGCCGGCGATGGTGCAGCCGTCGCCCACGGAGATGGCCAGATAGTCCGGCATCTCCCAGTTCAGCTGCTCGGCGATCTCCAGGGCCACGGTCTTTTTCCCTTCGGAGAGATACGGGTTGATGGCAGCGTTGCGGTTGTACCAGCCGTACTTCTCGATGGCCTCGGCGGACATCTTGAAGGTCTCCTCGTAGTTGCCCTTGACGGAGATGACATTGGCCCCGAAGATCATCAGCTGGGCCACCTTGCCCTTGGGGGCCCGCTCCGGCACGAAGATATAGGTCTTGAAGCCCGCAGCGGCGGCGTTGCCTGCCAGAGAGCTGGCGGCGTTGCCGGTAGAGGAGCAGGCGATGGTCTTGGCGCCCGCCTCATAGGCCTTGGCCACAGCCATGGCACTGGCCCGATCCTTCAGGGAGGCCGTGGGGTTTTGGCCGTCATCCTTCACCCACAGCTTGCGGATCCCCAGCGCACGGGCCAGATTAGGCTCGTCGTACAGAGGGCTCCAGCCCACCCGCAGAGGGGTATCAGGGGTAGTTTCCTCCACCGGCAGCAGCTCCCGGTAGCGCCACATGGAGCGGTTCTCCCGCCGGGCCAGCTTCTCCTTGGTGAGGACGGACTTGATGTAGTCGTAGTCGTAGACGATGTCCAGAATACCGCCGCACTGGCAGTTGGTCAGATCCGGAGTGGCTTCATAGGTTTTGCCGCAGCGGACGCACTTTCCGTATTTCACGTTTTTCATGGTGACACCTCGTTCTATAAGATTCAGTCTTCTTCCCGTAAATTCTCCAGTGCCACCCGCACTGCCTCCACCACAAAGGCGTTGAAGGTGCAGTCCGTTCCCTGAATGGCCTCCTCCACCTCCCTGATGACAGTGTTGGGAAAGCGGATGGATTTCGTGGTAGAACTGGGTGGACTGGGGATCTTGAATTTACGCATGATAGGCACTCCTTGTCACTTTTTTACATGACAAATTGTACCTATATTTTGTGCTTCAATAAATGGTACATTAAGCATTGCATAATGTGTTGCATTTTGTAATACCGTGCGATAAAATGGTCGAAAACAACACGCCGGGGGACTTGGATCCTCGGCCCAAAGGAGGTGGAACGCTTGGAGAACAGCCAGAACTTCCCCGCATACTACACTGTTCTGTGCGCCCGGACCGCAGATGCCATCGACGCCATCGACCAACAGCGCTATCAGGAGGCCAGAGCGCTTCTGATCGCCGGGATGCAGGAGGCTGAGGAGATCATTCTATCCCAAGAGGAATAAAAACGCAAGGGCGGGACGGAGGTCCCGCCCCTGCGGCGTCTTGTGGGGTGATTCGCGCTTACAGAGCCTTCAGCAGGCCGGTGGCCTCGTTGAACTCGCAGATCAGCTGATCCAGCTCCTTGGCCTGAGCGTGAACGGCATCCCAAGTGTTCTTGGTGTCGTACCACTGGGCGTTCAGGTCCTCCACGTCCATACCCTGCTGCTCCACCCAAGTGTAGTACTTCAGGTTGTGGACACGCTTGCGCTCGGTGTAGGTCAGCTCCAGCATACTGTCGGTCTTGAGACCCAGCATATGCACGGCGTGATCCAGAGCGGCCTCGTGGGCATTGTAGGCGCCGTGCTGCTGATTCAGCTCCTCGATGCGGCTGCCGTACATCACGGCGGAGTCGGTGAGGACGGTGGCCACCACGTCGTTCTCGGTGAGCTCATAGTACTTGGCCATCTTGATGCAGCACAGCACATTGGCGATGCCGGAGATGCCCAGCCAGCTCATCTTCTCGATTTCCTCGTCGCTCATGCCCAGCTCATCCTTCATGTACTGCTTGCCCTCCGGGGTGTTGAACAGGCGCAGCAGGCGCTGGGAGTCCTCGTCGTCGATGGCGATGGCCATGTCGGTGTTCTTCACATTGTGGATCCAAGGGATGTGCTTATCGCCGATGCCCTCGATGCGGTGGCCGCCGAAGCCGTTATCCAGAATGGTGGGGCACTGCAGCGCCTCGCCCACGGCCAGCTTCAGGTGGGGATAGCGCTCCTTCAGCAGATCGCCGGCGGACATGGTGCCGGCGGAGCCGGAGGTGAAGCAGGCGCCGGCGAAGTTCTGACCGGGCTTCTTGATGGCCTCGAACAGGTCTGCCAGAGCGTAGCCGGTAACGTTGTAGTGCCACAGGGGGTTGCCCATCTCAGCGAACTGGTTGAAGATCATCATGGTGGGATCCTTCTTCAGCTCCCAGGTCTTATCAAAAATCTCCTTGACGTTGGACTCGCAGCCGGGGGTAGCGATGATCTGACCGGCGATGCTCTTGAGCCAGTCAAAGCGCTCACGGGACATATCCTGCGGCAGGATCGCCACGGACTCGCAGGCCAGCAGCTTGGAGTTGAAGGCGCCGCCACGGCAGTAGTTGCCGGTGGAGGGCCATACGGCGTGATGATAGGTGGCGTCAAACTGTCCGGTCACCAGACGGGGAGCCAGACAGCCGAAGGAAGCGCCCACCTTGTGGCAGCCGGTGGGGAACCACTTGCCGGACATGGCAACGATACGGCAGGGAACGCCGGAGAGCTTGGTGGGGATCTCCACATAGTTGGGGACCGCCTGGAACAGGCCGCCGCTCTCCTTGGCCTCGTTGTGCCAGGAAATACGGAACAGGTTCACGGGATCCACGTCCCACAGGCCGGTGGTGGAAAGCTTGGCCTTGATCTTCTCCGGGATCAGATCGGGGTTCTGCATCTGAGCAATGGTGGGGATGATAATGTGGTTCTCCTTGGCCTTCTGGATGTTATGCTCCAAGCCAACCTTGTTGATGGACAGATCGATCATGTTTTTTCCTCCTGTTTCATTTGTCTCCGTCTTTGTTTGCGTCGATGTAGGAATATAGGGTATATTTGGAAATACCGAAGTATTTTGCCACTTTGTCGCCGGACTTGGTCACCAGAAAGGCCCCCGACTGGTTCAGAAACTGGATGGCCCGAACCTTGTCCTCCTTGTTCATCAGGGCCACAGGCTTTCCCACCATGGCCACCGACTGGTCGATGAGCTCGTCGAGGACGGCGTTGACGTTGATGATGCGCTCCGGCTCCGTCTGCTCCTTGTCACGGGTAGAAAGCAGCTCCCCGATGGTGTTCTGGATCATCATCAGCCCCGACACATCATAGTTGATGGAGAAGATGGCTACCACGCCGCCCCGGCTGTTGCGGATGTACAGCGACGAGGACTTGAGGATCTTGCCGTCCGGGGTACGGGTCAGATAGCACAGGTGATCCTTTGGCTGCTCGTCCTGCCGGGCCAATTGGTCCAGCACCACCTGCGACGCTCCGTCGCCCACCTTACGGCCGGATACATGGCCGTTTTCGATATGTACGATGGTGTGATCCGGCCGGTTGCCCGATACGTCGTGGATCACCACCTCGCAGTTGCTCCCGAACTGGGCCGCCACACCGGCGGCGATCTGCTTCAGCGTTTCCAGCCGTCTTGTCTCCATGTATCCGCCTCCTGTTTTGAATCTTTCACAGCTACATGATACCACACTTTTCGCAGAAATCAATGCCTCATTCAGAAAAACTTTTTGGTTTCATGAATTTTTGTTTGACATCTGCCGGGACTGTGGTATGATGGTGCTGTAAGGGTAAATAATTTGTCTGAATACGTCTGTCACAATCATAAAATTTAAACGGAGGTATACTATGGATTTCGAAGCCATCAAAAAAGCAGCCGAGGGCTATAAGCCCGCTATGGTCAAGTTCCTGCGGGACATGATCGCCATTCCTTCCGAGTCCTGTGAGGAGAAGGGCGTGGTGCATCGCATCGCCGAGGAGATGAAGGCTCTGGGTTATGACAAGGTCGAGTTCGACAAGCTGGGCAACGTCATCGGCTGGATGGGCGAGGGCGACAAGATCATCGCTCTGGACTCCCATGTGGACACCGTGGGCATCGGCAACCGGGACAACTGGGAGGCCGACCCCTATCAGGGCTACGAAACCGACGATATCATCTACGGCCGCGGCGGCTCCGATCAGGAGGGCGGCATGGCCTCCGCCACCTACGGCGCCAGGATCATGAAGGATCTGGGGCTCATCCCCGCCGGCTATAAGATCATGGTGGTGGGCTCCGTGCAGGAGGAGGACTGCGACGGTATGTGCTGGCAGTCCATCGTCAACGAGTACTTCAACGGGCCTGAGGATGCCCGCAGCAAGGTGGAGTTCGTCATTTCCACCGAGCCCACCGACGGCGGCATCTACCGTGGCCACCGTGGCCGCATGGAGATCCGTGTGGATATGCACGGTGTGTCCTGCCACGGCTCCGCCCCGGAGCGTGGCGACAACGCCATCCACAAGATGGCCGAGGTCATCCAGAACGTCCGGGATCTCAACGAAAATCCCGCCGACGACTCCGTGGAGATCAAGGGTCTGGTGAAGATGCTGGATCCCAAGTACAATCCCGAACACTGGGAGGATGCCCGTTTCCTGGGCCGTGGCACCTGCACCACCAGCCAGATCTTCTACACCTCTCCCTCCCGCTGCGCCGTGGCCGACAGCTGCGCCATCTCCATCGACCGCCGCATGACCGCCGGCGAGACCTACCAGTCCTGCCTGAAGGAGATCGAGGATCTGCCCGCCTGCAAGAAGTACGCCAAGGACGTGAAGGTCTCCATGTATATGTATGACCGTCCCGCATGGACCGGCCACGTGTACAAAACCGAGTGCTTCTTCCCCACGTGGATCAACAAGGAGTCCGCTCCCCATGTTCAGGCGCTGGTGGATGCCTACCACAACCTGTGGGGTACCGAGCGCATCGGCGCCGATGAGAAGGCCATGTCCACCCGCACCGGCCGTCCTCTGACCGATAAGTGGACCTTCTCCACCAACGGCGTGTCCATTCAGGGCCGCTACGGCATCCCCTGCGTAGGCTTCGGCCCCGGTGCCGAGTCTCAGGCTCACGCCCCCAATGAGATCACCTGGAAGCAGGATCTGGTGACCTGCGCTGCTCTGTACGCCGCCGTTCCCGGCCTGTATAAGCCCGAGAACAAGGACGGCTCCGCCACCAGCTTCCGTCAGGAGCTCACCGGCAACGACATCAAGTAAAACAACTACATATAATATTAAAAGGAGAAATACCATGAGCAAGACGCTTGAGCTGGCACGTCATCTGGAGACGCTGCACATCAACGATATGTACAAAACCGACTTCTACTGGACCTGGGACAAGACCGACGACGAGATCGACGCCATCTTCACCGTGGCCGACGCCCTGCGGGATCTGCGGGAGCGCAACAAGAGCACCCGCATCTTCGACTCCGGCCTGGGCATCTCCCTGTTCCGTGACAACTCCACCCGTACCCGCTTCTCCTTCGCCTCCGCCTGCAATCTGCTGGGTCTGGAGGAGCAGGTGCTGGACGAGAAGAAGTCCCAGATCGCCCACGGCGAGACCGTCCGTGAGACGGCCAACATGGTGTCCTTCATGGCCGATGTCATCGGCATCCGGGACGATATGTATATCGGTGAGGGCCACAAGTATCAGAAGACCTTTATGGACGCTCTGGAGGAGGGCTACCGGGACGGCATTCTGGAGCAGCGCCCCACGCTGGTGAACCTCCAGTGCGACGTGGATCACCCCACCCAGTGCATGGCCGATATGCTGCACGTCATCCACTACTTCGGCGGTGTGGAGAACCTGAAGGGCAAGAAGGTGGCCATGACCTGGGCCTACTCCCCCAGCTACGGCAAGCCCCTGTCCGTGCCTCAGGGCGTCATCGGCCTGTTCACCCGCTTCGGCATGGATGTGACGCTGGCTCATCCCGAGGGCTACGACGTCATGCCGGAGGTGGAGGCCATCGCCCGCCAGAACTGCGAGAAGTACGGCTCCCGGTTCCACAAGACCAACGACATGAAGGAAGCCTTCCGGGATGCCGATATCGTCTATCCCAAGAGCTGGGCACCCTTCGCCGCCATGGAGGAGCGCACCAAGCTGTACGCCAAGGGCGATCAGGCCGGCATCGATGCGTTGGAGAAGAAGCTGCTGGCTCAGAACGCCGAGCATAAGGACTGGGCCTGCACCGAGGAGATGATGAAGCTCACCCGTGACGGCAAGGCACTGTATATGCACTGCCTGCCCGCCGATATCACCGGCCTGAGCTGCGAGGAGGGCGAGGTGGACAACTCCGTCTTCGACCGCTACATCGTGCCTCTGTACAAGCAGGCCTCCTACAAGCCCTATATCATCGCCGCTATGATCTTCATGTCTCAGGTGAAGGACCCCGTTCGTACGCTGATGGCCATGGATGAGGGTGACGGTAAGCGTAAATCCTTCTAAATCAGGCAAACTAATAGCGGGGGCCTCGGCTCCCGCTATTTCACTCTAAGGAAAGTTTTGAGGTAACAGCTATGTCCAAACGCATCGTCATCGCCTTAGGCGGCAACGCCCTGGGCAATACCGCCGCCCAGCAGCTGGAGCTGGTGTCCCTGACCGCTAAGCCCATCGTGGACCTCATCGCCGCCGGCAACGAGGTCATCATTGCCCACGGCAACGGCCCGCAGGTGGGCATGATCAATCTGGGGCTCTCTACCGCCGCCGAGGCCGGTGCCATCAAGTCGGATATGCCCTTCCCGGAGTGTGGCGCCATGAGTCAGGGCTATATCGGTTACCATCTGCAAAATGCCATCGGCAATGAGTTGACCGCCCGTGGCCTCCGGAAGGACGTGGCCACCGTAGTCACGCAGGTGCTGGTGGATGAAAACGACCCTGCCTTCCAGCACCCCACTAAGCCCATCGGCTCCTTCTATGACAAGGTGGCTGCCGACCGCATCATGGCCCAGCGTGGCTGCACCATGGTGGAGGACGCCGGTCGTGGCTGGCGTCAGGTGGTCCCCTCCCCCAAGCCCGTGGATGTCATCGAGAAGAATACCGTCCGGGCGCTGGTGGACAGCGGCACCGTGGTCATCACCGTAGGCGGCGGCGGTATCCCCGTGGTGCGCCGCAACGGCCGTCTGGTAGGCACGCCCGCCGTCATCGACAAGGATTTCGCCTCCGCCAAGCTGGCGGAGCTGCTGAACGCCGATATGCTCATCATCCTCACCGCCGTGGAGAAGGTGGCCATCAACTTCGGCAAGCACAACCAGCAGTGGCTCAGTGACCTGACCCCGGAGCTGGCCCGGCAGTATATCGCAGAGGGCCAGTTCGCCCCCGGCTCCATGCTGCCCAAGGTGCAGGCAGCCCTGTCCTTTGCCGAGTCCGCCCCCGGTCGTGTGGCTCTGATCACTCTGCTGGAGAAGGCCAAGGACGGCATCGAGGGTAAGACGGGTACGAGAGTGCATCTGTGATCTTCTCCCTCTCCGCTCCTTGCACCGCAGGGGCTTCTCTCCCTCGATGGCCGTCCTGACAGTCTGATCCATGGCTCCCGGCGCAGCCGGCAGCCTGTGGGCGTGCCCACGGCATCGAGGACAAAACGGGTACGAGAGTTCATCTGTGATCTTCCCCCTCCCCATCCCTTGTACCGCAGCAGCTTCTAACCCTCGATGGCCGTCCTGACAGTCTGATCCATGACTCCCGGCACAACCGGCAGCCTGTGGGCGTGCCCACGGCATCGAGGGTAAGACAGGTACGAGAGTCCTCCTATAACACACATTGCCTCCCTGATAGGGCGGGACACCTTATGTGCCCCGCCTTATTAGTTTACCCAATTCCTGACAGTGCAGATCCATATCACCGCTCCGGGTTTTTCTCCGCCCATTATAAATTCTCACAAAAATTCTCCTCTTTCTTTGTGCTGGTGGCCGTAAATTTGTGATTTTCCTCATTCCCCGTTGAAATCCCGGCGCAAATCCTGTATAATAACGCATAGCTGACAGGGGTATTCTCCCTGTCCGCAGCATTCGTACAGCTTCGGTTCAAATGTGCGTCTGCCAACAATTAAAGGAGGAAAATTGAATGAAAAAGATCCTTGCGCTGATCCTTGCGCTGGTCATGGCTCTGAGCCTGGTGGCCTGCGGCTCCAAGGACAACAACGACACACCCGATGATGGCAAAAAGACCAACACCATCAAGGTCGGTCTGATCTGCATCGGCGACGAGAACGATCAGGGCTACACCTACAACTTCATCCGCGGTAAGGAAGCCGCTACCGAGGCACTGGCTGCCAAGGGCATCAACGTGGAGTGGGTCATCAAGTACAACAAGGGCGAGAACGACGACTGCACCAACGCCAACATCGAGTGCGCCGAGGAAGGCTGCCAGCTCATCATCAACAACTCCTACGGCCATGAGCCCTTCATGCTGAAGGTGGCCGGCAAAAGCGAGTACAAGGACATCCAGTTCATCGGCTGCACCAACTGCGGCTCCTACGGCGACAACTTGGAGAACACCCACAATGCTTTCGCCAACATTTACGAGGGCCGCTATGTGGCCGGCGTGGTGGCTGGCATGAAGCTGCAGGAGATGATCGACAACGGTGACATCACCGCCGAGCAGGCTGTCATCGGCTACGTGGGCGCCTTCTCCTTCGCTGAGGTCATTTCCGGCTTCACCGCTTACTATCTGGGTGCCAAGAGCGTCTGCCCCTCCGTCACCATGAAGGTCCAGTTCGTGGGCTCTTGGTCCGACGCCACTGAGGAGGCCAACGCCGCTTCCGCTCTGTGCGATGCCGGCTGCGTGATGATCTCCCAGCACTCCGATAACACCACCCCCGCCACCATGGCTCAGACCAAGGGTGCTTTCCACACCGGCTACAACAACGACATGACCGGCGTGGCTCCCGATGCCTCCCTGATCGGCACCCGCATCGACTGGGCTCCCTACTTTGAGTACGCCATCGAGACCGTCTACAACGGCGGCACCATCGATCAGGACTGGTGCAAGGGCATTGCCGACGGCTCCGTGGTCATGACCACCCTGAACGAGAAGATCTGCGCTAAGGGTACTGCCGAGAAGGTGGCCGAGGTGGAGAAGGCTCTGAAGGACGGCACTCTGCAGGTCTTTGATACCAGCAAGTTCACCGTCAAGGGTGAGACCGTCACCCACGCCTTCGCCCTGGATACCGACGGCGACTTCACCCCCGACGCCGAGGAGGCCGTGTTCGACGGCGCTTTCCACGAGTCCTACTTCCAGTCCGCCCCCTACTTCACCCTGCAGATCGACGGGATCGAGTGGCTGAACTCCGCCTACGGCAACTAAGCCTCTCCCTCCCCAGCCAAGCGGACAACAAGCTGTAAACTGAAAAAGGGTACGGCTGCACACAGGCAGCCGTACCCTTTTTTCGTGGTGGTATCTAAAAAATTTTTAGTTTTCCTGACGATTTGTTGATTTCTCCAAAAAATCAGCGGTACTTTCTGCATAGCAGACGCCCAGTTTTTATTTACTTTTTCGGCTGCTTATGATAACATATTTATATTATATATTGTCCGGAAACCGTACCGGGGCGGCAGCGCCCCAATTCACAACGAAAGGATGACAGCCTTGGAAACTGTTTGCGCCATTGAGCTGAGAAACATCACCAAACGTTTCGGCAGCGTCGTCGCCAACGATGGCATCAATCTGGCCCTGAACCGTGGTGAGATCCTCTCCCTGCTGGGGGAGAACGGCAGCGGTAAGACCACCCTGATGAATATGCTGGCCGGCATCTATTTCCCTGACGAGGGCGAGATCTTGGTAGAGGGGAAGCCCGTATCCATCCGCTCCCCCAAGGATTCCTTCCAGTACGGCATCGGCATGATCCATCAGCACTATAAGCTGGTGGACGTGTTCACCGCCGCCGAGAACATCGTGTTGGGTCTGGACGAGGGCGGCCGCCTGGACATCAAGGCCGCCAACGCCAAGGTCAAGGAGATCTGCGACCGCTACGGCTTCGACATCGACCCCACTCAGAAGATCTACGATATGTCCGTCTCTCAGAAGCAGACGGTGGAGATCGTCAAGGTCCTGTACCGTGGGGCGGATATCCTCATTCTGGACGAGCCCACCGCCGTGCTGACCCCGCAGGAGACGGAGAAGCTCTTCACCGTCCTGCGGAACATGAAGGCCGACGGCAAGGCCATCGTCATCATCACCCACAAACTCCACGAGGTCATGGCTCTGTCCGACAAGGTGGCCGTCCTCCGCAAGGGCAAGTACATCGGCACCGTCAAGACCTCCGAGACGAATCCGCAGGCTCTGACGGACATGATGGTGGGCCACAGTGTGACCCTGAACATCGACCGCCCCAAGTACGACGCTCCCGTCCCCCGCCTGACCCTGAAGGGCATCACCTGCTATGACGGCGAGGGCGTGAAGCGGCTGGATAACGTCTCCTTCACCGCTCTGGGCGGCGAGATCCTGGGCATCGCCGGCATCGCCGGTTCCGGCCAGCGGGAGCTGCTGGAGGCCATTGCGGGCCTGCATCCCGTGGCTGAAGGCTCCATCCAGTTCACTCCGGAGGGTAAGCCCGCCTCTGAACTGGTAGGCAAGACCCCCATGCAGATCAAAAAGGCCGGCGTGGCCATGGCCTTCGTGCCGGAGGATCGTTTGGGCATGGGTCTGGTTGGCTCCATGGGCATGACGGACAACATGATGCTCCGCTCCTGGCGAAAGGGCAAGGGCATCTTCGTCAACCGCAAGGACCCCAACGAGCTGGCCATGCAGGTCTGGAAGGAGCTGGAGGTGGTCACCCCCAGCACCGACTTCCCCGTGCGCCGGATGTCCGGCGGCAACGTGCAGAAGGTGCTGGTAGGCCGTGAGATCGCCACCGCCCCCTCCGTGCTGATGACCGCCTACGCCGTGCGTGGTCTGGATATCAACACCTCCTACACCATCTATAACCTCCTCACCAAGGAGAAGATGCAGGGCTCCGCCGTCATTTACGTCGGTGAGGATCTGGACGTGCTGCTGGAGCTGTGTGACCGCATTCTGGTGCTGTGCGGCGGTAAGGTCAGCGGCATCGTAGACGGTCGCACCACCACCAAGGAAGAGGTAGGCCTGCTGATGACCCGTGTCGGCGGAAAGGAGAAAGCCGCTCATGAATAACTCGATGAAAACGCCCCTGATCCGTCTGGCCAAGCGAGAGGGCATGGACAAGCGGACGGTGTGGGCCATCCGTGTGGGCTCCATCCTGCTGGCGCTGCTGCTGGGCGCACTGGTCATCGCCATCTCCGGTGTGAACCCCTTCAAAGCCTACGGCACCATCATCACCGGTGCTTTGGGCAAAAAGACCGCCATCCGCCAGACGGTGAAGATCGCCGTCCCCCTGTTGGGCTGCGCCCTGGCCATCGCTCCATGCTTCAAGATGCGCTTCTGGAACATCGGCGCCGAGGGCCAGATCACGGCCGGCGCCATCGCCGCCTCCTACTTCGCCCTCTACTGGGTCGGTAAGGTCCCCAGCGCCGTGCTGCTGCTCATCATGGGCGCTGCGGGCGCCGTGGCCGGCGGCATTTGGGCGCTGATCCCCGCCTTCTTCAAGGCCCGCTGGAACACCAACGAGACTCTGTTCACCCTGATGATGAACTACATCATCATCGGCGTGGTCCGCTGGCTGCAGGGCGGCCCGTGGGAGGGTCGTCCCGGCTCTCAGATCATCCCCATGTTCGATCAGTCCGCTTGGCTGCCGGAGGTTTTCGGCGTCCACTGCGGCTGGATCATTGTGCTGGTGCTGGTGGTGGTAATGCACCTCTACATGAACTACACCAAGCACGGCTACGAGATCGCCGTCATCGGTGACTCCCTGAACACCGCCCGCTACGCCGGTATGAACGTGGGCCACGTCATGATGCGTACCATGTTCCTCTCCGGTGCCATCAGCGGTCTGGTGGGCTTCATCGTGGCCTCCGGTGCCAACAACACCCTGTATGACGGCGTGGCCAACGGCGTGGGCTTCACCTCCATCACAGTGGCATGGCTGAGCCAGCTGAACGCCTTCGCCATGATCGTCATCTCCGCCCTGCTGGCCATTCTGGAAAAGGGCGCTGAGACCCTCCAGACCGCCATGCAGGTGCCTACCTCCATCAGCGACATCGTCACCGGCATCCTGCTGTTCTGTATGCTGGGCTGCGAGTTCTTCATCAACTACCGCATGATCTTCCGCCGCAAGCAGGCGGAGGCTCCCGCCGCCCCCGCCGCTGCGGAGTCTGATCAGACCGAGAGTAAGGAGGATGCGTCATGCTGAATACCGTGAATCTGTTCATCGCATTGGTGGTGGCCGCCATCACCTACGGCACGCCTCTGCTGTTCGGTACGCTGGGCGAAGTGCTGACGGAGAAATCCGGCAGCCTGAATCTGGGCGTGGAGGGCATCATGTTCATGGGCGGTGCCATCGGCCTTGGCGGTGTGTTCTACTACGAAAAGGCCGTGGAATCTCCCAGTGCTTTTCTGGCGGTGCTCATCGGTCTGCTGTGCGCCTTCATCGCCGGCGGCATCGCCTCTCTGATCTTCAGCTTCCTGACCATCACCCTCCGGGCCAACCAGAACGTCACCGGTCTGGCGCTGACCATCTTTGGCACCGGCGTGGGCCAGTATATTGGCGAGATCATGCGGATCCGTGAGGGCGGCTTCGTGGCCGTGGGCAATGACCTGAAGGCCGTATTCATCAGTTCCCCCTTCCCTCAGGCCATGCAGGATATCCCCTACGTGGGCAAGATCCTCTTCGGCAACAGTATCTTCTTCTATTTGGGGGTGGTGCTGGCCATCGTCATGCACCTGTTCCTCAACAAGAGCCGCACCGGCCTGCAGCTGCGCTCTGTGGGCGAGTCCCCGGCTACTGCCGATGCCGCCGGCATCAACGTCAGCCGCTATCGCTATCTGGGCGCCATCATCGGCGGCGGCATCTCTGCTGTGGGCGGCATGGTGTACATCACCACCATCGCCGGCTGCGTATGGAACCACGAGGGTCTGTCCGGCGTGGGCTGGCTGGCCGTGGCGCTGGTGATCTTCTGCCTGTGGCGTCCTCTGTCCGCCATTTGGGGCTCCGTGCTGTTCGGCGCTCTGATGATCCTGTACCTGCGTCTGACGATCCCCTTCATCCCCACGCAGCTGTATAAGATCCTGCCCTATGTGGTGACGCTGGTGGTGCTGATTATCGTGTCCCTGCGGAAAAAGCGGGAGGATCAGCCCCCCACCTCTCTGGGCCTGAACTACTTCCGGGAGGACCGATAAACCGACCCGAATATCCCCCGATCCTTCGGGGGATATTCTTCTGAAAGGAGTAATGATCTATGGCGAGCCTGCTGATCCGCAGCATCCGCTATCTGGTGACCTGCGACGATAAGGACCAACTGCTGGAGGACGTGGACCTCTACTGCGAGGACGGCCTCATCCGTCAGATCGGCCCCCATCTGGACATCACCGCCGACCGAACCATCGACGCCAGCCATATGCTGTGCTATCCCGGTCTGGTGAACACCCACCACCACCTGTATCAGGTGTTCTCCCGCAACCTCCCACAGGTGCAGAATATGGAGCTGTTCGACTGGCTCAAAACCCTCTATGAGATCTGGAAAAATCTGGACGAGGACGTCATCCGCCTCTCCTCCCTCACCGGCATGGGCGAGCTGATGAAGCACGGCTGCACCACCTGCTTCGACCACCACTATGTGTTCCCCACCCACGCCGGAGACCTGATCGGCGCCCAGTTTGCCGCCGCCGACACGCTGGGCATCCGGATGTATGCCTCCCGTGGCAGCATGGATCTCAGCGTCAAGGACGGCGGCCTACCGCCGGACAGCGTGGTGCAGACGGTGGATGAGATCATGACGGACTCCGCCCGGCTCATCGAGAAGTACCACGACACCTCCTACGGAGCCATGCACCGCATCGCTCTGGCTCCCTGCTCTCCTTTCTCCGTGTCGGCGAAGCTGCTGCGCCAGAGCGCCATTCTGGCCCGCCAGTACGGCGTGCGGCTGCACACCCACCTGTGTGAGACCAAGGACGAGGAGAACTTCATGCTCCAGAGGGAGGGCATCCGCCCTCTGGAGTACATGGAGCGTCTGGGCTGGACGGGCAGCGACGTGTGGTTCGCCCACGGCATCCACTTCAACGACGAGGAGCTGCGGGTGCTGGCCAAAACCGGCACCGGCGTGGCCCACTGCCCCATCAGCAACATGAAGCTCTCCTCCGGCATCGCCCGGATCCCGGAGATGTTGGAGCTGGGCGTTCCCGTGGGACTGGCCGTGGACGGCAGCGCCTCCAACGACGGCTCCAGCCTTATGGAGGAGCTGCGGGTAGCCTTCCTGCTCCACCGCCTGAACGCCAGCCGCCGGGCCCCCACCGGCTACGACGTGCTGAAAATGGCCACCCGTGGCAGCGCCCGGCTGCTGGGCCGGGACGATATCGGCCAGCTGGCGGTGGGCAAGTGCGCCGACCTCTTTATGATCGACAGCCGCCGTCTGGAGCTGGTGGGTTCCTGCTTCGACCCCAAGTCTGTGCTGGGTACCGTAGGTGTCCGGGGCCCGGTGGACTACACCGTGGTTCATGGCCGTGTCACCGTGGCCCAGGGCCATCTCATGACGGTGGACGAGGAGCGCCTGGCACAGGAGGCCGAGACCTGCTGCCGCCAATATCTGGCCCGCTGAAATAAGATCAGCATCCACTCGCTTGGCAGGTGGGTGCTGATCTTTTCATTTTTCTGCTCCTCCGCAGTCCCTTACGCAAACTTGCCCCGGTATTTCCGCATACTCTCGGAAAACAGCTCGGCGCTGGTGGGCGGCGTGTAGGTGATGGCATTGGCCCCAGCCTCGATGGTAGCCCGGATGGTGTCGTCCGTCGGCCCGCCGGTGGCAATGATAGGCACCTCCGGGAATTTCTCCCGGATATGGGCCACGATCTCCGGCGTCCGGGCCGCCCCGGATACGTTGAGGAAATCCACCCCCGCCGCCAGCTTCCCGGCCACGTCCGCCTGCTCCGACACCACCGTGTACACCAGCGGGATCTCCACCGTCTCTTTGATGGCCCGGATGGCCTCCTCGGTGATGAAGGTGTTGCACACCAGCCCAAAGGCCCCCTGATGCTCGGCATAGGCGGCGATGCTGGCCGACCTCTGCCCATTGGTGAGGCCACCCCCCACCCCGGCAAACACCGGCACCTCCGACACCGACAGAATGGCCTGTGTGATAGCCGGCTGGGGCGTAAAGGGATACACGGCGATGACGGCGTCGGCGTTGATGTTCTTGATAATGGCCACATCCGTGGAAAACACCAGCGACTTGATGCGCCGCCCGAAAATGCGGATGCCGCTGCACTCGCTGATGCAGCGGGGAACCTGAATGCTGTGCTTGCGCAGCTCCCCCTCATAAACCGGTACAAACTTCTTCACCGTCATCCCTCCATGTCTTGTATTATTAGACACATTGTAGCATATCTCCCCGTCTCTGTAAATATTTCCCAAGTTATTCGTCAGATTTTTACGTTTTGTTCATTTTTGTAAAGTCCCTTAACAGGATGCAGCTTATAAGGGATACGTCCCCCTGCCGATCACTTGCGATCGAAGTTCGTGTGTGCTATACTGAATATCCATTCGGCAAATCGGCGTCTGTGGAAGTAATTACGCTTGCTTTATATGAGCCAAAATATGAGGGCTTGTGGTTTCGGCAAATGATGCTGGCCGATGAAGATACCATGTCCTACCATCGTGCATGGGGTGGGACAATTCCCTGGCCGGAAGATAAATCCCCGTCTATCGGTTTGACCTGCTCCCTTTTGTCCATTGTTTTCTCCTTGGCCGCAATTTCCTTTGCTCCGGAAAACGTCAAATATCATCTCAGGAGGCCGTCATGAATCTCTCCATCGTACAGGGTGACATCACCCAATTCCACGCTGATGCCATCGTCAATGCCGCCAATACCTCCCTGCTGGGCGGTGCCGGGGTAGACGGTGCCATCCACCGGGTCGCCGGACCGGGTCTCATGGCCGAGTGCAAAACGCTGAACGGCTGCCCCACCGGCGAGGCCCGCATCACCGGCGGCTATGACCTGCCCTGCCGGTACGTGATCCATACCCCCGGCCCCATCTGGCGGGGCGGCAGCTGCGGGGAGGCCGCCCAACTGGCCTCCTGCTACCGCAGCTGCCTGACGCTGGCGCTGGAGAACGGCTGCCGCACGGTGGCCTTCCCTTCCATCAGCACCGGTGTCTACCACTATCCGCTGATGCAGGCGGCTCATGTAGCCCTGAAGGCCATCACGGACTTCCTGCGCCTTCATCCGCAGCTGTCCGTCACCATGGTCTGCCACTCCCCCCAGGCCCTCCACGCCTATCAGGTGGTGTGGAATATGCTCTATCAGGAGACGAAGCCCCATGAGGACTGACCCGCAAAGCCCCATAGCGTGCGCCGCCCGTAAGCAGCACACCCTCCCGAAGCAAAAACGCCGCCCGACAGGGCGGTGCTTTCGCTGATTATACGTTTCAGATCTTGATAAGCTCATACGCTCTGGTGCCGATGCCGATCTTCTCAGCGTGCTCCAGACAGCTCATCCAATCCGTCTCCGGATGGATGCGATGGAAGTGGTCGTGGTCATGGGCGTCACCGCCGTCGGCCGCAGAACCCCGCATCACCGGCTGAGCGTTGACGGCATCCACACAGGCCATATCCAGTGCCACCGGGTCGAAGGAGGCGAACATTCCCACATTGGGAACAATGGCGGCGTCGTTCTCGGCGTGACAGTCGCAGTTGGGCGACACGTCGATGACCAGCGAGATATGGAAGCAGGGCCGCCCGTCCACCACCGCCTTGGAGTACTCTGCGATCTTTCGGTTCAGATTCGTCACCGTCTCATCCCAGTCGATCTGGATGGCGTTCCGGGGACAGATGGCGATGCAGCGGCCGCAGCCCACGCAGCGGCTGTGATCGATGTTGGCCTTTCTCTCCGCAACGGACAGAGCGCTGTGGGCGCAGATCCTGGTACACATCCCGCAGCCCACGCAGTGTTCATGGTTCACATGGGGCTTTCCGGCGTTGTGCTGCTCCATCTTCCCGGCCCGGCTGCCGCAGCCCATGCCGATGTTTTTCAGCGCCCCGCCGAAGCCCGCCTCCTCATGGCCCTTGAAGTGGGTCAGGGAGATGAACACGTCGGCATCCATGACGGCCCGACCGATCTTGGCCTCCTTCACCAGCTCACCGCCCACCACCGGCACAGCCACCTCGTCGCTGCCCTTGATGCCGTCTGCGATGATGACCTGGCATCCCGTGGTCATGGGATTGAAGCCGTTGAGACACGCCGTATCCAGATGATCCAGCCCGTTCTTCCGTCCGCCTACATACAGGGTGTTGCAGTCGGTGAGGAAGGGCTTGCCACCCCGCTCTTTCACGAAATCTGCCACCGTCTTGGCCCAGTTGGGCCGCAAGAAGGCCAGATTGCCCGGTTCACCAAAGTGCATTTTGATGGCCACGAACTTCCGGTCGAAATCGATCTCGCCCATCCCGGCGGTTTTCATGAGGCGGGTCAGCTTCTGCTGGAGATTCTCGTGGAAATCCGCCCGCAGATCTGCCCAATAAACTTTTGATGCCATAGGGATCCCCCGTTTTCTGTAAATTGATACGTTCAGTCTACCACATTTCCCGAAAATGTGGTAGACTGAAAATATCCCCAAGGAGGTGTTTTTTCATGCGGCTCTTGACCCACACCGTTACCCCGCAGGAGGCCGGTCTGCCGGTACGAACCCTGCTGCGCCGGCAGCTCCGCATCTCCGGCAGCTTTCTGGCCAAGCTGAAGTGGCGGCCCGGCGCCATCACCCTGAACGGCATCCCTGTCATCGTCTCCGCCCGCACAGAGGCCGGAGACGTGCTGGCGGCGGACGTCTCCGACCTGCCGGGGGAAAACCCCCACATCCGCCCCGTGGCCTATCCGCTGGATATTCTGTGGGAGGACGAGGACCTCCTCCTGCTGAATAAGCCCGCCGGCATCGCCATCCATCCCTCCGCCCTGACGGAGGAGACCGTCACCGTAGCCGGTGCCGTGTGCCACTACCTCCGCACCGGCAGCTTCCACTGCGTCAACCGTCTGGACCGTGGCACCACCGGCGTCATGGCCGTGGCCAAGACCGGCTATATCCACCGCCTGTGCATGGAGTCGCTGCACTCCGATTCCTTCCTCCGGGAGTACCGGGGCATCTGTCTGGGAGCGCCTCAGCCCCTCTCCGGCAGCATTGATCTGCCCATCAGCCGGGACCCCGGCTCTCTGCTCCGCCGCACCGTGGACCCTATGGGCCTTCCCGCCCGAACCCTCTACGAAACGCTGCTGCCGGGGGAGCTGTCTCTGCTGCGGCTGCTGCCTCAGACGGGCCGCACCCACCAGCTGCGGCTCCACCTCTCCGCCGTGGGCCACCCGCTGGCCGGGGACTGGCTCTACGGCACCGAGGACCCCGCCCTCATCCCCCGTCCGGCGCTGCACTCCTACCGTCTCCGGCTCCTGCACCCCGTGACCCGCCGCTGGCTGGATGTCACCGCCCCGCTGCCGGAGGATATGCGCCGCCTGCTCCCGCCGGACTGCGATCCCGCATAAAAGCTGCCCCGCCTGCGATGCAGGCGGGGCAGCTTTTCCCATCCGTCGTCCGCAGACGACCCTTATTCCATCATCTGCCGGGCAAAGCACCGGGCCTTCTCCCGGATTCCCGGCAGGCGCACCAGACTCCCCCGCTCATTGGCTGTCTCCAGCAGGCAGAACCGTGGCGGCAGATAGAAGGCCTTATTCATGTTCAGCGCCGAGATCAGTTGCCGGGCCAGCAGATCGCCGCCGGAGTAGCCGGACACCACCAGTCCGTAAAGCCGCTTGTCATAGAACCGGGTCTGGCGGAACAAGGCCGTCAGACGGTTGACGCAGGCGGTGAGATTGGCGGAGAGGGCATCGTTATAGTTGGCGCAGACCATCACCAGCGTGTCGCAGGAGCGCACCGCCGGATACACCTCCTCCACCATCGGCCCGCCATAGAAGCACCCGCCCTGCTCCCCGAAGTGCATACAGGCGGTGTAGCTGCATCCGTTGCAGTCGGCCATGGTCCCGTTCCGCAGGCAGATCTCCTGCACCTGCACCTCCGGCGGCAGGGATCGGCGCACCATCTCCCACAGCGCCAGCGTGTTGGAGGTGCTGCGCTGGGAGGCGTGCAGCGCCAGCACCCGCCCCACGGGGGCAGGCCCCTCCCACGCCGTCAGCCGCTCCAGCAGCTCCGATACGGCGGCCCGGAAGGCCGTCTCCTCATCGGTGCCGCCGATCTGGGCCTGCACCCGGAAGTTCCGCAGGGAACCGGTGGCCTCCACCAGCGGGCGTCCCAGAAAGGCGCAGCCCGCCTGATTGGCGGCGAACACCAGATCACGGGCGGCGTCCTTGGTGTATAGCTCTCCCCGCCCCGTCACCACCAGCCCCGCTACGCAGCCCTCCAGCAGCGTCCGGCTCCTCCGCAGGGTCATCAGCATCCGATACCCGCTCTCGCTGCATCCGCTCTCGTCCAGTGCCAGAGCAAACAGCAGCCGCTGTCCGGCCAGCCCCTCCAGCCCCGCATCCGGGTCACGGATCTGGCTGTCCGGCGGCAGCAGCGGTGTCAGCAGCGCCAACAGCTCCCGGCTGTATGGATTCTCCGGCAGCAGCACCGTCAGTGCCATCCCGCTCCCTCCTTCTTCATCGGATCGCCCGCAGGCGCTCCATGGTATCTCTCAAACGCTCCTGCAAGGCCTCCGGCAGGGGCAGCCGCTCCGGCTCCGTCCCCGTGGGGAGCAGCCGGTTTCTGGCCCCCATAAACACCCCATCCAGATAGGTGGACGAGCAGTGCCACTGCCCCCGCAGACAGGCCAGCAGGCTCAGCGCCCCGGAGCTGAGGGCCGGGGCCACATAGGGCTTGAAGCCCAGCCGCCGCATCTCCAGATTGGCTGAGACCACCCGCTCCGTCAGCTCACGGGACAGTGCGTCGTCGTAGTGCTCTATGGAGTTGGCCACCACCAGATCGGCCCCGTGTGGGCCGTAGGTGCGCCCCTCCGTCAAAAAGGCGGCAAACCGTGGCTCCTTCTGGGCATAGTACATGGCTCTGGCCTGCATGACCCCCAGTCCGAAGCCCCGCACCTGATGGGAAAACAGCCCTCCGCCGTCCCACCGGCCCGTCTCGTCCCGGTTGCTCTCCTCCAGCACCGCCCGGCACAGGGGATCCACCGGATCGCTGACCACGCAGAACATTCCTCCATAGCGCCGCTGCCGGGCCATGCGGGCATAGCGGACCGCCAGTTCCCGGTTCACCTGATACTGGGCCATGCGGACGTCCCCGGAGGTAACGGAGGTATCCGGCACGAACCGGGAGGCGCAGAACAGGAACACATCCCCGTCAAACACCTCCTCCGGGGAGACGATCTCCACCGGCGGCAATCTCTCCCCCTCCGGTGAGACGATCTGGTTCAGCTCCATCTCCCACCGCTGGGGAACGTTCTCCCGCACGTCGCAGATGCCGATGGAGTCGATGACATCGCCTCCCAGCAGCCGCAGCCCCATGAGAAGGGTACTGCCCACATCGCCCAGCGCCAACAGGTTCACCCGCACACGCTCCCTCCTCCGGAGGGGAGGCAGCAGCTCCTCCTGTCGGGGGTGGGCCAGATTTACCGCCCGCACACGCCCGGCGGCTATGGCCGCCGCCAGCGCCGGATCTGTCTCCGGCTCCTCCGCCGTCACAAGGGTCGATACCCCCTCCTCCGCGGTCAGCAGGGACGGCGCCGTCACCGGGAAGGTATCCCGCCCGATACCGGGTGTGCGGTGAAATCCGAACAGCACCTCCCCCGTCTCCGGCAGAGCGTGCAGCGCCGGAAGCGCCAGCACCTCCCGGCTGCACAGGGGATAGCCGCCGCAGTCATAGTATCGCACGTTAGCCTCCTTATTCTGCGGGACGCACCCGCTTCAGCAGCTCGATGTCCTCCTCCAGATAGGTGGAGGCGGTACGGCTCAAATCATAGGTCATGCACCCGCCCTTATCCGGATACAGGGGCAGGATCACCGCCTCGCTGAGGCGGTTCAGCGTCAGGTTCCGGGCGTAGAGGGAGCGGTACTCCGCCTCCAGTGCCAGCAGGATGTCCCTTGCGTTTTCCAGACAGCACAGGCTCAGCCGCCACGCCACATCCGGGGCAATGGGGGCAAATTCCGGGGAGGCGTAGGGCAAGATGCGGTTGACAGAGGGCTGAAGCCCCTCCGTGGGCCGATCCCGCCGCCGCACGGTGTCTCCGCCGATGAAGGGGTACAGGGTGGACTCCACGAACCGCATCCGCAGATTGGGCAGATAGTAGATGCTCTCCACCGGATACCCCAGCTCCTCCATCAGATCCCGGCCCATGCCAGTTAGATAGCCCACCAGCACCAGATCCACCTGCGTCCCCGTCTCCTTCAGCAGCGGCGACAGACTCCGCAGCCGCTTGCCGTCGTGGAGCAGATCATCCACCAAGATGACGGGCCGGTCAAAGGCCCGGATGGTCCGCACCTGATCCGGCAGCGGCGAATACTCCGGGTAGGCCTCGATGGCATAGTCCGACAGATCCGCCTCATATACCTTGTCGGTACGCAGGGTCTTGGTGACGGTATTAGGCACCGCCACGCCCCGCAGCAGCTTTCCATAGGGGACGCAGATATCCGGTCCCTGCCGCCGGGGCGTCACCGGTTCGGCGGGTACGCCGTTGCGTGCGGTGATGCGCTGGAGCAGCCGGTGATAGATGATCCCAGCCGACAGGCTCAGCACCAGTGACCCCGGCTGCAGCTCCGTCAGCGCCTCCTGCAAGCGCCGGTGGGCAGCGGATACCGCCGCCGTCACACGGGGCATGGAGGCCAGCGGAGCCTTGATGGAGGTGTCCACGTTGTGGCTCAGCACGATGGGGCAGCGCATATCCACCTCCAGCACCGGCCGCCCCGACACCGGAGCCGGGACAAAGCCCTGCCGCCGCAGCAAATTCAGCACATAGCTGTGCTCTGCACCGGGCAAAGGATCGTACAGGGCGCAGGGATACTCCCGCCCCAGTGCCATGGTAAACACCTCCGTCAGCAGCAGCTGCCCCAGCTCCCGCTGCTGGCTGCCGTCCGGCACCCACAGTCCGCTGATGAGCAGCGCCCGGCCCCCGGCCTTCTGCCGCACATAGCCGGAGAGCTCCAGACTCCCCAGCCGGTCATACAGCTCACGGGACTCCAGCTGCCGGTAGCTGACGGCTCCCAGCACCTGCCCCTGCATCCCGTGGCGCAGCAGCAGGAGACTGTCGCCGCACTGCCACAGCTTCTCCACCATGGCGGCGGGGCAGATCCCCTCCAGCATGGCCTCCATGGAGGCATCCGGCCGGGGATAGTCGGTAAAATCCAGATCCTCCGTCCGCAGCAGGGGCTTGTCCTGCGGCTCCCGCAGATACAGCCCCCTCCGATAGATGAACTCCTGCACCGCCGGGTCCACCAGATTGCTGATGTCCCGGTTGGCGTCCACCGCCTCCCGAATGCGGGTGGAGCTGATCTCCTCCAGCGGCTCCGGCAGCGTCAGCTCCAGCACCTTGCCGTAAATGCCGCCGTAGCCGCCCCCGGCCTCCTGACCGGGCCGGCGGAAGATGATGTGGTCAAAGGTATGGATGGAATCCGGCTCCGCGGGCTTGCGATAGGAGGAGGCGTGGGCCACCACGTCGCTTCCCACGGCGATGGATACCTTCCGTCCGGGGAAGGCCTGCCGCAGCCGATGGAGGTTCTCCGGGTTGGCGATGTTCACCGGGAAATCCTCCGGGAAGATCTGCACATGGAACTCGTCCGCCACCGACATGGCGGCAATGCGCCGCCGGATGCGGTAGGGCTGGGTGCGCTTGGACCACGAGAATTCATCGATGGCCAGCAGTACCTCGAAGCCCCGATCCCGGATGGTTCGGACGATGGCCTTGTGGGACAGGGTGAATGGGTCGAAGGTTCCGGGGAAAAAGGCGATGGGCCGTGGCGCTTCAAAGGTAAAGCCGCCCCGCAGCCGCTGGGCCGTCAAAAAGCGGTACAGCCGCCCCAGCATGGATGCCCGATAGTAAAAGGACAGTGCATCCCCGTCCTCCTGACGGCAGGTGGTCAGCAGCTTCCGTGCCGTCAGGGGGAAGGCCCGGCTCTTCTCGCCGTTGCTGAGCTGTGCCGAGCCGAACACCCGCTGTCCCAGTACCAGCATGGCCTCCTGCCGGGTCTCTCCGTCGATGCCCGCCAGTCCCCGCATCAGCATCCCCAGCAGCCGGTCCCGGCGGCGCAGGCACGCCTCCTCCGGCTCCTCTGGAAATCTCTGGTGATAGATGTCGTACTCCTCATAGATGACGCCCACGGTGTCCAGCACCGGAGTCACGATGCGGCTGCTGGAGGCGCTGAGGGTCACCCCCAGATCCGCCAGACACTCGTCCAGCTGCTCCGGCGGCAGCCATAGGGCAAGCCGCCCCAGATAGTCGGGAATGTACTTGGTGAACTCCTGCTGCCCCAGCTCCAGCCCCCGGCACAGCTCCACGGAGACCTCATTGCGCTGATCCACCGTCAGCCGGGGAGCGATCTCCAGCAGCGCCAGTCCTGCGCCGTGGCGCACCGTGACCCGGTCGCTGACCTTGATGAGGTTAGAAAGATGCGTGGCGATGTGCAGGGCCGAGCCGTGGTCGTTCCGTGCATCGTCCGTCAGCAGCCGCAGGTTCACCTGCTTGATGATCCACGGCGTGGCGGTCTTGAGGTTATCCAGAAAAATATCCGACACCTGCGCCTCCTGCAAATGCAGCCCCCCGGCGCAGATATCCTCCCGCAGCAGGGCCAGCGACATATTGCCGCAGTCCATCCCCTGCAAAATTTTCAGGGGCCTCTTCTGCCGGGGCATGGAGGTGTGGACGTGATCCAGCAGCAGCATGGCCGCCGCCTGCACCGTCAGGCTCTCCCGCCCGGACAGTACCTCCGCCGCACGGAGCAGTGCATTCAGCTGGGGCCGGGTACACAGCTCCAGCGGCAGGTCCGCCGCCGCATCCAGCAGCTGCAGCGCCACCTGATCGTCCAACTGCTCCGGCCGCCGCAGATACGCCAGCACCGGCGCCAGAAACCGCTCCTCCCGTCCGGGGCAGCGGGAGAGCAGGGACTTCACGCAGAATTTCAGGGTGAACCGGATCCACCCCCGGTGCTGGGGCATCAGCTTATGATCCGGATAGATGATCTTCTCCAGATACAGTCTCCACTGATCCAGATCCGTCACCGTCCGCAGATCGGGACGGCTGTCCGCCGGACGCTCCTTGGCATAGCCTGCGTGGAACCCTGCGATGATCTCTCCCATGAGAGCCGCCGCCTGACGGCGGATATCCCCCTCACGGTGCATCAGCAGCTCATAGAGAAAGGCCAGCGTCTGCACCTTCTGGGGAATGTGCAGATACAGGGAGTAGGACTCGAACACCCCCAGATAGGCCCGCAGCCGCCGCCAGTTGGTCTCACCACGAGCCTGCTCCAGCAGGGAGGCAAAGCTCCGCTGCCCGGTAAGCCGGTCCATCAGCTCCATGTTGTGGGCCACACACTGCATGGTCAGGGACTCCAGCACCTCCGCATCCTCCATCAGGGCCACCGCCTGCTCCGGCAGCGGCTGCGTGTCCGCCCCCTGCATGGTCACGTCCACCCCCCGGCGGATCATATACGCCTCGAAGTCCTGCAAGCGGGCATAAACTCTGGTGTAGCGGCGGCGCTTCTCCCCGTCCACGTCGTCTAACTTGTTCAAAATCACGTCAAAGGCCTCCGCCAGCGACGAGATGTGGGTGATCTCATGGCCCTTGGGGTCATGGGTCTGCTTCACCCGGAAGTCCGCATAGATCAGCAGCAGCGCCTCCGCCGACAGATACTCCGGCTCCAGATCCCACACCGAGTGGTTGGCGGCCACATGACCGATGTCCGTCAGCCGGTGGCGGCGGAACCACAGATCCGTGTAATAGTAGTGCAGATACGCCACCCGCTCCCCCGGATGGCAGCCGAACTTGCCGATGTCGTGTCCGGCGGCGCTGCCGGATACCAGCGCCAGATCCACCGCCGTGCCGCTGCGCCGCAGCGCCCGGCCGCAGGTCAATGCGATGTGATGCACCCCGGCGATGTGCTCCAGCGTGCGGTAGGGCGTCACCTCCAGCCCCAGCCGCATCATCTCATAGACGTACTCCCGCTTCCACTGCCGCAGCATCTGTCGATAGCTGGCGCCGCAGGCGCAATCCGCCGCCTCTGTCTCCGATAGAAAGTCGAAATCCCATGCCGGGTCAAAGGGCAGCTTCTCCCGCTCGGCGGTAAAAAGTACCTGCAAAAGTGACAGGAAAAACACCGCCCCGGCGTCATAGGTCGTAGGGGCCTCCTTCTCCGGGAACAGCTGCCGCCGGGCAAAGTCATAGGCAAAGTGCAGCCACCCCACCTCCGGCTCTCCGCCGGAAAGCTCCGCCAGCTCCGGTCGGCACAGCTCCAGCACGTCGCCGCAGCGCAGTCGAGTGCCGTCGTAAAGGGGCGCAAAGCGCTGGATGTAGTTCTCGCTCTCCAGCCGCTCCAGCAGGGGCTGGCCGCTGAAATACTCCGCCGTAGGGCGGCCGGTGAGCCGCCGCAGCAGGGCCGTGTTCATCTGTCGGATGCGTTTTCTGTTCATGGTGTGACCTCCCGCCGGATGGATGCTGTTTTTTCCATTATGCCACAATTTCCCTCCGTCTTTCAAGGCACAGCCGGGATTTTTTCACAAAAATCCGCCCCTCCCGCTTCAAAGCACACCCCCCCTTGGCCCCGCAAAAAGCCTCGCAGAGTTTGCCGCCCGCAGGCGGCAAAGAATTGAAATCATTTTCTCTTGCGACATATGCGTGAGAGAAAATACTTCTCAGGCTGCAAGTGTGGAATTTGTGCGCAGCAGACTGCAAGCCTTTTGTCGAAAAAACCGGAGGGTTTATCGACAGTCGCAAGCGGCAGGAGGTCACTTCCTCCTGCCGCTTTTCGGATACGCCTTATTCCGCCGTCTCCAGCGATGCCTGCACAAAGCCCCGGAACAGGGGGTGCGGCCGGTCGGGACGACTCTTGAACTCCGGGTGGAACTGCGCCCCCACGAACCAGCGGTGGACAGGCTCCTCCACGATCTCCACCAGGCTGCCGTCCGGGGACAGGCCCGACAGCCGCAGCCCCGCCGCCTCCATCTCGCAGCGGAAGCGGTTGTTGAACTCGTACCGATGCCGGTGGCGCTCGGAGATATCCTCCGCGCCGTACTCCCTCCGGGCCAGACTCCCCTCCGCCAGCCGGCAGGGGTACTTGCCCAGCCGCATGGTGCCGCCCTTGGCGGTAACGCCCACCTGATCGGACATCAGATCAATGACGGGATGGGCCGTCATGGCGGTGAATTCGGCGCTGTGGGCGTCGGCCCAGCCCACCACGTGGCGGGCAAACTCGATGACGGCGATCTGCATACCCAGACAGATGCCCAGATACGGCACCTGATGCTCCCGTGCATATTGAGCCGCTAAAATCATCCCCTCGATGCCCCGATCCCCGAAGCCGCCGGGAACCAGCACGCCGCCGCACCCGGCCAGCATCTGCTCCACGTTCTCCGCCACCAGTGTCTCGGAGTCCACCCACCGGATGGACACCTCTGCGTCGCAGGCGGTGCCTGCGTGGAACAGGGACTCCACCACGCTGAGATACGCATCGTGCAGGCCCGTGTACTTCCCCACCAGCGCAATGGTCACATGGCGGTGTACCCCGTGGATCTTCTCCACCATGGCCCGCCACCGGGCCATGTCCGGCTCCACCACCGGCAGCCCCAGCTTGCGGCAGGCCACCCGGCACAGCCCCTCCCGCTCCAGCAGCAGCGGCACCTCATACAGGGTGGAGGCCGTGACGTTGGGGATGACGCAGTCCTCCTCCACGTTGCAGAACAGGGCGATCTTCCGCCGGATGTCCCCGGTGATGGGGCTGTCCGTGCGGCACACCAGAATGTCCGGCTGGATGCCGATGCTCAGCAGCTCCTTCACCGAGTGCTGGGTGGGCTTGCTCTTCAGCTCCCCGCTGCCGGGGATGGACACGATCAGCGGCACATGGATGTACAGCACGTTCTCCTTGCCCTTCTCCGCCGCCACCTGCCGGATGGCCTCCAGAAAGGGCTGGCTCTCGATGTCGCCCACCGTGCCGCCTATCTCGGAGATGACCACGTCCGTCTGTCCGTCGTCCATGGCATAGATACGGTTTTTGATCTCATCGGTGACGTGAGGGATGATCTGCACCGTGCCGCCCAGATAGCCCCCCTGCCGCTCCCGGTTCAATACGCTCCAGTAGATTTTCCCGGAGGAGACGGAGGAGTTGGCGTCCAGCGCCTCGTCCACGAACCGCTCATAGTGGCCCAGATCCAGATCCGTCTCCGCCCCGTCGTCGGTGACGAATACCTCCCCGTGCTGATAGGGGCTCATGGTGCCGGGATCCACATTGAGGTATGGGTCAAACTTCTGGTTCCTGACCCGCAGGCCACACTGCTTCAGCAGCCGCCCCAGAGATGCGGCGCAGATGCCCTTGCCCAGCCCGGACACCACACCGCCGGTGACAAAAATATACTTCATGGCTCCCTCTCCTTTTGACAGCGGGGCGCTTCTCCGCCCTCTGATTTTTTACCCACCGATTTTACCGCCGGAGAAAACCGCCGTCAAGCCCGCAGAATCATCAAGATTTTTCCCCTCCCGCCCCCTGTGCATGGGGCAGTCCTCTGAAATTTCCCCGTCAGAGAAGATTTCTCTTGCATCCCGGCCTTCGGCGTGATATGGTAGGTTTGAACCCGCCTTTTCCGCCGGGTCCTTTTCCGCATAAAAACAGCCCTCACGGCAGCGCCGTGAGGGCTGTTTCACCTTTTGTCATTCCTCCTGCCGCAGCAGGGCCGTCAGTGCCTGCACCCGTCGGGCCAGCCGGGCAAATTCGCCGCAGGTCAGGGCCTGCCGTCCGTCGGAGAGGGCCTCCTCCGGCCGGTCATGGACCTCGATCATCAGTCCGTCCGCCCCGGCAGCTGCCGCCGCCAGCGCCAGCGGAGCCACCAGCTCCCGCCTCCCGGCAGCATGGCTGGGATCGGCCAGCACCGGTAGGTGGGACTGCTCCTTCAGGGCGGCAATGCCCGCCACATCCAGCGTGGCCCGGCTGTCCGTCTCGAAGGTGCGGATGCCCCGCTCGCAGAGGATCACCCGCTCATTGCCGCCGGCAAGGATGTATTCCGCCGCCTGCAATAGCTCCGTCACGGTGGCCCCGAAGCTGCGCTTCAGCAGCACCGGCTTCTCCTGCCGTCCCAGCTCCCGCAGCAGCTCGAAATTCTGCATATTCCGTGCGCCCACCTGCAAGACGTCCACCTCCCGAAACAGCGACAGCTGCCGGGGATCGGTGATCTCCGACACCACCGGCATCCCCGTCTCCCGGCCCGCACGGCACAGCAGCTCCAGCCCCTCGGCCCCCAGCCCTCCAAAGGTATAGGGGGAGGTCCGGGGCTTAAACGCACCACCCCGGAGCAACTGCGCCCCGGCGGCGGACACCTGCCGGGTGATGGAGGTCACCTGCTCCGGCGACTCCACAGCGCAGGGTCCGGCAATGAGGCAGAAGTCCCTCCCGATGCGTGCCTTGCCCACGGCCACCACCGTGTCCTCCGGATGCCCCGTCCGGGCCGCCAGCGGATACGGCTCCGTCAGCCGCTGTACCGCCCGTACGCCGGGCAGAAGCCGCAGACTCTCCCCGTCCAGCCGAAAGGTCTCTCCCTCCAGCACCAGCACCTCCCCGCCGGGATGCGCCACCGTGACGCCGGTTCCCTCCAGCCGCTGCCGCAGCGCCTGCTGCACCGCCGCCGCCTGATTTTTCTCTGTGAGAATGAACATATGCCGCCTCCGGGATCATGATCTGAATCTTTATTATATCGGACTGCGCCCCGGATTGCAACGGGGAAACCACAGGGACTTTTCGTTGACACGGCGGCGAAATGTGATATAATAGACAGTGTGTTGCAATATACCCCGTCAGTGTGCCTATTTTGTGTGTTGACCGGAGGAGGACATATGGAACGTAAATTCACTCTCAGCTGCTGCTCTACCGTGGACCTTCCCTATTCCTATATGCAGAGCAGAGACATTCCCGTGCTGTTTTATACCTACGTGGTGGACGGGCAGGAGTACGTGGACGACATGGGCCGTGACCCGGAGGCTCTGCCCCGGTTCTACCGTTTTCTGGAGGCGGGCAAGCTGCCCCAGACCTCCCAGATCAATGTCGGCACCTATCTGGACTTCTTCGAGGCCCAGCTGGAAAAGGGCGATCTGCTGCACATCGCCTTCACCTCCGGCCAGTCCGGCTCCGTCCACAACGCCGTGGCGGCGGCCAAGCTCCTGCAAGAGAAGTACCCTGATAAGAAACTCGTGGTCATTGACTCCCTGTGCTCCTCCTCCGGCTACGGCCTGCTGGTGGATGCGGCGGCGGACCTGCGGGACAGCGGCGCCACGCTGGAGGAGACGGCTCGGTGGGTGCTGGAAAACCGCAACAAGGTCCACCACCAGTTCTTCTCCTCCAACATGACCCAGTTCCGCCGCACCGGCCGTGTCTCCGGCGCAGCGGCCATGGTGGCCACCATCATGAACATCTGCCCCATCATGCGGCTGGATGATAAGGGCGCCATCAAGGCTTACAGCAAGGTCCGGGGCAAGAAGAAGGCAGTGGAGACCACCGTGAACGCCATGGAGCAGCACGCTCAGGGCGGCCGGGACTATGACCAGCGCTGCTTCGTCTGCCACTCCCGGTGTCCGGAGGACGCCGCCCTGCTCATCACGGCGCTGGAGGAGCGCTTCCCCCACCTGAAGGGCAAGATCCGCCTGTGCGACATCGGCACCATCATCGGCTCCCACAGCGGCCCCGGCACGGTGGCCGTGTTCTTCCTGGGCGACGAGCGCCCCACTATGGACTGACCCCTTATCCCCCCCAGCGGTACATGGCAAGCCATGTACCGCTTCTTTTTCGCCCCCACTGTCCATCCTCCCGAACGCCCCGCCGCACTTGTGCAGGATACCGAACAAAACCGCCATTTTCCGTTGCAAAAAGGGGATTGCCATGATAGGATTCGTGTGATATAATATTTCTGTTTCCAATTTGCGAGATTTGATAATATACAGAAAGGTATCTGCTAATCATGAATATTAGAATATCCGCTGACAGCACCTGTGATCTGTCCCCGGAGCTTATTGAAAAATACGACATCCGCATCACCCCCCTGTACATCGTCCGGGACGGCCAGTCTCTGGTAGACGGCAAGGACATCACCCCCGACGAAATTTACGCCCACGTCAATTCCGGCGGCGGAATGTGCAGCACGGCGGCGGTGTCGGTGTACGACTACACCCAGTTCTTCCGCCGCCAGCTGGAGGAGTGCGACGCCGTGGTGCATTTCCACATCTCCGGCGATATGTCCGCCTGCTACCAGAATGCCTGTATCGCCGCTCAGGAGGTGGGGAACGTCTACCCCGTGGACTCCCGCAGCCTCTCCACCGGCATCGGCCAGCTGGTGCTGGAGGCGGTGCAGCTGACCCGTGAGGGCAAGCTCACCGCTCAGGAGATCGCCCACGAGATGGAGCGCCGCCGGGAGCTGCTGGACGTCAGCTTTCTGGTGGAGCGGCTGGACTTCCTGCATAAGGGTGGCCGTTGCTCAGGCGTGGCCCTGCTGGGGGCCAATATGCTGAGCCTGCGCCCCTGTATTCAGGTGAAGGACGGCCAGATGATGGTGGGCAAGAAGTACCGTGGCCCCTATGTGAGCTGCCTGCTCCAGTACATCCGGGAGCGGCTCAAGGGCCGGGATGACATTGACACCCGCCGCATTTTTATCACCGAATCCGGCGGCTTCACCCCGGAGGAGCTGGCGCAGGTGGAGGCCGCCGTCCGCAGCTGCCAGCCCTTTGACGAGGTGCTGCACACACGGGCCGGCTGCACTGTCTCCAGTCACTGCGGCCCCCGCACGCTGGGCATCCTCTATTTCCACACCAAATAATTTTCCTATCATCAACGCCCACCGGAGAGCCGCTGCGCTCCCCGGTGGGCTTTTTCCGGAAAAGCTGCCCCGAAATTTTTCGCAAGACAACTGTCACGGCGCTTGCTTTTCCTACCAGCTTAGTGGTATAATAGGCTGAATAAATGAGGAGGCATATACCATGATTTCCACCAAAGGACGTTATTCCATTCGGATCCTGCTGGATCTGGCCGAGCATCGGGGCGTGGGCTATACCCCCATCAAGGACGTAGCCGCCCGGCAGAGCATCTCCCTGAAATATGTGGAGAAGCTGATGCCCGCCCTGAAAAACGCCGGCCTGCTGGACAGCAGCCACGGCATCGGCGGCGGCTACCGGCTGAACCGTGACCCGGAGCAGTACGACCTGTGGGAGATCCTGCGGGTGACGGAGGGCGAGCTGGCCCCGGTGTCCTGCCTGCAAACGGATGCCTCCCCCTGCCAGCGGGCCGGGGAGTGCCGCACCCTCTCGGTGTGGCAGGGCTACTATGACCTGACCCGGAAATATTTCTCCGGCATCACCTTGGCGGATCTGATGGCCGTTCCGCAGGGCGACAACTACGTCATCTGACCTCCCATCCCTCCGCCCCGTCCCCTGACCCCGGTATACCGTCCAATTACCGGGCATCACCCGATCCCGGTGTTTCATATGTCCCGGTACACTCTGCCCGGATATACTGCCTGATCCCTTGTCTGCCCCTATATCCCCCGTCCGGTCAGGTATGCCGCCTAACTCCGGTACGCCGTTTGTTTCCGGCACTTCCCCGCCCGAAGCATCTCTCATAATCCCAAAAATCCCCCCGAAGCGACCATACCGCTTCGGGGGATTCGTCTCTGTTATGGGGTTTCTCTATTCCATGGGCAGTCCTTGCAAAAGGTGCCGCTTTTCATCGTCGCTCCCTGTCGCCCAGCCGCCGCTCTCCCTGCGCAGCTGACACCTCTAAACAGCCGCCTGTATCTTTGCCTCACATCGAAGCCACAGCCGATTCGGCAGCCCTCTATTCTTCCCGCTCCGCCCTTTTAGCTTTGGCGGCCCGGAGCTTTCGCAGGGTGTACACCACGCTGCATACCACCAGTACCGTGTTGATTCCCAGAAAGATCCAGAACACCGGCGAACTGAAATCCAGCGAATTTCCGGCGATGACCAGACAAACCATCCCCGGCGCAATGGCCAGCCACGACCCCGCCAGATACGTCAGGTAATCCACCCGCAGCATCCCCAGCAGCAGTCCCAGCACCTCCATGTTCAGCCCCAGCATATGGATGGCGAAGCACATGGCAAAGCCATATTCCTGCGTGGCGCTGAAATAGCGCTTGATCTTGGGATGCCGGTCCAGCACCGACTCCAGACTCTCCGTCTTGGTGAACCGCCCCATGGCGTAAGAGATAGATAAGCACACCGCCGTCCCCACGCCGTTGACGGCCAGCGCCGCCGGCAGCGGCAGCACCATGGACACCACGACCACCAGCGCATTGTATACCACCACGCCGGAAAAGCCCTTCAGCACATATAGTCCCAGCACCACCAGCACCGCCAGCACAGGCCGGTCCGCCACCATCTGCGGCACCGTATCCAGATCCATGACCCCTGTGGCCAGCAGCACGCCGAATATCGCCGCACACAGGACCATGATCAGCACCGGCAGGTAATCCCTCAGCCGGAATTTTTTCATACAAGCCCTCCTCACGGCGTCCATCAGCTAAATTGTGGGACATAATATACCATATTATTATGAACAAAGTGTGAACTTTCGCAGCCTTTACGCTCCGTTCACACTTTCCCGCCAAGTCACGGCCCCCCATTCCTGCGGGACACAGCAAAGCCCCGCTTCGCCATCTGGCGAAGCGGGGCTTTTCCCATAATTTGGAAGTTTTCTTCCTTTCGGCGACCGGTTCAGCTGCCTCCGTGCGGCGGGGCAAATTCCCCTGTCAGGGCGTGTCCATTCTGCCGGAACTATACGTCCACCGAGTCGTCCGGTTCGTGTCCGGTGGACGTCCACCGGACTGTCCGGCAGCCGTCCCACAGGTATCCCGTCCGTATCCGGCAGATATCCAGCCAGTGTCCGGCCATCGTCCGGCTGGTATCCCATCGGGATCGGTCAAGTATCCCGCCGGTGTCCGGCAGAATCATCGACCGGTATCCGGTTTTGGGATAGCACCCGGTCAGGTGTTGAGGAACGGATCATCCAGACGACCCAGACGGCGGAGCATGGTTTTCTTCACCGCCTTGAAAATATTCTCATATCCGGTGCAGCGGCACAGGTGGCCCGACAGCAGCTTGCGGAGCTGGCCATCGGTATAGTATACCCCACGATCCAGGATCTCCACCGCCGTCATGATGAAACCGGGGATGCAGAAGCCGCACTGGATGCTGGTCTCCTCCATAAAGGCCTGCTGAATGTCGGAGAGCTCGCCGTTGGGACCCATGAGACCCTCCAGCGTGGTGATATGCTTGCCCTCGGCCCACACCGCCAGATACAGGCAGGAGTTATAGCACTCGCCGTCGATGAGGACGTTGCAGGCGCCGCACTCCCCCACCTCGCAGCCCTTTTTCACGGAGGTCATGGAGAAGTCGTTGCGGAGCATATCCGTCAGAGAGGCCCGGACGTCCACCATCCGCTCCACCTCCTTGCCGTTGAGGAAGAAGGTCACCAGCTGATACTGATTCTTTGCCATTACAGCTCACCTCCCGCCAGCTTCACAGACTCCATAAGGCAACGCTTGGCGCTCTCCACGGCGATGTGAGAGCGGAATGCCTTGCTGGCCCGCCACGAGTCACGGGGATGGATGTCCTCCAGCACCGCTTTTCCGAAGCCCTCGATGTTCTCCAGCGTCACGGGCTTGCCGTTGATAAACTCCTCAGCGTGGGGCGCACGCATAGGGACGGGCCCCGCCACGCCGAAGGCGATCCGCACCCGGTCGAAGGTCTTTTTATCCTCGCTGAGCCGGGCGTTAACGGAGGTTCCCAGCGTGGCGATATCCATGGCGTTGCGCATGGCGTACTTGATGTAGTGGCCGAAGGTGCGGTCGTAGGATGCCTTGGGGATCAGGATGGCGGTCTGAATTTCGCCCTCCTCCACCCGCAGGTCCACGGTGCCTGCCTTCAGGTAGAAGTCCTTAATGGGTACCCGGCGGACGCCATTTTTGCCGGTGATCTCCACCATGGCCTCCCATGCGTGGAGGGTGGAGGCGGAGTCGGCGGAGGTCACACCGTTGCAGGTATTGCCGCCGATGGTACCGGCATTGCGGATCTGAGGACCGCCCACCATATCCACCGCCTCGCCCAGCACGTTGATATACTGTTGGATCAGAGGATCGGCGGTGATGTGGCTGAAGGTGGTGAGACTGCCGATGCGGAGGTTCTCCTCCTCATCCAGCGTCACGCCTCGCATTTCATGGCAGCCCTGAATACTGATGAGGGCCTTTCCGGCCCGCTTGCCCTCCCGCATCTGCACCAGCACGTCGGTGCCGCCGGCGATGATCTGGGCCTCGGGATGCTCCAGCCGCAGACGGATGGCGTCCTGTACGCTTTCCGCCTGATAGAGCGCTGACATATCATACATAGCGGTATTTCCTCCTTAGTCCCGGATCAGGCCCTCTTCCGTGAAGCGCTGGAAGAGGACGTGGGGGGTGATGGGGTCCTGATCGATGTCCACGCCGGTGGCGTTGTAGATGGCGTTGCGGATGGCGGGCGCACCGGAGCAGGCCGGGGGCTCGCCCAAGGCCTTGGTGCCGAAGACGCTGGTGGGCTCGGCGTTCTCCACGAACTGCGCCTCCAGATGGGGGTGGTCCATGATGGTGGAGAGCTTGTAGTCCAGCAGGTTATTGTTCAGAGGCCGGCCGGTCTTTTCGTCGAACAGCAGCTGCTCCGACAGGCCGTAGCCGATGGCCATGGACATACCGCCGTGGACCTGCGCCTCTGCCAGCGCCGGGTTTACCAGCTTGCCGCAGTCGTGGACATTGATGATCTCCTGAAGCGTCACCTTGCACATGGGAATGTCCACCTCCACCACGGCAAAGGTGCAGCCGAAGGAATAGGCGTTGTTGCGGATGGTATAAGTACTCTCGGCGGTGATATGCTGGGAGTCGGCGGGGTCATACTGGGCGTGCATGGCCAGCTCCGACAGGCTCATGAGCACCTTGCCGTCGGTGTTGCGGACGATGTTGCCGTCCACGATATCCATGTTGTACACCGCCTGACGGGTGAGCTTGGTGGCGTAGTCCAGAATTTTCTCCTTCAGCATCAGGCCCGTCTGGCGGATGGAGAAGCCAGCCACATACGTCTGGCGGGAGGCATAAGCACCCAAGCCCGTAGGCGTGATATCGGTATCCTGACAGGACACCACATGGACCTTACGGTAATCGCCCAGACCCACCACGTCGGAGGTCATCTGGGCATAGGCGGTATCGGCGCCCTGTCCGATCTCCGTCTCGCCGCACTGCATGGTGACGCTGCCGTCCAGATTCAGCAGCATCCGATTGGAGGACGTCTCCAACGAGATGGGGTAGACGGCGGTGTTATACCAGAAGGTGGCCACGCCGATGCCGTGGCGGATGGGGCCGGTCTCCTTGGCGAACTCCGCCTTTTTGCGGTCGTAGTCGATGTACTTCTTACCAACCTCCAGGCACTGGCGGAAGGAATCCTCATAGTTGACGTTGTGGGAGAAGCTGTCCTCGAAGCCCTTGGGCATGAGGTTCTGCATCCGGAAGGCCAGCGGGTCCATACCCACGGCCTTGGCGCACTCGTCCACGTTGGACTCGTCGGCAAAGGAAGCCTGAGGCATTCCGTAGCCACGCATGGCTCCGGCGGCGGGGCGGTTGGTGAACACCGTCCACGCATCGCACTCCATGTTGTCACAGGGATAGTGCTGGGAGAAGGAACCCATGGCCTTGGCCACGATGCTGTGGCCGTGGGAGGCATAGGATCCCTGATTGGAGTAGAGCTCCACCTTCCGGGCGGCGAAGGTGCCGTCCTTGCGGAGCCACGAGACGATGTGGAATCGGATGGCGTGGCGCACACGGTTGGAGACGAAGGTCTCCTCACGGGAGCAGTCCACCCGGACACAGTGGCCGTGGACCTGCGTGGAGCACCAAGCGCACAGGGGTTCATAGAGGGCGTCCTGCTTGTTGCCGAAGCCGCCGCCGATATAGGGCTTCACCACCCGGATATCGCTCCACGGGCGGCCCAGCGCCTGTCCCACCACACGGCGGATAATATGGGGGATCTGGGTAGAGGATACCACCGTAATACGGCCGTTCTCCTCGTAGGCAAAGCAGCCGTGGTTCTCGATGTGGCAATGCTGCACCGTGGGCGTCTCATACCAGCCCTCCACCTTGATGAGGCCCGGCTCCTGAATGGCAGCCTGATAGTCGCCCGTCTTCATATCGGTGTGCTTGAGGATGTTGTTGGGGTAGGCCTCGTGAAGCTGGGGAGCGCCGGGCTCCATGGCCTTTTGCACATCCAGCACGAAGGGCAGCTCCTCGTATTCCACCTGCAGCGCCCGGACGCCCTGCATGGCGGCCACCTCGTTTTCTGCAATGACCACCGCCACGTCGTCGCCGTAGTAGCGGACGTGCCGGTTCAGCAGGTGGCGATCCGCCACATCCTGATGGCCGGGGTCCATGGACCAGGGGTGGCCCGCCGTGGGGAACGGGTGCTCCGGCACGTCGAAACAGGTCAGCACCTTCACCACGCCGGGGATCTGCTCCGCCGCCGAGGTGTCCACCGACTTGACGAAGCCGTGGGCGATGGTGGCGTGCTTGATGCGGACATACAGTGCATCACGGGGCATGAGGTCCTCGTAGTATTTGGTGCGGCCGGTGGCCTTGTCAAAGGCGTCTACCCGCACCTCGGCTTTTCCTACTTCAGCCATGTAGTGTTCCTCCTTATGTCAGCGTCGCTGCGATAGCCGGAGTTACCGGCAAAAGTACCTATAAATTTAAGATATCATAGCATAAAATTTGTCATTTGCATAGTCCTTTTCGTAATACTAATTATAGGATAACGGTGGTTGACTGGAATGGGCATTTCCGGGTATACTGTAAGAAAATGACGGGACAAAGGAGGGAGCGGCATGGCACAGCTGCGGATCGGATGCGTGGTGATGGCGGCGGGAAATGCCCGGCGCTTCGGGGAGAACAAGCTGGCGGTGCAGGTACAGGGCAAGGCGCTGTTCCACCGGGCGCTGGAGGCTGTGCCGGCGGAGCGGTTCGTCCGGACGGTGGTGGTGAGCCAATACCCGGAGGTACTGGAGCTGGCCCACCGCATGGGCTTCGTGCCGGTACCCAACCGGCATCCGGACTGGGGCATCAGCCACACCATCTCGCTGGGGCTGGGGAAGCTGCCGGAGATGGATGCGGCGCTGTTTCAGGTGGCGGATCAGCCCCTGCTGCGCCGGGAGAGCGTGGGGATGCTGGTGGACTTTTACCGGGAGCACCCGGAGCACATCGCTGCGCTGGGTCACGACGGTGTCCGGGGGAACCCCTGCCTGTTCCCGGCACGGCTGTTCCCGGAGCTGCTGGCTCTGCAGGGGGATCACGGCGGCAATCAGGTGATCCGCCGCCATGAGGAAGACCTCCTCTTATGGGAGGTCCCGGCTCCGGAGCTGACGGATGTGGATACGCCTCAGGTGCTGGCGCAGCTGCGGCGGGATATGGCAGAGGAGTGAGGGGCCTCCGACAGATCGATCGTCGCTTTGAAAAAGGCACGGGGCTGCGGTGCAGCCCCGTGCCTTTTTATGTTTTGATCAGAATGCGGCGAGTGGAGACACGTTGGGGAGAATCAGTTCTCCTTCTCCTCCTCCACCAGCTCTTGGGCTTCCTCCACCAGTTCCTCGGCTTCGCCCAGAACCTCCTGCTCCCGGATCTGTGCCGGGGTCAGGACACGCTCCGCCTGCTCCTCCCGGAGCACCAGATAGTAGGCCAGTGCCAGCTGAGGCAGCACGCCCCAGACGCCCCGCACGTCCAGCCACTTCACCGCCAGCCAACTCCAGACGGCTCCGGCGTGGAAGGCCAGCAGGGTGGAGCCGTAGAACCACAGCTTTGTCAGCTGCTCCCGCTCTCCCTCGCACAGGTAGTGGGCCAGCGCCAGAGATGCCTGCTTGGTGTTGTTGCTGTTAAAGATCGTGGCGCTCTGGAAGCCTCTGGCGCCGGCAAAGGTGCTCCACTGGATGCTCATGGAGAAGAACACCGGATACAGTGCCACCAGCGGAGTCATATCCGCCGGGAAAAAGCCCATGGCGATGGCCGCAGCCGCCGTGATGCACGGCGACAGCCGCCGCATATCCACATGGAACACGTGGGGGACGATGACGGAGAACATGACGCCCACCACGTAGATCACCAGACACAGCAGGTGCAGCAGCACACTGCTCCCCCGGCCAAAGAGTGCGTCACTGACCAGCTCCAGCAGGTTCATGGTCTGGGAACTGCCCAGTATCCCGCCGCGGCACAGCAGGGCGTAACCGCCGAAAAAGCCGCCTATTGCAGCAAAGGCCAGATGGCGGCAATGATCGATAGGAAGAAGCTTCTGTTCCGTCATGGTATAACTCCTACAAATAACGACAAAATAATCCTTCGTTAGTATATCAGCCTGCGGCGTTTCCGCAAGGGAAAAACTGCATAAAAATCCCGCAAAAATGCGGCGTTTCTTGTGTTGACAACGGCGGGATCTGTGGTAAAATAGAGAGCGTGAAATGCGCTGACGAAACGAGTCCGCCATGTGCCGCCCAAAGCGAGAGGGGAAGCGGTGGAAGCCCCTTGTCCGGCCGGTGTGACAGCCACTTCCGAGCAGGCGGCGACGAGCCGCACGCCCCATCCCCGTTACCGGATGACCGAGATGGCGGCCTTGACCGTTCAATTAGGGTGGTACCGTGAAGCAAGTCTTCGCCCCTATGTGTGGGCGGGGGCTTTTTGTTTTTTCGGCAGCTGTTCTGCGTCCCGGTGTTTCCGGTTTTCCCCCGAAGTTCTGTTTTACAGGAGGTGGCCTGTGAGCTATCAGCTGATCGACATGACCAAGGACCCACGCAGCGGGCAGTTTGCCTATTTCCGTCAGATGCTCTTTCCCTTCGCCGGGGTCACGGCGGAGGTAGACATCACGGACTTCGCCGCACGGCGGCAGGGGCGTCCCTTCTTCCTGAGCTTCCTCTATGCCGTGGTACGGGCCGCCAACGCCATTCCCCAGCTGCGCCGCCGCATCCGGGCGGATGGCAGCGTGGTGGAATACGACTGGTGTCCCCCCTCCTACACCGCCATGAAGCCCGACGGGGTATACGTATACTGCACGGTGGAGGGGGATCTGCCCTATGAGTCGTTCGTAGTGCTGGGACAGCGGCGACAGGAGGAGGTACTTCGACGGGGTACCCTCACCGAGGACGGAGACGCTTTGAGCTTCTTCTTTGTGTCCAGTCTGCCGTGGCTGCACTATTCCCAGCTGGAGCATCCCGCCGTCAGCGCCGACGACTCCAACCCCCGCATCAGCTGGGGCAAGGCTGTCACCAGTCATGGACGCACTACCCTGCCGGTGTCGCTGTTTGTAAACCACGCCCTGGCAGACGGGCTGCACATCTCACAGTTCTTCGCCGGTCTGGAGCGGGAGCTTCAGACGCTGGCAGACAGCTGGCAGGCAGAGGAGTGACGGCATCCAGTCACAGAGGTCTGTCACAGGAACTGTCACAAAAGAAAATTCTGCAATTCCGATTGCAAGCAAAAGGAGTAATGTATCATGTCTCATCCCTATCACGGGCTTAATGAGCTGCGGGAGATGTTCCTGTCGTTCTTCGAGTCCAAAGGTCATCTGCGGCTGCCCAGCTTTTCTCTGGTGCCGCAGAACGACAAGTCCATCCTGCTCATCAACGCCGGCATGACCCCCATGAAGCCGTGGTTCAAGGGCGAGGAGGAGCCGCCCCGCCGCCGGGTCTGCACCTGTCAGAAGTGCATCCGCACCGGCGACATTGAGAACGTGGGCAAGACCGCCCGCCACGGCACCTACTTCGAGATGTTGGGCAACTTCTCCTTCGGTGACTACTTCAAGCATGAGGCCATCGCATGGAGCTGGGAGTTCCTGACCGAGGTGGTGGGGCTGGAGCCTGACCGGCTGTACCCCTCCATCTATCTGAACGACGACGAGGCCTTCGACATCTGGAACAAGGAGGTGGGCATCCCCGCCGAGCGCATCTTCCGCTTCGGCAAGGAGGACAACTTCTGGGAGCACGGCTCCGGTCCCTGCGGCCCCTGCTCCGAAATCTACTATGACCGTGGACCGGAGTACGGCTGCGGCAAGCCCGGCTGCACCGTGGGCTGCGACTGCGACCGGTACATCGAGATCTGGAACAACGTGTTCTCCCAGTTCGACAACGACGGCCACGGCAACTACACCGAGCTCAAGCAGAAGAACATCGACACCGGCATGGGTCTGGAGCGTCTGGCCTGCGTGTGCCAGAACGTGGACAGCCTCTTCGACGTGGACACCGTGATGAATATCACCCACAAGGTGTCTGAGCTCACCGGCGCTCACTACGGCGAGACGGAGAAGCGGGACGTGTCCCTGCGGGTCATCACCGACCACATCCGCTCCGCCACCTTCATGATCTGCGACGGCATCCTGCCCTCCAACGAGGGGCGGGGCTATGTGCTGCGGCGTCTGCTGCGCCGGGCCGCCCGCCACGGGAAGCTGCTGGGTGTCAACGATCCCTTCCTGTATCAGGTGGTGGACACCGTGATCCATGAAAATGAGGGCCAGTACCCCGATCTGCGGGAAAAGCAGACCTATATCACCAAGGTCATCCGCACGGAGGAGGAGAATTTCGGCCGCACCATCGACGGCGGCATGAAGATCTTCTCCGACCTGCTGGCAGAGCACAAGCAGAAGCTGGAGAAAATTTTCTCCGGCGCCGACGCCTTCCGGCTGTACGATACCTTCGGCTTCCCCATCGACCTGACCATGGAGATGGCGGCGGACGAGGGCCTCAGCGTGGACGAGAACGCCTTCCAGAAGCTGATGAAGGAGCAGAAGGAGCGGGCCCGTGAGGCCCGGAAGGCACTGGGCGATCTGGGCTGGGCCGGTGTGGAATTCGGCAAGGACGTGCCGGCCACGGAGTTCGTGGGCTATGACCACAGCGAGTGCGACGCCAAGATCGTGGCCATCGTGGCCGATGAGGAGCTGCGGGACGAGGTGGCCGCCGGGGCCGAGGCCGTGGTGGTGCTGGATCAGTCCCCCTTCTACGCCGAGATGGGCGGTCAAGTGGCCGACCACGGCACCATCACCGCCGACGGCGTGGTGTTCACCGTGACGGACGTACAGAAAAACAAGGGCGGCAAGTTCATGCACTACGGCCGTCTGGCCCAAGGTGTGCTCCACGTGGGAGACACTGTTCACACTGCCATTGATATGGAGCGCCGCAAGGCTATCCAGCGTGCTCACAGCACCACCCACCTGCTGGATGCGGCGCTGAAGAAGGTGCTGGGCGACCACGTCCATCAGGCGGGCTCTCTGGTGGAGCCGGACCGCCTGCGCTTCGACTTCACCCACTTTGAGGCCATCTCCCCGGAGGAGCTGCGGCAGGTGGAGGAGCTGGTGAACGATGCCGTTCTGGAGGGCTATCCCGTGGTGACGGAGGTGCTGCCCATCGAAGAGGCCAAGAAGAAGGGTGCTGTGGCCATGTTCGGTGAGAAGTACGGCGAGACCGTCCGGGTGGTGGAGATGAGCGACTTCTCCGTGGAGTTCTGCGGCGGCACCCATGTGGACAACACCGCCAAGGCCGGCCCCTTCCGCATCAAGAGTGAGAGCAGCGTCGCCTCCGGCGTGCGCCGCATTGAGGCCACCTGCGGCAAGCTGAGCCTGAAGGCCATGGAGAGCAGTCAGGGCGTGCTGAGCCGGGCGGCCCAGTTCCTGAAAACCGCCCCCTCCGGGCTGCTGGAACGGATGGAGCAGCAGGCCAACGAGATGAAGCAGCTGCGTCAGGCGCTGGAGAAGTTCAAGGCCGAGGCGTCTCTGGGCGAGGCCCGGCAGTTCCTGGCCTCCGCCAAGACGGTGAAGGACCTCCATGTTCTCGCCACCACCCGCAACGGCGTGGACACCGCCGAGCTGCGGACCATGGGCGATTTCCTGCGGGATAAGGACCCCAAGGCCGTGGCGGTCATCGCCAGCATCAACGGCGAGAAGATCACCTTCCTGGCCGTGTGCGGCAAGGAGGCGGTGGCCCGTGGCATCAAGGCCGGTGATCTGGTGCGGCACGTGTCCGCCATCTGCGGCGGCAAGGGCGGCGGCAAGCCGGATTCCGCCATGGGCGGCGGCAGCGATCCCCTGAAGGTGGACGATGCGCTGGCCTCCGTGGACGATTTCGTGTCCGAGAAGCTGGGCTGAGACGAAAGGAGCATCCTATGAAAAACGATTGCCTGTTCTGCGCCATTGCCGGTGGGGAAATCCCCTCCAACAAGGTGTATGAGGACGAGCTGTGCTATGCCTTTTATGACATCGCCCCTCAGGCGCCCACCCATTTTCTGGTGATCCCCAAGGCCCACATCGCCTCCGTGGCGGAGGTGGATGGCGGCAACAGCGCCGTGGTGGCCCACATCTTTGAGGTCATCGCAAGACTGTGCCGGGAGAAGGGGCTGGAGAGCTACCGGGTGGTATCCAACATCGGGGAGCAGGCGGGGCAGAGCGTCCACCACCTGCACTTCCATGTGCTGTCTGGCCGGGATATGACCTGGCCTCCGGGCTAAGAGCACCGAGAAGCACCGTAGAATTTCAGAAAGCCCGTCCGGCCCGCTGAATGCGGGCCGGACGGGCTTTTACATTATCATATATAGAGGACTTGGGGTCGTTAAAACAGCTCCGGATACAGGGCGGTGATCTGCTGATACCAGTCCTGATAGTCGTGCAGGTCGTCTCCCTCGATCACATATACCTCCCACGCATCAGCGGAGTCGGAGGCGGTAAGGGGTTTGTCCGTCAGGGGATACTTGCCCTTCTCCAGTTCCGTGGGGAAGTACATCCCGGCGTAGACGGAGTCCCTGTCGTAGGCGGTGAGGAACAGCAGATAGGACTCGCCCTCCTGCATGGGGAGGTAGCCGCCCTGCGTCCAGAGGACATTGTCCGCCAGATAGCACTCCTCAGTGATGACCAGCTGCTCCGGGGGCTCCCCCTTCAGCACCTGCGATACCGTGCCGGTGGTCCTCGTATAGCCGCCGGAGACATTGCCGTCACTGAAATAGGACAGAACGTTCTCCTGACGCTCCGGTGTGAACACCACAATGAGGTCGCTGACCTCCTGAAGCTGAGCAACACTCTCGGCCTGTGTGATGCGGTCCGCCGCCATCCGCTGTACTGTCTGGCGCTGGCCGCAGGCGGTGCAGGTGATCAGGAGAAGGAGAAGCAACATCAGGGAAAGGTGCTTTCTCATAGGACAGACCTCCTTTTTTCTCATTCTATCACAGTCATTTTCTGGATACAATGGACGAAAAGGCGATTTCCTGCAACAAAAGCTGTGTATTCTGTACAGGGGCTCAAAAGCTGCCGATGGGGATGGAGCCGTCGTCGGTGCCTTTTTCGATGGAGCGGATGGTGATCCAGTAGCTGCGGCCGCCGCCCATATCCACCTGTACCCGGTCCCCGGCCCGGCGGCCCAGCACGGCCTTCCCCACCGGGGACTCCTTGCTGATGAGGCCCTTCAGTGCATCCTGCCGCAGGGTGGTGACCAGCTGGATCCTCCGGCTCTTGCCGGTGTTTTCCATGAAGATCTCCACGGTGTCGTAGAGGCCCGCCGTGTCCTGACCGGAGCGGTCGTCGATGATGCGGGCGGTCCTGATCATCCGCTGCAGGTAGCGGATGCGGCTGTCATTGCGGTTTTTCTCCTGCTTGGCGCACTTATATTCGAAGTTCTCGCTGAGGTCACCGAAGGCCCGTGCCGTCTGCACGTCCTCGATGAGCTTGGGGCGCAGCACCTGCGTCCGGTAGTCGATCTCCTCCTGCATCTTCTGCACGTCGCCACGGGTCAATTCATCGTACATCGTTATTCCTCCCAAGCTTGCGCCAGACGGCGCAGTCCCTCCGGCAGACGCTCCAGGTCGATGCCGGAATAGTTTACCACCACGATATGCTGGGGCGCTGTCTCCGGGACGCTGTAATAGTCCGACAGCAGCGCCAGACGCACCCCCTGCTCCGCCGCCCGGCTCCGCAGCGCCGCATCCGGCAGACGGGTATCCAGCCGCACCAGAAAGTGCAGACCGGCGTCCTGCTCCATGATCTCCACCCGGTCCGCCAGCGGGCTGGAGCGCAGCATGGCGATGACGGCGTCCCGCTTCTGGCGGTAGCGGGCCTTCATGCGGCTCAGGTGCTGCTCATAGCGGCCCTGCGCCATGAATTTGGCCAGAGTATACTGCTCGAAGCCCGACACCGTGCAGGCGTAGAAGCCCAGCTTCTCCCGATAGACCTCCATGAGTCGGGGCGGCAGGATCATGTAGCTGATGCGGATGGAGGGGGCGATGGTCTTGGAGAAGGTGTTCAGGTAGATGACCCGCTGGGCCTCGTCGATGGAGAACAGCGTGGGGATGGGGCGGCCCACGAAGCGGAACTCGCTGTCGTAGTCGTCCTCCAGTATCCACCGTCCCTCCTGCTCCTCCGCCCAGCGCAGCAGCTCCTGCCGCCGTCCGATGGGCATGACGATGCCCGTGGGATAGTGGTGGGAGGGCGAGAGGTGGACGATATCCGCCTCCTGACGGCGCAGAAGCCGGGTGGAGAGGCCCTTTTCATCCAGTCCCACCTGCCGCAGATTCACCTGATGGCTGCGGTAAATTTCCGCAATTTTGCTGTATCCGGGGTCCTCCACGGCGTAGCACTTCTCCCGGCCCAGCAGCTGGATCAGCAGCGAATACAGAAACTCCGTACCGGCGCCGACGATGATCTGGCCGCTGTCCACGTTCATGCCACGGAACTGGCGCAGATAGTCGCTGATGGCCCGGCGCAGCTCCTCCGCCCCGTTGTAGGGGGCGGCCTGCAGCAGGGCCTTGTCCCGCTCCAGCAGCGTCTCCCGCATGAGGCGGGCCCAGACGGTAAAGGGAAAATACGCCCGGTCGATGGAATTGGTCACAAGGTCCAGAAAATAGGTCTTCTGCTCCGGCTCCGGCGGCAGCGGGGCAGGCTGCCGGGCCGCCGCCTGCAAGGGGCGCTCCACGGGGCTGACGTAGTAGCCCCGCTTCTCCTGCGAGTAGATGTAGCCCTCCGCCGCCAGCTGCTCATAGGCATTCTGCACGGTGATGATGCTGACCTCCAGATGCTGGGCCAGCGCCCGCTTGGAGGGCAGCCGCTGGTGGGCCGGCAGCGTCCCGGACAGGATATCCCGGCGGATGCCCTCATATAACTGCTCATACAGGCTCCGGCCGCTCTCTTTGCTCAGGGGATAGGTCAGCATAGCTCCTCCATCTGGTATTATCCGATAATATCGATATGGGCATTTTAATAATACCAATTTCTACTATAATACAGACATTACATAAAAGCAAGGAGATTTTTCCCATGAGAGATGCGAACATCAAGAAACTGGTTCTGGCGGCCCTGATGGCCGCACTGACCTATGTGGCCACCTCCATCGTGCAGATTCCCTCCCCCATGCAGGGCTATGTGAATCTGGGTGACTGCATCGTGCTGCTGAGCGGCTGGATCCTCGGCCCGTGGTGGGGCGCTGCGGCAGGCGGCATCGGCTCCATGCTGGTGGATCTGCTGGGCGGCTACGGTCACTATGCGCCCGGCACGCTGATTATCAAGGGCTGCATGGCTCTGGTGGCGGCCCTCATCGTCAAGGCCATGAAGGAGAGTAAGGCCTCCTACGTCATCAGCGCCGTGGTCAGCGAGGCCATCATGGTGCTGGGCTACTTCGGCTACGCCTCCCTGCTGCTGGGCAAGGGCTGGGGCGCTGCGGCCAGCATCCCCGGCAATCTGGTGCAGGGTGCTATGGGCATGGTCATCGGTCTGGTGCTGCTGGTGGTACTCAAGCGCAGTAAGGCGCTGGAAAAGCTGGCGTAAGAACGGTTGCAAAATGGCGCCGGACGTGGTACACTGAAGGTGCAGAATTGCTTTTGCGAAAAGCGGCGGAGCGATCATCCGCCGCTTTTCGTTCATGCGAGGAAAGGAAGATAGCTATGGCTGGGATCATTCATGAGGTAGAGCGCACCGACCTGCTGGAACAGGTGCGGCAGGAGGCGGCGGACGCCGCACGGCAGCTGGCGGAGGCAGCCCGGCTGCGGCGGGGCCACATTGTGGTGGTGGGCTGCAGCACCAGCGAGGTGGTGGGGCATCAGGTAGGCAGCTGGTCCACGCCCCAGATCGCACAGGCCATTTTCGACGGACTCAACAGCGTGTTTGCCCCCATGGGCGTCTACATCGCCGCCCAGTGCTGCGAGCACCTGAACCGGGCGCTGATCGTGGAACATGAGGCGGTGCCGGGAGCGGAGATCGTCAATGTGCTGCCCCAGCCCAAGGCGGGCAGCTCCTTCGCCACCGCCGCCTATCAGAGCTTCCGGCATCCGGTGGCGCTGGAGGAGATCCGGGCCGACGCCGGTCTGGACATCGGCGGCACCCTCATCGGGATGCACCTGAAGAAGGTGGCGGTGCCGGTGCGCCTGCCCCAGAACCATATCGGCAGCGCCATCCTGCTGGCGGCCCGTGTGCGGCCCAAGTTCATCGGCGGCGAGCGTGCCATCTACGACGAGCATCTGAAGGACGGCTATCCGGAGTTCTGATTTGCATCACGAAGCATCCCCGGTCTGTAAAACAGGCCGGGGATGCTTTTATAATACCTATTATATTATAGATAACGCAGGAAGAGGCAGACCATGGCAATGGTGATGACCAGCACCGTGGCCGGGGCGCAGTACTTGCAGTAGGTACCCCATGTCACCGGGTGGCCGTTCTTGGCGGCCACGGAGGTACCCACTACATTGGCGGAGGCTCCGATGGGGGTAGCACTGCCGCCCAGATCCGTGCCGATGGACAGCGCCCACGCCAGCAGGGAGAGATCCACCCCCTGCGACTGTGACATGGACTGGATCACCGGCACCATGGTGGCGGAGAAGGGGATGTTATCCACAAAGGCGCTGCACACAGCCGACAGCCACAGGATGATGGCCACCATCACAGCGGCGTGTCCGCCGCTGATGCGGCTGATCCAGCCGGCCAGCACATCCAGACAGCCGGTGTCCTCCAAACCGCTGACCACCACGAACAGGCCGATGAAGAACAACAGCGTGTGGTAGTCCACCTTGGCGAACAGCCCCGCTGCCGCATGGCCTCCGGAGGTGCAGAGGGTGGCCAGCGCCATCAATACGGCGGCGATACAGCCGATGGTGGCCACCGTCAGCTCCGTCTGTGCGTGGGTGACCAGCAGCACCACCACCAGCAGGAACACGGCGCCGCAGGCGATGAAGGCCCGCCGATCCGTGATGGCGGAGGCGGCGTCTGGATAGGTGATATCCGTGGGGCGCTGACTCTCACTCTCCCGCAGGATGCGGCGGAAGCAGAAGTAGAAGTACACCACCGTGGCCACCAGACAGATCAGCACAATGACCCCGGTGTTGGTGAGGAAATCGAAGAAGGTCAGACCCAGCGAGGTGCCGATGATGATGTTGGGGGGATCGCCGCACATGGTGGCACTGCCGCCCAGATTGGCACAGAAGATCTCCGCCAGGATCATGGGAACCGGGTCGAAGCGCAGGGTGCGGCCCAGCTCCGCCGTGACGGCGGCCAGAAACAGAATGACGGTGATGCTGTCGATGAACATGGACAGCACGGCTGCCATGACCATGAAGCATACCAGCAGCGGCACGGTGCGGTAATGGACCGCCTTGGCCAGCTTCAGGCACAGCCAGCGGAAGATACCCACACGGCCCATGCCCTCCACCATCACCATCATGCCCGCAATGAACACGATGGTGGACCAGTTGATGCCGCCGGAGGACTCCGATGCGCCGTACCAGAAGGTACTCTGGCCGAAGGCGGACAGGTTCAGAGTATCCCATATGGCCCCGCCGTCGTGCATACAGATGCCGAATACCAGCACCAGCATCAGTGCGCCGCAGCCCAGCGTCACCCACTGGCGGGGGATGCGGTCCAGCACGATCAGCAGGAACATGATGACAAAAATTACCAACGCTGCCAGTTCAGCTACCATAGGAAATTCGCCTCTTTTTAGGATTCTATCTCTCAAGCGACGCCTATTGTAGCACTCTGTTACGGGAATTGCAACCCCCGGAGCACTATGGAAGTGTTATTAAATTATGAATTTTTATTTCTTTGCAGATTCTTTATCATTTTCCATGTTCTTCCACATCCGCATGACCGAAGGGCTGGAGAGCTTCGTGGTAAAAGAGAGGGGCCGCCCCACAGGGGCGGCCCCTGAGCCTGTCAAAAAGTGGGAACCTTTCGTCAACGGGGAGGAAGGGTGTGTGCGGGAAACCCGGAAGGGTGTCCTGCACGATGATGATCACCATTTTTCAGAGCTTTTTGAAGCTCTGAAAAATGCCTCAGCATGGCGAAAAGATTTTTTCGCCATGCTGAGGGGGCGCCCCACATGGGCGGCCCCTCTTGTACAATTTTGCATATAATTTCGTTATGTTCAATCGTGTCAAAATATGTATTTCACAAAAATCCTTGACAACTGCAAACGCTTTTTATATAATTTATCCGCAATCAAGAAAGGAGGGTTGGCGCTTCACTTCGCAAACCATACAGGCAGAAACACACAGACAGAAAACAGAAAGGAGAAATCGTTCCCATGAAACGACTCATCGCTCTTCTCTTCCTGATATGTGCTATTTCTCTCTCCGCCTGCTCCAAGGCGCCGGAACAGATTCCTGCCCCCACGGTGCAGCGGCTCACCTCGCCATTAGAGCTTTCCGAGGATGAGGCCGCCACCCTTATACAGTGCTGCGAGGAAAACAGTGTCCTGTTGGCTGTCGGGCATCGCAATACGGCTCAGACCGGCCCCCTTTATAATACCGACTATCTGCTTTACTGGAATTATTCGGACGGGACCACCAAGCAGTTTCCCGTTTCCTCCCCGGCCTATATCATCTCCGCCGTTCTGGACGCGATGTTCTGTACGTGGACTATGAAGCCGTGGATTCCGGCCTCAAATGGTCTCTGATCCGCTCCACAGACACAGGGAAAAGCGCTCTCGCCTCCGGTCAAGCCGCTTCCTATAATCAGGTCCCTGCGTTGTTCTGCCTGAACGGTCAGCCCATGTATCTGCAATCAGAGGATACCGGCATATCCGTATATCATGTGGACGGCAGTGCCGTTTCCAGCGTGCTGAACCTCACCGACTACACCATGTCCGATGTAACCGTTTGCACCAATGGTACGCAATTCGCCTTTTTGGCCTCTGCCAATGACGACGCCTACTGGACGGCGTTCCTCTGCAATGCGTCCGGTATTCTGTACCAGAAGGAGCTTTCGCAGCAGGTCACAACCTTTGCCATAACGGGCGAGTACATGGTGTGCGGTTTGGGTGACCCGGAGACTCAAAAATTTTCCTATGAGACGATCCGCATCAGCGACGGAAAGGTATCCACCGCCGATTCCGCAGTGCCCCTGTGGCGTCTGGCCGGAAGCGGCAGCAGTTGTATGTACGTGGACGATGCCTTTGCTGCCCATATCCTCTATCCAGATACGCAGCAGACCGATCCCCTTGTGATCAACGACTTTGCCACCTATCAAAACTGGCCCACGGTATTCTGCTCTGACGGAGTAGGTGGTTATCTGGTGGAAATGGATATCGAGGATACCGTCACCTACTGGCATATCACCACCTGACCATGATCCAAGCAATGAAAGAAGGGCTGTCCCACAGCGGGACAGCCCTTCTTGATTCGTAAAGGGGATCGATTACTGAGCAGCCTTGGCAGCCTTGATGGACTCGATCAGCTCGGGAACGACCTTGAACAGGTCACCAACGATACCGTAGTCAGCCACCTCGAAGATGGGAGCGTTCTCGTTCTTGTTCACGGCGATGATGCACTCGGAGTCCTGCATACCAGCCTTGTGCTGGATGGCGCCGGAGATACCCAGGGCGACGTAGACCTTGGGATGGACGGTCTTACCGGTCTGGCCGACCTGGTGGTCAGCGGTGATCCAGCCGGCGTCCACGCAGGCACGGGAGGAGCCCACGACGCCGCCCAGAACCTCAGCCAGCTCCTCAGCCAGCTTGATGCCGCCCTCGACATCCTTGCTGATGCCACGGCCCACGGACACGATGAAGTCGGCACCGATCAGGTCCACCAGCTTCTTGGCAGCCTTGACGGTCTCCACGACCTCGGTCTTGATGTCGCTGGCAGACAGCTCGAAAGCGGGATGCAGGATCTCAACCTTCTCGGCGCAGTCGGCGCAGAACTCACGCTTCTTCATAACGCCGGGGCGCACGGTGGCCATGGCGGGGCGGAAGCGGGGGCAGAAGATGGAGGCCATCAGGTGGCCGCCGAAAGCGGGACGGGTCATCTTGATGTCACGGGAGACATCGTGATCCTGACCGTTGATCTTCACGGTACCCAGCTTCTCGATACGCTCCTCAGCCAGCGTGGAAGCCTCACGCAGGAAGTTCTTGTAGATGGGCATATCGATGTCCAGATGGGTGCAGTCGGCGCACAGACCGGTGTGCAGACGAGCTGCGCAGCGGGGAGCCAGATCACGGCCGATATTGGAAGCGCCGAACAGCAGGATCTCGGGCTTGATCTCCTCCACAGCGTCGGTGATGACCTTGGTGTAGGCATCGGTGGTGTAGTCCTTCAGCAGGGGGCTGTTGTAGACATAGACCTTGTCGGCACCGTAGCCGCCCAGCTCCTTGGCGATGCCGTCCACGTTGTCGCCCAGCAGAATGCCGCACAGCTCAACGCCCAGTTCGTCAGCCAGCTTCCGGCCCTCGGAGATCAGTTCAAAGGTAGTGGGCATCATCTTGCCCTGACGCTGCTCGCAGAAAACCCAGACGTTTTTGAAGGCAGCGGTATCAGCACTATTAAAAGCCATTTTCTTATCTCCTTCCTTAGATGATATGCTTGGCGGCCAGAATGCCAGCCAGCTTGTCGGTGGTCTCCTTGCCGGCGCCCTCAAGCATCATGCCGGCGCCCTTCTGAGGAGGCGTAAAGGAGGTGAGAATGTTGGTGGGGGAGCCCTTCAGACCGATGGTGGTGGCATCGATCAGGGGGTGATCCTTCAGCGTCTCGTAGGTCATGGTGACCAGAGGCTTGCTGTAAGCCTCGAAGGCGCCGCCAACGGACAGATAACGGGGCTGATTCAGCTCCTTGATGCAGGTGATCATGCAGGGGGTGTTGACCTTAACGGTCATGTAGCCATCCTCCAGCATACGCTTGACGATGAAGGTGTTGCCCTCCTTCTTGATCTCACCGGCATAGGTGACCTGAGGCAGATGCAGCTTCTCAGCGATCTGGGGGCCGACCTGAGCGGTATCGCCATCGATGGCCTGACGGCCGGCCAGAATGACGTCGTCCTCATCCACACCGTAGGTGTCGATGCCGGCGGCGATGATCTGGGAGGTGGCGTAAGTATCGGAGCCGCCGAACTCACGGGCGGTGATCAGGACACCCTCGTCCACGCCCATGGCCATCAGCTCACGCAGCATACCCTCGGCGGGAGGGGGACCCATGGTGAAGGCCACGACCTTGCAGCCCAGCTCGTCCTTCAGGGCCAGAGCGGCCTCGACGGCGTTCATATCATCGGGGTTGATGATGGTCTGCATGGACGCACGGTCCAGAGTACCATCGGGGTTCACAGCCACCTTACCGGAGGTATCGGGAACCTGCTTCACAGTAACAATAACTTTCATTTTGCCTTATACCTCCTCAATTACTTAACGCCCAGATGGCTGGCGATGACCATGCGCTGGACCTCGGAAGTGCCCTCATAGATCTCGGTGATCTTGGCATCACGCATCATGCGCTCCACGGGATACTCACGGGTGTAGCCGTAGCCGCCGAACAGCTGCACGGCACGACGGGTCACGTCGGAAGCGGCATCGGCAGCGAACAGCTTGGCCATGGCGGCATCCATGGAGTAGGGCTCGTGGTTCTGCTTCTTCATGGCAGCGGAGTAGACCAGGAACTGAGCAGCCTGCATCCGGGTGTGCATCTCGGCCAGCTGGAACTGGGTGTTCTGGAACTGGGAGATACGCTTACCGAACTGGACACGCTCCTTGGTGTACTTGACGGCCTCCTCCACGGCGCCCTCGCCCAGACCCAGAGCCTGAGAGGCGATACCGATACGGCCGCCGTCCAGCGTCTGCATGGCGATCTTGAAGCCCTGGCCCTTCTTGCCCAGCATACGATCCTTGGGGATGACGCAGTCCTCGAAAATCAGGTCGCAGGTGGAGCTGCCGCGGATACCCATCTTCTTCTCGTGCTTACCCTGAGTGAAGCCGGGGTCGGTCTTTTCCACCACGAAGGCGGAGATCTCCTTCATGGCACGGCCACGCTTGTCGGTGGTCTTACCGGTGACGGCGATGATGACGAAGGTATCAGCCACGTTGCCGTTGGTGATGAAGCACTTGGAGCCGTTGAGGATGTAGTTCTCGCCGGACTCGTCCAGTACAGCGGTGGTCTGCTGGCCCTGCGCGTCGGTACCGGCGCCGGGCTCGGTCAGGCCGAAAGCACCGATCTTCTTGCCGGACAGCAGGTCAGGCAGATACTTTTGCTTCTGAGCCTCGGTGCCGTGCTCGAAAATGGGAGCGCAGCACAGAGAGGTATGAGCGGAAACGATAACGGCAGTGGTGCCGCAGACCTTGGCCAGCTCCTCCACGCACATGGCATAGGAGAGGACGTCGCCGCCGGCGCCGCCATACTCCTTGGGGAAGTAAATGCCCATCATGCCCAGCTTCGCCATCTTCTCGACGGTCTCCATGGGGAAACGCTCTTCCTCGTCGATCTCGGCGGCCAGGGGCTTCACTTCGTTCTCTGCAAATTCGCGGTACATCTTGCGAACGAGCAGCTGTTCCTTAGTCAGATGGAAGTCCATACTCTTTTCTCCTTTACGAAATTTTACTTGGTATACTTAAAGAAGCCCTCGCCAGACTTGATGCCCAACTTGCCGGCGCGAACCATCTTCCGAATCAATACGTTTGCACGATACTTACTGTCGTGGGTCTCATTGAACAGCACATCCATGATGTTCAGCACCACGTCCCAGCCGATGAGGTCACCCAGATGCAGGGGACCCATGGGGTGGTTGCAGCCCAGCTGCATAGCAATATCGATATCTTCCGCAGAGGCAACGCCCTCCTGCAGAACGCAAACGCCTTCGTTGCAATAGGGGATAAGGATCTTGTTGACCACAAAGCCGGGGGCCTCGTTGACCACCACGGGGGTCTTGCCGATCTCGGTGGACAGGTTCTTGATGTAGTCCACCAGCTCAGCGGGGGTATTGCCGCCGGCAATGACCTCTACCAGCTTCATGGCAGGCACGGGGTTAAAGAAGTGCATGCCGATCAGATGGTGCTTCAGGCCCTGACCCATCTCGGTGATGGACAGAGAGGAGGTGTTGGAGGCAAAGATGGCCTCGTCCTTGCACAGAGCGTCCAGACGGCCCAGCAGCTCCTTCTTCACGGCCATGTTCTCAGCCACGCACTCGATGACCAGATCGGCGTCAGCGGCGGCCTCGAACTCCTCCACCAGCACACGGCTCATCAGATCGTCAGCGGCCTCCTGCGCCATCTTGCCCTTGGCCACACGCTTATTCAGAGAAGCAGCCAGCTTATCCTTGTGGCGCTGCGCACTGGCCGTGCTGGAAGCATACAGCAGGACAGTGTGGCCCTTGCCGGCAAACACCTGAGCGATACCGCTACCCATCGTACCTGCACCAAAAACAGCGATCTTCATAATGATTCCTCCTAATTAGAATATATAGGGTCCTTGGTTTGCCCACCGGGCGCTATGCCCGGAAAACAACGTTCTGACAGAGCTTTACCGGTTCTGGTAGGGCTCGTGCTTGCGCTTTTCCAGAAAAGCGCCCATGCCCTCTTTCTGGTCCGCCGTCTCGAAGCAGCTGCCGAACAGCTTCTCCTCGATGGTCACGGCCCGATCCATATCCACCTGCAGACCGTCGTTGATGGCCTTCTTGCAGGCCCGCACGGCGATGGGGGCGTTCTTGGCGATGGTCCCGGCCAGCTTCTCCGCTGCGGGCAGCAACTCCTGCGCCGGATAGACGGTGTTCACCAGCCCGATCCGCAGGGCCTCGTCGGCCTTGATGTTCTTGGCGGTGTAGATCAGCTGCTTGGCCATACCGGGGCCAACCAGACGGGCCAGCCGCTGGGTGCCGCCGAAGCCGGGGGTGATGCCCAGACCGGCCTCCGGCTGGCCGAACACGGCGGTGTCGGCGCAGATGCGGATGTCGCAGCTCATGCTCAGCTCGCAGCCGCCGCCCAGTGCAAAGCCGTTGACAGCGGCGATGGTGGGGATGGGCAGCGTCTCCAGCCGGCGGAATACGTCGTTGCCCTTCTTGCCGAAGGCCTCGCCCTCGGCCTTGGTGAGGGTGCTCATCTCTCCGATGTCGGCCCCCGCCACGAAGGCTTTCTCCCCGGCGCCGGTGATGACCAGTACACGGATCTCCTCGTCGGCCTCCACGGTGTCCAGCAGCTCCGCCAGATCCGCCAGCACCTGAGAATTCAGGGCGTTCAGCGCCTCCGGACGGTGGATGGTGGCCACGGCATATGGACCTTTTTTCTCCAACAGTACGTTCGTCACAATGGTTCCTCCTTACTGTGGCAGCCGCCGCCGAAGCAGCGGCAGCGTCATGGGAAAAAGCGCTTTCTACAGGGGTGTTTCACCCGCAAAATGCGCCTTCTCATATACCTTATCCATTATAGACGTTCGTCTAAAATTTATCAAGCACTTCTCACCCGGCTTTTTGCTTTTTAGAGGAAGTCACAAATTTCGTCGGATTTTTTGCGTACTTTTCCAGCTTTTTGCCGCACCTGTTCTTCGATGCGCCGTCCTACGAAAACGTCGCTTCGGCGGCTCTCCCTTGCCGGGAGAGATTTTCCGGCGTTCCCTCTTGCTTTTTCGCCGGAAAACCGGTATATTGGGTAGTCGGATACCATCGCCATGCGGCGTTTTTCAGGAGGAACGACACCATGCGTATGCGGAAAAAGAAGAATCTACTGCCCCGGATGGAGGCCTGCCGGGCCTGTCAGGTACAGGACCCCTTCGCCATGCGGGGCCACTGGCGGGAGCTGATGCCCGATGCCCGTGAGCTGCGGGTAGAACTGGGCTGCGGCAAGGGGCGCTTCACCGTGGGTACGGCCCAAGCGGAGCCGGATGTTCTGCTCATCGCCGTGGAGAAGGTGCCGGACGCCATGGTGGTGGCCATGGAACGGGCGCAGGCGGCGGGGCTGCACAACGTATTCTTCGTGGTGGGGGACGCCGCCCTGCTGCCGGATATGTTTGCCCCGGCGGAGGTGGACCGGCTGTACATCAACTTCTGCGACCCGTGGCCCAAGAGCAACCAGAAGCGCCGCCGTCTGACCCACGGCAATTTTCTCAAGTGCTACCGGCAGGTGCTGCCTATGGGCGGGCAGATCCACTTTAAGACGGACAACGACAAGCTGTTCCAGTGGTCCGTGGAGGAGATCCCCCAGTATGGCTTTACCCTGTCGGAGGTGACCCATGACCTCCACGCCGACGGCCCCGTGGGGATCATGACGGACTACGAGGCCAAGTTCTATGAGCTGGGGAAGAACATCAACCGCTGCGTGGCTACCATGGAGCCGTGGACGGAGCCGGAGGAGGAACCTGCGGAGGCTGCTCCGGCGGAAGCTTCTTCCGAGGAATAATATAAAAACAGCAGGATGGTATAGCCATCCTGCTGTTTTTTCATGGGGAAAAGCGCTCTTTACGACTCCTGCTTGAAATACTCCGCACCGGCGCCGCACAGGGGGCATTTATAATCCTCCGGCAGGGAGTCCCCCTCGTATACATAGCCGCAGACCTTGCACACATAGCGGTGCTGCCCCTCCGGCTTCTCCTCCGCCGGGGCCGCAGCCTGTACGTCCGCCGCCAGCGTGGCCGCCAGCCGCTCCAGCTGCATGGTCTGATCCTCCCGCAGGGCGGAGCGGATAGTAAAGGTGTCCTCCATCTGCTGCCACCCCTTCAGAGGCTGGAGGATCTTCTGCATCTCCTTGCCGCTGGCCGGGGCCCAGGAGCCGTTCTCCAGCAGCACCACCCGGCGATTCTGGAGATTGTGGGCAGCGATATCGTGGAGCAGCTCCTCCATGGTGATGAACACCCCGGCGTTGTAGGTAGTGGCAGCAAACACCAGATGGCTGTAACGGAAGGCCGCCGACAGAATGTAAGAGGTAGGCGTCACGGAGGTATCGAACATCTGCACCCTCACACCCCGCTCCGACAGCCGGCAGGCCAGAATGTTGGCGGCGTTCTCCGTGTTGCCATACACGGAGGCATAGGCGATGAGCACCCCCCGCTCCTCCGGCTCGTAGCGGCTCCAGAGGTCGTACTTGTGCAGGAGATACCCCAACTCCTTCCGCCACACAAAGCCGTGGAGGGGCAGCAGCATGGCGATGTCCAGCTCTGCCGCCTTCTTCAGCACTGCCTGTACCTGAGAGCCATATTTGCCCACTATATTGGTGTAGTAGCGCCGGGCCTCGTCCAGATAATCCCGGTCGAAGTCCACCTCATCGGCAAACAGCCGGCCATTCAAGGCCCCGAAGCAGCCGAAGGCATCCGCCGTCAGCAGCAGACGATCCGTCTCATCGTAAGTCATCAGTACCTCCGGCCAGTGGACCATGGGGGCCGCAATAAAGCGCAGCGTGTGCCGCCCTGTGCAGAGGGTATCCCCCTCCTTCACCACATGGATGCGCTCCTGAAAGCCGGGGCCGAAGAACTGGGTCATCATGGTCTTGGCCATGGCGCTGCAATAGATCTGCACCTCCGGGAAGCGCAGCACCAGCTCCTCCAGCTCCGCCGTGTGATCCGGCTCCATGTGGTGTACCACCACGCAGTCCAGCGGCCGCCCCTCCAGCGCATGGAGGAGATTTTCCCGGAAGGTGCGGCGCACCGCCGCATCCGCCGTGTCAAACAGCACGGTCTTTTCATCCCTCAGCAGATAGCTGTTGAAGGAGATGCCGTTGGGTACATCGAACACACCCTCAAACATGGCCAGCCGCCGCCCGTCGGCGCCTACCCACGTGTAATCGTCATTTACCTTTCTCGTGCAGTACATGGAAATGCTCCTTTCTCTTGGTACCATCGATGATGTGTTTCCCTGATAGTATACCAGATATTTCCGCCCTTTGCCACAGGAAAAAGCACGCCGCATATGCGACGTGCTTTTTAAGACAGTTACGCCTTCTTGGCGATGTCGCACAGGGCGGCGAACGCCGGGGCATCGTAGATGGCCATCTCGGAGAGCATCTTGCGGTTGATCTGGATGCCGGCCACCTTCAGACCGTGCATGAAGGTAGAGTAGTTCATGCCGTTGATCTTGCAGGCGGCGGAGATGCGGGTGATCCACAGCTGACGGAAGTCCCGCTTCTTCAGGCGGCGGCCCACATAGGCGTAGGTCAGAGACTTCATGACCTGCTCATTGGCCATCTTGAAGTGCTTGGACTTAGCGCCCCAGTAGCCCTTGGCCAGCTTCAGCGTCTTATTTCTTCTTTTACGCGCCATCATAGCGCCTTTTACACGTGCCATATCTTAATTGCCTCCTATTCTAACGATTCCGTCTCTTATTTGTAGGGGATCATCTTGCGGATGGTCGCCTCGTTGGTGCAGTCGGCGTAGGTGCCGGACCGCAGGCGACGGCCACGCTTGGTGTCCTTCTTGGTGAGGATGTGGCTCTTGAAAGCGTGAGCTCTCTTGACCTTGCCGGATTTCGTCAGATTGAAGCGCTTCTTGGCGCCGCTGTGAGTCTTCAGTTTAGGCATAATTTTTACTCCTTCCATCTATTCTCTTGCCGGGGGCAAGCAGAACTTTTGTTTACTTGCCGGTCTTGGGAGAGAGGAACATCGACATATTCCGGCCCTCCAGCTTGGCGGCCTTATCCATGGTGGCGACCTCGGCGCACTGTTCGGCAAACTTCTTCAGAAGCTCCCGGCCGATCTCGGTATGTGCCATCTCACGGCCACGGAAGCGAACAGAGACCTTCACCCGGTTCCCCTCCGTCAGGAACTTCTGGGCATTTTTCAGTTTGGTGTTGAAATCCCCCACGTCAATGCCCGGAGACATCCGGATCTCCTTGATCTCCACCACGTGCTGGTTCTTTCTGGCTTCCTTCTCCCGTTTGCTCTGCTCGAACCGGTATTTGCCGTAGTTCATGAGCTTGCACACCGGCGGGGTCGCCTGGGGAGAGATCTTCACCAGGTCCAGCCCCCGCTCGTCCGCAATGTGCAGAGCGTCGGCGGAGGACATGATACCCAGCTGTTCACCGGTCTCACCGATGAGGCGGATCTCCTTGTCACGGATCTCCTCGTTGAGTTGATGCACTACATTGCTAATAACCGAAGCACCTCCTTCAGAAAATAAAAACACGGATGCAAAGCTGCATCCGCACAACAAAGCCTGCGCCCCTTCCGGGCCGCCGCCATACTCGCTGTTGACCTCTTTGCCTTTGCTGGAGGTGAGGCGGATGCATCCTGCCTTCTTTGTTTTCTTCAGTAGTATACCATCGCTCCTCCCGCCTGTCAAGCGGATTTTTTATCTGCCGCCGGAAATTTTTCACGGGAGGATGTATGCTCCGCCGGTTTTCGGGCAAACTGAAGCTGTATCGCAGATACGGAAGGAGGTGCCTCAATGTCCGGCAAAAATCAGCAGAACCAGAATCAGCAGAACCAGAATCAGCAGAACCAGAATCAGCAGAAGCAGAACAAGCAGAACCAGAACCAGAACCAGAATCAGAACCAGCAGGAGCAGCAGAACCAGAACCGGCGCTGACCGCCCGGTACACAGGACAAAGCATGGGGGAGGGTGTCCAAGGACACTCTCCCCCATGTGGTTTTACGGGCGCATGAAGCCGCAGCACCCCAGCTCCGGCAGTGTCAGCAGACCCAGCGACCGGTAGAACCCCTTGGTTTTCTCCGTGTCGTCCGTCAGCAGCTGCACCTGCCGCACCGATCGGAAGCGCTCCAGCGCCGCCTGCATCAGCGCCGTGCCGATTCCCCGCCGCTGGTGATCCGGCCGCACCAATAGGTCCTGTACCAGCACCACGGTACAGCCGTCACCCACAGCCCGCAGCAGCCCCACCAGCGTCCCGTTCTCACGGGCGGCCAATGTCAGCAGCGACCCGGCAAAGCCTCGGCGCAGCGCCTCCGGCTGCTCCGTATAGGCCGTCCATCCGACGCTTCCATACAGAGCCAGCACCTCCGGCTCCTGATAAGTGGTATATTCCTCGATATGCATCCATCTGCAACTCCTTTATACAAATGTGAGCTGCTTACTTTCTCAATCTCATTCCTCGTCCCTCCGGTCAAGCGCCGTATTTGGCGGCGATATACTCCTCCAGGCACACACCCTGCTGATAGATCTCCGCAGCGGCCTCCTGTCCTACATAGCGGTAGTGCCACGGCTCATAGATGATGCCGGTGGTCTCCGTCTTGGCGGTGGGATAGCGCAGAATGAAGCCGTAGCGCCAGCTGTTGGCCATAAGCCACTTCTGCACCGCCGTCTGCTCCTGACTCTCGTCCAGCAGCTGGTGGTCCAGATCCACGATGTCCACCGCCAGCCCCAGCTGATGCTCGCTGGTGCCGGGGACGGCCACCTGACGGCCCGCCTCCGTCTCGGCGTCGGCATCGCTGTACCCCTGATCCAACAGGGACTGCTTCATCTGGTCAAAGAGGGTCTGCTGCATGGCCTGCGTCCGGTAGGCAGAGCACACCACGGGATACAGCCCCTCCGCCCGGCAGGCGTCCATCATCTGCTGGAGGGCGTCGTAGCAGCGGCTGTCCACCGCCCAGCCGTTGGAGAGCTCCACCTCGTCCACGGTCCAGCCCTCCGGCAGGGGATTCCACCGGTTCACCAGCGTCAGATTCCACGGGATCTCCTGCTTCTGGCCGCTCTTCTGGTCGTCAGGCTTCTGGTTCGGCTCTCTATCCGAAGGCTCCGCCGGAGTGTTTGGGGTATCGGGCTTGTCCACATTCTCGCTGGGGGTAGGCTGCGCCGGTTCCTTATCCTTGCCGCAGCCCCGCAGCACCAGTATCAGCACCACAGCCAATACCGCCAGCACCAGCAGGCCCAGCAGCAGCTTCCGCCGACGCACCTGCGCCTGCCGCCGCCGATTCCGCTGCGCCCGCAGCTGACGGCGCTGCTCCGGGGTCTGATCGTAATAGTCGCTCATGTGTCGGTCTCCCCTCTCAGGCCCGCAGGGTGGGTGGATACACACCGCCGGCGTGGAGCTTCTGCAGCTCCGCCGCCACCGCCTGCCGGTCCTCGTGGTACGTCATGCCGAACCAGCGGTCTGCCGAGTGCAGCACGGATACCTCCAGCCGTCCCTGCTCCAGCAGGTCTCCCACCATGCCCGGCAGCAGGCACTCCGCCTTGATGTTGTCCCCGGCCTCGCAGCGCAGGAAGTGGTCGAAGTAGGCCTCCAGCTCCTGAAAGATGGAGGGCATGAAGCCCCAGAAGTTCATGGACACCACCGTGTCCGGCGCCAGCTCCCGGTGCTGGCCCTCCGCCACATCAGCGATGGAGCCGTCCGGGAACAGCTGGATCTTCAGCGTCTCATGGATGCCACGGAGCCAGCCGTCCTCCACCCGGCACACGCCACGGGATACGGTGCCGTTGGCGCTGACGGTGTTTTTCAGCAGATACCCCACCATGGTAGCCCGTCCCTGCCGGGGCAGGCGCTGAAGCTCCTCATACATGGCCCGGTAGGCATCCACGCCGTAGTAGTCGTCGGCGTTGATGACGCAGAAGGGCTCGGAGAGATAGGGCCGGGCGCACAGCACCGCATGGGCGGTGCCGAAGGGCTTGGTGCGGCCCGCCGGAATGGTGTAGTAGTCCGGGATGCTGGTGAAGTCCTGCATGGCGTAGCAGACCTCCAGCGGCTCTCCTGTTTTTGTTATGAGTGTGCGGTCCCCCCACAGGCGATCCATCAGCTCCCGCATATCGGGCTTGATGATGAACACCACCTTGGTAAAGCCCGCCCGAACGGCATCGTAGATGGAATACTCCATCAGCATCTCCCCCTGAGGTCCTACGCCGTCCACCTGTTTATTTCCACCGTAGCGGGAACCCAGTCCCGCCGCCATAATGACCAGTGCTGCCTTCATGGTGATCCTCCTGAAATACGCCGCCTCCATTCCGCAGGGGCGGCGGCTTATTTTTCTGTAACGGCCCGTGGCCGCTTCGATGATTATACCACACTCCCGCCGCCGCTTCAACCGTTTCCGCCGGGAAATCCCCGGATAACAAAATTGTCACATCCGCCGCATTCGCCGTAAAGTTCACAAATCTGTAACCTTTTACACTGGATTTCCTGTCGCCGCCGCTTTATAATAGAGAGACTATGTGCCTTCGGCCGGTAGGCTATCCTGTCGTGCCTTGCTGATTTTCGGAAAGGAGTTTTTCCTCTATGTCCAGACATTATTCCTCCCGCTCCTACGGCGGCTACGGTTCCCCCCGCCGCCGCACCGGGGCGGATCGGTTCGGTATACTCACCTTCTTCCTGCTGCTGATCTCCAGCGGCTTTCTGGCGGCCCGGCTGCTGACCACCGGCGTGCTGACCCAGAAGCTGACGCTGCTCCTGCTGTCGGTGCTGGCGGGACTGAACGTTCTCTTCGCCGTGACCCAACTGCCCCGCTGGCGCAACAAGCTCTGGAAGCTTGTTCTGGGCCTGGTGGCGCTGGTACTGTCGGCGGGCATGATCTACGCCACCGTGGCCACCAACGCCGTGCTGGAGACTCTCTCCCGTGTGTCCAGCACCGGCAGCGTCAAGACCGTGGTGGTGCGGGTCCGGGAAAACGACTCCGCTCAGGAGATCGGTGATACCTTCGGCTATACCTACGGCTATCTGGCTCAGACGGATACCGACACCACCGATGCCCTTCTGACGCATCTGGAGGAGGGACTGGGGCAGGTCAAGACCAAGTCCTACGACACCCCTACGGCTCTTGCAGACGCTCTGTACAACCGGGAAGTAGACGCCGTCATTCTGGGCAAAGGCATGGTCTCCACCCTGAAGCAGACCGACGGTTACAAGGATTTTACGTCCCGCACCCGTGAGATCTATACATACGACGTGACACACGAGTCCGACACCATCGCCCCGAATGCCAACATCTCCCGTCAGCCTTTCGTGGTCTATTGCAGCGGCACCGACGAGCGCATCTCCGATACCCTACTCAACACCCGCAGCGATGCCAACATTCTGGCGGTGGTGAACCCCTCCACCCATAAAATTCTGCTGGTGAATATCCCCCGTGACTACTATCTGCCCCTGCCCTTCAACGGAGAGATGGATAAGCTGACCCATTTCAGCGTATATAGTGATAAGGGCATGGACGAGCCCATCGAGGCCCTGAACACCTTGCTGGGGGTGAAGGCCGACTACTACGCCCGTGTGAATTTCAGCGGCCTTATGGATATCGTGGACGCCTTGGGCGGCATCGATGTCACCTCCCCGGTGGACTTCACTACCGTCGCCATGGAGATGCCCAACGAAAACGGCGACGGTGGCTATCACGACGAGTCCTTCACCTTCACCGAGGGGGTCAATCACCTCAACGGCCGGGAGGCTCTGGCCTTCTCCCGTGAGCGCTCCGCCTTCGCTCAGGGCGACGTGCAGCGGGGCCGCAACCAGATGGCGGTGCTGCAGGCCATCATTGACAAGGCCACCTCCCCTGCCATCCTCTCCGGGTATCAGGACGTGCTGAAGGCCGTCTCCGGCTCCGTGCTGACCAATATGCCCCAGCAGGATATCCTGAAGCTGGTGAAACTGCAGCTGGAGGACAAGGTGGACTGGGACATCAGCACCTACACCCTCTCCGGCACCACGGATATGCAGGACTGCTTCACCACCGGCTTCCCCCTCAGCGTACTGGTGCCGGATGAGAGCTCCGTCGCCGCCGCTCGCCGGATGATCCGGGAGCTCATCAACGGCTGATTTCCCCCGTCTTTCCGGAAAATTTGATATTTCCCCGGTTTTTTCGCAAAAATCTCTGGTAATTCTACTATCTATCCTATATAATAGGGGATTGCGGCCGGTCATAAGACCATGCGGGCCGTCATCTCTGAAGTAAGGAGAAATGCTATGACTTCCAAACAAACGCACAGCGACACCTCCGGCAGCCGCCGTATGGCGTGGATGGACTGGTTCGGCCTTATTGCGCTGGGACTGCTGATGGTGTGCAGTCTGGTGCTGCTGGGCCAGCTCCTGAATCTGGATATGCTGGACAACAAATATCTGCTGCTGCTGATGGCGGGCATCCTGATCCTCAACAGCGGCCACGCCGTGGTGCAGCTGCCCCGCCGCCCCTCCAAGGGTGGTCATGCCGCCAAGATCGGCTGCGGCGTGCTGGCTGTGATCCTGTCCGCCGGAATGATCTACGGCGCCGTGGCCGGCGGCAGTCTCAAAAGTGCCGTCACCCGCATCGTGGGCAAGATGGCGGAGAAGCAGACCATCGACATCATCGTCCTGAAGGACAACGAGGCCAGCTCCATCGAGGATGCCGTGGGCTATACCTTCGGCGTGCTGGAAAACGCCGATCAGGAGAACACCGCCGAGGTGCTCAAGACCCTGTCCGATCTGAATCCCACCTCCAAGGCCTACGCCTCTGTGCCCCAGCTGGCGGACGCTCTGTATGACGGCGAGGTGGACGCCATTATCCTTAACGACGGCTATCTGCCCATTCTGGAGCAGACGGAGGGCTATACGGATTTTGACGACTACACCCGTATCCTCAAGCAGTTCGACTTCACCAAGGAGGTCGCCCCGGTGGTACCCAACGAGTCCATCACCGTGGAGCCCTTCGTGGTCTATTGCAGCGGCATCGATGCCCGGAACTCCGATGTCAACATCCAGAGCCTCAGTGACGTGAACATTTTGGCGGTGGTGAATCCCAAGTCCCGGCAGATCCTGCTGCTAAATACCCCCCGTGACTACTTCCTGCCCCTGAGCTTCAACGGCCAGTTGGATAAACTGACCCACGCCGGTATGTACGGCATCGACGAGTCCATGCGGGTGCTGGACGATCTCTACGGTGTGGAAACGCAGTACTACGCCCGTGTCAACTTCTACGGCCTGACCAAGATCGTGGATGCTCTGGGCGGCGTAGACGTCTACTCCGAGCAGACCTTCACCACCAAGGTCATGCAGATCCCCGATAAGAACGGTAATCTCTATGACGACTACTTCTCCTTCACCGAGGGGATGAACTACAACGTGGACGGGCAGGCGGCTCTGGCTTTCTGCCGGGAGCGCTACTCCTTCTCTGACGGCGACAACCAGCGTGGCCGCAACCAGATGGCCATGATCAAGGCCATCTTCAACAAGGCTACCTCCTCCGCCATTCTCACCAAGTATGATGAGGTGCTCAAGGCCGTGGCGGACACCATGATTACCAATATGCCCTATGAGGACATCAGCAGTCTGGTAAAAATGCAGCTGTCGGATATGTCCGGCTGGAACATCACCAGCTACTCCGTCACCGGCTACGGCGGCACGGAGGAGTGCTACTCCATGCCCGGTCAGGCCCTGTGGGTCATGTGGCCCGACTATGACACGGTGAACGTGGCCAAGGATCTCATTGCACAAGTCATGGCAGGTCAGACCCCCGTCATCCCCGAAGATTAAGCGCTGCATCAGCGCAGCATTTGTGTGTTAGGAGTGTGGATCATGTCAAATCGTCAAAAGCTCATGGGGCATCTGTATGCCATCTTTACCACTCTGGTGTGGGGCAGCTGCTTTGTGCTTACCAAGGTCATGCTGACGGCCTATACCCCCACCCAGATCATCCCCCTACGGATGGGGCTGGCGTATCTGGCTCTATGGGCGCTGCGACCCAAGACCATGAAGCTCCCGTGGAAGGATGAGCTGATGTTCATCCTCATCGGCATCACCGGCGGCAGCTTCTACTTCTTCCTGCAGAATACCGCCTCGGCCCATACCTCCGCTGCCAACGTCAGTATTCTGGTATCCATGTCCCCTATCCTAACGGTGATTTTGGCGCAGCTGTTCTCCCGCAGGGGGGAGAAGCTGGGCAAGTGGGTCTACATCGGCGCCGTGGTAGCCATCGCCGGCGTGGTGATGGTGGTGCTCAACGGCACCCTGTCCTTCCATCTAAGCCCCTTGGGCGACCTGCTGGCTCTGGCCGCCGCCCTCATGTGGGCGGTGTACTCCATCCTCGTCAAAAAGTATACCGAGCGCTACGACAACTTCCTTGTGACCCGCCGGGTGTTTCTGTGGGCCTTCCTGACCTCCCTGCCGCTGGTGCTGCTGACGGACGGCCTGCCCAGCCTGACGCCCCTGTTCACCCAGCCCAATATTCTGGTGAGCTGGCTGTTTCTGGGAGTGTTCGGCAACGCCGTGTGCTTCGCCATCTGGAACATCGCCTTCAAGCGGCTGGGCGTGGTCATCACCAACAACTACCTCTATGCCACTCCCTTCGTCACTGTGGTGGCGGGCTGGCTGCTGCTGGGGGAGAAAATTTCCCTCATGTGCATCATCGGTGCCGTCCTGATCACGCTGGGTGTCATCTTCGCCGGGAAGTCGGATTCCTGAGTATCTTCGCTGTTCACTTTTTCCTACATCGAGGGACGCCCGTCAGGGCGTCCCTCTTCAGTGTGTCAAAAAAGCCTCGCAGAGTTTGCCGCCCGCAGGCGGCAAAGAAGTAAAATCATTTTCTCTTGCGACATGTGCGTGAGAGAAAATACTTCTCAGGCTGCAAGTGTGGAATTTGTGCGCCTATGGCACACAAATTATGCGCGCAGCAGACTGCAATCCTTTTGTCGAAAAAACCGAAGGGTTTTTCGGCAGTCTTGAGAGGGACGCCCGTCAGGGCGTCCCTCTTTTCGTCTCCGCCGCATCCTTTACGCCTCCTGAACGGAGGACGCTGTCCCCATCGCACAAAATCTCCAATGGACGCACCGCGCCTCCTGTACATTTTGCCGTATTCTGCTGTGGGATGTAGGCGCCCCCGTCTTGACCGAACGGAAAATTTCGGCTATAATAGACGGTACACCCGCTTCGGCGGGGTATATGCGGTACGCCGCTAAATGGAAAGGAATCTCATCGAAAATGCAAAATCAGCGCAGTCTGCTGGCACAGTTTCTACGCTTCTCCTCGGCCACCGTGGCCTCCCTCATGGTTTTTTCTCTGTACTCCATCGTGGACGGCCTGTTCGTGGCCAAGGGCGTGGGGGACTACGCCATGGCGGCGGTGAATCTGGCCGTCCCCTTCACCAACGTCATGTTCTCCATCGCCGTCACCTTCGCCGTCGGCACCAGCACCATCCTCTCCATCTATCTGGGGCAGGGCAACCGGGAGCACGCCAACCGCCTGTTCTCCCAGAATCTGGTGCTGCTGGCGATCATCGGCCTGACCATCACCGCTCTGGTGCTGGTCTTTCTGGAGCCCTTTGCCCTGCTGCTGGGGGCAGAGGAGGAGACGCTGGGCTACACCATGTCGTATCTGCGGGGGCTGGCTCCCTTTGCCATCTGCTTCATCGTGTCGTATAATCTGGAGATCCTGGTCAAGACCGACGGGCGGCCCATGCTGGCCATTCTCACGGTGTGCATCGGCTGCCTCACCAACTGCGTACTGGACTATGTGGCCATCTTTGTGCTGAACTGGGGCGCATGGGGCGCCGCCTTCGCCACAGGCCTGAGCCAGCTGCTGACCTGCGTCATTTACATCACCCACTTCTTTGGCAAGCACACCACCTTCCATCTGGTGCGCTTCCGGCCGGAGGGCTCCATTTACCGCCGCCTGATCCCCATCGGACTGGCGGACGGCGTTACGGAGCTGTGCAACGGCGTGATGATCTTCCTCTTCAACCATGTGATCCTCCGCTGCATCGGCACCGACGGGCTGGTGAGCTATACCATCATCGCCTACACCAACACGCTGGTGGTGAACATCATGCTGGGTGTGTCTCAGGGCTCCCAGCCGCTGGTGAGCTTCCAGTACGGCCGCAAGGACCCGGAGAAGTACCGCCGGCTGCTGCGGTACGGCCTGATCACCGTAGCCATCATGACGGCGGTCTGCTTTGCCGGTATTTTCCTGCTGGCCCCGCAGCTGGTACATATCTTCCTCGGCTCGGAGAAGCCTCTGCTGAACGCCGCCTCCACCGGGGCGCTGCGGCGGTACGCTCTATCGTATCTGCTGGTGGGCTTCAACATCCTCATGGGCGGCTTCCTGACGGCGGTGGAGCGGCCCCGCTCCGCCCTGTGCATCTCCATGGGCCGGGGACTGGTGCTGCAGGCCGGGGCGCTGCTCCTGCTGGCGGCGCTCTGGGGCGGCAGCAGCATCTGGTTCGCCCCCCTCTGCTCGGAACTGCTGTGTTTTGCCATGGCATTGATCCTCATGCGCCGCTTCCGCCGGGATACGGCGGCGTAAGGGCAGCGGCAAAAACATTTGAAAAACTTCCCCCCATCTGTTATAATCATCTTACAACGTGTGGCGTTTCTGCGTAAATCCGGTTGCAGAAGCGCCGCACGTTTTTTGCGGAATTCCATAGGCAAATCGTGCAGCAGAGATGCGTAAGTCCGGATTTCCGGGACTTACGCATTTTATCACGCCGAAAGAGAGGACACATCTATGGAACACAACACACAATTTCTGGAGAGCGAGCCCGTCGGGCGGCTCATGCACCACTATCCCCTGCGTCATCTCCCTACTGGTGGGGGCGCTCTACAACATCGTGGATCAGATCTTCATCGCCAGCGCCAGCTATCTGGGTTCCTACGGAAATGCCGCTAATACGGTGGTCTTTCCCCTGACTGTGGTGGCGCTGGCCATCGCCGTCATGATCGGTGACGGCTGCTGCACCTTCGTCAGTATCTCGCTGGGCAAGGGCCGGCGAGAGGATGCCCGCCGGGCCGTGGGCAACGCAGTGGTACTGGCGGTGGGCAGCGGTCTGATTCTGACGGCGCTGTACCTGTTGTTTGCCGATCAGATCCTGGCCATGTTCGGCGGCACCGTCAATGCCGAGACCTTCCGCTATTCGCAGGAGTATTTCTTCTACATCTCGCTGGGCATCCCCTTCTATATGTTCGGGCAGACCATGAACCCCGTCATCCGGGCCGACGGCGCTCCCCGCTTTGCCATGATTTCCACGCTGGCCGGAGCAGTGGTGAACATCCTTCTGGATCCCATCTTCCTCTTCGTCTGCCGCTGGGGCATGATGGGGGCAGCGGTGGCCACCGTGATAGGGCAGGTAATCACGGCAGGACTGGCCGTCTGGTATCTGCCCCGGATGAAGGTGATCCGCCCCGGCCGCCGGGATCTCCCGCTCCATGGCAAGCTCTGCTCCCGGATGCTGACACTGGGCATCACCAGCTTCCTCTCCCAGATCAGTCTGGTGGCCGCCATGGCCGCCATCAACAATATGCTGCGAAAGTACGGCGCTCTGGACCCGGTGTTCGGGCAGGCACAGTATGCCCAAATTCCCATGGCGGTGGTGGGCATCGTCATGAAGTTCTTCCAGATCGTCATCTCCATCGTGGTGGGCATGGCCGCCGGGTGCATCCCCATCGTGGGCTATAACATGGGGGCCGAAAAACGCTTGCGGGTGCGCCAGCTGTTCACCCTCCTGCTGATAGCCGAGGCCGCCGTAGGCGCTGTGGCGCTGCTTTTGGCGGAGTGCTTCCCTCAATCCCTCATCGCCATCTTCGGCGCCGCCAACGAGAGCAGCTATTACACGGACTTCGCCCTGCAAGCCTTCCGCATCTACCTGTCCATGGTGGTGCTGGCCTGCGTCAACAAGGCCTGCTTCATCTTCCTGCAGGCGGTGGGCAAGGCGCTGGCCTCCGCCCTCCTGTCCATGATCCGGGAGGTGGTGTTCGGCGTGGGCTTTGCCCTGCTGCTGCCGGTTTACTTCGGGCTGGACGGCGTTCTGTACTCTATGCCGGTGTCCGATGTGCTGACCTTCCTCATTGCCGCCGTCCTCATCCTGCGGACCTACCGCTGGCTGGAGCAGGACGTGCCGAGCCAGCTCGAATAGCCGAGAGCCTCTCTGCCAGCCTACTCAAAACAGAGGAAAAGGCGCTGCGACTTTGTCACAGCGCCTTTTCCCTCGGCGGCTCCTCTACTGCCTCGGCCTCATATGGGGCCAGCAGACAGCGGATTTCCACCATATTTTCCCGCTGATGCTTATCTGTCCAGCGCAGCAGCGCCCGTAGGGATGCCAGTCTCTCCCGACGTCCCGGCTCCCAGCCCAGCTTCCGCCGGGGCACGTCCAGCAGACAGATGACATCAGCACCGGCAAAGCCATACTATTACAGTGGAACAAACGGCGGTGGTATCGTTATCAAAAAGGACTTCGCCAGCGTGACGTGGCGGACTATTGATCGATGGGAACAGGGAAGCGTGCAAATCTTCAAATCCACACGGGAGAGGTATTTCAAGCAGGGTCTTGAACGCCAAAAATTATTTCGGTAGAATGATTGTAGGATATTAGTAAGAGATGCTACCCATGATTGCTAAATCTATTACTGTTCTGCATACATATCCCAATAAAAACCGGAGTAGCGCAGCTTACGCTGCGCTACTCCGCACAATCAGACCTGCTTATCCGGGTATGCCGGGAAGTTGCGTTGTTATCCGGTTTTTACACGATGAAATACAGCACCAGCGGGATACACAGCACGTACAGCACCGGGTGTACCTTCTTTGCATCGCCTGTCAGCACCTTGATCAGCACGTCCGTCAGCACGCCCAGGCAGATCGCCGCAGCAATGTCGCCGGTAAAGGTACCGAACAGGATCATCACGAAGGGGCCGAAGCAACTCTTGAAGTCGGAGAAGTCCAGCTTCGTAAAGCCCGACAGCATGGAGAAGCCCACGAAGATCAGCGCCACGCCGGTCACGGCAGTGGGAATCATCAAAAACAGCGGGGACAGGAAAATGCACACCAGGAACAGCACTCCGCTGACAATCGCCGTCAGGCCCGTGCGACCGCCAGCTTCCACGCCGATGGTGGATTCAATGAAGGTGGAGATGGTGGTGCATCCGGTGCCAGAGCCCACCACCGTACCAACGGCATCCACCAGGAAGGGCTTTTCAATCTGGGGGAAGTTGCCATTCTCGTCCAGCATATTGGTCTGGGCGCCCACGGCGATCAGTGCGCCGAAGGTAGCAAAGAAGTCGCTGGTAAACAGGATGAAGATCCACACCAGTGCGCCGGGGATGTCAGCCAACACGGACTTGAAGTCGTAGCACAGCACCAGATTGCCGATTTCGCTCATATCCGGCAGGGACACCAGCGCAGCAGGCAGCGTAGACACACCCATAGGAATGCTGATGATGGTGCCGACAATGATGCCGATCAGAATAGCGCCGCGCACCTTGTAGGCCGTCAGCACGCCCATCACTGCCAGAGTAATCAAGGCCAGCAGCACCGCAGGCTGGGTAAAATCGCCCAAAGCCAGACCACTGTCGCTGAAAGTGGCAAGGCCGGTGTTTTTAAAGCCCAGATAGGCAATAAAGAAGCCCACGGCGGTTGGTATGGCGATCTTCAGGTTTTTCGGCAGCAGATCCACCACCATTTTCCGCACACCCAGAACCGTCACCAGAATGAACAGGATACCGGAGCACAGCAGCAGTGCCATGGCCCAGCCGAAGGATACCGTGCCGCTGTTGACCAGCCCGCCAAGAATGAAGTTGCTGCCCATAGCGGTAGACAGTGCCAGCGGCAAATTGGCATACAGGCCCATAAACAGGGTGATGATACCGCTGACCAGCGCACACATCACCAGCAGCGCCGACTTGCTGATGACAATGCCGTTTATATCCGTGATGTAGGGATCGGGGCCAAAGCCACAGATGGCTGAAGGCTGCACTGCCAGCACATAGGCCATGGTCATAAAGGTGGTGATACCTGCCAGCACTTCCCGCCGGACGGTAGTACCGTGATCCTTCAGCTTAAAAAAATCGTTCTTCATGTTGCTCCTCTCTGTGCTCTTTTGTAAATTGGTTTTTCAGGGAATTCGGTTTTATTCCACGACCTCCAGAATGGGGTCGATCACCTTCTGCTGCACCACATCAATAAATCCGCAGTCGGTAATGGCGTAAGCGGGGATAGCCGCCAGACAGATAAAGCTGAGGAACATGAATGGAATGGCAATTTCCGTGCCCATTTCGTGGGCCACCCGGTTCAGTTCCTTTTTCTTCTCCGCCAGTTCCTCCAGCGGCAGGTCGCTCAGCAAGCCGCAGATGGGATACGCCACCTCGGCGGCCACCTTGCCGTCCCGGACGATCACCTGTCCGCCGCCCAGTTCCACGCAGCGGTTCACCGCCAGCGCCATGTCCTCAAAGCTGTCGCCCATGACAATGATGTTGTGGTTGTCGTGGCCCACGGAGGAAGCCATTGCGCCGCCCCGGATATGGAAGCCGCCCATAAAGGCCTTGCCCACATTTCCGTTCTTGCCATGGCGCTCTACCTGTGCAATGTACAGCACATCCTGCTCCACATCGCACTGCACCACGCCGTCTACCACCGGCAGCTCCACATCCCGGCGATTGGTGAAGGGCATGTAGGGCAGCGTATCCATCACCAGCGCCTTCACCTTCTTAGCGCCTGCAGGGGCATGGATCTTGAAGCTGTCTGCCGTGATGGGGTTCTTCAGATGCATGGTGTTCAGCACACAGGGCTCATGCGCTGCCGTCTCATAGTGTACCAACAGCTTGCCGTTGTCCGTAATCTGGCGGCCGCCGGCAAAGGTGGTCAGCACGCGGAAATCCTCCGGGCCGGTGGTAATATTGATGTCCGCCCGGCGTCCGGGTGCCAGTCCGCCGATCTCCCGATCCAGATTGAACGCCCGTGCGCAGTTGACGGTAACCATCTGAATAGCCTTGACAAAGTCCAGTCCCATGCCCAGCGCCGTGCGCAGAGAATCGTCCAGATGGCCCCGCTCCTGCAGGTCCACCGTGTGCAGGTCGTCGGTAACGATGCTGACCATGGCGGTGTCCAGATGATTTTCCATCACGGTCTTCAGCAGTACCGGCATATTCCGAGCAGCGCTGCCCTCGCGCATCATCAGGTGGCAGCCGTTGCGCAGCCGCTCAAACACATCCTTTTCGCAGAAGGACTCATGGTCGGTGGATACACCGGCTGCCACGCAGGCGCTCATGGCCGGGCCGTACATATCCGGCAGATGGCCCTGCAGCGTCTTGCCGGGCATCGACAGCGTTGTGTCAAAGGACTCCAGCAAATCGGGGAAGCCCGCCGTGATATAGGGGCCAACACACTCGGACAGGCCCACCGCATCCGGACGCTTCAGTGCCTTGCGGATGATCTCCGGGTTAAAGCGGCCGCCGCTGGTCTCCAGATTGGGAGAAAACGGCACATGGGACGGCACCACGAAATAGATTTTCAGGTCTGTGGCCTCCGCCTCTTTCAGGATGGCCTCGATGCCCTCCAACCCGGACACCACACCCACCTCATGCAGGTCAGTCATGATGCCTGTGGTGCCGTGTGCCAGCACCGCTTCGGCAAAGGGACGGATTGCCAGTGACGAGCTTTCCGGATGGATATGCCCGTCCAGAAAGCCAGGGGTCAGATACTTTCCTTCCGCATCCACCACCCGGGTGCCTTCACCGATGCAGTATTCCACATCGCCAACAGCCGCAATGGTGTCGCCACAGATGGCCACGCCGCCGTCGTAAATCTCACCGGAATAAACATTGACTACCTTGCCGTTCCGGATCACCAGATCGGCCGGAGTCTCCCCTTTCGCAACGGACAGTAATTTCTGATTCATGCTGTACCTCCATACTAAACACAAAATTCCGCTTGCTGCTGTTTCTTCTATGTTCTGGTGCCTCGCACCGGTAAAAACCTTTAAACCTTCACCACCGGGAAGCGATCCGGCAGCTCAATGCCCGCCCGCTTGTAGATGGCTTTTGCCCGGTCGCAGGCCTCCTTCAGAATGGCCTCCTCGTCCAGCGTCAGGATCTTCCGGTCCCGCATCAGCCACTTGCCGTCACACATGGTGGACTGGATGTTGGCCGAATGCATGGCCGTCACCAGTGCGGCGATTTTGTCATTCACTGGCATCATAGACGGGCCGTGGGGGTCAATGACGATCAGATCCGCCTTCTTGCCGCATTCCAGACTGCCATACAGGTCTTCGTCCAGCAGCGCACGGGAACCCCACTTGGTGGCCATCCGCAGAATATCCTGTGAGGGAACGACCGTGGGGTCCAGACGCCAGCCCTTGTGAATCAGGCTGGTCAGCCACATCTCGTCCACCATGTCCATGTGATTGGAGGAAGAAGCGCCGTCCGTGCCGATGGAGGGCCTCAGTCCCATAGCCAGCATCTTCGGGATCCGGGCAAAGCCCAGCACACGCATGGCGGAAGCCGGGTTGTGAGAAACCTTTACCTCCCGCTTCTTGAATAGTTCCAGTTCCTCGTCCGTCAGCCATACTGTGTGAACGGCCAGCAAATTCTTATCCAGTACACCCAGCCGCTCCAGATGCTTCACCGTACCCTCACCCCAGCGGGCATAGGTATATTCTTTTTCCTCCTTGGCCTCAGCCACATGCATGTGGATGCCGACACCGTATTTATCCGCCAGTTCCTTGGTGCGGACGCACAGCTCATCGGTGTTGTTGAAAATGGTGCGCAGGCCGAACCATACCTGCACCCTTCCGTCAGCCGTGTTGTGGTATTTTTCCAGATCCACCACCTGCTGCTCCAGTTCCTGCTCCATGGTGCGCTGCCAGATTTCCGGCAGTCCCTCGCCGCAGTCCATCACAGATTTGGCCAGCTTACCGCGCAGACCGGATTCCGCCGTACCGCGGGCCATGCCGGAAACAAACTGTCCGCCGGGCTCTGCAAAGGAGGTCACGCCGGAGCGAATCAGCTCCAGACTGGTCATCAGCGTGGATACATAAGAGTCCTCCTCCGTCATGTTGCTCTCAAAGGGCCACATCCGGTCATGAAGCCAGCAGATGAAATCAACATCATCGCCCACTCCGCGGGAAATCTGCTGGGAGGTGTGTACGTGAGTGTTCACAAACCCGGGCAGTACATACTTGCCCTGCAGGTCAATGACCTCTGCGTCGGGCTTCACCAGCCTGGGGTCTACCTTACCAACCGCCGTAATGCGGTCATCCTCCACCAGCACGCCGCCACCGTCAAAAACGGTGTCCTGCTGATCCATGGAGACGATGTAACCGTTCTTCAAATAGGTTTGCATGAGATCCCTCCATCCAGATACTTGTCAAGTTGCTTCGTAAATGATATACTTACCTTACAACCTATAACGGTTATAGGTTCAAGCCCTAATTTTGACTTTTCTGGATTTTCTAGTGTTCTTACAAAATCCTAGCGTTACATAGCGGGAAAATGGGAGGTTTTATGAAAGAATTCTTGACGATCGGGGAGCTTGCCAACATATTCAACATGGATGTCCAACTGCTGCGCCATTATGATACCAAGGGTCTGCTGGTGCCGCAGGTGCGCAACAGCGAAAACAACCGCCGCTTTTACCATTTCGATCAGGTCTATCCCTTGGCCACGATCCGATACCTGCGGCGACTGGACTACTCCCTTGCCCAGATCAAGGCTTTTCTCCACAGCAACGGTCTTCGTGATAACCTGCAAATGCTCTCCCAGCAGGCGCAGCAGCTGCGCCGTCAATGCGATGAGCTGAATGCCACCATCCAAATCATCCAGCAGAAGGTGGAGTTTATCGAGAGGGAACAGGCGGTCAGCCAGCGGGATAAATTCTATGTCCGCACCTTCCCGCGTCGCGCCTTTCTGCACATCGGCGAGGAAATCAACCTTTTTACCCATGAGCTGTTTTACTTCTATCCCACCGTAGGCTTTTATCAGGGACAGCGAAAATGGTTCGGCGCCTATCTCTATGAAGACACTCCCGACGAGGCCCGCCGCCTGCCGGATTTGATGGCCGACCAGCCTGTTTCCTATATTCCTGCCGGGGACTATCTCTGCGGCTATCACTACGGACCGTATCTCACCATTCAGGACTCCATCGACCGCCTGTTTGGTGAAGCTTACCGCCGGAAGCTGCCGGTGGATGACTGTGTGATCACCCCCAATATCGTGGATCAGTGCTGCGAGGGACACCCGGATAATTATATTACCGGCCTGGAGGTGCGCATCCTCTCCCTTGATGAACAAAATGAAAAAAAGTCCTTTGCGGCCATTTCCAAGCCTGAGGACATATAGCGGCACAGCAGCCCTCACGGTTATGCCGTGAGGGCTGCTGTGTGATTGGCTTATTCTGCAAAAACATCCCAGCCGAGCCGGATATACAACATTTTTCAGATTCTTCCCTTGGTGCCTTTTCAAGCGGATTCCGATCCGATATAATATATCTATCAGCCTAATGAATCATGCGAGGTGCCGCCAGTACATCGCCATGCACTTTGGCGAGGAAGCGGCGGAAAACGTGCTGGTCTACGAGGACTTTTCCGGCGGCAATCTGGAGCGCCCGCAGTTCAAGAAAATGATGAAGGATTCCCAGAAGATCGCCTTTGCCGCCATCGTGGTCTACCGCCTCGACCGCATCAGCCGCAACATCGGCGACTTTGCCGAGCGCGCAGAATTCGACGGTGAGCACGGCATCATGGTGTACAACCGCTCGCTCCAGCGCCCCGGCAAGGCAAACCAGATCCGCCCCATGGAGGAATGGATCGTGGCGGTGGGCAAGCATCCCGGCATCATCTCAGGCGGCGATTGGGTGCGGGTACAGGCCATGCTGGATGTGAACAAATCCAAGAGCTACCGCAGACCCCGCAGCAACATGGCACCGCTGGCACACTGCAGCTCGTCCAACTCCACATGAGGAATGTCATATTCCTGCGCCAGCCGCCGGGCCAGATACGTTTTCCCGCTGCCGCCGATGATGCGGAGCTTCATATCCGGCCCTCCTTGCCTGTATCAGTACGCCCCGGCACGAGAAAAGACACGGCAGAACTCTGCCGTGTCTTTTTGCACATTTTGTTCCCGATGCGGAGACTTAGTCCACCATGCTCTTCAGGTTCTCAGAGACAGTGATGGGGGCAGCGGTAGCGGCCTGCACCTGCTCCACGGTGAACTCGGGGTTGATCTCGGTCATGAGCAGACCCTTGTCGGTCACTTCCAGCACGCACATCTCGGTGATGATCTTGTTGACGCAGTGGGAAGCGGTCAGGGGCAGACGGCACTTCTCGAAGATCTTGGGGTTGCCCTTGGCGGTGTGCTCCATGCAGACGATGCAGTGCTTAGCACCCACGCACAGGTCCATAGCGCCGCCCATGCCGGGCATCTTCTTGCCGGGGATGATCCAGTTGGCCAGATTGCCCTGGGCATCCACCTCCAGAGCGCCCAGGAAGCAGGCGTCCACATGGCCGCCGCGAATCAGGCCGAAATTGGTAGCGGAATCGATGAAGCCGCCGCCGTAAGCCACGGAAGCAACGCCGCCGCCGGCATCGATGACGTGGTAGGGATCATAGTTGGCGTCGCCCTCTTTGGGGGTAGCGCCGGCAGAAACGATACCCAGCTCAGCGTGGATGATCAGCTCCACATCCTTGGGCAGGTAGTTGGGGATCAAGGTGGGCAGGCCGATGCCCAGATTGACGACATCGCCGTTCTTCAGTTCTTTGGCGCAGCGCTTGGCGATAAAGCCTTTGATCTCGGACTTTTCCATTACTTTCTATCTCCTTCCACGATGTAGTTCACGCACATACCATAGGTATGAACGTTCTCGGGCTCGATCTCGCCCACGGGAACCAGATACTCGGTCTCAGCGATAACGGTGTCAGCGGCGGTAGCCATGACCACGTTGAAGTTCCGCATGGTACCCTTGTACCAGCAGTTGCCGTACTCGTCGCACTTGTAAGTGCCCAGCAGGGCGAAGTCGGCGTGGATGGGCTTCATCAGCAGATAATCCTTGCCGTCGATGGTCTGACGGCCCAGGCAGAAGGGGCTGTCCTCCACCAGAGTGTCGACGCCCACGGGGGTCAGGACGCCGCCCAGACCGGCGCCGCCGGCACGGATGCACTCGGCCAGAGTGCCCTGGGGCAGCAGATTGACCTCCAGAGTACCCTCGGTGTTCTGCTGGCCCACCTCGGGAGTCATGCCCACGTGGGTAGCGATCACACGCTTGACCTGATGATTGTGGATCAGCTCGGCAATGCCGAAGAACTCCTCACCCTTGGGGCCCACCGCACGGGCCATATCGTTGGCGATGAGGGTCAGATCCTTGGTACCGCGAGCCACCAGCTCCTTCACGATCGCCCGGGCCTGACCGCAGGCCAGGAAGCCGCCGCACATAATGGTGGCGCCATCGGGGATCATTGCCGCTGCCTCTTTGGCAGTGATAACAGGTTTCTTTGCCATTTCAGTTCCTCCTTGTTTATTTTCGTTCTCTAAAATCGTCAAAATTTTATCACACCTTGATATCATAACACATGAAGGCGAAAATTGCAAGAGAACGTGCAGGAAAAAATACCGGAAAACGGCGCTATGCCGCATCAGACGGTCATGGGGACTATGCCCCATGACCGTCTGCACAGGTTGGATTTACTTCATGCCCCGCTTGACCATCTCGGTCACAGCGAAGGAAGCCACGTCGTCGGCGTACTTACCGGCACCGAAGCCGGCATCATAGCCCAGCTCCTTAGCCAGCTCGTGGGTGATACGAGGACCACCGCAGCAGACGACAAACTTGTCACGCAGGCCCTCGGCCTCCAGAAGCTCAATGAGGTTGGTGAGGTTCTGGATGTGAACGTCCTTCTGCGTAACGGTCTGGGAGACCAGCAGAACATCGGCGTGCAGCTCCAGAGCCTTCTTGATGAAGTCCTCATTGGGGACCTGAGAGCCAAGGTTGTAGGCCTCGATCATCTCGTAGCGCTCCAGACCATAGTGGCCGGCGAAGCCCTTACGGTTCATGATGGCGTCGATACCCACGGTGTGGGCGTCGGTGCCGGTAGAAGCACCCACCATAACGACCTTGCGGCCGATATGCTCACGGATGTAGTCGTTGGTGTCCTCCATGCTCATGACGTCGGACTCCACGGTGATCACGTGGATATCCTCGTAGTTGACGGAATGGACACAGCTGCCGTACACCACGTAGAAGGTGAACTCCTTGTCCAGAGGGGCGTGGTAGGCCACGTTGGGCTCTTCCAGACCCATCTTCTTGGCGATCTGGCGGGCAGCCTCCTCACCACGCTCATCGTCCTTGATGGGCAGGGTGAAGCTGGTCTGCACCTTACCGTCGTTCATGGTATCGCCGTAAGGCTTCAGGCGGGTCAGGTCCAGCGTGGTATCGAAGTCGATTTTGTGGGTATTATACAGTCCGCTGCTCATTCTGCCGCCACCTTACCTTTCATGACCTCAACGAAGGGGTTGAAGTATTTGTCGTCCTTGACCACAACACCGGCCAGGCCCTTGCCGCCGTCCTTGGGACGCTTAACATCGGCGAAGATACCCTTCTCGATGGTGGTGAACAGGCCCAGCTTCTCGATCTCCTTCAGCAGATCGGTGGCCTTGGTCAGCACCTCGTTGGCACGGTTGCGGATGATACCGTTCTCTTTATAGGTCAGCTCGCTGCCCAGATCCTTCATGGTACGGAAGATATACTGAGCATTCTCGATCGACAGAGCACGGTCGGACATGAACGGAGTGTGGATAGCCTCGGTCATCATGCCCAGCAGGCACAGCTTCTGGCCGGTCAGGATGGTGACCATGTTGAACAGGGCATCCTGGATGTGGCCACGGAAGATGTTACCGGTCATGAACTTCGTGGGAGGCATATACTTCAGCGGCGCATTGGGGAAGATCTCACGGGCCATCTGAGCCTGAGCCAGCTCGTACAGGAAGGTATCCTCCACGGCGGGATCCATCTCAAATGCGTGGCCCAGACCCATCTGCTCCTCACGCATACCGGCGGTCTTGGCGAAGGCTTCGTTCAGGAACTGGGAAGCCAGCACCGTGTGAGCGCTGGTGATAGCGTCGTCGGTGGTCAGATAGTTATCCTCACCGGTGTTGATGATAACGCCGGCATAACCGTTGATAACACGGGAGAAGAACTGGTCCACGATGGTGCGCTGCATATTGATATCACGGAACAGAATGCCGTACAGAGCATCGTTCAGCATGACATCCAGACGCTCCAGAGCGCCCATGGCAGCGATCTCAGGCATACACAGACCGGAGCAGTAGTTACACAGCCGGATATAGCGGTGCTGCTCCTCGCCCACTTCGTCCAGAGCCGCACGCATCAGGCGGAAGTTCTCCTGGGTGGCGTAAGTGCCGCCGAAGCCCTCGGTGGTAGCGCCGTAAGGCACATAGTCCAGCAGGGACTGACCGGTGGTACGGATCACGGCGATGATATCTGCGCCCTGCTTGGCGCCGGCCTTGGCCTGGATGATATCCTCGTAGATGTTACCGGTAGCCACGATGATGTACAGGTAGGGACCTTCTCTGTCGCCCCACTCCTTCAGGTAAGCGTTGCGCTTGGCAACGTTTTTGTTGATGCGCTCCACCGTTGCACGAACCACGGGGTCGATCACGGCACGGATCTCCTCGTCAGAGTGAGCGGGGACCTTGGACAGATCCAGCTCACCACTGTCGACGGCCTCAGCCACAGCCTGAGGATCCTTGCCGGTCTCTACCATGGCATTGCCGATAGCCCAAGCAGCGCCTGCAGGGAGCAGGGAAACTGCCAGCAGATGATCCACCACCACGTTGGGCATGGGGACGTCCATATCGTTGACGCCATCGACACCCAGCAGACGGCAGACGGCACGCTCAACGGTGACCGTAGTGTGCTGGTCGATAAAGACCTGAACGTCGTCGGCCACCTTGGCGGCAGACTGACGGGCCTGATTGACCAGCTCCATATTCAAGCCGAGTTTGCTTTCCATATTTTTACCTCTTATTTCTTGACGTGACGCTCGTTACGCAGCAGCTTGGTGGGCTCCAGATAACGCTGCTTGGTGCCCTCGGCGACCCATGCCACACCGGTCTTCTCAGCCTTCTTCTTGCCCATGCAGACATCGCAGTGGCAATCCTGAACATAGTGCTCAGGCTGGGTGTAGGAGGTGATAACGCCCTCGAAGTTACGCAGGATAACCTTGCGGGGAGTCTCGGAGATCAGGTAGTTGGGCATGACAGGAGTCTTGCCGCCGCCGCCGGGAGCATCCACCACGAAGGTGGGTACGCAATAGCCGGAGGTATGACCACGCAGAGCTTCCATGATCTCGATGCCCTTGGACACGGGAGTACGGAAGTGGCTCAGACCCAGGGAAGGATCGCAGGCGTAGATGTAGTAAGGACGTACACGCATCTTGACCAGGCCGTGGACCAGCTCCATCATGACGTGAGAGCAGTCGTTGACACCGGCCAGCAGCACGGACTGGTTGCCCAGAGGAATACCGGCATCAGCCAGCATGGCGCAGGCCTTGGCGGCTTCGGGAGTGAACTCCTTGGGCGTGTTGAAGTGAGTGTTCAGCCACACAGGATGATACTTCTTCAGCATGGCGCACAGCTCAGGAGTGATACGCTGGGGGCACACTACGGGGGTACGGGAGCCCAGACGGACGATCTCCACATGAGGAATGGCACGCACACGCTTGATGATGTACTCCAGCGTCTCGTCGGAGACCATCAGGGAGTCACCGCCGGACAGCAGCACGTCACGGACCTCAGGATGAGCGGCCACGTAGTCGATGCACTTGTCGATCTGAGCCATAGGCACTTCGCAGTCATTCTGGCCGGCGAAACGACGACGGGTGCAGTGACGGCAGTACATGGAGCACTGGTCAGTGATCAGCAGCAGCACACGGTCGGGATAGCGGTGGGTCAGGCCGGGGGTGGGGGAGTCGGTATCCTCGTGCAGAGGATCGGCATCCTCGTAATCGGCATACTCCAGCTCCTCAGCGCGGGGGATAGCCATCTTACGGATGGGATCGAACGGGTCATCCAGATCGATCAGGGACAGGTAATAAGGAGTAACTGCCATACGCAGCTTGCCCAGCGTCTTGGCAACACCGGCCTCCTCATCGGGGGTCAGGTTCATGTACTTCTTCAGATCCTCAATCGTCTCAGCACGATTGGCGACCTGCCAATGCCAGTCATTCCACAGATTTTCGGGAACGTCAGCGAACAGACCATTGCGAGTCTTCATATTCGTTTTCTCCTTCAAATATTAAAAATATCGGTTAGCTTTTCCCGTCGCACTGGGCGCACGGGCGACTGTTCCGGCCAGCAGCGTCCTTCCCGCTCCTCAACGGGCCAGACCTCTGCACACCGTTATTTAACCTGCGTGGTGCTCCACGCATTTTCCATTTCTCCTCAACTCTGCGTACCGCCTCCTCAAGCCGCACGCAGCGTTCGGATCTCCCGAAGGCAGGGGGCTCCGAATAAGATGCTTACCTACAGGAGCCCGAAGGCCCCTGTAGGTAAAGCATATCATCGCAGTTTAGCAGTACTTCTCGTCGAACAGCTTGCGCAGCTTGGGATTCTCACGCAGAACATCCAGAGTGATGTTGGCGTGGTTCTTGGTGTAGCCGTTGCCGATGATCATGGTGACATCCTTGCCGATACCCTCAGCGCCCAGAGCAGCCTTGGTGAAGGAGGTAGCCATGGAGAAGAAGTACACCACGCCGTCATCACGGACAGGCAGGATGGCGGACATCTCGCAGGACTCGATGTTCACGCAGCAGATGGACAGATCATACTCCTTGCCGTCGTTGGCAGCCAGAGCAGCCTCCATGACCTCAACGGGCTTGGTGCAGTCGGCGACGATCACGTCGGTGTACACGCCCAGCTCCAGCAGACCGGGAACCTGCTTGGGGTTACGGACAACGCCCACGACCTTGCCCTTGGGGCCGACCTTCTTCATGGCCTCCCAGCCGCACAGCACGCCGGACTTGCCGTTGGCGCCCAGGATCAGGACGCTGTCACCCTCGTGGGGCAGCTTGCGGGCCTGAGCGGGAGCGCCGGCCACGTCCAGAGCAGCCAGGGCCAGAGGCTCGGACATATCCTCGGGCATCTTGGCATACAGAGCGGACTCGAACAGGATGGCCTTGCCCTCGATGTCCACACGGTCGATATCCTTGTGGATGGCCAGGATCTTGTCGATGCGCAGCGGGGTCATGGACAGGGACACCAGGGAGACGATCTTGTCGCCTTCCTTCAGGTCGAAGCCGGGCTTCTTCTTCAGATCCTCACCGATGTGGGAGACAACGCCCTTGAACATACCGCCGGAACCGGTCACGGGGTTCTGCTGCTTACCACGCTCAGCAACGATGCCCAGGATCATCTCGCCGATCTTCTTCTCGTCGCCGCCGCAAGCCTCAGCGATCTGAGTGAAGGAAGCGGAGTCGATGTTCAGGGAGGTCACGTCGCAGACGATCTCGTTGGAGTAGACCTTGGACATATCGTTATCGACCTTCCAAGCAGCCTGGGTCAGAACGCCCTTGGGCTCGATAACACGATGAGTACCGTACTTGTTGCCTTTCAGCTCTGCCATAATATTTTTCCTCCTAAATAAATGTATAAATGAAAGAGTTGTTTTTACTTCAGGGGCTTGAGGCTCAGGATCTCACGAGCCTCAGCGGGAGTGGCGATCTCACGGCCCAGCTCCTTGGCGATGCGGACGACCTTGGCCACCAGTTCGCCATTGGAAGCAGCCTTCTGGCCCTTGCCCAGATAGATGTTATCCTCGAAGCCCACACGGACGTTGCCGCCCATGGCGATGGCCGCAGCAGCCATGGTCCAGGCGGAACGACCCACGCCGGACACGGTCCAGGTGGAGCCAGCGGGGATCTTGCTGGCGAAGAAAGCCAGATTCTCCACGGTTGCGGGAGTGCAGCCGTGGACGCCCAGCACGAAGTTGAACTGCATGGGATGGGCAGGCACCTCACCCTTCTTGGCCATGCCAAGGATGGTGTCAATGTGGCCCAGCTCGAAGCACTCGTACTCAGGCTTGATGTTGTTCTCCAGCATACGCTTGCCGAAGGCACGCATGGTGGGCATGGTGTTGTCGAAAATCTCGTCGCCGAAGTTGCAGGTGCCGCAGTCCAGAGTGGCCATCTCGGGGAACAGCTCGGTGGGCTGCAGACGCTCCTCCGGGGTCATACCGGCAGCGCCGCCGGTGGAGGGGATCATGATGACATCGGGCAGCTCCTTGCGGATGGCATCCATCACCACACGGAAGCGCTCACGGCCCTGAGTGGGCGTGCCGTCGTCCTCACGGACATGGATGTGCAGGATGGCTGCACCGGCCTCGTAGGCGGACTTGGCCTCACGGACCATCTCCTCCACAGTGTAGGGCACAGCGGGGTTCTGCTCCTTGGTGACCTCAGCGCCGCAGATCGCAGCAGTAATAATCAGCTTCTCCATCTTGCCGCTCCCTTACTTCTCGATCTTCTTGCGCTGGCAGTCCTTGGGGGTCACGCAGGTGCCGTGAGCCACGCAGACAACGATGGGCTCGTCCAGCTCGTCAGCGGCGGAAGCGCTGATATCGGTGCGGGCAACGACGACCTTGCGGGCCTCGAAGCGCATGGTGCGGGAGGTGTTGCCGATCTTCTCGATCTCGCCATAGGCCTCAATGTAGTCTCCGGCGTACACGGGAGCCTTGAACTCCACCATGTCGTAAGCGCAGAACAGGCCCTCATCGCCGTCGCACTTGATGAGCAGCTCGGTGGCCACGTCACCGAACAGATGCACCATGTGTGCGCCGTCCACCAGATTTCCGCCGTAGTGAGCATCCTTTGCGCTCATACGCAGCCGCAGGGTAGAAGTGATCTTTTCCATAAGTTTTTCCTCCTTCATAAATTTGGGTCGTTTTCATGAAGTTCCGCCGCTGTGGCCATACCGCTCTTTCGGGCATAAAAAGAGCGCTATCGGTCAAGGCTGACCAATAGCGCTCCACGTCTTTCGACATGACAGTGCCGGCGCTTACACCCCGACCCCAAGGCCATGACATCAGACCCGTCATGCCCTTTCGGCGAAGGACCCCTTCCTGCCCCGCTCTGCGAGTGTCTGTCCTCACGAAGCAGTACCCTGTCCCCCGCACCTCTATTGATTGCGGTATGAACTTCTACGGTCCTCATTATATCGTCTCCGCCGGGGCTTTGTCAAGGTGGCATTGTGACAAAAAAGACAGAGATTTTTTGTGCATGAGATAAAATTTCTGCATCGTTTTCTATGGGTTATGCACAAAGCGATATCCCACGAATACAGCGAAAGCGGGGGGGCGTATCCGCTCCCCCGCCTTCGCCGGTCATTCTTCCAATTCTGCCGCCCTCCGGCGGCGCATACCGCCCCACAGACGCCGCACGCAGCAGCGGCCAACCACCGCAGAGAGCCTCCGGCATCTTAATACGCCTGCTCGATCTTCTCCAGGATCTCCGGCTTCAGCGACAGCATCCGGCAGATGTTCAGGGCGTCTCTGGGGCAGTCGGACTTCCCCTCCACCCGGTACAGGCCGTAGTTCATGTGCCGTGCGATGACCTGAATGCCGTCGTCGCCGGTAGCCGCCAGCTCCTGCCGGATCTGCTCCGGATCCACGTCCCGCAGTCCGATGATCTGATAGTGCAGCCGGGCGTTCTCTGCCACCTTGTCGTAGTGGGTGGTCAGCAGGGAGATGGCATTCACCTCGTTGAGGTATTTGGTCACTGCCTGCACGATGACGGCGCCCTCATCGGGGTTGGTGCCCCGCGCGAACTCATCCAGCAGGAACAGGGAGTAGCCCTGCTCCACCTCCTCCAGCGCCTTCTGGAACTGCACGATCTCCGAGCCGAAGCCGGACAGGCCCGACTGGATGGACTGCAAGTCGTCAAAGAGCATCTTCACGCTGTAAAACAGCGGCATCCGGGCCTCCCTGGCGCAGACCAGAAAGCCCGCCTGCAAAAGCAGCACGTTCAGAGCCACGGTTTTCATCACCACGGACTTACCGCCCATGTTGGCGCCGGTGATGACGGTGGCCCCCTGCTCCAGCCGGATGGACACCGGCACGAAGGACCGTCCCTTCTGCTCCAGCAGGTCGCACAGCTCGGGATTGATCATGTCCGTCAGCTCCAGCTCCGTCTCCGTGATCTCCGGCCGCACGCCGCCGTAGCGCACGGCAAACAGCGCCTTCTGGATGATGAAGTCCAGCCGGCCCGCCGTATCGGCGTCCTCCAGCAGGTCGCCTGCCAGCGGAGCCAGCGCCTGCCCCATGCTGCGGCGCACCTTGGTCTCCTCGCTGTCCTCCTCGGCACAGACACGGGTCCGGCGGGAGCGCAGCTCCTCCTTCTCGGCATCGGTCTGTGCATGGTGCAGCTGCTCCTCGATCTGCTTCTTGGCCGCACGGATCTCCCTCAGCTTGGGTGTTGCATTGTCGGGGATGTAGAAGCCACGGCTGCGGGTCTTGTCCGGATCCAGGATCTCCAGCGCCTGCGCCGGATCATGGAAGGCCAGCGCCTTAAAGTGGGTAGTCTGGCACACCTGCTGGAACAGGGGGATCAGGCTCTCCAGCCGCTGGAGATATACCTTGATTTCAAACAGCTCCACATGATCCGGGATCTCCAGCGCCTGGCACCGGCGCAGGGAGCCACGGATGTCCTTCATCTGGCACAGCATCAGCCCGATCCTGTCGTACAGGGGCTTCAGAGCATCCGCCGCCTTGGCGGCCTGCTCCACGTTGTACAGCTCCGTCTCCAGCTCCTCCCGCTCATCCGGGGAGTAATAGCGCAGCTTGCGGATCTTCTCCTGACCGAAGGGGCTGCACCCGTGGAGAGTCTCCAGCGCATACTGCAAGCCGATTTTTTCCCTCTCTTCAAAGCGAATATTGATCATGTCAGCTCCTCCTTCACATTGATGACGGGGACATCCACCGCCTCCCGCATCCGTGTCATAAATTCATCCTTGTCGAACTTCCAGCCGTAGGCGGACACCGGGTTGATGGTGACGCACAGGGTCCGGGCGGCCTCCTCCGTCTCCAGCCGCACCTGACGGGTCTGGAGCTTATCCAGCGCATCGCTGCTCAGCAGTACCTTGCTGGGGTCCTTCACCACCAGCCGGGTATTCCGCAGCACACCGGAGCGCAGCAGAGGCATCACCATGGTATCCGTCAGCGCCCCGGAGATCAGAGCCTCGCCGTGATCCTTCAGGCACTTCTCCAGACTCTCCTCCATCTCCGGGGGCATAGTCTCCGCCTTGGGCAGATTCATCAGCCGGTACACGTGGGCGGTGTCGGCCACGACCTTGTCGATGCTCATGTGGTATGAGGCCCCGGTGCAGAGGATGACCCCCTCCGCCACGGCCCGTGCGCCCAGAGACTTGCGGCCCAGAGCGCCGTCGATGATGGACTTGTCGGCCCCCATCTCGAAGAACAGCCGGGAGACCTCCTTGAGCTGCGTGGTGATGGACGGCCCTGCCAGCTGGACATTGCCGTCGCTGCGGGCCCGGAAGATCACCACCTCCCCCAGCGGTGTGGGGATGCCGGTGGTCTCCATGATCTCCAGCGTGGTGTCCCCCAGCCGCAGCATATCCTTGGCGGTGGCGATGAGAGTCCCCTCCCGTACGAAGATGCCGGGCTTCTCCGTGCCGGTGACCACGTCGGTGGACTCGCCGTCCCGGCCGATGGAGGTCAGGCCCAGCGTCCCCTGCAGGCGGTCGTGGTGCAGCATCCAGTTGAGCATGGTGGTTTTTCCGGCATTCTTGCACATTCCCACGATGGACATGGTCTGAACGCCGTTGAGCAGCTGTAACAGCTCTGCGGACATATCTACATACCCCTTCCGGTCAAATTTCAGTCAAATATAGATTATAGCGCATTTCGCCGGAAAAAGAAAGAGGAAAAACAAATTCTCCCTCTTTTCCGCCCCATTCCATGCAAAATACCGGAAAACCTCTGTCCCGCTCCACGGCGGAGGTTGTTTTATGGGCGAAACTGGCGTATAATGAAGTGGAATATGTTAGGAAATATAAGGAGGACCCTCCATGAAACTGATGGTCATCGACGGCAACAGCATCGTCAACCGGGCCTATTATGGCATCCGCCCCCTGTCCACACGGGACGGGCTGTATACCCATGCGATCTATGGCTTTCTCACCACCCTCCAGCGGCTGCTGGACGAGGAGCAGCCGGAGGCGCTGTGCGTCACCTTCGACCGCCGGGAGCCCACCTTCCGCCATCAGGCGGATGAACGTTACAAGGCCCAGCGCAAGGGGATGCCGGAGGAGCTGGCCATGCAGCTGCCGTATCTGAAGCAGGTGCTCTCCGCCATGAATATTCCCCAGTACGACCTCACCGGCTACGAGGCCGACGACCTCATCGGTACCATCAGCCGCCGCTGCGAGGCATCCGGCTGGGACTGCGTCATCGTCACCGGCGACAAGGACAGCCTCCAGCTCATCACCCCCCATACCAAGGTGAAGCTGGTGTCCACCCGCATGGGCCAGACCACCACCAAGGATATGACGGAGGAGACCTTCCGGGAGCAGTACGGCTTCGCCCCCATCCACATGATCGACCTGAAGGCCCTCATGGGCGACGCCTCCGACAACATCCCCGGCGTCCCCGGCGTGGGGGAAAAGACCGCCATGGCACTGGTGCAGCAGTATCATTCCGTGGCGGAGCTGTACCGCCTGCTGCCGGAGATCGACGCCAAGCCCGGCGTCATCAAAAAGCTGCAGGAGGGCAGGGAGAGCGCCGAGCACTCCCGGTATCTGGCCACCATCGTCACCGATGCCCCGCTGAACTTCACCCCGGAGGACAACCTCCGCCGCCCCTTTGCTCCGGAGCTCTATGACCTGCTGCTGAAGCTGGAGTTTCAGAAGCTCATCGACCGGTACGGCCTCACCCCCCACCGGGACACGGAGGCCGCCCCGGAGTATACCGTCGCCGTGGAGCCGCTGGAGACGGAGCAGCAGGCCCAGGCCCTGCTGGCCCAGTGGCGTCAGGCGGACTATGTGACCGTCTACGCCCTACCGGACCTCTCCGTTCTCTCCGTCCAGTGGGCTACCGGAGCGCACACCTCCGCCGCAGCCGAGCTGGACCAGAACCGCTATACCGGCGACTGGCACGCCCTGCTGACCGCCCTGTTCTCCGCCGATATCCGAAAAGTCGGTCACCACATCAAGGACACCATGCGGGCGCTGCTGGAGCAGGACCTCCCCATAGAGGGCTATGGGTTCGATACGGCGCTGGCCGCCTACCTGCTGGATGCCACCGCCGGAAGCTACGACCTCCAGCGGCTGTTCGTGACCTACTATAATGAAGAACTGCCCAAGCCCCTGCATCTGGAGCCGGATGCCTTTGCCCCGCTGGCGGATACCGCTTCGGCGTGGGCGGCCCTCCACAGCTACTGCTCCGCCGTGGAGGCCCTGTATGAGACCCTGCCCCCCAAGCTGGAGGAGCTGGGCATGAAGGAGCTGTATCACACCGTGGAATTGCCTCTCTGCCCGGTGTTGGCCCGGATGGAGCAGCGGGGCTTTCTGGTGGACGCCAAGGCGCTGTCGGACTTCGGTGAGAGCCTTACCGGCACCATCCGCCAGCTGGAGCAGCGGATCTATGACGCCGCCGGCGCTCCCTTCAACATCAACTCCCCCAAGCAGCTGGGCAAGGTGCTCTTCGAGGATCTCCAGCTGCCCCACGGCAAGAAAACCAAAACCGGCTGGTCCACCAACGCCGACGTGCTGGAAAAGCTCCGCTGGCAGCACCCCATCGTGGCGGACGTATTGGAATACCGGCAGTACAGCAAGCTGAAAAGCACCTATGCCGACGGTCTGCTGAAGGTCATCGACCCCGACGGCCGCATCCGCACCAGCTTCCAGATGACGGTAACGGCCACCGGCCGTCTCTCCTCCACAGAACCTAATCTCCAGAACATCCCCACCCGCACGGAGCTGGGCAGCCAGATGCGCCGGATGTTCGTGGCGGCGCCGGGGAACCTGCTGGTGGATGCCGACTACTCCCAGATTGAGCTGCGGCTGCTGGCTCACATCTCCGGCGACGAGGTGATGCAGCAGGCCTTCCGTTCCGGGGAGGACTTCCATACCCTCACCGCCTCCAAGGTGTTCCACGTACCGCCGGAGGAGGTGACTCACCAGATGCGCTCACGGGCCAAGGCCGTGAACTTCGGCATCGTCTATGGCATTTCCCCCTTCTCCCTGTCTCAGGACATCGGCGTCACCGTGGCCGAGGCCAAGGAGTATATGGAGCGCTACTTCGCCACCTACACCGGCGTCCGCCGGTATATGACGGAGGTGGTGGAGCAGGCCCGGCAGCAGGGCTACGTCGCCACTCTCTTCGGGCGGCGGCGGGCGCTGCCGGAGCTGAAGAGCTCCAACTTCAACCTCCGCTCCTTCGGGGAGCGGGTGGCGCTGAATATGCCCATTCAGGGGACGGCAGCGGACATCATGAAGCTGGCCATGATCCGGGTGGAGCAGCGGCTCTCCAACGAGGGTCTGGCCGCCCGGCTCATCATGCAGGTCCACGATGAACTCATCGTGGAGTGTCCGGCAGCGGAGGCCCCCCGTGTCGAAGCCCTCCTGCAGGAGGAAATGCAGGGTGTCGCCCAGCTGTCCGTCCCCCTGCCCGCCGATGCCCACAGCGGCCCTGACTGGCTCTCCGCCAAGGGCTGAACAATTTGACAGATATCGAGGTCATCCTATGAACAACATCAAGATCGTACCCATGAACGCCGACCATCTGGAGTCGCTGGAGCGACTGGAGCGCATCTGCTTCTCCCGCCCCTGGTCCCGGAAGATGCTGGCGGAGGAGCTGGAAAACCAGTGCGCTGCCTTTCTGGTGGCGGAGGATGCCGTCACCGGCAACGCGCTGGGCTATGCCGGGCTGCTGGTGGCCGCTGACGAGGGCTATATCACCAACGTGGCGGTGTTCCCGGAGCAGCGCCGCCGGGGCATCGCCGGGCAGCTTCTGCAGGTCTTTCTCAACTTCGCTGAGGCCAACCATCTGGCCTTTCTGACGTTGGAGGTGCGCCCCTCCAACGCCGCCGCCATCGCCCTGTATCAGGGCTTCGACTTTCAGGAGGCGGGCCGCCGCAAGAACTACTACGACCTGCCCAAGGAGGATGCCCTGATCCTCACCCGGCGGTTTGACGGGGAGGCGGCGCAATGAACATTCTGGCCTTTGAATCCTCCTGCGACGAGACTGCCGTGGCAGTGGTGCGGGACGGCCGCACGGTCCTCTCCGACGCCATCCTCTCTCAGGCGGATATGCACGCTCTCTACGGCGGCGTCGTGCCGGAGATCGCCTCCCGCAAGCACGTGGAGGCCATTGCCGGCCTGACGGATCAGGCGCTGGCCGATGCCGGACTCACCAAGAGCGACGTGGACGCCGTGGCCGTCACCTATGCCCCCGGCCTCATCGGCGCCGTGCTGGTGGGGGTCAGCTTCGCCAAGTCCGTGACCTATGCGCTGGACGTGCCGCTGATCCCGGTCCACCACGTCCGTGGCCACATCGCCGCCAACTATCTGGCCTTCCCGGAGCTGGAGCCGCCCTTTCTGGCGCTGGCCATCTCCGGCGGCAACACCCTCATCGTAGATGTCCGGGACTATACGGACATGGCGATCTTGGGAGCCACACGGGACGACGCTGCCGGCGAGTGCTTCGACAAGGCAGCCCGTGTGCTGGGCCTGCCCTATCCCGGCGGCAAGCCCATGGACGTTCTGGCCCAGCAGTCCCCCGGCGGCAAGTACACCCTGCCCCGTGCCCATGTGGAGGGAGCGGAGCTGGATATGAGCTTTTCGGGCCTGAAAACGGCGGTGGTAAATCTGGCCCACAATGCCCAGCAAAAGGGGGAGCCTCTGGACGCTGCGGCGCTGGCCCGTGACTTCACTCAGACCGTCAGCGACGAGCTGGTCCCCCGTGCCATGGAGGCCGCCCGCCGTACCGGACGGCGCACCATTGCGGCCGCCGGAGGCGTGGCCGCCAACTCCATCATCCGGGGCGATCTGGAGCGGGCCTGCCGTCAGGCGGGCTGCCGGCTGTACCTGCCGCCTCTGCGGCTGTGCGGTGATAACGGGGCTATGATCGGCGCACAGGGCTATTATGAGTATCTGGCGGGACATACGGCGGATCTTTCCCTGAACGCCTACGCCACACGGGATCTGGACCGTGGATAAAATTGCACGAAAGGGAGCGACCTCTGTATGGCCGCTCCCCTTCTTTTCGGCTCTCTCCTAGTTATGGTAACTCCCCGTCTACTCACAGGAAAAACGCCTTTACATTTTTACATTATGTAAATTATATTCACCTTTCTGTTCCGGTGTAAAACTGCGTTTGCGCCCTGTGGAAAAACCGGTGCATAATGTGGAAAACCTTTTTCCGACAAGGTTTTTCCCGGTGTGGAAAAGTCTGTGGATAATGTGAATAACTCTTTGTAAAGGTTTATTTATAAATGAATTATGTAAAACTCAGGCGAATCCTCCCCCATCCTGTCGCCGTGTAAAAAAGTCCGGTTTTTCATGGATTCTCTCCTCTTTTCCGCACCATTTTCCAAAGGGGCTTTTGGGGTGTTTTGGCCGGGCTTTGTGGATTCTGTACGCACCGGGGTTTCTTTTGTCGCAAAACTTTGGTGCCGATTACGTTATGTATTATTCACCCCGGAATTTTTAGTTGACAAATCCCCGAAAATGTGGCACAATACGATGCGTGGCTGTGTCCTGCGTGCGGTGCAGTATACAGCCCACCCTCCTATTTGCTTGTGTGGCTCAGTTGGTAGAGCAGCTCACTCGTAATGAGCAGGTCGCCGGTTCGAGTCCGGCCACAAGCTCCAAAAGAAGGCATCTGTCCAAATGCAGATGCCTTCTTTTTATATTCTCTTTTGGCTGCAACCTATGCAGCAAGAAGCCCCCGGCCACTGGCCGGGGACTTCTTATTTGCTTTAGGTTACGCCTTGCGCTTCTTGCCCACCAGAGCAGCGCCCAGCAGAGAGGTCATGCACATGACCGTCAGCCACAGCGCCACACCGGCATCGCCGGTAGCGGGCTTGTTGGCATCCTCACTGGGCTTTGCGGGCTGCTCCGGCTGAGAGGGCTTTTCAGCATCCTTCTTCAGCTGGGCCAGCTTCGCCTCGGCGTCCAGCAGAGTCTGGTAGTTGCCCACCTGAGCCTTCTGCTCCTCGGTCAGAGCATCATAAGCACCACGGGCAGCCTTGATAGCCTCCTCGCTGTCCAGCGTCACCGTACCGATGGCATCGATCAGCTTCTCCACAGCATCGGCAGCCTGCAGGTCAGCCAGCTTGGCCTCGGCATCCAGCAGGGTCTGGTAGTTCCCCACCTGAGCCTTCTGCTCCTCGGTCAGAGCATCATAAGCACCACGGGCAGCCTTGATAGCCTCCCCGCTGTCGAGGGTCACCGTGCCGATGGCATCGATCAGCTTCTCCACAGCGTCGGCAGCCTGCAGGTCAGCCAGCTTGGCCTCGGCGTCCAGCAGGGTCTGGTAGTTCCCCACCTGAGCCTTCTGCTCCTCGGTCAGAGCATCGTAGGCATCACGGGCAGCCTTGATAGCCTCCTCGCTGTCCAGCGTCACCGTACCGATGGCATCGATCAGCTTCTCCACAGCGTCGGCGGCATAGCCGGACAGCTTCAAGGTCACCTGAGGCAGCTGGGCCAGCACGTTGGCGGTGGTGGTACCGTACTGCATCCCCATGCCCTTGGCGTAGGTCACGATACGATGGGTGGGCTTGCCGGCGAAGCCGCCCACCTTGATGGCGCCGGTCAGCTCATAGGTCAGGCCCTCCTGATCCGCCGGAACGGTGATGGAGATGCGCTGACGGGCGGGATTGCCGCTGAAGTCATACACGCCATAGCCACCGCCGGGATTGGACTTGAAGGAGTTACCGTCGCCGTCGGTATAGTACAGGGAGAAGTTGTGGTTATACACACCCGACATCTTCTCCTTGGGGCTCACCAGCCCAGTGAACTGCAGCTGCACCGTCTCGCCGGGCTTGACCTCGGCATTCTCCGGCAGCTCATTGCCCTCGGCGTCCAGCAGCTTGTAGCTGACGCCACGGGCGGTGATGACCTGATAGGTGGCCACGCCGTCCTTCTCTACCCGGACGATATGGCGGCCGGTGGTGAGGTTCGCCACCGTCACGGCGCCGGTCTCGGCGTCCACGGTGACACCCTGAGAGGTAAAGCCGTTGAAGGTCATGGTCTTACCCACGGTGGAGCGAGCCACGGTAACGGTGCAGCCGCTCTCCGGAGTGAAGGTGTAGCTGGCGCCGTCGGTGCCCAGATAGAACAGGATGTCGTGCTCGGCATCCAACTGCTTCTGCTCCTCCTTGGTCACACTGGCATCCATACGATCCATGAGCATATTGGTCTGGATGGCGGTGCCGTCAGCACCCACGGACACCACAAACACACCGGTGAACTCCGGCCAGATGGCGGAGAAGGTCTTATCGGCGGTGCTGCTCTGCCCCTGCTTATGGGTCATGGCATCGTAGGTGACCTTCACCAGCGCCGTACCCTGATGGTTGGCGGTCATATAGGCCAGGCAGCTGTTGTCGGCATTGGGAGCGATGCTCACCACGTCGCTGGGCTTACCGTCGAAGTCCACCACCTCATAGTGGGCATCCGGCAGGGCGATCTTGGCGTTGATGAAGCCCTCGATCGCCTGCCAGTTACGGAACACATCCAGCTCATAGGTGTCGCCGGCGTTCATGTTCATGTAGCCCTTGGAGTTGATGTTCAGATACACATTGCCCAGATCGTAGGTGTTCTTATCGAACCGGCTGACGGTATCCTTGTTGAAATCGTCGTCCATGTGCAGATCGTCACGGGTCACGACGATATCCTGATCGGCGGTCCACTTGTTGAAGTCCCAGTAGGTCACGCCGTCGGGATTCTGCACCCGCACGAAGTGGTTCAGGTTGGTCTCCGGCGCCCGATAGGTCACGGTGACGGTGTCGCCGTCCTTGGTGGCGGTGCTGTCCTCCTGCGGACGGAGGAACTCATAGGTATAGTAGTTGCCGAAGGTACCCACGCTGACGGTAGAGCCGGCAGGAGCCGTCACCTTCACAGTAAAGGCCTTGGGTACGGAGATGGCGAAGGACTGAGCGCCGCCGCCCACCTTCGTGACAACGGTCTTGGTGCCAACGTTGTAATTTGCAGTGTGCTCCTCGGAGGGGACCAGGTTCACCGTCACGGTATCCGTCTCCACGAAGATACCCGTGGTGCGGAGGTTGCCGTAAACGGTGCCGCTGCCCAGCGTGGCAGTGCGCTTCACGCCGTCGGCGGTGGTCAACTGATAGTCGATGGTGTAGTCGGTGCCTGCCACCCAGCCGCTGTTGCGGGCATAGATCTCATAGGCACGCTGTACGGAAACAGAGGTGGTATCATCAGCGATGACCATCTCCATGCCGCCGTTGCAGTCCTTGTTGGCGTCGTAGCCCTCCACCCAATAGGTGCCGGAGGCCAGCTTTGCTGTGTACTTCAGCCCGTAGCCGTCTGCCATAGTGCTGATGCCGGACAGCAGATCCTGCGTCCCCTTCACGCCGTTCTTGTAGGTGTACAGCTTCAGGCTGTTCAGCTGTGCGTTGTGCAGGCCCTTCAGCTCCACCGTATGGACATTACCGCTGACCATCTTGATCTGCTCACTGGGGTTCATCAGCGCATAGGTCGTATGCGTGTGATAGGTGGCGGTGGTGGCCACCAGATAACCGGTCGCCGCACCCTCCACCACAGTGAAGGTCGCCTTGCCGTTTTCATCGGTCACCACGCCGTCAATGGGCTTAATGGTGCCGGTGGTCATATCCAGCCATGCCAGACCCACGCCCTCCAGCGGCTGGGCATTGGCCTGCGTGGCGTCGGGATCCAGTGCCTGTACCCCCTTGACGGTAACGGTGATGTCCTCGCCGGAGGTCATGGTCGCAGGAACCTCCAGCCAGGTGTAGTAGTCGTTCTGGTTCTCGGCGTCGCTGCCCACAAAGTAGTCCAGCACATCGCCATCCAGCAGCTTGGTATCCGTCACCTTGGGCCGGGTAGCGCCTGCCTCATTGGTGGGGAAGTCGCCGTTGATATAGAAGCCGTGGAAGCCGGTCTCACGGCCAAAGACCTTGCTCTCCCAATCGTTGTTGGGGTTGATGGCCAGATACTGCTTGGCCGTAGCGGGGGTAAACTTGTCGCCGTAGACCATCACGTGAGCGGCCACCAGCGCATCCAGCACAGAAACGCCCTCCACCTTGTCGGTGAAGCCGTACTTCTCGGCGGTATTGCTGGCCACCTGCACCTCGCTGATGCTCTGCAGATAGGCGTTGTCCGCCTGAGAGCGGATGGTCAGCCCCAGCGTCTCCACGGGCTTGCCCGCCACCTTGCGGATGTAGTCGCTGGGATTCATCAGAGCATACACGCCATCGCCGCTCTGGGCCACCAGATAGCCGGTGGCCTCGCTGCCCACGGTGAAGGTGGCCTGACCGTCCTTGTCCGTCACAACATCCTTGATGGGCTTGATGTAGCCGTCTGCGTCCACCCAAGCCAGGCCCACGCCCTCCAGGGGCCGGGCAGCGGCCTTCAGCTCCGCAGCATCCTTATAGCGATAGCCCTCCACGGCATAGAAGCCCTTCACCGTCACGGTGATGGCCTCGCCGGTCACCATGGTCTCCGGGACATCGATCCACGTATAGTAGTCGGAATAAGCATCCCCGTCGGCATAGAAGAAGAAATCCACCACGTCGCCGTCCTTGAGCTTGGTGTTGACCACCGTGGTGCCATTATAGCCGGGGCCGGAGGGTGCCTTGGTGCCGTCGTTGGGATAGCCGGCGTTGACATAGAAGCCGCAGACAGAGGTCTCCGTGCCGTACAGCTTGGTGATAAAGCCGCTGTTGCCGACCTCCAGGAAATTCTTGGCGGTTTCCGGGGTAAAGTCGTCGCCGAAGGTCAACTCGTGGGAGACCACCAGCGCATCCAGAGCGGAAACGCCCTCCACCTTGTCGGTGTAGCCGTACTTCTCCGCCTCACCGCCGGTAAGCTCACTCACCATGGGCTGGTGCAGCCATGCGCCGCCGTCCTGCGCCCGAACCAGCACCTTGGTATTGGTGGGAGTAACAGGCTTGTCGCCCGACTTCACCTTCACGTTGACGGTGTAGACCTGTGCCGGCTCATTATCGCCGTTCATATTGGGCCAGCTGGGGTCGCCGCACTTGACGGTGATGGTGGTACCGTCCACAGTGGGAACCATCGCCGTGCGCTTATACTCCGTCTCGCCCACATAGGTCCTGACCTGATAGTTCTTGTTGCTGGCGGTGGGGGTGACCAGCACGCTGTCGGTCCCCTTGTCCACCGTCAGGGTATACTCATGGGTGTCTGGGTCGAAGGCGGGGGACAGCTCACCGGCGCTGAAGGTCAGGGCCTTCACCGTCTTGATGTGATTGTCCCAGCTGCCGCCCAGGTCGGCGCCGTAGCCATTGCGGGTATACATGATCCGGATCTCGTCGCCGGATCCCAGCGTTCCGCCCGCCACGGTGAAGGCCCCAAAGCCGTAGTTGGTGAACCAATCGTTCAGGGTTCCCATCCAACCGGACATGGAGCCGCCGTCGAATTCACCCAGACCTTGGATAGAGCTGATGTAGTTGTTCTCGGCGCCTGTCTGCTTGTAGCCGTTCTTTTCCAGTGCCTTTACAATACAGCCCATCATGGTAGAATCTTCATCCAGATCTATCCATTCCTCCACCAGTGTCCCCTCCCAGGGAGCGCCCTCGGCTTCCGGGTAGGTGGTGTTCTCCACGATGACATGAACCTGTCCGTCGTGGTTGTCCGCCGCAAAAACGCTCATGGGTACCAGAGACAGTACCATCACCAGCGCCAGAAGCAGCGATACAATGCGTTTCTTCATTCGTTTTTGTCCTCTCTTTTACAAATTTATTTTGAAGGCAGATGCCCAAAAAATACAGTACACATAAGAGGAGGCAGGAGGGGTGGCTGAAACCCCTCCTGCCCTTATGGAAATGGACGGTTTGACCGCCCCTCGGCTTGCGTTTTTGTTCCATGCGGGCCTGTGGCTGCCGGCACCGCACGAAAAGCACCTCCTGCCCATGGTAGGAAGTCCTGTTTTCGCTTTTGCGCAATAAAAAAGCACGATCCAAGCGGGACCGTGCAAGCTGCAAAGCGTTTCACGATTCGGCTTCGGTGATGGCAAAACCAAGGCACAGAGCTCGGTGTATCTGACTTATCCTGTCTCAGCAGGCATCACAGTGACCAACTCGCCGGGCTTCTCACCCGATTCCGCCGCCGACGCACAAGGCGCCGGACGCTCTGTCCTTTTATTGACTTGATGCTATTATATATGCCCCGGCGACAAAAAGCAAGCACTATTTTTTCTTTTCGCCGGAACGGCCGCCATTCTACCGTGGAGAACGGATTGACACAAAAAGGCACAGGCTTTATTGGGCCGCCGAAAATTCTCTCATATGCTAAGCCTGTCATTCCGAGACCAGTCCGCAGGCTGGTCGTGGGAATCCGTTCCCTCTTTGCAGGTTTTCTTTTTCGTTCCGACGGGTGCTTTTCTTTTGTAGGGACCGTGCCTCCGACGGCCCACTTTTCCCAGCAGTAGTTTCTTGTTTGCCTCCGGCGGCATGCTTTTTGTCAACAGCGACAAAAAGTATGCAAAAAACGCCGTTTGAAACCGATGGTTTCAAAACTTCCTTTACCTTCAAGCGCTGCATTCGTTATGGGCCGTAAAGGGAATTGACTCAGCAACCGACCCGCTGCCGCTCCCGCTCCGGCGAAGGGGCGTGTAGGTCTATGGTTGGGAGTAGGGATTCCCATAGCCAGCGCTCACACTCCTCGTCCCCACAGTAGAACAGAAATCTCTTTCAACCACCCGATCCAGCGGCAGCGTGAGTAGGAGACCGCCACTTCCCTGCTTCGGCGGGATTCAGGATGCAACTCTTGCACACAAAAGAGGAAGTCTTGAAACCTTAGGTTTCAAGTGGCACTCTTTGGGTACTTTCTGCTGCTACTGGCAGAAAGTTACCCGTCGGAGACAACAAAAAAGAGAAGGATCATGACCGCCGAAGGCACAAACGGAATCTTCGACAGACTTTTTGCTTGGGAACCCATCTCCGCATAGAACAAGAGACCGGCAGGGATGCCGGTCTCTTGTAAAAAGCCTTTCTTGCCGTGGAACCGGTGCAGCCGGACGACGCAGGCAGAACATATCTCCCGCCTTTACAGATCCTCCTGCGTGGCCACCGCCGTACCGCCCAGCCCAAAGTCCTCCTCCACGCTGCCGCCGTCCCGGCGCAGCATGGTCTCCATCACCCGGATATCGCTGTCCACATCCATGGCGTCGGCGTGGTACAGGGCATCCAGCTGGCGCTCGAAGCCCGCCATGATGCTGTCCATGGTGCGGCGGATCTTCTCCTTTGCCTGGGTAAGGTTCTCGCCGCTGACCCCCGCCTCCTCGAAGTCGGCATAGGAGTCCAGCAGCTTCTCCGTGGTGGGCAGGTAATAGTTCAGGAAGGTGGCTGCCTGATTCTTCTTGGCGGGGTCCTCCTCCACCAGCTTCAGGATCTTCCCGGCGATCTCCTCCAGCCGATCCATCTTCCGGCTCAGCTCCGGGTCTGCGATGCGGTCGTTGGAGCGGCGGATGCTGCGGAGCAGCCCGGAGTAGCCCTCCTCCGCTTCCTGCGGCACCTGCGGAGCCTCGCGCTGCCGCTCCTGCCGTTCCTGATCCTCCGCCGCCTCATGGCTGCGGAACAGCATCCCCCGGCCCAGATCCAGATAGGCCTCCTCGCCCCACAGGCCCTTTTCCAGCATGGCCTGCAGATCCCGCTCCGCCCGGCGCTCGGATACCTCCGCCGCACGGGCCAGACTGGCGACCGAGATGCTGCTGCGCTTGCCTGCGATCCGCAGATAGGAGGCGTAGCGCCGGTGACGGCGGGTCATGGAGCCGCTGCCGATCAGCAGTCCGATACCGCCGGCCAGCAGGCCCGTGGGATAGAACAGGCCCTCTAAAAAGTACTTCACATGGCGCAGCTGGAAGCCGTCCTCCAGCCAGAACAGGTTATCCGCCACGCCGTTGAAGAACGCCACGGCACCCACGATGGTCAGCAGAATACCGGCGATCTTCATCCATTTGGCGCTCTTGGCGGAATATTGGGGCGTCTGGGTGGCCTTCTGGATGGCGGCACTGGCCTTCCTGGTCGTGGTGGATGCGGTCTTGGCGGCAGCCTTTCGCCGCTTGGGGTCCGACAGCTTGGAAATCATCATGATCAAACCCACCGGCCACAAGCCGGTGGCGAAAAAAATAGCCGTCATGATCCAGTAGCCCACATCCGGCCCGGAGTTGTCGTTCTTACTGCGGGAGCTGGTGCTGCTTCGGGAGCTGGTGGTCGTGCTGCGGGAGCGTGTGCTGGTCTTGCCGGTGGTGCTTTTGATGGTCGTTGTTTTCCCGGTGGCGCTTTTACCGCCGCTGCTTTCGCCGGCAGTTGTCTTTCCCGTACTGTCGACCGCAGCCTCACCGGCCGTAGCGGCAGAGAAGCCGCCGGTATGGACCTCGACGTTTTTCTCGCCGCCCTCCTTGGAGTAGCTGTAAGAATAGGTGTAGCTATATTCTCCGGTCTGGCTGTTGTCCTTGTCAGTCATGGGTGTTCTCCTCTCCCCGCTTTCTCAGCTTGCGCTTGTTGCCGTTCTCATCCACCACCCAGGTGTTATCCAGTTCCCGTGCCAGATTCCCCACCACGGTGTCGATATACTCCCGGCGTAGGGCAGCCCGCTCCTGCGTCTCCTCCGGAGTCAGTCCCTCCGGAGTCCTGGCCTTCTTTGCCAGCTCATTGATCCGGTCGATCTTCTTCTGATCCATACGATATTTACCCGCCTTTCCGCCCAAATCGGGCGAATCCATATACCGAAAAATGTCCGTAAACCGTCCACAAAATGTCCAAAATATCCGCAATGTCCACAAAATGTCCCAAACAAGCCATCCGCAGCAAAATGATCCGCAGCAGGATATCCGCAGTCGGGACGGTGCCGTCAGAGGTAGCGCTTGACGGTGATAAACACCCTTCCCTTTTTCGTCTGATTCCCCACTTCCTCCAGCACGCACTTGCCAAGACCCCGGAGAGTCAGCACGTCGCCCTGCACCACCTGCCGGTCCGGCTTCTGCCAGTCCGCCCAGTTCACCTGCACCTTGCCGGAGGTGACGGCCTCCGCTGCCTTGCTGCGGCTCAGGGAAAAGCCCACCGACAGAACACTGTCCAGCCGCAGGGAGGACACGGTATCCCGCAGCAGCTTCACCTTCTCCTCCGGCACCTGAAGCTCCGTGGGACCGATGGGCTGTACCTTCAGCCGTACCCGGCCGGCGCTGTCCCAGCTATCCAGCAGGAAGCGGCGCACCGGCTCCGTCACCAGCACGTCCACCGACTGCTCTGCCACCAGAATATCCCCCACGGATTCTCTGGTAACACCCAGCCCCATCAGGCTGCCCAGCACGTCCCGGTGGGTCAGGCTGTTGGGTTCATAGAAGGTGGCCCGCAGAGCGGCCACGGCCTCGAAGTCCGGTTCCGTCTGCCAATCCGGCAGGAAGTGGGCCTGCCGCCGCTGAGCGGTGTCGTAGCCGCCCCAGAGGAGCCAGCCCTCCCGGACATCCAGCGCCCCCATCAGGCGGCGCACCAGCTCCTGCTCCGCCGGGGAGAGGAAGCCCGTCACCACCGGGATGTTCCTGCGGCGGCACTGCTCGTATTTATCCCAGACCCTTCCCAGCAGCAGGCGCTCGTCACCGTTTGCCGCCAGTCGGCCCAACAGATCCCGTTTATCCATGGTTCTCCCCCAGATTCTGCGTGTGGTACAGCCGGGCGTAAGCTCCGTTCTCCGCCAGCAGCTGGGCATGGCTGCCCTGCTCGGCAATGCGGCCGTCCTGCACCACCAGAATACGGTGGGCAGAGCGGATGGTGGAGAGCCGGTGGGCAATGATGAGGGTGGTGCGGCCCTGGCTCAGCTGGTCGAAGGCCCCCTGGATCTTCGCCTCGGTGACGCTGTCCAGTGCCGAGGTGGCCTCGTCCAAAATGAGGATGGCCGGGTCCTTCAGGAAGATGCGGGCGATGGCCACCCGCTGCTTCTGGCCGCCGGAGAGCATGGCCCCCCGCTCCCCCACATAGGTGTCGAAGCCCTGAGGCATGGTCCGGATATCCTCCAGCAGCTCCGCCCGGTGGGCCGCCTGCTCCACCTCCTCGTCGGTGGCGTCGGGGCGGCCGTAGCGGATGTTCTCCCGAATGGTATCGGCAAAGAGGAACACGTCCTGCTGCACGATGCCGATGGCCCGGCGCAGGGAGCGCTGGGTCACCTGCCGCACGTCCAGCCCATCCACCCGGATGCTGCCCTCCGTGACGTCATAGAACCGGGGTACCAGCTGGCACAGGGTACTCTTGCCGCCGCCGGAGGGGCCTACGATGGCCACCGTCTCCCCGGCGGCCACGGTGAGATCGATGTCGTGAAGGACCTCGCTGCTGCCCGGATAGGTGAAGCTGACATGATCCAGCTCCACCTCGCCCCGGACCTGCGACAGCTCCACGGCGTCGGGGGCGTCCTGAATGGTGGGCTCCGTAGCCATCAGCTCAATGAACCGGTGAAGGCCCGCAAAGCCGTTGGAGAACATCTCGGCAAAGTTGGCCAGCTTGCGGATGGGGCTGATGAAGGTGGTGATATACAGGCTGAAGGTAATGAGCCCCACATAGTCCATCTGCCCCTTCATGATGAGCCAGCCGCCCACGGCGATGACCGCCACGGACAGGATGCAGATGAAGAACTCCATGCTGGCGTTGAAAAGGCCCATCTCTTTATGAAAGCCACGCTTGGCGGTCTTGAATATCTCGTTGGCGCCGTCAAATCGGGTCTGCTGCTTCTCCTCATTGGCGAAGGCCTTGGTGGTGCGGACACCGGAGAGACCGGACTCGATCTCGGCGTTGATGACGCCGGTTTTCTGCTTGGCCGCGCGGGAGGCGGCGCTCATCTGGCGGCGGCGGTACATGACCACCACCATGAAAATGGGGATGATGAGACTCACCACCAGCGCCAGACGCCACTGGATGGAGAACATGACGATCAGGGCGCCCACGATGGTCACTGCGGAGATGAACAGATCTTCCGGGCCGTGGTGGGCCAGTTCCGTCACCTCGAACAGGTCGGAGGTCAGGCGGCTCATCAGCTGGCCGGTGCGGTTGCGGTCATAGAAGTCGAAGCCCAGCTCCTGCATATGGCGGAACAGATCCCGGCGGATATCCGCCTCCACCCGGATGCCGAAGGTGTGGCCCCAATAGCCCACCACGAAGCACAGAAAGGAGCGCAGCACAAAGGCCAGCACCACAATCCCCATGACGATGAAGAAAGTGCGGTACTGCTGCTGGGGCAGCCACTGGTACATGGCGGTACGGGAGATCAGGGGAAAGGCCAGATCCACCAGAGAGATCATGAAAGCGCAGATGATATCCAATGCGAAGAGCCGGCGGTGGGGCCGGAAATAACTGAGGAAAATGGCCAGAGGCCGCTTGGTCTGAAAATCCTTGGTGGTCATGGTGCGCTGAATCTCCTGTTCATATACTTGCCGCAGCGCAAAAGGCGATGCAGATTTGATTTTTTATTATACCATGTTTTTTTCCGCATAGCAAGCGGTGGCCGGTGGGAGTTTTGATCGAAAGCAAATCAAAACCTCCGGCTAAGCCGGAGGTTTTGACCAGGCCCTATAAGGGCCCATTACGGACGAAGCCCCTTAAGGGGCCCGAAAGGTCTGCCGACCGCATTCCTTTCTCGGGCTACCCTTTAAGGGGTTTTTATCTATGCCTTGGGATTCTTACTACCCGTAAACGGGTCTATAAATTTCTTTATGCTAATCTGGTCAGACATTTTGTCCTCCTCCAACTGGTTCTGTATGTACGCCTTTATCGCTTTCTTGTTTCGGCCTACCGTATCCACAAAATACCCTCTTGCCCAAAAGTGTCTATTCCCGTACTTATACTTCAGGTTGGCATGTCGGTCAAATATCATCAGGCTGCTCTTTCCTTTCAGGTATCCCATAATCTGGGATACGCTGTACTTCGGCAGGATGCTTATCAACATGTGGATGTGGTCTGGGCATGCTTGTGCTTCTATGATTTCTACGCTCTTTTGCTGGCACAACTTCCGCAGTATGATCCCTATGTCCTCTTTTATCCTTCCATATATCTCCATCCGTCTATATTTCGGCGCAAACACCACATGGTATTGACAACGCCAACTGGTATGTTCTAAACTACTTGCATCTACTTCTTTCATGAATTAGTCTCCTTGTTTTTGTAAGTTTTGGTCGGCAAACCTCTTCCTTACTCTAACTCGGAGACTTTTTCTTGTCTACTTTGCCCCTCGCCACAGGCTATTTCCCCCCCGGCAGAGCCGGGGGTTGTCTTTGATGGCCAATGCGGAGACGGCTGCCGACAGGCATACCGGCAGCTGTCTCCCCGCCCCTTACAGGGGTGTTTCCTTGTCCTCTGTCGGTGCTTTTTTCATGTCTTACAAAGCAAATTTTTTGCTGTATTCCTCGTAATAGCGGGCGAAGGAGTCGGATTTCATGTTCTTGACGCTCTTCAAATACTCGTGGGTATCGAAGGCGTCGGACTCCAGCTCGATCATGGCCACGGCGATATTGGAGCAGTGGTCTGCCACCCGCTCAAAGTTGGTGAGCAGATCGTTGAACACGAAGCCCTGACTCAGGGTACACACGCCCTTTTGCAGGCGGTCCACATGGTGCAGCTTCAGCTCGTCGCACAGGCCGTCGATGATCTCCTCCAGCGGCTCTACCCGGCTGGCGGCGGCCAGATCCCCCTCCACAAAGGCGTGGATGGAGAGGTAGAGGATTTCGGAGACGGCATCCTCCATGACCTTCAGCTCCCGGCTGGCCTCCTCCGAGAAGGCCATGCCCTTGCTGTGGATCTCCTGCGCCACCTCGGAGATGTTCAGGGCGTGGTCGGAGATGCGCTCGAAGTCGGAGATGGTATGCAGATACTTGGATACCTCCTCGCTCTGGCGGGCGGTAAGTTCCTTACCGGTGATCTTCATCAGGTAGGTACCCAGCCGGTCCTCATAGCGGTCCACGGTGGACTCTGTCTCCGCCACGGCCCGGAAGCCTTTGTCGCTGTACTGATGCACCAGCGCCATGGCGGCCAGCAGATTCTCCATGGCGCACTGAGCCATGGCGTCAGTGACCTGACGGCTCTGCTCGATGGCCAGCGCCGGGTGCTGCAGGAAGCGCTCCTCCAGACGGTCCATCTTCTGGCGCTCCCGGCTGCTCTCGGAGTCGTCCGGCACCAGCATACATACCAGCTTCTCCAGCAAGCCGATGAGGGGCATCAGGGCCACCACCGTGGCCAGACGGAACAGGGTGTTCGCCAGAGCGATGGACACGGTGGTCATGGTGGTATCCATGAAGTCAAAATGCACCACGGCATTGACGGCATAAAAGATGCAGCCCCAGATCACCACGCCCAGCACGTCGATGAGCAGATAGACGAAGGCCGTGCGCTTGCCGCTGACGTTGGCGCCCAGCGCCGACAGCAGCACCGGCACCGCAGCGCCGATGGCAATCCCCATGATAATAGGAAGGGCAATTTCAAAAGTGACGGCTCCGGTGGCGGCCAGCGCCTGCAGGATACCCACGGCGGCGGAGGCACTCTGGATGACGCTGGTGAACACGATGCCCACCAGAATTCCCAGCAGGGGGTTAGCGAAGGAGGTCATGGCATTGATGAACACCGCACTCTCCCGCAGGGGCTCCACGGCGCCGCTCATGGCGGTCATGCCGTACATCAGCACGGCAAAGCCCAGCAGGATCTCCCCCACATGGCGGGTGGTCTGCTTCCTGCTGATCATCCGCAGCAGAGTACCGATGGTGGCCATCAGGGCCGTCAGAGTGGAGGTGCTCAGCAGAGCCACCCAGCCGCCGCCGGAGAGGTTGCTGAGGCACAGCACCCAGCCGGTAACGCTGGTGCCCAAGATGGCGCCCAGCACGATGCCGATGGCCTGATTGACCTTCATCATGCCGGAGTTGACGAAGCCCACCACCATCACCGAGGTGGCGGAGGAGGACTGGATCACCGCCGTGACGCCGGTCCCCAGCAGGACCCCCTTGATGGGCGTGCTGGTGAGGTTATACAGCACCAGCTCCAGCTGATTGCCTGCTACCTTCTTCAGGGCATCGCCCATGATGGACATACCGAACAGGAACAGGGCCACGCCGCCCAGCAGGGAAATGAAATCAGAAACGCTCAAAACGCATTCCCTCCCAGTATATTTGATTCAACAGGATATAGTATAACGTAAAAAACTCCGGCTGTCGACAGAAACTATGGAATAATTTGTGGAAAAAAGCATAAAGATTTGCAGCGGTTCTATACCCCTCCCACAGAAGTTTCCCGGCAAACGGAATGCAGCCTTGTCATACGGGGCAGACTATGGTATAATACTCTATCATGAAATTACGCTGCCGGTCTATGGGTCCGGCAATCTTGTGAGGAAGCATATGAAACACGGACTCATCGTTTTTCTGGTATCCATGGTCCCCCTCATCGAGCTGCGGGGCGCCATCCCCTACGGCGTGGCCTACGGGATGCCGCTGTGGCTGACGTATCTCATTGCCATCGTGGGGAATATGCTGCCGGTGCCGTTTATCTATCTCTTCGCCCGGAAGATCCTTCTTTGGGGCAAGGATAAGCCTGCCATCGGAAGGTTCTTCACCTTCTGTCTGGAAAAGGGTGAGCGGGGCGGCCAAAAGCTTCAGGCGAAGGCCGGCCGGGGCTTGTTCTGGGCTCTTTTGCTGTTCGTGGGGATCCCCCTGCCCGGCACCGGTGCGTGGACGGGAACTCTGGCGGCCTCTCTGCTGGATATGGGCTTTAAGAAGAGCGTGCTGGCCTGCATGGGCGGTGTGCTGCTGGCCGGGTGCATCATGGGCATCCTCAGCGTGCTGGGCGTGTCTGCCTTTGGCGCTGTGGTACAATAGTTTTTCGCAATGGGACTTTTTCTTATCATTAAGGAAAAGTCCCATTTTTATACAAATAAATTATTTTTGCAAATTAACAGACAATGTGTTGATTTTCACATTAAGATGTGCTAAGATAACGGACAATTTCAAGTCAGCCTCTGCCGAACGGGCCGCTACAAGGGCCGGACGGCATATGCTTATAGATCCATTCACAAGGAAAGGCGGTGACGACCATGTATCTGGAGCTGGTGAAGCAGGTATCGCAGGTGGAGCAGGAGACGGAAGCCTCCGTCCGTCAGGCGGCCCAGCAGGCTCAGCAGATGCAGGAGGAGGCGGAACGCTCCGGACGTGCGCTGGTGGAACAGACACGCCGGGACTTGCAGCAGCTGGAGACCCAGCGCCGCCGGCAGGCGGCGGAGGACGCCGAAGCAGCCCGGCAGCAGGCGCTGCGGGAGGTTCAGGCAGACTGTGACGCCCTGCGGCAGCGGGCCGGGGCCAAGATGCCTCAGGCGGTAGACACCATTCTGAGAAGGGTGGTGCAGGAGTAGTGGCCATTGTGAAAATGCAGCGGCTGCACCTGCTGGCGATGGAGGAGGAGCGGCAGTCCCTGATGGATGCGCTGCTGCAGTTCGGTCGGCTGGAGATCCGGCAGACGGAGGATCTGGCGGCGGATCCGGACTGGGCGGTGCTGCTGCATCCGGAACCGGCGGAGCTGGTTCGCTGGCGGGAGGCCTCCCGCCAGATGGAGGCGGCGCTGTCGGCGCTGGGCAGCCGGGGTCTGAAAAAGACCGGACTGTTTGCCCCCCGCCCCCGCATCAGCCAGAGTCAGTTTCTGGATGAGGCGGCACTGCGGCAGCAGCAGGCGCTGGCAGCGGAGATCCTGGGCCATACGGCCCGCAAGGAGCAGTTGACCTCCCAGCTTCAGCGTATTCAGGCCCAGCGGCTGTCGCTGGAGCCGTGGGCGGAGCTGGACGTGCCGCTGGAGCTGCACCGCAGCGGCCAGCTGTCGGTGATCCCCGGCACCATGCCCCTGCGGTCGGATCTCCAGCAGGCAAAAAACGCTCTGGAGGAACAGCCGGCGGAGCTGGCACAGGTATCCCTGTCGCCGCAGCAGCAGTATCTTCTGCTGCTGGTACATCAGGCGGCGGAGAGCGCAGTGCTGGAGGTGCTGCGGCCCTTCGGCTTTGCGGCGGCCTCCTTCGGTACCCTCACCGGTACGGTGCAGGAGAACCTGCAGCGGCTGGACGATGAGGAGGAGCAGACCCGGCAGGATCGCCGGGCGGAGGACGCGGCGCTGGACGCCCTGGGAGGCCGTCAGCCGGAGCTGAAGCTGGGTCTGGACCGGCTGAAGCTGCAGATCCAGCGGGAGGATAACCGCCAGCGGCTCCTCACCGACGGACATATCTTCTATTTGGAGGGCTGGGTGCCGGAGGCGGATGCCGCCCGGCTGGAGCAGCTGCTGGAGGACTACTCCTGTGCGTGGGATCTGCGGGTCCCCACCGAGGAGGAGTATCCGGAGGTGCCGGTGACGCTGAAGAGCAACTGGCTCACCCGGTCCATGACCTGCATCACGGAGCAGTACTCCATGCCCGCCTATGACGGCGTGGACCCCAACCCGGTCATGGCCCCGTTTTTCATCCTGTTCTTCGGCATGATGATGGCGGACATGGGCTACGGCCTTCTGATGATCTTTCTGCCGCTGCTGTACCTGAAAAAGGCACGACCGCCGGAGAGCAAACGGGGCTTTATCGAGCTGATCCTGTGGTGCGGCATCGTGACCTTTATTTTCGGCGCTCTCACCGGCGGCTTCTTCGGGGACTTCATCCCCCAGCTGTGCAAGGTCATTGACCCGGCCAGCACCTTTGAGCTGCCCAGCCTCTTCTCGCCGCTGAACGACACCATGGCCATCATGGTCGGCTCCATGGTGCTGGGCGGCATCCAGATCCTCACCGGCATGACCATCAGCGTGGTGAAGAAAACCAGGGACGGCCACTTTGCCGACGCCCTGTGGGACGAGATCACATGGTGGGTCATTCTGGCCGGCGGGGCCATGGCGCTCCTGAAGGTGGGCAGCGTGGCCGGTGTGCCGGTGGTGCTGGTCATCGGCGTGCTGATGCTGGTATACGGCTCCGGTCGGGGCAAGAAGGGCTTTGGCAAGGTCACGGGGCTGGTGAGCGCCGTATATAACGGCGTCACAGGCTTTTTCAGTGATATCCTCTCCTATGTGCGTCTGATGGCGCTGATGCTGTCAGGCGCCGTGCTGGCGCAGGTATTCAATATGCTGGGCGCCACCACCGGGAACGTGGTGGGCTTCGTGGTCATCGCCCTCATCGGCAACGCCCTGAATCTGGCGCTGAACCTGCTGGGCTGCTACGTCCACGATATGCGTCTGCAGTTTCTGGAATTTTTCGGTCGGTTTTACAAGGAGGGCGGCAAGAGCTACAGGCCGCTGTCCGTAGAAACACAATATGTTGAAGTTATGAAGGAGGATAATTGATATGTATGATTTTCTGAACGCCATCGGCGGCATGGGTTTCGCCATTCTGGGTGCGGCGCTGACGGTGGGTCTGTGCTGCGTGGGCTCCGCCAAGGGTACCGGTCTCGTGGGTGAGGCCGCCGCCGGTCTGGTCAGCGAGGATCCCGACAAGAGCACCAAGTGCCTGATCTTGCAGGTGCTGCCCGGTACGCAGGGTCTGTATGGCTTCGTGGCCCTGTTCATCGTCCTGCTGCAGGTAGGTCTCATGAGCGGCACTCCCGTAGATCTGACGCTGACGCAGGGCATGTCCTTCTTCGCCGCCTGCATCCCCACCGCCATCGGCGGCTGGCTCTCCGCCAAGTTCCAGGGCCGTGTGGCCGCCGCCTCCGTGGGTATCGTGGCCAAGCACCCGGAGGCCGCCACCAAGGGCCTGATCTTCTGCGGTATCGTGGAATTCTACGCTATTTTGTCCCTGGTGGCTACCATCATGCTGGCTACCAACATTCTGTAAAACGGAGCAGGCCATGAAGGGACTGGAACGGATCACCCAGCGCATCCAGACGGATGCACAGGGGCAGATAGAAGCCCTGACGGCGGCAGGACGCCGCCAGGCACAGGAGATCACGGAGAAGTACGAGGACCAGGCCCGGCAGCTGCGTCAGGCGGATCAGGAAAAGGCCGCCCGTGATGCCCAGCAGGATCAGCGGAGAGCCCAGAGCGGCGCCGACCGCACCCGCCGGGAGCAGCTCCTCGCCTGCAAGCAGCAGCTCATTGACGATACCTTCCGACAGGCCCGGCAGCAGCTGACGCAGCTGCCCCGTGAGAAATATGTGCATCTGCTGGTGCAGCTGGCGGTGAAAAACGGAGCCGGCACCGAGGAGATCATCCTCTCCCCGGAGGACGCACCGCTGGGACAGCAGGTGCTGGAGGGTGCCAACACTCAGGGACGGCACTTCCGCCTGTCTGCGGAGCAGCGTCCCACCGGCGGAGGGCTGATCCTCAAGCAGGGCAGCGTGGAGTGCAGCTGCACCTTCCCGGAGATCCTGCGGCAGCTGCGGCAGGAGATGTCCGGCGAGGTCGCCGCCATTCTGTTTGACTGAGAGGGGGCTGCCCTTTGACCAAGAAGTATCATGATACGGAATATCTGTATCTCAGCGCCTGTATCCACAGCTGGGAGACTCGGCTGCTGACCCCGGAGCGCCGGGAGCAGCTGCTGTCGGCTCCGACGGACCGGGATGCGGCCCGTGTGCTGGAGGAGATGGGCTGGCCCGCCTTTGACCCGGAGTCGGAGGCGGCGCTGGATCAGGCCGTTGGCCGGCGGCGGGAGGATCTGTTCGCCCGTCTGGGCAAGGATATGCCCGATGCACGGATCCTGGACGTTTTCCGGCTGCCCACGGACTATCACAATCTGAAGGTATTGGTAAAGAGCCGGGGCGAGGACTGCCGCCGCCTGCTGATGGCAGGAGGCCGATGGGACCCGGAGCAGCTGCTGTCGGACTACCGGCAGCGGGAGCTGCGGGACTTCCTCCCTGTCGAGACGGCACAGGCCGTACAGCAGGCCCGTCAGGCTCTGGCGGAGACCGGCAACGGTCAGGAGTGCGATCTTGTGCTGGACGGCGCCTGCTTCCGGGAGCTGACCCGGCTGGCGGATGCGGTGGACTGCCCTGCCCTGACGGACTATCTCCGCACCCGCATCGACGGCGTGAACCTGTGCAGCGTCGTGCGGGCCCACCGGCTGAGAAAAGGGCCGGACTTTCTGCACAGGGTGCTGCTGGAGGGCGGCAGCGTTCCTCCGGCAGCGCTGGAGGAGGCCGCCCCTGCCGATCTGCGGGAACTGTATGCCGCCACGCCTCTGCGGGAAGCCGCCGGTCTGGCGGAGGGCATCTGCGCCGGCAACGGCAGCATGACGGCGCTGGAAAAGCAGTGCGACAACGCCGTGCTGCGTCTGGCGGCCAAGGCCCGCCGCACCCCCTTCGGCGTGGAGACGGCACTGGGGTATCTCATTGCGGCGGAAGCGGAGCTCATCGCCGTCCGCACCATCATGACGGGACGCCGGGCGGGACTGTCCGCCGACGCCATCCGGGAAAGGCTGCGTGATATTTATGGCTAAGATCGCCGTCATCGGTGACCGGGACAGCGTGCTGGGCTTCCGGGCTTTGGGGCTGGAGGTCCACACCGTGGAGGACAGCACCGAGGCCCGCCATCTGCTCCGTAAGGCTGCGGAGGAGGGCTGTGCGGCGGTGTTCCTGACGGAGGCGCTGGCGGCTCCCCTGCAGGAGGAGATCGACCGCTATAAGGAGGCGCTGACCCCCGCCATCGTATTGATCCCCGGCAAGGGTGGTTCCCTTGGGCTGGGGGAGACTGCGCTGCACAACGCCGTGGAGCGTGCCGTGGGCGCAGACATCACTTGAAGGGAGCGTAACTATGGGCAAAGTAATCAAAGTCTCCGGGCCGCTGGTGGTAGCCGACGGCATGGCGGACGCCAACATGGCGGACGTGGTGCGTGTGGGTCCCAAGCAGCTGATCGGAGAGATACTGAATATGACCGGCGACCGGGCGTCCATTCAGGTCTATGAGGAGACCTCCGGTCTGGGGCCGGGGGCGGAGGTGGTCACCACCGGCGCTCCCCTGTCCGTGGAGCTGGGGCCGGGGCTGATCGAGAGCATTTATGACGGCATCCAGCGCCCGCTGGAGGAGATCCGCAGCATGGCCGGGGCTCACATCCCCCGTGGCATTCAGGCCCCGCCGCTGCCGGAGGATAAAAAGTGGGATTTCACCCCGGTGGCCAAGGTCGGCGACGCCGTGGTGGCCGGGGACGTGCTGGGTACCGTGCCGGAGACGGCCTCGGTGCTCCACAAGATCATGGTCCCCCACCGCATGGACGGCACCGTGGAGTGGGTGGCAGAGGCCGGAGCATACACCATCCGGGACGTCATCGCCAAGGTGCGTCTGGCGGACGGCTCCCTGAAAGAGCTGACCATGGTGCAGAAGTGGCCCGTCCGTGTGGGGCGGCCCTATCGGCGGAAATTCCCGCCCTCTGCGCCGCTTCAGACCGGCCAGCGGGTCATCGACACCATGTTCCCCGTGGCCAAGGGCGGCACCGCCGCCGTACCCGGTCCCTTCGGCTCCGGCAAAACGGTGGTGCAGCATCAGCTGGCCAAGTGGGCGGACGTGGACATCGTGGTCTACATCGGCTGCGGCGAGCGTGGCAACGAGATGACGGACGTGCTGCGGGAGTTCCCGGAGCTGACGGATCCCCGCACCGGCGAGACGCTGATGAAGCGGACGGTGCTGATCGCCAACACCTCAGATATGCCTGTGGCCGCCCGTGAGGCCTCCGTATACACCGGCATCACCATCGCTGAATATTTCCGGGACATGGGCTACGCCGTGGCCGTTATCGCAGACTCCACCTCCCGCTGGGCCGAGGCCCTGCGTGAGATGTCCGGCCGTCTGGAGGAGATGCCCGGTGAGGAGGGCTACCCTGCCTATCTGGTGAGCCGTCTGGCCCAGTTCTATGAGCGGGCCGGTGTGGTGCAGTGCCTCGGCAGCGAGGAGCGTACCGGCAGCCTGACGGCGGTGGGCGCCGTGTCGCCTCCCGGCGGCGACCTCAGTGAACCGGTAGCGCAGGGTACCATGCGTATCGTGAAGGTGTTCTGGTCGCTGGATGCGTCGCTGGCCTATCGGCGGCACTTCCCGGCCATCCACTGGCTGAACTCCTACTCCCTGTATCTGGACTCCCTGCGCCCGTGGTTCGATGAGCATCTGGGGCAGGCATTTATGCAGAACCGTGACCACGCCATGCACCTGCTGCAGGAGGAGAACGAGCTCAACGAGATCGTCCAGCTGGTGGGTAAGGACTCCCTGAGTCCCAACGACCAGCTGACGCTGGAGATCACCCGGATGCTGCGGGAGGACTTCTTGCAGCAGAACGCCTTCATGGACGTGGACTCCTACACCGGCTTCGACCGGCAGGAGCGGCTCATGTCCCTGATTTTATGCTATGAGACGCTGGGGCGTCAGGCCCTGACCCGTGGCGTCACCGTCCGGGATCTGGCCCATCTGCCGGCCCGTGAGGAGATCGGCCGGGCCAAGTACGAGGAGGAGAGCACTTGGCGCTCCGCCTATGACAAGATCGAAGCGGAGCTGCAGAGCCAGATCCGTGAGCTGGAGCGAAAGGCGGGTGAGGAGCAATGATGAAGGAATATCGCACCATCCGGGAGGTCAACGGGCCTTTGATGGTGGTGGATCAGGTGGAGGGCGTCACCTATGACGAGCTGGCGGAGATCCAGCTGTCTGACGGCACCCTGCGCCGGTGCAAGGTGCTGGAGGTCAACGGCGACCGGGCCGTGGTGCAGCTGTTTGAAAACTCCGCCGGCATCAACCTGCGGGACTCCAAGATCCGTTTCCTGGAGCATCCCTTGCAGCTGGCAGTGTCCGAGGATATGCTGGGCCGTGTCTTTGACGGCATGGGCCAGCCCATCGACGGTGGCCCCGCCCTGCTGCCGGAGAAGTATCTGGACATCAACGGTCTGCCCATGAATCCCGCCGCCCGTGACTACCCCAATGAGTTCATCCAGACGGGCATCTCCGCCATCGACGGTCTGAACACGCTGGTGCGTGGCCAGAAGCTTCCCATTTTCTCCGGCTCCGGTCTGCCCCACGCCCGTCTGGCGGCTCAGATCGCCCGGCAGGCCAAGGTGTTGGATGACTCCACCCCCTTCGCCGTGGTGTTCGCCGCCATCGGCATCACCTTTGAGGAGTCGGAGTACTTCGTCTCCGAGTTCCGCCGCACCGGCGCCATCGACCGGACGGTGCTGTTCACCAATCTGGCCGACGACCCTGCCGTGGAGCGTATCGCCACACCCCGTATGGCCCTCACCGCTGCCGAGTATCTGGCCTTTGAAAAGGGAATGCACGTGCTGGTGATCCTGACGGATATCACCAACTACGCCGAGGCGCTGCGGGAGGTATCCGCCGCCCGGAAGGAGGTCCCCGGCCGCCGTGGCTACCCCGGCTACCTGTATACGGACCTTGCCACCATGTATGAGCGGGCGGGCCGCCAGCTGGGCTGCCCCGGTTCCGTGACCATGATCCCCATCCTGACCATGCCGGAGGACGACAAGACCCACCCCATCCCCGACCTGACGGGCTATATCACCGAGGGACAGATCATCCTGTCCCGTGACCTGTACCGCAAAAACATTCAGCCCCCCATCGACGTGCTGCCCAGTCTGTCCCGCCTGAAGGACAAGGGCGTGGGCGAGGGAAAGACCCGTGAGGATCACGCCCCCACCATGAACCAGCTGTTCTCCGCCTACGCCTCCGGCAAGGAGGCCCGTGAGCTGATGACCATTCTGGGCGAGTCCGCCCTGACGGATACGGATCTGAAGTTCGCCAAGTTCGCTGACGAATTTGAAAAGCGCTACGTCTCGCAGGGCTTTGACACCGACCGTTCCATCACCGAGACGCTGGATCTGGGCTGGGAGCTGCTGCGCCTGTTGCCCCGTGAGGAGCTCAAGCGCATCAAGGGCGACATGGTGGATAAGTATCTGCCCAAGGAGGACTGATCGCTATGGCGGGAAAGACCATCAATCCCACCCGCATGGAGCTGACCCGGCTGAAGGCCAAGCAGAAAACGGCCCTCCGGGGCCACAAGCTCCTCAAGGACAAGCGGGACGGTCTCATGAAGCAGTTCATGCAGGAGGTGCGCCGCACCCGTCAGCTGCGTAAACGGGTGGAGGAGGGCCTGGCGCAGGCCAACGCCGCCTTTACCGTAGCCAGCGCCGTCATGTCCCCGGAGATGCTGGAGCAGGCGCTGATGGCCCCCCGGCTCTCCACAGAGGTGACGGTGGACCAGCGCAACATCATGAGCATCGCCGTGCCGGTGTTCCATCGGGCGGAGCAGGAGACGCAGCCGGATCTGGCCTGCTATGGCTTTGCCCAGACCAGCGGCGAGCTGGACGATGCTCTGCAGGCCCTGAACCGGGTGTACAGCGATCTGCTGGAGCTGGCGCAGGCGGAAAAGACCGTTCAGCTGCTGGCGCAGGACATCGAGCGCACCCGCCGCCGGGTCAACGCACTGGAATATGTGGTGATCCCGGAAAATCAGCGGAACATCCGCTACATCACCATGAAGCTGGAGGAGAATGAGCGGGGCAACACCACCCGGCTCATGAAGGTCAAGGACATGGTGCTGCAGGACGCCCACCACTACAAGTCATAACGAAAGAAGCGGAAGGCTCTCGCCTTCCGCTTCTTTGTTGATTCGCTGCCATCGATGGGATCGCTGGCAGCATCATTCCCCCTCGTACTCACTGAGGCCCAGCTGCCACCGGTCGGCCTCAGCCGGGCGGGCGGTCAGCCCCAGATAATAGGCATCCAGCTCCGTCAGCTGGCCGGTGATGCGATCCATATCGCCGTTGATGGTGTACATGATATCCTGTGACCCCGTCTCCTTGCAGTAGTCCACGTAAGCCTGTGGGATCAGCCCCCCGGTATAGTACAGATCCGGGACCCCGAAGGCGTGGAGCAGCTCATGTGCGTAGGCAGATGGCGGCTCATCCACAGGGCCTGCCGCCCGGAGAAACAGATTGACCAGCTCCGTGTCGCAGGCCTGACTGTTCAGCCGTCCCAGCGACCAGGGACTGGGCGTTCCCTCATAGGGCGTGTTGAAAAAGAAAAAGTACACCACATTGTCTGCGTCATACGCACGCTTCAGCGCCTCGGTGGGGATGTTCTCCTGAATATAACCGGCCTGCACATCGTACATGGAGCCGTCTGCACGCACCAGCGTCTCGGTGAATTTGGCGCTGTACCGCAGATCGGGGTTCTCCTTCCAATCGTAGAAAAATTCGGCCGTGACGCCGTATGGTTTTACGGCATCCGTCAGCCATTCCGTGGCGATGCGGAGGTGCTCCTGCGTCTGGTCTATATCGGCAGCGTCCGTTGTCTCGTCCCAATGGGTAGCGGCATCGTCGGCAAAAATGGATACCACCAGCGTCCGGCCATGGATGTAAGCGGCAGAGCCGTGGGCCGAGACTGCCTGATCCGGCTCCTCCGGGGCCTGCGAAGGCTCGGTCTCCTGCGTTGGTTCTGGGGTCTCCGGCTGGGTCTGCACCTCCGCCGTCGGCAGCTGGGGCGCTTCCCTCCGGGCGCAGGCCGCCATCGTCGTACACAGCAGCATACACAGAAGCAGCCATAGGATCCGTTTCTTCATGTCTACTCTTCTCCTTCGTTGATCCCGTCTATTTTCCCACATCCCACTCTGCTTGTCAACCGACGGAGTATTCCTCTTATTTTACTTTGTTTCTCAGGCAGCTTCAATTATGTCTATTCTGTAAATATACAGGACACTATTGGCCCGTCAGCTTGATTTTCATCACTATGTCTGTTAAAATAACAGCAGTTTGACACGCCGCAGGAGGGCGGCGATCGCAAGAAAGGGGCGGATGGAGAAATGCACGGTTTCTGGCGCTGTGCGCTGTATCTGGCGGCGCTGGGGGTGGCGGCCCATCCGCTGGGGCAGGCCCTGCCCCGCAAATGGTTCTGCGCCGAAAAGGCCCCATGGCGTTCCGCCCCCTGGGAAAAGGGTGGGCGCATCTACCTGAAGTTGGGTATCCGGAAGTGGAAGGATCATCTGCCGGATATGAGCCGCCTGATGCCGGACATGGTCCGAAAGGATTTGGGCAGCGACCCGGCGGTACTGGTGCAGGAGACCTGCGTGGCCGAGTGTGTCCACTGGGCGCTGACGCTGCTGTCGGCTGGAATTTTTTTCCTGTGGCGCAGCGGCTGGGCGGCGCTGCTGTGGCTGGTGTATAATGTGCTGGGGAATGTGAGCTTCATCGTCATCCAGCGCTATAACCGGCCGAGACTGCAAAAGCTTGCGGAGAAAACAAGGAGGAGACCTGTATGAAAGTGCTTCTGTTCTCCTGTTCCACGGGGGGAGGACACAACTCTGCCGCTGCGGCGCTGGCTCAGGAGCTGGAGGCCCGCAATGTGGAGAGCCGCACCTATGACGCCCTGCAATTCCTGCCCAAGTCCACAGCCGATCTCATCAGCCACGGCCACGACTTTGCCTATCGCTATGCCCCCAAAATTTACGGTGCAGGCTATCGCCGGGAGGAGAAGCACCCCTCCAGCCTGTTCTATGAGCAGAGCATCCGGGGCATCGGCCCTCTGTATGAGGAGCTGATCGATCAGGCACCGGACGCTGTGATCTGCGTCCACCTGTTCCCCGCCATGATGATGACGGAGCTGCGATGCAGCTATGGCGTCCGCATCCCCACCTACTTCGTGGCCACGGACTTCACCTGCTCTCCCGGTGTGGGGGATCTGCAGGTGGACGGACTGTGCATCCCCCACCGGGACCTGATCCCGGAGTTCGTGACCGCCGGACTGCCGCAGGAGCGGCTCTTTCCCACCGGCATCCCCGTTGGGCAGCAGTTCCTGCATCCGGAGAGCCGGGAGGAGGCCCGCCGTGCGCTGAATCTTCCGGTGGATGGCCACATCCTCACGCTGGCCTGCGGCAGCATGGGCGCCGGACCCCTGCGTACCACCGCTCAGAAGGTAGCGGAGCTCATGGGGCCGGAGGATCTGCTGGTCACCATCTGCGGCAGCAACCACCGGATGTATCAGCAGATGCAGAGCGATTTCTTCCGCCCTGTGGATCGGGTGCGGGTATTGGGCTATACCCACGAGATGTTCCGGTATATGTACGCCTCGGACCTGCTGCTGACCAAGGCCGGGGGCCTCACCACCGCCGAAGCCGTGGCCGCTGGAACGCCGCTGCTGTACCTCAACGCCGTCCCCGGCTGCGAGAGCCACAACATCGACTTCATGACCCGCCACGGCTGTGCGCTGGCGGTCAGCAGCGACGAGGAGCTCCAGCCCATGCTGCAGGGCATCCTCTCCGGGGCCATCGACCCCCGGAGCATGGTGGCCCGTCGGGCGGACTTCCCTACCGCATCCGCTGCCGCCGTCTGCGATTTGGCCCTGCGCCACGCAGGTGCGTAAAATCACAACAGAACGAAACCCCGCAGGCAGTGCCTGCGGGGTCCTTTTTGCTTCAGGAGCGAGGGGCCGCATCCGTGGAACCGGAGAGGTGTGTATTTGGCGTGTTTTTTCCGCATACCGGCCAGCATCAGCCCCACGATTTGGTGATGACGCAGGGCAGCATGGCAGCCAGCTGCGGGGCAAGACGGGGCGGCCCGTGCCAAGGCTCTGGGCGGCGATGCCGATGAAGCCACGACCGGAGATCATATGGCGTCTATCAGATAGCAACATGGTGATCCTCCGCCTTTACGATTGGTCAAAGATCGTTCTCTTGACCGATTCATTCGTTTTCAGGAAAAAACTTCTCTGCGATCCCTGCAAAAATTACCAGCCGCCGCATCGCATATTCGTCCACCGCTGGGAAAAGCTATGTGTGCGATACCCAACCAGCGCAAAAGCGCAAATCAGACATGAAAGGAGAACGACACAATGTCCAGTAAGAACAACAACAAGCTGAATATCCCCGAGGCCCGTGCCGCCATGGATAAGTTCAAGATGGAGGCTGCCAACGAGGTGGGCGTGTATCCACCTTAAAGAATTTTTGCAAACCCCGATTTTTGGCTTAAACACTGGAAAAATGACTTTTCGTAAAATGTCATTTTTTGAGGTAAAAACACCAAACCTGTAAAAGCTTTTTTCTTCAAGGTAAATATTTTTCACATCCCCGCAGCATGGGCGGCTTCTTCACGATCTCTATTTGCCTGCATCTCACGCAGGTTGTTCCCCGAAACTTCCCCGATAAAGCGGTAGAAAATTCGGATGCTTTGCCGGTATGGGGTGCGCGGCCCGGCAATTTTTTTGCCCTCCGGCAATATCTTTTCACCGATCTCTATGCGGTCGATGAAAGTGTGCAGGATATTTCTATCCAGCGTTTCTACACAGGTATACCGCTTGGCAAGGTCGAAGAAATGTCCATAGGTATCGCGTATCTCCTTCGCTGTGGTTTCGCCTTCCACCAGCTTCTTGCGGCGTGCGGCCAGCTCGTCAATCTCAATGCCAAATTTCCTGACCATTTCCTCATGGATATCGTCACTGAGCATCCCTGCGATGTTGTCGCGATAGGAACGCTCGATCATCTTCTTGAGTCGGGCGGTCTGCTTGTCGATATGTTCGATCTGTGTGGCCGGATTTTCACCGCCCAGGGAAGCATTGGCCTGCTGGACGGCGTTCTCTGTGATGGTGCGAATTTTGCCCTCATCAAAGGCCAGCATCTTATTGAGGTCACAGCGAATAATTTCCATCAGGTCATCGTAGCGGATACGCGCCCCATGCGCACACCGGTGCTGCGCCCGGGAGGTCAGATTGTTGCACACCAGATACCAGTATTTTTCCCGCTCTCCGTTGTAGACAGAGCCGCCGGAGCACATAGCTGCGCCGCAGCAGGCGCAGTAGGCGATGCCGCCGAAGATGCTGTGGCGGAAGGCAGGGTTTGTGCCGTTGGCCTTGGTGTTCTCTCCCATGAAATGGGCCGCCAGGTCAAACTGCTCCTGGGACACCAGCGCCTGGTGGGTGTCCTTGGTGAACACCCATTCGTCCTCCGGCACAAGGACCTTCTTCTTGGACTTCACGCTGACCTTGCGGCTTTTCCCCAGCAGGGTGTGGCCCAGGTAGACCCGGTTGCGCAGGATGCGCTTGACCGTGGTGTAGTTCCACTCATCGGAGGCCCGGCGGGCACCCCGCTCGGTAAAATTGTCCCGGCACTCCACCCGGTATTTCAGCGGCGGCATGATGCACGATTCGTTGAGCCGGATGGCAATGCTGCGGCAGGACTGGCCGGAGGCCGCCAGGTCGAAGATCATCTTCACTACCGGGGCGGTGTTCTCGTCCGGTACAAGCTGGTCGGTGGTACGCTCCGCCTTGCGGTAGCCGTAGGGTGGGCAGGCAACATATTTCCCGTTATTTCGCTTGGTGTTCAGCGTCTGCTTGACCTTGCGGGAGGTGTCCCGCAGGTAGACATCGTTCATGGCAAACTGGAACGGTGCCATCAGGTTATCATCCTCGGAATCGAAGTTACTGCCGGGTGCCAGATAGCGGATGCCGTGTTCAGGGAAATAGCGTTCTGCGTAGTGGCTGGATTCCGTCATGTCACGGCCCAGGCGGGACAGGTCCTTGGTGATGACCATGTTGGCCTTGCCGGTTTTCAGATGTTCCAGCATGGCACGAAAACCGGGGCGTTCAAAGTTGCCGCCGGAGTAGCCGTCGTCGGCAAATTCCTCCACTAAAATAATTCCGTGTTTTTCGCAGTACTCCCGCACGATGGTGCGCTGGTTGGTAATACTGGCAGACTCACCGTACTTCCGTTCCTCGTCGGAAAGCCGGTAATAGGCGTCTGCAAGCTGAATGTGGTTCCTCATTGTTCCTCCTTTCCGGAACCACTCATTTACGGCTCCATTATACCATACTGCTGTCCTTTGGGTCAAAATTTACTGTTTGTTTTCCCGCGAAAATGATTTCCTCTGTTACCACTTCCTGGATGGTCTTTGTACCGGAAAAGACGCGCTCGATGACATAAGTCGCTGCACCGATCTTCTGCTCGTTTTTGCTGTCCAAGCATCTCCACCTCCGTTACCAGTATGAACAGATTCTGCCAACTTTAACCAAAAGCCGTCGAGCATACAGGCAAGCACTTGTCTGCAGGCTCCGCGGCTTTGCATTTCCCTTTGAAGCAGAACAGGCGGCTGGTGGCTGCCAGCCTCACGGGAATCTCACCCCGGCCCATGCTGATGGGTGCGCCGCACGATGCTTTGAGGGCGTCCAATGCGGGAGTATCATTATGGGTGCCGGTGGTCGTGGTCCACAGAGTGCCACTCTGTTTCGGCACAGCGTCTGTTTCGCTCCCTCCCATGTGGGAGATCATGGCGGACACTGCTGCATGGCTCGCACCGACACGAATGTACCTGTCTGCTATATTTGCGCCGCAAATGCAGCTCTTTTCAATGTGCAGCATCGGCTCCTTATCAGCCTGCATCAGCTACCAAAGGTTTGATGGCTGGTGCACACTCATAAGGAAGAAGCTGCGGCGGCGGTGCGGAAAGGGGAATACACCGCCGCCGCAGAAACAGGGGGAGGCGTTTTAGGTGCCATTGCGAAGGTAGGCGGCCAGCATATCTATAAACTGTGAATTTGTCGGCGGCTGCGACAGCGGGCATCCCGCAATGTGATCCAACAGGCTGTGATCCGGTTGTCTCCAGCAGGCTTGCACAAGGGTGCGCAGGTTTCGCTCCACGCAGCCGCTCGCTGTGTGGAACTGCTGTGCCGTCTGCTTATAGAGCCGCTTCGTGATCAGCAAGACATACTCAGGCTTTTCCTGTACCTGCTCCAGCATATATACCGCGAAGTAAAATCCCGACAACTTTCCGGATACACCCAAGAGGCGCAACAGGCGTTCGGCATCCAAAGTCACGTTCTTTTCAAGTTCCGAAACATAATAAACTAACGGCATTGGTACTCCTCCTGTCGTGTGTATTTTGAAAGGCAACCATCAAGCCGTTATGGCGGGCTTCTTGCCGAATTTGGTAAGCTTCTTCGTTCCTTCCATACTGATTTTACACGATTTATGGCTATTTGTGTCATGTATTCGTTCTACAATGGTCTACGCAAATGCGACGGGTTTTGTGTGTTTTTGTCGTTTTTTTCTTTCTCAAAGCTTCGCCGGTATGGGAGTGCTTGCTTATTATCTATTATCTTGCTAACATCACATAAGGAAGTAATCTGAGAGAATTGACCGAATATAATCTCTGTGCATTAGTAAGGGCAAAACAAACGCCAGCGTAGAGAGCAAAAATGCTTTTTGCGCTGGCGTTTGTTCGACTGCCATATCTGCATATTCGGCTTACCATGATTTTACAAAAGGAAGAAGAAACAATCAGAGGCAAAAAGGAATAACTTGCGGAATTGATTCACGCAAGCTACACACCAACAATGAAGAGGACTGCTGGTAGCAGTCCTCTTCATATAAATAATCTATTAAGAACGATCAAAAATACTACGACATGAGTGCTGACATACCAAGAAAAGCCGTATTTTCAGGTATACCTAATCTGACCCTATAAGGCACTATTGCTAGTAAGTTCTTCAAAAGGCACAGGAGTTAATTTTGTCCGCACCCGCGTTTTTTCACATCCAGGCGTATGCCGTACCAGCGGGGAGCAGCAAAAGCAGCACCGACAGCAGCAGCGTCGGAACAGTCGCGCAGCGGCGGGAGAGGAGCATCACCGCTGCGGCGGCCACCGCCAGCAGGAGCAGGCGAATGGCCAGCAGCGCCAGCACCACGCCGCCCACCGTCCAGCCGTCCGACAGGACGGACAGGCACTGCACACTGTTGGCCTGAGCGGCCATGTCAAGGGAGCCGTAGGCTCCCTGCACCGTCAAAAGTCCTGGCAGCCACAGGGCGAGGGTCAGCAGCAGGACATAGCCCCCTGCAATGACGCATTTCCACCGCACCACGCTCCTTCGGCGGGGGCTGGCCGTCAGCAGGGCGTCCACGCCGCTCTCCCGTTCCCCGGCGAAGCTGCCGAACAGCAGCAGGGCAACGGCTAAAAACGCGCCGCCCAGCTCCAAAACATCCTGCCGCAGGGCATCCGCACCCAACAGCCGCTGATAGCCGGTCTGATACAGGTACACCTGCCCCGGCCGCAGGGCGCGGTATTGGTTCTGCGCCAGGTGGAAGGCGTCCTCCGCGTGGAGCTGATTTCGTATTGGCTCCGCCTCCCGGTCAAAGATCACAGAGTCGGGATACCGCCGCCACAGCTCCACAAGTTGCTCGTTCAGCTCGTCAAACCGCGCCTGCTCTGATGCCAGGTAGTCGTCCTTTTCCTGGCTGGGCGCGCCTGACAAAAACTCGGAATAGTTCCGATAATATACCTCAAATTCACTGCGCTCCGGGGTAAATCGGCCGTACAGCAGGGCGATAACGGCAAAAAATGCCAGCAAGATCCACAGTCCGCACCGAGAGATCAGCGCCTTATACAGCTCGTGTCCCGCCAGGCAGGTGTGCCGGGGGCGGGGAAGCGACCATGTAAAGGTCACCCGCTTGCCGGAACCGCCGGGGGTTTGGGCATACAGCGCCGCGCCGCCGATTCCGGCGATCACGGCGAGAGCCGCCAGGAATATCGCGCCAAGCAGCACCCGATCCGAGGGACTGCCCAGCAAATTCAGATACACCGCCTCCCGGCACAGGGCTTGTCCGTCCGCCAACTGCCACAGGCTGAGATTCCGCAGCCATAATTGGGAGCTGCCCGCCATGAGGGCGGCTATGCCCCCGCAGACCGCCGCGCAGCCAACCGCTGCGGCGGCGTTGGACGCGCGGGCGCACAGCAGGAAGATCAGCGCCGTGGAGCACAGCAGCCACAGGTATTTCATCCCCGCCGACAGAGCCAGCAGCCCGCCCACCGTCATTCGGTAGGGGCAGGCGGCAAAGCCGTACAGGCTCTGCACCGGGGCGTCCAGTCCCGCAAAGCCGTACAGCAGCCCCGCTATAAGGGCGTTGATGCCATAGAGCAGCACGAAGCCTACCGTGGAGAGAGTCGCGGCGGCGGCCAGCTTTCGCCCGTAGACCCGCGACCGCCCGAATCGGGTGGGACGTGTCAGGTTCAAAAGCCCCGATGCCCTCTCGTGGGTCAGCAGGGTCAGCCCCGCCGCCAGGGGAAGCAGCAGTGCCAGCGCGTCCGTCAGATGAAAGGACAGCAGTACCTCCGCGCTCCCCAGGAATTCTCTCCGGGGGGTCACATCCGCCAGGGATTCATAGACCTGCGCGCCCTGCTCTAAGGAGCGGGCGGCAAAGCCGTCAAACAGTCCCATTCGCAGCTTCAGGCGGGATTCTGCCGCCAAGCCTGCCCGAAAGGACGGATATTCCTCCGCCTGCCGCACCCGCGCAAGAGCCGCATCGGCGGCGTACAGCTCGCGGCGCAGGGCGTCGTATTCACTGCGCGCGCCGGTGTATGCGACCTGCTCCAGCTCCTGCCACAGACGCTCCTCGTACCCGTCGAGATCCTCCTGCGCCATGGCGTGGCGCAGACCGGACACGGTATAGCCGCCGCTGTCGCCGGTGGCGTGGAGGGCGAACAGCACCCCGCTGCACAGCACCGCCAAAACCAGCAGCAGGCACAGCCGTTGGCTGCCCGTGATCTTTCGCAGCTCGCCCCTCATAACGTAGCCCCCTCACCGAAGTGGAAAAGGTACACATCCTCCAGATCGGGTCTGGCCGGGGCGCAGGGGAGGGGCGGCTTTGCTGCGCTGAGCAGACGCACCAAAATGCCCTCCTGCTGGCGGGAAACGCCGCACACCGTGCCGTATTGCGCCACATCGGGGAGCTGCTCCTCCGCCACGGTCAGCTCCCACACCTGCCCCTCCAGCTCCTGCTCCAGGGCGTGGGGGGAACCGCGACGGATGGCAAGCCCTTGGTTCATTAAGATCAGTTCCCGAGCGATGAATTCCACATCCTGCACCACATGGGTACACAGCAGCACGATCTTTTCCCCGGCAATTTCGCCGATGAGGTTCCGCACCGCCACCCGCTGGCGGGGGTCAAGCCCCGCCGTTGGCTCGTCCAGCACCAAAATATCCGGGTCGTGGAGCAGAGACTGCGCCAAAAGCAGCCGCTGCTTCATGCCACCCGACCAGCCATGGATGGGGCGGCCTGCCGCCTCCGTGAGATCCAGCCGCGCCAGCGCCCAGTCCATACGCCGTTTGGCATCCTCCCGGCTCATGCCCTGGAGGGACGCCATGTAATAGAGAAATTGCTCCCCGGTGAAGCCGGGATATAACGCCTGCTGCTGGGGGCAGTATCCTAGCCGGCGGCGGAAGGCCTCCCCCATGGAGACGGTGTCCTCCCCGTCCAGAGTGACGTGGCCCCGGGTGGGCCGGAGATTCCCGGTGAGGATGTTCATGAGGGTGCTTTTGCCTGCGCCGTTGGGGCCTAACAGGCCGTATACCCCCGGCGTCAGGGTCAGGTCAATGCCCCGCAGGGCCTCCTTTGCACCGTATCGCTTGGCGACGTCGTGAAATTGCAGCTCCATATCCGTCACCCCACATCCACGGCGTTTTCAAAGCGTACGGCGTAGAAATCTTCTTTGGAGATGACGCATCGGCCATTGTCGCCCAACGCCCGGAAGAAGGAGCCGCCCTCCTGGAAGGGGCTCATGGCTATGCCGTGCTCGTCGGTGGCGCCCACCAGCTCCACGGGCTTACCGTCCTGCAGATCGGCCATCCAGAACCGATAGCCCGCTTCTGTCTCGGTGATGATAAATGCCTTGCTGTCCATGACCCAGTAGTGGATGATATCCTCCATGGTCAGCAGGGTGCGGCTCTCGCCGCTCTCCAGGTTCAGAAGGCGCAGCTGGTCCCCACACTGGTAGATATGCTCCATGCCGTAGACCTGCGCGGGGTCGACGGTCATAAGATAGCCGTCCTTGTTATGATCGGCCACAACGGTATAGTCTCCGCTCTCCATATTCCACAGCAGAAGCCGCCGCTGGGTGTTTTGGTGGACATACCGCCCGTAGCTGGCGTTCTCCCCGTACTGCGCCGCGAACTCCTCCGCACTCAGCAGGGACTGCTCCTTCGGCTCCTCCACCACGGCGCCCCAGCAGGCGGAAAAGCCCATCAGCGTCCCGGGGACAGACAGCTCCCGATAGCTGCCGGCGGCAAGGTCGTATAGCAGGGAGCTGCCCTCGGTTCGGCTATCGACCCGCCCGTCCGCCTGCTGCTCTGTGATGCGGCATTGCACATACAGGGTGGCCTTGCCGCAGGAGAAACGGCGCAGGGTGGCGGTGTAGAAATGATTATCTGTGTTGTCCCACTGCTCCAGGACGGTGACTTTCCCGCCGGACAGCTCTTTGCGCACCAGCTGTGCGCCGCTGCCCGCGTCATCGAGGGTGGCGTAGAGCACCCCGTCCAAAACGGCGAAGCTGTTGACATTCCCCACCCACGCCTGGCAGCTGGCGTCCCTGTGGGAGCAGCCCGGCTGGGCGCACAGGGTCATGGTCCGGCCGGAGGTATAGTCGTAGTAGCTCACCGCCCCGGCACTGCAAATATACCAGCCGTCATCGTCGGTAAACACCTCGCCCGATCCGGCGGCGCTCCGGTTCTCCTTGGGCAGGGCGTGGCCCTGAGCGGCGGGGGTGGGGTTTGGCCCTTTGATTGGATCCTCTGCGGAGCCTCCGGATCCAGAACAGGCGGTTAGTAGCAGAAGCATCGCAAAAAGCCATGGCACTATGCAGCGTTTCATTGGATAGTCCCTCCCCGGTCGAATTGTGAAATTCGCCCGCCTATCACATTATATATGCAGTAGGCGGGCAAATTCATTTTAGATATTTACAAAAGACTTCTATCAGCTATCAGCGGTTGACCATATGGGCATAGAGTTGATAATTGCCATCTCCATAGATAACTGCTCCTCCGCTAATATCGCGGCAGCTAATAACTTGACTTGCCCCAACACTGCAGACAGCATAGGGCGATTCAATGGATGTATTTCCACTGCTAAAATTTCGTGTATGAGAAGCGCCGGTGGCAGAGACATACCCATAGTTTTTTGTGTCAAAAGATGCTGTAACACTTTTTTGCGTGAATCTCACATATGCCTGACAGGCAATTATCGTACAGGCGGCTCCTTGTCCAGCTTTATACGAGGCGACCAGCGACGACTCATACTTTTTCCCATTAAACCAAATGTCACGGATATGATACCCGTTACCAGAGCGTTCTGCGGCATATGCAGGCAAAATACAAGAACAGGCAAGCGCAAGAGTCAAAACAAAAAGCAAAATTCTTTTTTTCATAGAACACAGCACTCCTTTTTGATTCTTTTGTTTTGTATTCATCAATGGTTGTTGCAAAGTGTTTAGTCATGACTATTACGATGCTCATCGTAGCACATTGCGAAAATAATGTCAATATTGTTAAAAAAGTTTTTCTAAAAAAAGTATTTTGCAAAAGTATTTGTGATCTCTAAATACAGCCGGATTTCCTTGTTTGCATCCCCAAAAATCTCCGGCTACTGCCGCTTGTGCGGTTGGCACTAATTCATTTATATATGCGTAATTGCGTTCCGACATAATGACACCCCCTAATGTAGTAATTATCCTACATTAGGGGGTGTTTTGTCTATTGCCCGATTTTTTACTAGTTGGATTCAAAGCTTTCTAGGTGGCTTGTTATCAATAACGATATCTACTAGTAATCTATAATTTATGTTAGATTTCCGTTTTTGTCACAGGAAAGTGTAACTGTAACGGGAATAGATTTTGAAATAAATAAGCCGCCCTTTTTCATTTCGACTTTTCCAGTTGCTACATTCCCAACTTTGGATGCAGATTTTGAAACTGCAGACCACTTCCCAGCATAAACCTCAACTTTTGGCTCCCGAACATATGTGCATGATGACGTTGTACCATTAAATGTGAAGTCCGCGCTTAAAGTTACTATCCATTGCAGTTCGTCAGCCGCCGAATAATATTTATACTGTTTACTGCCACTTTTAGAACCAAGCGCCTTCGTTTTTTGGCTAGAGCATTCTTTTTCAATAAGGATATAACTGCCGTCATCGTAATGAATCGACTCAACACTCTGTGCGTACACCTGAGGAGGTGATAAAGCAAAAAATAAAACAACAACCACCAGTATTGCCGAAATCTTCTTTTTCATGATTCTCCTCCATTTCTCAATTATTCAATGATAATTGTTTCGCTCCACCCATTATAGGCTTGATGATAATCATACAAGCTGACGCAAAGGGCAGCAACCCAAAACAGCAATGCTGCCAGCACAGATGCAATCAGAATTGTCAGCACTCGTCGGCGCTGACGCAAGGCCTTCAGTAGCTCTTGGGTGCTCATGGCATCCACATAGGCGGCAGCTACCTGCTGCGGCGTCCCAAAACGCATCTCAAGGTCAGCATCACAGGTTTCGGAACAATAGGCTTCTGCTTCATTGCGTAGCACCGTTAATAACTGCTTTTTTTGTTTTCTAGTGCAGGGCAGATAACTGGCGACGGCTCGGACATATCGGTTGATTTGCCGTTTTTTTTGTTGCATGACGGCACCTCCTCTCGAATGATGGCTAACACACCAGTCATCATGGATTCAAATTCTTGGGCCATTTCATCTAGCCTATCCTCTCCGGCAGGCTCTAGATGATAGTATACACGAGTCATCCTCTTTCCCACCAATACCTTGCGGTCAGATATTAAACCCTGCTCCTGTAGCCGATATAGCACGGGATATAAAGATCCTTCTTGGGTTTTCAGCTGTCCGCCGCTACATCGCTCTATTTCCTGCACCAGCTGATAGCCGTACATATCTTCCCTTCGCAACAATGATAGCAGGATCAGCGCCATGACACCGCGCTGAAATACATTGGGTCCCGAATTGCGTGACATGTCGCCACCTCCTTCATGCAAATAGATTTCTTCTCTTTTATACCATTCAATCCGCCAAAATGCAAGCCCAACTGTGCAAAAACTCAAGACAGACAGGTGAAATACTTTTCAACAAGAGGACAGTGAAATAATATTTTTTCGGCCAACAACCTACAGGATCCTCTGCCCTCTATTTGTCGGCATACCACACCGGCCTTGCCGCCGTTTCAAAGCTGGTTTGGTGGGAGATGGTCACGCCGTTGGTGCCGGATGCGCAATGCACCACCAGCAGGAGGCCCAGCCAGTCGCGCCCTGCGGCGATGCCGACGTGTTCGTCCTCCGGGTAGAACAGCAGATCTCCCGGCTGCACCTCGTCCCACGCTATGTCTGTGCAGCTAGCGTGCTGCGCCGCCGCGCCGCCACCCTGCCCGATGATGTAGCTGCCGCCGCTGGCGTTGTAGAACGCCCAATCCACGAAGCCGGAGCAGTCCAAGCCGTAAGGCTGCTCTGTACCGGTGGTGTCGCTGCCCTCGGCTGTGACCTCTGCCGGCTCGCCCCAGCGGTCGTCCCAGCCCAGCACCAGCGATTTGCCGCCCCAGAAGTAGTCCACCTTGTCCACCAGTGCCAGCGCGTAAGTGACGACCATGCGCCGTTCCATGGAGAGATCGTCCGGCAGGCGCTCCCACACCTCCATAGCCTCGCCGGTAGGTTCCATGGCGTGACTGTCCGCGACAACACCTGCCGGGGACAGGGCCGCCGCAACCGCAATCACCGGCAAGGCCAGCAGTAGAAACAGCACCACACCGCCGCCCGCCGCGGCTATGGCTTGGATACCGGCGCAGACGGTTTTGCCTGCCACCTGCGCCACCTGCGCCACCTGCGCCACCTGCGCCACCTGCGCCATCTGCGCCATCTGCGCCATCTGCTCCAGCCGCTGTCCCGCTTTGCGGGCGGCGGCTTTTGCCTGCTGGAGCATCTGCCGCTGGGCGGTGCGCTGGGTATGCTGCTTTGCCCGCTGCTGGGCGGCGGTCATAGCGGTCGCAGGCGGTTTTTGTGCCGGTTGGCGCGGCACTGTGGCAGTGTGCTGCGCCGCGGCGGTCTGCTCCGTTGACTGCCACATATCCCGCTGGCGCACCTGCGCCGCCGTTGTCTCCTGCCGCTGCCGCACCTTCTGGGCGCGGTATTTGTGCAGGACATACTTCCGCTGAAGCTGCCGCGTGGCACGGAAGGTCAGGCGGGCGGCGTTCGACGCACCCTGCTGCACCTGTTCCGTGGCGTACTCCACCGGCTGCCGCTGGTGCTGCGTCTGCCGTTCCTGCTTCTGCTGGGCATAGTGCCGCTGCAAGATACGCACCGCCGTGCGGGGCATGGCGTTTTTCTGCCGTGTTTTCGGCTGCTCCATGGCGGCGCGGGTCTTGACGTCACGCATTTTGCTCCCCCGGCTTGGTGGTCATCAGGCGGTACAGCTCCGTGTCGCGGGGCAGCTCATTGATGAAAGGCACGAGGCAAGAGCCGACCTTGATCAGCCCGTGTCCTGCCGGTGCGTCACTGACGTAATCCATCTGCGCGTCGCTGGCATCCAGCAGCTTGGCCAGCTCCGCACGGTCGGTAGGTGCCTGATTCAGCAGTACCAAGAACTCGCTGTTGGCGAACATCAGCCGCGCCGTATCGGACAGCAGACACTCCTCCACGTTCTGCGTAATACCGGTGAGGGTGGCGTAGTATTTACGGAACCGCTTCCAGCATTTGTAAAGGAACTCACTGGAATAGTTGTTGATGGCGCTCTTACCGCCCACACCAGGGCTGGCGAAGAACAGATAGATCTCGTCAATGTAGACGTGGGTGTACCGCCCCTGCTGCCGGTTGCGAATGACACGGTTGAGGATGCTGTCCAGCATCACCAGCAGGCCGATGGGCTTGAGGTTTTCGCCCAAGTCCTGAATGTCGTAGCAGATGATACGGTTGCGGGTGTCGATGTTGGTCTGATGGGCGAACACGTTAAGACTGCCGGTGGTAAACAACTCCAGCGCCAGCGCAATTTCGTGGGCGACAGGCTCCTTCTGCCGCATGAGGTCGTCGTAGAGGTCTTTCAGCGTGGGCGGGTCTCCCTCGTATCTGCGGATGTACTTGCGGTAGATGTTGGCAGTGCAGCGGTCGATGATGGATTTCTCCTTTGCACCGATCTCACCTGCGCCCATGAGCTGTTCGCACAGGCTCATGATGAACTCACTTTTCAGCACCAGCGGATTGCGCCCGTCACCGTACTCCTTGGAGATATCCAGCGCGTTGACATAGCTACCGTTGGGGGCGGAAATGGTAATGACCTCGCCGCCCAGGGCTCGGATCAGCGGGCCATACTCCCGCTCAGGGTCTACCACAATAATATCGTGGTCGGTGTTCAGGCCCACGAAGCCGATCTCCTGCTTTGCCATCATGGACTTGCCGCTGCCAGACACGCCCGTATACAGACCGTGACCGTTGAGCATCGCGTCGCGGTTGCAAATGATGAGGTTGCGAGACACGGCGTTGACACCGTAGTACAGCCCGCCGGTGTCCATGATCTCCTGTGTCTTAAAGGGCAGCAGCACAGCGGTGCTCTCCGTGGTCAGCGTCCGCATAGCGTCGATACGCCGCAGGCCGTAGGGTAGCACCGTGTTCAGCGCGTCCTCCTGCTGGTGCTTCATAGTGGCAAACTGGCAGCCGTGGGAACGCCCGATGGCGGACAGCGCCTCCGTGTCCTGCTCCAACTGCTCCTCGCTGTCGGCAAGGTGAGTCAGCGTCACCAGCGCGTACATCATCCGTTGGTCGCGGGCGGTGAGGTCGTCTAAGAACTCCCGCGTCTCCTTCCGCATTTGCTCCAGATCATAGGGGATATTGGCGGAGAAATTGTTGTGGTGGTTCTGCCGCTGCTGCCAGCGGGTGATGTCGCTCTCCACCGCCATGATGCGCCGGTGCATCTCCGATACAGCCTCATCAGTGGCCACCGGCACAATGTCGATGGATAGCATCATGTTCCGGGGATAGTCCATCAGCTCGGTGATTATAGTGTCCTTGATGAAGCTGGCATGCTCTCGCAGGAACAGGGTGCGGCCTACACGCTCGCCCACGGCGTAGTGGTCGTGGAAGAATTGCAGCGTCTCCGGCGCGATGGCATCGCGGAAGTCGTGGCCGCGCCGCTGAGCGGTTTGCAGGTCGAAGGCAAAGTCCGTCTCCTGTCCCACCCGGAAAAAGTCATGGAATAGCCGCAGGCGCTCGTTGAGGGTGATTTCCCGTATGCCGGAATCCATGCGGCCGAGGCCAGCAGTCAGGTCAGTTCCCACGCGGGCGAAGAAGGTGCGGGCCTCCTCGATGCTGCGCTTGGCCACAGACACGGTGATGTACTTCTCCTGCACCAGATTGTTGCTGCCGCTGGCCTTGTCCAGCAGAATGCCGTTGTACTCGCGGCGCATATAGTCGCGGCTATCCTGCCGGTAGGCCATCAGGAGATTCCTACTGAACTCCTGCCGGTTAAGTTGGCGGTTCACCAGTGTCAGCTTAATACCCGCGTCGATGGGCAGGCTGTTGAGAACGCCGCAGTAGCTCAAAAACAGCTCCATTTGCTTTTCCGGCGAGGCCACGGCATAATTGATGTCAAAAAAGCACCAGGTCTTGGAAAACCTGCCGCTTACACGAAAGATACCGTCTTTATAGATGCGCTTGATGGGGATGGACTGCTGCACGCTGCGTGGGATGCGAAAGGCGTCCCGTTCCGTGCTGCGGCCCTTGAATAGTTTTCTCACTTCTTGTCCTCCTTCTCCCAAAGGTCGTATAGGTAATTCTCGCTGTGCCACAGCCGCCGACCGGCCAACAGGAAATTGGTCTTGCACCATGCCCACAGGAATTGCTCCAGCGTCAGGCCGTTGTAGTGGAAGAAGCCTGCCGCCGCCATAGGCGCAGCGCCAACGATGCACAGCCAGCCCAGCGTCTCGCGGTCTAATACGCCCCGCAGGGCGAAATGCAGTCCTACCGCTGTACCCACAGCCAACAGCGAGCAAATCAGCTGCCGCACTGTCAGGCCGAAGTAGACAGTTTCCTTGTAGCTACGAATTTCTTTGTTGATTTTGATCTCCATGTGTGCCTCCATAAATGTCGAAACCCGTCTCAATTTGAGACGGGTTTCGGAATCAGATGTCAATTGGCATTTTTGTCAAAATTACCAATTGATTTTTGACAAAAATTATCATATACTATCTCATAGAAAGAACGTCGCCGGATTAACACGAGGGTGTTTCACCAGCATGCTTGTCATGTGGTAGTCGTGCCGGGGGTTCTTTCTTTTTTGGTGCAAATGCGCGATTTCTTCAGTGCGGTTACATTTGGTTTCATATCCGATGTGAAGAACTTAATTCCATAACTATCAATTTTTCCATTGTTGTTTCGGTAAATATGGTCAGACATACTCACTGAAAAACAAGGCGTTGAAAAACCATATCTATTAACTTCGTAGGTCAAAAACATTGAGGTCGCACAAACATCAGCCAACTGTAACATATCCCATGTAGCTGCAGTTTTGGCAGTTACCGCCCCGAAAGACGAGGCATCTATTCCGTTGGACGGATACGGAAGAAGTTTTTCTTGAATGTATTGTATTAGTTCCCCATCTCGGCTTGTTCCACGTGCAGATAGGACAATATCCCCGGACGATCCAAGTGAACTCAGATACCACGACACCCGTTGCAGCAAATACTTGCACACATAATTATATGCAATGATCGGGTTTGGAATTCTCGCTCTGTCAAATTTATCTGTATCCACCAGAACATTCATATAAACGAATTCTTCATCTCTCAATTCACGCACAATGAACGCCCGCTTATAGAATTCGGTAATCTTCCGCAAGTGGATTTCTCGGACATTCAGGCAAGCCTTTATCGCGGTCATCCGCGCCCGTATTTGAGGCTCTACAGTCTTTTTAACAACCACTGCTGTCAAAACAAACCACCGTGTGCCACGTCCTATTCCCAAGTCGCCCGCTTCGTCAATATACACCGCATAGTCGCTCACCTGTCTCACTCCTTTTTCAACAATTCTACGCGCCATTTATCATTATTATTGGAAGTAATCCTTCTATTTGTATTGTCTCATAAATGTTTCCCTCTGTCAACACCGCTTCACATCCCAAACATCTCCCGTACCACGCGGTCGGCACCCTTCACCAAGCCCACCAGCACCAGCATATTGAAGATCACCTCGCCCAGATAGCCCCACACCTGCGCGACTACCGAGCCGCCGCCCAACACCACCGTGCCGCTGGCAGCGAAGGCCGAGAACACGATACAGGCCAGCACGATTACCGCGCCCTCCAGACACACACCCATATAGCTTTTGAGAAAGGCACGCCCCATCTGGGACGTGCCTTCTCCCGCAAAGGACGCCAGCGCCACCGGCGACAACGCGGCATATAAATAGAGCTTGAAGAAACGGCCATATACGGTGAGGATCATCAAAAACGCCAGCACCGTAATGACCAGGCAGCCCAGCAGCGTCACCAGCCACAGAGGGATGCTGGCCAAAAAGCCCACATTCCCGATGGCCGTCACTATCTCCGTAGGCAGCGACACAGCTGCACCGTCGATACCGCCCACACTGCCGGCAGCGGTGGAGATGATACCGGCGCAGACCGCAAAGATGTCCACCATCAGGTCGATGCCGTAGGTAACAGCCAGCTTCGCCATGACGAAGTAGATAAAATGCCGCAGGACGTGTTCAGGCCGTTGGAAGTCCCGAAAGCCGGCGCTGCTGCGGAAGATGCCGATGGCCAGAAACAGCACCAGCAGCCCGTAGCCAATGCCTTGCATAGCCCCGTTGACGGTCTGTATCGTTCTCCATATCGTCCCGCCCTTAAACGCCTGGGGCGACTGGGTCAGCAGCGACCACATCTCCGTCAGCTTGTCGTTCCATACTCCAAAGGCATAGTTGAGATTGTCAATGATCCAGTTGTTATCCATGTAATATCACCTCTACAGCAAAACGTGAGATGCAGACCACCTCTACACCTCACGTTTTAAAATTAAATTTTTTCGCAGCCTATTTCAAACTTGTTGTTTACAAGGATTTCTTGTTTGAAAGTTACATCCGGATATTTCGCCTCACCAATGCACTGAATTATTGATTCTCGTGGTGCTTCAGATAAACGCATACCAAACGTTATACTTGTTAGCCATTCTTTCGGATATGTAAAGTAGTATTCACGCGTATTTGCCCCCGCCGCAAACTTACATTCACTATCTATTGGATAACACAAAAGGACTCTATATTCTTGCTCATATTTCCAACAGTCTGGTTTTGATAAAAGCGCATCGTAAACAGGATAATCATTCTCAGCAATCCCATCCGAAAAGATAATGGCTTTTCTTTGGGCTTCATAGTTTACATCTCCGCAATGGCAAAATAATCCGAAATTCTTATGAGAGAAAATTACCGCATCACTCCACGTCACCTTGCTACAAAAGCTATCTGGAAAATCAAATTCCAAGCAAATGCCTCTATGATAGTCGGCATAATGTGCCCACATAAGTTGATTGTTCTCACTTTTTGAAAGGCAAAGCATTATCGCGTACTCTAAAGAAATGCCAAACGGCATTACCTCCAAAATTCTCTTTCCTCTCGGTTCTTTCCAAACATTCTTACCGAGGTGGGTAGAAAGTATTTCTTTGATTTCTTTCGTATTTGGAGTTACTACATTGCCGTTTTCTCTAAAAGTATAAGGCGCGACTGCTTCCAAGGGATCATTTAGTGTAGCTGGATTAGTAAATCTCAAACGCGCACACTGCAAGTTTTCTATCATTCCCTTGTATAGCTGAGTCCCATTTTCTCTATCAAGTGCAGGAATATATCAGTATAATTTCATGAATGCATCACCTCCCTTCTATTATTATAGTCACAAATTCCTACTTTGCAATTAGCAATCAGTTCTTTACACCGCGCCGATCAGCGTCAGGATCTCCTTGGCGAAGGTAATAAGCAAGCCACCGAACAGGCACAGCAGGCCCTGCGTCCGCTGGCTGGCGTCGTGGCTCTGGATGCTCATACCCACCTGCACGATGCCCCAGCCAAGAATGATGATGCCGATGGCCTTGATGATCGAAAAGATGAAGTCGGACAGATTATTAACGATGCTCAGCGGATCGCTGGCGGTAGCGTAGGCAGGTACAACGCAGCACAGAAGCAGCGCACCGGCGCAAACGCTTCTTGCCATGGTTTTAGTTTTCTTCGTTTTCATGTTCGTCCTCCAAAAATGTGAAATCGTCCAGTGTACGGAATGCATAGGGCAGATCCGGCAGAGAATAGTCCGGCACAGGCGGATTGTGGATATAGGGCTCCGCTCCTCCGTCTGTGGTGCGCTGCACATTGTGGTGACGGCGAATGTCATACTTTTTATCCCGCACCGGCTTTTCACCGCGGATAAGCAGCAGGGCGTCATCTGAGGGCAGCATCCGTATCTCGTCCGGCGTCATCAAATCGCGCCCGGTCTGCTGAAAATTCACAGAGCTGGAGCCGCTGCGCCCTTTCGTCTGCCCGCGTGTCCGGGTATGTACCGTTTCTTTTCCCAGAAGCTTGGAAATAAATTCCAGCGATGTCGGCTCATTGCCGCCGCCGAGGAAAAGGAGGGTATCGCAGTTGCCGATGACGCTTTCCCATTCGTCCTTATAGAGTGCCTTGATGCTATGAATGTTCTGCACAATGATGTTGATGCCGATGTTATAGCTGCGGCAGGTGGCCAGCACCTTGGGATAGCTGTCCGGCTGCGCCACATTGGCCCATTCGTCCTGTATGACGCGCACCGGCACCGGCAGCCGCCCGTTGTACCGCTCATCCGACCGCAGGTAGAGCTGCTGGAAGCACTGGGTCAATAGCATACTGACCAAATAGTTCATGCTGCCGTCATTGACAGGAATGATGCAGAAGATGGCTCGCTTTCGCTCACCCAATGAGGCAAAGTCCATCTCATCCGTCTGCATCATGGCCGCATACTGCGGGAAAATAAATGCCGCCAGCCGGACGGAGGCGGTTACAAGAATGGATTTCGCTGTCTTGCCGGCGGCCTGCTTGTAAACCTTATATTCCCGCACTGCTACATGATTCGGCTCCCGCTCCTCCAGCGCTTGGAACAGCAGATCCAGCGGGCTTTGATATTGCTCGTCCTCCTCCATGACACGCGCACATTCCAGCATAAACATCAGCATTTCAAAGTTCTGCTCCTCCTTGGGCGCTTCGCTGAGCAGATACAGCATCAGCGCAGAATCCAGCGCAATTTCTGCTTTTTCCCAAAACGGATCGTTGGACGCCCCCTTAGGCGGGGTGGTATTTTTTACCAGATTGTCCATGAGCTTCAGCACATCCGGCTCGTCCCGGATGTAGGTGAAGGGATTGTATCCATCCGACTGCTGCGGATGAATGAGGTCGAATACCTTAATGTCATATTTTTCCTGCTCCAGCAGGCGGCCGGTGCTGCGAAGCATCTCGCCCTTCGGGTCTATGACCAAATAGGAGCAGTTGGCGCTCATAATACCCGGTTTGCAGAAATACCGCGTTTTGCCGGAGCCGCTGCCGCCCACCACAAGAATGTTCAGATTGCGCTGGTGCCGATACCCGTCCAGCCCGATGGAAATGCGTTTTGTCAGGATGGCATTTTTCCCTTTCGGATCGGCGTACTTCTTATTCAGCGCACGGACGCTGCCCCATTTGGCAGAGCCGTATTCCTCGCCGGGGCGGCGGTTTTCATAGCCGGAATAGTAGAGCGTCACGGCTAGACCGTAGCAGGCCAATGCACCGATGATGCATTGTGGAGTATAGCCCGTCCAATGCAGCAGCGTTGGGTGCTTTAGTACATGGCTGAAGCGAGTCATCAGGTCAAACAGGTTGGTATCCTGTTTATAGGCTGCGGCCGCTGCAATCGCGGCATAGAGAACCGGCAGGCATAGAATCACCCATGCGATTGGTTTAACTTTCTTCATGTCACCACCCTTTCGCACACCACCACATGCCGCTGTCGCCCACCCGAGGCATAGGGGTGGCAGGTCAGCAAAGTCAGCAGGTCGCGGTTTGGCTGAATTTTAATTTTCTCCACCTCCTGGGGCTGGATGATCTGAATGTCCGTTACGGTATAGGTCAGCGTTTCCCATAGATTCGTCAGCTGCACGGTATCGCCCACCTGCAGGCGATCGATGTGGCGGAAGTAATCCGCGCCGCGCCAGCCTCGGTGGCCTGCAATGACGCAGTTGGTGTTATCGCCGCCAATGGGCGCTGACGTGCTGCCCAGCACCGCCGCGCCGAGGGCAAGATGTTCATCCGATGCGCCCAAGTAGACCGGCATGGTCAACTCCATGGCCGAGATCTCCAGCACGCCGATGATCTCACTCTTGATGCCGTAGGCGGATAGGTCAACGACAGGCTCCTCGCAGGCTTCCAAACTGGACAAATCACGCTGTTTCTCTGCATAAAGCTGGCGGTTGTAGTCCTGTAAGGCTACCAGCAGCTCGGGATACGGGTTTAGCTTGCGTTCTTCGAGGAAACTCTGCGCCGCTTCATCCGTATTGGCTTGCAGCCTGTGCCCGGTGAACACCGGCCACAGCAGAGCACATAAGCCAGCCGCAGCCAACAGCGCCGCCAGTAATAGCTCCTTTTTACGCATAGCGCTTCCTCCGTTTCACGATGAAATACCCGCCGCCGACCACTGCCGCTGCGCCGAAGCTGATAGCCAATCCCGTCAGATAGTGCCGCGCCCACGAGGAGGAAGCCGGCGTTGCAGTGATTTCTTCCACCGTTTCCGGCGTGTACGGCACACGGTGTCCCCTTACCAGCAGCCGATGGGTATTGACACCAAACGGCGTACAGGTCACCAGCGTTACCAAGTCTTTTCCGCCCTCGATTTGCAGCAAACCGGTGTCCGTGGGCAGCACAGTAGCGATATTGTCTACCTGATACGCCAATGTATCGCCCAGCACATGGATGTAAAACGTGTCGCCCACTGCAAGCTGGTCGATGTCCGAAAACAACTTGCTGGATGCCATGCCACTGTGGGCAGACAGCACCGCGTGGGTGCTGCTGCCGCCCACCGGCAGGGATGTGCCGACCACATGGCCCACCGCACGCTCCAGCGTGTCCGCGTCCGTGCCGTGCTGCACCGGCAGATATGCACCGATTTTGGGAATGTCCACATAGGCCATGACGCCGCCCACCGTGAGCTGTTGGGCATACGCCAAGGGAGGGGCGGATGCCCCTCCCTCAGTGATAGCTACGCCGGACAGCATGGCGTTATACTGCTGTGCCGCTTCACGCTGGGCGGTCAGCTCTGCATCGTCAGTATTTTCGATAGCTGCAGTGTAGTTAGTTTCCACATTGGAATGACACTCGTTATTGATAATTATGCTGGCCCATGGATAGAACAAAAAAGCTCCTGCAATAAAGAGCAATACACACGCTAGTATTCGTTGCATATGGCGCATTAAACTCCTCCTTCGGCATGCAAGTTCCATGTTTATTCGTTATTGAAGCTTGAAAATAAAGATGCTATACTTAAATTGTCTGGATTAACAGTGCAATGTAATTCGTTAATGCCTTAGGAAAATCTCTCAGAGAAAATACGAATAAATTCGCAAAAATTGGAGGAATATTACACTATGGCAAATGAACGTTGGGAATCACCATTTCCATATACATTAGCATATAATTTGTTCAAGCAACATTTTACGGAACTAAACAGAGTATACTGGGCTTTTGTACCAGCGAAAGACACTATCAAGAAAGCTGCAAAAAACGCCTTACCAAATGACGATGCTGATCCCAAGAGCTTCTTTTTAGTCAAAGATGAAGATGACAAGCGTATTGCCCCAACATACACGGAGTGGAAGACGGCTTTTGGTGACTTTGAGAATTATACGCGGCTGAATATGCTAATGCTATTAAGTTCGTGTTTTGAGACGTATTTGAGGACAGCCCTTGCGCTTTCGTTCGAGTCAAAGCCGGGGGTAATAATTCAGTGTCCAGATGCGGTGGATGGCGCATTCCTTCTAAAAAGTGATATCAATTATGGCAATGCTAATTATGATCAATATAGATTTTCTTCTCAAATTGACGGGATTTGCAAAGGTTCATGGAGTAAACGGATATCAGAATTTCAAAAGTATTTTGGCACTGCGCCTTGTGTTTTGACTGACAATATTAGCGAGCTTGATAAATTCAGGACAAAGAGAAACAGTATCGGTCACTACATCGGCAGGGATAAAGTACGCTACTCGACCCCCATTGATTTGAGTCCGTTAAGTGTATCTCGCCTTTCTCACGACACGCTTTTAAAATATTTCAAACTAATCTACGACGTGGTCTCCGAGGTGGATTCTTATCTACATAAGAACTTTATAGGTTCATACGACATCATTAAATGCTATTTAGGGAAACTTGCTGCAGGTTTTTTTACTGATTTGAAACCTGGAGAAAAAGCCAGAGCGTATAAAAAATTGATTGGAGCAGAAGGCCTTCCCCGAGCAAGTAATGAGTACTATCGAAACATTATTTGCTATTGTGATTTAGACACCCCTCTCGAAGCATGTCGCTATAGTGCAAAAGCTTGCGTTGCGGAAGTTAACCGCCAACTTAAGGATAACCAAATTCAACTAATTCGGGACAACAGGTCGGTGGCTTTTAACAACTATACCTTTAACTTATTTGTCAGAGCGAATCGCTGGAGAGCCAATCCGGACTATTGTCAGCGGTGCAAGTCAAACACCGAGCAAGTGGAGTACCGCTACTCAATGAGGGCCATCCAAGAAATCGTAGCTGCTATTTCTCAAGCTCCAAACTCAGTTATCCAAACTTTAAAGCAACAATTAGATAGACGCCTATATTCTTAGTCACCGCTCGCTCTTGTGCTGCCTACGGCTGCGGATCACAATAAACGCCGCCATGCCCAGCAGGGCCACGCCGCCGATGGTGAACATCCACGTGCCGTAGCCGCCGGTTTTGGGGAGGTCAAAACCGGGGTTGTTGATGACTGTCAGCGGCACGATGGCATTGCCCTCCGTCATGCTGATGTCCTTACCGTTGACGGTACCGGTGGCGGTCAGCAGCTTGGCACCGCACTGCTCACAAGCGCCGTTTTCCTTGGTGGCGATGACGATCTTGACCGCTTCCTTGAGGAGAATATAACCCTTATCCGTGGCAGTCTCGGTCAGGGAATAGGTGTCATCCTCCAACCCCTTCACCACCACATGACCCTGTGCGTTGGGAACGAAGGTGGTAGCGTCCGCTTTCTTAGCGGCGAAGCCCTTGGCGTAATACACGCCGTCCTTCTGCTCAGCAATCACATACACATCGTCGGTATCGTTGTGCAGCAGGAACTTCACGTTCTGCACCTTGCCGCCGTTGTCGCTGAACTGCTTGAGAACGTCGATGCCGTAGGTGTAGACATGGCAGCAGTCCTCCAGCGTGTCAAAATAAGTGGTGTTGGTGCGCTTCCAAGTCAGCACGACATCGTTGGGGTTGTCCTTGTCGCCCATCTGGGCGTCGGCGGTCAGTGTGGCGGCGTAGGTGATGCGCATGGTGCAGTCGGAATAGCCCCGCTTCACGCTGTCGGTGTAAACGCTCTCAGACTTGTTGATCTCGCTCAGACCCGCCTCGGTCATGCGGATGGTCATGGTGTTGGCGGTATCATCGTAGGTCACGGTGAATTTGCCGGAATCCTCCGCCCAAGTGGTAATCTTATCGGTGCAGCCAGCGTCCTTGAAGAACTCGATGACTACATCCTGCTTATTGTAACGGATGCCCTTGGACATGGTATCGACGTAAGTATACTCACTCAGGCTGGTCGCCTTGGAGGTAATAGTGGGCAGGGTGCTGATGATCTGATAGTCGACCACATCACCCACTGAGGCGGTGGCGGTGTGGGCGTAACCGTCCCCAATGTCTGTCAGGCTGCCGCTGTTCTTGCCGGTAGAGTTCTTAGCTTCCCGCACGGTCTTGTCCAGTGTAGGGTTGCCGGTCTGGTTCTTGGGATAGACAGTCACATCATAGTTCCAGCCTGCGCCGTCCACGGTGGTCATGGGCAAGGACACGAAGAAAGGGTTGCAGGTAGAGGTGACATTCTCCGGCACTCCGGTTTCGACAACGAGGTACAGACCCTGCCCAAGGTTTTCCGCAGAGGTGTGACCGGCAGCGTCCGTCTCGGTCATGGCCGTGCCGTTCTTGACCGCAGCTTCCAGCGCATTTTTCACCGTGGTGGCATTGGCAGCCAGCGCAGCGGCCAGCTTGCCATTCAGCACATCGCTGGTGTAGTAGTTTTTTCCGTTTTCGCTCTTGTGGGCATCCGCGGCGGTCACGCCGATGGCGGGCAGCACCGCGTCCGCGCCGTCAAAGCCGTACAGCACACCTACCCGGCGCCGACCATTCACCAGCTCATTGTTCATGGCGATGTCCGCCACTCTCAAATAGGTGAATTCCACGCCCTGCACGGCATATTTTGCCAGCTTGTCGATGACGGCGTCGTCATGCAGGTCGGTGCTGACATAGGATTCTGCGTCCCACGCGCCGTCCGCGCTGGCCGTGGTGATATCGTACTTGTAGATGTTCAGGGACGCTCTCTTGCCGGTGTTGATGGTAGGCTCTGCGGCAAATGCCGTGGTCATGAGGCCGATGGCCATAAGTGCCGCCAGCAGCAGCGATACTATGCGATGGTTCTTTTTCATGTTCAGTTGTTCTCCTTCCTGATATTAGATTTTTTGCAAAAATAAACACCCATGCAGAGCATGAGTGCCGCAAGCAGGAAATATGTTGTGAATCCCGTGCCGCCTGTGAATGGCAGCTCAAATCCTGCATTGTTGCAGAGGGTGATGGTGATGTCCGCTGCATCCGCCGTCAGCGTGCCCACCTCCACCGGCTCAGGCAGCAGGGTATATCCGACAGGCGCTTTCGCCTCGGTAATGCGATACTGTACGCCGGTCTTGAGATTTTCCCACTGGGCAAGTCCATCTGCACCGGTGGTGACACTGCCGACTTCCGTCCATGACTGTCCGTCCGCAGAGGTTTCCAGCAGAAATTCCACCCCGGCGAGAGCCTCGCCTGCGGCATCTACCTTGCGAACAGAAATGCTGCCCACCTTGTTGGCTTTGAAATGGATATACGCCCACACGGGGTCGGGCAGGGTGGTCAGCGCGGCACACGACTGGAAGTCGCTGCCGTTGCTTGGCTCCAGCAGCACGGCCTCTGTGCCGTCCACATCCAGGGAATAGCCTTTTTCGCTGCTGACATAGCCGTCCAGCTTTTCGGCGGCCTCCTTGGTGGCGGTCACTGTCAATGTGTTGCCTTCCTGGCGGATGGTCACGCCGCCGATGTTGCAGCCAAAGGAATACTGCGACAGCACGCCGTTGGTGTCGGTGACCGTTCCTGTGTACCGGCTGCCGTCCCAGTCCAGCTCGATGGCATTGCTTTCGCTCAACTGGTTTCGGTACCGCACCGCAAAGCTGGGGAGCTTACCGTGCTGCATCATGCGGTCAATGATGGTGTCATAGGCTTTTCCTACGCCCGCGTCCACATAGCGGAACATCCAATGGCAGGTGGTGTCGTGCAGCGTGTAGGGGTAGGTGGGGCTGCGGTAGCCGCAGACAAATTCCCAGATAATGGCTTGGGTCGCCAACTGCGCATAATCGGGATTCATATCAAATGTATAGCTGCCGCCGTGGCCGTAGGCCAGTGCCAAGGTCACCGCATAACGCTGATTCCAGCTCAGAGCGCTCCAGGACACGGATGAGTAGCCCAAGGCAGACCCCGCGGAGGCTGCGGCAGGCTCCATGCAGTAGGCAGGCACCGTCTTGCCGGTATCACTCCTTGTAAAGTATTTCAGCTTCGTGCTGATGAATGGACCCCACTGGGGCACATTGGATTTATCCTCATAGTAGCGATAATTGCTGCCGCCCGAGATGGTGCCGGAGATGGTTTCAGCGTGAGCTGTCACAGCGGACAGCCCCATGAGTGCCGCCAGCAGGCACACCAGCGTCAGCAGCTTGGGAATGGTTTTCTTCATAATGTCCTTTCTCCCAACGCAAAAGGCCGGCAGCTTACGCTGTCGGCCTTCTGTTGGGTATTCGATTTTATCCGTACAGCACCACCACGATGTACTCGCCCGATGCTGCGCTATAGCGCACGGTGCAGTTGAACCGTGCATAGGCTCTGACGGCATCCGCACCGTCCATGGCTGCCAAATTCTGGAAGGCGGCGTCCACATTGCCCCGCACCGCGCGGTTTAGTGCCTCCCGTCCGCCGTTGGCCGCCAGCCACGCCACGCTGTCTGCCGTGCCGGGGAAGTAGCTGGCATTCTCCGCAGTCAGGTCGGTGTCGATGGTCACGCCGTACTGCGCCTTCGCATACTCGTTGCCCACCCGCACGGCCTCCGCGATGGAGTAGATGTTCCCGCTGGCCACAGACGGCGCAGGGTCAGGCTCGGGTGTCGGCGTAGGAGCAGGTTCGGGGGTGGGAGCCGACGGGGGAGTTGCTGTAGGTTCTTGCTTGGATGTTGCCGGTGGCTCAGGTACAGCAGGCTGCACCGTTTTGCCGGATGTGGGCTGCTTTTTTGCTGCCTTATCAGCAGAAGCATCCTCTTGCGGTGTGGACTTTGATGACTCCACACCGGCATCTGTTTCGGTAGCCTTACCCTCTGCCGGCAGCAACGGCGTATCCGCCGCTTCTGCCGCATTGTCGGTTCCCCGAACTTGAGGTAATTCTGCCGGCGCAGAGTCAGGTGTCTGTGTTTTGCTTTGCACTTGTGCTGCACAGCCCACCAAGAATATCGCGCATAGCGTCAATGTCACACAGAAAGCGGTTCGTTTCATAGCAGCATCATCCCTTCGTACTAAGATGATACCATTATGCGGATACAAGGGTTTGCTGTCAAATTTTTGCTTATCTCTGTTCGTGCTCCTGGTCGGCAATGGTTTTGGCCTGCCGTACCATCTGTTCGGACACTTTCTTCAGCTCCTGCATCTTTGCTCGGACGGATGGCTTTTTCTCAGATGCCATCTCGGTAGAGATTCTGGCACCATTCCCGCGCTCCTTGGAGCTGTTCTCGGACGGAGCGCGGGCGCTCGCTTTTTTTGCGGCGTCCTCCCGTACCGGCGCGGGATAGCCCATCCGTTCAAAGATACAGTTGATCTGCTTGGCATCCTTGGCCTTGGCCATGATCTCCACTGTGCCGGTTTTCTCCACCTTGTTGATAACGGGATAGAACAGCACCCCGTAGCGCTTGCTCTCCATCTGAAAGCCTTTCAGATCCTCCTGCTTGACGGAGAAAATAGTCAACTCCTCGCCGTCCTGGATCAGCCGCTTCAGCCCCGTCTTGCCGGACAGCTTTGGGTTGTCCTTGGCAATGGCAATCAGCAGAGCTGCCAAATTTTTCGCGCCCAAGCCCGCCAGTTTAACGGCACTCTCCGTAATTTGGATACCCTCTTTTACCACCAATTCGGCAGTTTCACCGCTGGTATTCATGGCGTTTTTCCTCCTTTTTGACTTGCTTTTGCCGCATGGCTTCCGCCTGCTCTACTTGTTGGGATATATGCGGTACATCCGCCAATATCCCGTGGCACAGGGTCAATTCCCTGCGTTTCTCCCGCAGGGAGGCAGTCTGCCGGTCAATCTCAGCGCTGCACCGCGCTTTGCCTTCCTCATCCGCTGCTCGCCTTCTTTCCTGATAGAGTGGTTTTCTCTGCTGCTCACCGTTGTATGTCTCCCGCTCAAGGGCGGCGATCCGCTGCTCCAAATCCTCCGCCGTGGTCAGGCCGTTCGCCCACAGATACCGAAACTGCCGGTCATAGCGTTCCAGTCGGACGACCTCCTGCCGCACGGAAAAAGGGACACGCCGGAAGCGGGTCTTTTTTCGTGTCCCTCGCAGCAGATACAGATACCGAAGATAAAGAGTCTGAAAGCCTGTGATCTTTCGTTTCGGCACGGTTGGGTGCTTGCCCTTGATTCGGTAACGCCTGCCTTTACACTTTGTGACAGGGGCAGGCGGTACCGCGCCTTCACGCCGGGCGGCTAGTCGGGTGCGGATGTCCTGCTCCGTATACCCGTCACCAAGGCTATCCAGCCGGATCGCTCGTTTGCCGCCCGGCGGCAGCACGGTCACATATTTGCGGTTTGGCTGGTTCTGCACCACATAACCAAGCCGCCGCAGGAGCATCAGAAATGAGTCAAAGGTGTAGGCGTTCTCGATCACGCGGTCAATATCAGCGCGGATGATGCTGCGGATGGTGGGCTTACCCGTGTTTTCCGCTTTCCATTCGGCATAGTGCTTTCCTTTGCCCTGCGGCGCGATGACGGATAGCCCATTCTCTCGGCACAGCGCATCGGATGCGCCTCGCACATCAAAATAGTAGCTGCCGGGGCTGCTGTGATATTTTCTGCCGTCCACAAAGGATACGGAATTCACTACAATGTGATTGTGCAGATGGGCTTTGTCCAAGTGTGTTCCGATGACCGCCTCATACTGACCGCCAAAGAGCTTTTCGGCAAAAGCCATGCCGATACGGTGCGCCTGCTCCGGCGTCACCTCTCCGGGTGCAAAGGACTGGATGAAGTGATACCCTACCACACCGCCCGCTTTTCCGAAGCAACGCTTTGTCTCCTGCATCTCGGCATAAGCTGTTTCACAGCTCTCACAATTAATGGCAGACGCAAAGAAAAGCTGCTTTGTTTTCTCTGAATTTACGGCGTAAGTAATGCCAGCGTCCAGCGTGGTCTTTTCGCCGTTGATGGCGTAATTCACGCGCTTATCCAGCCGGTCGCGGATGGCGATGATCTTAACAATGGCCATATCAAAGGCGTTTCATCGTCCGCCAAAGCAGGCCCTGCATTGCCTTAATGCGGTCGATGTCCTCCATGCGGACAAATCCGCGGGCATTGGCCACCTTGGCGATCTGATTGATATTGACCGCCATGCCGGAAAGCTGGCGTAGCAGCTCCGGCAGTTCGTCGGGCGGACGGGGGCGCAGCTCCGCCCCTACAATCAGCCTGCGGAGTACCGGCTCCATTTTTAGGCCGGTATCTGCGGAGAGCTGCTTCAAGTGTTCGTATTCTGCGCTGTCCAGCCGCAGGGAAATTCGCTTTGCAATTTCTCTCATGAGTTTCCTCCTCGTTTTTAATGGGGGGTCTTAGGGGGCTTGCCCCTTAACAAGCGCATTTTGCTGTCAAAATGCTATGCTTGCCGGGACAGCGGCGCTATGCACCGCGTCCCGCGTTACTGCGCCGAAAAAAGAAATCAGCGGACTGCGCCGTGCCGGGCGCAGTGCCGATACTGCAGCAGGTCATTGTAGTCTTTGCCCCGCAATGGCGGCTTGTCGATGACCTCATATCCTGCCAGCAGCTCCTGCAGTGCCGCTGCCGCCACCCGTCCCGGTTCATCATTGTCCAGGCACAGCACGATGCGGGATATATGGGGTGCAGCTTTCAAATACTGCGTAAGTGCCGGCGGCAATCGCTGCAGTCCCTTACCGGAAATGCCGCCCAGCGCCAGTGTATTTGCCTTGCGCCAGTCCGAGCCCTGTTGCTTCAGCAATGTCAGATAGGATAGTGCATCAATGGCTCCTTCAAAAACGCACAGGGTCGATCCGTTGCTCGGTGCCAAGGGTACAGCAAAGGTAAATCGCTTGTCGCTGCCTGCTGCTTCACCGACAAACCGCTTTTCCCGCTGCGTTCCCCGCAGCATGGCATAGGCAGGCTTACCCTCTGCAAAGCCAACAAATATGCAGTTATGGCGGACAGCATCCTCATAGAGCTGCCCGTGCTTGATGCAGTGGTTGATGATCTCGGCGTCAATGCCGCGGCTGCGTAAATATGCAAAAACACGCCGATTATCGGTGTGTTTGGGCGGCAGCATAAATTCAGTTTTCGGATACAGTACGGCTGGCTTTGACGGAGGCGGTATGCAGGGCGATTCTCCGAGGATGCGCTGCACAGCCTCCGGAAGCCATAAGCCCTCTACCGCGGTCAGATAGTCCAGAGCATTTCTTCCACCGATCCCACGCGACCACCAAAACCATTTCCCGTTGGAAATTTTCAAAGAGTCATGGGTGCGGGTGACGTAGGTGCTGCCACTGATATGCACCAGCTCCTGCGGCTCGAAGCAACGCAGGTAGGTCAGCAGATCCACCTCCCGTGCAGCAGTAAGCTGCTCCTTGGATACATAGGGCATGGTTGTTCACCTCCATGTAAGAGAAAAGCCGCCTGCATTTCTACAAACGGCTCTTGATAATATAATTGGCCTCATTGGTTGCTCTTTTTCAGCAATTTTTGCTCGGCACTTTCCAATGCGGCAATATAGTCCTTTTCCCCTCTGGACAATTCGGCGGACTGAAGTTCCTTATATTTTCGATATTCTTCCTTAGCTTTCTTCTCTGCCGTGGCCGCGCTGATTTTTCCTGCATGAGTCAGGATCTCGTGCTTGGAGAGCTTGAGAAAGCCGTCCAGTGTGTCGATCCAGTCAGACATATACATGGGTATGCGGCGTCGTGCCTGCATCTCTGCAAGATCAAGGTAAGCCGATACAATGTCATTGAGTGCCAGCAGCTCGTCTTCCGTACAATAGTTTTTAGCAATGAGGGCATCGCTCTGTGTCGGATGATTTCCGGAAAATGAGTGCAGCCCCATATTGGGTTTACTACTATCCACACTGTAAAAAATCTTTTCTGCGGCTGTCTGACCATGAGCAGCCCAGTGCATTTTATTCTGGACGGTCTTGAAGAAAAGGACGGAGGATTCTGTCCTCGGGTCATAATCCACACTGGTGGCATAAATGTCCAGCACTTTGCGCCAGAACACCTTTTCAGAGGATCGGATATCGCGGATACGATCCATCAGTTCATCAAAATAGTTGCCGCCGCCAGCTTGCTTCAGCAGCTCATCGTTCATGGCAAAGCCCTTAATGAGGTATTCTTTAAGTATGGAGTTGGCCCAAATACGGAATTGAGTGCCACGGAGCGATTTCACACGATAGCCCACGGAGATGATAACATCTAAGCTGTAGTACGCAACTGGCTTATCTGAATTTGCAATGTGAATATTTTTCACATTGCTTTTTTCATCCACCTCACCCTCGGCAAATACATTTTTGATATGTTTCGTAATGCCGCTGCGCTCTCGTTGGAACAGCTCCGCCATCTGTGCCTGTGTCAGCCAAACGGTTTCGTTTTCCATACGAACATCGATTTTTGTCAGGCCATCCTCCGTCTGATACATAATGATCTCCGTCTGTTCAGGGTGGATGTCGTTTCCGCTGGTCAACCAATTACTCATGTGCCGATTCCTCCCATTCGTTGCCGCAAATGTTTCCTGCGCGTACAGCAGTGTCTGCTTTAGACCGAGTACATCTATTTTCATTATATCACCTCACCTCTTACGGTGCAATGAAAATCCCTCATCTCTCCAGTTGTGCCCGCTTATCCGCCCCCTCTCGCTCCGGTCTGCGTTCCGGCTCGGCCAGTTTCGCCATGGCGGCATCGACCACGCAGGAATGGCTGTCCACCGCATAGACTCCCACATGGCCGCCCATTTGCTCTTGCAGCGCCGTGAACCGGCCTGCCGCCTGCTGTGCCGGGAGTCCAAACCGCTCGTCCCCAATGCGCTGCGCCATCCTTTCGTACAGCTTGATTTTCAATTCTTCTTTTGTCATATTCACCTGTTTGTTCACCTCACCCTTCCCGTCCGCATTCGATGGGCATAGTTCTGCACGCTATACCGGCGCATATGGTCATTTTCCGTGGGCACGGCGCTGTCCAGATCGATGCCCTCCAACCGAACATCCCCCGGTTCCAGCACCTCCTCTACCGGGATCACGCGGATTCTCGCCCGACAGTGCAGCGTATCGCCGAACACGCCGCCTACACTGTGAAAGCCTCTGTCACCGCACACCCACAGCACCTTTGACCCTGCAGGCACATCCCCGAAGGGCTGCTTGAGTATCACCACAGAGCACGGCTCTGCGCCGGCCACTCTATAGTACCCGGCGCTTTCCGCCCGCTCGTATGCGCGGATCAGCTTATCAAATTTTCGCTGCGGCTCCATATAAAACCAGCTCTCCTGATACCCCATATCGACCTACCTTTCCAAATCCGTTGTTTTTCTTGCCGGCGGCTGCTCACAAGCCTCCGGTGCTTCTGCATCCGCCACGATCTCCGGCTCACGCTTGTCGATGTTCAGCAATGCGTTTAGCTCCTCCAATCGCAGCAGCTTTGCCTTCAATTCTTCCTCTCGGGGGAAGGGCTTCAGCACCTCCGCTTTTGCCGTTTCCAGTTGGGCGTGCAGCTCGCTCAGCTTTTCTCGGCAAGCCTGCTCCTTTACCGGCAGACTTTCCAGCAGATTGTCCATGCGTTGGATATTGCCGAATACATCCGTGCCCAGCGTCACCACATGGCGCAGCTGTCCGATCATGGCCAGCCGGTACTCCTGTGAAAAGCTGTCAAAGGACAGCTCCAGCGTCAGGCCGCGGTAAAGGCCGATCTGCATCGGCTCCGGCGTCAGCATATTCTGGCAGAGTGTCAGCAGCTCCGTGCCTGCTGCCTTTTTCTCGGCATAGACCTTACCCGCCAGCGTCATGGGAGAAAAACCGTCCGCATTGGGCGCAGTATGCTCCCTGACCGTGGTAATATCTGCGCCGTATCCGGCAAGCCTTTCCTGTGTTTCCGTGATGGACTTGGGAAAGGTTTTGCTGATGGCGTCCTCCAGCGCATACCGCTGGCTGAGATGATTGCCTTTCAGCAGTTTCAGCTTAGATACCTCAATGTCCAGATCCATCTTTTCCTTGATGAGCGGATTACCACTGGCCAGTGCTTTGATCTCCGCATAGGAGAGTGCCTGCTCATCCACATCCTCGGCGGAACGCACTGGGCTCTTGCTGGTCATGATCTGCGCGATGAATTTCTGTTTTCGCTCTACCAACTGATAGAGATAGGCGTCAAACGTACCCTCGGTGACGTAGCTGTAAATGTCCACCTCAGCATTTTCGTTGCCCTGCCGGATGATGCGTCCCTCCCGCTGTTGGAGATCTGCGGGACGCCACGGGCAGTCCAAATGGTGCAATGCCACCAGCTTCTGCTGGCAGTTGGTACCGGCGCCCATGCGCTGTGTGCTGCCCAGCAGCACACGCACCTGACCGGCGCGCACCTTGGCGAACAGGTCTTTTTTCTGCGTCTCCGTCTTGGCGTCGTGGATATAGGCGATCTCATTTTCCGGCACGCCCATCGCTACCAGCTTACTGCGGATGTCGTCATAGACGCTGAAAACACCGTCGCCCTTGGGCGTGGACAGGTCACAGAAGATCATCTGCGTGGAGTGCTTTTCCGCCGTGCGCCGCCAGATGTCAAATACTGTCTCCGCGCACTTAACCGCCTTGCTCTCCGGGTCGGCGGGCAGCATGGGGTTGATGAGCCGCTGGTCTAATGCCAGCTTCCGGCCATCGTTGGTGATCAGCAGCATGTTGTCCACGCTGCTGTCCACCTGCTTGTTGCGTACCTGCTCGGCCCGCTCCGCCAGCGACGCTACCATTTGCTTCTGATACTCGGACGGCTTCAGGGCGATGTTGTGGTAGTGTGCCTCCGGCACGGGCAGGTTCAGCATATCCGCCGTTTGGATGTCCGCCACATTTTTGAATACGGAGATCAGCTCCGGCAGGTTGTTGAACTTGGAAAAGCAAGTCTTGGCGCGGTAACCTGTCCCCTCGGGAACGAATTTGTCAAGATGATTTCTTTAATTTTTCTAAACTTAACAAACCGGCTGAAAAGAAATCTTCCTGAACCTCGTGTCTGCATATATCCCTAAATACCTTTTCTATCGGCTTTTTGGCGGTTTCCGACTGCTTTACGCACACAATAAAAGTGGTCTTTCCAATTTGCACCGAATAACTTGAATTTTTGTTTTCCATATCGTTTCACTTCCTTTCCTTTCAAAAAATATGGGACACTCGTTTGTCAAGTGTCCCGATTACTGCCCGAAAATACATTCCCAACAGTCCAAGAAGTCATTAAGTCGGGAGTGTAGTCGAAGTGATTATCTTTCCATATCACGCTTATTTCTTCGTGCTTTGATACGCTCTTGTCTTTCTTTTTCCCTTGCTTCTTTTTCGGCTCGTTCCTGTGCTTCCTTAAAAGAAAAAAGTTGCTTCACTTTTTCGGTAAAAAGTTTAGCAACTTCAGGGAAATGCTCCAATGCTTGAAGAAAAGGTCTGCACTTTTCTTTCAGCTCGTTGTATTTAGTTTTCATTCTTTCAAGTGCGTTTGCACAGTCAAAATATTTCTGTCGGTAATAATTGGCACTCTGTTTTAATTCATTGATTTCCGCACGACTTGTAATGCCCTCTTTGGCAAGGGCGGTCAGTTGGGAATAATCCTCTTTGGAGATTGCCATTTTACCCGTGATTGTTTTCTGCCCCATACTGTCAATCTCGTTATAGGTTTTGGAAACATTATGGGCAGGTTCATATTTTATTTGTTCACGCTGAATATGCTTCTGTAACTGCTCCAAGCGTTCTTTGTCCTGCTTGATTTGATATTGCAGGGAAGTCAAATGCTCTGCGGTACTTCCGTATTCGCCACGCTGAAAGCCCTTAAATCCCTGCTCGGTCATATAATTGAACAACTCATCTTGCAGTATGCTGTATGAGGCTCGGAACATCGGCTTTCCGTTCTTTCGCAGTAGCGGATTACCTTTTTCATCGGTCAGCGGAATATCCGATTTCCACTTCTTTGAATGGCTTATCTGATTGACTACTTCCTTAACCGTTCCTCGCAGTTTTTCATCTTTGCAACGCTTACTCCACAAGATTTCTTTTTCGACCACAGGCAACACCATAGCGTGCAGATGATAGTGGTAAACCTCTTTTCCGAGTTCCTCCGTAGCCGCTACATTGATTTCATCAGCGTGCATTACTGCTGATATGACATTATCCGCACCGAATTTTTCCTCGATGAAATGATAGGCTTCTTCATAAAACTGCTTTGCATACTCATAACCGCCGTTACGCTCGAAGTACATCGTATTCACATCAATCACAATCTCGTTAAAGAGTGTTGCGTCTTTTCTCAACCCACGAAGCGACACCAGACCGTCAGTTTCCATTTGCTTTAGCTGTTCCATATAGGTCGGGGCAAAAGGCTTTTTGAAATGCACATTAAAGGGTATGCGTTCTTCAATGACATTCATATTTTCATAGGTTTCGTTTTTGCGTTCATTGTGCCTTTCCGCTTTGCTCACATCGGAAGAAGTGTACTTTTTAACTCTTGCACAACTCATATCCGCTTTGTTGTTTTTCGCCATTTTCGTTCTCCTTTCTCGTCGGGGCGAAGCCGTTACACAACATTCTTTGAATGTGTGTAACCCACTATGACACTTTCAGACTTCGTCTGCAAAGATGTCGTGGGCAAGGGTGTTCCCCCTTGACCTCCTTTTGATACCTCCATCATAAAAACAGACTGTCCTCCCATCAGACAGCCTGCATTTATTCTCTCGGTATATCGCCCATCGGCAAAGACCAGTACCACAGAAAGCCTCGTTTTCGGGAGATAACTCCTGCTTTCTTCTTTGCCTTTTTAATGGTCGATTTCTTGAACCCTGCGGCTTCAAGTCTTTCTTCGCAATCCGAAGAAAGCATTTCTCCGTCTTTCAGCATTTCCAAAAGAAATTCTTTCGCCTTGATTTCCTTATCGTTCGGTCTGCCCATTTTGGGTGCGAGGGATTGGAACGCTTCTTCTGCTGTCATTTCCATTTCAGAGATAAAGTCCACTCCTTTTGCTGCTACCTCAAAAAGAATTGCCGAACCTGTCGGGGCGAGGTTTGATTTCACCTGCACCATATATCTTTCCGCAGGTGCTTCCTTGTTCGGTGTGCGTGTGATTGCAAGAATACTTCTTGCAGCACCCGCAATATCAATCGAACCGTTGGTGCGGTAGAGTGGACTTGTTTCTTTCATCTTGTTCATGTGGGCGATAATCACAATGGCACAACCCGTATCTTTCGCAACCGCTATCAGATGGTTAAACTCGGCTCTTGTTTCGTTGGCATTGTTCATAGAGCAGTTCTCTCCGATATAGGAACTCAACGGGTCAAGGATTAGAAGTTTTGCATTGTACCTTTCAATCGCTTCACGAATACGGTTATCCCCAAAAGATAAAGTCTTTTCATCTTCCTTGATGAAGATTAGATTATCTCCGTTCCCATTGGCAGAATTGAAACGGGGTACTACTGTATCGTCTGCGTCATCTTCCGTTGTCTGATAGATGATAGTCATAGGCTCGTTTTCTTCTGTTTCGGTAAAGGGGAGAGGTTCGCCCTTTGAGAGCAGGGCGGCAATGGAAAGCATTAACTTGCTTTTTCCATCGCCGGGATCGCCCTGCAACAGCGTAACCTTGCCGAACGGAATATACGGATACCACAGCCATTTTACTTCTTTCGGTTCGATTTCGCTTGCCTTTATGATTTCAAGAGGTACGCTGAAATTCATTTCATTTTCATTCTGTTTCATCATTTCTTGTTCTCCTTTTCGTCTGAAAATATAAAAACCACAGATTGATACTGCAACCTTGTTTGTGTTACTTTTCGGGACGTAAATCAAGGAAAATCCTCGTTCTAAGCTTTTCAAAAAAGAACACAAGGTCTTTGTATTAACCTGTGGTTATGTATGAAATTGTAGGTTTTAGGGCAACAAAAAACACCGTATTTCTACGATGTTTTTTGTTCTAATATTTGTTTAAGTTACAGATAAATTCAAATCTATCTTTTTCTCCATAATGAAATTTGTTAATGATATTCCTTTTCTCACCACTTTCTGTTTTTTTATAACCTTGTATTCAGTCATAGAAAATCCCCCTTTCTGAATAGTGGCAGAGGGTGGCAGCTTTTTAAACTGTCACCCTCTTGATTGCCGAACAGCAAAGACGGGCGGGGCTAACGACGACGGGCGTAACCCATTCATCTTGACCGTTGACTGGCTCGGCTGGTTTTGCTATTTATGATTACTCTGTTAATCGGCAGAGTAGTATCCATTGATAGCACTTAGGTCAAGCACCCCATTATTTATCAGTTCTTGAATAATGATAGACAAATCGTTTTTCACATTTTCGCTCTCGGATTTTTTTCCAGCGTTTTCAACATATACTGTACTATCTCCCAACTTAAAAGTTGCATAGTAAATTACGTTTTGTTCTCCGACGCTGTTAGGGTCTGTTTCAAAGTATCCAGCAATTACGCTTGTTTCATTGACTGTGGAAGTTTCTTCAATTCCAATAATATCTGTATCAAGTAGTTTTGTATCCGTTGTGGAGATTACCATTTTGGTATTTCCAATATTTCCCTCAAAGCCGATCAATTCCTTATTGCCGAACACCGCATGAGCTGTAGCGGGCAAGTTTGGAAACAGAATTGCAATTTCTTCTTCTGTGAGTTGCCTTGTAGTCACATTAACCCCAATGTCAATGCTTGAAGCAGCTATTTTGGATTTGTGATAAACAATTTTAGTTCCGTTCTCCAAAGTAGCAATATCCGTTTTGCTCCCGAACAATCCAGTTTGAAATACACCTACACCCAAAACAGCAACTACCGCAAAGCAAGCAGCCATAGCCACCCATTTCAACCAAACAGGCTTACGTGCTTTCTTTACTGCGGTATAGTCCGCAGCTTTTTCAATATATTCGGTGCTGATATTGGTAATTGCGTCGGAAATCGTCTTTTTTTTCATAGTTCGTAACCCTCTTTCTGCAAATATATTTTCAGTTTATTCCGTATGCGTGAAAGCCGAACAGATACATTGCTATTGCTGATATGAAACCTCTCTGCAAGGTCTGAAATACTGTCCGAATACCAATAGCGACGCACAAACAGCATTTGGCTATCTTCGTCCAATGTGGCAAGGAAACAGTCAATCTGCTTTGACAATTCATCTGCGGCGATTTCCTGCTCCACAGTACTTGATGCTGCAAGGCAGTTTTCCAATTCCTCCAATGCAACATCATAATAGCTGTTGCGTTTCTCGGAAGTGTTTGCGTGGTATTTGGCAATAGCAGTATTTCGGACAATGCGGAAAATGTATGTTCGCAACGGATCGGGATTTTGCGGTGGTATGGTATTCCATGCTGCAAGGTATGTATCGTTGACACATTCTTCTGCGTCAAGGTCGTTCTTCAAAATGTTCCTTGCAATCCGATTGCAAACTGTTCCATATTTTGCCGATAGCTCCACGATTGCCTGTTCTACGCGCGCAAAGAACAATTCAATGATTTTGCTATCCTCTAACAAGGTATCGCCTCCTTTCACTTATGTACTATGGATTTGACCGAAAATCTTACAGGGAAAATGATAATTTTTCCAAAAATTTTCTGATAAGCTAAGCGGCGACTTGGCGATTATCCCGCCAGTTCGCCGCTGCTCAAATTCTTGCTTATAGTATAGCATACGGTTGTGTTTTTTTCAATTTGCCCACTTCGACTATACTCCCGACTTAATAACTTCTTGAACACTTACCGAAAAAGAAGAACTGCCATCACTCGACAGCAGTTCTCTTTCGTGTAGTATTCCGTTATGAATACAAAATATCGTGTAATATGATTTCATCAACACAGGAACGAATGTTATTCATCAATCCTATCCATCTCATCATATCCACAGCCTTTAATTGCTCGGTAACACCTTGCTTTCGTGCCATTTCCTTTATGAGATATTCAGCCATATTACAAGCCGAAGTGTCAATCTCGGCAAGGTGTTCATATAATTTTCCGCTTGTCAGCAGATTGTAATATAAAATCTTCTTGTGTTCTTTCAAATATCGCTCTCGCATTCTCCCATACTTTGAAAGCATAGGTTTTTCCTCTACTGTCAGGCAGGGGTAGTAATAATCTCCGATAAGTTCATATCGGATACCCGTTCTTTCGTCTGTGATAAATCTTTGCATTGCAACTTCTCCTTTTCTCTTTTATGGTGGTAAAACTCCAAAGATTTTTTGTTGTGACTTTCCTTTTGACATTCTTCGGAGCAGTATTTCTGCTGGCTGTGTGTAGGCCAATAGGAATTGCCACACACAGCACATTCACGCTGTCGGTAATAATGATTTCCTCTTTCTGCTTCTCGGTCGGCTTTCTTTTCGTCTTGCCTTGCTTGATAGCAGCACTCTTTTGAACAGAACACCTGTCGGTTGCTTGTCGGTACAAACTCCTTATTGCAATGAGGACAAACCTTTGTCTTGACGATTTCACCGCCGTTTTCAGCGATTTTCTGTGCCTTTCGCTTTTCTCGGTAGGCTTTTTCACGCTTACGCTGTCTTGCCAAGCGTTGCTGTTCCTCCTGCTCTTTCTGTACTTCTATCTCGGCAAGTTCTTCTTCGGTATAGGCAATATCCACTTGACCGACATAGTTAAAATAAATATCGACCTTTTGTGTTCGTGCTTTTCCCACACCCTCTGCTTCATAGACCACAATTTTATCGACAAGTTCATTGAACATTGTATCGGAGATTTCCGTAGGATTTTTGCATTTGCGTATCAGCGAAATGAAATGCTTAATATCAACGGAACTTACTTTTTCTTCGGCAAGTTCTGTTTTCATCGTTTCCATTTTCGTTTCCAACTCTGCCTGCTCGTCATCGTACTGCTTCATCAGTTGCTTGTACTGTCTTTCGGGAAGTAATCCCGACATAAGATTTTCATACAAGCCTCGAATAAGGGTGGAAAGTTCATCATAGCGTTTCTGACAGCGTTGCAGTTCCGATTGATTGTGTTTCGGCTTTTCTTCCTGCTTTTCATTCCAAAGGGATTGCAGTTCCAAAGCAAAGGCTTGTTCATCATTCAGAACAAATCTCGAAAAGCGTTTGACAGACGATAATATCAAGGCTTCAACATTATCGGCACTAATCGAATGACCTGTGCAACCGTTCACTCGGCTTGCATACCCACCGCAACGGTAAGAGTACTGCACAGAACCGTCCTTTTTGCTGTAATGTGTCTGCAAGGTCATTCTTCTGCCACAATCGGCACAATACAAATATCCGCTTAAACGGTTGCTGTGCGTTCCCCAAGCCGAAGCACGATTTACTCTGTTCCTGCGTTTCTGAACGCTGTCCCAAAGTTCCTGCGATATGATAGGCTCGTGTGTATTCGGGAATACATACTGTTCTTCTTTGTCTGTATTTTTTCTCTTGTGTAATTTGAAATTTGTGCTTACCGACTTTCGCAAAACGGTGTGTCCGAGATATTCCTGTCGGTCTAAAATATTCCTTATCGTTGACATTGCCCAAAGATAAGGGTCTGTAAACTTATTTCCGTTATACTGTTCGGGGTGGTATTCCTTTGCGTATGCCGCAGGGGTTAAAATCTTTTCTTCGGTCAGTATTTCTGCGATTGCCCTTGTGCTTTTGCCCTCGTTGGCAAGAGCAAAGATATGCTTTACCACTTCCGAAGCCACAGGGTCAACCACAAGCGTTTGTTTATCGCTCGGCAGACGGTTATACCCATAAGGGATTGAACCGCTACAACGCTTTCCGTCTTTCATACGGGCATCGAATATAGCCTTGATTTTATTGCTTGTGTCTTTGGCATACCATTCATTCATAATATTCAAAAACGGAGCAAAATCATTATCCGAAGCGTTGTTACTGTCAATGCTGTTGTTGATTGCAAGGAAACGGACATTTTTCTGCGGAAACAGAACTTCCGTATAAAACCCGACTTGCAGATAATTTCGCCCTAATCGGCTCATATCCTTAACAATCAAGGTTTCTACATTTCCTGCTTCAACTTCTTTTATCAGAGATTGAAAACCGGGGCGGTTGAAATTCACACCCGAAAATCCGTCATCGGTAAAATGGCGGATATTTTCAAAGCCATTCCTACGGGCATAATCTTCCAAGTATTTTTTCTGATTGGTGATTGAATTTGACTCGCCGTTAAGGTCATCATCTCTTGATAAACGCTCGTAAAGTGCTGTAATTTTTGAAGTCCTTGACATTCTTTTTACCTCCTTTCGTATGTAATCTGCTTAGTGATTAAAGATATTACTCCCTCACTAATAGGAGAAAACAAAGGGGCAAAGCGGAACTGTTTTTCTGGAAAGATATAAATTTTTTGAGAAGTTTCCAAATCCGCTTTTGATAACCTCGTTTTCAATTTAGGACAGTTAATTTTTTTGTCCTATTAAAGTATAGCCCTCCGGGGCAAGCTCGATAGCCGTGACCGTTTCGCCGTAGTTGGCGGCCCATGCGTCAAAATGCTGGAAGCCCTGCTCCTGCAACGCTCCCATTTGCAAGTACCGCTGAATAGTGTATAGCTCCACCATGCTGTTAGAGATAGGCGTACCGGTGGCGAACACCACACCCCGCCCGCCGGTGATCTCGTCTAAGTACCGGCACTTCATGAAAAGGTCGCTGGACTTCTGTGCTTCCGTCTGTGCAATACCGCTGACATTCCGCATTTTGGTATAGAGAAACAGATTTTTATAGTAGTGGCTCTCGTCGATGAACAGCCGGTCAACGCCCAGCTCCTCGAACGTGACCACATCGTCCTTGCGGCTCTGATCGTTCAGCTTGTCCAGCTTATTCTGCAAGCCTTTGCGGGTCTTTTCCATCTGCTTGATGGTGAAGTTCTCCGCCTTGTCCGCTTTTGCCTCCCGGATGCCCAGGATGATCTCGTCCATCTGCTGCTCCAGAATGGCACGCTGCCGCTGGATACTGACGGGTATCTTCTCAAACTGACTGTGTCCGATGATGACGGCGTCGTAATCGCCGGTGGCGATGCGTCCGCAGAACTTCTTGCGATTTTTTGTTTCAAAATCCTTTTTCGTGGCCACCAGCACATTGGCGGCAGGATAGAGCTGCAAGAACTCGCTGGCCCACTGCTCCGTCAGGTGGTTTGGCACCACAAAGAGGGACTTCTGGCACAGGCCCAGCCGCTTGGATTCCATAGCCGCCGCCACCATCTCGAAGGTCTTACCCGCACCCACCACATGGGCCAGCAGGGTATTGCCGCCATAGAGGATGTGGGCGATGGCGTTCACCTGATGCTTCCGCAGGGTGATCTCCGGATTCATGCCGGAAAAGTTGATGTGGCTGCCATCATATTCACGGGGCCGGTTGCTGTTGAACAGAATGTTGTACGCCTTGCAGATCTTCTCCCGCCGCTTCGGGTCTTTCCAGATCCACTCGGCAAACGCTTCCTTCAAAAGCTCCTGCTTGCCCTGTGCGATGGCGGTCTCCTTCTTGTTCAGCACCGCCACACGCCGCCCATCTCTATCATATTGATAGTCGAAAATGCGGATGTCTTTCAGGTTCAGACTGCTCTCGATGATCTCATAGGCGCTTGCCCGCAGCGTGCCATAGGTATTGAAAGCCTTGATATTGCTCTTATCCTTGCTCTTGCCCTCAATGCGCCACTCGCCGGTGATCTGGGAGTAATGCACCTTGATATCCCACCGTGCACGGCGGGGCGTGTCCAGCGTCTCAAAGATGAACTGCCGGATATACTCCGGATTCAGCCATGTGGCACCCAGCCGCACGGAGATCTCACTGGCGGTCAGGTCTACGGGCTGTACCTTTTCCAATGCTTCTACATTGGGCTGGTACTGCGGCTCCGATTCTGCTTTTGTCCTCACCTCTGCCAGCTTCCGGCGCACATTTCCGGACAGGTACTCGTCGGCGGGCAGGTATTTCTCGCCGTCCTTTTCCCCGTAATCAGGGTTCAGAAAGACAACGCCCTGCAAGTCCGCGAACAGACTATCCTCGCCCTTGCCAGTGAGCTGCCCCATATACGCCATATCTACGCGGGCCTTCTCCCCGATGGACAGGGCCAGCGCCTCCACCGCCGTATCTACTCTTTCGGCAGGCCGGTGACTGCGAACGGTACGCTTAGTGAACAGGTCGGCTTTCCGCTTCAATCCACCCTCCTCGTCCAGCACCTCCAGCGAACACAGCAGGAAATAGGAGCTATCCTGGTCAAAGGCGATGGCGTTGCCACGGGAGTTGATCAGCCCATACTCCCGGGTAAATCGGTCATAGAGGTCGTTCAATTTTGCCTGCTGCTCGCGGATGCTGCTCTCCGGATAGTCCTCGGTCTGATACTCCAGCAGCGTCCGCACACAATCCCGCAGGCCGATCATGCCGCGGATACGGCTCTCGGCGGTCTTGGACACCTCCACCGGATTCATGCGGCTGTTCTCGCGGTAATAGAGCTTTCTGTCCACCAGCGTGTAGGAGAAATTGCGGACGGTGGGGTCTGCCTCGATGGACTGATCCTCGCCCTCCAGTTCCTCCTCACGCTCATAGGTGGTAATTTCACCGTGGATATTCTGCACGGCGTTGGCAAGGAGACTGTCCAGCGGCTGGTTGGGGAACGGCGTACAGGTGGGTTCCGGGCCATACGGTCCCGATACCATTTTCATCTCGCCCAGCACCATATCCGGGTGGTCGAGGAAATAGCGGTTCATGGTGATACCGTCGTCGTTCGTCCCCAACTGCACCCACTCTGGCTCAATGTCCACCATGCGGTCACGCTTTTGCAGGAACAGAATGTCCGATACCACCTCCGTACCCGCTGCCGCCTTGAAGGTATCGTTGGGCAGGCGGATCGCGCCCAGCAGCTCCGCCCGCTGCGCGATGTACTTCCGCACATTGCCGGTGCGCTTATCCATGGTGTAGCTGGAGGTGACGAACGCCACCACGCCGCCCGGCCTCACCTTGTCCAGCGTCTTGGCGAAGAAGTACTCGTGGATGGACAGGTTCAGCCGGTCATAGCGCCGATCCTGCACTTTGAACTGGCCGAAAGGCACATTGCCCACAGCTACGTCAAAGAAGTTGTCGGGGAAATTCATCTTTTCATAGCCACGCATGGAAATGCTGCTGCGAGGGTAGAGCTGGCGGGCAATGCGGCCGGAGATATTGTCCAACTCCACGCCGTAGAGCTTACTCTCTGTCATGCTATCCGGCAGCATACCGAGGAAGTGGCCGATGCCGCAGGCAGGCTCCAGCACGTTGCCCTGCCGGAAGCCCATCTGTCCCAGCGCGGCATAGATGCTGTGGATCACCACAGGCGGCGTGTAGAAGGCGGTCAGCGTGGACTCCCGCGCTGCGGCATATTCCTTCTCAGTCAGCAGGCTTCTCAGTCCCTCGTAATTGTTGTGCCTTGGGTCAAAGCAGTCCGCAAGGCCACCCCAGCCCACATATTTGGCCAGCACCTCCTGCTCCTCCGGTGTGGCAGGACGGTTCTCCGCCTCCAACTGCTTTAAGAGCCGGATAGCCGCCACATTGTTGGCATAGCGCTGGCTGGGCGGCGCTGCGCCCAGAGCATCGTCGGTGATACGGTAGTTGACGCCGCCCGCGAACAGCGGGGCGGCGGCTTCCAGCCGTTCTTTTTTTCTCGGCAAGGTAAACGCGGGCGGCATCGCCGCCTGTCCCTGCGGTGCTTCCTCCTCTCTCTGCTGTACCTGCGGCAGCGGGGATATTTCTTGCTCCTGTGCCGGTTCTGCCGCAGGTGTAGGCTCTTCCGTGGGTACTTCTTTCTGCTCTGGCTCCGGCAACTCTTGGTCATGCCAGTGGTTGAACAAACTAAATATGCCGTTAACATATTCGGAAAGCTGCTCCTTCGCCTGCTGGCAGGAATCATAGTGCCGGTCGCCCTCGTCCATGCCTTCCAAATAGGATGTCAGGGCTTCCAGCATTTCCGCCGCTTTTGCCTTATCCGCCAACTGCTCCTCAATGACGGGAACGGCATCATAGTAGTCCACACCCTTGGGGTACGGTCTCGACACATCGTCCGGTGCGTCGGAAAAGCCGAAATATATCGTCCTTGCCAGCTCTCGCAGCTCATACTGCGGTATTTTTGCCACGGCATCCTCGCCGGGGAAGCGTTTCTGCGCGATAAGCCTTTCATACTCCTTGACCACATTGGGGATGGTCAGCGTGACCTCACCGTACCGCTTACCGGCATATTCCCGCTGATAGGTCAGTCCCTTAGAACTTCTCGTATAGTCATATCCGTCGCGCCCGCCGCCGCTGTACTCACCAAAACAATTTTTGATGAATTTCTGCTGTTCCTCTTTTGCGTGGGGGTAACAGAAGAAGGAATACACCGCCAGTTGGCTGTCCACGGAATCCGCAAGAAAGAACTGGTCGATCTCATCCTGCGTAATGAACATTTTGCACCGGCGCACAAAATCCGGCTGCGCCGTGAAGCTGCGTTCCGGCAGATCAAGCCCGTCCAGCACAAGCCCGATCCGGTGCGTGTTATAGTCGCTTACGCGAAACCGCATGATGCTGCGATCCTGCTCGTATGCGCTCAGAAAAGTGTGGTATTCCTCGGCTAAGGCGGCAAGGCCTCCATTGCGCCCGGCAAAGTCCACCATATCTTTGCTCAGTTCCGGGTAGCTTTTGCGCTGCTGGTGGATGGCCAGCGTATCCGGAAACAAGCCTCGTGCAAGGCCCTTTTCGCCGAGGTCACGGGCGGTGAGCAAAAGAGCGCCCATCGCTTCATGCAGCACTTTGTCCTGAGCCTGTGTCAGTTCAGCAGCAGACAGATAAGTGCCGCGCTCCAGCAGCTCCACTATCCGCGCCGATGCCTGCTCCCATGTCACCGTAGTGCGGCAATAGCCGGTGCGAACACTGTTGCCCTGCGCCAGATGGATGCCATCCTCCATAAACCACACGGCATACTTGTGCCCATCATACTCGATGCCGCGCCCGTTGTCCGTACCGAACTCCCGCCGCAGAAACGCCGCGCAGTCCGCCTCCGGCCATTGCCGCGTATAGAACACCGCGATCCGCTCCGCACTGCCGCGGCTGTTGCCCGCCGTGTACAGCGTCTGGTCGATGACCGTCTGCGGCACTGGGCGGGTGGGGAACAACTCACCCGTTCGCTGCGTCTCCGGCACTCCATAGACCGCCGTGCCGCCGCCCATGCCAAAGAGGGACATTTGCTCCGCCATCACCGGTGCGTTCTGCAAGCCCAGCTTGATCTTGTATTCGCCGCGCTCTATGAGGCTTTCGGTCATTTCCGTGAGCACGCCCCACGAAAAAACGGATTCCGCTGTGCGGGAGAGATAGCTGCCCTCCCACATCAAGAGTCCGTCTTCTTCGGCGTGGTAGCCAACCCGGACTTTATCCGCGCTGGCCAGCACCTCAACCCATATATCGTTGTAGCTGTTTTTCAGAAATTTCGTGCGTGTCGCAATATCCCTATTGGTCTGAAAATACGCAAAAATCTCCTGCCGGGTATGCTTGCGCCCACCGTCGTCCAGCAGGATCGCTTTTATGAGGTGTGCATCTAAAAACGCCGGAAGCTCTGCGCTCCCGGCGTTTTCGTCTGTGCTATTCAGTTGTAAATCAGGTCGCTGAGCACCAGTTCCTCCGCGCTGTGCCGGAGATTGTTCATCAGCCCCGTCCAGCGCTGGGGATCGGCGGCCTTCAGATCCTCCGTCACGCCCTCCGCCTGCGCCGTCTGGGTCACGATCTCCGTCACCATCCGCTGTGCCGATTCCTCGATCTCCGCCAGATGTGTCGCCAGTTTGCCGCTGGTCTTGAGGTTGGTATACAGCACCCGGCGATGCTGCTTCAGGTACTGCCTCCGCAGCTCCGCGTACTTGCCCAGATGCACCGACGGCTCCTGCGGCAGCATCAGGTTGGGCAGGCGAAAGCCCTCCTGTATCCGATAGGTCACTTCCATGTTCCGCGCTCCTTTCTTTTTCGGCGTTATTTTGCTCTTTGACAGCATCATAGCCGATTTGTGCATCCTTTGCAAAAAATTGCTCCCGCCGCGCCTGCATCACCGTGCGGCTGATCTCCCGCAGACCCATCTCCGCAATATCGCTGGTGGCGATACCCAGTGCATTGATCGTTGTGGGGGTATCAAAGGAATAAATACCCTCAAAATCCTCCGGCAGCAGGTAGGCCATGGCAGGCAACGAAAGGCGGGTCATCAACATATAGGCAACGCTGCTTTGCAGCGCCCGCCTGTATGTGACCTCTGCATTCAGCATGTCCAGCTCCTCCAGCATACTGCCATCCCGGCAGTCCAGCAGATCCCGCAGATAGTCCGGCACATTGTCCGCCACGGCATTGCGGCTGGCAGACAGTATGGCATCCGGCAAATTATCCTTTTCGGGCAGTGTACCAAAGGTGGCCTCCAGCGTCTCGATGACCGGCTCCGTATAGGCCGGTTCCATCGACCAGATGGGAACGGGCCGCGAGATGCGTGTGGCATGGGTGTCCGTGATGTCAAAGTAGTGCTTCAGACGCCCTTTTCCATGGGCTTCATCCATGACAGCAATACCGGTAGCCCCGGCGTTGACCCACCGGCCAAACCGCCGGTTCCATTTTTCCAGCTCCAGCACCGCCGTGGCATTGGGACGCTGGGCGTAGATCAGAACCTGCTCGTCAAACGGACATTTGTAGTTATAGCACGCCGCACGCAGGAAACCCGTCCAGCTCTCATAATCGCCGGTCAGCTTTGTCAGTGTGCGGCTATATAACTCCGTGATAAATTGAAATTTACTTGCCAAGGCATTGCCTCCTTCCTCAAAAATATTGGGAGTATTGGATCTCGATTACCGTGCTTCGCCCCGTTCTTTCAGCTTTTGCAGTCCCTTCAAGAAGCTCGGCACTTCCTGAAAGCCCACAGCATCCACATAGTAAGCATTTCTCTTGCTGCCGCGCTTGACCACGATCACATCGCTCTCAGATAGAGAGCGCATTTGTCGGTAGAAAGGCCGCGTATCCGCATTGTGCTTCCGATATAACTCCTCCAGCGTCATGTTGGGGGCCAACACCCCGGCAAAGGCTTTGCGGTAATGGGCAGCGCGCAGCTTGCCTTTAGCGTTCTCATATCGCATAAAGGCGTAGTCCACCTTGGCCACGTTGTCGATCTGATATATCTCATAGCAGCCCGCGTCCGCTGGCTGCTGTATTGGATCAAGCGGCTCATACACCGTGCCTGTCCGCTGTGCCATCTCCGCAAACTCGCAAATATGATAGACATTACTGCCGACCAACGTGTGGTAGTCGTCGATATAGGTACAAAGCCGTATCACGCTGCCGCCATCCAGCCGCGTCATGACGATGCTGCCCCCGTCTGGGATGTAGAACAGCGTATTGTACTCCGCATCAATAAAGCGAATCCGGCGTTTGCTCTTATCCGGCTCCGGAAAGGCGATAACGCCCATGATATTTACCGGCTCACGGTCTGTCATCTTTCTTCACCTCGCTCCTTTTTCTGTGCAGTACGGTGCTGCTCGTACTCTTCCGCTTTTTCTTTGGCCCAATCAGGCAGCTTTTCACGGTCAGCGATACCGAGAATATCCGTTCTGTCCCACCGGCATCTTTTGCCAGAATACAGTTCTTCAAAATAAATTGCGCGTCCGCGGGAGCTGGGAGAACAGCCAAAACCACCCAGCGCATATCCGAGCTGGCAGTCCGCAGTGCGATACTCCGGCGCAAGACTGGCGGGGCGGATGATCACCAGTTTTCCTTCCAAGGATTCATCCGAGCATGGCAGGCAATATTCCCGTCCTAAAACAGTTACAGGCATCGCACGCTCTGCCTGAAATGCCCTCACCTTCTCTGTCTGCTCCTGCAAGCGCTGCAAGAACACGTCCATGATCTCAACATAGCTCTCACTGCCGATGGCCTCCGAAAAGCGCTCATTGCCCAAAAAGTCGTAATCCTGATAGCAGGTCATGTAGGTGGTATCTCCCGGATTATAGCCGATCAACATTGTCGCGCCACCCATGCGAAAGGATTGCATGATCTCATAGTCACCAGCCATCCGCGCAGTTTCTTTGTCAGCCATATCGTCTTACCTTTCCTTACCCTTTGATAATCTCTGTTTTGTCTCGTGCTCCTTGTTCTGCCGGTACTCTTTTTGCTCCTGATACTCGCTTCCTGCCCTTTCACAGAAGTCCTCGATCATCGCCGCACGGTCTGCTCCGTAATGTCCCCAGAAGAAGTTGGGCGGCCCATCTTCGTCGTTCTTGCAATTGCGCTGCCAGGTAACAAACGGGGCAGGCGCTTTCGGGTGTTCGCCCAAAGCAAATTCGGCGTTTCCCACGCACACCCGCGCCGTAATCTTATAGTCTGCGTTGATGATCTCACCAATGACATAGCTGCCGCTTTCCAACTCCATGGTGTAGCTGCCGTTCTGTGCCTGCTGCGCCTTCACCGGCATGGCGGGTACACCGCAGACCAGATCCGGCTGCATGACAAACTGTGACCTTGCGCCCAGCAGCTCCCTCGGAAGCGCCGATACCGGCAGATATAGTTTTTCTTTCCCCATGACCTCATATCGCAGCAGGAAATCGTCCACCGGATAGTAGATACTCATAACAGGGTCTTTGATATGCCCCTTCGCCGTCGTCGCGTTCCTATATCTGGCATTGTCCAAGTACCATTGCGGCTCGGCTCCCGGCGTATCCCAGCCAAACATGGAACCTGCCATCATGGCAGTTTCCTGAATATCCGTAATGCCGCGCCGCCGGTTATGGCTGTCTGCGATATCACGGTTTTCTGCGCGATTCCCGGTGTCCCACTCCGAGCGGTAGTAGCCACGCACGCCGTGTTTAAGTACGACAAGCTGCCCGGTGGAGGGCAGCGTAGAAAGGCAGGTATCGGGCAATTCATTTCTGCGCATTTGTTTCCTCCTCATCTTGCTTGCTCCTGCTGCCGTCTGCGGTGCCAGCCCTCCAGCAGCTTGAGAATGACCTCCTCCATCTGCTTGGGGGTATAGCTGGCAGGGAAGTACCTTTGCAGCCGGTCGCTGCGGATGGTCACCTTCCGCTCCAGCGGCTTTTCCTCCCGCATGATGAGGTCGATGATGTTGTTCTCCAGCTTGCCCTCCGCGCTGATCTGCTTGAGCCGCTGGGCCTGATTCACGGAGGGCGATACCTCGTCCCGTTCCATGAGGAACTGGAGGTAGGTCTGTTCTTTCTCGGTCAGGTGGGAGATGTAGTCGGCTGCTGGAACGAATTTCAGCTTTCCCGCGTCCACCGCCTCCATCAACGGCGGAATCAGGTTTGTCAGGCGGATATAGCGTTGGATTTGCATTCGGCTCTCATTTACTTGTTCCGCCAAAATCTCCACAGAAAAGCGCCCTTCAAAATTCTGCCCAACTTGGGCAGAATTCTTTGCAGGTCGGCCTGCACTCCGTTTCATAGCGTCCAGCTTCAGCTTATACGCCCTTGCTTTCTCGCTGGGCAACAGGTTTTCCCGGTTGATGTTGTAGTCCACCACCAGAATGTCCGCGTCCTCGTCGCTGTAATCCCGCACGATGACCGGGCGGGTGTCCAGCCCCACCACCTTGGCACAGTAGTCGCGCCGATGGCCGGATATAATCTCATACCCTCCCTCGCTGCGGGGGCGGACGATCAGCGGCTCGGCAATGCCGGTGCGCTCGATGCTGTCCATCAGCCGCACCAGATCGGCGCTGGGCCGGTCTACGGAGTACGGCTGCCGCGCATAGGGAAATATCTGCTCCGCCGGAACAATCTGTACCCGCTCCTGCTGGTCGGCTTCCCGCTCTGCGTCTGTTTTGAACAGATCATCGTACCGGGTCAGCTCTATGCCGTTTAATTTGCGGGCCAAGCTGCAACACCTCCTTCGTCAGCGCGGCATACGCCTGTGCCGCTTTCCCCCCTGGGTCATGCTCATAAATGCTGGTTCCTGTGACGCTGATCTCCGCCACGCGGATAGAACGGGGTATCTCGCTGGCGAATACTCGGCTGCCGTAGTTCCTGCGTAACTGCTCACTAATTCCCTTAGCCAGCGTGGTGCGGCTGTCCATCATGGTCAGCAGGATACCGTCCACCGTCAGGTGGGGATTGATCTGCCGTTTGACGCGGGCAATGGTACGCATGAGCTGTTCCAGCCCTTTGGCGGCCAGATACTGCCCCTGCACCGGAATGATAACGCTGTCCGCCGCGGTCAGTGCGTTGATGGTCAGCATCCCAAGCGAGGGCATACAGTCGATGATGGCGTAGTCATAGGCCGGTGCCACCGTGGACAGATACTGCCGCAGCACCGTTTCCCGGCTCATGATGTTTACCAGCGTCACCTCCAGTCCCGACAGCTCAATGTTGGCGGGGACAAGATCAACCCCGGACGCATGGTGCAGAATCCCCTCGCCGGGTGCGATGGGCTCCTCGTTGACGGTCTTGGTCATCAGGTCGGCCAGTGTGGGAGAAAGCTCGTCCGGCTGCCGCCAGCCCAGCATTTGGGTGAGATTGCCCTGGGCGTCGGCGTCCACCAACAGGACTTTCTTGCCCTGCTGGGCAAGGCCGACACCCAAGCTGGCAGCTGTGGTGGTTTTCCCTACGCCGCCCTTCTGATTTGCCAGTGCGATGGTTTTCAAAAGCACACCTCCATTTCGTGCAACAAAAAAAGAGCCTTTCGGCTCTTGCTCTGACAGTATTCTGTTCTACCCGCTTCCGCCGCTGAGGTCATGGCCCACCATCAGCGCGTAGTGGTTATCCATGGTCAACGGCGCGTTATACAGCGCAGTCAGCAGATATGGCTTCACATGGCGCACCTCGGTGGTGTTCTCGTTGATCCGATCCAGTACATACAGCAGATGTGCTCCGGTCAGCTTCAGCAGCCTTGAACGCACTACCTCCGCTGGCAGCTCCTCTCCCGCCACGCGAATGGAGGACTTGGTAGAGCACACGGTATCCAGCATCAGGCTCACCAGCTCATCCAATCGCTCGCGGTCGGCGTTGGTATAATTTGACAGGTAATCGTAGCTGATGTTTTCCCTGATCTGCTCGCTGTATATCTTCCTCCGTTCCATTCTGTCCTTCTGCGTAGATCTATCCTCGCGCCAGAAGGAAGGGAAGGATGTAAGAACATCCGTATTTTGTTTCTCTTTACTTTGTTCTTGTATATTTAATTGGGCGGGCTTTTCCTGTTCAGGTTTTACCAGTTCTGGAAAAGCCCGTTTAGGTGCATCGGCAGATTTTTCCGCCTGAACGGGATTTTCCCGTTTAGGAGCATCTGCCTGCCGCGACTGCTCCAAAATGGTGTATTCGATGCTGCCCAGCGTTCCGTCTGCGCGGCGTTCCCGCTTCCGCACGATGTACCCCGTGCCTTCCAGCTCCCGCACCGTGGTACAGATGCTGTCCACACCGTCCTTGCAGATACGCGCCAACCCCTTGGTGGTGTAGTCCCAGTCCTCCGGCAGCGACAGCATCAGGGACAGCAGTCCCTTTGCCTTCAGCGACAGTCTTTTGTCCCGCAGGTGCTGGTTGGACATCACGGTATAGTTCCGCGTTTTCTCCACTCTGAATACAGCCATGGGCGTTCCTCCTTTCCATTTATTCTATAGGAAAAGAGGCGATTCACACCGCCTCTTTTTTATTCACCGTATTGGTAATTTCCTTATTTAGTTTCAACCTCATCCACCATTCCATCGTTCACTCTCACTATAGACTATAGAATTCCTCGTTGCGTAACCATTAAAAATGCAATAGAATTGATACTATAACTAACTTAAACTGGGAGGGATTCATATGTTAGCAGTAGGAATCGTGCGTACTTTTCTTATTTCGAGTGTTTCTGTTGTGGTAGTTGCACTCGTCCTTATCGGTATTGCCTTTTGGCGTATATCCAAGCGCCCTAAGACCGGAGTAAGCTCCTCAGAAACAAACGATTCTGAGTACCTCATATATTCAAAAAAGGGCTATGTTTTACGGATATGTTATGCCATTTGTGTTGCCGCAGACTATATCCTTATCATTTTGGAAATTGCAGCAACCGGCCTCAGCGCATACATTGCCTTAACTCCCGGCGCAGAGACATACCCCATTGCAGTATTGCTAATTATCTCGTTTATTGCCTCTACCTTCCGCAACGCACTTAGTCTCAAATATTTGCGAAAAGCATACGCCGAAGCTTTTCGCATTCTGGAATTTGCGGTTGACGCATATCGTATATCTGACAAAACCGCTGAGGATAAACATAAGCTTCAGCAGGAGAATGAACGCGCACAGCAAGTAATTGCATCCTATAACGAGTAGGCTGTATTTTCTCTACAGGTAAACTAAAAATTCAGATGCATCCGAAGAATATTCATTGCACCTTTGTATCTGACCAATGTAAATGAGTGGTTCCGACCAAATTTTCTTTTTATGTCGTATTTCGTTTTCTTTTCGATGTTTCGGCTTTTCGCCGTCAAAAACATCAAATCTTTGAGGTGAATACACACCGCATGAGGTGGGCGTGAACCTGAAGGAGGGCTACAACGGCCACCTGACCTCCCGTGAGGCCGGTTCCGTGGGCGGCCAGATGGTCAAGAAGATGATCGAGTCCTACGAGAAGAACCTGTAACGCAGGCCATACGCAAACCCCCCGGAGGAGGCGGCCCAGCCGCCCCCTCCGGGGGGTCCTGTTCAGCAGCTATACATCCGCAGCAGAAGGAGGCCCTGCGGGGCCTCCCTCTGCCGATTCAGGCTTGGCGCAGCTTCTTCTGCCCCAGACGGCGCAGCTTCCGCACGTCCGCCTCCGTCAGCGCCACCGGATAGCAACGGGCCAGCAGCGTGGCAATGCGTCTCTCCCGCCAGCCGTACTCCGAGTAGCGCAGCAGATCCTCCAGGAGCTCCTCCGGCACAGCGGCCAGCTCCTTGTCCGTCAGCATTTTTCATACGCTTCCTTTCGTCTTTGCGGAGCATCTCTGCCTGATTTCTCTTTGATTATATAATCGAACGATAAAAATTTCAATGGATTTTTACCATTTTTTGTGAATTTTTCCCATGCCAGAACGCAGGGGAACAGAAGCCCACGGCCCATGACGGGAATTTTTGCTGACAAAGGTGAAAAGCTGTGGTATACTGGAGACACTACATCTTAGGAGGTACGTATGCGTATCAACTGGTTCAAGGATGAAAACAATCTGGTGTACATCAATGGGGCCACGCAGCTGGCGGAGTTGGAGCGGACGCTGCACTTTCCGGGGCTGGAGGAGGCCGCCAACGAGCTGCGGAAGCATCCCACACCGGAGGGCTTCACCATCAAGGGGCATGGCCGCACCAGCGGCCGTCTGTTCGTGCCGGATCTGGCCTTCGGGGAGCATATCCAGATGGGGGAGAACATTTTCTTCTTCATGGGCGAAATGCAGGAGTGCTATGTCATCTACTGGCTGGATGCGCCGGTAGTGGCGGAATAAACGGACATACAAAAAGACCGCCGGGATGTCTCCGTGAGACATCCCGGCGGTCTTTTTTCACAGCTTCTCCTGTGGCAGCTCCAGCAGCACGGAGGCGCAGAACATTCCGTCTCTCGGCTCCAGTCGGCACACGCCGTGGTACTTCTCAGCGATGCTGCGGACGGAGGCCGTCCCCAGCCCCAGTCCGGCATGCTTGGTGGAGAGGAATCCGCCGGTGGTGCGGCGCACTGCGCCGGTGAAGGTGTTGTCCACGGCGGCGCAGAGGGTGTGGGCATCGGCGGTAATGCGGACCACAATGCGGGGCGATGCCTCCTGCATACAGGCGGTGAGGGCGTTTTCAAGCAGATTGCCGAACAGCACCGTCAGATCCGGGTCAGCGACGCCGGTATACTCCGGCAGCTGGGCCTTCACGGAGAACTCCACCTGCTGGGCCGCCGCCTGCTGGGCAAAGTAGGACAGTACGGCATTGACGGCGGCATTGCCGCAGAATTGCAGCTGCCGGGCGTCGGGCAGCGTCTCCTGATACCGATCCAGATACGCCTGCATGGCGTCGTAGTCCTTCCGCCGGAGGCAATCCTGCAGCAGCGCGATGTGGTGGCGCACATCGTGCTTGGCCTGCCGGGCCTCGGCAATACGTTCCTGCAGGTTCTCGTATTGCAGGCTCTGCATGGCCAGCGCATAGTTCTTCTGCTGCAGGGCAACCAGCTTCTCCTGCTCCAGCACCAGTCGGGCCACCACATAGTACACCAGCGCCGCCCCGGTGTTGATGAAAAGCAGCACGATGGTGCTGCTGGGCCGCAGGGCGATCTCCAGCCCCGTCAGGTTGGTGTTGCCGTAAATGACGTAGTACCAGATAAGATAGAAGGTGGCGGGGATGAGCCACAGATAGCGCCATGCCAGCCCCGATGTCTCCTGCTCCACGGCGGGCGTATAGACCTTCCGGACATACAGCAGCAGCGGCAGGAACAGCACCGCCTCCACCGCCAGCATCATCAGGGCGAAGGACCATCGGTAGGACTGCACCGCCAGCGCCGGGAACAGCTGTCCCTCCAGGCACTTGGCGGCGATCACCACCAGATTGGCCAGATTAGAGATCATCAGCAGGGTAAACAGCGTCTTGCCGGGATAGGCCCGCACCGCCAGAAAGTAGAACACGGCGTACAGCCCCGTGCTGACGGCGCTGAGAAGGCTGCCCCGCCCCGGCGTGAAGAAGGCAGCGCACAGGCCCAGTCCCATTTGCAGCAGCGTCAGCACTGCCACCAGCGCCGCCGCCACCGCCGGAGAAAACCGCAGTCTCCGCCGGAAGGGATAGAGGGCCATGGCCAGAAAGGGCAGGAAGTTCGTCAGCGAATAAACGCAGACCTCCAGCATCCGATACAGCGGCGGCATCAGTCGACACCGTCCTTTCGCAGCCGGTCAAAGCGGAAGGCGGAGTATGCCTCCTGCACCTCCCGTAACCTCCGGCGGCTGATGGGCAGACGGGTGCCGTCCTTCAGCAGGAACACGTCCTCCTGCCGGCCAGCCACCTCGTGGAAGTTTACCACCACGCCCCGGCAGATGCCGCAGAAGCACGGATAGGCACACAGCAGCGGCTCCACAGCAGCAAAGGAGGTCCGCAGGGTACGGTCCCCATCCTTGCAGTGCAGCGTCACCCGGTGGCCGTCGGAGGCGGCGTAGCGGATGCTCCGCAGCACCACCTGACTGCCGTCCGGCAGCCGCAGCCGGCGGGAGCGCTCCAGCGCCTCCAGATCCAGCCGCTCCAGCATGGCCCGGACTCCCTCCGGCCGGAAGGGCTTTCGCAGATAGTAGCAGGCCCCCACCTCATAGCTCTCGCTGGCGAAGTCGTTGCTGGAGGTGGCGAAGGCCAGCCGCACCTGTCCGTCATCGGCCCGCAGCCGCCGGGCCACCTCCATGCCTGTGGCGCCGCCCATGTAGATATCCAGCACCACCAGCTCAAAGGCGCCGGGCCGCCAGTCCGCCAGCAGCGCTTCCCCACTGCCGTAGTGGGAGATCTCCGTCTCCCGGCCCATCTGCTCGGTGAGATACTGCTCCAGCTGCGCCAGAGCCCTGGGATCATCATCCACCAGTGCGATCTTCATAGGCAGTGCTCCTCTCTGCATGATACTGTCTCCATCATACTCCGTACCGAGCGAAAAAACAAGAAAAATGATATACCCTGCCCAAAGCTGAAAATTTTTCTGAAACCCTCTCGCTTTTTGCATTGGGATGTGGTATGATACCGAACGTATGGTACATATCACAACAGGAGGCCATGTTACATGGACATTTTCGATATTTTAGGCCCGGTGATGGTGGGTCCCTCCAGCTCCCACACCGCCGGAGCGGCCCGCATCGGCAAGATGGCCCGTACACTGCTGGGCGGTGAGCCGATGGAGGCCAGAATTCACCTCCACGGCTCCTTTGCCGAGACCGGCTCCGGCCACGGCACCGATCGGGCGCTGGTGGCGGGTCTGCTGGGCATGAACCCCGACGATATGCGGATCCCCTTCGCCTTTCAGGAGGCGGAGAAGGCGGGTCTGCACTTCACCGTGGATAAGATCGACCTGCGGGACGCCCACCCCAACACGGCGGTCATCGAGGTCCGGGACGCCCACGGCAAGCAGCTGGAGCTGCAGGCCGCCTCCATCGGCGGCGGCCGCATCGTGGTGAATAAGCTGGACGGCATTGACGTCAGCTTCACCGGAGACTACAACACGCTGGTGGTCCGCAACCACGATGAAAACGGTGCTCTGGCCGCCGTCACCACCATCCTCAGCCAGCTGCGGATCAACGTGGCCAATATGAGCCTGTGCCGCCACAAGCGGGGCGGTGACGCCCTGATGGTCATCGAGACGGATCAGCACATCAAGCCCCATCAGGTGAGCTTTCTGGCGGAGCTGCCGGGCATCCTGTCGGTGACCTACTATGATAAGGAGGATGAGGACCATGTCTCTTGATTCGATGGCGGATATCCTGCACTGCATGGAGCAGGAGGGCAAGGAGTTCTGGGAGGTGGTGCTGGCAGCGGACATGGAGGAGCGGCAGGTGAGCCGGGAGTCCTCTCTGGCCAAGATGCTCACCACATGGCAGGCCATGGTAGACGCCTCCGACAGCTATACCGGCGACCGCCGCAGCGTCAGCGGGCTGGTGGGGGGCGACGGCCTGAAAATGCGCCAGTACGCCATCCGGGGCAAGGCCATGTCCGGCGGCTACGTCAGCGAGGTCATCGCAGAGGCCCTCAGCATGGCGGAGTCCAACGCCTGTATGCGCCGCATCGTAGCGGCCCCCACGGCAGGAGCTTGCGGCGTGCTGCCGGCCGTGCTGCTGCCCCTGTGCAAGTATGAGGAGTTAAACCAGCGCCAGATTCTGGAGGCACTGTATGTAGCCAGCGGTATCGGCGCCGTCATCGCCTATCGGGCCTGCATCGCCGGTGCTGCCGGCGGCTGTCAGGCGGAGATCGGCACCGCCAGCGCCATGGCGGCGGGGGCTCTGGTGGCCCTCCGGGGCGGCAGCGGCCAGCAGATCTGCCACGCTGTGGCCATGGCCCTGAAGAATCTGCTGGGTCTGATCTGCGACCCGGTGGCGGGTCTGGTGGAGGTTCCTTGCGTCAAGCGCAATGTCGTCGGCGCCGTCAACGCCGTCAGTGCGGCGGATATGGCGCTGGCGGGCATCGAGAGCCGCATCCCCGTGGACGAGGTCATCGACACCATGGGCGAGGTGGGCCGCCGCATCCCCGTGGAGTTCCGGGAGACGGCGCTGGGCGGTCTGGCGGACACCCCCACCGGCAAGGCCATCGAGGCAAAAATGCGGGGCTGATGTCTCGACATGATGAAAAAGACGACCGTGGTACGATGTACCACGGTCGTCTTTTTCATACTTTATGCAATTTTTCACCTTTTCAGCCGCTTATCGCTGCGGCGGGCCAGCCACGTACCCAGACTCTGGAACAACTGCACCAGCAGGATCAGGATCACCACCGCCACCAGCATCACCAGATACTTGTAGCGATAGTAGCCGTAGTCGATGGCGATCTTACCCAGACCGCCGCCGCCGATGATACCGCTCATGGCGGAGTAGCCCAGAATGGTAGTCAGGGCAATGGTGACGTTCTGGATCAGGGACGGCACACTCTCCGGAATCATCACCTTGCAGATGATCTGCAGGGGTGTAGCACCCATACTCTGTGCCGCCTCGATGATGTTGGGGTCCACCTCACGGAGACTGCTCTCCACCAGACGGGCCACAAATGGGAAGGCCGCCACCACCAGCGGAACGATGGTGGCTGTGGTACCCACCGCCGTGCCGATGATGAGCCGGGACAGGGGGAATACCATAATCATCAGAATCAGGAAGGGAACCGAGCGCAGGAGGTTGATGATGACGTTGAGCACCTGCAGCAGCCAGCGGGGCAGCGGCAGCACGCCGTTCTTCTCCCCCGCCACCAGCAGAACGCCCAGCGGCAGCCCCAGCACCAGCGACAACAGGGTGCTGAGCACCGTCACATAGAACGTCTCCCAAATGGCGTAGGGCAGGCTGGGCAGCACCGCCATCAGATCCTGCACGGAGCTTGCCGAAAACAGATCACTGTACATGGCCGTCTACCTCCTCTACCCGAATGTTGCTCATGGTATCGATATAATCCATGGCCCGCTGGAACTGGCCGCTGGGGATGCCCAGCAGCATACTGCCGTAGACCTCCTCCGACAGCTTCTGGGTGGAGGCGGAGATCACCGTGCAGAGGATGCCCTCCTCGGAGGCCAGTCTCGCCACCAGCGGCGTGCCGGTGGTGACGCTGTCCCGGAAGGTCAGCCGCACCCGGCGCACCGCCTGCGGGTCGGACACCAGCGCATCGGCGCCGCCGGGGAACACCAGCCGCCGTCCTGCGGCGGACTTGGGGGCGGCGAACACCTCGGACACCAGTCCCTTCTCCGCCACCACGCCGCCGTCCAGAATAGCCACATGATTACAGATGGTCTTGACCACGCTCATCTGATGGGTAATGACCACCACGGTGATGCCCAACTTCTGATTGATATCCCGGATCAGCTCCAGGATCTGGTGCGTGGTGTTGGGATCCAGAGCACTGGTGGCCTCGTCGCACAGCAGCACCTTGGGCTGGGTAGCCAGCGCACGGGCAATGGCGATGCGCTGCTGCTGGCCACCGGACAGCTGCGCCGGGTAGGCCTGTGCCTTGTCCGGCAGACCCACCAGCTCCAGCAGCTCCTTGGCCCGGCGAACGGCATCCGCCTTCTTCACCCCGGACAGTTCCATGGGGAAGCATACATTTTGCAGGCAGGTGCGCTGCATCAGCAGATTAAACCGCTGGAAGATCATGGTGATCTCCCGCCGAGCCGCCCGCAGCTGGGCCGGAGCCATGGTGTCCAGCCGCTGGCCGTTCACCACCACCTCGCCCGCCGTGGGTCTTTCCAGCAGATTGATGCACCGCACCAGTGTGCTCTTACCGGCACCGCTCATGCCGATGATGCCGTAGATGTCCCCGTCCTCAATGGTCAGGGAGACGTCCTTCAACGCATCTACCCCTCCAGAATCGGAGTCAAAGGTCTTACTGACGTGTTTTAATTCGATCACAGACGTCTCCCCTCCTCTCTCTTACTTACCGCTGATGGCGTCCAGCGTGGTCTGCTTGCCGCCGTACAGGCCCATGGGCTCCACGTGGATGCCGCCCACGGACACGATGTGGGTGTTGTTCTGAGCGTTGAAGTCCTCCAGATAGGGCAGGTGCTGGAAGTAGTTGGCGGTGACGGTGCCGTCATCCACCACGGTATTGGGTACCACATAGTCGTTGTAGACCTGAATGTCCAGCGTCACGCCCTTGGCTGCCAGGATCTGCTTGGCGACCTCCAGAATTTCGGCGTGGGGCGTGGGGGAGGCAGCGATGGAGATGGTGGTGCCGTTCAGAGCATCATAGTTCACAGAGGCATCATAGCCATCGGTGGGATTGGTGACCACGGACACCACGGAGCCGTCATACTTCTGGTTGATGTAGTCCACCACCTGCTGGCTCTCCAGAGCAGCCTTCAGCGCCTTAACGGCATCGGTGTTCTCGGTACCCTCCTTCACGGCCAGAATGTTGGCATAGGCGGAGGCGGAGCCCTCGATGAGCAGGGAGTCCTTCACGGGGTTCAGGCCGGCGTTGATGGCGTAGTTGCTGTTGATGACGGCGTACTCGGCATCCGCCAGCAGGGAGGGCAGCTGAGCAGCCTCGGCCTCCACGATCTCCACATGGTAGGGATTATCCACAATGTCGTTCTTGGTGGCGGTGATGCCGGCGCCGTCCTTCAGGGTGATGATGCCGTTCTCCTGCAGCAGCAGCAGCGCACGGGCTTCGTTGGTGGTGTCGTTGGGGACCAGAATTTTCACGCCGCTGTCGGACTTTTTACCGCAGGCGGCCAGACTCAGAACCAGTACCAGCGCCAAAGCCAGCGTGGCGATCTTTGCAAATACGGAATGTTTCATGATGATTTCTCCTTAATCTTCTCTCTTGAATAGTTGATTATTGTATGGGGACAGTCCGGCGGCCCCTCTCGCCTGTGTGATTCATAACAGATACCGTGTCCAGAGGACACATTCGCTGGGTCAGCAGGATCAAAGGGATCAGCTCCTTTTCGGCAAAATAAAAACAGCGGGAGGTCATGCGACCTTCCGCTGTTCGTTAGCTTGGTTCACCCGGTGACGGGTCACAGAACAGATGCCGGAAAGCAGACGACCGAATTGGCGCAGCGACGCATGCACATGGAGCCCATGCACATCCCCAGCATCATCATGTTGGTACGCAGCTTCTTCATGGTGCCGTCCGTCCTTTCCTCAAGCATTCTTGGGATGGTGGCATTGTACCCCTCCCATCCCCTCTTGTCAAGTCTTTTCCGGGATTTCCCCGATTGTTCCAAAATTCCCGAAGCATTTCCTCCGGATTTCGTCTAAATCCCCATTATCTGCCCTTGGGCAGCACCGCACGGATCACCAGCGGCTCCGTGCCGGTGTTGCGGACGCTGTGGCTGTGGCCTTGGGGACAGTAGTGCCACATACCGGGGGTCAGGGTCACCTCCGTGCCGTCGTCATGGCACAGCCCCGTGCCGGAGACGATGCACATCACCTCGCAGTTGTCGGTGTGGGTGTGGGGGCCGATACTGCCACCCACTGGCACCGTCAGCTGCAAAATGCGGCCCATGTCATCGTCATAGGCCCGGACGGACACCACACCGTCCCCGCCCTTGAAGCCGGACACCAGCTGCTCCGGCAGACGATCAAAGGAAACGATCATGCCCGCTCACCTCAGTTCAGGAAATCCTTCAGCTTCTTGCTGCGGGAGGGATGGCGGAGCTTCCGCAGAGCCTTGGCCTCGATCTGGCGGATGCGCTCACGGGTGACGTTGAACTCCTTGCCCACCTCCTCCAGCGTGCGGGTGCGTCCGTCCTCAATGCCGAAGCGCAGCTTCAGCACCTTCTCCTCCCTGGGCGTCAGGGTGCTGAGCACGTCCACCAGCTGCTCCTTCAGCAGGGTGAAGCTGGCGGCCTCGCTGGGCTCGGACACCCCCTCGTCGGGGATGAAATCTCCCAGATGGGAATCCTCCTCCTCGCCGATGGGCGTCTCCAGCGACACCGGCTCCTGTGCGATCTTCAGAATTTCCCGCACCTTGTCTACGGGCATCCCCATCTCCTCGGAGATCTCCTCCGGCGAGGGGTCGTGGCCCAGCTCCTGCATCAGCTGCCGGGATACCCGGATGACCTTGTTGATGGTCTCCACCATATGGACGGGGATGCGGATGGTGCGGGCCTGATCGGCAATGGCCCGGCTGATGGCCTGCCGGATCCACCACGTGGCGTAGGTGGAGAACTTATAGCCCTTGGTATAGTCGAACTTCTCCACGGCCTTGATCAGGCCCAGATTGCCCTCCTGGATCAGATCCAGAAACAGCATCCCACGGCCCACATACCGCTTGGCGATAGACACCACCAGACGCAGGTTGGCCTCCGCCAGCTTCTGCTTGGCCTTCTCCCCCTGCTTCACGTCCTTTTTCAGGGCGGCCAGCTCCTCCTCCGGGATGACCTCGCCCTCCTTCTCCGCTGCCGCCATACGCTCCTTGGCGGCATTGCCGGCAGACATGGCCGTAGCCAGATGAATTTCCTCGTCCGCCGTCAGCAGCGGCACCTTGCCGATCTCCTTCAGATACATCCGCACGGGGTCGTCGATGTTGAAGCTGTCCACCAGCGTGTTGGGGTCCACCAGCTCCTCTTCCTCGATCTCGGCGATCTCCTCCAGAGGCGGCTCCCCGTCATCGGGCAGGTCCGTCAGGAACTCATCGCTGCCCACCTCGATGCCCAGATCCGCCAGCGAATCGTAGATGCGGTCCATCTGGTCGCCGTCCAGATCCATGGTATCCACCACGTCCGACAGCTCGCCGGGGTCCAGCTTCCCGGTCTTGCAGCCCTTGGCCAGCAGATCCTTCAATTTCTCGTTTGCGGTGATGAGGGTCGCCGCCGGAAGGGCGGCAATGGTCTTATCGTCCAGCTTCTTGCGGGATTTGGAGTCCTCTTCCTCCCGCTTGGCGGCATCCTCCGCCAAAAGCTGGTCGGCCATGGCCTCCAGATCCTGCTGCTCCAGCTGCTGATTCAACTTCTCACTCATGCTTGCTTTCCTCCGTAACCCTTTTTTTCTTTATACTTCTCCTGAGCCGCCAGAAGGGGATCGCCCTGTGCGTTCCGCTTCTGCGCCTCCTCCCGGATGATGCGTATATAATCCGCCAGCGCCCGCTGGGCCGAGGCCGTGGCCTCCGGCTTTTGCAATACGCCGGTGAGATGACTCATTTCCTCGCCGGACAGCTCTCCGCTGAGTCCGGCCACGCTGAGGGGCCGTCCCTCCTGCCGCAGCTGCCACAGGCGGTCAAACACCCGGCCCAGCAGCGGCGAGGAAAACTCCCCCTGCCGCAGGGGCGCCTCCTCCGGAAAGACGCTCTCGTCCTTCAGCAGCAGGCGCAGCACCCCTTCCTCCGCCATGGCGCTCCGCACGTTCGTGTAGCGGATGCCTCGCTCCTGGGGCTGTACCGACACGGCGGGATTCAGCTCCCGGCGCCGGAGGGCCTTGCGCTCCTTGCCCAGCTTTCGCCGCAGGGTACGCTCCACCTCCAGACGCATGGCCTCAGGCGTCAGGCCCGCCGCCTGAGCGGCACGGGTGGTGTATACCTCCCGCTCCACGGCGTTCTCCAGCTTGGCCAGCTCCTCGCTGACCTCCTGTGCATAGGCGATGCGCTGGGTGTCATCCGTCAGGTCGTACTTCCCGGCGATCTGATCCAGTCGGAACTCCACGCCATTTTCGCTGCCGGTCAAAAGCCGCTCGAAGGCCACCGGCCCTTGAAGCTTGATGAAGTCGTCGGCATCCTGCTTGATGTACTCCCCGTCCACCAGCCGCCGGGGCAGCTGCAGGACCTTCACGGAAAACTCGGAGTTGTTCAGCAGCTCCAGCGCCCGGCGGGTGGCCTGCTGTCCGGCGTTGTCGTTGTCGTAGCACAGCACCAGCTCCTTGGTGTAGCGGCTCAGCAGCCGCAGTTGCTCCTGGGTCAGCGCCGTACCCATGGAGGCCACGGCGTTGTCAAAGCCCGCCTGATGCAGCGTCACCACGTCCAGATTGCCCTCACAGAGGATGATATTGGACCGCTTGGACTTCTTGGCCAGATTCATGCCGTACAGAATACGGCGCTTGCTGTATGTAAGTGTTTCCGGGGTGTTCATATACTTGGGCTCGGACTTGTCCAGCACACGGCTGCCGAAGCCCACCACGTCGCCCCGCACATCAATGACTGGCAGCATCAGCCGATTGCGGAACTTGTCGTACAGCCGTCCGTTCTTCCCGTTCACCGCCAGACCGGCGGAGATCAGCTCCTGCTTGGTGTAGCCCTTGTGGGTCATGGCCGTCAGCAGAGCATCCCAGCTGTCCGGGGCCGCCCCCATGCCGAACCGCACGGCAATGCCCCGGCGGATGCGGCGCTTGTCCAGATACGCCTGCACCGCCGCCCCCTCCGGGGACTGAAGCACACTGTAATAGTACCGGGCGGCATCCCGGTTCAGCGCCAGCATCCGGCTGCGGAGCTTTTCCGTTCCGTCGCTGCTCTCCTCCGGTACCGGGAGGTTGGCCCGCTTGGCCAGAAAGCGGATGGCATCCGGATAGGTCAGTCCCTCCATCTCCATGACGAAGTTCACGACGCCGCCGCCCTTCTTGCAGCCGAAGCAGTGGTAAAACTGCTTGTCCGGCAGCACATGGAAGGAGGGAGTCTTTTCGTTGTGGAAGGGGCAGCAGCCCCAGTAGCTGCCGCCCTTGGGCGTCAGCGAGACGTAGCTGCCCACGATATCCACGATATCGCTGCGGGCCAGCAGCTCGTCCAGAAAATTCTGGGGAAACGGCATCCGGCTCCCTCCTCTCCGCTGAATTTTCCCCCGGCACGGTGCGCCGGAGGGTCGTGCGTTCTCCGGCCCAGACCGTCGGAAAAACGACTTCTAATTTCTTATACCCATTCGGGTGGTGATTTCCTCTTTTTCTGCGGAAATTTTTGAAAAAATCTTACCCCGCAGCAGCACGGCGGAGGCGGACGCCGCAGCGTCCGCCTCCGTTTCTGTTCAAAATCACTTACTCGTACCACACATTCATATCCACGCTGGCGGCCCGTCCATCCCATGTGGTGATGCCCGGCACCCGGCCGTTGTCGGTGTACTGCCACATATCATGGCTGCGGGGATAGCTGGTGGAATCGGCATAGCTGGCCATCCAGATGTAGTTATCCCCCTCCAGCTGGCCTATGTGCATCCGATCCAGCAGGTAGTAATAGCTGGCATAGATGCCTGCCTTGTACCCGGCACCTCGCACCGTATCGCAGAACGCTCTGGCCACGCTGGTGCGCTGCGTCACGGACAAGTTGTTGGCCCGTCCGCCGGAGCCGTCATCCGGATCCCAAACATCCTCCAGATCGATAAAGATGGGCATATCCACCTGATAGCCCTGCACGTACTGCACGCACATACTGGCCTCTTCGATGGCCTCCTTCTCATTGACGGCCTGACTGAAGAAGTAAACGCCCACCTGCAGGCCTGCCGCACGGGCGCCCTCGATGTTCTTGCGGAAGGAGCTGTCCAGCACCAGACGTCCGGTGCCGTAGCCCCGGAAGCCCAGCCGCAGGATCACATAGGACACGCCGGAGGCCCTCACCTTCTGCCAGTCCACATTGGCCTGCCACTCGGACACATCGATGCCGATGCGGCCCATCAGCGCCCCGCCGGGGGTGAACCGGTAGGCGGTGCCGTCAATGACCTGCGTGCCGGTGACACGCTCACCGGCGGCGTTATAATAGTACTTCACACCGTCCTCCGTCTGCCAGCCCCGCTTCACCGGTGTGGGCTCCGGCGTCGGCTCCGGGTCCGGATCGGGGGTGGGCTTCGGGTCTGGGGTGGGTTCCGGCTCCGGGGTGGGTTCCGGCTCCGGATCCGGGGTGTCGATGGAGGGCGGCAGCTCCTCGCTGGAGCCGCTGCCGGCATCGTCCGGCTTCTTGTCGCCGTACTGTCCGTCCTCGGTGCGGGAGTCCACCTCGTCGGAGGAGACCACCTGATCCGACACGTCGATGACCTCTCGCTTCATGGGTTCCACCGTCACCACGGTGTCCTCCGGCATCAGAAAGCCCGCCAGCGTCCGCAGGTGGGCCGTATAGTCCCCCTCCGGCATGGCCTCCGTGGTGATGACGCCGTCCAGATCCCAGTCCTTACAGACCGTTTTCTGCCCGTCGCCGTCTATCAGCTCCACCACGAACAGCGCTCCCCGCACTGGCTCCTCCGTGTCCGCTGCCAGGACCCGCAGCACCAGCTGCTCCTCCTGAGTCTGGCTCTCCAGATGCACCGGCACCAGCGCCGTGTCCGTACCGAAGCTCACCGGCTTGGCCTGTCCCCGGCTCTCCGCCGCAGCCACATACTGCGGAGCCTCCGCCAGTTGCCACAGGCCCAGCGCCGTGGCGGCCACCAGCACCGCCATCACGCCGCACAATATCCGTACATACTTTCCCATGGGTGCTCCTCCCTATCTGACCACCGCATATCCACCGGGACACCGACAAAATGCCGACCATGCCCCATTTTTCTTATGATAACATCATCATATCCCATTTATTGCATTATGTCAACGGGGAAGTTCACCGTCTGTGGAAAAAATCAGCGCCGGAAGGGTACATGGTGTTCCCGTCCGGCGCACAATTTCGTTGTCAAAGCTCCACCACCAGCGGCACATGGCCGGTGTGGGGCAGGAATTTCTCCAGCACGTCCTCTGTCCGCAGCCGCAGGGAGCTGGTATTGCGGCAGGGATGGCAGCCGAACCACCGGCTTTCCGCCACCGCCCGATCCAGCACCAGCGTCACCCGATGCTCCGTGTCGTTCAGCAGTCCCAGCACCGACGCCGAGCCCGGCTGCACACCCAGCAGCTGCTCCAGATCCTCCGCCGTGGCAAAGCTCAGCCGGGAGGAGCCGATCTGCTTGGACAGGTCCTTGGTCACAAAGGGCTTGTCCCCCGGCATGGCCAGCAGGTAAAAAGCCGACCGGTTCCGGGGCGTCAGCAGCAGATTCTTGCAGATGTCCGCCCCCAGCGCCTGAGAGATGACGGCGCAGTCCGCCATGTCCTCCGCCGGATCGTGATCCACCCGGTCAAAGGGGATGCCCAGTTCCTCCAGCGCCGCATAGGTGCGGTCCTCCACCGGCGTCCGGCTCTCTGCCGGGGCGCCGTGATACACAAGCGATACGTTCATGCTCTCACGCTCTTTCCAGCAGCTTTTCCCCGGCCCGGAAAATGTCTCCGGCCCCCACCGTCAGGATCAGATCGCCGGGCTGGGCCAAAGAGGCCAGCGTATCCGTCACCTTCTCCAGACTGGAGCAGTAGATGGCGCCGGGGATCTCCCGTGCCAGATCCTGCGAGGAGATGCCGATGTCGTTCTGCTCCCGTGCGGCGTAAATTTCCGCCAGCACCGTCACATCCGGCAGCTTCAGCTCCTCCACGAACTGGGAAAACAGCGCCTTGGTGCGAGAGTAGGTGTGGGGCTGGAAGGCACAGATGACCCGCTGATAGCCCATGGTGCGGGCGGTGGTCAGCAGAGCATGGAGCTCACCGGGATGGTGGGCGTAGTCGTCGTAGACCTCCGCCCCGTGATATGTCCCCTTGTGCTCCATGCGGCGGCCTGCGCCGTGGAAGGTCTCCAGCCCACGGGATACCGCCTCGCCGGGCAGACCCAGCACATACGCTGCCGACGCCGCTGCCAGCGTGTTGAGGATGTTGTGCTTACCGGGGATCTTCAGCTCCACATGGGCATAGACCTCCCCGTGGATCACCACGTCAAACACCGGGCAGCCGTCGAAGAAGGACACGTTGTCCGCCACGCAGTCCGCCGTCCGATCCTGTACGGCGAAGGTGAACACCGGGTGCTGCAGTCCCTTCACAGAGTCCCGTGCGCCGGCGTCGTCGGCATTGGAGATGATGTAGCCCCGCTGGGGTACCAGATCGGCAAAGGCATGGAAGGAGTGCTCGATATCCGCCAGATCCTTGAAAAAGTCCAGATGATCCTCCTCCACGTTAAGGATCACCGCCACCGTGGGGAAGAAGTTCAGGAAGGAGTTGCAGTACTCGCAGGACTCCAGAATGATGGTGTCCCCCTGCCCCACCCGATAGCCGGAGTGCAGCAGCGGCAGCGTACCGCCGATCATCACCGTGGGGTCGGCCCCGGCCTCCATGAAGATGTGGGTTGCCATGGAGGTGGTGGTGGTCTTGCCGTGGGTACCGGAAAAGCACACGGCATTTGCGTATTTCTGCATGATGGCGCCCCAGGCCTGCGCCCGCTCATATACGGGGATGCCCCGTGCGATGGCCCCGGAGATCTCCGGATTCTCGTCGTGGATGGCGGCGGTGCGGATCACCAGATCGCAGTCCTTTAGATTCTCCGCCGAGTGGCCGATGGCCACGTCGATGCCCAGTGAGCGCAGGTGCCGTACGGTATCGCTCTCGGACATATCCGAGCCCTGCACCGTCAGTCCCATGCCCCGCAGCACCTCCGCCAGCGGACACATGGACACGCCGCCGATGCCCGCCAGATGGACCCGGACACCGGGCTTGAGATACGTATGGATATCCACAGTGGGATGGATCATATTCAGATTCCTCCTTCATTTCCCGCCGAAAACCTGCTTTTCGGCAAGCGCTTGCGGAGCTGTATGCTGCGCCCCGTCATTATAATACGCCGCTGCGGCGGATGCAAGCCCCTTACTCCCTCCGGCGCAGCAGGCTCTTCCAGTCCAGCTCCATCACCAGCAGGCTCACCATCATCAGCGCCGCCCCGATGTAGCCCCGCAGCTGCAAAACCTCATGGGCAAAGAAATACGCCACGATGGCAGAGAACACCGGCTCCAGCGTGAAGATCAGCCCCACATGGCTGGCGGAGGTGTACTGCTGCTGCACCGTCTGGATGACGAAGCCCACGCCGGAGCAGAACACCCCCAGAAACAGGGCCGCTCCCCACACGGCAGGGGTCTGTGGCAGGCAGGGCTTCTCCAGCAGGAAGGCCAGTCCCAGCATCACGAAGCCCACCACCCCCAGCTGCAAAATGCCCAGCTGCAGGGCGTTGACCTGCGGATCGTGGACCGCCCGGTCCGTCAGCACCAGATCCCCGGCGTAGGCTACGGCGCATAGCAGGCAGATGATATCTCCCAGCGCCGGGCGCAGCGCCCCGTTGAGGGTCATGAGCCCCATGCCCACGGTACACAGCACCAGCGCCACCGCCAGCCGCCGATCCGGCCGCTTCCGCAGAAACAGCCACTCCAGCAGCGGCGTCACCACCACCGGCAGAGCGCAGATAAAGCCTGCGTTGGAGAGAGAGGTATACAGCACACCATAGGTGCAGCCGATGTACGTCAGCACCAGGCACAGCCCGATGGGGATGCTGGCAAGCAGCGTCCGCCGGGAGATGCCCCGCAGCTTCCGGAAGAAGATGGCCCCCAGCACGAAAAACGCCGTCAAAAAACGAAAGGCGTTCAGGGTCAGCGGCGGCAGCTCCGTCAGGCACAGGTCCAGCAGGTAGTAGGACACTCCCCAGAATCCGGTGGCCAGTACCAGCAACAGATCCGCTTTACGCTGCCTGCTCATATCTCATCCCTCCCGTACAGCATATCGCTTACGGGACATTATATCACACCTTTTCCCCAGTGAAAAGCACTATTTCCATAGCCGCAGCCACCCGCTGTCATGGAGCTGCTTGACAAACAGCAGCGCCATGGGACACAGCACCATCCCAGCCACGCCGAAGGCGCAGAAGCCCACATACATGGCCGCCAGCGCCGCCAGCGGCGGCAGGTCCACCTGCGCCGCCATGATCTTAGGCTCCAGCACGCTCCGCACCAGCGAGATGACGCCGTACAGGGCCAGCAGCCCCAGCCCCTTGGGGACGTTCCCTGTCAGCAGGCACAGCGCCCCCCACGGCACCAGCACCGTCCCCGTGCCGAACACCGGCAGGGCGTCGATGACGGCGATCAGTGCCGCCAGCAACAGGGCATATCCCTGCCGCAGCAGGAGAAATCCCGTCAGCAGTTCACAGAAGGTGACCCCCAGCAGGATGCACTGGGCCTTGCACCACTTTCCCAAGGTGGCCAGCAGGTCCGCCTTGACGCCCCTGGCCTGCCGCAGCCTGTCCTCCGGCAGCTGCCGCCGGAGGAACGCCCGGATACGGGGATAGCTTCCGGCGGTGAACAGCACCGCCAGCAGCGTGGTAGCGCAGAACAGCACCGCCTGCGGCAGCGCCGCCGCTGCCGCCGTCACCGCCCGCAGGCACCGCTGGCCCATGCTCTCCAGCAGCTCCGCCAGCTGAGCCGACAGCCCATCCAGCAGAGCCTCCAGCCAGCTCCGCAGTCCCTCCGGGCAGGCAGCGCACAGCTGCTGCGCCCTGCCCCGTACCAGCTCCGTCCACCGGGGCAGAGCCTCCAGATACCCCGGCAGCCGACCCGACAGCTCACAGACCTGCCGCAGCAGCACCATGGCCAGCAGCACCAGTCCCGCCGCCACCGTTCCCAGCACCACCAGACTCAGCACCGTGGCTGTAAAGCCCCGCCGCAGATGCAGCCGTCTCCGGCACAGTACCACCGCCGGCTCCAGCAGCGCCGCCAGCGCCAGTGCAATGAAGAACGGCAGCAGCCACACCAGCACATACCGCACCATCAGCCATATAAGCGCCAGCCAGACCGCCCCATAGGCGCATCGGATGAGAAACGTCAGCTTCGGATCCCGCAAAACCGTCCCCTCTTTCTTATAAAAACAGTTGTATTTTCTCCAAATACATGGTATGATGCAGAGGAGAGAAATCCCGCCCGTCCCCGGACCGGCAAAAGGAGTGTAAGATCATGGCAAATGAAAAGTTTTACATCGTAGCGGCGGACGCCCTGCCGGAGGTATTCCTGCGGGTGGCGGAGGCCCGGCGGATGCTTCAGGTAGGCGAGGCCGACACCGTGGGCGAGGCCGCCTGCAAGGCCGGCATCAGCCGCAGCGCCTTCTATAAATATAAGGATGCGGTGCAGCCCTTCCAGAACATGAAGGCCGGGCGCATCATCACCTTCTATACTCTCTTGAAGGATACGCCGGGTGTACTGTCCAACATACTGTCTATTTTTGCCAATTCCGGGGCAAATATACTGACCATCAACCAGACCATTCCCACCAACGGCTGCGCCGGTGTCACCGTCACCGCCGAGACCAGCGAGATGCACGAGTCGCTGGAGGAGATGATGACCGAGATCACCGCCGCCGAGGGCGTGCTGAAGTTTGAAATTCTGGCCGCCTGACCCCTTCCATATCAAAGAACCGTCCCCTGTGCTGTCTTTGCACAGGGGACGGTTTTTTGCAGCGGATGGATCACTGCCGCTGCTCCGTCTCTCTACCGCAGACCCGGCAGCTATGCGGCTCATTGAAAAAACTCCTTCGCAGCTAAATGCAACTTGATGGCTCGGTATAGCACAGCTTTCGGGAAATTTCAACAGCCCCGCCGCCACAAAAGAGGGAGAGGCAGCGCCTCTCCCTCTCAAGCCCCGCCCCATGCAGACCGCAGGAGGCGGACACTCTGTTTTCCTTATCCTATGCGCCCCTCATGCCCGCTTCTTCTTGCGCTGCAGCTGCAGCCGGTCAGCGATCATGGCGATGAACTCCGAATTGGTGGGTTTGCCCTTGGCGGAATTCACCGTATATCCAAAGTACTTCTGCAGGGTTTCCAGGTCGCCCCGATCCCATGCTACCTCAATGGCGTGGCGAATGGCCCGCTCCACCCGGCTGGGAGTGGTGGAAAAGCGCCGTGCCACCTCCGGGTACAGTACCTTGGTGACGGCGTTGATGACGTCCATATCGTCCACCGCCAGCAAAATGGCCTCCCGCAGATACTGATAGCCCTTGATATGGGCTGGTACGCCGATCTCGTGAATGATGGCCGTTACCATCCCCTCTAAAGCCGGGGAGTGGTAGGGCTCCTCTTGTTCCGGATGTACCGCCTGCCGCATCAGCTCCAGCAGAGACTCCTCGTTGACGGGCTTGGGCAAGAAGAAATACACGCCCAGTTCCACCGCCCGGCTCACGGCCTGCTGGCTGCAAAATGCGGATATGACGATCACCTTCCTTTCTCCCGGCTCCTCTGCCAGCTGGCGCAGGATGCCGAAGCCATCCAGCCCCGGCAGTACCACGTCCATCAGGATCAGTTCCGGTTTTGTGCGGCGCACCAGCTCCATGACCATCGGCCCGTCGCCGGTGGACGCCGCCACCTCAAATTCGCCGGTTTCCTCCAGCAGCTGCCTCAGCAAAATGCGAAACTCCCGTCTCCCTTAATTAAAGATATTGTTGGGTAAAAAAGAAAGGTCAGTCGATTTTGCCGATGAAGCGGTAGTAGATTTCTAC
>ENA-UEPH01000011-UEPH01000011.1-human-gut-metagenome-genome-assembly--contig:-NODE-11-length-200517-cov-8.359245_pt1 | contig 200517 bp, 167 predicted proteins | sample MGYA00242891_ERZ507898 | MGnify/ENA primary metagenome ERZ507898 (study PRJEB26167, sample SAMN06115411) | human gut metagenome | host: Homo sapiens | place: China:Guizhou | collected 2014-10-15...
GACCTCTAGCGTGGGAGCCGTTTTTCTATGGTCCCCAAGGGTCGAAACGCCTCCGCCCCAATAGGCCGGAGATTCCGGTCGTTCGCCCTCTATTCCGACAGGAGGTTCTGATCATGATCAATACGAAACAGGTTGTCCCCGCCCTCGTCGCCGTCACGCTGCTTTCTCTGGCTCCGGCGGCGGAAGCCCTAGCCATAGAAGAACATGCGCAAGCCGCCAAACCTGCCGCTGTGGCTGCGGATAAGCCAGCGGCGGCCAAACCCGCTGAAGCCAAGGCGGATACCAAAACGGACGCCAAGGCCGACGTAAAGACACAGGCTCCGGCTGCCACGGATCCGGCTAAAGAAACCCCGGCCCCCTCAGTTGAGCAGGCCCAAAAAGCCTATGACAACGGCAGCTACGAAGAAGCATTCATTATTGTGGAACCGCTCGCTAAATTGGAGCACCCCGACGCCGAATACCTGCTCGGCCAGATGTACGAACTGGGCCGCGGGGTAAAGAAGGATACGGAACAAGCCGTCACACTGTTCACCTCCGCCGCCAATCAGGGCTATGCCGCCGCTCAGGCCAAGCTTGGGCAGCTCCATATGGAAGGCAAAAAAGATTACGCCTCAGCCATGAGCTGGTTCCAGAAAGCGGCCGATCAAGGCTATGCCCTCGCCTACAGCGCCATCGGCGATCTGTACGCCCAGGGCTACGGCGTGGGGCAAGATAAGGGCAAGGCCCTCGATTACTACAAGAAAGCCGCTACCGCCGGCGACGCCGGCGCTTGTCTGCACCTCGGCCAAATGTACGAACAGGGTAAGGACGTCAAGGCCGATCCGGCACAGGCCGCCGTCTGGTACAAAAAGGGCGCGGATCTCGGCAGCGCCGAATGTGCCGCCGCCCTGAAACGCCTCAACGATCAAAAAGCATAGGAAGATATCGGGGAGTGAGGAAGGGGCTTTTTCTGAAAGCAGACATTCTGACACTTCTATCTCTTTTGTATAGCTAGATTTTTATCCAATACCGTGTTTGGGTTTTCCGGTCCAAGGCGATCCGGCCTTCCCGTAAGCTTTCCGCAAAAAACGGCATCCATTCCGGCTGGAACAAACGTCTTCCGCGCAACCGCCCCGCCCGTCACTACGTTTACGGGCGGGGTCCGGGGGAGGGAGCTTTCTACAGAAAGCTCCCTCCCCCGAACGTTCTCCGCAACCGATTTCTTGCTCTTTGCGGCTTGACGTTACGCGCCAGTGTCGTATGTTGTGCTGCGCCACGGGTCATTTTCCGTGGCGGATTCAGTCAAAAGGATGCGCACATGGGCAAAAGTCTCATTATCGTCGAATCTCCCGCCAAGGTGAAGACCATCAAAAAATTTCTGGGCCCCGGCTATCTGGTGCAAGCCAGCGTGGGCCATATCCGGGATCTTCCCAAAAGCAACATCGGCGTGGATGAAGCCAACGATTTCGCCCCGGAATACGAAATCATCCAAGGCAAGGAAAAGGTCGTGCAGTCCCTGCGCGACGCGGCTTCCAAGGTGGACACCGTCTTCCTCGCCCCCGACCCCGACCGCGAAGGGGAAGCCATCGCGTGGCACGTCGCCGAGCTCTTGAAGGACAAAAATCCGAACATCAAGCGTATCCAGTTCAACGAAATCACCTCCCGTGCCGTACATGAGGCGCTGGATCACCCGCGCGACCTCAACGTCAACCTGTTCGACGCCCAGCAGGCCCGCCGCGTGCTCGACCGCCTCGTGGGATACAAGATCTCCCCGCTCCTCTGGAAAAACGTCAAACGCGGCATCTCCGCCGGACGCGTCCAGTCCGTGGCCCTGCGCCTCATCGTCGAGCGTGAAGAGGAACGGCAGGCTTTCGTGCCCGAAGAATACTGGCTGTTCAAGGCGATCCTTGAAGGCAGCATCCCGCCGCCGTTCAAGGCCGAGCTTTGGAAAGTAGAAGGCAAGAAGCCGGTCATCCCCAACGCCGAAACCGCCGACGCGCTCGAAAAGGCGATGAAAGGCGCTCCGTTCACGGTTTCCGCCATTGAAGAAAAGGAACGCAGCCGCGCGCCCATGCCTCCGTTCATCACGTCCACGCTCCAGCAGGCCGCCAACCAGCGCCTCAGCTATCCCGCCAAACGCACGATGAACATCGCCCAGCGCCTCTATGAAGGTCTTGAGCTCGGCGATCGCGGCACGACCGCCCTCATCACCTACATGCGTACCGACTCCGTGCGCATCGCGGACGAAGCGCAGAAAGCGGCGGCGGATTTCATCGAAAACCGTTTCGGCAAGGACTACCTTGCCCCCGGCGGCAAGCGGAATTTCAAGACCAAGTCCGACGCTCAGGACGCCCACGAAGCCATCCGGCCCGTCGACGTGACCCTCACGCCCGAGGACGTCAAGCCCTACCTCGCCCCGGACCAGTATCAGGTTTACCGGCTCATCTGGGCACGCTTCGTCGCTTCCCAGATGGCGGCGGCCCGCTTCCACGATACGACCGTGACCATCGACAACGGCCCGGCCCAGTGGCGTTCCAAGGGCGAGCGCATGTTGTTCCCCGGCTTCCTCGCGGTCATGCCGCGCGGCAAGGACGAGGAAGGCGTGGAACTGCCCGCCCTCACCAAGGGCGAAACGCTCAAGCTCAACAGCCTGACCAAGGAACAGAAGTTCACGCAGCCTTCCCCGCGCTTCACCGAAGCCTCGCTGGTGCGCGAACTGGAAGAGCTCGGCATCGGCCGCCCTTCCACTTATGCCTCGATCATCTCCACCCTTCAGGACCGCGACTACGTGACGCTGGAGGAAAAGCATTTCGCGCCCACGGACTTGGGCCGCGTGGTGTGCGACCGGCTGCGCGAGCACTTCAAGACGCTCATGGACGTGGGCTTCACCGCGCACATGGAAGAACTGCTCGACAAGGTGGCCGAAGGCCAGCAGGACTGGGTGGCCCTGCTCCGCAACTTCAACAACGATTTCGATCCCACGCTGCTCGAAGCCGCCAAGAGCATGGGCAAGGCCAAAACCGATACGGTGACCGATATCCCCTGCCCCGAATGCGGCAAGCCGCTGGCCGTGAAGTTCGGCAAAACCGGGCAGTTCCTCGCGTGTACCGGCTACCCCGCGTGCCGGTATACCTCGAACTACACCCGCGACGAGCAAGGGCAGATCCACCTTCAGGAAAAGGTCAAGCCGGAGTTCGAAAAGGTCGGGACCTGCCCCGAATGCGGCAAGGATCTCGTGCTCAAGCGTTCCCGCACCGGCAGCCGGTTCATTGCCTGCTCCGGATATCCGGACTGCAAGCACGCCGAACCCTATTCCACCGGCGTCCCCTGCCCCCGCGAAGGCTGCAACGGCGTGCTTGTGGAAAAAAGTTCCAAGCGCGGCAAGATATTCTACTCGTGCAGCAACTATCCCCAGTGCGATTATGCCCTGTGGGACTGGCCCATCGCCGAGCCCTGCCCGGAATGCGGCTCTCCGTTGCTGGTGCTGAAAAATACCAAGGCCAAGGGCAAGTTCATCGCCTGCCCCGAAAAGACCTGCAAATACACGCGCCCCCTCGAAGGCGGCAGCGAGGACGATGCGGAATAGTTTCCGTTTGACGGGAAATCAGGGCCGGGTTGACGGGCGTTGCGGCGCCTTCACCCCGGCCTTTGTCGGAATACGCCCTTATCCGCAAAAACTTTGCTGAACGGCGGACCATCGGTTGTATCGCTCCGGACCTCGCCATTCCGCCTTTTATTCAAAGAATAACATATATTACTGGCGAAATATCCCGCGAAAGCGCTTTTCGGGGACCGTTTTTCCGCCATTGAGCGGTATTTGCACGAATGGCGGGTTCGGGCTATAGTCATGCAGTTTATCCTGATCACCAAGGATATGCCAAACCTACAGCCGCAACCGGCCTGCCCTGTTCCGGCTCTCTTTTCCCATGCGGAACGGAGCAGCCGTTTATTTGAGCGTCGGCAGCCGCTTGTCATAGAGAGGGAGATTTCAATATGCCCATCGAAACATTTCCCATCGGGCCGCTTGAAACCAACTGCCACATCGTCATCAGCGGCTCGGACGCCGTCGCCGTCGATCCGGGCGGGGATTTGAACAGCGGCCTCGGCGAAGTCCTCGCCTTGCTCAAGGAACAGAACCTCACGCTCCGGGCCATCCTGTGCACGCATTTCCACTTCGATCACCTGTATGGCGTGGCGGCCCTGCATGAAGCGACCGGCGCTCCGGTCTACGGCCCCGCCGGGGATGCCTCCCTGCTCGGCACCGAGCTCGGCGGCAGCGGCGCATGGGGTTTCCCTCCGGTGACGACGTTCAAATGGGAAGATTTGAAGGAAGGCCCGCACACCTTCGGTTCGATCAAGTGTGAAGTGCTGACTACGCCCGGACACACGCCCGGCAGCCTTTCCATCTATTTCCCGGAACTGAACAGCATCATGACCGGCGACCTGCTCTTCTACCACTCCGTGGGCCGCACGGACTTCCCCGGCAGCAGCCAGGAAGCCCTGCGCAAGTCGCTGCACAAGAAGATCTTCATCCTTCCGCAGGAAACCGCGGTGTATCCGGGCCACGGCCCCAACACCAACGTAGGCGAAGAACTCGCCAACAACCCGTACCTCTGGCTCTAACGGAACCGCCCTCCTCCCCGGTCCGCGGCTCCGAAAGCATATTCCTCATCTCATTGGAGAGATTTCATGGCTCAGCAGAGAAACATCAAGAAAGTGGTGCTCGCCTATTCCGGCGGGCTGGACACCTCCGTTATCCTCAAGTGGCTTCAGGTGAACTACGGCTGCGAAGTGATCACCATGACCGCCGACGTGGGGCAGGAAGACGACCTGAACGGCGTGGACGAAAAAGCCCTCAGGACCGGCGCGACCAAGGCCTATATCGAAGACCTGCGCGAAGAGTTCGCCAAGGACTTCATCTTCCCCATGCTCCGCTCCGGCGCTCTGTATGAAGGCCGCTACCTGCTCGGCACCTCCGTGGCCCGCCCGCTGATCACCAAGCGCCTCGTGGAAATCGCCCGTGCCGAAGGCGCCGACGCCCTCGCCCACGGCGCGACCGGCAAGGGCAACGACCAGGTCCGCTTCGAGCTGTCCGCCGCCGCCCTCGCGCCCGATCTGCGCGTGATCGCCCCCTGGCGCGAATGGGATCTGATGTCCCGTACCGCCCTGAACTTCTTTGCCGAACAGCACAACATTCCGATCTCCTCCGGTGCGAAGCACTACAGCATGGACCGCAACATGCTCCATTGCAGCTTCGAAGGCGGCGAGCTTGAAGATCCGTGGGAAGAACCCCTCGAAGCCTCCCATATCATGGCCGTCCCGTTCGAGAAGGCCCCTGATGAAGCCGAATACGTCACCATCACCTTCGAACACGGCGACCCGGTCGCGGTGAACGGCGAAGCCCTGTCGCCCGCCCAGATCATGGTGAAGCTGAACGAACTTGGCCGCAAGCACGGCATCGGCCGCGTGGACATGGTCGAGAACCGCTTTGTGGGCATCAAGTCCCGCGGCGTGTACGAGACCCCCGGCGGCACCATCATCTACGTGGCCCACAAGGACCTCGAAGGCATCACGATGGAACGCGAAACCATGCACATCCGCGACATGATGATGCCCTCCTACGCCGGAGCCATCTACAACGGTTTCTGGTATTCCCCCGAGCGCGAGGCCATGCAGGCCTTCATCGACAAGTCGCAGGAACGCGTTTCCGGCACCGTGCGCCTGAAGCTCTACAAGGGCAACGCATGGCCCGTCGGCCGCGAATCCAAGAACACCCTGTACTGCGCCGACCTCGCCACCTTCGAGGAATGCGCCACCTACGACCACAAGGACGCCGCCGGCTTCATCAAGCTGAACAGCCTCCGCATCCGCGGCTACCGCAAAGACCTCATCAAGTAAGATGAGTTGACTGTGAAGATTGGGAGGGGCGGGGAAACCTTTCTGAAGAAAGGTTCTCCCCGCCCCTCCCAAACCCTCCCCACCCCTTTCCAAGACTTTTGCAAGGGTCGATGAAGGGCGGGGAAACATACTAGGCAAACACGAGCATACGTCCCCCGGCAGGTTTTGGCCTGTGTTGACTGGGGTGTCTCTCAAAGCCTCTCAAAGCGGAACGGCTCCCCGTGCGGCGCAGCCGTGCGGGGAGCCGTTCCGCGCCGAGGGGGTTTGGGGGGCATCATGCCCCCCAAGCAGGGTCAAGGGGCGGCAGCCCCTTGCCGCCGGAGGCAAACACGGAGACACCTATGGCGAAAGAAAAACTCTGGGGCGGACGGTTCCACGAAGGCACCGCCGCTTCCGTCGAAGCCTATACGCAGTCCATTTCCTACGACTGGGCCCTGTACAAGCAGGATATCGCCGGCTCGTGCGCCCACGCGCGTATGCTGGCCCGGCAGGGCGTCATCAGCGCCGAGGAAGCCGATCAGCTCGTCGCCGGCCTCGCCGCCGTGCGCGCGGAAATCGAGGACGGCACCTTCCAGTGGAAAAAAGAACTGGAAGACGTCCACATGAACATCGAAAGCCGCCTCACCGAACTCGTGGGCGACGTGGGCAAGAAGCTCCACACGGGCCGCAGCCGCAACGATCAGGTCGCGCTCGACTTCCGCCTGTTCGTCTCCGACCGGCTCCGCGAATGGCAGCGCCTCGCCCGCGAACTGGCCGCCGTATACATGGCCCGCGCCGAAGAACATCAGGACACCATCCTCCCCGGCTGCACCCACCTCCAGCCCGCGCAGCCCGTCAGCCTCGCCCATCACCTGCTCGCCTATGCCTGGATGCTCCGCCGCGACGTCCAGCGCATGGCCGACTGCGAAAAGCGCACCCGCATCAGCCCCCTCGGCGCGGCCGCCCTCGCCGGGACGACCTACCCGCTCGATCCCGCATCCGTGGCCCGCGAGCTGGACATGTACGGCACATTCGACAACAGCATGGACGCCGTGTCCGACCGGGATTTCGTCATCGAAGCCCTGTTCTGCGCCAGTACGGCCATGATGCACCTCTCCCGCTGCTGCGAGGAGATCATCCTGTGGTCGAACCCGGCCTTCGGCTTCGTGAAGCTGCCCGACGCCTATGCCACGGGCTCCTCCATCATGCCCCAGAAGAAAAACCCCGACGTCGCCGAAATCATGCGCGGCAAGGTGGGCCGGGTGTACGGCGATTTGACCGCCATGCTCACCATCCTGAAGGGCCTCCCCCTGACCTACAACCGTGACCTCCAGGAAGACAAGGAGCCTTTCCTCGACGCCGACCACACCCTGAGCACGTCCCTGGAGCTTATGGCGGGCATGATGAAGGCCCTGCGCTTCGATGAGGTCCGCATGGCCCGCGCCCTCACCGCCGGTTTCCTCAACGCGACCGAGCTTGCGGACTACCTGGTCACAAAGGGCATTCCCTTCCGCGAAGCCCACCACATCACGGGTTCCGCCGTGGCGCTGGCCGAAGGGAAGAACCTCTCGCTCGAAGCCCTGCCGCTTGACGCGCTTCAGGGCCTGTGCGATCGCATCGGCCCCGATGTGTTCGACGTGCTCGAATACCGCGCCGCCGTCGCCCGCAGGAACGCCCCCGGCGGCACCGGCCCGTTGTCCGTGGCGCGCCAGCTGGAAAAGATGAAGGCGTGGCTCCACGAAACCAGGTAGTTTTCCCCAGATGAAAAAAGGTGCCCCTCGGCGTAATCGCCCGGGGCACTTTTTTTGCCCTCTAACCGCTCAGAAACGCAAAGCTCTCATACGGAGCTGTCCCCTTTTTCCGTTAATCCCCATTGACAGAATAATGGATTGGAGGCATCCTTCACGTGAATTGTCGAACAACCCGTTCGATAAACGTCTGTACGCAGGCCATGCGTCGCGGACAAAAGCTTAGAAGGCTCTTTTTATCACCCAATATCGGTAAAAATGCCGAACGGACGTCCTCTGTGACGGGCAAAAACGATATTGAGCAGAAAAGAACAAACGAGCTTGCAAGGAGGAGTGGCTATGGAACTGACCAGAAGAGCGATGCTTGGGGCATTGGGCGGACTCGCCGTCGGCGGTACCGTCGCATCCGTTGTGGGGACCAGTATTGCGGCGGATCCCAAGACCAAACGCTTTGAGCAAATCAACGGGGACTTCGGTTGGAAGCCCCATAAGCTTGACCCGAAGGAATGCGCCGCCGTGGCCTATGACGGCTACTGGCACAAGGGTTTGGGATGCGCGTACGGCGCATTCTACGCCATCGTGGGCCTTATGGGCGAAAAATACGGCGCCCCGTACAATCAGTTCCCCTTTGCCATGCTCGAAGTCGGCAAGGGCGGCATCTCCGACTGGGGCACCATCTGCGGCGCGCTGCTCGGCCCCGCTTCGGCTTACGCCCTTTTCTGGGGAAGAAAGGAACGCAACGCGATGGTGTCGGAACTCTACCGCTGGTACGAAACGGCGAAACTGCCCATCTTCAACCCCGGCGAAGCCGCCAAGGGCGTGAAGGGCGATCTTCCCACCAGCGTAGCCGATTCCGTACTGTGTCACGTCTCCCTGAGCCGATGGTGCTTCGAAAACAAGGTTGAGGCAAACTCCAAGGCGCGCAGCGAACGCTGCGGCCGCCTCACCGCCGACGTCACCTACAAGGCCGTCGAAATCATGAACGCTAAAATCGACGGAACCTTCAAGCCCGCTCTCGCTGCTCCGCAATCCGTCACCACCTGCGGCGAATGCCACGCCAAGGGCAAGGAAGCCGACAACATGAAGAGCGTCATGGACTGTACGCCCTGCCACAGCGGTAACGAACACCTGATGAACAAGTTCAAAGATCATCCCTAAAGTCAGCTTTTCCGCTGTCTAAGGGGGTCGAGAGAACCCGTATGCGTCCCGCGGTTCTCCCACACCTCATTCGGGGCATCGGACGATGCCCCCATAAAAAAGGGCATGTGCGATCCGGCAAACGCCGACGCCATGCCCTTTTCCCTTGTGCGCCAACACAACAGACGCTTGTGTTCATGTATCCGGCGCAGTAGAATAGCTTTATGAATACCTCCACTCCGCATGCATTTGCCCTGTTTTCCGGCGGGCTGGACAGCATCCTCGCTGCCCGCCTGATCATGGAACAAGGGCTGGTTGTCCGTTGCCTGCATTTTGTCACCCCCTTTTTCGGCAAGCCGCAATTGATCCCCCACTGGGAGAAGGTGTACGGCCTTGAGGTGGAAGCCGTGGACGTCGGTGAAGCGTTCGTGCGCCTCCTGAGGGAACGCCCCGCCCACGGTTTCGGCAAAGTCATGAACCCCTGTGTCGACTGCAAAATCCTCATGATGCGCAAGGCGCGGGAACTCATGAAAAAATGGGGAGCGTCATTCCTTATCTCCGGTGAAGTGCTCGGGCAGCGCCCCATGTCCCAGCGCCGCGACACCCTCAATGTCATCCGCCGCGACGCAGAGGTTAAGGAGTCCCTCCTCCGTCCGCTCAGCGCCCAACTGCTCGATCCGACCGCCCCTGAAATCTCGGGCTTGGTGGATCGCAACAAGCTGCTCGGTATCTTCGGGCGCGGCCGGAAGTCCCAAATGGCGTTGGCCGATCAAATGGGCCTGAAAGAGATCCCCACACCCGCCGGAGGGTGCAAACTGGCGGAAAAGGAAAACTCCCGGCGCTATTGGCCGGTGCTGACGCGCCTCAAAGAGCCGACGGTTGAAGACTTCGAATTGTCCAACATCGGGCGTCAGTACTGGTTCGGTGATCACTGGCTGTCGATGGGCCGCAACGAAGCGGACAACTCGGCGCTGGAGCGTCTGGTCCGTCCCGGCGACGCCATCCTCCGCGTGCGTGACTTTCCGAGCCCTTTCGCACTTGCCCGCCAGCTCACCCCGTGGGACAACGAAACGCTTCAGGACGCGGCCAGCCTCGTGGCCTCCTACTCGCCCAAAGGCGTCCGGGCCGCCGAGGCGTCTCCCGACGGGACCATAGCCGTGCGCGTTCAGATCAACGGCGAGAGCACCTTCGTCAATGTGGCGCCCAAGCGCACCCCCGCCCTTCCGTGGGGCGAGCCCGAATTCATCGATGTCCGCAAAGCCATCAAGGCGGAGAACCGGCCCACGTTTGATGAGTAACGATGGTAAGCAGGTAGGTGGGGGGAGGAGGCCCCTCTCTGGAGAAAGGGGCCTCCTCCCCCCACCTACCTCCACCAAAGGCTTTCCACCCTTATTGAATCCCTCGCGGCGGCTTTTCCGTGCTGCGAGGGATTTTCTTTTCTGGCGGCGGGCTCTGCAGGGAAAGGGGAAAAGAAGAGGGCGCGAGGATGAATACGGCGGGGACGTTTTCGAGAGAGTCTTTTCCTTGAAAAGAATAGCCGGATCGCTCAGTTGTCGGCATCCAGCAGTGACAGCACCTTGCTCACGTAGGCTTGTGTTTCTGCGAAAGGCGGGATGCCCCCGTAGCGCAGGACGTTGCCCGGCCCGGCATTATAGGCGGCGAGCGCGAGATCAAGCCTGCCGAAGCGGTCAATCTGCTGGCGCAGATAGCGGCTCCCCGCGTCCACATTGGCCTCGGGATCGAAAGGATCGATAACACCGAGCATCTGTTGCGTCCCCGGCATAAGCTGCATGAGCCCCTGTGCGCCCTTCTCCGATTCAGCGATGGTTTCGAAATTGGACTCCACCTTGATCACCGCCGCGATAAGCCGGGGATCGAGCCCGTAGCGGCCGCTGGCCTTGGCCACGAGTTCCCGCCAGACGGCGGGCGGAGGGAGCGTCCCTTTTCCGGCATGGGCGCGGAGAACCAGTTGCGGCGACACCATGCGCGGCAGGGACAGCGCCGCCGCATGGGGCGACAGCGCGTAAATGTCCATCTGGTCGAGCAGGTTTTCAGTAGGGATGGAGGGACGCGGCGGCAAGGGGCTTTCGGATTGGCCGCCGGGATGCACGGGGCGCAGGCGTTGGGCCGGACGCTCGTCCGTCGAGAGCTCCTCATGCAGGATGACGCCCGCCGAAGCCGTGCCGGATACGAACATCCCCGCCGCCAGGCAAAAACTCAGGACGCGGATCACTCGGGCAGCGCGAAATAGAGTTCGATGATATTCGACTGTTCGTAGTAGGCATAGGTATAGTGGGCCACTACGGACTTGATCAAATGGATGCCGAGCCCGCCCACGGGCCGCTCGTCCACGCCGAGCGATACGTCCGGGACCGGCGCTTCAAGGAAAGGATCGAAAGGGGCTCCCCAGTCCTGCACCTTGAAGCAAAAGTACGGCACGTTGTCGAGCCGCACTTCCCGGCAGGCGACCTGCGCCTCACCCGGGACATCCGGATAGGCATAGCTGAATACGTTGACCAAAAGTTCCTCAGCGGCAAGCTCCACCTGCGGGATCAGCGGCCTGTATGAAGAAGGGATGGTCTCGTGGATAAAGGCATTGACATTCGCCAGCTGCTCAAGACTGGCCGGAACGCTGAGCGTCGCCATGATCGCCTCCTCAGGAAAGGGCGCTGACGGCCTCGTCGCGCGTGGCGTAAATGGGGAGCATGGAGCTGAATCCCGAAATTTTGAAAACTTCCGCCACCATCGACTGCATGGAACAGAACGCCAGCGTCGCCGCGGCGGCCTTACTCGCCTTAACCATCGTCAAAATGACCCGTAACCCTGCGGAACTGATGTATTCGACACCACCAAGATCCACCACGACCTTTTTGGCCCCGGAATCCAGAAGCTCACGGCAGGAGGTTTCAAAACTGCTCGCCGTGGTTGCGTCGATCCTTCCGGTAAGCGCAATGATACCGACGCAACCCTGTTCCGATGTGACAACTTGCATACACGTTCTTCCTAATGTTGTTGCTATTTGTAGCTTAAGAGCAATCCTTGACTGATCTTAAGCCACCCGTCAAGGGTCACGAAAAGCAGGAGTTTGAAGGGCAGGGAAATGGTCATGGGAGATACCATCATCATGCCCATCGCCAACAGGATATTGGAAATGATAAGGTCGATGGCGATAAACGGCAAATACAGCAGGAACCCCACCTGAAACGCCTTGGTCAATTCGGAAATGGTAAACGCGGGCACGAGGATCAGCATGTTGTCTTTGGAAATCTGATCATGCTGTTCTTTGGGCCAGATACGCTTCGCCGTGCTCATGAAGGCCCGGAGCACGCCGTCCTCCGTATTGTCCGAAAGGAACTTGCGCAGCGGCGGCGACAGCTTGTCGACGATGCCGATAACTTCCTTCGGCGAAGGCTCCGCGCTGATCTGGAGTTTCTCGGCGATGTCCATCGTACTCATCATCATGGGGGCCATAATGAACAGACTCAATATGATGGCAAGGCCGTTCATGACCATCGCGGGCGGGACCTGCTGCACGCCGAGGGCGTTGCGGACAAGCGACGTGACCACCACGATCTTCACGTAGGACGTGACCATCATCAGGAAAAACGGAGCAAGGCCCAACAAAGCCATGCCCACAATGAAATACAACGGATTGACGCCCGTCATGCCTACTCTCCCACCTTGCCGAGGCTGACGACCTGTACGCCGAGCGTCCCGTTCAAATCCACAAGGCGCCCCTTGCCGACGGATTTGCCGTTGGCGTACAGCGTGACCGGGGCGAGCGCATCGCCGCCGAACGCGAAAGTATAGCCGGGGGCGAGCGTCTCCACGTCCCGCACCGTCATGAGGCGGCGTTCCAGTTCAAAGGTCAGCGTCACTTCCAGTTCGCCGGTATCGACGCCTTCGGACGGCGCGGCCCCGGCAGCCGTATTGTTTTCGTCGGACATGGGCCCCTCCTCGGGATTCAAGACAGAAAGGATGGTCGCGCAGCCCTCCGCGAGGGAGCAGGCGAACGCAAGGGAACGCGACGTGGCGCAGAGGCGGAGCGTAACGCGGCCCTCACGCGCCGGATAGGTTTCCGGCAGCAGCACATCGTCTGGTTCAAGGGAAGACAGCTCGTTGACGGAAAGCCGCATACGCCCCGCTTCGAGGCTGACCGGAACCGGCACGTCCCCGGCAAGCCCCAGTGCGCGGCGGCGCGGCAAGGCGTCCAGACGTTCCACCAGTTCGAGCGCGCTCTCCCGATCCGGGAGGCACAGCCTGACAGGGATCGGATACGCCTCTGCGGAGGCCCCCGCCCCCACCGGCACGTGCAGCGTCAGGGGAAGCGCACAAACGGCCGGTTCCGCCGCTTCAATCATCCGGACGTTGCGGACAGCCAGCGGCACATGCAAAAACGTTTGCGCCAGTTCCGCCAAAGGAGCGGCCAGCAAGTCGAGAACCGCCAACTGCAGCGCCCCGGGCAGTGCGGCGTTCGGCGGCACATCCGCCACTGCCGGATGCAAAGCCAGCAAGCGCAGGCTGCCGAGTTCCACGCGCCATGTCCGTTCGCCGCAAACGACGTCAAAAGCGCACACCGGAGGGACCGGAGCCGCAAGGCCCCCGGCCTCCAACGCGCACGGCGTACCGGCCACATCAATGGGCCACGGCTGCGCCCGCGTGCACAGCAGGTTGAAGACATGCGCTTCAAGCGGCGAAAGCGCCGGAGCCCGGAAAGTCAGTATCTCCATATACTTCTCCGCCCCCGGCAATGGAGGGCTGTTACAAAAAGTTTCGGGCTGCGCCTCTTCAAACGGCTGGCGCGGCATCCCTCCCCGTGCGCCGGGGTCAGGCATCCCGTTCGTCCGGAGCGACATACTCGCCGCGCGACTGCCGACGCCCATCGCCGTTCTCGGCTTCGGCCCCGCCCCGTTCAGAAACCACTTCGACGCGAACATCCTTCTCAAACGACTCAAGCCGCGCCTTCAAGGATTCCTGTGCGCCGACGAGGGTCTGAAAGGATGCCGCGTTGTCCGTCGCCAAATGTACCGACAGCACGCCGTCGCTCCCGCGCTGGAGCCGGATTTCGGTTCCGGGGAGGACATCCTTGCCAAGGGTGAGGCGTATCTCATGGCCCCCGTCGGGCCCGGAAACCAGAATCCGCTCCACGAGCTTTTCCGCCAGCGCACCCAAATCCGGAGCATCTCCGGACGGAGCCGCCGTTTCAGCCGTCTGCGCCGTGCGTCCGGCAAAAAGCGTATCCAACGGCCCGGTCATCCGGGAAAACATGCTGGAAAGCGCTTCGGCCTCGGCTGAGGTATCTTCGTCAGGAGCATGGGAAGCCCCACGTCCCCCGTCGGACTCATCTCCTCCGGAACCCTGCCGTTCGTCAAGCGGACGCAGCCGCATGGCTTGCTGAAAGGTATCCACGTCCGCACCTGACGGCGCGGCCATGCCGGAATCCGCAGATCGGCCTTCAGCCTGCCCGAGCCGGGACATATCCACCTTCATAAAGTCAGCCATACGACACCTCCCGCATTCCTCCGCTTGTGGACGGGGTTCTTTATTTTGAAAGGGCTATCGCTCCAACCGGCGCTCAATTCCCGAAAATGCAGGGCATAATGGACGCAAAAGGCATTGGAAAGAGCGGGATAGCTTCCGTATCGGCAGATTTGAGGCAGCCGGATGGGAAAAACGTCTCTCCAGAAAGGTTTCCCTTCCTTTCCCCAATGCTTCCTGCCCCTTCGAGGGTGAAACGCCCCTAGAGCTCGCCTTCGGTCCCCTGAGGCGGCAGCGGTTTGAATTCTTCCATTTCCAAATCTTCCAGACGCTCGGCCTCGCGTTTGGCCTCGACGAGCCAGATGTCCCGATGCGTCACGATTTTGGCCGTCTCGTGCTGAGCCTGCCGCGCGGCCTCCCGGGCCTTGCGTACGTCCTCCTGACGCTTTTTTACGTTCTCAAGCGCTTGGGCGATGGCTTCTTCCAGCTTCAACTCGCCATCGGCCAGCGCACCGAGCCCGGCCTTGAACACATCCAATTCCTTGAGGCTCAGGCCCTTGCCCATGATCGCGTCATAGCGGCGCTCGACCTCTTCCTGACGCCAGACCTTGTAGCGCTCCAGCTCCCCGCGGCACCGCTCCACCGTCTCCTGCGCCTCAACCACGGCGCGCTCGGCGGCGCTGAGGGCATTCTTGGCCGCATCCTCCCGGTATTCGCGCACTTTAAGCAATGGAGCCAGCGGATACTTTTCCACGCTCAGGCCACCACCTTATACAGCGCCTGCAACGTTTCCTCAAAAGTGCTTTTTTCGTCCAAACCTTGCCTGAGGAACGCGTTTACGGCGTTGATCCGGGCCAGCGCGTCGTCGGCTTCCTTATCCGATCCTTTCTTGTATTCGCCGATCTGCACGAGCAATTCCACCTCGGCGAACTTCGCCAGCACCTTACGGAGCGCCTGCGCGGCTTTCTTGTGCTCCTTCGTAACGATGGCGTTCATAACGCGGCTGACGCTGGCCTGTACGTCGATGGCGGGATAGTGATTCGCCGCCGCCAACTTGCGGGACAGGATGATGTGCCCGTCGAGGATGGAACGGGTTTCGTCCGCAATGGGCTCCGTCATATCGTCGCCCTCCACCAGTACGGTATACAGCGCCGTGATGGAGCCCTTATCCGAATTGCCCGCCCGTTCCATCAGCTTGGGAAGCGTCGAAAACACGGACGGAGGGAAACCGCGCCGGGTCGGGGGTTCGCCCGCAGCAAGGCCGATCTCGCGCTGTGCGCGCCCGAAACGGGTCACCGAGTCCATCATGAGCAGAACGCTCTTGTGCTGATCCCGGAAATATTCCGCCACCGCCGTGGCCGTGTACGCGGCCTTGAGGCGCTCCATCGACGAGCGGTCGGATGTGGAGACGACCAGCACGGCCTTTTTCCGCCCTTCCGGGCCAAGGTCGTTCTCAATGAACTCACGCACTTCGCGGCCGCGCTCGCCAATCAGCGCCAACACGCACACATCGGCGGAACAGCCTTTGATGATGCTGGACAAGAGCGTACTTTTACCACCGCCAGCCGCCGCGAAAATACCCATGCGCTGCCCCTCGCCGCAGGTAAGCACCCCGTCGAGCACGCGCAGGCCCAGAGAAATCGGCCTGTCGATGATCTTGCGGAGCATGGGGTTCGGGGGATCGGCGTAAACCGGATAGTGGGTCCGGGGCTTGAGCGGCGGCCCGCCGTCGATGGGATCGCCGAGCCCGTTCAGGACGCGCCCGAGGAGATCTTCGCCCACGGGCACGGAATGGATTTCCCCCGTCGGGATGACTTCGGTTGCGGGCGAAATGCCCTGCAAATCGCCGAGCGGCGTCAACAGGGCCACCTGCTTCACGAAGCCCACGACCTCGGCCCGGAGCGTCCAGTCTTCCCACGGGTTCCGCAGGATGCACAGTTCGCCGACCTTCACCCCCGGCACCACGGCCCGGATGATGGTCCCCACGACCTGCTCCACGCGGCCCCGCACCTCCACCGAGGCGGTCGACTGCACCGCTTCCTCAAGAAGCGCTCCGATATATTCAAAGGCCATAGGGCATCCATCCGTTTGTCAAACCATATCCGCGAGATCCAAGCAGGCGTTCGCCCAATCGCCCCTCCGCAAGGGCCGAAACTGCGGGCGTGGCCCCAAAACGTCCTTTCTCAAGCCGTGCCGTGCAACGGCACACACCGCTCTATAACGGGGGAAACGTGTATACCAATGAATCGGGCCGCGATCGCATATGGGGCAGACGGCTGAAGCGGTTGTCGGCGTTGTCCCCGCAATCGGTACGCGCTATGAAGCGATTTTGGAGCGCAGGGCGTTTTCCAGCGCCTTGAGCTGTGTCTCGAGGCTGGCATCGACCACGCCGAGCTCGCTTTCCAAAAGGCACGCCCCCCGCTCAAGACGCGCATCCGGCACGACATCCAGAAAACTGGCCCCGCCCGGCACGGAGGCCAGCATGGATGCCAACCCCTCCCGGACGGCCTTTTCATCAGCGGGCGCCACGCGGATCGTCACGTGCTGCTGATTGCGGACCGTCACCAGCGCATTGCGGACGATACGGACGATGCGTTCGTTTTCGTCAATCTCGCCGATGACCTTGCGCACGGCCACAGCAACCACATTCACCAACGTGGCCTCAATGCCTTCGATGTACTCGACCGACGACAGCACGGTTTCCATCACCTTCTCGGCATGTTCGAGGCGGCCTTCCTCCACGCCGTCGCGGTAACCTTCCTCGCGCCGCCGCTCATAGGCCTCCCCGGCCTTGCGCTCCATGTCGGCCACACGCTCACGGGCCGCGTCGAGCACGGCATTGGCCTCCAGAAGGACGGCGGCCTCAGAGGCTTTGAGCACACGCGTCCCGGCGGACGGGGTTACCGTGTCCCCGGTCAATCGAAACAGGGAGCCCATTGCGGTGCAACCTCCTTCAGCAACAGCTTCTTCAGACCAAACCATACCGCCCGCTGAACCGCAGGCGACACCGACGGCGGCGCATCCTCAATATTCTCGGCGGCCCGTTCCTTCAAGGCGGCGGGCCAAGGAGCGCGGCAAATGGCAATCGCCAGACGGCCGTGGCGCTGCATACGTTCCAGCAACGGCTCCCGGACGTCGCGGCTCAGAAAAAACTGCCGCACACTGCCGAGCTGATACTGCCCGCGCTGGATGCCATAGCGGTACAGCGGTTCCCCCAGGGCTTCACGCAGGGCCAAGACCGGCTCCCGGGTGATAATGCGAGCCAGCTCCGCAGCGTGGACACACACGCCGAACACTTTGCCCAGACGCTCCAACTCTTCCGCACTCAGGAAGGCCAAACGCCGTGACTCGTCGGTGAAATCCCAGAACCCTTCTTCCGGCGGCGCGACAGGCCACGCCAATACGGGCGAGCCACGCCGCGAGAGCTCCGCCGCCACAATCGCCGTGTTCAAACCGGGAACGCGCCATGCTTCGGGACAGTCCGGCACAACGGAGCCCAAGCGGCCGTTGAAGGCCAGCATAGCCCGAAACAGCGCAGGTTTCCGTGCGATGATGTCCGAAAAAAACGAGGTGTGCATACCTGTCCGGCCGTGCCAGCGTTACGACGACTGATCTTCCGAGGCGTTCGCCGCCTCTTTGCGCTTCCGCAGGGCATCACGCAGGGAAAGCGCCAACAGCGCAAGTCCGGCGAGCGCCGCCAAAAAGACGATCCCCGCGCCGATCAAGGCATATGGCGGCCCGTTCTGCGGCGCAAGCGGCAATCCGAGGAATTTCGGGGTTGGCTCCATGGGTACGGAAACCTGTTCCCGAACCGGAACGAGCATGACGGAAACACGTTCATAGTCGAGATCCGGCACGGCCTTGGACGTAAGCTCACGGATTTTGGCGACCAGGTTGACGACAGGCGAATCCGGGGTATGGCGGAGGAAAACGGCGGCGGAAGGCAGGGTACGCGTATCGGTGGCCTGATCCGTACCTCCGAGCACCACATGGACGCGGGCCGTCAGCACGCCGTCGATACGGGAAAAGGTGTCGGACAGCTCCTGCGAGATGGCGTAGGCCATGCGAGCCTGTTCCTCCGAGGCGGATGAGATCATCCCCTGCCCGGAAAAAACTTTGCCGAGGTTTTCGTAGTCCGCCCGAGGGAGGTTGTTCTCTTTCAGTATTTCAAGGGACTGAACGAGCTGATCCTCATCCACGGACAAGGTGAACCCAGCCTTTCCAGCGGCGGTTTTCTCGGCCCGGATGCCGCGCTTGAGCAGCGTGGACAGCATCGTATTGACCTGCGCCTCGGTCAGCCCGCGGTACACTTCTACCTGACAGCCCAGAAGCGCCGCACAGAGCGACAACACCAGCAGAAACGGGAGCCAGCGCATCCCTTTTTTCCCGGACCCATGTGCTTCAGTCATATGTCCACGCCCCGTTTCCGTCACATTCTACCCCTGCTGCTTCAACAACGATTCAAAACCCTGATTGACCTGCTGCGACAACTTCGCCCCACCCGTGGCCTGTACCCGGAGCATCCCCACAAGGAATTGCAGCTGGTACAACTCCGTCGCGGAAGCGTTCCCGCCGCCGACCCGCTCGAGCAGCCGGGCCAGCTCCTGCATGCCGTCCGTCTGAACGGCATCCGTCCGCCCTTCCACGGCCTGCGGCCCGGAAGGCGATTCTATCCGCATCGTACCGCCGATGCCGTCAATCCGGCCCCCCTCGGAGATGCCATACACGGGATCTTCGGAAGGGTTCGGAGGGATTGCCTCATCCGTACGCGCCACTTCCGGGATATCTTGACCGGCCTCCTCAAAGGGCCCGTGCTCCCGCGAGCCTTCGGCAACGCCCTGCACGGACGGACCGCCCTGCCCATCCGGCGCGCGCAGCGCATCCTCGAAGGCACGCACCAGCTCGGCGGGAGGTTCTCCCTGCGGGCCAAGGCTCCGCAGTTCGGCCCCCTTGGAGACGCCCAGCTTTTCCAGCGCCTCCAAAAGCTTTGAAGCCCCAAGACCGGAAATGTCCACGTCTACCTCCGCCGGATTACACCAGCCTACGGTTCTTGCCGGAGTTTTTCAAGCAACCCGGCGGCCAGCTCCGCTCTCGGGCCTTCGCCGGCGGCCAGCGGGGCAAGCACAGCTTCGGCTTCGCCTTGCCGTCTCGCCAAAGTGTAACACAGACCAAGCAGCGCCTGCGCGTCCTCATCTTCCGGCATGGCGGCCAGCACTTCATCTTTCAGGAGCCGTTCCGCCTCGTCGAAATCATCCACCACAATATGGCTCAGGGCCTTGCCCATGAGAGCGGGCGCAAATCCCGGGCGGAGCGCGAGCACCCCCGCGTACATGGCACGCGCATCCACCACGTTTCCTCCGTGACATGCAGCGTTGGCGACATCAAGCAAACGGCTGATCTGGGTATCGGACAGCATGGCGTTTCTCCAATCGTAAAAAGATGCGGGCAGCTCGGGCACCCCCGGCTAAACGCAAAAAGGGGAGAAGGGGACAGCCCCTTCTCCTTGTCCGTCATCCCGTCCGACGCGCCAAGCGCGGGATGGAGCCACGCAAAAGCATCCGGGGTGCGGTCCCGGAACATGATTCCGGACGGGAGACAAACTCAACCGGTACGCTGGGCAAGGCTCTTCATCATATCCGTCATGCTCTTCGTGACGGACGAGAGCGATTCCAACATGGCATTGTACTGCCCGACTTCGAACTGGAGGGCCATCATGTCCTCGGGGCTGACTTCGTCCTTGCTCAGCATCTCGGTCATCTTGGCCTGCAGATCCTTGCCCTTGCTGCTGATCGAATCCAAGCCGCTGTTGAACAGCTCATTGACGTTCAATCCCGGCGTTCCACTCGTGCCGTTGATATTCATGGCAAACTCACTTTGGTTAGAAATCCTTTTACTTCGCCATGTTGTCCATAGAATGCAACGCAGCCTGCGTCGCTTCCCGGACGGCCTGCGCCACAGCCCATTCGTCGGGGGTCAACCCCCTATCCATATGCCGTTTGACAGCCAGATCCATTTCCAGAACCTCATCCCGGATGCCCTGCAAGGCGCGGGGATCGTCAAGGGCATCCAGCACGGAAACCATCGCGTCACTCATTGGAACCTCTCAGTCGATACACGATTATCCGCCCATCCTTACGGAGCTTCAACTCCTTCACGCCGATGAACTCGAGCACATATCCGCCGGGGAGCAGACCGCCCTCAAAGACACGCTGCCCCGTAGCCAGACTGATGAAACGCATGGGCGTCAATGTTACCCCGGTCACCCGGATCTCCGGCATATCATCGGCTTGCGGCGCGGGAACGTCTCCCGCCTCCGCCTGCTGCGGCGCCGCGGCTTCACGCCGGACTTCGGCTTGAGGCCGCTTTTTCTCGAATGACGCAACCACATCGAACACGACCGGGACGCCGAGTTCCGCACGGGCCTTGTCCAGCACGCCGTCCAGACGGATACGCTGGGCCACATCGAACCGGCCCGCAAGCTCCACCTTTCCGGGCAGGAACCGGACCTGCACAAACGCCAGATCCGCCTCCTTCAAAAGCGGCAACAGGACCGCTTCAACCGCGTCGGCGTGACGGATGGTCCGGTCCAAACGGCTCCAGACGGCCTGGTCCCGCAGTTCCGGGACATCTTCGCGGACGGCGGAAAAGGCCTGCTCTTCCACGAGCCCGTCCTTCATGTACCCGGCAAGGTCCAGGCCGTCGTCCGGGTTATCCGTCTTCTCCTGCACGGAGAGGGAGAATCCCCGGCTTGCGAAGGCTGACGTTACGGCATCGACCCTGTCCCCGCGGAGCGTCACATCAAGATAAACAGGGTACTGCACACCTTGTGCCAAGCGCAGGAGATCGGCCCTTTCGGCATCGTCGCGCAAGACTCCCTGCACGCCGACGCCTTCATCCTGCGGAGATACGACCAATGTGCGAAAACCGTTTTCGTCAATAATGGTTTGGATTTCCTTGACTCTCGTTTCCGCATCCGGGGTTCTGCCCGCATAGGAAAAAGTCAGCCCGCACAGGCCCAGCAAAAGAAAAAAGGACAAGGCCAACCTCTGCGGCGGCAAGGAGCGCAACCGCTCCCAAAGCGTTTTGCCAACGCCGTTGGCGCCTACAGAAGTCCCTTCTTCCAACAGTATCATCGGATCACCGAGATCCATGACCGGCTCTTCGCGCTGCGGCTCCGCAGGTTCCGGGCGTTCCTGCACCGAACGCCGCTCCTGCAAGCCGGACGCGACCTGACGCCATGCGTCCGCCGGCTCGCCGGGATCCGACCATGCCATGCAGGTCAAGCCCAGAAAAAACGGCGTACGCGCGGGGATGTCCGCACCGTCGGACGGCAAGGGAGCGCCATTGAGCAGTATCTCGCCGTCGAGCGGCGTCACCCGCACGGACGGGGCGCCGTCCCCGGAAAAGCCTATGACGATGTTCGCGTGCCGCGAAGCGACTGAACTGTCTTGAAGAATGATGTCGCAAGAGTCGTCGGACCCTACAAGCTGATTCCCCGCGGGCAAGACAAGTTCCGCCCCCATGTGGGGGCCGGAAAAAAGACGAAAGACAATCAAGCCGGAGGCACTCATAGCGCTCCCGCAGGCCGTGCCTGCGTCTGTACTCCGGGCGATTGCCGCGCCGCGGGCGGCGACAACGGGGTCGCCGTGGCGGGCGTCACCGTCTCCAGTTCGGGCCGTTTCCGGGAGCAGCCGCTCTGCGGGGCCGCCGGAACCCGTTCCTCATAATCGGCCTGCGTCGGCGATCTGTGGAATGTGGGTTCGTCCACGCGGGGGGGCGTCGTCGGGATCTCATCCAAATGGATGACCTTCGGCGTAATGAGGATCAGGCGCTCCATGCGTTTGGTCCCCTTGCTCGTCGTCTTGAAGAGGTTTCCGAGCACGGGGATGTGCATGAGGATCGGTATCCCGCTGGCATCCGTGGACTTCTGCTCGTAGTAGTACCCGCCGATGAGCAGGCTCTGCCCCGCGCCCACGATGGCCTGCGTGTTGATCTTCGTCTGCTTGATGGGCGGAACGCTGTTGTCGCTGACCGGCGCATCCTTGCTGTCGTTCTGGTCGTCCTGCACGCTGACCGCGAGCTTGATGGAGGTTTGGCCGCGTTCGTTGCGGATGATGTGCGGGGTCACGCGCAAGACCGTCCCCGCCTCGACCTTGAACAGGTCCACCGCCTGATAGCCTTCCACCTGGATGTAATAGGTGCTGGTGTTTTCCAGCGTGGCCTGCACATTGTCCACTGTCAGCACAGAAGGCCGCCCGAGCATCCTGGCTTCGCCTTCCGCCTCCAGCGCCTGGATGCGGGCAAGGAAGAAGTCCGCGCCGTGCGTATAGATGGTGGACAGGTTCATGCCCGTTCCAGACGGGGTGCCCATCGTGGGCAGAGGCGAAAATTTGTCTCCGGTGCCGGAAAACTCGCCTCCGGTGCTCCAGCCCTTGTCCCGGCTGTTCGCGCCCTGATACGTAACGCCGAGATCTCGTTTGAAGTCGGAATCGATGTCCACGATGGCGGCATGGATTTCCACGAGTTCCACAGGCCTGTCGAGATCCGCGATAACCTTGGCGTAGTACGGCATCCGGTATTCGGCATCATTGACCAGCACCGCATTGACGCGCGGATCGGCCATGATGTTCACTTGCGTGGCATTCTGCGGAGCGGCCTGTCCGCCCTGCTGCGCGGCGGGGGCGGGGGCATCGGGAGCCACGGGCGTCATCCGTCCCTGCGCGATGAGCCCGGTGCCGGACAGCTTGTCCACGGTGGCGGTGTCCTGCGTCACCCGGGTCGCGGAATTGGGCGAACCCGTGACCATGGCCCTGAGGATGCTCGCCACTCCGGGGATGGTCACCGTTTTGTCCATGCTGTTGACGGACATGTCTTCCGCCCACGCATATTTGAGCGGAAAGACCTTCATCACGAAATTGGTGATCTGCGCCTCTTCAAAGGCGGTGACGGCGGCTGAAATCTGGGCAAGGTAAGTGGGCGGGCCGGACACGACGATCATCGCGCCGCCGGGGGCGAGCGTCGCGGGCAGTTGCGGGGCGAACACCGCCGATTGCCTGAGCATCTGGTACAGACGCTCCGCGGTCATGGCCCGCGGGGTGATGAACGTCCGCGACAGTTCCGATTCGCTGTAAAAATAGAGGGTGGAGCCGAGCCGATACCATGTCACGCCAAAGGCGGCCTGCATCCCCTTCAGGAAGGTTTCCGGGGGAACGGCATCAAAGCGCCCGCTCACCTTGCCGACCACGCCGGGAGAGAACGAAGCGCCGAGCCCCTGCGAGCGGGCGAAGTTCGTGAGGATGACTGTCAGATCCTCATCGTCCGCATAGTGCGTGTACGGACGGGAAAATCCCCCTTGGACGGCAAACGCCGGGCAAGAAACCAGAAGCACTCCGAAAACGAGTGCAAAAACCATCAAGAGCGAAACGCCACCACGACAATGCATCAGCGCCCCATATTCCAGGCTTGCATACCGGAGAAGAAAGAAAACGCCGACGCGCCACCGCCCTGCACCTGTCTTTTCCACCATGCCAGATCATTCAAAAAATCCTTGGCATACCCCGGCATGGAGGCAACGCTCTCGGCCAAAGGCACAACAAGGTGCAGCGAAAACCTGCCCTCATCCACCGAAAGGACCGTCCTCCGGGAGCGCGAGGCCGCGACCATACGGGAAGCGCACTTCCGCAAGAGATCATCCGCATCCTGTTCCGCAGCGGGAAGCGGGCCAAGATCGGCCCGCAGGATGCCCGTCCGCCCATCAGGCGAAAAAAACTCCATGTCCAAATCGCCTTCAAGGCGAAAGCGGAAGACGCCATCCGCGCCGGGAGAGGCCTTTTTCCAGCCTGCAGCCGCCGTCAGTGCGTCAACGGATTCCTGCAAAAGCGACATGTTGCCTCCTTGGGGGAACTATGCGGTCTTCCACAACGCCTTGTCAATCATCAAACGCGGATCCCCCAAACGTGCGGCATGGGGCCCTTCCCGCACGGAGGCATATCCTTCAGGCATTCGTCAAGCTGGCGGTCACAACGCTCCACCCGTTTGCCGAGAGCCTCGATTTCCCGTTGTTCGGCATCCGTCAGGGCCTCCAAGGAACGCCCTTCCGCTTCGAGCTTCTCCGCGATGGCCGACAGCGCCGCCGAACATGCGCTCAATTCTTCCAAAAGCCGATCTTGCGGTTCGCTGTTCGTTACCATGATCCTCCCCCTAATTATACTGCAACGAAGGGACGGCTATGCCCCTTCTGGAGCAAAGGGATTCGAGCTGTTCAAGTTTAAGCGGCATATGGGAAACGACTCCGGACGCCGAGCGGCTTTCCAGATAGACCATTTTATTGCCGTTATGGTCGTGGTACGGCGTGAAGCCATAGGTGGAGCCCCGGCTGTCCCGTTCCGTCACCGTGGGCCCCGCAGGCGTGATGCCCTTGTTCGCCGCTGCGCTGATGGCGTTCGACACGCTCTCGATCGACGCGCCCCCGTTGGCGGATACGCCCGCATTGGGGGAAATTCCCGAAACCTGTTGCGTGGAAATGCCGTTGATAGCCATATGACCTCCTATCCCAAAATCCGTGAACGGGTCTGGTTCATATTCTGCTGGATGGCGTCCTGCGTGGAAATCGACTTCTGGATCAATTCGGACAGGCTGTCGTTGATGCTCTTCAACGCATCGCGGCTGGCCCGCATCCGCTCCTGATCGGCTTCCATCTCCTTCATGGCGGCGTCGTACTGCGCCCCGATGAAATCCCCGACGGAACCGACGATGCCGCTTACCCCCTGCCCGAGCTGGGACATGGACTGCCCCATGACGCCATAGGCTTGTGAGGTCCCCGAAGCCCTCCGCTCCGCAGCGCTCTGATTGGCTGTGGCGGCACGGGCGTCGTCCAGCTGTGCACGGCTCTTGTTCAGCTTGTCTGTCGTCTGCTGTAGCTGATCTTCGGCCCGAAGCTTCTCCGCCCCTCTGGCGGCTCCATGCTTGTCTATGTCCTTCGTAATTTTATTCAGCCCTTTCTGTTGAGTATGCTGCTGTTTCTCAAGGGCCCGCGTTTCTTTATTCAGCTGATTCTCATTCAGTTCCTGCTGGCCCTTCGCCTGTCCCTTGGTTGCGGACAGCTGCTTCATGCCCATGCCGAACTGGACAGCGCCCATGCCGATGTTGATAGCCCCGGACACGACGCCGCAGACGAGCTGCGCCACGGCCTTTTTGCGGATTTCATCGGCCTGTTGCTCCATCGACATGGCGATGCTGTCGGTTTGCGCTTTCATGACCTCACGGTTTTCCTTGCGCTGTTCGGCGCTCATTTCCGTAATGAGGGCATTGATGCTCGCCATCGGGGAGGCCACGCCCACCCAGGCGCCGAGTGCTCCGGAAGAACTTTTCGGCGGGGTGAGCGTCGGCAAATCGTTGCGGACCTGCGCGGCGGCCTCCTGAAAGGAAAGCCCCGCATCCATCGCAACCTGTAGCTCCTTGTCCACGGCAGCTCGGGAAACATTGACCGTCCCCGCATCGTTTATCAGTTGATTGTAAACCTGTTGTTGATCGGATGACAACCCTTGTATGCCTGACATATGCGTATCCTCTTACTGCTTACGGCCTTCCCGTATACGATTTGGCCACCGCTCATCCCGGTACGGGAAAACGCGGACTGCCCTCTCAGCCACTCACGAAACGCCGCATCCATCACGCGGCACAAGCCTCTTCCTCCGCACCCATCAACCGGAAAAACCGGAGTGTGGCGTGAGAGCACCGCCTTCCACCGCGCTAGGCCATCGTCGGCGCGACATTGGTCAAGATAGCCGTCTGCGATTCGGTACATCCTTCAATAATGTTGTTGACGTCTTCGAGCATCTTTTCCGCGCGCTCCATGACGCCCTTCAGAAAATCAAGCTCCATATCCTGCGCCTGCTGGATGCGTTCCAGAATGGCTTCCAGCTCCTTGGTATCCGCATAGCTGGTGGAAATCTTGTAATCGTACACGGAACCGGCGATGTTCGTCGCCCCACTGCCCATCTGCACGACGCTGCTGGCGATATTCGTCACCTTGAGCGTCATTTCGGCCACCTTGGACAGCGTTTGCCTGGCACTCGATAAGGCGGAAGCGGAGGAGCCGCCCATAGTCAGCCCGATGCCCACGATGGTGATCGCAAGCTCGCAGGCCATGCCGACATACCCGGCGATGTCTTCCGGAACCCCGCACGCCTTCAATCCGGCGGCAATCCCGGCGCTGATGCTTACCTTGCCGTCGGTCGCCATACTCACGGCGCTGTTGATGGACATAGTGAGCATTACGGCCCCGCCCGCGATAAGCAGCGGGTTCCCGGTTGCCGCCCCGGCCACAATTGTGGCGACGCTGGCTATCGCCCCGACGATCACGCCGACCCAGCTGAAAATCTTTTTGAAGACATCGAGGATACCTTTGGATTTCATGGAGTCGAGGCGATCCATGATCTCTTCCAGCTTCTTCTCGTTGATCTCGGCGCGCTCTTTTCCCTTGGCGTCGATGGAGGCCACGCCGTCTTTGGTGGCCTGCGTGCGCGTCTCGTTGCTGATCATCTGGGCCAGCGTTTCGAGCGAGAGCCCTCCCGCCGTGGGCGGGGCCAGCCTCGGCAAGTCTGAAGATGAGGATGACGCATTGGGGGAGGAAGACGGCAGATCCGGCAGCGTGATTTCCTGCAGGGCCTTCTTGATGGCCTCCTGGAGGTTGTTTACCTCAACGCCGCCGGCAAGCTCCATGAACTTCGAGCCGACCTGAAAATCAATGGAGTTGGGCATGAGAACCTCACTTCTCGGCTTGTTCGAGAATGGCGAGCATGGCCGAGGCTTTGCCTCGCGCGGCATCGTGTTCGGGATTGCCCTCTTCGCCCATCGAGAGCGCTACAACGAACGCGCCTTGGGCCTTTTCCCGATCCCCCATTTTGAGGTAACACATTCCGGCCTGAAGCACGGGCACGGGGCTGGCGAGCGCGCCCATCGCCGAACAAAGCCCGTAGGCGTCCACGGCTTCCTGATACTTGCCGTTGGCCTGACGGCTTCCGGCGAGCCCCATCCAGAAACGGGGATCGTTGTGATCGTACAGGCACAGCCCGGAAAAGACGGTTTCGGCGTCTTTGTAGTTGCCGGACGTGTACAGGTTATATCCAAGGCTATACAGTGATTCCAACATATCCTGAGAGACGTTGCATACGTCCCCGATGGTGGCGCCGTTCAGGACGGCCTTGACCATCGTCTCAAGCTCTTCCTGCGTATATTCGACCGCCGCACGTTTCTGTTCTGTCATGAAAAGCTCCTCGGGAACCGCCCCGCAACAGCGGGAAAAAGGGTGTTGGCGAAAGGTCAGCCCGCAGATCCGGGTACCCCCAAGCAACCGCCATCCGGTGAAGGGGCATCCCCACAGGTACGGGAACCATCCAGACGGGGCTGCCCCTGCGAAAGGGATCTTTACTGGCCGCGAGCCACGGCGGTAAGCGTCTGCATACCGGACTGGATAGCCGAGTTCGCCCCCTGCGTATACGAATTGTACTGGCCCATGAAGTCCTGCACATACACCATCTTGGTCTGGATATCCGTGCCGATGGTTTCCTGATGGGCCTGTAGGGACTGGATCGCTACGTCCCATTCGTCCTTGTTGTGCAAGCTGTCCGCAGTTTTCTCTGTAGGCTCGCTGACTCCACCGGTGGTCAGATCATAGGCGAGACCGTTCTTGTCCATATATGCCCGGATATCCGCAGGCATTTCGGTGCAGCCGCCGCTGTCCTTGGCCTGATTCTGGAGTTTGCGGCACTGCTGGAGCATGTCGGCGACTTCCTTCTGTTCGGCCTGAGCCCCCTCGATTTGCTTGATGTAACCGAGGGCCGAATCCTTGGCCGAGGCGGCCAATTCCATCTGGAGCTTGGCGAAAATGAAGTTGACGCTTGTGCACGTGCCGAGGCTGCCTACGCCGCTGACGCTTCCCGAATTCCCGACTCTCATATCGCTCATACTCATTTCCCCTCTATGCTTGACGATTAAAGACGAACAACACCACGGCGGCCCGCGCCGGGAGCTTTGCCGGAAGGACGGTTATCCAGGGAGGCTTGCGCCTTGCGGGCTTCCCCGGCGCGCTTGGCCTCTTCCTTCGCTTTGGCGACGAGCGCTTCCACTTCCGGCGTCATCGCCTCCTGCTGCTTGAGATCGTCTTCCGTGAGCCCCATGCCCTTGAGCTGCGCATCAAATTTCTGGTTGAGGCGGGACAGCTCGTCCTTGAGGGCGCTGAGCTGTTCTTCCTGAGCCTGCATGTCTTTTTCCGTGAATGCCATGTCGTTGCTCCTGTTGTTGGTGCTTCATTTTTAGCATGTTCCGTGCCAAACAAACAAATACGGGGAATTTCGGCTCATCAAGCCTTTTTGCATGGTTTTCCGTGCGCAGAAAACAAACAATATTGGCACTATTTCGCCTTTACATCTACCAACATTGTTCTCATTCATTGATAAATCTTCTTTGACAACTACTACAGGCTATTACCCAAATCAATCAAAAAGGAGGCGCTTGTAAGACGTTGCGGCCTATGATACTCGCTAAGCGATGATTGGCATATTTCTCGCATGATTTCTTGCGGGCCGGTATGGATCGGTTCCCGGAATCACGTGTTCCCGCAGCCTCCAGGCACGGGGGCCGACTCATTTCCCGGCGGGGAGCCGGGCAGGAGGAGGCATGTCCATAGATTTTTCCGTCACCACTATGAGCCAGATGGCCGGAGGCGCAACCGCGTCGGCGGCGAGCTCTCTCGCCACGGGCTCACTCATGGGGAACGCCGCCGCGCAGGTGGAAGACCCCATGTCGCTGCTCGCCGATGCGGCCGAAGAACTGACCTTTGCGGCTGACACCACTGACGAATACGAACTTGAGGACCGCAAGGAACGGGAACACGCTGAAAGCGCCTATGCCGAGCGCGTCAAGCTCTATCAGGATCTCATGCATGAGGCGGGCAAGTCGCAGAACATCGATCGCCTGAAGGACAGCCTGCGCGCCCGCGAAGGCCGGGAAAAGGCCTCACGGGAGGCGCTTTACCGCTTTCCGGACCCGAGCGACGCCTATGCCGCCCTTTCCGATGCGCTTGACGCCTTTTCGGATGATCCGTCCGTTGATCCTTCCGTTATTGAAGATATCCGGCAAGGGCTCGCCGAACTCGAAGCCGAACACGGCCCGCAGATCCGTTCGGGCATCCAAGGCGCGCTCGCCGCTGCCGGATATCCCGAACTGGACAGCGCGGACGGCCTGCGCGACCTGTACCGCCAGACCGTCTGCGACTTTACGGACGTCAACGCCGCCTTCGCCCACATCCACGAGAAATACGGCGATGTGGGCTTCGGCAAGGCGATGGATTTCCTTTTCAACGCGCTGGGCAACGACCTCGCCACGGACGTACCGAGCATGGAAACCACCCATCTCGAAAGCGTCCACGCCACCCTCGAACAGGTGCGTCTCCTGCAAAGCACGCATGTCCAGTGCGAACGCCTGCTCCAGCGCTGGCAGGATGTCCACGGGGTCCAATGCGGGCTTGCTCCGATGGAGCTGCTCGGCGATCTGGTTGACCTGCGCAAAGAACATTTCCTCGGAGCCATGCAGATCGATCGCATTGTCTCCAAGGCCAAGGCCCCGGATATCGAACGCGAAGTGCTGTTCCTTCAGGAACTCCTGAATATGGCCCGCAACCTGCCCGTCCAGCTTTTCGACGGCGAACAAGGCCGCATGAAGGTCATCGACGCCGTACAGGAATCCGTGGACGCCGCCATCCGGCGTGAAGACGAATACCTCGCCAGTTTGGGAGACGCGTGATGATCGAACGTGAAATCGCCGAATTCGGCAGACGCATGGGTATGCCCGCCTTTTCCCTTTCCCCTGCGGGGCTCGCCGCGCTCGACGTGGAGCGCCTCGGGCGGCTCCATCTGGAGCTTGCCGAAAACGCCGGGGAGCGCGAGCTGCTCGTCTACCTCGCGCGGGCCGTGCCGGAGTATGACGTGAAAGCCCCACGCCGCGTGCTCGAGCGCTGCCATTACCGGCACGCCGATCCCATGCCGCTGTCCGGGGGGGTGCACAAGGGCAATATTGTCCTTCTCACCCGTTTCCCCGAACGGCAGGCGACGGCGGCGGGCATCGAAAGGGCCGTCCTGTTCCTCAGCGGCGTCATGGATACCGTCGCCAAAGCCTGATTCCGCAACCTCGGTTTTCTTTACCGGCAAAGGAGGACAGCCATGCCGAGCATCAACCTTCTGGATCCTTCCCTCGGCATCCAGACCATCATGGAGAGCCCGGCGGCAACGCGCGGCGGCATCCCCGAGGCGAGGCCCCTCGCCTCCAATGTCCTGCGCGAGGCCGGGCTTGAGGAACTGTATTCCCCGTGCAACGCGCACCACCTCGTGGAGCAGGCGCTCTGCCCGGATGCGGGCGACGGCGACATCCTCCGCCCGGAGGTGTTTTCCGGCAACCTCGCGGGATGCCTGGAAGCCTTGAAGGATTCCGATGATCCCGCCGTCCGGGCGCTGGCCGACGGCGAACTGGCCCCGCTGCTTCAAAACAAGGAACTCCTCAACGCCTACATGGGCCTGATGATAGGGGGTTAAGGTGGCGCTTACGCAGGAACAGCGCAACACACTATCCATTCTGGGATATCTGTATTACCGCATGGGGCGTCTGGACAATGCCGCCACGGTCTTCGCGGCGCTGGACAAGCTCGCCCCCGAAGGCATGGACGCCATTTCCCGGAGGGCCGCCGCCACGCTCGCGGCCATTGAAACGGATCGCGGCAATGCCGAAAAAGCCCTCCAGCTGCTGCACCGGGTCATGGACGGGCAAACCCTCTCCACCCGCCATGCCGCCCTGCACCTGCTCCGGGCACGCGCGCTCTGGCAGCAGGGGCGCAAGGATGAAGCGAGGGCCGCGGTCAACGAATACCTGTACCTCGCCGGCAACGGCCCGTCCGCGCAAGCGCTGGCCGAGCCCCCCTTCAACAGCATGGGCAAACGCGTATGAGCCTGTTCACCACGGCCCGTTCCGCCGTCGGCGTGGTCACGCGCCACAACGACATCAACATCGTCTTCCTGCTCGTCACCGTCATCGCGCTGATGATCATCCCGCTGCCCACGCCGGTGGTGGATACGCTCATCGGCGTGAACATGGCCCTGTCCTTCACCATCCTGATGATGACCATGTACGTGCGGACGGTGCTGGACTTCTCGGTCTTTCCCACGCTGCTCCTGTTCACCACCCTGTTCCGGGTGGGCCTCAACATCACGACCACGCGCCTGATCCTGCTTCAGGCGGACGCGGGCGAAATCATCTTCACGTTCGGCGAATTCGCCCTTGGCGGCAACTTTGTGGTCGGCGCGGTGGTCTTCCTCATCCTGACCATCGTGCAGTTCCTCGTCATAGCCAAAGGCGCGGAGCGCGTGGCCGAAGTCGGGGCGCGTTTCACCCTCGACGCCATGCCCGGCAAGCAGATGTCCATCGACGCCGACATGCGCGCCGGGGTCATCGACATGGAGGAAGCGCAGCGCCGCCGCGAGCGCATCAGTCAGGAAAGCCAGATGTACGGCGCCATGGACGGCGCCATGAAGTTCGTAAAAGGCGACTCCATCGCCGGGATGATCATCGCCGTCGTGAATATCGTGGGCGGCACGATCATCGGCATCACCCAGAACGGCATGACCGCCGGGGACGCCCTGCACACCTACGGCATCCTCACCATCGGCGACGGGCTGGTATCCCAGATCCCCTCGCTGCTCATCTCCATTTCGGCGGGCATCCTGATCACCCGCACCGGCGATTCCGACGACAACGTGGGCTCGCAGATCGGCCTCCAGATATTCGCCCAGCCCAAGGCGCTGCTCATGGCGGGCGGGCTGGTGTTCCTCTTCGCCCTCATCCCCGGCTTCCCCAAGCCGCAATTGTTCACGCTGGCGACCCTCCTCGGCGGGCTCGGCTATGTGCTCAAGCGCGTCAACGAAACCCCGCAGGCCCCGGACGCCAAAGAGGAACTCTCCAAGTCGCTCACGCCCACGGCCCGCCCCAAGTCCCGCCCCGGCGCGGCGCGGGACGAGTTCGCGCCCACCGTGCCCATCATCCTCGATATCTCGGAGGACATGGGCGCATCCCTCGATTACGCTTCGCTCAATGAGGAGCTGGCGAACCTGCGCCGCGCGCTCTATTTCGATCTCGGCGTGCCCTTCCCCGGCATCAACATCCGGCCCAACCCCGGCCTGCCGGAGCTTTCCTACGTCCTGAACGTCAACGAAATCCCCATGTCGCGGGGGAAACTCGAAAAAGGCATGGTCCTCGCCCGCGATACCAGCGAAAACCTGTCCATGCTTGGCGTGGAATTCAAGCTCGGTGAACGGTTCCTGCCCGACGTCGAGCCCCTCTGGGTCCCCGAGTCCAAGGCCGCGTCGCTGGAGCGCGTGGGCATCAGCATCATGAACCATGCGCGCATCCTCGCCTACCACCTTTCGCTGCTGCTCGCCCGGCACGCCTCATCGTTCCTCGGTATGCAGGAATCCAAGTACCTGCTCGACAAGATGGAGGAACGCGCCCCCGATCTGGTCCGCGAAGCCACCCGCCTGCTGCCCACGCAGCGTATTGCGGAAATCTTCCAGCGGCTGGTGCAGGAGCAGATATCCATCCGCGACCTGCGGAGCATCCTTGAAGCGCTCATCGAGTGGAGCCCCAAGGAAAAGGATACCGTCATGCTCACCGAGTACGTCCGCAGCGCCCTGAAGCGCCAGATCAGCTACATGTATTCGAAGGGGCAGAACATGCTGCCCGCGATCCTGCTGGACCCCTCGGTCGAGGAGACGATCCGCAAGGCCATCCGGCAGACCTCGGCGGGCGCGTTCCTTGCGCTTGATCCCGATACGACGCAGCGGTTCCTGCGCGCCGTGACCGAGTCCGCCGGGAAGTACACGGCCAACACGCAGAAGCCGGTACTCATGGCTTCCATGGACATCCGGCGGTATGTGCGCAGGCTTATCGAGGGCGAGCATTACGGCCTGCCCGTTGTTTCGTACCAAGAGGTCACGCCCGAGATTTCGATCCAGCCCGTCAGCAGGATCAGGTTGTAGAGAGAATCGGGTGAGGGGAAAGGGACCCTTTGGAAAGGATCTCCTTTCCCCTCACCCGTACCCCTCCCCTATCCCCCCAAACTTTTTGACTGGTGGGGAGGCCGCACGGCGGGAGTCCCGTCGGCGGAATCCCCGCGCCGGACAGCACTATGGAATCAGCCGCCATCGATTACGCCATGAAAGCGCTCTATCTGGTGCTCATGTTGTCGATGCCGCCCATCATCGTGGCCTCGCTCATCGGCATCCTGTTGAGCCTCATTCAGGCGATCACCCAGTTGCAGGAACAGACGCTGACCTTCGGCGTCAAGCTGCTGGCCGTGGTCCTGACCCTCTTCATCATGGGGGGCTGGCTCAGCGGCGAAATTCTCCGTTACGCCGACGATATTTTCAGCCGTTTTTATATGATACGCTGATTGGGCGAGGGCCGGGGAAAGCCCGGGACGAAGAATGCGGCAAGAACACGAGGAGGCCAACGGCATCGCCGGACGGCACGTTGCAGAGCGGCCGGCATCCTCCACGGAGGCTTCATTTGGATTATCAGGCACTGTTCAACGAACTGCACCTTTTCGAGCAACTGCTGGCGCTGCTGGTGGGGATGCCCCGGCTGTTCATGCTCGTGCAGGTGGCCCCGTTCATGGGCGGGAACATCCTCACGGGGCAGTTGCGGACCACCGTGGTTTTTGCCTGTTATCTCATACTGCACCCCGCCATCGTCGCCAGCCTCCCCGAAACGCAGGGCCTCTCCCCCTCCACGTTCGCCCTGTACGGGGCCATCCTTGTCAAAGAAACGCTCATCGGAATGCTTCTCGGCTACCTGTCCGGCATGTTGTTCTGGACCATCCAGTGCGCGGGCTTCTTCATCGACAACCAGCGCGGCGCGTCCATGGCGGAAGGGGCCGATCCGCTGTCCGGCGAACAGACTTCGCCGCTCGGTTCGTTCTTTTTCCAGAGCGCCGTCTACCTGTTTTTTTCCACCGGCGCATTCCTCGCCCTGCTTGGCGTGGTTTACGCCTCTTACGAAATCTGGCCGGTCACGCAGCTCATCCCGCTCAGCGTGTTTAAGGACATCAACCTGCCGTTGTTCTTCGCCGGGCGCGTGAGCTGGCTTCTGCTCATGATGCTTCTGCTTTCCGGCCCCATCGTGGTGGCCTGCCTGCTCACCGACGTTTCGCTCGGGCTCATCAACCGCTTCGCTTCGCAGCTCAACGTGTACGTGCTTGCCATGCCCATCAAGAGCGGCGTCGCGGCTTTTCTGATGCTGTTCTATTTCATGATGCTGCTGTCGAACGCGACAGGATTGTTCGATGGGGTCAAGGCCGATTTCGAGCAGCTCAGGAGGCTGTTGCCGTGAGCGACAAAACCGAACAGCCAACACCGAAACGCCTCCGCGAATCGCGCGAGAAAGGGGATGTGTGCAAAAGCCAAGACGTGCCGTCGGCCCTGACCGTGCTCGCCTTGTCCGTCTATATTGTCGTGATGGGGGGGCATCTGCTGGAATCGCTGCTGGCGATGATGGAGCTTCCCATGAAGCTGCTGTCCACGCCCTACGCCGAGGCCGCGCCGCGCGCCGCCGAAGCCACGTTCCACATAGCTGTTTCTATCGTCGCCCCGCTCGTCGGCCTCGTCATGGCCGTGGCCCTCGTCGCCAACCTCGGACAGGTGGGCATACTGTTCGCCTTCAAGGGAGCCATGCCCAAGCTCGAAAACGTAAGCCCGTCCAAATGGTTCCAGAAGGTTTTCTCCATGAAGAACCTTGTGGAGTTCCTCAAGAACATCATCAAGGTGACGGTGCTCGGCGTTACTGTCTGGGTTGTCATGCGGGATCATCTGCCGACGCTGTTCGCCATCCAGCGGGGGACGATCTGGACCATGTGGGAAGTCCTCGGGATGGCTGTCAAAGACCTGTTGCTCATGGCGGCGGGCGTCTTCTGCGTCATCGCCGCCGTGGACTATCTTTTTCAGAAATGGCAGTACACCAAGAACCATATGATGTCGAAAGATGAAGTCAAACGGGAGTACAAGGAGATGGAGGGCGACCCGCAGGTGAAGGGCAAGCGCAAACAGCTCCATCAGGAAATGCTCTCCCAAAACGCGCTGGGCAACGTGCGCAAAGCGAAGGTGCTCGTGACCAACCCGACCCATTACGCCGTGGCGCTGGATTACGAAAAGGACAGGACGCCGCTCCCGGTTATCCTTGCCAAGGGCGAAGGGTTCCTCGCCCAGCGCATGATACGGGTGGCGCAGGAAGAAGGCATCCCGATCATGCGGAATGTGCCGCTGGCCCGCAGCCTTTTTGAAAACGGGACGGAAAACGCCTACATCCCCAAGGATCTCATTGGCCCGGTGGCCGAAGTACTGCGCTGGGTGCAGTCCCTCCAGCGGCAATGACGAACGCACAGGAAACGAACGTGAAGCAAGAACCTCTCTCCGAACAGGCGTTTCTGGATACCCTGATCAACCTTTGCGACGATCTGGCTTGGGGCCGCCCCGCCAGCGAGGACAGGCTGTTCGCCCTCACCAAGGAAGGCGCGGGCCCAAAGAATTATGTCCGGCTCGCGGAAGCCTTCGGTATGATGCTGGTCAAGGTGGAAAGCCGGGAGTACCACCGCTCACAGCTCATTGCGGATTTGAAAACCCGCAACGCCGAGCTGGAGGAAGCGCACAGGCTCCTCGCCGAGCGCAACACGCATCTGATGCGGACCATTCAGGAAAACTACCAGACCAAGAAGATCGTGGGCCAATGCGAGGCCATGCGGAAGGTCATTCAGCTTGCCCTGACCATCGCCCGCCGCCCCATCAATACGCTTATCCTCGGCCCCACCGGGGCTGGGAAAGAAGTCATCGCCAAGGCAATCCATTTCAACTCACCCCGGCGCGAAGGGCCGTTCGTAGCGGTCAACTGCACGGCCATCCCCGACTCGCTGTTTGAAAGCGAGATGTTCGGCATCGAAAAAGGCATCGCCACGGGCGTCAACGCGCGTAAGGGCCTCATTGAGGAAGCTTCGGGGGGCACGTTGTTTCTCGACGAGCTGGCGGACATGACCTTGCCCAATCAGGCCAAGCTGCTCCGGGTTTTGGAGGAGCGCGAAGTCCTGCGCGTGGGCAGTTCCAAACCCGTGAGCGTGGACATCAAGCTCATCGCCGCCACCAATGCCAATCTGGAAGAAGCCGTCCGCAAGGGCAACTTTCGGGAAGATCTCTATTACCGCATCAATGTGGCGGAAATCAGGGTTCCTCCCCTGCGAGATCGCGGAGATGACATCCTTTTGCTGGCACAGCTTTTTCTTGAGCGCCATTGCGCCTATATGGGACGGCCTCGGCTTTCGCTCTCTCCCGCCGTGTGCAGGCAGCTTCTGCAATACGGCTGGCCCGGTAATGTGCGGGAATTGAATAACGAAATGGAACGCGCCGCCTCTCTGACGATCGGCAACCGTGTGGAGCTTTCCGATCTCTCCACGCGTATTGTGCCGGATGAAGTCAGATGCCACCTTCTCGAGACGGAACCGCTCATCAGCCGGGATGGGGCAGATACCCCTCGGGAGGAAACGCCAACGGCGCAGAACTACAACCTGCAAGAAATGGAGCGCAAACTCATCCTTGATGTGCTGAACAAAACCGGCGGCAACAAGAGCAAGGCCGCGGAACTGCTTGGCATCACACGGGAAGGGCTCCGGAAAAAACTCCTGCGCATGGGCATCAACGACAAAGAACTCCCCCACGATGACGGCAAGGCTTGACATTCACCGGCCAGAACACCTAAAACAACACGTCCCTAACGCGCGCCCGTAGCTCAGTCGGATAGAGCGACAGCCTCCTAAGCTGTAGGCCACAAGTTCGATTCTTGTCGGGCGCACCAGAAAATTCAGCCTCTTAGAGAGATACTCTAAGGGGCTTTTTTTTTGCAAGCCCTTTTATCCCGCTCTTATCCCGCTATATTAGATGAACCAATGGGAAATTTTCAGATAGATTGGGAAGATTCATCTTTCTTTTTTCTGTCCGCTGCCCGTACAGGATGAGGTTTTGAAACAAAAAAAAACGGTGGAGGCTGATTTTTCAGCCTCCACCGTTTTTACTCGTCCATCTCATCCGCTATGACGGTCAGAATCGCAATCACCACAGGTATCCATTTTCCGAGACTCATATCTTTTCCTTCCTATCTGGCTATGAAACGGGACAAACGGCACTGGCGTGCAGTTCCGCAATCCCATTCGACGTGTTTTCCGAGACACGGCGGCATCCTCGTCAAAAGCCCCAATCGGCACAGTCAGCAGGTATCCGCCATGCGTTCCTCCTCAAGGCCCCTTCGAGCAGTCCGAACAGTGCCGGAGCAAGCTGTGGAAGCGTCTCGATGACGCGACCGGCATAAGGCAGCAAGGTTGCGATGTTCGAACACATGATGCCGAGTCCGTAACATCTGTTTGTTCGAAACACCATTGCAGGATGGCCTGTTCCGGCGCATATCGGATTTTCCTGGCGGAAGAGGATTGATGCTGTCTGCAAGATAGTCAGGTCTCGCCCTTACGGAGTCATTTTTCTTGAAAAATTCCGTCATGGAACTGTTCAGCACCTCAGCTATTTCCCCGATTCGGTTGAACCTAGAAGCAACGTATCCGTTCCAGATACGCCCAGTATATCATATAAATAACTAGTAAATATAATTGGCTCTATATAGCAATATTTGTACATGAGCAGTCCTTGATTTCGATATTTTTATTTACACACGTAACTATTCGTGTTATTATATTAAAATGAAATCAATTATAAAAAATTATTAATATTTTCTCAAATAAGAAAATAGGGGCAACCTTGGGAATATTTTATTCCTCGTCTCGCTGATAAAACAAGCGACAATATATCATTAAATATTTTATACTTTTTTTCAAATAATTATGAAATATTCATTCATGCATAAAATAGTTGTTCCTAACACAATTCTTATTGTCGATGATGATGAAATGAACCGTGATGTGTTGGGAAATATTTTTTCTGCGTCTCATTGCATTGAAATGGCTGAAAATGGAAAAGAGTGTCTCAATAAAATACTAGAATGTGGACAAAAATTTTGTGCTGTCCTTCTGGATGTGGTCATGCCTGTAATGGGCGGTATTGAAGTATTGAAAAAACTTAACAGAGATGGTGTTGTTGATCATATTCCTGTATTTCTTATTACTGGAGAAACAGATACGAGAATCATCAAGCGAGCATATGAACTCGGCGTGATGGATGTCATTTCTAAACCTATTTCTTCGTATATGGTGCAACGCCGGGTTAATTCCGTTATTGAATTGTTTACGGCACGTAAACGACTCTCCAGTGTGGTGGGCCAGCAAAAGGATCAGCTTTTGAAACAGGCCAAAAGAATCCTGAGGCTGAACATGGGGATGATAGAGTCTCTTTCAACAGCCATTGAATTTCGCAGTGGCGAGTCCGGTGAGCACATCCGGAAAATACATGACATCACTAAACTGTTCCTTGAAAATTCCCCACTGGGCAGAGATTTTTCGACGGAGGAAATTGAGCATATTTCTTTGGCCGCGATTATGCATGACGTTGGAAAGATTTCCATTCCTGACGCCATATTGAGCAAGCCAGGACGCCTTACCCCCGAGGAGTTTGAGATCATGAAGACGCATACGACACAAGGAGGACAACTTCTGGAGAGAATTCCGCAGATGAGGGAACTGCCGTTTTTCACGTATGCCTACGATATTGCCAAATACCATCATGAGAGATGGGACGGACGCGGATACCCGGAGGGACGCAAGGGCGACGATATCCCTTTATGGGCACAGATAGTCTCCATTGCAGACGTATATGACGCGCTGGTCAGCCCACGGTGTTACAAGAAGGCTTTCAGTTTTGAGGTGGCCCTTGGCATGATTGTCAGCGGCGAATGCGGCGTGTTCAATCCAAACATATTGGCATGCTTTCGGGAAATTGAGGGTAAGCTCCGCACTCTCTACGGTAGCGGCCCGGAACGATTGTACGAGTGAGGCAAAAAAATATGGATCAGACAAGAAAGGCAAGACTTGAGGCGGGCGGAATTATGGTGGACGAAGCTCTTGAACGCTTTATGGGAAACGAGGCTATGCTTGAGCGCTATTTACAGAAATTCCTCAGCGAAAAGAGCTATGCCATGCTGCGGGATTCTCTAGCCTCAAACGATTGGGAAGCGGCTGGCAGAGCAGCGCACACGCTGAAAAGCATATGTGGTACCATAGGATGTGAGGCCATGCAGGAGCTTGTGATTCTGCAGGAACGTCATATCCGCGCCGGAGAATGGAAAGAAGCCGTTGGTATGATGCCAGAGATATCCAACAGCTACGAGAATATTTGCGGTGTGATCCGGGCGTAACGTACAGGGTATTGAGCAGAAGGACGTATAAAGGGATATTGCGTACTGCTGTATATCTACATAATACTAGGTAATTAAATGAAAAGTTACAGCGGAATACCATATACGACGGGAAAACAGGCCGCAGACGATGTAAAGACACAGCTTGTTGGTTTTATAAAAATACCCAAATGGCTGCTTGGGCTCTGTCTTATTACTGTTTTCTATATTTTGTTCGTCTGTTTCTCCATGTATAAAATAGGCGATTCAACAACGCAGCTCTATGAGTATCCCTATACTGTCTCACGCAAAGCGCAGGAAATGAAAACCGCCCTCTATGGCATACGAATCTCTCTGCCATCTCTTCTAGCCACGCCCGACATCACCGCTGCCCAAATTAATGACCTCCTTCGAAAACAGAGGGCTATGCAGGACAAGTCGTTGGAAGAGATCACGCTCAAGTTCCGGGGGAATGAGAAAGAACTGGCTTATCTGAAAAGATGTATGGCTGAATTGCGGGAAGCCCGAAAAAATATGGTCAATAACCTATTGGGCAATCTGGATTTTCAGTACATCAATGCCTATTATGCCCGTGAGGTTCTCCCACATTTTGAAAAGGTGGATAAACTGCTAGGTAACTTGGGCGATGCCGCCGAACACCGTGGCAATGCAATCTTGGCAGAAATGGACAAGCTGAGAACCTTTTCCATCATTGCTACGCTGCTTATGGGAATAAGCATCATCTTGCTGATTCTCCACACCCGCAAACTGGAATGGGATAAATACAAGGAGAGCGCATACCGCGAAAAACTCCTCAATCTGCTTGCAGCCAACATAGATGAAATCTTTTTCATTTCACGCGAAGATAAATCTTTTGAATATGTGAGCTCAAATAGTGAACGCGTCATAGGCGTACCGCCTGAAAAATTTATTCATGATTACAGAAAATTATATTCTCTTCTAGCGTGTAAGGACAGCGACTGGTTGCGCGCAGTGCTCGACGATACGTCCTCAAATATGAAGGAACGGGACATCGTGCTTGGTGAAGAGGGACGCCGCTTCAATATCCGGGTGTATCCCATATTCCTAAATGGTGTTCTGAGCCAGCGCATTATCGTATTATTCGATCAAACTAAGGAATTTGCCTATCGACAGGCACTGAGCGACGCTCTTGAGAATGCCCGCAACGCAAATACCGCCAAAAGTAATTTCCTCTCCCACATGTCTCATGAAATCCGTACGCCGATGAACGCCATTATCGGTATGACGGTCATTGCCCTGACCCGGCTTGACGATCGATCCCGCATGGAGGATTGCCTCACCAAAATAGCTCTGTCCTCACGCCATCTGCTCGGCCTTATCAATGACGTGTTGGACATGTCCAAAATCGAAGGCGGCAAGCTCACCATTGCTCATGAGCCGTTCAATTTTAAAATATCTCTACAAGGAGTTATCAATCTTATTCAGCCTCAAGCGCTGGAACGCGGGCTGGATTTTGAGGTATCCCTGTCCGGGGTTGATGAAGAAGAGCTACTCGGCGACGCACTGCGACTTAACCAGATTCTTATCAATATTCTGTCCAATGCACTCAAATTCACCCCGGTTGGGGGCTCTATACGGCTGGAGGTACACCAGCTCCACAAAAAGAACAATAATGTGCAGTTCCGCTTTGTTATCCGTGATACGGGCATTGGTATGAGCCAAGAGTTCATAAAGCGGCTTTATACCCCCTTTGAACAGGCCACATCCTCCACCGCTTCAAAATTTGGTGGTACTGGGCTCGGCATGGCCATTACCAAAAATCTTGTTTCTTTACTGGGCGGCACGATATTCGTGAAAAGCGAGGAAGGCAGGGGAACCGAGTTTACTGTGGAACTCCCCTTTGGCCTGAGCGGACGGCAGTTAGAAAAAGGCAAAGGCGAGCTGGAGCCACTCAAAGTGCTCGTAGTGGATGACGACTACGATACCTGCGAGCACGCCTGCCTGTTGCTGGATAAAATGGGACTTCGTACCCGATGGGTGCTCAGCGGTGCGGAAGCCGTGAAGGTTGTGCAAGAATCCCATGTCAGTGGTGATGGTTACGACGTATGCTTCATAGACTGGAAAATGCCGGACATGGATGGCATGGAAACCGTCCGCCGTATCCGTAATGAAGTCGGGCCGGAAACTCTTATCATCATTATCAGCGCCTATGACTGGGGAGCGATAGAAGAAAAGGCCCGTGCCATTGGAGTTAACGGATTCATCGCCAAGCCCTTTTTCGCTTCCAATCTTTACAATACGCTTACTTCATTAACACGGCGCACGGCTCCGAAGAGAGAAATAGAAGTTTCCGCCCCCCCGGAATCAGAGACGGAAACTGCACATCGGCATTATGACTTTACGGGGAAGCATATACTGCTGGTTGAAGACAATGAATTCAACCGTGAAGTCGCCCAGGAGTTTCTTGAAATGACAGGGGCCACGGTCGAAAGTGCCGAAAACGGATCAGAGGGAGTAGCTCTTTTTACGGCCTCGGAAACCGGGCAATACGACATTATTCTGATGGATGTGCAGATGCCGGTCATGGATGGCTATGAGGCGACACGAGCCATTCGCGCTTCGGTACACCCCGACGCGAACTCCATCCCCATTCTTGCCATGACGGCCAACGCCTTCAACGAGGATGTAGCTGCCGCTGTGGCGGCAGGCATGAACGGGCATATAGCCAAGCCCATTGATGTGACGGCACTTTATCGGCTACTCGCTTCGCATTTTAAGTAATAATGCGTAGCAAGGGAAGGAAAACAGAGTATGCAGGAGGCACGGAGGTGTCCCATGCGTACCTTGTTTTCCTTTCTTTGAGAATAACGAGTCCTGACCCTAAAGCCGTAATTCAAAGGGATGACATCCTATGGATGTCATCCCTTTTCTCGTGCCGGGCTATCGCTTCATCTTCGCCCGCAGCGTCGTGTACGGGTGGCCTCCGAGCTGGATTTCGAACTCCTGACCATCGACGGCTCCGGCGGCGGAACGGGCATGAGCCCCAACGACATGCTGGACAACTGGGGCGTCCCCTCCGTCCTGCTGCACGCCAAAGCGCATGATTACGCCTTCCTGCGGGCCGCCGCCGGGAAGAAGGTGGTCGATCTCGCCATGGGCGGCGGGCTCGCCAAGCCGAGCCAAGCGTTCAAGGCGCTGGCCCTCGGCGCCCCCTACGTCAAGGCTGTGTGCATGTCGCGCTCGTTCATGATCCCGGCCTTCCTCGGCTGCAACATCGAAGGGGCCCTGCACCCCGAACGCCGGGAACGCGTCCACGGCGCGTGGTCGGCGCTTCCGAAGACAGTCCTCGACATCGGCGATACGCCCGAAACCATCTTCGCCGGATACCATGCCCTCAAGGAACGCCTCGGAGCCGACGAAATGGCACATATCCCTTACGGAGCCATCGCCATGTGGACGATGTGCGACCGGCTCGGCGCGGGGCTCCAGCACCACATGGCCGGGGCCCGCAAGTTCGGCGTCGAGCACATCGACCGCACGGACATCTGCGCAGCCAACCGCGAAACGGCTCAGGAAACGGGCATCCCCTTCATTACGGAACAAGACGACGAGCTGGCGCGCCGCATCGTGCTCGGCTGACAAGGAGAGGCGTTCATGCTGGATCTGCTCTTGACCAACGCCCGCATCGTGGACGGGACGGGCAACCCCTGGCGCAAAGGTTGCGTCGGCGTGCGCGACGGGCGCATCGTGGCCGTGGGTTCGGCCCACGATATGCCCGAAGCCCGGACGGTGCTCGACATCGGAGGCAACATCCTGTGCCCCGGCTTCATCGACAGCCACAGCCATTCGGATTTGAGGATAATAGATGAGCCGTTGGCCTTGCCCAAAATCATGCAAGGGATTACCACAGAGAACGTAGGCCTCGACAGCATGTCGGTGGCCCCCATCAGCGACAAGAACAAGGAGCCGTGGAGCACGAGCATTTCCGGGCTCGACGGCGTAGCCCAGAAACCGTGGGGCTGGAACGGGTTCGCCTCCTATCTCAATGCGCTCGACGCCGCGAAGCCGAGCGTCAACCTGAGTTCCTATGTGGGGCTCGGCACCGTGCGCCTCGACGTCATGGGCATGGAGGACAGGCCGCCCACCGCCGAAGAACTGCGCCTTATGGAAGAAAGCGTGGCCCGGTGCATGGAGGAAGGCGCGCGCGGCATTTCGGCGGGGCTCATCTACACGCCCAACAAGTACCAGTCCACGGAAGAACTCGTCGCGCTCGCCAAAGTCGCGGCCCGCTACGACGGTATCCTCGACGTGCATATGCGCAATGAGGCCGACCACATGGCCGAGGCATTGGAAGAGGTCATCCACATCGGGCGCGAAACCGGCATCCGTATTCTGGTGACCCATTTCAAGCTGCGGGGGCGCAGGAACTGGGGGAACGCCCGCAGGCATCTCGACACCATCGACCGGGCCCGCGGGGAAGGCATCGACATCGGCATCGCCCAGTATCCGTATACGGCCAACAGCACGTTCATGCACGTCGTCGTTCCGCCGTGGTACCACAGCCGGGGGACGGACGGCCTGCTCAAAGCCTTGGCGGAGGAACGCGAACAGGTCAAAAAGGACATGCTCACCACCGAAGGCTGGGAAAATTTCTCGCAGGTCATGGGCTGGGAGAACATCTACGTCTCCTCGGTCGCCAGCGAAAAGAACCTCTGGTGCGAAGGCAAAAGCGCCGTGGCCCTTGGCGAGGCCCTCGGCAAGTCGCCCGAGGACGCGGTGCTGGATCTGCTGATCGAGGAAAACCTTGCCGTGGGCCTGCTTGGGCACGGCATGTATGAAGAGGATGTAATGGAAGGCATGAAGCACCCGACCATGTGTCTGATCACCGACGGCCTGCTGAGCGGCGGCAAGCCGCATCCGCGTACCTATGCGGCCTTCCCCCGGTTCATCGCCCGTTACGTGCGGGAAAAGCGCCTGCTCACCCTTGAGGAGGCCGTGCGCAAGATGACCTCCAGCACGGCGCTCAAACTCCGCATGAAGCGCAAGGGCTTCATCATGCCCGGCATGGATGCGGACATGGTGGTGTTCGGCGAAAACCGCATCCGCGATGTGAATACGTTTGAAAATCCGCGTGTCTACCCGGAAGGCATCGATTACGTGCTCGTCAACGGCGAGATCGCCGTCGATCACGGCGTCCATACGGGCGCGCGTCCCGGCAAGACCATACGCGACTGACCATGCCACCGACGGTGCGGCCGTTTCCCATCGCGGGGGACGGGCCGCGCCGTTTTTTCGTTCTTCAAGGAGGAAACGTCCATGTCGTACAGCCCCACGCTCGGCTCCGTGTTCAACCGCACGAAAATGCGCGATCCGTCCCATGTCTGTTCTTTTTCCGGCATGTGCGCCATGTGCACCGCCGACTGCATCGGCAGCTGCGAGATCGGCCTGTCCGCCGTCCGGGGCATGGAGACCGTATATCCCACCACCACGGGGGAAAACCAGATCGCCTCGGAAAAGGTCTATCCCGTCGATTATTCCCATTTCAACATCAACGGCAGATCCTTCGGGGCAATGGGGGCTCCGCTGGACGCCGATCGCGCCACCATCTACCATATGGGGCTCGAACGGGAGATCGGCACCCTCAACCCCGTAAAGCTGGCGCTGCCGATCATCCTGCCCGCGCTCATCAAGCTCAACTGGCCCGACTACTTCGGCGGCGCGGCCATGGCGGGCGTCAACGCGGTCATCGGCGAAGGGGCCGTGAGCAAGGACCCGACGCTCGCCTACGAAAACGGCAAGGTCGTCCACGCCCCGAAGCTCCGGGAAATGCTGGACGCCTTCAACAAGTATGACCGGGGATACGGGCAGATCATCCTTCAGGCCAACTATGACGACGACGCGCAGGGCGTGCCGGAGTACGCCATCCGGGAATGCGGGGCCAAGGCCATCGAATTCAAGTTCGGGCAGTCCGCCAAGGGCACGCAGCCCGCGAACCTCGTCCCCACGCTCGAAGAGGCGCTGAAGAAGTGCGAACAGGGTTTCCTTGTCCTGCCCGATCCGCGGGATCCCGGCGTACAGGAAGCCTATGGCCGCAAGGCGTGCCCCGCCTTCCACGTCTACGGCCGTCTGCCGATCTGGAGCGACGACTATCTGATCGGCCGCATCGCGCAACTCCGCGACATGGGCATGGCCAACGTGTATTTCAAGATGGCGGGCTTCGATCCAGAGGATCTGGAGCATGTCCTCCGGCTGGCTTCCAAGGCGCAAGTGGATATGGTCACCTTCGACGGCGCGGGCGGCGGCTCCGGCTACAGCCCCTGCAAGATGATGAACGAATGGTGCCTCCCCACGGTCGTCATGGAAAGCATCCTTTACGGCATTCTCAACAAGCTGGCCGCAGAAGGCATGGAACTCCCGCATGTGGCGATCACGGGGGGCTTTGCGACCGAGGATCAGGTGTACAAGGCGCTGGCCCTCGGCGCACCCTACATCTCCGCCGTGGGCCTGTGCCGGTCCAGCATGGCGGCGGCCATGAGCGCCAAAAAGATCGGGGATCTCATTGGGGCGGGCAAAGTCCCCCCGGAACTCGCCCGTTTCGGCACGACGAAGGAAGAGCTGTTCAGCGATCTTCCCGAGCTGAGGGGGCTCTACGGCAGCGCGGCGGACGGGTTCTCCACCGGGGCCGTCGGGGTATATTCCTACCTGAACCGCATCGCCTACGGGCTGCGCCACTTCGCCGCCCTGAACAGGAAATTCGACGTGAAGCACATCGGGCGGCGCGACGTCTTCCCGCTCACCCGCGATGCCAAGGAACTGCTTGACGGGACGTGGCTGCGGTAACCTCCCCTTCCGTCCCTTTTTCCGCGCAGGCGGCACCGACACTTCCCTCGGTGCCGCCTGCCATTTTTTTGATGCCATCCGTATGAAGCGAAGAAAGGGGCCTCCGTGCGCCTTGCCATCCAACGCGGATAACGATTCGACGATACCGAACAAAGGATACTTCTCCGCAAGATGCGCAAAAGCATTGCCGAAGCGTCCGAGTTCCGGCACATTTTACCTGAAGCCGTTTCGGGCGGCGGGGAGGGGGTCCATGAATCACGAGCAGGCCATGTTGATGAAGTCTTCGCGCGTAAGCGATTTGAATACGCCGTGGGAACAGGTGCTGCACCTCGCCTCCCGGCGCGTCTTCCCCAAGCGGCACACCATCGACGTTTCGAATACGGAATCGCCCTATTTCTACTATATCCTTTCGGGGACCGTGCGGCTGGCCTATGTCGGAGCCAACGGCGAGGAACGGACGATCCTGTACGCCGGGGCGGGCAGGCTCATGAACGTGCCGACCATCATCGCCGGGGACATCAAGAATACCGTGGTGACCTGCACGGAACGGGTGGAAGCCGCGATTTTCGACGCCGGGCTGCTGACGGATCGCGCGTTCGCCGCCGCCCATCCGAATTTGCTGCTCAACCTTATCCACTCGCTTTGCAGGATGGGGCTGCCCCGGCATGAACGGCATCACCAGCAGCGGCGCGAAGGGCATCAACGCCCTCGGCCCGCGCTACCTGCTCATCCAGGGGACGCACCGGGAACTCACCGAGGGGAACGGGCCGCCCTTCGTGCTGGACGTCGCCCCCATGCTGGTCCTGTTCGCCATCGTCATGACCTTCTGCATCCTCGGCTGTTTCCTGCCGTCCATGCCGCTGCTGCTCATCTGCGTGCCGATCTTCGTGCCCATTGCGAAGGTTTTCGGCTGGGATCTGATCTGGTTCGGCGTCATCATCACGGTTCTGGACAACATGGCCTCCATCACGCCGCCTTTCGGCATCAGCCTCTTCGTCATGAAGGAAGTGGCGGGCGTGACGCTCGGCGCCATGTACCGCTCCGCCGTTCCTTTCGTCATCGCCCTGTTCGTCTGTCTTCTCCTGATTGTTCTGTTCCCCCCGCTGGCAACCTATCTTCCCACGCTCATGAACGGTTAGCGTACGGCGGACCAGCCTGAAACAGCGGAAAGCTCCGTGCAGTGCGGGGCTTTCGTTTTTGCCCGGCGGCGGAAGCCGCCCCGATCCCCAGCAGGCTCCCAAAGGCCCGCGCAAGCTGGACATGGCCTTTCCCCCCGCCTACAATGGGTTCTCAACTGAACAGGGGGTGACCATGGCGCTTTCTCAATCGCAAAAGATCATTGCTTTTCTCGAAAAACATCGGGGCGGGAGCTTTACGGCCCGGCAGATTGCCGAAGCCATCGTGCAGCAGTACGCTTCCGACTACGCCAAAAAGCGCAACAATCCCCGTTTTGCGGATGACAAGGCATTTCTTTCGCAAATCATTGCGGAAATCGGATCACAGAAAGACACGCTCAAAAGGCTCCGCCCCACACTCGTATGGCAGGACAGGCCCAAGCCCCGCCGCTACTGCATTCCATTGGAAGAGACGCAGGAGGCGCTGGATACGGCCCAAGGTGAAACCTGTGAACGCGATGAGGAGATCTGCGCCTGTGAAGAACGGGCCCTGCTGGAACAGGAGCTTTACCCGCTTCTCACCAGTTATCTCTGGTCGGAGCTGCACCTCTACTCCATGCGCATCCGGGAAGGCCGCTCCCACAATACGCGGGGAAACGGCGGCAACCAGTGGCTCCACCCCGACATCGTGGCGATGGAGCCGGTGGACAAGGCATGGGGGAAACACGTCAAAGCCTGCGGGCACGCCAGCGGCAGCACCTGCGTCCGGCTCTGGTCGTTTGAAGTCAAAAAAACGCTCACCGTCGCCAATATCAGAAAATGCTTCTTTCAGGCCGTCAGCAACTCGTCTTGGGCGCACGAGGGGTATCTCGTCGCCACGGCCATCGCCGACGACCGGGTGGAACAGGAGCTCAGGACGCTTTCAGCCCTGCATGGCATCGGGGTTATCCTGCTCGATCCCGAAAATCCGTCGGAAAGCGAAATCCTGCTCCCCGCACAGAAAAAGCCGGATGCCGACTGGCAATCCATTGATCGCCTCGCCAAAGAAAACGGAGATTTCCACGAATTCATTGAGCTGGTTTCCGTCTACTTCCAAACCGGGACGCTGCGGGAAAAGGATTGGGACAACAAGACGGCCTGACGGGATCTTTGTTTGAGTGGAGGATACCGAACGGCGTTTTGGCTCCGCCGGTTCTCTCCGCAAAAAGAAAAGGCAGGCACGGCGCCGTATCCGTTCAGCCGTAAAAGCCCAACAGCCTTGCGCCGCCGTCGATCGCTTGCCGGTTTTATCTATCCGGTGAAAGGCAGCGTACCCAGCAGACAGCCATACCTTGTAACGTTATTGATAAACATGGAGAAAAAAGATGCGCGACGAACTGATGTCCGAAATCATCAAGCTGGAATGGGACATGTTTTCTCATGTTTCGAACGTGGGAGGCCCGGCCTCCTGCCAGATGCGGCCCGACACCTTCAAAATTATGCGGAAGAGCCAGGCCGCCACATGGTCCGATGAGCTGCTTGCCAGCTATCTGGAAGATCTGAAAACCGCCACGCGGGAAGGCAGAAACATCATGACCGAGAAATACGCCCGGATGATGGAATCCACTTTCCCCGAAGAATACCGGAAGCTGGCGGCATCCCTTCCGCCCGTCGACAAGGAAACCTTGCAGAAGATAGAAGAAATCGTCGCGATCAACGTGGGATGGAAAGCCGAGCTGTTCGACCGTTATCCCCGTCTGAGCGGCAAGGGCCGCCCGCTGCGCACCAGCGAAGACTCTGCAATGGAAACCTCCTTTGAAACGTACCTGCGGGGAGAATTGAAGACGTATTCAGCGCGCACGATCACGCTCCTGCATGAACTTACCTTGCGGCAACAACAGGATGGCGTGAACGGCGCGGCGCTGAATCTCCTCAATCAGGTGCAGCAGTACGGGTATGCCACGCTCGAACAGGCCGAAGGCCATCGCGCGGGAGCCTGACGGCGTTCCCGGCTTCCTTACGGGCGCGGCTTTACCTATCCCTTGCCCTTTCCGGCATGGCGTGCCTTCAAAAAAGCAAGCCGCTCGTAAAGCGAACAGCCGAGATCCCAAGGCTCCTGGCCGTAGGGGACGCCAGCGGCCTTGGCGGTCATGGCGGCTTTCAATTTTTCCGGAGTGACGGGAAGCGTAGCCACCCGCACGCCCACGGCATCGGCTATGGCGTTCAGGATGGACACGTGACCCGCACTCTGGAAGCCTTCCGCGCATCCGGTCGAACCGTGCGGCCCGTTCTCGCGGTACGTCTCGTGAAACAGCACGTTGAACGTGTCCGGAACGTCATTGCAGCGGGGAACCCCCGCCCCGCGCATGGTCGCGTGCTTCTTCATGTCCTCGTAGTTTTCGCTCAGGGCGAAGCCGATGGAGTGCGAAAAACCGCCCCATGCCTGCCCGAGCACGGCCTGGCGGCTTCCGATCACCCCAACGTCGGCCACAATCGTCGCGCCGAGGACACGGGTCCTGCCCGTGGCGGCTTCGACAGCCACTTCCGCCATGAACAGCACGTAGTTCTGGGCAATCGCGCCGTACCCGTGCCCCGTATCGGGATCAATGTCCGACCATTCGGCGGTATGGACGCCACGGTATCTGGTCGGAATGCCCGCATCGCGCATTTCCCGCCATGTGCGATACGTCCCGTCTTCCTTGCGCATGGCGGCGAGCAGCTTGGAAGCCGCGTCCAGCGTAGCCATGCCGACGACATGGTGCGAACGGCTGCCCGACGCCGATCCCGTATCGGGGCAGCATCCCGTATCGTTGCGGACCAGGCGGATGGCCTCAGGCCTGAGCCGCAAGGGGCGCAGCGCCTCATGGACATGGATCAGGCTGCCCGTATCCGCCCCCTGCCCGACGTCGGCCCATGTGCTGTAGTGCGTGACCGATCCGTCCTCATTCAGCTCCAGATCGATTTCCGCGCGATCCGGCACTTTTGAGACGTGATACCCGCCCCACGCAATGCCCACACCGCGCCTGTGCTCCGGCGTGCTTTCCGCCCGGGCCTTTTCCACGGCCTTCCGGTAGTGCGGGCGCAGCATGTCCATCATCGCCCGCATGGGATATTCCCGGTAAGGGACGGACGTGGTGCAGGTATCCCCTTCCCGGGCGACGTTGATATAGCGGAACTCGAAGGGGTCCATGCCGATCCGCCCGGCGAGCATATCCACGATCTGCTCGCTCGCCGTGTAGGTCTGCGGCGAGCCGAACGCCCGGAAAGCCGTCCCGAAATTGTTGTTGGTGAAGGCCGTCCGCACCAGGCCACGGATATTCGGGATGGCATACGGGTAGCCGAAAAAGCGGCAAACCTTCGTCGTCAGCGCCCCCGCCATTTCGCTGTATGCGCCGTGATCGATCCCGGCAAGGAAATCCATTGCCGTCAGCTTTCCCGCTTCGTCGCACGCGAGGCGGACATTGGCGTACACGGGGGAACGCTTGCCCGTCGTGTGCTGGTGTTCGGCGTAACTGAGCACGAGGGAAACCGGCGCATCCAGCGCCAGCGCGCAGGCCGCCGCCAGTGCGGTATTGCCCGGCGACATGCTGTAGCCGAAGCTGCCGCCCGCCGGATTGCCGATGATCCGCACCTTTTCCTTGGGCAGCCCAATAGCCGGGGCCATCTGGGCGATGTTGCCGTACAGGTATTGCCCCTTGCACTGGATGACCACGCCCCCGTCCTGCGGGTAAGCCAGAACGACATCCGGCTCCACCGTCAGATGCGGCTGCCGCGACGTGCCGAAACTTCCCTCAACCGTATGGGCGGCATGTTCCAAAAGCCCTTGCGTGTCCTCGCCCTTGTAGACGGGCTGTTCCATATAGATGTTGGGGGTGTTTTCATGGATCGGGAACGCCCCTTCCGCAGCGGCTTCCATGAAGGTCATGACGGCGGGAAGCGGCTCGTATTCCACCCGGACCCGTTCCGCAGCGGCCCGCGCCTTGTCCCGGCCCGTCGCCGCCACAACGGCCACCACGTCCCCATACCGGCGTACCACCCCGTCACAAATGACCGGGCGATCGAGGCCGTCGCACAGGCTGTGCACGGTGCCTTGCGGCGCAACCAGCCGGTTCGTGTCCTTTACGTCCTTCGCGGTAACAACGTTGACGACGCCGGGCATGGCTTGGGCTTCGGCGGTGTCCAGAGCCCGTATCCGGGCATGTTCCCGTTTCGCCAGAACAACCGCCAGATGCAGCGTGCCTTCCGGCATCTTCCCGGAAATGTCGGCCCCGAAGTCGCATGTCCCGAGTACCCGGGAAAGCGCCGTGGGCTTCGGGAAATCCGAACCGTACAGCCGACCGCCCTCCGGCGGGGTAAAGGTGATGTCCTCCATCGCCTTTTCCCCGCGCATCACGGCGGCGGCCTCCATCACGGCGTCCACGATGGGCTTGTATCCGGTACAGCGGCAGACGTTGCCGTGCCGGGTAAACCATTCCCTGACCTCTTCCCGCGTCGGATCAGGATTGCGCATCAGAAGCCCTTTGGCCGACATGATGAACCCCGGCGAACAGAAGCCGCACTGCACGCTCGCATACGTCATGAACGCCCGCTGCAACGGATGAAGCCGTTCCGCCGAGCCGATGCCCTCGATGGTTTCGACTTTCGCATACGCCTTGACCTGTTTCATCTTTTTGACGCAGGAGCGCGTGACCTCCCCGTCGAGCAGCAGCGAACAAGCGCCGCAGTGCCCGGTTCCGCACCCGACTTTCGTCCCGGTGAGCCCAAGACGCCGCACCACGTCGGCAAGGGAGTCCTTCTCCGGCTCACAAAGGATTTCCCGATCTACCCCATTGATGTTCAAGACGATTCTCTGAATGGACACGGTTCCTCCTCTGTGAAGGGGTTGGATATTTTCCAGACAAGGCGGATTGCCCTTCTCTCCCGGAAGCTGGAAAGAAAGGCAATCCGCCTTCGCCGCGCCTCAAGCGGCACAGCTGTCCTCCAGCGGACGGGCGCTACTTGCCCACGAAATCCGTGATGGGCGGACAATCGCCGGAACACATAACCTCAATGAGGGTCGACGTTTCCGACAGGCGGGCCTGTTCAAGGGCGGGCAACAGTTCTTCGGCATGTTCGACGCGGATGCCCTGAAGCCCGCAAGCCTGGGCGAGCGCCACATGATCGATGGGAAAGATGTCCACCGAAGTGCTGTTCTTGCCGTAACGGAGCTTTTCGGAACACTTCACGTATCCCAGAATGCCGTTGTTCAGCACAATGGTGGTCACTTTGAGGTTGGAACGGGCCGCAACTTCCATCTCCGACCAGACATGCGCAAACCCGCCGTCGCCGGTAATGCAGTAGATGGGGGCTTCCGGTTCGGCGACGGCGGCACCCAGCGCCATCGGCAGGCCCCAGCCGAGCCCGGCCATGCCGCGCGGCGTGATGAACCGCATCCCGCTGCGCAGCGACACGAGGTTGTTCGTCGCCCAGATGGACGAGAAGCTGGCGTCCGCCACAACAATGCTTTCCGGCGTGAGCACGGCCTGCAAGGCCGCCATGACCTGCGCGGGATGGAGCGGCTCACCGGCGTTGCTCAGGAAGGAAGCCATTTCCGCATCGTGCGCGGCGCGTCCGGCGGCGATACGCGCCTCGAGCGCCGCGCGTGCCGTGCGCCGCTTCCCACCATCCATCGTTTTCATGACATCCGCAAGGGCTTCGAGCGTGAGCCGCGCATCGCCCACAAGCCGTATGGCTTCGTAATTACGGCCTACTTCGCCGCTGTCCATGTCGATATGGGCAAACACGGCATCGGAGGGGTACAGCGTCCACGAGTCCGTCGCGTTCTGGTCGGTCCGCGTGCCCACCAGCAGGATAAAATCGGCCTCCTCAAGGATGGGCCGCTGATGGCGTCCGGCAGAACCGGGGCCCGTGGCGTTGGCGAGCACGCCGAGCGAGAGCGGGTGCCGTTCGTCCACGCCTCCCTTGCCCATCACCGTGGTCGCCACCGGCAGGAAGAAATGTTCCTGAAGCCCGGCAAGGGCCGCGCACGCCGAGGAGAGGTGCACGCCGCCGCCCGCGACGATCACGGGGTTACGGCTGGAAAGCAGACGTTCCGCCACGCCGCGCACGGCATCCAGAGGAGGCATGACCGGATCAAGCGGATAATGGCCGAGCGGGATGCCCCGCTTTTCGGGCTCCGCAGGCATACCGAGCATGTCGTTGGGGAACAGGAGCACGACGGGACCGGGCCGCCCGGAACAGGCCACCGCGAAGGCCTGATCCACGTAGTCCTCCACGCGGTCCGCCGTATGTACCCGCCTCGTCCACTTGGAGCAGGCCGAGAACAGACGGACATGGTCGAATTCCTGAAACGCATTGCGATCCTCATTCTTCAACGGGATCTCCTGAAGCATGACCACAAGCGGAATCGAGGATTTCAGCGCTTCCGCAAGAGGGGCCACCACAAGCGTCGCCGCAGGGCCGTTCTGGGCGATCATGACGCCGGGGCGCTTGCTGACGCGGGCATAGCCGTCCGCCATGTAGCCGCCGCCGTTTTCGGTACGGTAGGCGATCTGGCGCAATCCAAGTTCCTCAAAGGGCAGGCTGAGGCCCTGCGGGAGCCCTTGTCCGAAAAACTCATGGATGCCGTGCCGCAGGAGCATCCTTCCGATGCTGTGCCCAACCGTATTGTGCTTTTCAGTACACGATGCCATCTGCTGTTCCTTTCGATGCCGGACGCGACATCCGGCGTTTTGGGGTATGACTCACTGAAAACAAGCCGCCTTCGACGGCGAGAAGCCATGCTTTGGAAATCGGAAAACCTCAGTGCGTGTATTCCAGTACGGGAACCTCCTTGCATTTCTTCCGCAGCGCCTGAAGGATGGAATCCCTGTTCGGACAGGGAAAGCCGTCCGGATTTCCCTTTGTGATGCATGTGGCGAGAGCGATGGCCTGCGCCCCGCGATCCATGAGGGCCTGCGCCCTGGCAATGGCTTTGCTGCCGGGACAGCCGCCGCAACTCACAAAACCGACGATGGTGCAGTCACCCAGCGTTTCGAACGCGCCGGACTTCTTTTCGACTGCGGCGAAGTCGCCCGTTCCCGGACAGAGATCTTCCGTCTGCTGGCAGCGGATAATGCCTACTTTCATGTCAATTCCCTGATGTCTGGAGTGAAAAAAGGACGCGGATTCCCTCCCCTCGCTTTCACAGAAAAGCGAGGGTTCCCGATATGGCCGCAACAGTCCGGTCAAGGACGCCTACGGATGGTTACTTCTGGGGAAGGGAATGCTTCAGGATTTCGCCATAGGTGTTCAACTCTTCATCGTACAGTTTGCGGAAGGCTTCGGAGGACATCCAATGCGCCTTCGTCTTCAGCCTGAGGGCCTCCTGCTGGAACGCTTCGCTGTTGACCACTTCGGACATGGCGGTTTCGAGCGTGCGCAACACGTCCTTGGGGAGGCCGCGCGGCGCGATGACGCCCTGCCAGTGGGAGAAGCGGGCGTCCATGCCCAGTTCCTTGGTCGTGGGGATGTCGGAAAGGTTCTCGCTGCGCTCGTCGGCAAACTGCACCAGCCCGTACACATCGAACGTGGACAGCGACGCGGGCGCATCCGCATGAAGGTGGGTCCGGCCCGCCATGATGTCCTTAAAAATCTCCCCGCCGCTGCGGTAGGGGATGAAACGCAGCTTCAAGCCGAAGTGCTCGGCAAACTGCAGCATGGGCACATGGGTCATGTTGCCGGTCGCGGTGATGCCCACGACGTACTTGTTGGGGTTCTTTTTCGCCATTTCGATAAATTCGTTGATGTTCTTCCACGGGGCGTTTTGGGCGGTCATCAGAACCACGGGCTGGCTGACGGACGTGCCTATGAAGTCGAACGCATCCGTCCCGTAGGGAAGCTTCATCACATGCGGCTGCAAACACATGGTCCCTGTGGGCACATAGCCGAGCGTGTAGCCGTCCGGTTTGGCGGCGGCCACCTGCGCCACCCCGAGCGTGCCGCCCGCGCCGGAAACGTTCTGCACGACGATGGGCTGTCCAAGCCTCTTTTCCATCATCCCCGCCAGCAGACGGGCCGGGATGTCCGTGCCGCCGCCCGCGCCGAACGGGACGACCAGCGTGATCGGGTGATCCGGATAGGCGGCCAGCGCCCCGGTGGCCCCGAGCATGAACACGCAAAGGAAGAGAAGGGTCTTTTTCATCATCTGGCGGATCATACGGTTCTCCTTTTCTGTTACAGATTGTGGACCGTCTGGGCGAAACCGTGCGGGCATCACCGCTTCGCGCGCAGCGCCCTGTAATTCTGGACTTGCGGGACGACGAGGAGCAGGAAGGCCATCCCGAGGAGCGCCATCGCGATGGGGGACGCGGAAACGAAGGCCAGCCACGAATCGTCGCCCTTGAACAGCATCATCTGCCCTATGCTCATTTCAAACTGCTGCCCCAGCACAAGGCCGATGACCAGAGGCGGCAGGGGAAATTCCATGCGGCGCATGAAATAGGCCGCTATGCCCATGAACACGGTGACGAACACGTCAAACAGGTTGCCCCGCGATCCGTATGATCCAAGGATGCACAGCACCGCAATGAAGCCCATCAGCAACTGCTCGGGAATCCTGAGCAGGAAGGAAAACATCCGGGTGGTGATGATGCAGCTCGGGTACATGAGCAGGTTGGACAGCATGAGCACGGCGAAGGTGGCGTATACCATCTCCGAATTTTCCGTCATCAGGCGCACACCGGGGGTCACGCCGTGAATGGTCAGGGTCGCCAGCATGATGGCGGTGACGGGGTCGCCGGGGATGCCGAGGGCCAGCGAGGGGACAAGCGCCCCGCCCGTGACGGCGTTGTTGGACGATTCCGCGGCGATGATGCCGTCGGGCTCGCCCTTGCCGATATTCTCGCGCCGGGGCGAGGAACGGCGGGCCTCGCCGTAGCTCAGGAAGGCGGCGGTCGCGGCGCCCGTTCCGGGGAGGATGCCCACGAACGTGCCGATGAGGGAAGACTTCACCAGCCCGGACATCCGCCCCCTCCATTCGCCGAGGGATGGAAGCTGAACCCGGCAGGAGGTGCCGTTTTCCACGCGGGCCTCGCGCCGCATCCGTTCGACGCGATCCAGAACCTCGGAAAGCGCGAACACGCCGACAATGACCGCAACAAGATCGATGCCGCTGTTCAGGGCGAAAATATCGAACGTAAAACGCGATTCGGCGGAAAACGGGGACATGCCCACACAGGCGAGCAGCAGCCCGAGCACGCCCATGGCCAGCCCCTTGAACTGGTTGTTGGCCGATACGCTGGAAATGCAGGTCAGGCCCATCAGGATCAGGGCGCACGTTTCAAGCGGCCCGAACTGCAAGGCGAAAACGGCGATCTGCGGCGCGGCGAAAGTAAGGATCACGCACGAGAACACGCCTCCGAAAATCGATGCCGCCAGCGCCCAGCCGATGGCCTTTCCGGGCTTTCCCGCCCTCGCCATCGGGTAGCCGTCAAACGCCGTAGCCGCGGACTGCGGCGTTCCGGGCGTATTGATGAGCACGGCGGCAATGGAGCCGCCGCAGATGGAACCGCAGTAGACCCCGAGCAGCAAGGCGATGGCCGACACACTCGTCATGCCGAAGGTGAAGGGCAGGCAGATCGTGATGGCGACCACGGACCCCAGACCGGGCAGCGCGCCCACGATCATGCCGAGCATCACGCCCACGAAATTCATTGCGAGGGTAAAAGGCGAAAGAGCCGCCAACAGGGAATCGATGAAAAGCATGTTTTCTCCTTCTCTTTGCCGACGCGGGTCCGAAAGGCGGACGGCCCGCCACCGTCCGGAACACGGCCCTTTCCTCTAAAACAGTATGCCCATCGGAAGCGGGAGTTTGAGGACATACCAGCACAGCGACCAGATGACGGCCGTTCCGCACAGGTTCGACAGCAGCAGCGAAGGCAGCTTGCGCCACCCCATCGCATAGCCGATGCCGCAGGCGGCGAGGAAGCTCGTCACGCCGAATCCCATGTGATCCAGCAACAGCGCATAGGCGACGAGAATCCCGGAAACCGCCGCCGTCCTCGCCGAAAACAACGGAATATCCGAGTCGCTGCGGCGGTGCGACGGCACCAGCACGATGCAGCATCCCACGGCTATGAAAAGCCATGTGAGCGCCTTGGGATAGTCCATCGGGTGAATGCCTTCCGTCGCATTCGCCTGCTCCAGCCCGAACGCCTGCGAAAGGAACACAAGCCCGAGCGCGATCACAACCAGTCCGCTGATGAGGTTTTCCCGTGCGATTTTCATGTGTCTTCATCCTTCTGGCTGGAAGGCCCGTTTTGCCATGCCCCGCCGTTCGCGGGTTCAAGGGTGGGAGACGGAAAACGGGCGTTGATGGTTTCAAGGCTCCGGAACACGGCCAACAGCCTCGCGTCCCGGTGGCGCAGCACCTCTTCGGACGTGACGCCCGAGTAGCCGTAAAATCCCTTTCCGCTTTTGAACCCCAAACGCCCTTCCCCAACCATCCGTTCCAGCAGGGGAGGCGGCGTCTCATCCGTCGCAAGCCCCATAGGAACCTGACGGTAATTGCTCAACACAAGATCAAGCCCGGTGAAATCCAGTCTGGACAGGTACCCCATCACGGCAAGGCGCGCGCCCAGACAGACGGAAACGGCATCGTCCAGCGCCGCCGCGTCCGCCACGCCCTCGTCGAGAAGCTGGAACAGCTCCTGATTGATGGCCCGCTGGATACGGTTGACGATGAAGCCGCGCGCGAAGCGCTTGAGCACCACCGGCTTCATGCCCAGTGCGGACAGGCAGGCGGCGAATTGCGGGACGAGCTGTCCGGGATTGGAAGGATGGCCGACGATTTCGACGAGGGGTATGATGTGCGCGGGCACAAAGTAGTGCGCCATGATCAACTGGGGATGCAGGACGGACGGAGCGTGTTCGAAGATGTCGAGGACGGAGGTGTTGCTGGCTATCAGGGCCGACGGGGACACGACGCCGGCCAGTTCCTCGTAAAAACGGCGCTTGATGTCCACCCGTTCCGAAATGACTTCGACGACGAGCTCGGCACCAGCCGCCGCTCCGAATCCGTCCTCCGCAAACCTCAGCCGGGCCATGACGCTTTCCGGCGCTTCTCCTCCCAGCTGCTCGGACTGCGTGCCCGCAAGTCGGCGGATGGACCGTTCCGCCCGATCCAAAGCGTCCCGGTCGACGTCGGTGAGGGTGACGGCATGTCCGCCGCGCGCGAACCGCAACGCAATGGCATGGCCCATCGTACCGGCTCCGAAAATGACCACGTTCCGAAAAAGCATACGGCATCCCCCTGTTCCCGATTTCCGAAAGGGACGGAGCAACCTTTGCCCGCTCCTGTCGACAGCCTTATGAGCAAAGCCTGTGCCATGCCGTATCGTGAGAATAACGTCATAGGGGAAAGGGGGATGCGTTCTTTCGTTTCCGGGGGGCGGCCTCCATTTTGTTCAAATAATGGACGGTATCCATATATTGAACATTCCATCCATATGCAGGACGGTCAGAATCGAATGTTGTATTGTTTCAGCCTGAGATAGAGCGTCGAGCGTTTCATGCCCAGAATGCGCAGCGCCCCCCGGTTTCCGGTGATGCGCCCGTTGGTGATCTTGAGCACATGCTGAATATACCGGCTCTGCAATTCGTCGAGCGTCGGAAGGTTCTTGAAGAGCTCCTCGCAGGGTTCCTGGCGGGGAGTTCCGTCCGCTTTGCTTTCGGCGTGGGAGCTGAGGTCAAAGGAGAGGCGGCCCCCCTGATGCAGGATGACCGTACGTTCGAGCACGCTTTTCAATTCCCGGATGTTCCCGGGCCAGTCATACTGCAAGAGCGCCTCCAGCTCCCTCTCGCTGGGCTGCTGGATATCCCGGTGATACCGCCTCGAATAGCGATCCAGAAAGAACCGGACAAGCAGCCGGATGTCTTCCTTGCGCGACCGCAGCGGCGGAATGGTCAGGGGGACGACGGACAGGCGATAGTACAGGTCCTCGCGGAAGTGCCCGCTCTTCACCTCGGCCCACAAGTCCTTGTTGGTGGCGCAGATCAGGCGGAAATCCGAATACCGTTCCTCCTCTCCGCCAACGCGCATGAACCGGTGATCCTGAAAGACGCGCAGCAGCTTGATCTGCATGGGGGCCGGAATATCTCCGGCCTCGTCGATGAACAGCGTCCCCTGATGCGCCATTTCGGCCAGACCTATTTTCTGCCGGATGGCCCCGGTGAACGCGCCTTTTTCGTGGCCGAAGAACTCGCTCTCGAACAGGCCGTCGGGGATGCTGGCAGGGTGCACCGGGACAAAGGGGCCGGTCCTGCCGCTGCAATCGTGGATGTAATGGGCCAGCAGTTCCTTGCCCACGCCGGTTTCCCCGAGGATCAGCACCGGGGCGTCGGTCGCGCCTATCTGGCGGCCGTGCGACAGCAGGCGGCGCATGATGGCACTGCCGTGCAGCAGGATTTCCGGCGTATCCCGGTAGGGCTCGGCCTGCGCCTGTTCCTGTTCCCCGGCGGCAAGACGGGCCGGTTTCGGCTTTCCGGCTTCGATTTTTCGGAGTTCGGACTCAAACAGCAAGGTAAACGCCGCCTGATCGGCGTTGGAGATGCCGCGCAGCGTTTCCAGCGCATACTCGCTTTCCAGCCACAGCACCCATCTGGCCTTGGCCGTCTCCAGCGGAAGGCTCAGGAACACATGCCGCTCCTCGTCCAAGAGCAGGGGCTTGTTCTGCTGCACTGCGTAGATCTGTGAGACTTTGGAAGATATCTTGCCTGTGTTCAGTTCCACGGCGCTGATGTTGCACGCGGCCCGGCACGTCAGCAGCCCGCCGCTGGAAACCTCCAGCAAGGCGGCGCGTTCGGCTCCCAGCTCGCAACCGGCGATGTGCGTCATCTGATTGATATATTGCGAAAAATCCGTGAGATTGCGTATGGATTCCAGGGCTATCCGGCAGTTCTCGAGCAGCGTTCCACCGATGCGCGCCGTACTTTCAGGTTCATACGGCGATGCGCCGCTTTCCGGTGCAAGCCCCCTTTCAGCGGCCCGAGCGGGGAGATCATGAAGACGGGCAATGCGCCGCTGCGTAACGGCGATTTCCGTCGGGTTGCCTATCGCCGTAAAACCGCGCAGGCTCTCCGCCAGCAAGCTTCCGGCCGCTTCCTTGTCGCCGCTTTCCGCGAACAGACGCGTCGCTTTGGCACGGAGCGCCCCCGCCCTCAGATGCTCGTTGTAGCTTTCGATCGCCCGCTGGATTTCCTCATCGAGATCAAGCCCCCAGACGGGCGGCAACCCAGCCTGCTCGTAAGCCGCCAGCACGTCGAACATCCACGGATAGGAATAGATGGGGCGGCGGAAACCATACCGCAGCGCGATATCCATCGTCCGCTGCATCGCCGCGTGCGACGCTTTGATGTTCCCCTGCGTGTAATGGTAGAACGCGAGCCCGCGCATACCCCATACGGCGATTTTGGTTTCCGTTTCGGGATTGACCATGCTGAGCACGTGGTCGATGAGCTCCAACGCCTCCTCATGCCGCCGCATGTACAGGAGCACCATCGCCAGCTGCCCTTCCCACCACAGGATCTTGAAACGGTTCTGGCCGAGCTCCGCCGCCCTTTTGGCCGCCTCGAGGATGCCTACCGCCTGATGGAAACGCCCCAGATACACGGCGGACGAACTCGTATACAGCGAGAACATTTCCGTCTGGAACCGGCATTCCCACAACTGCGGGTACTGCAAGGCCACCTCAAACGCGGCGAGGGCTTCCCGGAAATGGCCGTGCCAGAAGTGGAACATGCCCACAAAATACTCCGCCTGCCCCCGGGCCCCGGCCTTGTCCAGCTCAAGCAACGACGTCTCGCATTGGGCGTGCAGCTCATGCATACGCTGCGCCGAGCATTCCGCCGCCATGTTTTCAAGGCTGGACTCCACCAGATGCAGCAAGGCCGTCATGCGGGCGTCCCCCTGCTCCTTGGCTGTCTCAAGGGCTCTGGCGGCGATCTCCCTTGCCTGACGATGGCTTTTGGAGAGATACATGGAAATGTCGCAAGCCGCGAGCGCCAGCTTCATGAAGGCCTGTTTCTGACCGGAGGCGGCACCCGCAGGGCTCCATCGGCCCAGCAGCCGCAAGACAAGGCCATAGCAGGCGACGGCCCCGCTCGACTGGGAACTGTTCAACAGCGTGTTGATGAATCCCAACAGAAGGGTACAGGCTTCGAGGTTCTGCCCTTCGTCAAGGGCGGAGGCCACATCAGCGATCTCGGCGCACACCTCCCGCCATGCGTTCCGCATCTGCAATTCCGCAACGCCCCGGGACGTTAGCATGATCCGGGCGGGGCGATCCGGGTCGGACTGGAGCAGGCCGCCCTCCTTCAGATCCGCGATGATCGGCTCAAGCTCCTCCAAGGGAACTTTCAGGATCTGGGCACAGGCCTCCGCGCCGAGACCGCCGGTGATCAACGAAAACACTTTCACGACGAGTAGGGAGAAGGGAGAGAAGTCCATTGCAGCCTCCTGTGATGCGCCTACACTATCCAACATATGGACAGTCTGTCTATCATACAGATTTATCTATATATTGGATGGAAAAACAGCAGGGCTTTCCTACATCCCGGCGGGACTTCTCACGAATCTTTTTGGAGCCGTTTTTGCAAGGAGAAAATACGGCCTTTCCGGCTGCGCCAGAAATATTCCAAGGATACCCAAGCCCAAACAAGGAGTCCAACATGTCCGAACAGCGTCCCGTCGCCATCGTCACCGGAGCGGCAAGTAACATTGGTCTGGCCTGTGCGCAACGCTTTGCGGCGACGCATACGGTCATCATGGCCGACATAGCCGAAGCGACACAGCAGGCGGCGTCCCTGCCCTATGCCGTCGCCGTGCGGGTCAACGTCGGAGAGTTTGATTCATGCCTTAATCTGGTTGCGGAAGCCAGGAAATACGGGCGGATCGATGCCGTCGTGCACAGCGCGGGCATCACACGCCCCGCCTGCTCCATTCTGGATATGCCCGTGGAAGAATGGGAGAACGTCATCAAGGTCAATCTGACCGGGGCCTTCTTTCTGGCCAAGGCCTGCATCCCTCCGATGCTGGAAGCCGGGCAGGGCGCCATGGTGCTCTTTTCTTCCCGGGCCGCCAAAACGGGCTTTGCCGCCCTCGGCAGCAACGGCGCGAAAACCAAAGCGCATTACTGCGCATCCAAGGCGGGGGTCATCTCGCTCGTCAAGTCGCTGGCAATGGAGCTTGCCCCCTACGGAATCCGAGTAAACGGCGTAGCCCCCGGCCCTGTGCAAGGAACCATGATCCCCAAGGAATCATGGCCGGTTATCGCTGAGAAAGTGCCCTTGAACCGTCTCGGGACGCCTGAGGAAATGGCCGAGGGCGCGTGGTTCCTGTGCTCGCCGCAAGCCGCGTTCATTACTGGGCACATCTTGGACATAAACGGCGGCACGCTCATGGACTAGCCGCCCGCCGCGCGCCGCTCGGAAGGCGCACAGGCCACACCCAAAAACGGATTCAGGTCCGCTCCCGTTTCCTCCGAACAGCCGACACCCCGCTTGTACGCAAAAAGAGCGGTCCCTTCGTCTTTCAATCTTGGGGCCGCTCTTCCCATATGCAGATCCATATACCCCTTTCTTCGCTCGAAAGATAAATAGAGAGTGAAAAGTCAATAAGCTAGAAAGATTCCTTCGCTGAGAAAGCCGAAATCCTCATCAAATCTATTGATCCGCGCCCGGAAAACTGAGACGATGCCTTTGCTTTTCAATGTAGGCACATCCTTTGAGCCGCCATCTCATAACTATGGCGTAAAATCGCATAGTGGAATACAGTTATGGAGTTGGAAGCGCGACACATATACTGTCCCGAGGCGAGGTTGTTTCTATCCTCGCCTTGTTTAGTCTATACTGTATTTGATTTTCGTTAAATAAAGCCATCCCGTTGTATATGGCAATAAATTATTGGAACACCTATTTCACTTTTTGTATAAAAACAATATATTTCTTTTATCCGCTATCAAAAACACTTTTTCTTAATAAGATAAAAAACAAATCATAAAAAAATATATTTCAAGTCAACGATTAACACAAAACATACTGGTTTTGTTAAAGTATACTTGCTCAGAGAATAAAAACATTACTTATCGCCATATTGGACTTGTTTCCATTCTTCCTCTTCAGCCTTCAGCTACCAGCTGGAACAAAGTTTTTATCTATCAAAAGAATAAATATCTTTTATCCTGACAGAATCGTATGAGAGAAAAAATATTTTTTAAAAATATATTACCTATATTCATGGTTTTTATAAATCTTGCACTATCTGTCTCGGTAGTCTTTCTCATGCGTTATGTCCAAAATTTGCTGAATTCGGACGTAAAAATCAATTTGGTGGAGATTGTGACCCAGAACAAGGACGCCATCACCAGCAGGTTGATGATGAACGTCAACTCGCTGGATATCACCGCAAACAAACTTTCCGATAGGTTGAAGGCCGAGGAATCTTCCGGCAAGCTCAAGACACAGGACCTCATCGAACAATACGCCAAAGAAAACAACACGGATGATCTGTTCACTGCGAACAGGGACGGCATGGCCTTGTTTGATGGCGGCCGGAAGCTGGATATCTCGGGGCGGCATTATTTCCGCCTCGCCATCGACGGCATCCCCAATATTTCAGACAAGCTTATTTCACGCATCAACGGGGATGAGGTTTTCGTCATCAGCGTGCCGCTCTCGTATAACGGGGAAATCGTGGGGACCATACAAAAGGTCATTACATTCGAGGAAATGTACAAGATATGTTCCCTCTCCATCTTTTCCTCGCAGGGCTATATGTATGTAATCAACCGTGAAGGATACGTTATCCTTCACTCGGCGCATCCCAAGTGTGAGCAGAAGTCCGACAATTACTTCCGCGATCTCTATGGGGCGGGCAACCCTAAAGCTTCAGAGCAGATGAAGCGGGATATCCGGAACAACCGCAACGGGTTCATCGAGACGACGATAGCCGGGAGGGAAATCTTCTCGGCATATACTCCCATAGAAAAAATCCACGACTGGTATTTGATTACAAGCGTACCGAACAATGCCGTTTCTCCCAACGGCAATACCGTCATCAGTATTTTCTATTTCATTCTGTTCGTCATCGTAGTTATCTTTACCTCAAGCCTTACGTATTTCTTGTGGTACAAGAACAAGCAGCGCGCGCAATTGGAAAAAATTGCCTTTGTCGACACGGTTACTCTGGGTGACACATACAATAAATTTCTTGTCGATGCGCAAGGGATACTGACCCAATGTCCCCATAAGAAATTCCATATTATCAAATTTGATATCGACAATTTCAAATACATAAACAATTTTTACGGATTTGAATTCGGCGATCGCATTTTACGCAAAATCAATGAAAGCATCAGCCAGCAGCTGAATGCCCACGAACTGATCGCAAGGATTTACAGCGACCATTTTGTGATCCTGCTTGAAAACGCCGCGGAAGGACGGCTGAACGCCCTGCTCTCTTCCATCGAGAATGAAGAGATAACCCTCTATTTTTCAGCGGGTATTTATTCCGTCACGGACAGCACCGAAAGCATCAACCTCATGGTGGATAAGGCAGGGACGGCCGCCCGCTCAATCAAGGGTGTGCTGAATAAAAAATTCGCCTATTACACAAACAAATTCGAACAGATAACGATCCATAACGAGCAGTTGAAACGCGCCGTGAAGCAAGCGCTGAAGAACGATGAATTCATCCCGTACTACCAGCCCAAGGTGGACATCAACAGCGGCATCCTCGTGGGCGGCGAAGCGCTGGTGCGCTGGAAGACCCGCGAGGGCAAATTCATCTTCCCCAACGAATTCATTCCCATGTGCGAACAGACGGGCCTTATCGTCGAACTCGACATGATCATGTACGAAAAGGTCCTCAAGTTCCTGAAATCCTTCCTTGAGCAGGGCCTGGCGTGTGTTCCCATCTCGGTGAACTTCTCGCGCCTCCACCTGATGGACAGCGACTTCCTCAGCAAAATCGTCAAGAAACAATGTGAATACGGCGTGCCCGCTCATCTTATTGAAATAGAACTGACTGAAAGCGCCATATTCGACAATATCGACACCATCTATGCCTTTACACGGAAAATGCACGCCAACGGATTTGCAATCGCTATGGACGATTTCGGTTCCGGCTATTCCTCGCTCAATATGCTCAAGGACATCCCCATCGATGTCCTCAAAATCGACAAAGGCTTCCTGAGCGAAGCGATGGACAACAACAGGCGAAACATCATCTTCTCGTCGATTGCCGATATGGCGAGAAAACTGAATATCAAGGTTGTCGTCGAGGGCGTGGAGCACCTTGAGAACGTGCGCTTGATGAAGGAGTGCGGCTGCTCCATCGCACAGGGCTACTACTTCGCAAAGCCTATGGATGAGGAAAGCTTCCGTAACGTATTCAAAGAAGGTCGGATATGCTGAAGAAATGGCTGTCCTGCATATGTGCGGCGATTCTGCTTTTAGGCTTGGGCGGTTGCGAGGACAACAGCCGCAAGGTGAAAATCGGCGTTTCCATCGGTGCCGGAGGCGCGGCGCGCTGGCAGAAGGACATGGCGTTCATGCAGGAACGCGCCAAAGCGCTTGGGGCGGACATCGAACTGCGGCTCAATCTGCCGGACAGCTCCAAGACGCAGGCCGAAGACTGCCTTGAAATGCTCTCCGACGGCATCGACGTTTTGATCATCACGCCGAACAACACCCGCAAGGTCGACGATGTCCTGATGTACGCCAAACAGAAGAACACCAAAGTGGTTTCCTACGCGCGGGCCGTTATGGGGGGCAACGTCGACCTTTTCGTCGGGTACGACTGCTATAAGATCGGGCAGAACATGGGGCAGCACCTGACTGAAAAAGTCTACCACGGGGACATCATTGTCCTCAAAGGCGACGTGAACGACTTCAACACGCCGTTTTTGTATTATGGAGCCATGAAATACATCAAGCCTCTGATCGAAAACGGCAAACTCAATATGGTTCTGGATGCGTACGTGCCCAAGTGGTCCCCTGCTGAAGCCAAGAAGCTGGTCAAGGAGGCCGTCGCCGCAAACGGCAACCGTATCGATGCGATCTTCGCCTCCAATGATCGCCTCGCCGGGGCCGCCGCCGAAGCGCTCGAGGAGCTCCACGTCACCAACCATGCCGTCATCACCGGCATGGACGCTGAACTCGCCGCCATCAAAAGAATCCTCGCGGGCACGCAGGACGCGACCATCTACATGGACCTGAGGGAACTGGCGTATGCCGCCGTGGACGAGGCCTACAACCTTGCCACGAAGAAAAAGGTCAACGTCAATTCTGAACTGGGCAACGACGGTAGCAATAAAATCAACGCGTTCCTGATCAACGGTAAAGTCGTGACCAGAGAAAACATCAATAAGGTGCTGATCGAACCCGGCCATTTTACGAAGGAAGACATTTACTCGGAGTAAAAAACGCCTCCCGGTGCGGTGCGCCTATCCAGAACCGTCCTTTCTCTTTTGCACGAGAGCGGAAACTCCTGTAGGCCTATTCCTCCGTGAGCCTATGATTGGGGCGGGCCCAGGAGCGAACCCGCCCCTTTCACACATGTTTCCCTCCGCGTATTCACCGATACGTTTCCGTCAGGAAGCGGGGATGCCGCCGGCGAACGGCCTTCCTCCCCTGACAGCGTGCCGACACGGTTTTCATGCCCTGCTTCCGAGGGCATTTGGGAGGATTGTGAGTATCCCCTGATGATAAACCATACGGGAACATCCACCCCCAATGGTGCATCGCCTCCTCATCGCTCAAGATGATTTCCCGTCTCAACATGTCCCACGCGCTTGACCAAGAGGCCGTGGGCGAGCGACAACGGAAACCGCCGAAGCGCCGCATAAGTTAACCTGCGGCAGCGCACAGCCGTAAGAAGGAACCCGCTTTCCCGTATACGCCCTCATATGGCGAGGCTTGCGGCTTTTCCGGTGGACATTGCAAGGAGTTTTTGATGCAGCTTTCCGCGTTCCCTTTCTCGACCATTCTCTTTGACCTTGACGGCACGCTTGTGGATAGCGCGCCGGACGTTCTCGAAGCCATTGCCGCCGTCCTGCGTGACGCGGGCGATCCGGTCCCTCGGATGGAGCTCTCCATCATCGGCCCTCCGCTGGAAGGTATTTTCCGTGAAGTCTGCCCGGACGCCGACGAAACGAAAATCGCCCGGCATGTGGCCGCATTCCGTGACCTCTATTTTGGCGGCACCTTCCCCCAAAGCACTCCTTACCCCGGCATCTTCGCGTTGCTTGAGCGTTTGCGGGCCAAAGACTGCCGCCTGTTCGTCGCCACGCATAAACCGGAGGCCGCCGCGCAAAGGATGCTTACGCTCAAGGGGTTCATGCCCTTCCTCGAAGGCGTCGGCTGCACGGATTCCCTGCCGGACCGGCAACTCTGCAAAAAGGATATCATCCGTCTCCTTATGGAGCGCCATGCCCTCGATCCCGCTTCAATGGTCATGGTGGGAGACACGGCCCTCGATATCAGAGGCGGCAACGAACAGGGCATAGCCACCATCGCGGCCCTGTACGGCTATGGCGACAAGGCAAAGCTCCTCGCTGAGCGCCCGCGCTATCTGACCGACGATCCAGAATGGCGCACGCTCCGCAAGGCGGAGTAGCCCATACAAAATAAAGAAGCCGTCCTTTTTCCGTTCAGAGAAAGGACGGCTTTTCGTTGTTACGATGTATGACCCTGCCCTGTTCCAGCGGGCGTCGGTTTTGGAGGAGGAGAGGGATTTTCCGTGCAAGGATATGATACCCGGAGCCACTACCGGCCCTTCGGCATCCTCTGCTACCGATGCAACACCCCCGCATGGAACGCTACATGTAGGGGAAGCTCGTCAAGCCAATACGTCCAATCGTGGAGGCCGGGCGCCTCGCGGTACTGATAGGAGAACCCGCCCCGGCGGAGCGTATCCCGAAAGGCGCGGTTCTCAGGCACGACATACGCGTCCTGCTGCCCTGTGGTGATGAGCATGGCGGGCATCCCGGCGGCCTTCGACCGTTTCAGCAGATCTTCGGCGGAATACGACTGCCACAACGCCTTGTTGGCGTTCATAGGGCCGAGCACGTCGCGGATCTTCCATTGATCGGGATGCCTGGTAATGTCCATAACGCCGCTCATGGAGCTGACCGAGGCAAAGGAGCCGGGATGCCGCAGCGCAAGGACAAAGGAACCGTGCCCCCCCATCGACATGCCCATGACGCCGCGCTTCGGCAGCACAGGGAAAGCCCGTTCCACATACGGCATCAACTCGCGCGCGAAAAAGCTCTCAATACGGCTTTTCTTCAAATAGGGGCTGTCCGCGTACCAGCCGGTGCGGCCGCATGACGGCGCGATGAACACCAGCCGCTCGCGGGTCGCCAGCTTCGACAGCAGCGCTCCGGCCCGCGTGTTCCAGACGCCCGCATCCTCGAATGCACCATGCAGCAGATACACGACGGGGAAACGCTCGCCCGGCTTGCGGTCGGCGGGAAGGAACGCGTAGCAAGGAATCTTCCCTCCACGGAACATGGAGTCCACAGTGAACGGAATGCCGCCCTGTTCCGCGGAGGCCTCAGCGACGGCGGGCAAAGGGGACTCCGCCGGTAGGGGAGAAGAAGATGCGGAGGAAGGCAGAGCCTGAGGCGCGGGACGTTCCGCCGCCTTGTTCCTGCCAAGAAGAAGTTCCTTTTCGACAACAGGTTCCACTGCGGCGGACAGCATGGCTCCACCGTCCTCGGTCACATGCACCATATCCTTATACCGCAGCCGGACGTGGCGTCCCTTGTCGTCGACCTTGAATGTCGTGTAGTTGCCCTGAGCGTCGGCCAGCACCTTGACCGTATCCACGAAGGCGGCATGATACGTCTCGCAGGCTTCCTTTTGCAGCTCGCTCAAGCGGCGGACGCGGGTCGAATACGGTTCCTTGCCCATGACGGGCAGACCGACCCATACGGCCTTGGCACCCTTGGCCGTGGCCACGGCAAGCAGGCGTTCGGCGCGGCTCCGGTAAATCGTCTTCCACGATTCACTGTCGGCGTGATGGCGCTTGCGGTTCTCGTCGATGATGTCCTGCGGGTCATTGGCCCCCATGCAGATCACGACCATATCCGGGTTGTACTTCCCCACCAGCTTCTCAAGCTGCGCGGGCCAATCGAAATAGTCCTGACGGCTGAGACCGGTCGAATATTTGCCTTCGCGCACCACTTCCAGATCCGGGCGCTTGCGCAGAGTACGCTGGAGCACGGGCCCGAACCCTTCCATCATCATGGAGTCGCCCACGAGCAGCACCAGCGGCTTGCGTTCCGTTTCCGCCCGAACCGGAGGCGGCGGAATCCCTGTTTCCGGCTGCGCCCCGGGAGTCCGCACGGCCTGTTCAGGTACGGCGGCGGGAGGGACGGAAGCGGGAACCTCCTCGACCGGGGGCTCCGGCTGTGCGGGAGAAGCCGCCTCACGGGAAAAATCCGCCAGCGCATCGGCTACGGGCCGCTGCGGGGCCGTGCTTGGAGCAGCGGCTACGGACGGCCCTTCGACGGTCCCAAGAGTTTTATCCGTGTTGAACGCGGTCACCAATCGGGTTTCCGCCTCCGAAAAGGCGGCGAGGCCCGTCGCTTCGGCTACGCCCTTCACAGTCTGCCCTACCACGGCGGCGGGCGGAAAATCGATGCCGGCCCGGTCCAGAAAGCTGGAGAAACGCGTCGCGTCCAGAAAAAGCATCAAAACGAAGGCCAGCGCGTATACGGCGCAGGCACGACCGGACGTGAGCGTTCCCCGCTCGGATCGGAAAGGGTTCTTCATGCACGGCCCCTCATGAAATCAAAATTGGAAATAAATGAAAGGCATGACGCCATCCGGACCCATCTTCAGGATAAAACCGCCCACGAGCGCAAGGACCACGGCCTGCACGGCCCACGGCAGGCGCTCCTGCGCATCCACGAACGCCGCGAACAGCCTCGCCCCGAAAAACTGCAGCGCCAGACCTATGAGCACCGCGGGGATCACCAGCAACGGGAAACCTTCGCCGGGCTGCCCGAAGACAAAGACGCGGCGCAGGATTTCAAGGCTCCGCTCCATGTCTTCCGCCCGGAAAAATACCCACAGGAAGGACACGAAGTGGAACGTCAGCAGCCATGCCGCGCCCACGCCGCACCAGTGCAAAGCCGGGCTGGGCGTGAACCCATCCGGCCAGAAACGCTTTTTCAGTTCATGGAAGGCATGGACGACGGCCAGCCCCACCCCATGCATGACTCCCCAGACCAGAAAACGGATATTCGAGCCGTGCCACAGCCCGCCGAGCGCCATCGTGATGATCAGGTTCAGGTAGCGGTTCCCCCGGCGGCTCCCGCCAAGCGGGATATACAGGTAGTCGCGGAGCCATAGGGACAGAGTGATATGCCAGCGCCGCCAGAAATCCTGTATGTTCAACGCAAGGTACGGTGAACGGAAGTTCTCCGGCAGGCGGAACCCCATGAGCCGCCCCACGCCGATCGCCATGTCCGAATATCCTGAAAAATCACAGAAGATCTGTATGGAGTAGGCATACACGGCGGCGAGGATCGTCCACGAGGAGTAAAATTCCGGCGATTCGAACACGTCACGCACGATATGCTCGGACAGGTAGCTGGCGATCACGACCTTCTTGAACAGCCCGCTGAGGATAAGCGCGAACCCTTCCTGCAAGTCGCGGGAATCCCATGTCCGGTGCCCGAGCTGCGGCAGGAACTGCCGGGCGCGCATGATCGGCCCCGCCATGATCGTGGGGAAGAAGGACACGAACAGCAGCACGTCCAGAAACGCGCGCGGCGGCTCGTCCGGGCAGCGGTAATGATCGATGGCGTAGGACAACCCCTGGAACGTGTAAAAAGACAGCCCTACGGGGAACAGGATCTCCATCGAGGGCAACGCATGGCGCAGGATGCCGGTGTCGAGCCCGGCGGCGCTTGCCAGCGATTCCAAGCCCAGAATGAGGAATTCATAATACTTGAAGAACGCCAGCAGGGCCACATGCAGGGCCACGTCCAGCGCGATGACGCCTTTCCGTTTGCGCGGCTGCCCCGAAAAACGGGACATCAGGTGGACGGCCCCCCAGTTGAGCACCGCCACGGCCAGCAGCAATGGGACAAAGGCCATGCCCGCGAGCGCATAAAAAAAGAGATTGCAGACGAGCAGAAACGCCCTGTATTCCCCGTCCCTCTCACGCAGCAGCCAGCCCGCGACAAGGACGAACAGGAAAAAGGTTGCGAACTCCAGCGTAACGAAATTCATCTGTGCCTATCCGGGCAAAAGGTCATGCGCAAGGGCGCGCGATCTCCGCACGATAGCGAAAACGCACGCCCCTTGCAAGCAAACCGCCTCGACGTTCTCACCTATCCGGCGAGAAACGCTGGCGTTTTCAAAATCCTATCGAGGAAGCAGCAGAAACACCGCTCCCCGGTTGTCCAGATAACTGGCCGTGTGCGTCGCCGTTTCGCCGTTGCCGCAGAACAGATCCACGCGGTTGCGCTTGATCGCCCCGCCCGTATCCTGCGGCAACGTCAGCGCGTTGAACGGGACACTGTGTTCGCCCCCCTCGTCGGGCAGCGTGACGTTCATCAGCGTCAGCAGGCCGTTGGGCAAGACGCTCTGGTCGGTGGCCACGCTCACCCACGGCGTGATCCTGCGGCCCATGCTGCCTTTGGAACCCGAAGTCCCCGGCTTGCCGAGTTTGAAGAACACATAGCTCGGGTTCGTGTCCAGCAGGTCCGTCACCTGATCGGGGTGCGCGGCCAACCATTCCCGGATGGAGAACATGCTCACCTCTTCCCGTTTCAACAGCCCCCGATCGACCATGATCCGGCCAAGCGCGACGTACTTGTGCCCGTTCTGCCCGGCGTACAGCACAGGGCGCACCGAACCGTCCTCAAAACGCAGCCGTCCAGACCCCTGAATCTGGAGCATGAAAATGTCCACCGGATCTTCCACCCACGCCAGTTCCAGCCCGCGCCCCTTCAACGCGCCCTTGCAGTCGATGGCGTGACGGGTGTGATAAGGGCGCTTTTTGCGCAGATCCGGAGGGGATTTGTAGATAGGGTATTGGAAACGCCCCTTGCGGACGTGGGACGCCGGGATCTCCGGCTCGTAATAGCCGGTGAAGCCGAAGTCCGGGCCGATGCGAACCCAACGGAAGTCGGAAGCCAGCACTTCCGGGGCCTTATCAAGGAAAGGAAGCAGACGCAGCAAGCGTTCGAGCCCTTTTTCCATCTCGCCGTAGGTCACTTGAAGCGCAGGGTAGTTCACGGCCACACGGGACGAAGGTTTCGCCCGCACGTAGGCAAGGCTCTGCTCCACCGCAAAACGCATATCCTTCCATGAGCGCATACCTTGCCGGGCAGGAGCCAGCCCCCGCGAAAGGCGCTGCGCCTCAGCCTCCGAAACCGGGAATACGCCGGGGGTTTCCAGCGGCGTGACGCGCACGGCCTCCGGCACATCAGGCTGGACGACATCAGGCCGGGTTGACTTCCCGCCGCAGGCGGACAACAACAAACACAGCAGACAAGCCCCAAACAAGGAAAAACGGCGCGACACGGCGGACTATCCTCACGCAACAGGTTGAAAAACAACAAAGCCTTTGCTGTGTACAGCATCCTCTCACCCGATGCAACGCCTTGCCTCGCCGGGTCCGGCAAAAAAAGTTTTCTTTTTTTGCAAAAAAAGCTTGACGGAAAGCGCTGTCCGTTATAAACACTCCCTCGTTCTGCGGGAGTAACTCAGTGGTAGAGTGCAACCTTGCCAAGGTTGAAGTCGCGGGTTCAAATCCCGTCTCCCGCTCCATATATTTTCGCCCTTGCTCGCCTTAAGGCTGGAGCGAGGGTTTTTCTTTGGCTCCGCTTCCTCAAGGGAAGCGTTATGAAATAGATACACAACATTCCCGTGTACGGCCTGCAACAATCCTGTTGCAGCGCCATTTCATAGACGAACATTTTATTACGTTCATGAAGAAGGCTCGGAAAGGCGACTTTCCGGGCCTTTTTCATATGGTGCGCAAAGAATCGGGGAAGGGAGGTGCGGTAATCGTTAGCGGCTGAAAAATAGGGAGAAGCGTTTATTCACCGTAAGATGGCAAATAAAAAGGGCCTCCCCGGAGGAAGGCCCTTGGAAACGTCACCGTCCGGCAGCACGCTAGACGAGACGGCCGATGTTGTCGATGCGTTCGCCGGGCAGGAGCAGGACGGGCGGCACATCGATCAGCGTATACGCACCGGAACGCCCGGACTGGGCAAGGCGCACGGCGGCGCGGGCGCTGGACACGAGGACCTGAGCGGTCAAAGCCGGGTTGTCGATGCGCATGTCGAACGTGAAATGCTGGTTGGCGGTGAGCCCGGAAGCGCCGACGCGCTCCATCAGCACCCCGTGGGAGGCGTCCGCCACGCGGGGCAGCTCGTCCTTGGTCACCTGCCGCACATCCAGCGGATCATGGCTGAAATAGGGGTCGGCCTGAATCGCGGCCTTCACGGCCTCAAACGTCGCGCCTTCCTCAAGCACCACATAGACGAGGCGGGAATGGCGCCCGCCGCCCAGAGGAATGGTGATCGAGGTGGCGTCGGCCACGCCGGCAATGGCGCGGGCGGCTACGGAGTGGCCCATGGAACGGCCGCGCCCGAAGTTGGTGAAGGTAACGCCCACAGGGGCCATCGCCTCAAACAGGGCGCGCATCACGGAGTCCGTGCCGGGGTCCCATCCGGCGGCGGTGATGGCCACGGCCTTGCCCTTCACGGCCTGCGCTTCAAGCAGGCCGATGGTTTCGACAATCCGGTCGTGGATGTCGAAGCTGTCCACGGTGTTATAGCCCTTGCCGAGCAGATCGCCCGCGACTTCGGGGATCTTGCGGGAAGGGGCGCACAGCAGCACGACATCCGGCTTGCCGGACACGGCTTCCAGATCCGCAAGGCTGGCGTATTCCGGAACGCCGCGCAGATCGTGCGCATCCTTTCCAAGGGATTCTTTCCGGCGAATGACGCCCACGCAGGTGAAATCGGGCTGGATTTCCAGCGCTTCGATGGCGTAACGTCCGATATTGCCCAAACCCATAACGGCAGCTTTTATTGGCATTTTGGCCTCCAGATAATGTATATCTTCAAGTAAAACACGAAATTCCCGTCTTGTAAAACGACCTAGATCAGGCGTTTTTCTTCAATTTGAAGCGGATTCTGAGGCGTCCGGCCTCTTCATCGCCCTGCGGCGGGGTAAAATCGTGCGAAACCAGCCGAAACGCGCCGACCTCGGATGTATTTTCAACATGCTCCCCGATGCAGGGGCAAATATCATAATCGCCCACGGTCACGATGCGGACCATCAGCTCCTCTTCGCCTTCAAGATGCGCCGGGAGCCGACCGAGATCGACCAGCTTGCCCGCCTCTTCGCGGGGGAGCATCTCCGTCCGCACTGGCATATGCTGTGCCAATACCTCGTTGATCCTCCGCTCAAGTTCGGAGGCCTCGGCGTCTTCCAGCGGACGCGGAAAATGATAGTCACATTTGGACTTGTCCGCATTCAAATGCGAACTGAACGAACGCCCGCACCCGAACATGCGCACCATCGTCTGGTTCAACACATGTTCCGCCGTATGCATGAACGGATCATATTCCTTGCTCACAGGAACTCCTTCTCTTCTAAAGTGCTTGAAACCGCCCCACCCTACCCGATCCCTTCCCCGGAAACAATCCGCACGCATATCCCCCGTCGCTTGAAATCCGGCGGTGTTCCCCGTATACTGGACAGCCCAACATCAGGACGATCATGAGAAAAACCGACCTTTTTCCCGAAAACGACTCGCCCGGCTGCGAACTGCGCGAGCCCGAACGCCCCATTGACGCGCCCTACGCCGTGGATATCCCCGCCGTGCCCACCGCGCTCGGCGCTCTGGACGCCGCCTCACGCGCCGAATTCTGGGCGGCGCTGGCCCTTTCGCATACCGACGGGCTCGGAGCCAGAAGCCGCAAACGCCTTCTGGATGCGTTCGGCTCGGCATTCGAGGCCGTGCGGCGCGCCAACGACTGGCGCGAAGCGGGCTTGCGGGAAGACCTGATCCGCGAATTCCGCTCGGAAAAATGGCGCGAGCCCGCCCGGAAAGAATGGGATGCAACACGGAAACTCACTGGAACCGTCCTGCTCTGGACCGACAGCCGCTACCCCGCGCTGCTCAAGGAATTGCCGGATGCGCCGATACGCCTCTACTGCCAAGGAGACATGAGCCTGCTCGGAAATCCTTGCGTGAGCATCGTCGGCACCCGGACATGCAGCAGGGAAGGCATCCGCGCGGCGCAAGCCATAGCCAGCGGCCTCGCGGCCTCGGGCATCACCGTGGTTTCCGGCCTCGCCATCGGCATCGACAAGCAGGCACATCTCGCCGCCCTCGATCTGCCGGGCGGGACCATCGCCGTGCTCGGCGCGGGCTCCGATGTCTGCTACCCCAAAGAAAATGACGGACTGCGCCGGTCGATCATCCAACGGGGCCTGCTCATTTCGGAATACGCGCCCGGAACGCTTCCGGACCCCCGGCATTTCCCCATCCGCAACCGGATCATCAGCGGCCTTTCGCTCGGCGTCGTAGTCGTGGAAGCCGCCCTCCGCAGCGGCAGCCTCATCACCGCCCGGCTCGCGCTTGAGCAGAACCGCGCCGTCTACGCCGTGCCCGGCGGCATCGGCTCGAAATATGCCGAAGGTTGCCAGAAGCTCATCCGTGATGGCGCGCAGCCGATCTTTTCCTTCTCCGACATCCTTTCGGATCTTTCCGCCCAACTCAAAACGCTCCTCCCTCAGCCGGATTCCGCGCCACGGCCTTACAGCCTCGACGTGCCTCAGGAGCCTTTCCAGTCCGCTCCCGCCGCCCCCCCGCCTCTCAGGCAACCGGACCGAAGCACGCTTGAAGGCCGCATCCTGACGCTCCTCGCCCAAAGCCCCCGCGCCATCGACGACGTTTGCCAATCGCTTGGATGTGATCCCGGCGAAGCCGGTTCCACGCTCATCATCCTCGAAGTACGGGGCCTGATCCGCCAGCGCCCCGATCTCCGCTACGCGTTGACCTGATCGCCGGCCAGCCGTTTACCATTATAAGGAATCTTCGATGCCCACCCCCGCCCCCGCAATGCCCCCGCTTCCGCAGGATGTGGAACAGTTCCTGACGTGGATGACCGATCAAAAAGGATTTTCTCCGGCCACGATCTCGGCGTACCGCACGGATCTCCTCCAGTTCGAGGGGTGGCTCCACCGTGAGCAGCACTCGCTCGCCCGGCCCGGAGAGCTGGAAAAATACCACTTTCAGGACTATTCCGCGCATCTTTTTCATGAAGGCCAAGCCCGCAGTTCCATCGGCCGCAAGCTTTCGGCCCTGCGCTCGCTGTTCCGGTATCTCATGAAGATGAAGAAAATCGACAAGAACCCGGCAAAGCTCGTGCGTAACCCCAAGCGGGAACTCCGCCACCCCACGGCGCTGAACGTGGATCAGATGTTCACCCTGCTGGACGAGGCCAGCGTGGAGTCCGGCGGCGCGGCGGGCCTTGATGGTTCCCGGCAGGCCGAGCAGGCGGTTACGGACCGCGAGCACGCCGGGCACACCCGCGATCTGGCGCTGGCGGAACTGCTCTACGGTTCCGGGCTGCGTATTTCCGAAGCTCTCGATCTGGATGTGGACGATGTGGACCCGGCAAGCGGTTTCATCCGGGTCATAGGCAAGGGTTCCAAGGAACGCATCGCGCCGTTGAGCGATACGTCCGTCAGGGCGCTGTTCCTCTGGCTCAGGGTGCGCGCGCTCATCGCCCCGCCCGCCGAAAAAGCCCTTTTCGTGGGCAACAGAGGCAAGCGGCTCAACCGGAGGCAGGCGGCGCGGATTCTCGACGAGATCCGCAAAAGCGCCGGATTGCCGCAACATCTGTCGCCGCACACCCTGCGTCACACCTTCGCCACGCACATGCTGGAGAACGGCGCGGATATGCGCTCCGTGCAGGAACTGCTCGGCCATGCCAGCCTTTCCACCACCCAGCGCTACACGCACATCACCCTTGATCATCTTATGCGCGTCTACGACAAGGCGCATCCCCGCTCAAGCGTTCGGGGGAAAGGCGGGGAGGAAGGGGAGGATGTCTGATGCGGGGGAGGGGAGCCTTCTGCAGAAGGGTCCCCTCCCCCACGCCCCCTCCTCTCTCCCTCCCAAGACTTTCGACCTTATCGAATCTCTGCTGCCAGTTTTCCAGGATTATTTATCAATACAAACATATTGTTATCTATAAATAAAAAATGACATGCTCCGTCCGGAAACGAACGGAGCATGTCATTGGCTCATAGGAACAAAACGCGCAGGGGACGGACATAAGGCCATCAGCCGCCTTGCCGCCCGGCCCACCATCTACCGTTACAAAAGTCTTTGGGGTTGGAGGGATGGGTTTTGGGGAAGGGAGGGAAGAGCCTTTCTCCAGAAAAGTCCTTCCTTCCCCAATTCTTACTCCTCTTCACTCACGCTTTCCCCCGTCCCCGCGAAACGGCGCAGCTCGGACCAGAGGGCATCGACGCCGCGCATGTCCTTGGAGGAAACGGGAAGGGGCATGATGCCGTTGAGCAAACGGCTCCACTCCTGCTGGCGCTTGCTGCGTTCGACCTGCGTGCACTTGTCGGCCTTGGTCAGGACGGGCAAAAGCGGAATACCGTGCCCACGCGCGAAGTCCGCGAGATCACGGTCCAATGCCTGCGGCGGAATCCGGCAGTCGAGCAGCAGGGCTAAGGCCTTGAGCGTCGGGGTGTTCGTGAGGTAGTATTCAATGAGCTTGGCCCAACTCTTGCGCTCTTCCTGCGAACACTTCGCATAGCCGTAGCCCGGAAGATCGACCAGAGAAAAGCCGTCGGGGGCGACCCTGTAGAAATTGATGGAACGCGTCTTGCCCGGCGTCGCGCTGATCTTGGCAAGCTGCTTGCGGCGGGCGAGGGCGTTGACGAGGGACGACTTCCCCACATTGGAACGCCCGGCAAGCGCGATCTGCGCTTCCTGACGCTGCTCGAGCACGGAAAGCTGTTCCTGAAGCTGCGGCTTGTTGAACGTCGTCGCCTCAAGGGCCAGTGTGGGGGGAGTCTCTTTCATCATACGGGAACCTCCGGTGTATGTTGACAAGCGCGGCCTGATGTTCGACAATATCGAGTTGCAGTGGCAAGGCTATCCTGCCGCAGCGTGAAAAGCAATCGCGGCAGCCGTCCGATTGCTCCGGATAAGGAACAAGCGGGGGGCGCGGAGCACTCCCTTGGTACGTTTTGATATTCAGCACTGTTTTTGGAGGCAGCATGTATTCTACCACGGATTTCCGCAAGGGGCTTAAAATCGAAATCGACGGGACTCCCTTCGAAATCATCGAATTCCAACACTTCAAGCCCGGCAAAGGCGGAGCTATGGTACGTACCAAGCTGCGTAACATCCTCAACGGCCGAGTGCTGGACAACACCTTCCGTTCCGGCGAAAAGGTCGAACGCCCGAATCTCGAATCCCGCGACATGCAGTTCCTGTATCACGAGGGCGAACAGCTCGTGTTCATGGACATGACCACCTATGATCAGATGCACATGGACGCCGAAGCCACCGACGGCAAGGCCAACTACCTCAAGGACGGCCAGGAATGCCGCGTGCTGCTCTACAACGAAAAGCCGCTGGACATCGAAATCCCGGCGTCCCTCGTCCTTGAAGTCACCGAAACCGAACCCGGCGCCAAGGGCGACACGGTGAGCAACGTGACCAAGCCCGCCACCCTCGAAACCGGCGTCGTCATTCAGGTTCCGATTTTCGTGAACATCGGGGACCGCGTCAAGGTCGATACCCGCACCAACGGCTATCTCGGCCGCGAATAATGCCTTTTCCGGCCCGGGACCCGTTTCCGGGCCGGATGATCCCCCGCTTCAACTCATCGCCTTATATCTCTATCATGCAGACAAAACGGAGAGCGCCGGAGGAGGTTGCCATTACGGACGGACGCAAGATCGCCCGGGAACTGTTTGGGCTTTTTCTTATTTTCTGGGGACTGCTGGTGCTCTTGAGCCTGGTGTCCTTTGATCAGAACGACCCCAGCATCAACCATGCCGTGAGCAACCCTGCAATCGTCAAAAATTACGCCGGGCTCTTCGGCGCGTACCTCAGCGGGCTTCTGGTCGATATTTTTGGGTTCGCCGCGCTTGTCTGGCCCCTCGTCTTCCTCGCTTGGGGAGCGGGCTGCGTCTCCACATGGTTCACCATGCCGTGGTGGCGCTGGTTCGGCTTCACCCTTCTGGCGACTTGCCTCATTTCCCTCGGTGCGGCCTGGAACCTCGGCATCGGAGACGTCCGGGGCGGAGGTATGCTCGGCATGAGCCTCTATACCAAGTTCACCACACTGTTCAGTCCGGTGGGGTCTTCCCTGATCTGGCTGTTCTTGTTGTTCATCTCCCTTGAGATGGCCTTCGGCATCGCGTGGATCGCGCTTATCCGCAAGGGGTGGGCCCTGCTGAGAGAACAGCTGAGCGGGACGCCCTTCTCTCTCGACGACCTGCCGGAGCGCCTTTCCAAGGTATCCATGCCCAAGGTCGCCCTGCCCAAAATCGGGTTGCCCAACAAGGACAAAAAAACGGAAGGGGAAACGGCCGCCGACGTCATCGCGCTGTTCGACATCCATGATGAAGAGGAAAAGCCCGCGCCCAAGCGCGAGGAGCCGCTCAGCATGGATCCGCCCTTCTCCCTGACGCCTGAGGAAACGCCCGCCGCGCCGAAAAAGGACGCAGGGGATCCGCTCAAGCTCTGGGAACCGCCGTCCGAGCACGACACCTTCGATTTTCAGCCGGAAGAACCGCGTGCGGGAACGGGAACATTCGCGCCGCAGGTGAACATCCACTTGGCTTCGCCGACGGATGCCGCCGCCAAGGCCGTGAACCTTCTCGCCGGGGAAAACCCGCTGCTGGCCCTCACCATTCCCGAAACGCAGCCCGCCCCCGCGCGGCCTCAGGCGGAACCGCAAGTTCAACCCGTGCAGCCGTATGCGGCGGAGCAGCAAGCTCCGGTTCAGCCTGCACAACCCCACGCGGAAGAGCCGCAACAGACGATTTCTTACGCCCCGGAGCAGCCTCGGGACACCTTTACGTTCGTGCCGCAGCAAGGTGCCGCCCAGCCCGTTGCCCAGTGGCAGCAAGCGCCGCAGCCGGTACAGGCTGTCGCACAGCCGGCAACTCCAGCCGCGCCCGCTCAGCCCTCCGTACAGGCGGATCCGGCAACGTCTCAGGCTCCGGCCCAAACCGCGCAGCCCCGCATCGACGCGCCCGTGGGAACGGTTCCCGCCGCAGCGAAACAGATCCTGCGCAAACGCTCCTATCCCATGCCTTCGCTGGACCTGCTCCAGCAGCCGCAGCAGAGCGATTCCCTGCCCTCGCGGGAAGTGCTGGAGGAACAGAGCGCCGGCCTGATGAACTGCCTCGCCGAATTCAATATTCAGGGCGAACTGGTCCGGGTGACGCCCGGCCCGGTGATCACGCTGTTTGAAATCCGCCCCGCCCCGGGCGTCCGCGTGGGCCGGTTCACCAACCTGACCGACGACCTTGCCCGCAGCCTCAAGGCCGAAGCCATCCGTATCCAGGCCCCTGTGCCGGGATGCGACACCGTGGGCGTGGAAATACCCAACCTGAACCGCTCCACCGTCAACTTCCGCGAGCTGATCCAGTCGGAAGCCTTCCAGAGTGCCCCGTCCTTGCTGACGATGGCCCTCGGCAAGGACATCGAAGGGCGCCCCGCCGTCCGGGATCTCGCCACCATGCCCCATGTGCTCGTCGCCGGTACGACGGGCTCGGGCAAAAGCGTGTGCCTCAACTCCGTGCTGGTGAGCTTCCTCTACAAGGCATCGCCGGATGAAGTGAAGCTTATGATGATCGACCCCAAACGCGTGGAAATGGCGATGTATGCGGATCTGCCGCATCTCGTGCATCCCGTGGTGACGGAAACCTCCCTCGCCAAGACGGCGCTTGAATGGGCCGTGGCCGAGATGGACGGCCGTTACGACTGCCTCGCCAAGTTCGGGGTCAAGAACATCAAGGACTACAATAAGAAACTGGCTTCGTTCGGCGACGAAAGGCCGCAGGAATACGCGGACCTCAAGCCCATGCCCTACCTTGTCATCGTCATTGACGAACTGGCGGATCTCATGCTCACGGCGGGCAAGGACGTGGAAGGCTGCCTCGTGCGCCTCGCCCAGCTCGCCCGTGCCGCGGGCATCCACCTCATCGTGGCGACGCAGCGCCCGAGCGTGGATGTGGTGACGGGGCTCATCAAGGCGAACTTCCCCTGCCGCGTCTCGTTTCAGGTCGCCAACAAGTACGACTCGCGCACCATCCTCGATACGGCCGGAGCCGAACAGCTCCTCGGCAAGGGCGACATGCTGTTCAAGCCCACGGGCGGCAAACTCCAGCGCCTGCACGGCCCCTTCGTCACCGACGACGAGGTGCAGGCCGTGGCCGATCACTGGAGACGCCAGTGCGCGCCGCAATACGAGGTGGATTTCACCGAATGGGGCACATCCCTCGCGGAAAACGCCAAGGCGTCCTCCGCTCCGGCTTCGGGGCCGGGCAGTTCGGATGAGGAATCCCTGTATGCCGAGGCCGTGGCCTTCGTGCAGGAACAGGGCCGCATGTCCATTTCCCTGCTCCAGCGGCGTTTCCGCATCGGCTTCAACAAAGCCGCGCGCTTCGTCGAACGTATGGAGGAGGAAGGCATCCTGCCGCCCGCTTCCCGCGCCAACAAAGCCAGAACCGTGCGGATGGATTGATTTTTGAACCGGGAAGGAGTGCGCGTTCTACACGCCCTTTCCCGGGCCTGCCCTCCTGCTCGCGCCCATCGGCGGCTGGAGAACGTGCGGCGAACGGCCCTTTTTGAGAAGGGAACGCACAAAGGGCACCCTTCACGGGCCCGAGCAGGTTTCCCAGGGTACGGCGGCCATAGTCCGCCGGTCGTTGCGGCAAGACAGTTGATGCGTTCCGTATCAGACACTCTTTTTCAGGAGATCATCATGCGTTTCCCGACCCTTTTTGCCTGCGCCGCGGCCCTGCTGCTGATCAGCGCGGGCGCTTCGCACGCGGCGGCTCCCGCCATTACGGGAGAGATGCAGAAGAAATATGAGTCGATGCAGTCCTTTACCGCTGAATTCACCCAACGCCTCGTCCATCAGGAAAGCGGCTCCGAGGAAACCCGCCAGGGCACCCTCGCCTTCCAGAAGCCGCTCCGGGTCCGCTGGGAGACCAAAGCCCCCCATGCGGAACTTTTAGTCATCACGGACAAGGACGTATGGGACTACCTGCCCGACGAGGAGCTGGCCTACCAGTATTCGCCGGAAGTGGTCCACGACTCCCGCTCCATCATTCAGGTCATCACCGGCCAGAGCCGCCTCGACAAGGATTTCACCGTCGAGGCCGAGCCGGACGACAACGGACTGGCCGTGCTCCGGCTCTACCCCAAAGATCCTTCTCCGCAGCTTGTGGAGGCGCTCCTCTGGGTGGACAAGGGCACGAAGTTGATCAAGAAGGCGCAGATTCTGGACTTCTACGGCAATACCAATGAAGTGGCCCTGACCTCGCTGACGCCCGACGCGTCCATCAAGGCCGGAACCTTCCAGTTCACGCCCCCTCAGGGCATCACCGTGGAGAACCTGATGAATCAGGACGCTCCCGAACGCCCGCTGCTGCAATAACGCCCTAGCCCTGCGAGGTGTCCATGTCCATCGGCTCCCGGACGCATGAAGAATTCATGGAAGAGGCCCGTGCCTTTCACGGGTATCCCGCTCCCGGCCTGATCATCGGCGGCTACATGGTGGAGCTTGCCAAGCGCCACATGCCGGAAGGCGTCCTGTACGACGCCGTCAGTGAAACGGCCCACTGCCTTCCCGACGCCGTGCAGCTGCTTACGCCATGCACGTTCGGCAACGGCTGGCTTCGCGTCCTGCCCTTCGGCATTTACGCGGTGACCCTGTACGACAAAGCTACCGGAGAAGGCGTCCGCGTCGAGCTCGACAACGACAAGCTGGAGCCCTACGACGCCATCCGCAGCTGGTTCCTCAAAGAGCGCCCCAAGAAGGAGCAGGATACCGAACGGCTGCAGGCCCAGATCAAGGAAGCGGGCGAGTCGATCCTCTCGTTCCGCAAGGTCCGCATCCGTCAGGACATGCTCGGGCACCGTTCGTTCGGGGCGATCACCCGCTGCCCGCTCTGCGGCTCCCACTACCCCGCCTCCTACGGCGGGATCTGCCGCTCCTGCCAGGGACAGTCCCCGTATGAGGACGGCCCAGGCTTCGCCCTGTCGCAGCAGCCCCGTATGCCCGCTCCCGTCCCGATCCCGGTCGAGGAGGCGGTCGGCAAGCACGCCCTGCACGACATGACGCAGATCATCCCGGGCAAGGAAAAGGGTGCCGCGTTCGTCGCCGGGCAGGAGCTTTCCGCCGGAGACATCTGCCGCCTCCAGCAAATGGGCAAAAACCGCGTCTACGTTCAGGAAAACACGCCGCACCCCGAGGGCTGGGTGCATGAGGACGACGCCGCCCGCGGCTTTGCCCGGCTCATGCCCGGCGACGGCGTGGAAGTGGAAGCCGCCCCGCGCGAAGGCAAGGTCAACTTCCGGGCCACGCGCGACGGGATGCTGCTGGTGGACACGGAGCGCCTTGAGCGCTTCAATCTCGTGCCCGACGTGATGTGCTGTACGCGCCACAACTACAGCGTGCTCACCGCGGGGACGCGGCTTGCAGGAAGCCGGGCCATCCCGCTGTTCCTGTCCCGCCCCGGGTTCCTCAAGGCGCTTTCCGTTTTGGAAGACGGCCCACTGTTCAAAGTCGTGCCCATGCGCAAGGCCAAAATCGGCATCCTCGTGACCGGGACCGAAGTGTTTCAGGGGCTGATCGAGGACCGTTTCGCACCCATCATCACCCAGAAAGCGCAGCAGCACCACTGCGAGGTGGTCAAGACGCTCTTTGCCCCGGATGACGCGGATCTCATCGTTCGGGGCGTGCGCGACCTGCTTGACGCCGGGGCGGACTTCATCGTCACCACGGCGGGCATGTCCGTCGATCCCGACGACCTCACCCGCAAGGGCCTCACCGAGGCGGGGCTTACGGACACCCTCTACGGCGTGCCCGCGCTGCCCGGGACCATGACCCTCATCGGCCGCATCGGCGGCGCGCAGATCATCGGCGTGCCCGCGTGTGCGCTGTTCTTCAAGACCACCGTTTTCGACATCATCCTGCCCCGTATGCTCGCCGGTGTGCCCATCACCCGCCTCGATCTCGCCAAGATCGGCAACGGCGGCCTGTGCATGGAATGCAAAGTCTGCACGTTCCCCAAGTGCCCCTTCGGGAAAGTCTGATACACGGCCCAAAAGTATGAAGGGAAGCCTTTCTTCGGAAAGCGCTTCCCTTTTTTATGCGAACAGAGCGTCGGCGTTGCTGCAATAGCGGTCCAGAGCCGCGTCGCCGAGTTCCGCCTTTTCCTGGAGGTGCATCATGGCGTCGCCCGGATCGTACAGCGGGTAATCGCTGCCGAACAAGATGCGATCCTGCGGATGCTTGCGGAGAATGGCCTTGAGAAGATCGGGCTGGATGAACGGGGTACAGCTTGAAGTATCCAGCCACACGTCGCGCCCCACGAGCGCCTTGAGGGAGTGTTCCCACTGATGATACCCGCCGAGATGCCCGGCGATGCAGCGGAGGCGCGGGAAACGATCCAACAGCGCCGCCAGCTTGTACGGGCAGGAAGGATTCTTTTCCGGCGGTACGTTGTCCCCGATATGGAACAGGAAGATGAAATCGTCCTGTGCGGCCTCGAACATCGGCAGAAGCCGGGGATCGTCCAGCCAGAAATGCTGGAAATCGGGATGGAGCTTGAGCCCGCGTATGCCCGCCGCCTTCAGGCGTTCCAGCTGGCTCTCCCACGCTTCGTAACCGGGGTGCAGAGTGCCGAAAGCCGTCACTTCGGGGTGCTCGCGCTGGAGCGTGACGGCGTAGTCGTTGGCCGGGACGACCTGCCCCGGCGTGGTGGCCGCGCACAGCACCACACAGCGGCCTATGCCGGAACGCTTTTCCCGCAGCAACAGATCGGCGATGGTCCCTTCGCCCACGCAGTCGAGCTGATAGGCTTCGTTAAGATGTTCCACCGCATGGCGGGCGATTTTCGGGTGAAAAGCGTGCGTATGAATGTCTGTAAACATGATCCTGTCCGAAGGCTGATTCAGGGAAAAAGGCCCGCGTTCTTTCGCGGGCGCGGTTCCTGAACATACGTTCGGCGCGGCCCGTTGTCCACAGGCCGCGCCGGACGGCCTATATCCCGAACAGCCGTTTCACCGCGCCAAGCTGCGTATCGTCGAGCACGCCGCCGTATCCCCGGGAAACGGGCTCCAGCCCGCCGAACTTGGCGGCGACGGCGGCCTTGATGGTCGTCACGAAGTCGTCGCCTATCGTATAGATGGACGAAAGCCGCCCGATTTCCCTGTGCGCCGCGCACAGATCCTCGAACTGCCCCGAACGGAACGCCGTTTTCGCCTGCGTAAACAACTCGGGGACCACGTTGTTCAGCCCGGACAGCACGCCGTCCCCGCCGTTCATCAGGTTGGGGATGAAATACTCGTCGAACCCGCACAGCACCGAAAAATCCTCGCGCACCTCGGCCGCGGCCCGCACGATGGCCCGCGTATGCGAGGCGCAGTCCACCGTATCCTTCACCCCCATGAACCGGGGGAACCGGGCGGCGAGCTTGGCGATCAGGGCCGCGTCCACGTCGCACCCCGTGCGCGCCGGGAAATTGTAGATGAGCCACTCACCCTCGAAACGCCCGCCCAACGTATCGAAATACGCCTCAAGCTGGCGCGGGGTCTGGGCGAAATAGTAGTGCGGCAAGGCCATGACCGCTTCATAGCCTTCCGAATAGGCGGCATCCGCCAGACGCGTCATGTCTTCCATGCAGGTGCCGGACACGTTGGCGATCAGCGGCAAGTGGGTCATGGTCCGCGCCGCATGGATCAGGCTGACCCGCTCGTCCATGCTCAGGGCCGTGAACTCCCCGATGCTCCCCATCAGCAGGACGCCGTCGGTCCCGGCTTCCGACAGCCGGGAAAAATGCTTTTCCAGCGCGGCAAGATCAAGCTTCCCGTCCGCGTCAAACGGCGTGATCGAAGGGCACCACGCTCCCGTATATTTTTTCTTGTTTTCCGGCATGATTCACTCCTTTGACCGCACTGTTGCACGAAGAGGGTGTTTCCAAAGCTTTCGGCTGATGGGGAGCGAGCGGCCGCGCAATCCCCCCATGCATGGGACGGCGCGGCGCGTCCGCGAAAACGGACAACTCCCCATCAGGCGAAAGCCTTGGAAACGGGAGGGGGAAGTCCCCTCCTCCCTGTTATTCCTTCACCAGCCGCCCATATGCCGCACCGTACAGGACGACGCAGACGAAGCAGCACAGCGGCAGGAGAAACGCCGCCGCGGTGTGCGTGTAGTCCGCGATCAACCCCATAAAATACGGCATGATCGCCCCGCCCACGATAGCCATGATCATGTACGAGCCGCCGAGCTTCTTGCGGGTCCCGAGGTTCTTGGTCCCCATCGCAAAAATGGTCGGGAACATGATGGAAATGAAGAAGAACACCGCGATGAGCGCGATGACCGACACGTATTCGACGGCCGTGAACACCACCCCCGTCAGGATCACGCATACGGCGCCGTACGCCGCAAGCAGTTTCGCGGGCGCGATCTTGGTCATGATGCCCGTACTCACGAAACGGCCTATCAACAGGCAGAGCATGGCGATGGACAGGAAGAACGCGCCTTGCTGCGCCGTGCCGCCGGGCCAGCATTCGATGTACAGGTTGATGAAGAACGCCCCGATGCCGACCTGCGCCGCCACATAGAGGAACTGCGCCGCCACCCCGGCGACGAATTCCTTATGGGCCAGCAGGGAATGTTTCATCATGGCCGCCTCGTCCGCCTCCTCGCTGCTCCGCAAATCGGGCAGTTCGGCCTTGGCGAACAAAATGACCAGCAGGATCACCACGCAGGCGATGCCCACATAGGTCATCCTGACGGCATCAAGCCCGCCTCCGCCGCTGGCCTCGTCGCCGCCGAAGAACAGCAGTCCCCCGAGCAGCGGCCCGGTGAATTGCCCAAGCCCGTTAAAGGACTGGGAAAGGTTCAGGCGGGTTTCGGCGGTTTCCGTGGAACCGAGCGCCGAGGAGTAGGAGTTGGCCGCCGTTTCCAGACATCCGAGCCCGAGCGCGATGACGAACAGGGCGAACAGGAAGAACGTGAAGCTTGCAACGCCCGCCGCCGGGACGAACAGCAAGGCCCCGATCGCGTACAGGCTCAGGCCGCACAGGATGCCCGCCTTGTAGCCTTTCCATTCCATGAACAGGCCGGCGGGGATCGCCACGACGAAATAGGCCCCGAAATACGCGGCCTGAATGAGCCCGGACTGGGCCTTGGACACGTTGAGCGTCACCTGAAAATGCTTGTTCAGCACGTCGATGAGCCCGTAGGACAGGCCCCACATGAAAAACAGCGTGGTGACGAGGATAAACGCCTTGCGGTATTGCGGACTGGTTATCTGGCTCACGGCGCACCTCCCTCAGCGGGCCGTCAAGGTACGGTCGAGATGCGTGTAGCCGCCGTCCACCACGACCCACTGGCCCGTGGTATGCGACGACAGCGGCGAAAGCAGGAACACCGCCATGTCCGCCAGTTCCTCCACCGTGGTCATCCGGTGCCCCAAGGGGATGTTGCGGACGATGGTTTCCAGCTTTTCCGCCGGGCGGGGGAATGTGTTCACCCACCGTTCATAGAGCGGGGTCCAGACCTCGGCGGGGACCACGGCGTTCACCCGGATGCCGTCCTTGAGATAGGATGCGGCCCACTCGCGCGTCAGGGACAAAATGGCCCCCTTGGCGGCGGTGTAGCCGCTGGTCCCGCCCTGCCCCGTGAGCGCGGTCTTGGAGCTGACGTTGAGGATGCTCCCCTTGCTCTTTTTCAATTCCCCGATGCAGTAGTGCGCCATCGTGTAGTAATGGACGAGGTTGCGCTCAAGCGAAACCCGGAATGCCTCCACCCCGGTTTCGAGGCTGACGTTGTCGTTGCCCCCGGCGCAATTGATCAGGCCGTCGATGCGCCCGTACATGGACACGGCTTCCTGAACGGCGTCCGCGCAGGCTTGCTCATCGGTCAATTCGATTTGGATGAAATGCATGAGCGGCTGGAGCGCCCGCACTTCGGCCCGGAAACTCTTTTGCAGCTGGCTGCGCCCCAGAATCACCGGAATCGCGCCCTCACGGGCCAGCGCAACGGATATGCCGCCGCCGATGCCGGAACCGCCGCCGGTCACGAGATACACTTTGTCCTTTATCCGCAAATCCATGACATGCTCCTGCGTTTAGAGATTGCCGATGCCGTACACGCGGCAGGCGTTGCCGCCCCATACGGCATCCCGCTCCGCCTCGGAGAGGGACGCCGTGGCCTTCCCGGCCAGCCCGCACACCTGATCGTACGTTCCGGACAACAGGCAAACGGGCCAGTCCGAACCGAACAGCAGCCGGGAGGGCCCGAAACATTCCAGAGCCGCGTCGAGGTATGGGAGCAAATCCCGCTCGTCCCAGCCGTGCCAATGGGCTTCGGTGATCAGCCCGGACAGCTTGCAGCTCACATGCTCCTGCGCCGCGAGCGGGGCGATGCGCCTGGCCCACTCCGCCGCGCTCTCATGCCGGACGTCCGGCTTGCCGAGGTGATCCAGCACGAGCGGCCCCAGATCGTGCCGCCCGCAGAAGGCAATGGCGGCGGGCAGATCTTTCGCGTGGATCAGGACCTCGTAGACCTTGCCCCCCCGCTGGAGCGTTTCCACGCCACGGTTGAACCGCCCATCTTCCAAAAACGCCGAAGGAGACGGATCGTCCTGCACCTGATGGCGGTATCCCTTGAGCACGGCGGACGAAGCCCGCGCCTCAAGCCGGGATTCCAGATCGCCGGCCCGCAGATCGATCCAGCCCACGACCCCCAGAATCCACGGATTCGACGACGCCAACCCGAGCAGGAAGTCCGTCTCCGCCTCCGAAGCCCGGGCCTGCACCGCCACCGAACCGCCGATGTGCCGGATGTCCAGTTCAAACCGCAGCTCGGCGGGCAGGAAGTCCCGTTTCAGGACGGCCATATCATCGCCGATCCAGCCGTATGCGGCCGGATCGAACCGCCAGAAATGCTGATGCGCGTCCACGCGCCATACCGTACTCATCGTCTTCCTCCTTCACAGGCCCCAGCGAAGCAGCCTTGTATGGGATCCCGGCCCCCGCCAACGGCAACGGCCTCAAAGAAGAGGGGAACTCTTTCCGGAAGAGAAAGGCCCGTGTGGAGATCCCGTTCTCCGGAAGGCATCCCTTCCCCAGCCTTTCCGCCCGCTACAGCGACACTTCGCGCTTCCAGAACAGGAAATCATGCTGCCCGAGCCGATCGGCCTTGGTGGAGTACCGCCCGCTGGCGGTGTCGAGCACCTTTTCGAGCAAACGGTCGGCCGCCGCCGCAATGGGTTCCCCGTCAATGATCGGGCCGCAGTCAAAATCGATCAGGTCGCTGAGCCGTTCCGCCACCGCCGTATTGGTCGCCACCTTGATCACGGGCACGATGGGATTTCCGGTGGGCGTCCCCAAGCCGGTGGAGAACAACACCACGTTTACGCCCGCGGCCACGAGCCCGGTCACGGCTTCCACGTCGTTGCCCGGCGTACAGACGAGGGACAGCCCGGCGTCCGGCATGGGTTCCGCGTAATCGAGCACGGCGCTGATCGGGGCCTTGCCGCCCTTCTTCGCCGCGCCAGCCGATTTGATGGCATCGGTGATCAGCCCGTCGTGGATGTTCCCGGGGCTGGGGTTGTCGGAGATGGAAGCCCCGCAAGCGTTGGCGGCGGCCTCATAGCGGCGCATCAGCTCAAGGAAGCGCGCCTTGTCTTCCTTGCGGATGCAGCGGGAAATCATGTTGGCTTCCACGCCGCACAGCTCGGGGAATTCCGCCAGAGCGGACCCGCCGCCGAGCGTCACCACGCGATCCGAGACTTCCCCGATGGCGGGGTTGGCCGAAATGCCGGAAAAGCCGTCCGAGCCGCCGCACTTCACCCCAAGCTTGAGTTTCGAGAGCGGCACGGGGCGGCGCTCCACCAGATCGGCGTTCTTGAAATGCGCCAGCGTTTTGCGGACCGCCTCTTCCATCATCTTGACTTCGCTGGACCAGTCCTGTTGCCGCAGCAGGATGCAGGGCTTGTCGAAACCAAGGTTCCGCTCCCGCAGCGCCTCCTGAAACAGCCCGATCTGCGCCTTCTCGCAGCCAAGGCTGAACACGGTGAGCCCCGCCACGTTGGGATGGTCCGCGTAGGCGGCCAGCATCCGGCATAGGGTCCACGCATCCTGAGCCGTGCCGCCGCACCCGCCGTTATGGGTGATGGCCCGGATGCCGTCGATATGCGGGAAAGGCCGGGGCGCGGGCGCGCAGCCCGTGCCGCCCACCAGCGACCGCGCGAAGTCCGCCAGATGGTCCCCCGCGTACCCGAGCGTCCGTTCCAGCGCGTCGCGCAGCTTCAGAGCGTTGCGGTTTTCACAGAACACCAGCGGGATGATGAGCCAATAGTTCGCGGTCCCCACGCGCCCGTCGGGGCGGATCACGCCGTCGAACGTGCGGTTCGCCCAGCGGGAGACGTCCGGGGCCTTCCACATGTACGGAACGGCGTCGCTCAGGTCGACTTCCGCCGCGTAGTGGACCACGTTGTCCACGGTGATGCGCTCGCCGGACTGGAGCGGGGCGACGGCCTTGCCCACGGGCACGCCGTACAACGTAACGATGCCTCCCACAGGCACGGGTTCCCGGGTAAACTTATGCTTGGCGGGGACATCCGTAACCAACTGGATACGTTGCCCGTCGTTTTCGATGATGTCGCCTTGAGCCAGATCGCGCAGAGCCACAATCAGATTGTCTTTCGGATCGATACGGAGGATTTTCTGCATAGCCGAATCCTTTGGACGGAGACCCCGTCCGGCATGGCCCACGGACATTCCGCGCGGCGCGCACAAAAAAAAGGAAAGCCGAACGGTACGCCCGACTTTCCATTTATAATTTGCTGAAATAAAAGATAAATGATTATATGAACGCGCTAACGCGCCGTGCGCTGAGAAACATCCCCGCGCCGAAGGGCCGGGAAACGGCCGCCTCCCTTGGGGGAGAAAACGCGGGGCAGGGTTTTACAGGGAACAGCTCCCGCCGCCCGTGGTGAAGATGGACAGAGGCCTTTCCGTATAGATACGGAAACTGCCCGTAGGATCATAGTCGATGAACACCGCGCCCACCTGATCCATCAGCGCCTTTTCCATGCAAAAATGAAATTCCCCGACATCCTCGGTCACGTCGCCTTCTTCCGGCTCATCCAGAGCCAGTTCAAAGTTGGTGCTGTGTCAGCCGCTGGAACCCTTTTCGATGCGGATCGTACGAGCCGCGTTACGCCCCCGGAACGTCCGCAGATCGTCGAGGACAGAATCGGATAGAGTGATCATAAGTATCGCCTCACTGTTGGATTGATGCCGGAACGGCCCGGCGGGGCCCTTCCGGTTTCGCCGCCAGCATATACGGAATGCGCCCCGTTGGAAAGAAGCGGACTGAGGGCAGGGCCCCCGCCTCGGCAGCCGGGCGAAAGCCGGAAGAAATGTTTCTTCACCCTACCCGGCCCTTTTTCAGCAAAAAACGGTGTCCCCCTTCCCGCCGACGCAGGTTCCGGCTTTGCCCATCTCCGCGAACGGCTCCACGGGCACGTTGCGCCGCCCACATCCGCCCATGCGCAACAAGGCGACGCGCACGCCCTCCGCCTCCCCTTCCGTAATGTCTCTAGGAGACTTCACCTCCGCTCTGGGATACCATCATCCAAGAAGAACCGAATCAGGAGGACGGCAATGAAACAACACGCCATAACGCTGGCACACGGCACCTATACGGAATTGAAAGACACGGAAGGCGCCAAGGGAACGGAAGACAAGCTGCTCTGGCTGGACATTCAGGGAACCAGCGAGGAGCTGACCCATTTTCTCAAGGAGCGGCAAATCCCGCCGTTCCTGAGGCGGCGCGTCCTGTCTTCGCAACGGTTCCCGTCGGTGTTTTCAGGGAACGACTATGTGCTCCTCAGCGTCCCGGCCCGCAAAACATGGGTGCAGAAACGGTCCGTCTCCATCACGTTCATCCTGTTCGCGCAGGAGGTCATCACCCTCTGCCGTGACGAAGGCTACAATTTCGACGGGGAACGCAAACAGCTCGCGGAAGGCGACACCGCCAGCATCCGCTCCGCCTCGGACCTGCTCATCGCCCTGCTCGACAGCCTCGTGGAAACGAATATCTGCAACTTCATCGAAGCCCGCTCCCAAACCGAGAACCTTTCACTGCATGTGGACAACGCCTCGGGCAAAATCTCCGAGCAGACCATCCTCGACACCCGCCGCCAGATCAACCACCTCGTCAACCAGTTCGAGGATTTCTTCTATGGCCTTGCCGATCTGCACGCGCTCACGCCCCACGCCATGCTCTCCGACGCCGTGCGCGAAAAGCTCCGGGACATCCGGGACGCCCAGAACCACCTCGCCAAGAATGCGCTCCGGCTGGTGACCCGGCTTTCCGAGCTGCTCCAGCACTGCCAGTTCGTACTCCAGCAGCAAACCGACCAACGCCTGCGCCAGCTCACGGTCCTCTCCGCGATCTTCATGCCGCTCACGCTGATCACCGGCGTTTATGGGATGAATTTCGCCTACATGCCCGAAACGGGCTGGCGATACGGCTATTATGCAACGCTGGCGGGCATGGTCTGGCTCGCCATTTTCCTGTGGATTACCCTCAAACGGAAAGGCTGGTTCCGGTAAGGCCCGCTGGCGGAATCCGCCCTCGGAGCCGCCTCCGTCTGAAGCGGGATATTGCGGAAATCAACGTGAAGCAAAGGCCAGCATGAGCGCAAGCCCCAGAAAGATGCATCCGGCAATACGGTTCATAAGCATTTGCGCGCGATCGGAACGGTTGAACCATGTCGCCATCCTGCCCCCGAGCGCGGCGATGGCCGTAAAGACGATGAGGCAGGCCAGCTCATACAGGCCGCCGAGCGACAGGATCTGGAGCGTCGGGTGGCCCCGTTCCGGCTCCACGAACTGCGGCAGCACCGCAAGGCAGAACAGCGTCACCTTGGGGTTGGTGATGTTGGAGAGGAACCCCCGCCGATAGAGCGTGCCGTATCCGGGGAACAAAGACTGTGTGAGGAAGGCCCGGAACACCCCGGACCGGAAGGATTGCCACGCGAGGTACAACAGGTAGGCCGCACCGAGGAACTTCAACGCCGTGAACGCGGCCTCCGAGGTCTGGAACAGGACGGCCACGCCGAGCGCGACGGCCAGCGTGTGCCCGAGCAGCCCGGTCATAAGGCCAAGCGTCGTGAGCACACCGGCCCGCATCCCGTACAATGAGGACTGCGTCAGCACGATGATGACGTCCGGCCCCGGCGTCATAGCCATCAGCAGTGATGCCACAAAAAACGCACACGTCGTTTCGAAAGAAAGCATACGACCTCCGCAGGCGTTGCTCTACCGGAAAGCACCGGGAGATTCAATCCGGGGAGGACGCGGAAAACGGGACAGCACCGGACAAGAGGACATGCCCGAAGGCCGCCTTTTCCGCAAGCGCCTTGCCGACGGCACCAATGCCGCGTAGCGTATGCCCAGACCGGACAACGGACGCCCGGCGAACAAGGGAGACCCTCCATGCTCGGGCTCATGCACGATCATCCGTATGTGTTTACGCCGACCATCGCCAAGATCATGCTCCCCGTATGGGTATGCCTTCTTGTGTCCACCGTGCGGGCCATTCGCCGCGACATGAAAAAGGAAAAAGCCGGAGACCTTTCCAAGGAAGAAACCGACGAACGGATGGGGCTCAACGCCCTTGTCCTGTTTTTCAGCTTCGCCTTCACCGTGGGATGCCTCGTCGTCCTGACCTTCTGATCCCGCCTCTTCCGCAGGAGGCACACTCCGAGACATCCAACCCCGGACATGAGGGCCTTTCCCGGCCCCGTCCGTTACGGCATCAGGAAATCACGTTCGAAAACGTCCGGAGGCACGGGCTTCCCGAACAAGAACCCCTGTATGAAATCAAGCCCCATCGACCGCACGCGGTCGAATTCCTCCTCGCGCTCGACGCCCTCCAGACAGACCTTGATGTTCACGTCATGACAGAGCGCCACCACAAAATGGATGAACGTGGCGTCGAACTGGCTGGTCAGGATGTCGCGGACAAAAGTCCTGTCGATCTTGACCACATCCGCAGGGGAATTCTTGAGCATGCCGAGCGAAGAATAGCCCGTGCCGAAATCATCCATGGCTATACGGATGCCGAGGTTTCGGATGCTCTCGAACACAGCCCTGATACGGGCATTTTCACGGATCATGCAGCTTTCCGTAAATTCAACCGTCAGATTCGCGGGGGACAGATCCAGCCGCTCCAACGTGTTGTTGATAAAAGGAACCATGCTGTTTGAAACGACTTGCAAGTATGAAAGATTGATACTGATTTTAAAATCAGGGCGGCTTTTCGTCCATGCCTTGCACTGTGTTGCGGCCTCCCGGAATACCCACCTGCCGAAGGGGATGATGAGCCCGCTCTGCTCCAACAGGGGGATAAACTCGCCGGGGGACACGGGGCCGTACTTCGTGCACGTCCAGCGGGCCAGCGCTTCCGCGCCCACCACATGCCGCGTATCCACGGCTATCTGCGGCTGATAGACAAGCTCAAACCCTTCGAACTGCCGCTCGATGCTCTCGCGCAGCAATTCCACCAGCTCCAGCGAACGCATTTCCTGTTCGAGGATGGCGCGGCTGAAAAAGACGATCCGGTTTCTGCCGAGCTTTTTGGCGTACTTCAGCGAATGGCTGGCATACTCCGACAATTCCGTATAGCCTGAGGCGTCCTCGGGATAGCTCGCGCTGCCCGCCGAGATGGTGCAAAAATACTTCTTGCCGTCGTATTCCTGCTGGGAACGGAAGCTTTCCGAAAGGGAGCGGTACAGCTCCATCATTTCAAACCGTTCCCCACTCACCGTGATGCCAAATTCGTCACCGTCCAAGCGGTATACCGAAGCCGAAAGCGGGAGCATCCCCTGAATCCGCTGGCCGATCACGCGCAGGATCTCATCCCCGAAGCTTTTGCCATACAATTCGTTGATATGCTTGAAGCCATCCAGACCGAGGACGAGCAGATGCAGGGGATGCTCGGGCCGCTTCTCCAGCATGGACTCGATGTCCTCTTCGAATTTCAGCTTGTTGAACAGCCCGGTCACGTGATCGATTTTGTTTTTCTGGCCCAGATTGGTGATGAACCCGGCGAACAGGCTCGGCTCGCCGTCCCCATCGCGCTCCAGATAGCCCCGGCAGCGGACCCAGATCCACTCGCCCTTACGGTTTTTTGCCCGGTACTCAACGCAATGGAAGTCGGACCGCCCGTCAGCGATGATCTGATTGGCCTCCATGAAAGCGGCCCTGTCGTCCGGGTGTACCTTGCTTCCCCAGACGGCGGCGGCATTTTCCACGATGGACTGCGGGAGGCCGAACTCCTCCACCATCGACGGCGAGTAACGGAATATTCCGGTCTTCATGTTGGAAACAAAGATATAAGAATCGGTGCTTTTCACCAGCGCATTGTACAGGCGCAGCGAATCGTACTCGAGAGCTTCCGGGGGGATATCCCCACCCCCTTGTTTCTCTTGAAGCCGCCGTTCCGCTTTGCGGATATGGGCGCGTTTCTTTTGCTCATACATGCTTTCGTCGGCTTTTGAGAGCACCTCGGTCACCGTCATCCCGCACCCCGGCATCACCTTGAAACAGCCGAAACTGAACTCCAGCGAATAGGGGAGGCCAAGCTGTTCCCGCCGTGCCTTCAGCCGTTCCAGCACGCCCGCCACCAGCCCGTCCACGGCGTGGCGGTTGGTATTGTGGAACAGGACGACGAACTCGTCCCCGCTGAGCCGGAAGCACATGTCCGGCGCGTGCAAGCTCCGCTGCATCTCCTGCGCGATGGTGCGCAATGCACGGTCGCCTTCCCCATGGCCGTATACATCGTTGACTTCCTTGAGCCTGTCCAAATCGAACATCCCCACGATCAAGGAAGATTCTTCCCTGTCGAGGCGTACCAGCGCGTCGGCAAGCGCGGCCTTCCCCGCCCTGCGGTTCAAAAGCCCGGTCAGTTCGTCGTAGTTCGCCTCCTTGTGCAGGCGGAGGGAATCCGTAATATCCACAGACTGCTGCAAGTGTACGAGGGAACCGTCCGTCCAACGCATCAGGCTGTCGCTGTTGTCATAGATCCGCCACGTCAGCGTGTTCCGCTCCTCCCACCGAAAGACCTGATTCTGATTCGCGTCGGCCATGAGCCTGTCCACAGGGCAGAACGGGCAGCGCCCGTTCATCCCGGATTGCAGCACCTGCCAGCAGATCTTCCCCTCGGGATGTTCCAGCTTAAAAACATCCTTCATGAATTTATTCATATACAGGATGGCGTCCGTGTGGGGATCGGTGACGTACAAACCGACTTTCACCTGATCCATCGCCGCGTTGAGCACGCCGATATGAAACGATTGCTGTTCGCAATGTGCTTTTCCCGCGAAGAAAAACCCGAGCATGGCGCACACAAGTCGTAAAAAATCCCGCTCCCGATCCGGCCACTCCGTTTCTCCGGACTCCCTGCCGACAAACAGCAAGCCGAGCGCATCGGCGTCGCAAGCAATGGGCAACGCCAGCCAGTTGAGCTTTCCGGCCGTTTCCTCCGGGAACAACGCGGCGAGCGCCTCCTCCGAAAACGGGGTATCAAACGCCTTGGGGAACTCTTTTCCGTTAAAGGCACGGAGCATCAGCGCTTCGGGCAGATGCAGCGTCCCGCTCCAGCACGCCGTCTCGCACACGCCTTTTTTCCCTTCCATGCGGACGATCGCCAGCGCATCCAAGGGCAGGATGCCGCCGAGCGCCCGGACAAAAAAAGGCAACAGTTCCTGAAGGGGTTTGCCGTACTGGAAAAACGGCTTGGCGCTCTCCAGAAATGCGAATACGGCTGTACACATCTGTTCCATGCTCTATACCTTGTTGTTATCTTCTCGATGCAGCGGCCAGCTTCCCTCCCCTGAGAAATCGGCACGCTCATCCGACGGGGCTCCGCGCTGATACGGGTTCCTTACGCCGTTATTCTACGTGTTCAAAAATCATTAGTCTAGACGGAAAAGTTGTTTTGTTACGATATGTCATGGGCGCCATACAAAAAACTTCCGGATGCCGCCTTTCCCCGCAACACGGACACCATCCTCCCCTTGCATGTCATCCCTCCGGAGGAAGCGTTGCCCGGAAAACCGTTGAGGATGGCATCGTTGCTACATGGAGACACAAGAACTGTTCGTATCAACCCCTCCTAACAGCCCAACATCTCTTTATTTTTACGAAGAGAAACGGAGCGCCGCAAACAGAGGTAGCGGAGGGGAACTGAAAGGAGGCTGTCGGTCTTTTTTTCATGCAAAAGAACGGCATGGAACCCATCCAGCAATGTAAATGCATTTTGCAATCCATACAATGCGTAATATGTATGAATGTCGACATCCAATAGCCAACGCAGCACAAACGTTGTAAGTCCAATAAAGGGACACCCTCCGGAGAATCCGTACCTGATTTTCACCGCACGGAAAAAAGAAACAGGCATTTTGATGCCGTATTCGTATCTTTTTCGTATATTACGAGAACATTTTTCCGCTTTTGCAATACGCTGTCTACCTGAAGCATTGTTTCCGCTCTTTTTTCGTATTCAAAACGCTAAAAAACTTTTTTATAACGTTTTCGAAATATCAGAAACCGTTTCTTTGAAAATCCGCCTGTAAGCAACCCACAATTTGTGCGATCCGATGAGAAAACATCCCTTTCCCGTGAGAAAGGCGCTTCAACATCTCATTGACAATCATTCCTGACGAGATTACCGATTGTTCCAAACAGTACAAAGTCGGCAGACACAAGAACACGGGATACGGAATATGTACGCCAGCCAAAGAAACAGCCTCTCACCCACATGGCACATGCTGCTCATGGGTCTGATGAGTGTTATCCTGTTCTTTGGCGGATTGCTTACGTCCAATGATCGCCCCGTGCCCATCGTCGACAACCTCCCCAACGAAGGCTTGTTGCGTCCCACGTCATTGCTGCCGTGGGAGTCCGTTGAGCTGTCCGAAACGCACCTCTTGTTCCGGCATGAGGAAATGCAGGAGGTCAAGAGCCCGCAGCGCCTGAACCAGCCCACACAGCACAACCTTCTGGCGCGCCATCACGGTTTCCAGCCGTTCGCGTCGGCCTTGCCCACGCCCGCCTTTGCCGAACGGATTCTCCCCGCCTACGAAAAGGCCTTCCTCCCCTATGCGGGATGGGACGGCCCCGTCTCCTTCGCCCTGCCCCCTCCCCTGCTCGCCTGACCGCGACGCGACGCCTCCCAGACCGGCCGATCTTCCCGCCGTCCCGTGCTGACGGGCGAGCTCCTCTGAAAGGGAGTTTCTCCCCACCTGCGCCCCAAAAGAGACAGCAGGCTCCGGCGAAACGACGACGGAGAGGCGGCTCCACGCCCCCGGTTTGCCCGACGCCGCACCTATGCGCCCTCTGACTGTTTGATCCTGCAAACAGGTCTCCGGGTGCGGACAGCGCTCGCGGAGCTTTTCCCACAACAAAAGACAACACCGATCCATATGCCGCGGGCGAGGGGCCCGCGGGACGCATCCCGACGGATGCAACAGGGGAACCGTTTCCCTTGAATTCATATATGAGGACCGCTCCTGAGCGATGCCGGACGGCACACGGGAGAGGGGTTAGAGGATACGATCGCGGCGGACGCCCGATCGCCGTATGTGCCACCTTCACCAACAGAGGTTTCGTATGAACGCTCTTACGGTGGTTTTCGCAGCCTTGTGTATCTTTGCGATAGGGTATCGTTTTTACGGCCTGTTCATTGCAAACAAGGTGCTGAACCTGAATGACGCCCGTGTGACGCCGGCCGTCAAGTACTCCGACGGCCACGACTATGTGGATACCAACAAGTACGTGCTCTTCGGGCACCATTTCGCCGCCATCGCCGCCGCCGGCCCCCTGCTCGGACCCGTGCTGGCCGCCCAGTTCGGCTACATGCCCGGCCTGCTCTGGATTCTCATCGGCTGCGTGCTCGCGGGCGGCGTGCACGATATGGTCGTGCTGTTCGCCTCGGTGCGGCACCGGGGGCAGAGCCTCGCCTACATCGCCTCACAGGAAATAGACAAGACGACCGGATCCGTAGCGGCGTGGGCCGTGCTTGCCATCCTCCTGCTGACGCTGGCGGGCCTGTCCATCGCCGTGGTCAACGCCATGCACAACAGCCTGTGGTCCACCTACACCGTGGCCGCGACCATCCCGATCGCCATCATCATGGGCCTGTACATGCAGATCTGGCGCAAGGGCGATGTGCTCGGCGCCTCCATCATCGGCGTGGTCCTGCTTGCCCTGTGCATCCTGACCGGGCCTTATGTCGCCGCCCATCCTGAAACATTCGGCTGGCTCGACATCGACAAGAAGCCCATGTCCATCCTGATCCCGGTGTACGGCTTCGCCGCGTCGGTCCTGCCCGTGTGGATGCTGCTCCTGCCGCGCGACTACCTGTCCACCTTCCTGAAGATCGGCACCATCGGCGCGCTGGCCCTCGGCATCGTGTTCGTCATGCCCGACTTCAACATGCCCGCGTTCACCGAATTCACCAAGGGCGGCGGCCCCATCGTCGGCGGCCCGGTGATTCCGTTCATCTTCATCACCATCGCCTGCGGCGCGCTCTCCGGCTTCCACGCCACCATCGGCACGGGCACCACGCCCAAGATGATCGGCAAGGAACGCGACGTGCTGTTCGTCGGTTACGGCGCCATGCTCGTTGAAGGCTTCGTGGCCATCATGGCCCTGATCGCCGCCTGCGTGCTCGTGCCCGCCGACTACTTCGCCATCAACGCCCCGGCCGACAAGTTCGCGGCGCTCGGCATGTCCGTCGTCGACCTGCCCACGCTGGAAAAGGAAGTGGCCGAAAGCCTGATGCACCGCCCCGGCGGCTCCGTGTCCCTCGCCGTGGGCATGGCCCACATCTTCGGCCAGATCCCGTGGATGGCCCACCTCATGAGCTACTGGTACCACTTCGCCATCATGTTTGAAGCGGTATTCATCCTGACCGCCGTGGACGCCGGCACCCGCGTTGGCCGTTTCTTCCTGCAGGAAATGATCGGCAAGGTCATCCCCAAGTTCGGCGACAAGAACTGGTGGCCCGGCATCGTCGTGACCAGCTTCCTGTTCACGGGCGCGTGGGGCTATCTCGTCTACACCGGCGACATTTCCAGCATCTGGCCCCTGTTCGGCATCAGCAACCAGCTCCTCGCCTCGGTGACGCTGCTCATCGGCACGACCATGCTGCTGCGCATGAACAAGACCAAGTACGCGTGGATCACCGCCGCCCCCGGCATCTTCATGACCTTCATCACCTTCTGGGCGGGCATCTGGCTGATCATGTACCAGTACATCCCCACCCAGAAGTACCTGCTTGCCTCGCTGAGCGTGCTGGTCATGATCATGATGGGCTTCGTCATCATCGGTACGCTGCGCCGCTGGTCCGTCCTGTTGAAGGAAACCAAGATCGTGCGCGACCCCTATGGCGATGAAGTGAAGGAAATCGTACAAGAATAGAGAGATCCGGAGAAGGAACCCTCATCCCAAAGGAGCCGGTTCCTTCTCCCCTCCCTCTCCAAAGCATTTCGTAGAAGAGGGCAGCAGCGCGGCGTACAACCCGCCGCGCGGAGAGATTCCCCACAAAAATCCCTCGTGCCGTGAACGCCACGAGGGATTTTTGTGTAGCAGACACGAGCTCGCGGAAGGCCTCCCGCGAAGGGTGGGGACGTCCCTTCCCGAGGACGCCGGAATCCGGAAGCGGCAAGCTATTCCTTCATATTGGTCATATACCTGTTCCAGAGGCGGACAGCCGCGGTCTTGGACACGGACCACTGGGTCGGGGCCTTCTCGCAGGGGCATTCCACACGCCACAAATCCGCTGTCCGTCCTTCTGGCCTGCACGAAACCAAGTGGGGTTTTTCGTTCTTGCAGTGGGAACAGGGAAGCATTTCCAAAAGTTCGTCTTGTTCAACCATAAAAACGGCTCCTCATCAGACCTTTCTTCCGTCCGAGAGCGCCCGGAAAAGAAGAAGCAGTAACCGCCCCTAAAATAGCTATGAACGGAGGGCCTGTCCAGAGACGGAAGGCGCACAGGGAAAGGCGCCCGCAACATTTCCGTTACGGGCGCCTCATTCCGGCGGCCGATGGGCTCCGGCCGGGGGCACAGCGTCACTCGAATCAGTGCAGCATTTTCTTGAGCGCGGCGGCGGCCTGCGCCACGGCGGCGCGTGTCGGCGTCGTTTCCGCAAGGGCGTTCAGCATCATAAAATCATGATGCGTGTTGTTGTAACGCACGCAGGCCACATGCACTCCGGCCTCGATCAGCTTGCGGGCGTAGGCCTCGCCCTCATCGCGCAGCACGTCGTTTTCCGCCGTGATGATCATGGCCGGGGGAAGCCCGGCGAGCTGTTCCGGCGTGGCCCTCAACGGGGAGGCGGTGATCTCGCCGCGGCGGCGCGCGTCCGGGGCATAGGCATCCCAGAACCATTTCATGGCTTCGCGGGTCAGCCAAGGGCCCTCGGCGAAGGTACGGTACGATTCCGTATCGAAGTTGGCATCCGTCACCGGGTACAGCAGAAGCTGGAACGCAATCTCCGGCCCTTTCCGCTCTTTGGCGAGCAGCGTCATCACCGTGGCCATGTTGCCGCCCACGCTGTCCCCCGCCACGGCGATCCGGCTCGGATCCAAACCGTAGGCTTCGGCATGTTCAATAATATAGAGCATGGCGGCATAAGCCTGTTCGAGCGGTACGGGATATTGGGCCTCGGGCGAGGGCGTGTAGTTCGGGTAGACCACGGCGGCCTTGGCTCCTTTGGCAAGCTCGCGCACCAGACGATCATGCGTATCCTTGTCCCCCAGGATCCAGCCGCCGCCGTGGAAGTAAAAAACGATCGGCAGCTTTCCGCCAGCCCCTTCGGGCCGGATGAACCGGGTTGGGACCTTACCCGTGGGCCCTACGGGCAAATCTTCGTCATGCATGTCCATCGTGAGTTTCTTGATCGGTTTGGCCTGCGCGTCCGCCAGAATCCTTCGGGCGGCCTGGGGCGGAAGGGTATACAGAGGCGGATTGTTTTCAGCGGTGATGGCGTCGACAAACGCTTTCGTCGCCTTCGTCAGATGAGGCGAACGGGAAGATGCTGCGGGCATAAGGGACTCCTTGCAGGGAATGATAAAAAAGGTGTCGTCCAGCCCCTCCTCGTAGAAATAAACGATATGCCATTCGGAGGGTTACACGCAGAGTAGTGCCCAGCGGCATAGACGGCAATGAGAAACGTGCCGGGAAGCGGATCAAGATTTTCTTTTCGCAAAAAATAGGGAGTTTCAGACGAGATGCGGCAAAAATACCGCTTACAAAGTGCTGTTTCTTGCCCTTGGCAATACATAGCGATCATATCCGTTCCGTCCGACATGCCATCCATGCCATTTATCGTATTCCATGTTATTTACAATAAAATGTTAAATAAAAACAGAACGCTCTATTCTTTATTCCGCCTTGATCTGATGGGAAGGTGGACATACAATAAAAAAAATTTTTCAAACAATAGAAGGCATCCGCCTTTCACAGCTAGGAAAAACAGATGATTGCTCTACGCTGGCATGTGCTGCGACTTCCTCTCCTGTTGAGCTTGCTCTGGTGCCTTCTGCTCTTCGCGCTTTTTCAATGGACCGTGCAGCGTGAAGATGAAAATGCCACAGAGCTGGCGCAGATCCAGACCAGGACCCTCTTTTCCAGCATCGTGAATACACGCGGCTGGAATGCCGACCGGGGCGGCGTCTGGGCCACCGAACAGCCCAATTGCCAGCCCAACCCGTGGCTTCCCGAAGATCAGCGCACGCTCCTCACCGCGGACGGGCGGCGGCTTGTCAGGTTCAATCCAGCCTATATGACCCGGCAAATCGCGGAACGCTTCCAGTCCAAGACGATGAACTTCCATATTTGCGGCTTGTCCCCCAAACGCCCGCAAAACCGCCCCGACCAATGGGAAACGAGTGCCCTGCTCGACTTCGATGCGGGAAAGACCGAGCGGTTTCAGCTTGTTCAGGGACGGAGGGGTGCGTATTACCGTTATATGGCACCGTTGCGGGCGGAGGAAAGCTGCCTGCAATGCCATCAGAGAAACAAAATCGGGGACGTGCTCGGCGGCATCAGCGTATCCATTTCCGCCTTTCCCATCCTTGCCTCGGTTGAACAATGCAACAATATGGTTGGGCTGACATTCGGCTTGATCGGTTTTATCGGCGTGCTCGGCATCGGCGGAGCCACGTTCCAAATCAACCGCAAAAAAGAGCAGGCCGAGGAAGCCAATCAGGCCAAAAGCGTTTTCTTGTCACGCATGTCCCATGATATCCGCACGCCCATGAGCGCCATCATAGGCCTGACCGCAATCGCCAAAAAGAACGCCGGCGATCCTGAACGCCTCAACGAATGCATAGACAAAATAGCCCTCGCCTCCCAGTTCCAGCTTTCCTTGGTCAATGACATCCTTGATGTTTCCAAAATCGAAAGCGGCAAGATGCAATTGGCCTCAGAACCATTTGATCTTGCTGGGATCATTGACGATGTGACGCTGTTCACCTCCAGCAGCGCCACAGCCAAGGGCATTGTTTTCGAAACGTCCGTCGATCCCCGCGTCGGACGGATGTATGTCGGCGATCCCATGCGGCTCAAGCAGATACTGATGAACCTTTTATCCAACGCCCTTAAATTCGTGGATGAAAACGGGAAAGTGACCCTCCGCGTCGAATCGTTACGGCGTACGGGGCGGCAGGAGGCTGTACGCTTCATCGTCTCAGACAACGGGATCGGCATGAGCAATGCCTTCCAGAAACGGATGTTCCTCCCCTTCGAGCAAGATGCCGCCCCCCGGCGGAAAAGGTCGGGGAGCGGGCTGGGGCTTGCCATTATCGGCAACCTGACTGCTTTGATGGGAGGCTCCATCGCTGTGGACAGCGAACAGGGCAAGGGAACGCGCTTCACCGTGGATATTCCTCTGGAGCGCACCGAAACGGCAGAAAAACACGATACAGCCGGAGAAAACGCGGAGGAGCGCTGCCTCTTCCGTGGAGAGACGCTCCTCCTTGCCGAAGATGACGGATTGAATGCTGAAGTCCTTGAAAATCTGCTTGGCTACATAAACCTGAGGGTCGTCCACGCCGAGAACGGCAAGGTGGCCGTGGACCTGTTTGAGCGTTCCGCTCCGGGGGAATACGCCGCGATCCTCATGGATATACAAATGCCGATCATGGATGGCCTTGACGCGGCCCGGACCATCCGTGCGCTGCCCCGTGAAGACGCCGCCAGCATCCCCATTTTCGCACTGTCCGCCAGCGTCTTTGCGGAAGACGTCGAGCGCTCCCTGTGTTCCGGTATGAATGGGCATTTGGGCAAGCCTGTGGACATCGATCAGATCTGTTCCATGCTCCAGACGTGGCTGTACCCGCAGCAAACGGATACCCAGGAACAAGCTTAGCGCGGACGGGGTGTTCCGCTAGAACGGACAGCCTTCCCGCCTCAAGGGAGGGCTGTTTCTCCATGCGGTTCTTGGCAAACCGCCCAAGAGCCTTCCCCTATGAGAGCACATTCACATGCAGCAGGTTCCATAATGAATCGGGCAGCGTTCCGTACGCCGCCATGCGCTGGCGGATATGTGATGCAACTAGCCTCCCGTATATGCGGGTTCCAATCCCGTTCCCTCGGCTACACGAAAGGCTTTCCCGTTCCGGTGCTCCGCTCTCTTTTTTCAAATCGCCTTCATTTGCGGCCCCCAACCCATGTTTGCCGCCTCGCGGTGTGCGGAAAGCTGTATTTCCGCGTACCCAAACGGATTAGAACTGGCAGGACCTGCTCGCGGGAGCACATGCCTTTTTATTCACAAAATATTTTTACTATAAATATCAATATAATATAAAATGATAATTCCAATCCCCATACAGTCGGCACGGCAGATCAAAAAAAATTTCCAATTCGTAAATGATTTTTGTCGAATGTATACAAAAAGTTACCTCATTTTATTCATATGATTTAATTGATAATCCATATGCCTTATACCCCTTATGGTGAAGCGCCGCTATTGCTTTTATACCTCTCAGAATGAGTACGTTAAAGCTCCTAACCTATGCATATGCCTGCCAAAGCCCATTGACACCCACTCGAAAAACGTGCTCTCCTGTTCTCACAGGAACAAAGTCCTTTGAGGCACAGGCGTCCATAGTCCCCATACAGCCCAACCGTTCAGGCGTCTTCTGAACAAGGGAATGATGTATGCGATACGCTTCCGAAAGACTCTCGCTTTTCCGCACGGTGTTCGTGCAGGTCGCCGCGTTGCTCCTGTTCGCGGCGGGCGGGATGTTGCTCGCGGTAGCGGTCAACGCGGCGGATTTTCTCGAAGCCTACTCCCAGCTCGGGCAGGATCAGGCCCAGCCCCGCATGGGAGAGCACAAGTAACGCGCAACGGCGGCCAAACCGGAAAAGGCGGGGAGGGTTCCCCGCCTTTTTCATTTCTGGAGGCCAGACACGACAAAACCCGTCCCACATGCTCGGGAACGGGCTGTTCCGTTGTCGGCGCACCCTCTGTAGCGCTACGCGCCTTTCTGCTGAATGGGGTATTTGGTCATAAACCCGGTGACGGTGGCGATGGCGACCAGCGTCCCGTCCGAATCGGTGATGCGGACGTCATAGGTCCCCAGATTCCGGCCTGAGCGGATCTTGCGGGCTTCGCCGCGCAGGGGGCCGATGCGCCCCGGCTCGAGGTAGGAAATGTTCGTCTGGGCGTTGACGCAATAGAGCCCGGCGGCATTGGAAACCGTGGCGAACGTCATGTCCACCAGCGCGAAAATGGCCCCGCCGTGCGCGTGGCCCATGCCGTTGCGGTGGCGCTCGTCCAGCGGCATGATCGCCACGCCATGCTCAGGCCCGACTTCGAGGAGCTCGATCCCCATATGCCGGGCAAACGGATCATGATGGTTGAAATGGTAACGGACTTCTTCGTAAGACGGCATCCTGCCCTCCTGATGCGTGTGCGGCGGCCTTCGCGGGACGCCGGAAAGCGTTGTTCGTAGGGCTGCGGAGCGCCTCTCCGGGCGTACGCGCAACCGTCAGCATACGAACATTTTTTCCCTGAAAACGCCAGCCCCCGCGCGGTGCTGCCCAGCCTTCCCCTTTTCCTCCCTCCGTCCCCATATATCCAGCTCGATTTTACCGGATCACACCGCGGCCTTTCTCTTTTTCAGCGGATCAACATCCTCTTCGGGGGCCGCACACGCTCATGCCCTACATGTGGATTGCCCCGTATGTATGAGCACTATTTGACGTCCTTGCCATTTTTTTATCATGTCGCTTGTAGACAATCTTATACAAATCTGATATATCTATAGCAACAAAAATACTTCATTATACCATATAATTACACATTACTATTCATAATTATATTAAAATACTATAAAAATATATGTATTTATCATAACTACATATATTTTATATATAAATATACTCTATTTTTTTGTTTTTATTTATATAAAAATATCAATTTTGACTCATATATATTATTTCTTATTGAAATTACATGAAATATGTCAAAAAACCAACATTTTTTTCGTTCACAAACAACCCGTCGCCCATTATTTACGGTGATTCTCTTGGGAGGTGATACATCAAGAAAATGATCCAACGGTGAGTCGCAAGCCTCTAACCCCTTACATCAAGGAAGAGAAACTCGATGAAATGCCCAAAGATCCTGTCCCTGCTGCTTATGATCCTGCTCTTGTCGACCGGCTATGCCTCCGCTGCCCCGAGCCAGACATTGAAAATCGCCGCTGGTGATCCTGAAGATTCCGAAATGGGCGTGGTCGGCAATGCCTTTAAGGAATACATCGAAGAAAAGACGAAAGGTGACGTCGAGATCCAGTGCTTCTACAGCGGCTCTCTCGGCGACGAAAGCGAATGCCTCCGCAACGTGCAGAAAGGCACGCTGCCCATGGCGATGGCCGGCATAGCCAACCTCGTGCCTTTCGAGAAAAAACTCGGCCTGCTGACCCTGCCCTACCTGTTCTCCAACATCGACGAAGTGGTAACGGGCACCAACAGCGCTCCTGCGGAATTGTTGAACAGCTATGCCACAAAATCAGGATTCCGTATCCTGACGTGGACCTATACGGACTTCCGCTACATCTCCAATGCCAAGCGCCCCATCACCAAAATGGCCGACATGCAGGGCCTGAAGTTCCGCGTGCCCCAGAGCGCCGTGCTGATCGCCGCCTATAAGGCCTTCGGCGGCAGCCCGACCCCCATCTCCTGGGCCGAAACCTTCACTGCGCTCCAGCAAGGCGTCGTGGACGGCCAGTGCTACGGCTACATCGGCTTCAAGGCCAATAAGTTCAATGAAGCCAACCAGAAATACCTCACCGAAGTCCATTACACCTATCAGCTCCAGCCTCTGGTCATCAGCGAGCGCGTCTTCAAGAAGATGACCCCCGAAATGCAGAAACTGCTGATAGATGCGGGCAAATACGCGCAGGAAAAAGTGCTCAAGTACCAGATCGAGCAAGCTGACGCGGCCAAGAAATACCTCATCGACAACGGCCTCCAAGTCTCGCAGCTGGAAGACGAAGACGTGTGGAAAAAGGCCGCGATGGAAAAGGTCTGGCCTGAAATGGCCGACTTCGTAGGCGGCAAGGAAACCATCAACGCCTACCTGAAGGCCTGCGGCAAGCCCCTCTGGAAGTAACCCCTTCCATCCGGACCCGCCGAGCCCGGAATGCCCCTCCGGGCTCTTTCCCTCTCCGGATGGGGAAACGGGGGCATCCTCCCTATACGGGAAAAGTTTTTCCATTGAGCCCCACACATGAAAACGCCTCCCGCCCCTGAACCGGGGTGGGAGGCGTTTTCACGCTGGTGTAACGGGAAAGAGGCAGTCCCCATTGCGTTTCTGTTGCCGTTTCACCCGGTTCCGGGTAAAAGCGCCGGAAAGCCGGGTGAAACGGAATCGCCGCATCCGAAAGCCCTCTGCGGAAACGCCGCAAAAGCCTTCTTCCCATGTCTTCGGAGGATTACTTGAGCGCCTTGAGGAAGCGGTCCGAGACGGCTTCGGGCGTGGCGTGCCGATGCGCCGTGTCGGGATTCATCTTCTCGGAAAAGGCCGCAATCTCGGCCAGCCATGCCTTCAGCGGGCTTTCCCCATCTTCCCCGAACAGGGCAAGCTGCTCCTCCAGCGAAAAGACGGGATGTTCCCGCAGTTCGGCAATGGCGTCGGCCTCGGAAAACTTTTTGCCCATCCACGCCTCCGCGAAGCGGACATAGGCTGGAGCCAATGTTTCCGGGCCCTGCGCCTTGATCTCATCCACAACCCGCAGGTAGACTTTCAAAAACGCACGCACGGCGTCCGGATTCTTTTCCGTGAACGCGCGATCCGCGACAAGGAGTACGGGCTGCGTTGCACCGCAATCCTGCGAATGCGCCGCGACTTTGAACCCGAGCGTTTCGGCTTCGCGGGTGAACGGCGACCAGACGGCAAGGATATCGCCGTACCCGTTCTTGAACGCGCCGAGGGCGGGTGTCGGTTCCAGTTCCTCGATCTTGACGTCCTTCTCCTCAAGCCCGAGCGCGGCGAGCCATTTGTCGAGCAGATAGCGGGCCGACGTTTTTTTGGGGCACAGGATGAGCTTGCCCTTGACGGATTCGGGCGTCCCGAAGACATTCGGGAAATCGGGATTGAATCCCTTTTCCGCAAGGATCGGGCTGTCGGGGCGGGTCAGGATCATGTTGGCCGAAGATTCGTCGTTGGCGATGGCAATCACTTCCACCTGATCGCTCATGGTGGCCTGCATGGCGGGAACCGCCCCGCAACCGGCGATGGCCCAATCGTAGGCCCTGACGTTTTCGATGAGGCTCTTGCCGGAATCGAACCGGAGCATGATGATGTCCAATCCGGCTTCCTTGTCCCAGCCTTTTTCCTTTGCGTACCATGTCAAAAACGCCTCGTGCTCGCCAAGCCATGCCGTACGGAGGGTTTCGGACAGGGAGGGCGACGACTGAAACAGGCTGCCGAAAAGCGCGCATACTGCAAACAGTGTCTTGAATCGCATAACAGGTTCCTTTGTGTTGAATGTTGTAAACCGGGCTCAGGCCCGGATGCCACCCGTCCATAAGCAAAAAGCGTTCCTACCCCTCACATCCCGGCGCCGGGGAACGAGGCAGGGCGCACGGGGAAAAGAGATGCTCCCGCAGTACGAATTTCAAATGACCCTCATCGCGCCCTACAAGGGCCTTGATGCCCGGATTTTCAGACAGGTCGCCAAAGATCTGCGCTGCCGCATCAAATTCATGGATCTGGCCTTCGACGAGGCCATCGAAGCGGCGAAACGCCTCTCCCCGGATACCTGCGACGTCGTCCTCAGCCGCGGCGTCACCGTGGACGTCGTCAAACAGAATTCCTCCATACCCGTCGTGCCCATCGACTTCTCCGCATGGGATCTCCTGCAGGCGCTCCAGCCCTATGCGGGGCATGTCCGCAACGTCGCGTTCTTTCGGTACTCCACCCCGCTGCCCGGTCTCTCCAGCGTGGAAAAAGCCCTTGGCATGAGAATCAAGGAACACCTTTACGGCTCCAAAAACGAGATGCACCTCCGGCTCATCCAGCTGGACCCCGCCGACGTGGAGCTCTTCGTCGCACGCGGGACGCTCGTATGCCAATGGGCCACTGCAGCGGGGTTCCCCACGCTTGAGATCATCGACGGCGAAATATCCGCCAAGCGGACGCTCCTTGAGGCGGTCAACGTCGCCCGCGCCCGCCGGTCCGAACGCCAGCGCACCGCGCGCTTCGGAGCCATCCTCGACGCCATCGACGAGGGCATCGTGGTGTACGACGCACAGGGCAAAGTGAACCTCATCACCCCCTCGGCGGAATCCCTCCTCAACTGCGCGAAAAAAGAAGCCCTCGGAGAGCACATCCGGACCGTTATGCCCGGCGTCTTCTCTCCCGGCACGCTGGCGGGCGACAAGGCGGAACATGGGCGCGTCCACGACATCCGGGGCACCACCCTCGTCATCAACCGCGTGCCCATCCTTTTCCAAGGGCAGAACGTGGGGACGGTCTGCTCCATATCCGACGCCCGGCGCATCTACAAAGCGGAAGCAAAGCTCCGCAACAAACTAAAATCAAAAGGTTTTACCACGCGCTACTCGTTTGGGGACATCCGTACCCGCTCCCCGCACGTGCGGCATCTCAAAGAGCTTGGCGTACTCTACGCCTCCACGGACGCCAACCTGCTCATCTGCGGGGAATCCGGCACGGGCAAGGAGCTGTTCGCCCAAAGCATCCACGCCGCCAGCCTGCGCAAAGACAAGCCGTTCGTGGCCGTGAACTGTGCCGCCATCCCCGAAGGGCTGCTGGAAAGCGAACTTTTCGGCTATGAGGAAGGCGCGTTTACCGGCGCGAGGCGTCAGGGCAAGGCGGGCATGTTCGAGCTGGCCCACACCGGAACCCTGTTCCTCGACGAAATCGGGGACTTGCCGCTTACCCTTCAGGGGCGGCTGCTGCGCGTGCTTCAGGAACGGGAATTGGTACGCGTGGGCGGGACGCAGGTGATCCCCCTCGACGTACGCGTCCTGTGCGCCACGCATCAGGATCTCCGCCAGCTTGTGGCAGAGGAACGGTTCCGGGCGGACCTCTTTTACCGCCTCAACGTGCTCTCTTTGCGCCTCCCGCCACTCAGGGAAAGGCTTGAGGATATTGTGGATCTCGCCGTTTCCCATCTGAGGGAACATCTCGACGAGCCTCCGGCGGAAAGCCTGCTCGTCTCCCAGCTTGAGCGGCCCCTGCTGCGCCATCCGTGGCCCGGCAACATCCGCGAACTGCTCAGCCTCATGGAACGCATGGCGATCGTAGCCAACCACATGGCGGAAGTGACGGACTGGGAACAATTGCTTTTGTCCCTATGGGAAGATCCGCCTCTGGAGGAGTCCCCCATAACGCCGAGCCTCCCCCAAGAGCCCGAGGATTTGCCGCCTCTTACCCTCAGGAGCCACATGGCTCGGGAAGAGGCCCGGTTCATCCGGCAAGCCGTCGCCCGGTGCGGAGGGGATATGGGCAAGGCCGCCCACCTTCTCGGCATCAGCCGGATGACGTTGTGGCGCAAGCTTCAAGGGCTTGCGGAAACAAATGCGGAACATTTCGAGTAACAATATTGATACAAAAAGTTAACAAATATGGTATGGCGTAACATTTTTGTTACAGCCAATGCCCCTTTTTTCCCTTTCCATATACCAATAAACGGCGATTTCCCTTCAAATGGGCTGGCATATTTCTTGATATAATGTCTCTCAAGAGCCTTTCGGCACAATGCCGTCGGCGCGCTGGAAGGGGCAGTCCCCTGCCCATGTCCCCCACACAATCAGAAGGATGGAGTTGCCATGAAGAAAAGCATCATCGCCTCGTTGCTCATCGCCTGTTCCCTGTTTATCGGCGGCAACACGGATGCCCGGGCGGAATACCCCTACGACAAGCCCATCAACATCATCGTGCCCTTCGGCCCCGGAGGCGGCGTCGACATCGCGGCGCGCATCCTCGCCGACTACTTCCAGCAGAATTACAACATCACCATCAACGTCGTGAACAAGCCCGGCGGCGCACAGGCCATCGGCATCAATGAAATGCTCCGCGCCCGTCCCGACGGCTATACCCTCGCCTTCCCCGGCTTCAGCGCCCTCGCCACCACCCCCAAGCTGACCAACGTGGGGTATACCCTCAAGAACATCAAGCCCGTCGCCCACATCGCCAGCATGGAATGCGTGCTGAGCACCAACAAGAGCTCCGGCATCGACACGTGGGAAAAATTCCTCCAGGCTGCGGAAAAGAACCCCGATGGGACCGTCTACGGGACTACCGGCTCCATCTCCACGCAACGCCTGTACATGACGAAGCTGACCGACCGCTTCCACGGCGATCTCAAGATCCGCCATACCGCCTATACCAGCGGCCATGAAGTGAGCACCGCCCTGCTCGGCAAGCACATCACCGCCGGCTTCCAGGTCCCGGCCAACATCCTGCCTTATGCCAACTCCGGCGACTTCAACGTCATCGCCATCTCCCGCAAGGAACGCCGCGCCGATCTGCCCAATACGCCAACCTTCCGCGAACTGTACGCCGACAAGATGACCCCCGCGGACGAGAAATGGATCGATCTCGGCGCGTGGCACGGCCTCGTGGTGTCCAGCAAGGTCAAGGACGATCGCATCGCCGCGCTCGAACCCCTCATCGAAAAGGCCATGAAGGACCCCGAAGTCATCGAAAAATTCAACAAAATCGGCCTTGATGCCGGGTATCTCCCCGCCAAGGAATTCGGACAGCTTATCCAGTCGTCCTCGGACCTCGCCGACGAAGTGCTGGCCGGGCGCAAGTCGCTTGACTAACCGGATATTGGGGCGGAGCGCGGGTGCGCCCCGCCCTTCCTTTTCACGACGAGGGGTCGCTTCATGAAAAACAAGACGGATTTCTTCATCGGCTTGACGCTGCTCGCCTTCTGCTGCGTCATGGGATACGAGATACATTTGATCCCGGAACCCGCAGCGCTCGATTTCTTCTCGGCGGGTTCGTTCCCCACGGGTGTCACGATCGCGCTGGCCCTGCTCTCGCTCATCCTTGTGGGAAGGACGATCACAGGCAAAGACAAAGACACGGCCTGCTGGCCCGAAAGGAAGCTCGCCGTCAAAGTGGGGCTGATGGCCGCGTGGATCCTGGCCTATGTGGTCGGCTTCATTTTCCTCGGAGAGTACGCCTATGACGCCGAGTGGCCCGAAGGCACGGGTTTCCTCATCTCCACGCTGATCTTCCTCTCCGGGGCGCAGGTGCTGACCGGATACCGCAATCCTTTCTACATTTTTCTCATTTCCGCGGGGATATCAGCCTTCCTGTACGCCGTGTTCGCCATCTTCTTCAAAGTTCCTCTTCCCTAAAAAGGCGGTATCCCATGTTCGATATGTTCATATCAGCCTTCAGCTCGGCCTGTAGCATGGAAGCCCTCGTCGCCAACTTTATCGGCGTGGCGCTCGGCATCGTCTTCGGCGCGCTGCCCGGCCTCACCGCCGTCATGGGCGTGGCCCTGCTCATTCCCTTGACCTTCGGCTTCCCCGCCGTCATCGCCTTTTCCGCCCTGCTCGGCATGTACTGCGGCGCAATCTACGCGGGCAGCATCACCGCCATCCTCGTCGGCACTCCGGGCACGGCGGCCGCCGCCGCGACCATGCTTGAAGGGCCGAAGTTCACCGCACGCGGGGAGTCGCTCAAAGCGTTGGAAATGACCACCATCGCCTCCTTCATCGGCGGCATCTTTTCCTGTATCGTGCTGGCCACGGTCGCCCCGCAGCTCGCACACTTCGCCCTCGACTTCAGCGCCCCGGAATATTTCTCCCTCGGCATCTTCGGCCTGACCATTGTGGCGACGCTGTCCGAAGGCGCGCTGCTCAAGGGCTGCATCGCGGCGCTGCTCGGCATGCTCATCTCCATGATCGGCATGGACCCGCTTTCCGGCAACCTGCGCATGACCTTCGACTCGCCAGACCTCATCAACGGCGTCTCCCTCGTCCCGGCGCTCGTCGGCCTGTACGCCCTGTCGCAGGTATTGGTTACCATTGAAGACGTCTTCATGGGCCGCAAGCTCTCCACCGCCGAAATCTCTCGCAAGGGCATCTCGCTACCCGATCTCTGGGCCAACCGTGCCGCCCTGATCCGCGGTTCCCTCTTCGGCACGTTCATCGGCATCGTCCCGGCCACGGGCTCGGGCACGGCCTCGTTCGCGGCCTACAGCGAAACCAAGCGCCACTCCAAGCACCCAGAGCTTTTCGGCAAAGGCACGCTTGAAGGCATCGCGGCCACGGAATCCGCCAACAACGCCGTCACCGGCGGCGCGCTCATCCCCCTGCTGACCCTCGGCGTGCCCGGCGACGTGGTCACGGCGATCATGCTCGGCGCGCTTATGATCCAGGGCATGACTCCCGGTCCGCTGCTGTTCCAGGAACAGGGCACGCTCGTCTACAGCATTTTCATCGCCCTGTTCGTCTCCAACGTCTTCATGCTGCTTCTGGGCTACTACGCGGTGCGCCTGTTCGCCAAGGTCGTGCTCATTCCCGGCGGCATCCTCATGCCCCTCGTCACCACCCTGTGCGTGGTGGGCGGCTACGCCCTGAACAACTCCAACTTCGACCTCGCCGTCATGGCCGGTTTCGGGTTGCTCGGCTACATCATGACCAAGGCGCGCTTCCCGCTCGCCCCCCTGCTCCTCGCCATGATCCTCTCCGGGATCATCGAAACCAACTTCCGCAGGGCGCTCAGCATCTCCAATCAGGATTTCTCCGTATTCTTCACCCGTCCTGTCTGCGCGTCGTTCCTCGCCATCAGCCTCTTCATCCTGTTCAACCTGCTCTGGAAGGAATGGAAGAAGTACCGCGCCGCCAGCGCCGCCTGATCCCGCAACCCTTATGAGGCCAGCCATGCAACAAGCGACTCACATTTACCGGAACGGCACCATCCTGACGATGGATTCCCGCTGCTCCATCGTTTCCTGCCTTGCCGTATCCGGCGAAACCATCCTTGCCGTGGGCTCGGAAGCCGAAGTGGCCCCGTTCCAGGGCCCGGAAACCCGCATCGTCGATCTCGGCGGGCGGTTCATGATGCCGGGCTTCTACGACTGCCACAGCCATTTCATGCGCGCGGGCATGTACAACAAATACTATCTCGACGTGAATTCCCATCCCATCGGGGACGTGAGGACGCACGGCGACATCCGCCGCAAGGTACGCGAAGCCCTTTCGGGTATGCCCGCCGGGGAATGGCTGCTCTGCGCGGGGTATGACGATACCGCCGTTGCCGAAGAGCGGCATTTCACGCTTGCCGAACTGGACGCGATGGCCCCGGATCACCCGCTGTTCCTGCGCCACATCTCCGGGCATCTGGCCCTGTGCAACAGCAAGGCGTTTGAGGCAGCCGGGATCACGGATGAAACCCTGAATCCGTCGGGCGGCGTGTTCCGGCATGACGGCAACGGCCGCCTCACCGGATTGGTGGAGGAACCCGCCGCAATGGAGATGGTTCTGGCGGCCTCCCCGCAGATGACCGAGGAAAAATGGCTCGGCGCGGTGGAACGGGCTACCGACGACTATGTCGCCAAGGGTGTGACGACCGCCCACGACGGCGGCGTCACCACGGCCATGTGGAAAAACTACATGACCGCCCACAAACGGGGGATGCTCAAAAACCGCGTCCAGCTTCTGCCCAAGCACGGCTGGTTCGACTTCTCGCTGGCCCCCACCGTGCAATGCGGCACGCCCCTGACCAAGGACGGCCTGCTCAGCATGGGCGCTGTGAAACTGTTTCAGGACGGGAGCCTCCAAGGGTACACCGGCTATCTGAGCAATCCCTACCATTCGCTGCCGGACGCCATCTCCGACGGGTCATGGCGCGGATACCCCATCTACAATCCCCGTGAACTCGTCAACATCGTTACCCGCTACCACGAAGAGGGCTGGCAGGTCGCCATCCACGGCAACGGCGACGCGGGCATCGAAGACATCCTCAACGCCTTTGAGGAAGCGCAAAAGGCGTACCCCCGGGCCAACGCGCGGCACATCATCATCCATTGCCAGACCGTCCGCGAGGATCAGCTCGACCGCATCGAACGGCTCGGCGTGGTTCCGTCCTTCTTCACCGTACACACCTATTACTGGGGCGACCGCCATCGGGACATCTTCCTCGGGAAAGCCCGCGCAGCCCGGATCGATCCGCTGCGGAGCGCCCTGAAACGCGGCATCCCCTTCACTTCCCACAACGACACCTCCGTCACGCCTATGGATCCGCTGCTCTCCGTCTGGTCGGCGGTCAACCGGCTCACCGGCAGCGGCAAGGTGCTCGGCGAGGATCAGACCGTCTCTGTGCTGGATGCCCTGAAAAGCGTCACCATATGGGGCGCCTACCAGTTCCATGAAGAACGCATGAAGGGCAGCCTCGAGCCCGGCAAGCTCGCCGATATGATCATCCTCGGAGAGAACCCGCTTGAAATCGCGCCCGAACGCATCAGGGACATCCCGATTCTGGCGACCCTGGTGGGCAACCGGCTCGTCTACGGTTCCCTGTAATTTCCCCGTCCCCAACGCACCGGGCAAAGGATGATCCCCCTTCCCCCGCCCGGTGCGATTTGGGGTTCCCCCGGCGGCACACTCGCCCATTCCTCCGGGCGGCCGCCGGGGGAACCAACCTCCATATAAGAACACCCGCTCAGTCAATCCGAGCGGGTGTCCTTATATGGAGGAAGGATAGGGGGAGACGCTCCATTCGGCCGCCGTCCAGCCGCAACCGGGACGCCGCACAGAATCGGCATACCGGAACTTATGCGTGCCGCCCCATTTCGTATGCCTCATTCAGAGCCGGGCTTTCCTTGATGTCGCCTTTTTTCCATGCGCCCGATCCGTAAACGATGCCCTTTTCCTGCGCGCCTTCCAGACAGTACAGGAACCCGCGGAACCCTTCGATGGTCCTCTCCAGCGACCGCTTTTCGCCGTCGGCGGCGGTGGCGATGAAGTAAAACGCCTTGTTGCTGATTTCCGTATACCGGGCGACGCACCGATCAATAAGCGTCTTCATCTGCGCATCCATCGTATAGAAATACACCGGCGTCGCCATGACGATCACGTCAGCGGCGATCATCTTTCCCAGAATCTCGGCCATATCGTCCTTCTGCACGCAGACGCCGTTGTTCTGGTGGCAGGCTTCACAGCCGATGCAATAGCCGATGTTTTTGTCGCGGAGGAAAACCTTTTCGGCCCGATGGCCGGATTCCCGCGCGCCTTCCATGAAGCGATCACACAATATATCGGAATTGCCGCCCCTTCTGGGGCTCCCCGACAGTATCAGTATATTTTTGCTCATGACATTCCTCTCGACGAAAAGGTTATTTTCCCATGCCGATCTTGCGAAGCCACGCGGCCACCTCGCCTTGCGCGGAAGCGGCCCGGCTTCCCCTGACGGCAAGCCCGTCCAGAACAACCGCCTTCGGGCAAAACGCCTTGATGTCCGCAACGCTGCGGCCCAGCGCGCTGCCCTCATGCGTGATGAACGGGGCAATCCGCTTGCCCGCCAAATCGTACTCGGACAGGAACGTCCTCACCGGCCCGGCTACAGTGCCCCACCAGTTGGGCGATCCCACGAAAACGACGTCGTACGCCTCGATGTGCCCGATCCTGTTCTTCAAAGGCGGCTTGTAGCCCGACGCCAGTTCCTGCTTCGCCTGATCCGTGGTCGCACGGTACGCCTCGGGATACGGCGTCACCGGCTGAAGTTCCACAATATCCCCGCCGACCGCCGCATGAATGGCCTCGGCGACGGCGCGCGTGTTGCCGGAACGGGAATAGTAGACGACCAACGCCTTGGCTCCGCCCTCCGTGGCGGCATAGGCCGACGAAACATGCGGCAACAAACGGCCTCCGAACCCGGCAAGCAGCCCGGCGACCGTATATTTCAGCAGACTTCTTCTGGACGAATCGATTTCCAGTGCCTTGCTCATAACAATCCTCTCTTGTCCGTTTCGAACTTTCAGCTGTGTATTCCATCCATACGGATCAACAATTCCATGAATCAGATATACTGCCTCCGAACCTCTGTGAGTAGATACGATTCTACCCATTTTTTGCCTGATCCTCTCTTCCCTCCCCTCTGCAAGAGCCTATGGCTGTCTCTTCGGACACGCGGGCGCACATCTGAGGAAAGTACATGAAGGTGTACCATTGAAGGACACGGCACGAGATACGGACAATGTCCGGCAACGCTTCCCAGAGAAAGGACGACAGAAAAAGCAAGGAGATCCCAGAGGCGGGGGAGGAGGAAAACGGCTCAGGCCCTGTCGAAAAAGCCGGAAAGCGTTTCCACCCTGACCACACGGGGAGGCGGAAGCTGGGGAACGACTTCGGCAATGCGGCGGGCCAGCTCGGCACAAAGGCCGGGAGCAAGGGCGGGCTCCGGCAGGACGTGCAATTCCAGCCGTTCCGCATCGACGAGACGCAGACGGAAATCCGGCCCGGGCAGTCCGGCCGAGGCGAACACACCATGAACGGCCCGCTCACCGGCGGCAAGCCCCGCGAGCAGGGAACGCTCCGGCTTCATGCCGTACGGGAGCCGCGTCAGCAGGCAAGGCCGGGCTTTCTGCTCCGGATCTTCCATTCCCGTCAGTGCGGCGCACCGATGGATGTCCGCCTTGGTCAGGCCGGCGGAAGCCAGCGGGGACAGGATGCCGAGTTCCTCGACGGCCCGTATGCCGGGGCGGTACTGCCCCGCATCGGAAGCGTTCGTACCGTCGCACAGGGGAAGGTCGGTTCGAGCTTTCAGCAAGGAAAACAGGTTACGCTTGCACGCATAACAACGGCGGCGATCCCCGGAAGCCACCAAAGCTAAATCCAATGGATCGGCGGGAAGTTCCTCATAGGCGAGCTCCCGGGAGGCCGCCCAATGACGCGCGTAGTCCGTCTCTTCCGGGGGAATGTGCGGTCCGACGATGTGCAGCAGTACGGGCTCGAAGCCGAACCGCTGGGCCGCATGAGCGAGAAAACGGCTGTCCAGCCCACCCGAGTAGGCCAAAGCAAAACGGTTCCCTGCCGCGAGGACGCCGAGGACGCTTTCAAGACGCGGCAGGAGCGCGGTTTCGTCCGGAGACGCGGCGGTCATACTTGAATCCATCACGGCAATACCCTCATACACTTACAAAAAAATGCCGGAAAACCCGTTCACCGATACGGCGGCATCAGCCTTCAAGCTCCGTACCACAGGCGAAGATCGTCCCGTTGGGCGCATTGGCGAAAACACGCGACCCGTAGACCAGAGCCCGTTTTTCCACCAGCATGGCGGGCCACGGCCCGAACGTCGCCCCAAGGCTGCGAAGCAGGGCGATGGCTGTGGGCGTCACGGTTTCGCCTTCGCCGGAGAACGGACGGACGGGAATGCCTTCGAGCAGTTCCAGTACCGCAGGAGCCGGAACGGGTATGACGCCGTGGGCGCAAACGACCTCACCGTCCGCAATGGGCAGGGGGCTGACCACAAACCGCGCGGGCGAGAGCCGCGTGAACAGGACGCAGGCCATACAAATGTCCAGGATGCTGTCCAGCGCGCCGACCTCATGAAAACGGACGGCCTCCGGCTTCATGCCGTGCACGGCGGCTTCAGCCTTCGCCAGCAACGTGAACGTATCCGAGGCCAAGCGCTTCGGCTCATCGTCCATGCCGCTCCCGGCGATGATCCCAAGAATATCCTCAAGGGTGCGGTGTTCGTGCTGGTGGGGAAGCGACACGTCCGCGAACCAGCCGCCGATACGGTTCACCTGCCGCCGCGTCAGGCGCACGGTCCCGGCGAGCTCGGGCAGCACGGCGGCAAGCAGCCTGTCCGTTTCCGCCTCGCCGAGTTCCGTCATGCGCAGCAGCCCGGCAAGGAACATATCCCCGGACAAGCCGGAATGTGACCGGATGGTCAGGATGCGGCCTCCCCGGGCTTTGCCCCGCCCATCCCCGTGGGCCGTTTCATGCGTATGGCCGTGCTCATGATGGTGTTCATGGCGGTGGGCATGATCCCCGTGTGCGTGCGCTTCGCTCATAATCCGTTTACCACCCTTGCGGCGGCGCAGGCCGCGCCGTACCCGTTGTCGATATTCATGATCCCCACGCCGGGAGCGCAGCTTGAAAGCATACTCGCCAACGCGGCCCGTCCGCCCTGCGCCGCACCGTACCCAACGGACGTCGGCACGCCGAAGATCGGCTTGGGCGTAAGCCCGCCCATCACGCTGACCAGCGCGGCGTCGAGCCCGGCAACCACGATCACGGCATCGAAGGTGTTGATCTCCTCCAGCCGCTCCGCGAGCCGCCACAACCCGGCAACGCCGCAGTCTTCAAACAGTTTGTGCCCAATGCCCAGATACGCCAGCGTCCGCGCCGCCTCCCAGGCTACGAAGCCGTCCGCCGTGCCCGCGGAAATGACGGCGACCCTGCCCTTGCCCTTCGGCGGGAGCGCGTCCCCGAACGCGGTACGCGACAGGGGATGGTAGTCATACCCTGCGCGGATCTCGGCGGGAACCCGAGCGAACACGTCCGGGGCAAGCCGTGTGAACAGGACCGGATGCCCCGAGCCCCTGCCAAAACGGGAGAGCAGCTCCACGAGCGCCTCGAAAGGCTTCCCTTCGCAAAAAACCGCTTCCGGCAGCCCGATCCGGGCCGTCCGGGCGTGATCAAACAGAATGCCGTGATCCATATCCTTACCCGTCTTTTGGAAAATTCCGAAACACCACGCCGCCGGGGTGAAGGCCGAGGGGAGCCCCGCCCCACCGGTGCGGGCAGCCATGCGCCCGGGCGCATCCGCATCATGGCCGCCCGCGAACGGCGCCTTACACCGTGATCAGTTCATAATCCCGCGAACCCATGCCGATGGATTCGGCATACTCAACCTGATGCCAGCCCCGCGTATTCGGATGCAGCGCCGAGAACTTGTCGTAGCCGCAGGAGTGCGCGCCGTGCTCGCCCAGCGGAATGAGGCTGTGCGCTTCCTTCACCAGATCGAAACAGGCCGTGTCCAGCGCTACGGGGTCCTCCGAAGCGAGGATACCCAGATCCGGGACAATCGCCGGCTCGGACCATCCGGCGCAGTCGCACTGCGGCGTCACGTTGAGCAGGAAGTTCAGGTAGCAAATGCGGCCTTCCTTGCCCTTTACCGCTCCGTAGGCGTATTCCGCCATGCGCTCGGCGAAGTCGGAATACTCGTTGGGCGTGTCGACGCCGATGGCCCCCTGCTTACAGGCCGTTACGCATTCGTAACAACCGATGCAGCGTTCCTTGTCGATGACGGCATGGCGGCCCTTCTCGGCTTTTTCCAATGAAAGCGCGTTCCTCGGGCACAGCGGTACGCACTGCCCGCAGCCGATGCATTTCGGGTAGATCACGACGTTTCTGCCGTGCTGATCGATTTTCCCGGCCTGCGGGGCGCAGCCCATGGCGAGGTTCTTGATCGCGCCGCCGAAACCGCCCATCGCGTGCCCCTTGAAGTGGGACAGAACGACCATCGCGTTGGCGGAAAGGAACGCCTGCGCAATCTTGACCGAAGCGAAATGTTTCAGGTTGACGGCCACTTCCTCGTAGCACTTGCTGGTCACGCCGTCGGCCATGATCACCGGAGCGTCCACGACATAGGGCGTAAAACCGTGGCGATACGCCGTTTCCAGATGATCCACGGCGTTATGGCGGGTGGACTTGTAGAGCGTGCAGGTATCCGTCAGGAACGGGCGGGCCCCCGTCGCCTTCACGCAATCCACGACCTGCCGCACGAACGTTGGGTGCAGGTAGGTATCGTTGCCCGCTTCGCCGAAGTGCAGCTTGATGGCAACGACCTCATCCTCGCCGACCGTGCCGAGCGGCTTCACCTTGTCCGCAAGCCCCACGGCGTCGCAGAGCCGCTTGATCTTGGCGAGCCGGTGATCGGAAGGGTTTTTTACAGCAAGTTTTGCCAGATAAACGGGAACAGACATACTTTCTCCTTGTTTGCAAACTGCCCCGCCGAGTACGGCGGGAACTCCGGCACCCGGTGCGCGGCTCACAGCGAAGCCCTCATGCACACCGGGACACTCTCAATACGGAAGGGAAACCGCGCCTCCCGGATGGGAAAGCGGGCGAGCCCCCGCTAGTTTTCCGGGATGACCGCGTTGACGCACCCGAGCGCGTTCAGTGTCCGGGGGAATCCGATATACGGCAGGCAACACGTCAGCGCGTCGATCAGGTTTTCTTTCGTGTTCCCCACATTCACATTGCCCTGCACATGGCTCTTGACCTGGCTCTCGCACCCGCCCAAAGAGCTGATGATGCAAAAGGTCAGGATTTCGCGGGTCCGCAGGTCCAACCCCTTCCGCGTGTACACGTCCCCAAAGCAGAATGCCGAGAGCATGTCGCGGAGGAGATGCCGCTGGTTCTGCGGCGTGCTCTTGTGCATGGCGTCTATCGCCGCTCCGAAAATGGACTTCTGCACTTTGACGCCCTGCATGAAGCGGTCGTCTTCCGTTACCGTCTTCTGCGAGGCCACGGGCAGCGGGATGCGTTTTTCCCTGAAGACCTCATTGACCAGCCGGAGCGCTTTTTCGGTCTTGGGGAACCCGATATACGGAGCGCACTGGTACATCGCTTCCTTGATTTCCTCGGGCGTCGCCCCGACCTGCAAGGCCGCGCCCACATGCGGGGCGAAGCCGTCCAAAGTCTGGCTAGCCGTCAGGACGACCAGCGTGATCAGCTCCTGCATTTTGGCGTCGAGCGACCCGTGCCACGCGACTTCGCCCCAGATGAGGCGATCCCGCATCTCGGCGAAATCCGGATCGGTCGCCTCTAAAGGAGACCGGGCGTTTCCGAAATGTTCCAACTGTTTCTTTTCGGCCAAGGCGGCTCTGCTCATGTTCTTGCCTCCGTTTGGAACCTGCTGCGTAGGGGAAGAAGCCGCGATTGCCGCGCCGGACAACAGCAAACAAAACAATGCGGCGAAAAGCCCACAAGAAATGTTCCTTTTTTTGTGTGCAGGCATATGCGACCTCCCATCATGTCAATGCGTTGAAAGCGGCCCGGATACCCGAGGCCGGAAGGGAAAACGCTGCGGGCATGGCGTGATTTCCCTATGGGTGCACCATACGCTCCCTAATGGAGAACAGAAGATACGATCCTCTCTTATTCTTGCCTGATTCTCTCGCGGTGCTACCCAAAGAGGTCGGAGTGTGGTATCAAAAAACCGAACCCTGAAAAGGATTTTTCTTTATTCCATGCAAAAACAGAGGATTATGCCATATGATGGAAACGGGGAGTGGAGAGACGGCAAGAACCGCCAGCCTTTTGAAAGAGAAATTGCTCCAGCGGGCGCCCGAGCACGGGAAGTATCCGATGGACATCGAAGGGCTGGTCATCACGCGGCGGCATGAAGCCAACAGGATTGAAACCTGCTTCTCCAAGCCTTCCGTCAGCGTGATCATTCAAGGCTCCAAGCGGACCATGCTGGGCTCCGAGGAGTACTGCTACGGCGAAAACCAGTGCCTCGTGGCCGGGGTGGACATGCCGAGCTCCTTTTACGTCACGGATGCCAGCCCTGAGCGGCCCTTTCTGGCGCTGTGCCTTGATCTGGACAAGTACCTGATCACCCGGCTCGCGGCGGAAGTCCCGCCGCCCTGCGCGACCGGGGCCTGCTCCTACAAGGGGCTCTCCGTCGCGGACGTTGATCCCGATATCCTACATGCGTTCCTGCGCCTCGTCGAGCTTCTCGAGAAACCGGAGCAGATCCCCATACTCGGGCCGCTCATTGTCCGCGAAATCCATTACCGCCTGCTCATCGGCCCCCAAGGGGAATTCCTGCGCCGACTGAACACCCTCGGCACCCAGAGCAATCAGATCGCCCAAGCCATCACGTGGCTGCGGGACAATTACAGGGAACCGTTGCAGGTCGACAAGCTGGCTCAGAAGGTAAACATGGCCACCTCCACGTTCCACCGCCATTTTAAGGAAGTGACGACGCTCAGCCCGTTGCAGTTCCACAAGCGGCTGCGCCTGTACGAGGCCAAGCGCCTCATGCTCACGGAAAGCAAGGATGCCTCCAGCGCGAGTTTGGCCGTCGGCTACGAGAGCCCTACGCAGTTCAACCGGGAGTATAAGCGGCTGTTTGGCGAACCGCCGCACAGGGACGTGATGAGGATGCGCTGAGGACGGCGGCGCTTGCGCACCTCCCCCGTGCCTTTCCCCTGAGCGGTGGGAGTGCGGTGGGATCACTCAAAAAACCGGAAAAAAGCCCCTTCCGAGCATATCGGAAGGGGCTTTTTTCCGGGTACGGCATTCGCCGCCCCACTGTCCCTCACCCAGAGAATATACCGCGTTGGCTGCGGCATAGGTATTCCTTTCCGGCAATGAGGCGGCTCTTCCGGATCGATCCGCACGGGGGACATGGAGAGATAATTTCTTTACAATACATATGGATATATACTTTTTTAGAGAAAAATCCCTTCCGTTATTGCCTTTATAGACAGATCAGTCTAAAAATCATCCATGCAAAATCACGCGCAAGACGCCAAAGGCCGTGGCCGCCCGCCCAAGCAACGCGGCGACAAACTGCTGACCCGGGAAATGCTGGTCCACGTCGGGACGGAAGTACTGACGGAAAAAGGCTATTCCGCAGTGGGGGTCGACGAGATATTGCAGCGCACGGGTATTTCGAGGTGTTCTTTCTACTACTATTTCAAGACAAAGGAAGGGTTCGGCGCGGAACTCATAGACCGCTACAGGCTCTCCATCACGCAAAAGCTGGAGCGTTGCCTCTCTGACACGTCCCTGTCCCCTCTGGGCAGCCTCCGGGCCTTCGTCGGCGAAGTGCGGGACGAGATGGCGCGGACCGATTGCCGTTCCGGTTGTCTGGCCGGAAAGCTGGCGCAGGAGGTCAACACGTTGCCGGAAAACTTCCGCGAGCAGCTTTCCGCCGTCTTCGCGGAGTGGCAGGATGTTTTCGCGCGCGGCCTCAAACGTGCCCAAGAGACTGGAGAAATATCCCCGGAACTGGACTGCGCCTCTACGGCGGCCTTCTTCTGGTACGGCTGGGAGGGGGCCCTGCAGCGGGCCAATCTGGAATTGAACATCAAACCCGTCGATATCTTCATCGGCAATTTCTTTTCCCGGCTGACGGGATAAGCCTAACGTCTCCATGAATCGGCAAGCGGCCGAACAGCTTCCGGCGTCCGTCAATAACGCCGGGGTCTCCGTTTTTTGCCTCTATCCGGCCCACTCACACAGCCCGGCTTCCCGCCGCCGGCAACGTTTCAAAAAAGGATATGCCTCATGGCTCACGCGGACCCCTCCAGCGAACTGGCAACGAAACCCCTCGGCAGGCTTCTTTTACGTTTCGCCATCCCGAGCATTTTTGCACAGATCGTCAACCTCCTCTACAACATTGTCGACCGCATTTTCGTCGGCAGGATACCGGAGATTGGCCCACTGGCGCTGGCCGGGCTCGGCGTCGCCTTCCCCATCATCCTGATCATCTCGTCCTTCTCCTTCCTCGCGGGCATGGGCGGCGCGCCGCTCGCCTCCATCGCCATGGGGCGCGGCGACAATGCAAAAGCCGAGCGCATCCTCGGCAGTGCCTGCGTGTTCCTCCTCGCCATGTCGGTCGTGCTCACGGTGTTGTGCTTCTGGGCCATGCGCCCGATGCTGCTCATGTTCGGGGCAAGCGAACAGACCATCGGGTATGCGGTCGACTATTTTTCGCTCTACCTGCTCGGCACCCCGGCTGTGCAGCTCTCGCTGGGCCTGAACTACTATATTTCCTGCCAGGGCTTTGCCAAGACGAGCATGATGACCGTCCTCATCGGGGCGGCCCTCAACATTATCCTCGATCCGATATTCATCTACGGCCTCGATATGGGCTGCAAAGGCGCGGCGCTCGCCACGATTTGCAGCCAGGCCGTCAGTGCCGTCTGGATCTTCGCCTTCTTCTTCGGCAAACGCACGATTTTGCATTTCCGCAGGCAATACCTGCGGCTGGACCTCAATGAACTTGTGCCCGTCATCCTGCTCGGCCTTTCCCCATTCTTCGTCCAAGTGACGGACTGCATCGTCCCCTTGGTCATGAATGCCGGGATGCAGCAATACGGCAACGACTATTACGTCGGCACCATGACCGTCATGTTCAGCATCGAGCAACTGCTGCGCCTGCCAGCGGACGGCCTGTGCCAAGGCGCCGTGCCCATCATGAGCTATAACTACGGCGCGGGCAAACCCGAACGCGTGAAGAAGACCTTTTTCCTCATCCTGGCCTTTTCCTTCGGTTTTACCACCATCGCAAGCTGGCTCATCCTGCTCTTTCCCAAGACCTTCATCATGCCGTTCACCGATTCCCAGCGGCTCATCGAAATCACCATCCCCGCCATACGCATATACTTCGGGGGCATGATGTTCATCGGCGTCCTCTACGCCTGCCAGCGCACGTTCATGGCGCTGGGGCGCACCAAGCTCTCCCTCCTCGGGGCCATGATGCGCAAGCTCGTCATCCTGCTTCCGCTCTGCTTCATCCTCCCCAGGCTCGGCTACGGGACGGACGGCCTGCTTTATGCGGAATGCATCGCCGACGTCCTGGGCTCCGCCATTGTATTTGCGATTTTCATTTGGAACTTCAAATCGATGCTCAACCCTTCCTAACGGTATAAAAGACCTTCACAGGCGTTTCGGCGTCCCGCGCGATTTCCTGATCCTTATCCGTATACGGCGTAAGGTCCAAAGCGGCAGAGGCGGAAGGCCGTTTCGAATCATTGGCAGAAGGGGCGGACATGTTTTTCTCCTCCGCGCTTGACGCCCTCCCTTGAGTTACAGAGCGGGCTCCCTTAGAATCATAGGACATACGCTCTTCTTTGGAGATTCACCGTGAAGCCGCTTGCCGCCCTCGCCAAAGGTATCTGCCTGTTCTGCGCCATTTTCGCGGCACAGGCGATGGCCTTTGCTGATGTGGCGGAGCGGACGGCTCCTTTGCCCCCCGCCGAAGTTTTGCTCATCAATTCTTTTCATTCCGGCCAGTTCTGGGAATACAACATCATAAAGCGGATCTCTGAAGAGCTTTAAAATACGGAAACGGGCTTCCGTATACGCCTGCATTGCGAATATCTCGACTATGAACGCCATCCTCCCGGAAGTCTGGATAACGAACTCGTAAGCCTGTTTGCCCGAAAATACGCCGGGGTATCCCTCAAAGCCATCATTGTAACGGATAACGACGCGCTGGACTTCATGCTCGCCCACGGGAACCGCCTTTTCCCTGGCGTCCCCGTCGTCTTTTGCGGCATCGCGGATCCTCCCGCAGAGCTTGCCGAACGCCGGGCGCACTATACCGGCATTCTGGAAAATTTCTCCATCCACCGCATCCTTGAATCCATCCCCCTCGTCCACCCGGAAGCCCGCCATCTGGCCATCATTTGCGGCGACACGACGTCCGCCCGTACGGCATTGCGCCAAGCGGCCCCGGAACTGGCGGCAATGAAGCCGGGCATTGCCGTCCGGACTCTTGCGGCACTGCCCGCACAGGCCATGCAAAAAGCTCTTGAAGAACTGCCCCGGGATACGGTGCTCCTGAACTTCGGCTACTACCGCACAGCCGACGGCCAAAGCTATTCCATGAAAGAAAGCCTGCAACAGCTCCGCAGCTGGACCGACCTGCCCATGTATTCCCCGTGGAGTGGCCAGCTCGGCAAAGGGGTGCTGGCAGGCCAATGCGAATTCAACGAATTCCACGCCGTACATGCCGCGCGCATGGTCCTGTCCGTTCTCGGCGGCACACTGCTCCGCCCTGTGACCTCCAAGACATGGCAGATCAGATGGACATTCCTGTGGAAGCAGAACTCCTCCATACGGCAGTTTATATCGACACCATCGCCCGGCCTTCTGTTTTTTTGCGGAATTTGGTCAACAACGCCCGTGGATATGAGGAGTTCATTCAGTGGGGTAAGAACGCTGGCTTTTTTGCCGTACCGAAGCAGGAACTCTCCTTACCTCCAAAACCAACCTCTGCTATCACATTCTTCGATCCTGATACGGTTGAGGAGAATTCTCAGCCAACGGAACTTGCCGACGTTACCGCAGAACATATCTTTAGCGGAATTACGATGCTTCATGGTCCCAAAAATGTGGGAAAAAGTCATGTTGTGCTTAGTGCTGCCAATAGTTTAATCACGCATAATTCCCTTTGGGGTATGTTTCCTGTAAATGGTGTATCTACAAAAACTCTGCTCGTTGATAGCGAAAGCACGCCAAAGAATTTCAAGGATCGTCTTGGAAAATATGAATTGCAGAAACAAAAATATAATTTCTTTTCCATCTGTAAACTTGCATCACATCAAGATGTAAATCTTCTGGATGAAGGGTTCCAAGATACTCTTTTGGAAAAAGCAAAAGAAGAAGGTATCCAAACGATCTTTTTTGACAACCTTACATCACTTGTCCCGGATGGCCGTGTTTATAACGCAAGTTCCGTAAATGGCATTTTCCGATATCTGGAAGAAATGCAGAAATGTAACATCGTGCCTATACTCGTCCATCATAGTCATAATTGTCCAGACAACGCTCCCGAGAAGGCAACTATGCGTGGAACGAGTGAGTTCTCTATCCGTGCTCATACGGAGATCGTCATTACCTCACCTAAAAACAAAGGTGAAAATCCCTACCTAGTTCGATTCTTGATGCTGTGAACCAAGGCGATTTCATAGTGGGAATTCATTTCAAGGTGTGCAAGGCTGCACGCATTTTGGAAGGGAAAACTTTTTGGCTACAGATGCCTTTCAGTGCGACAGGATTCAAGCCCCTCACCATAATCGATCGGGACGGCAAAGAACTCCCTTTGAGCTTCCTTGCGGGTGGGGACTCTGAGGGGAGTGTTGTTCCTTCTATGGAAACAGCAGATGAACTTTCTGATGAGGAAAGACGAGTACTTCAAAAAGCTGGCAGCCAGGGTAAACTGCGAAATGCCGAGGTCCAAGGCCTTTTGGGGTGCGGTGATTCAAAGGCTGGAAAAATTCTCGCTGGACTCGTGGATAAAGGGCTGCTGAAAAAACAAGGAGAAGGCCGAGGCTGCCATTACGTCATAACGGAGTAGCTCTCCCTATACTCTTTTCAAAATGAAAGGCGTTTTTCCCTGTGGGAGAACGCCTTCTTTTGCGCCTTTGCAATCATTTTTTCACCTCCCAAATTCCTTCAAAACACCTCAAAAAAGCCGTAAAAGGGGATTTTGTCAAAGTTCACTACAATAATTTCATGTAGTTAAACTAGTTTTACTCAAGCTGCCTTTTTAAATTTTAACGCTGTGCTATATGCGCCTTCCAATCCGGCTGAATATCCATCTGGACTTCGCTCTTATCGCCACCCAACCTCACCCCCTGTACGGATTATTGAAGTCAAATCCACCACAAGGTTGCCGACGACGCTTTCTAGGAGCCATACCATCCAAATCGGCGGTCTGTCAGAATTGCTCAAAGCCTGTTGGGACCAGTCAGTTTTTAATCTTATTTAGGAAACAGGGGAAGTTCTTTACCACAAGATTTCCTTGAAATGTGTAACCAATGCCTTGGAATATTCTCCCCAAGTGCTTCAGCTTGCGACATTCAGGGATGGATTGGCAGCATCAACGGAGGAGAGGACAATATGCCGCTCATAAATTGGCTGAGGAAGGTCAAACGGCTAAAGGTATCATCATTTGACCTGCGCCTCAGAAGAGCCTTATCGTTAACGCCCAACGTGAATTCAAACTGATTCCTTCATAGGGCTGTCCCGGATAAGCACTTCTACTCCACTGCCCCCATATCCGTACGGTGCAAACACCACGGGATCCCAACGCAACACTTCATCATTTCAGATGGAAGCCCTCCAGCGGAGTCACGGGAGAGCCCCATCTGAGATGAAGCTTTTTCCTATATAAAAGGAGCCCGCCCAGAGAAGTATCCGGGAAGCCGTATCCGACGATCTTACCGTTTTGTACCGTTAAGTAGATCCATCAAGATACGCCCTAAGCGTTCCGCCAGTTCCCCATCTTCCGCAGGCTTTCTGCCGCTGATCCCCAGACCGCCGACGCACTTCCCGTTCCCATCGAAAAGGGGAATGCCTCCTTCCAGTGTCGTGAAAGCGGGATCGCAAAAATCGGCAATCGTAATCCGCTCTCTCAACAGCCTTTCATGGAAATCCTTTGTAGAGCTTTCCATGCGCAAGGCCGTATAAGCTTTGCCCTGTGCTATCGAGACTGCCCGTTCCGGCGTACCATCCATAGTGAGCAGGGCGGCGAGCCCTCCACCACAATTGACGATGGCAAGGCATACCGGGGCACCGCCTCGGGCTTCCGCCTCCAATCCGTTCAGGACAGCCAATAACACACGTGTCGAAAGGATATGTTCCATCAATGCACCCATCACAATCAGTCAATTAGGAAAAGGGAAATTTCCGGCACAAAGGTCACAAAACCTAAAACCACCAACATGGCGATAAGGAAAGGAACCGCCGCACGGGAAACCTGCTCGATCTTCACCTTCGTTATGCCGCTGGCCACAAAAAGGTTCACGCCGACGGGCGGCGTCACGAAACCGATGGCCAAGTTGACCACCATGATGACGCCGAAGTGGATGGGGTCCACGCCCACCTTCAAGACCAGCGGAAGCAGGATGGGCGTCAGGATGACAATAGCGGCCAAGGCCTCCATGAAGGTGCCTACCCAAAGCAGGAGCAGGTTAATGAGCAGCAATATGGCGATTTTGTTTTCCGTAAAGCTGAGGATGGCGGACGCAATGCGCTCGGGCACCTGCTCAAGCGTCATGACATTCCCGAATATCGTGGCCATCGCCATCAGCATGATGATAATAGCGGAAGTCCGGGCGGACTCCAGACAGCAGGACCACAAAGAGCGCCATGTGAGCTCCCTGTAAACGAACAAGCCCACGAGAAGGCCGTAAAACGCAGCAACAGCCGCTGCCTCGGTCGGCGTCATGATGCCGCCGTATATGCCTCCCAATACGATGACGGGGACAAGCAAGGCACCCTTGGCGACCCAAACCGCCTTCCCCAAGGTCTTCAGGTTACGCTGACGCGGTGCGCCCCTCCAGCCGTTCTTTTTGGCGATGCAATAGGCCACGAGCATAAGCACAAGTCCCGTCAGGATCCCCGGAGTGATGCCCGCCAAGAAAAGTTTACCCACGGAAGCCTGCCCCGCAACGCCATAGACCACGAAAGGATTACTGGGCGGGATCATGACGCCGATGGCGCCCGCGCTCGCCACGACCGCAGCTGCGAACATCTTGTCGTAACCGCGTTCCGTCATCGCCGGGATGGTCAACGTGCCGATGGCCGCCACGGTGGCGGGCCCAGAACCGCTGATTGCGGCGAAGAACATGCACGTGGCGATACTGGCGAGAGCGATCCCGCCGGATAAGCCGCCTACGACTTCATCGGCAAGGGCAAGGAGCCGGTGAGACAACCCTCCGGCCCCCATGAAAATCCCCGCGGCGATGAAGAAAGGGATGGCCATGATCGGGAAACTGTCGATGGACGTAAACGCGACCGAGGCAAGATAGTCAACGGGCAGGGTATTGGCCCCCAGTACGGTCATCAGGGACGCAATGCCCAGACTGAAGGCAATGGGAACGCCGATAAAGAGCAATACGATGAAGTACCCGAAAAGGAGCATGATGGCGTTGAGCTGCTCAAAAAGAAAGACCGGGCTGAACAGGAAAACCGTAAAGAGGACCGCCAACAAAGAATCCGTGGCCCGGATGCGGTAAACTTGGGCACAAAGGTCTTCCAGTGCCCTGAGCACCATCAGTCCAAACCCTACCGGCAAGATCAGGTACGGGATGAAATAAGGTATCTGAAGGGCTGCCGTCGTCTGAGGAATTTCTATCTGCATCCGGACGTGCTCAAATCCCTTGAACAGCATAAACCCGCTCAGGATCAGAAGGCAAAGGTCGACGACGACCCAGCTTGCAGCCTGGAGCCGATTCGAAAGCCTGTCATAAATGATATCGACGCGTATATTGCTGCGCTCTCTGATCGCAAGAGGAATGGCAAGATACGATATCCAGATAAAAATATAGCGCGCCGTTTCTTCCGACCAGACAGAGAGGCCGACATACTGGGAAATCGTATTCTTGAGCGCAAGAGGATCGCAAAACGGGGCAATCATCCAAGCATTGGACGGATCGCCGACAAACTGGATGAGGAACGTGATCAGATACCGATATAGCGTCTGATAGCAAATGATCAAAATCATCGCCACCAAACCCAGAATAAGGAATGGTTTCTCAAAATGCGTATCGGCATAAGCGACCATTTTCTTCAACTTCTGCATGGCTACTCCATTGGCTGGTCAGGCATAAAAAGGGATGCGGATCATGCCGATCCGCATCCCAAGGACGCCTACTTCTGGGTGTCCAGAACCATCTGTACGAGTTCCTTCGGGAATTGATTCATGAACTTGTCCCACACGGGACGGGTAGCCACACGGAATTCCTCAATCTGTTCCGGAGTCAGATCGACAATCTTGATGCCGGCCTTGATAAAGCCTTCACGGGCTTTGGCCTCGTTTTCCGGGTACAGCTTCGTACGCTGATAGGTCAACGCTTCAGCGGCGGCTTCCCTGATCAGCCCCTGAGCCTTCGGGTCCAGCTTGTCCCACCACTTCTTGTTGGCCATCATGACCTGCATCCCGTAGTTATGGACGGAAGTGATCGCATACTTCAGCACTTCGTGGTGCTTGGCGCCATACAGATGAGGGAACGTGTTGCCTTCGCCGTCAACGGTCCCCTGCTGAAGCGCGGTATAGGTTTCTCCCCATGCCACAGGCGTGGGGTTCATGCCGAGGGCCTTCGCAACTTCAACTTCCACGGGGGAATCCGTAGTACGTATCTTGAGCCCCGCGAGGTCTTTGACGCTCGAAATGGGCTTCTTGATCGTTACAAAATTCCGGTAGCCATACTCGGCGTACATGATGGGCTCGAGAGCGATATCATGCGCCACCTTGACAAGGTATTTTCCGAGTTCTCCCGAATCAATGGCCGCGTACAGCTTTTCCTGATTTTGAGGGCTCGTGATATACGGGAGGTCAAAAATCTGATACAACGGCGAAAAGTTAGCCATATTGGGGGTGGAGCTCACCGCCATCTCAAGGCTTCCTTTCTGGGCGCCTTCCATGAGAACGCGGTCGCTGCCCAACATCGCGTTGGGGAAAATCTGAACGGAAATCCTGCCGTCACTTTTCTTTTCGACAAGTTCCTTGAACTTTTCAAAGGCCAAGGTGATATGGTTGCCCGGAGGGGTTGTGTGGGCAACGCGGAAGCTGAATTTCGGCCCGTCATACGCGGCAAAGGCGGGAGAGGTGAAAGCGACCCCCACAAGGCAAAAACATGCAAGCAGTTGACGGCAAAACATCTTTTTCATAACTATCTCCTCGTTTGAAATGATGTTTGAAGCGCACTGTTCCCGTTCCCCAACAGGTGTTCAACGTGGCCGGCCTTCCACATTGGGAAAAAAGAAACAACATCACTACTTGTATTTTTAAAGACAACTGCGCTAAAAAATCAATAGACATTCGCTTTTAAGGGCAGCTTTTGATGCAAAATCCCGGTTTCCAGTACGCATCCAGTGAATACCGGAAAGAGGTATATACAAAAAAATTATGTTATTTAAGCATATTAAAATATCTATAAAGCTATAAACGTTATGTGTAAAAAGAGCCCAGCAGAGCACCGACAAGCGGATAGCCCGCTCATGTTCCTGTTTCGCCCCTTCGCGTATTGGCGGGAATTGTGCGGGATAGGCTTCTTCATCGTCTGGCATTGGCAGATTTTGGATATCTCACTCGACGCCAAGCAATCATTTTTCCCCGGAGAACTCGGCGACTCAATCCATCTGTTCTTCTTTGTAAGTCTTACATTTTTGGTTCTTTTTCTGTTGGAGTGCCGGGTGCCCCCCTGTTTCTACCGGGCAGGTCACGACTGGCTGGCTTCCACCGCAACTTTGTGCATGTTTTCACTACTCTTTTCGCTCCCCTTGTTCCCCCAGAAGGAATACAGCACCCTCAGCGTCCTTGTCCTCGTCGTTTCGGGGGCGGGGTCGGCCATAATGCTTCTCGCCTGGCTCCATAGCCTCGTAGCGATACCGTACCGCAGCATCATTTCCATCATTGGCGGAAGTTTCGTCTTTTCGACCGGCATCAATAGCTTCATACATTTCCATCCAGCGACGGCGATGGCCCTTTGCGTCATTTCCTTGAGCATGAGCCGCTTTTTGCTTCCGCATGTCCAACAGCCGGAAGAAACCCCCGAAGAAAAGAAAAAATCCAATCTCCCAACCTTTTTTTACTATCAGCGCATGGGGAACTTGAACCTTTTGATCTGCGCAGCCTGCGGCATCAGCTTCAGCGCCGGATTTTTCTACAACCTCGTGGTATTCCTGCGCCCGATGGGCGAACCCACTCCCCTGATATTGACGCTGCTCTTTGGCATAGGGGGGCTTCTTGCCATCGTCTTCCTAAAGCTCCCGTTGGAAAAGGACATCTACCAAGCCTTCCTGCTTGTTGTCCCGTTCCTGCTTTGCGGGTATGCCGCTTGGCCGATCCTGCACAGTGAGTCTCCGGGCCTGTCCCTCGTTGGGCTACGCCTCGGTTTCGGCCTCCTCGCCGTGTACCTTTTCGTGGCCGTATCGGCCATGTCGACGCGCCTCCAGAAAAACAAAAAGAAAAAACTTTATGCTTGCCTAGGATATATGTACCTCGCGTTCTGGGCCGGATCCCAAGTCTGCTCACTGCACTTTTTCGGCGTATATGGTATCCAAGAATTGGATATTTTGTTCATATTCTTGCTTATCGTATTGTTATCCAGCTGCGGTGCCTGTACATTCTGGCTCTACCAGGCACGATGTTCTATCCAGTATATAGAAAAAACATCACAAAAAAATAATATATTGATTAATTTTTTTATGTCTAAAGGTCTCACTCATCAGCAGTCTATCATCTCAATCCTACTTTCCCAAAAGATATCTGAAGATATTATATGTGATATACTATCCATATCGCCTCTTACGTTAGAGACACATATTAGGAATATACTTAAGCGTATGAATATCAATAGCAAACATGAGTTAATATATATAATAAGGCAAAACAATAAAACTATCATGCCGTACGATAATAAATGATCCTCGCAAAGAAAAGGATCCTCCTCAATCTGGAGGGCTCCTTTTTATCCTGCGTGTAGGATTCTGTGCGGTTTAAGTCTATCCAGACAGTCCAAAATGCACAGAATCCCGCACGTACATCAGGATTTTTTTACAAGAGGAGGAACCCATGTTCATCGATTTCCGCGTTCGCCCGCCCTATAAGAGTTTCATGCGCGGCATTCTGTACGAAAAGTAGCCCGAACAGACCGATCCGCTTGGTCTGACATCGACAAGGAACCCGTTGTTTCCGCACAGAAACATTCCATCAGGCTGTTCATGGAGGAAAGCGGCATCAGTCGCGCCGTCGTCATGGGTCGCAAGGCCGACGAATACGGCGAGGTCGACAATGAGGACATCCTTGAGCTGGCCCGCGCCTATCCACAGACTTTTATTCCTTTTGCCGGGCTCAACCCTTACGATGCCGATCTGCCGGATCGCGTCGATGCCTTGGCCCGGCAGGGCTTCCGGGGCGTGTGCCTAGACGGTGGCTGGCGGCGGTCCTTGTATTACGACGATCCGCTTCTGGAGCCGATCTATACGGGATGCGAGAGGCACAGACTCATCGTTTCGCTCACGGCGAGTTTTTTTGTGGGCCCGGACATGACCTATTCGGATCCGGATCAGATCATGCGGGTCGCCCAAAAGCATCCCAAGATGAAGATCGTCGTCCCGCACGCCTGCTGGCCGCATGTAACCAAGGCGCTGGCCCTTTCCATGCTCTGCCCCAACGTCTATCTGTGCCCTGATCTGTATGTACATATCAAGGACGTCCCCCAGGCCGACGAATTCTCGTATGCGGCCAACCATATCCTCAAATACTGCATCATCTACGCCAGCTCCTACCCAGTGCATAACCTTGCCCAGAGTCTGAGCGGCTGGAAAGAGCGCCCCTTCACCGATGAGGCACTGCGCAATACCCTGTGCGGCAAAGCGTTGAGGCTGCTTGGAGAGAAATAGCGGATAAGGTTTTCCCCAAAACGATGGAGGCGGGGCGCACAGTGAACGCGTTCCGCCTCCATCGTTTTTCCGTGCCGTGCCAAGGAACCCGGAGCACGGCTCAAACGAGCATTTTGAGGAAAAGGCGCAGGGATTCCTTGGACTGCGGGGAAAGGCGACTTACGAGCATGCCGAGTTCCTTGTCCTACTCATGGATATTGTCCTATTCCGGGGTCTTCAGGCGCTGTGGGATCAGGTTATACCGTTTGACTTTGTTGTACATGGTGCTGAGGGGGATATGCAGGAATGACACCGTATTTTTGATGTCTCCCCCGTACTGTTCAAGCGCTTCGGCGATCAGCTTCTTTTCGAAGCCGCTCTTCTGAGTTGAGAAGTCCTCGATAGGGACAGCGGCGTCCTGCCGGGCGGGGCCAGCGGCGGGATGACGATGGACGCGCCTTCGGCAAGATTGACGTGGAGCTGGATGCAGTTCTCAAGCTCACGGACATTGCCGGACCAGCCGTATGCGGCGATATGGGCGACAGACTCTTCCGTGAGGGGGAGGGGTGAGACTGAGTATCCACAGGTGAAGAAACCGGAACGCCGCCATACCGCAAAAACGAAGCCTCCCTCTGGAGCGCCGCCAGGGGGGGTACTTGTGAGGCGCTATAAAGCTGAAGCGAAAGCAGGGCATGGAGGTGTTCCATGCGTCCCCTGCTTTATCTTTCCGAAAGCCAGATGGATCTGATTCGTTCTTTTTCCTCGTTCCTACAATGTGTCCCGCACCAATGGCTGAGGATACCGATGTCGAGGAGTTTGATATCATTCGGCAGCGAACAAACGCCTGTGCGTGCGGTGCGTTGTGCGAAGAAATTCTTCTCCTGCGGCAGATGTATTTTGGACACTCCGAACAGATTTAGACCGCACAAAATGGAAATGGGCTCAGTGTATCAACTGGCGACCTTTTCCCGTTAGTCGATATTTTTGTGCCGGACTGTTTGGTTTGTCAGGGATGGTACGTTCTAGATATCCTTGGGAAAGGGCCGGATTCAGGTAGTTTCGGCGAAACGTGGGTTTATGACTGAGTCCTAGTGCTTTCATGGGGTTTGCGATTCCCTGTTCAGGTTTTTCCCGAAATACGTAGAGAAGCTTTTGAACTGGATCGGTATCTGGGTCGGTATCTGGATCGGTGTGTTCCACATCCGAGGAAACGACTTCGTTCAGAGCCACATGCAAAGCGTCTAGCAGGAACTCCACAAACGGAGTGGATTCACCCGCGCTGTCTGCCTGAGCTAGGGCTGCATAGTATCCTTCCTGACGCCCACGGATAACGGTTTCGACCGGCAAAAATGCAAAAAGCGGTTTCCAGCGGCTCAGTATGAGCGTTCGCCACAGTCTGCCCATCCGCCCATTACCATCTTCAAAGGGATGAATGAATTCAAATTCATAATGAAATATGCAACTTGTTACCAAAGGGTGAGCATCGGATGCTGCGAGCCACGTCAAGAGGTTGGCCATGTGCTCATGAACCAAGTGAGCTGGACGTGCCAGGTGCACTACACGGCGACCTTGAAAGACGCCAACGCCTCCAGTCCGAAACTGTCCCGGATGATCTATGAGGCCAGCCATCAGCATGGCATGGGCCGCAAGAATGTCGTTTTGCGAGGAAGGGTTCCATGTTTCCAGATGTTCATATGCAATGAACGCATTACGAACTTCTTGAATTTCACGAGGTTGACCCAACACATGTTTTCCGTTCAGGACCGCTGTGACCTGCTCCAGAGTGAGCGTGTTGTTTTCAATGACTAACGAGGCATGGATGGTCCGAATCCGGTTTTCCCTACGCAGGAGAGAGGAGGTCGAACCCGAAAGGGCTTGAACATGACCAACAAGCTCGCTGATTTCACTCACGAGTCGAAGGATGACAGGAGTAATGGTAAAGGGAGGCTTGTATTTCACGTTTGCATTCCGTTTCTGTAAGAATATAAGCCAGATGAGTGCATTTAGCAGATAGTTGAGAAAAAGGGTATCCGATGGTATTCGGATACCCTTCTGTCGGACTAGCGTGTTTTTGTAAGGAGTTCTTTGATGAGGCTATCAGCCTCCCATCCCTTGAGGTCTTGTAGGCGTTTGCCAAAGCGGGAAGCAGCAAGCTCCTCTGGATTTTTCCCCCGTTCCTGAGCCTTGTTGCGAATGAGGGAAAGTTGACTCCGGCTGGCAGGCTTGTCTCCTCCTCCCTTGAATCTACTTTTATCATCCTGAGAGCCATCTTGAGATATGTTTCGATGATTTTTGATATAGGGTTCGGCTTTTTGTTTAATGGAGTTTATAACCCTGTTTTTAGCGATTTCAAGAGTATCTTCGTTTTCAAAAGGAGAACGAGGATATTCGGAACAAACATCACTTATGACTCTTCCATCTGTCATAACAAGACTTGCAGACACAATTGCAGTTCTACCGTTTTTATCATTAGGAATCTGAAGTACATGGACAGCAATTGAATTCGAAATATGAAGCATATGAACTTTCTCCTGTAAAAATGGTTTTGAAAAACACTCCATCGCCTAGTCCAATTCAAAACGTTCTGAATAGTGTTGAATCAGGCATATAATGGAAAGTATTTTCTTTTTTTACATGAGGAGTATCATGCTTCATTTTTCCTCTCAGCCATCTGATAAATGAGTCTCTTTCGTATCCAATTTTATTGCCAATTCTGACTTTCACAGCAGGACCAGTCCCAAGAGCATCAGCATTCGACATGCTTTTCGCAGAAAAGATTCTTCCAATCTTTTCAGAAGCAAATTCTCTTGTAAAAAATGGAGTCAGCTCCTTACGCAATTGATCAAATAATGTTTCATCTCCAAATATGATTTATCTCCTTTTTTAGGCTCTATAAATACTAGAACATCCATATCGCCATGAATGTCTTGCAAGCTGATCTTTGCTAAAAGTTTTTGAAAGATAGCTTACAGAGCTGAATGCAGTATATCTTTTCAAGGAAAAATTATCTTTGTATCTATCAATGATGATTCCATTGTCGTATTCAGGATCTCTTTTTTTGTTCAAACAATAATGAACAAGACCATCTTCATTTGTTTTTACAGTATTTTTCCAGAGTTTATTTGCTATACCAAAAATAATAAATTTATTCTTTATAGCATTTGCATTAATCCAAATAAGTAAAGGTAGAATGGATCAACTTTATGTGTTGCTATAACCTTTCGCCTCAATCTCCGTGAAAAGTTATAACTGAAAACAGATATGTCATCAGAGGAAGGAAGAATAGAACCATCAGATGGGTAATGAAAATCAAAACGAATTTGCATGACTTTGCTATGGTTTGCTAATGCAAGCTCCATAAGTTCTTTTTGCTTCTCTAAAATGTCAATGAATTTAACTTCCGTTTCATCTCTTGAAGGAAGAATTTGCAATCCCGCAAAGATGCCTTCAAATGTAACCTCTTTCATCATGAAAACTCCTTTTTGATTGTTCATATTTTCATGATGATATGTTAAAAATAAATTTATTATCTAATTTAATTTATTGTTACCATATAAAGGTTTAAAGCTTTTAATTGTAATTAAATATAATCTTGTTTTTATTAATCATACATCATATTTATATTAATATTTCATTATTATTTTTCTTCTTTAAATAATTTTATTGTTTTACATTTTTAGCAATACAATCAGACATAGATAAAACTCATGGTAATTATGACTATCAAGTGTGTAGTTATGCTATGACTTATTATATTAAATAGGATATATTATACGATTAAAAATATGTAGAATTTACTTTTTATAAATTGTTTATATTTATTTAAAATATATACTAACAATCTATTAAATTAAAAAACATTAAACAATCTGTTTTTAAGTATATAACGGTAACCCCCCTAAATATATTTATATAATATATGACTTTTAACTAAATACATGTTAAAATAATATCGTATTATAAAAATCAATATATTATAATATTAATTTAAGGACATAAAAATTGAACAAAAAACTACTTCTAAAGATAAGGACTTTTTTCTGTGGGTATAGTAAAAATATTATGGAATACATAAATAGAGTGACTGGTTACGTATCATATATACTTATGTGTAGATAATATTGAATTAAAGCAAAATCTATGGCAAAAAAATATAAGAAAATTTTGTCAATATTTAGACAAAACGAGTAATGTTAATAGACTAGAGACTATAAACTCTGTTACCAACTTTCATATGTAGACACAAAGCAAAATCAGAGATGTAAAAATAAGTATAAAAAGAATTTATCCTAAAATACTAACATAAACTATAATAAAACATACCTCATGCGTCAGCCTATGTCGCAACCCACGGATGTGGAACTAGCCGAAAACCCGGTCTATCGGGAGATGATCCTGCATTCGCTGAAACTGAGTCTGCACTATGCCTCTGAAGGGTTCTTTGACCTCAAGATGCTGTATGGGCTGAAAGATACGGATATTCCCACGACCTCCAATCAGGTGGACATGCTCAAAATCCGCTATGTGAAGGCCCTGTTGGATACTATGGAGTGGGCAACCGTAAGGAGAGTTCTTATGCCTCGAACGATCTTTTTTACTCTTGCTTGGATGAAGAAGCATCGAAGACTGGAAGAACTGGCAGAAAAGCCAGATCCCTATGCCGTTTCAAGCTTTTTGCCGATCCCAGAATGTCGATAACACGCCGCCGATTCCTCAAAAGGGTGGCCCTTGCATCCCTGCATTGGTGGGTGTCGCCTCTCACGGCCTTTGCGCAAGGTCCTTTCCCGTTCCCTTCCATTGAAATCAAAGATAAGCCAGTCCTCACGCTCAGGGCTGGCTTATCCTCGCTTAAGGGAACGAAAGGCTTGCTTCAACAGGGGAGAAATGTCCTCATTTGCCCCACAATGCGTTACCTGCCGCCGATTGGATACGGGCAGAATACCGATCCCCAGATTGTACAGAAACTCATTCTGCAAAGTTTGAATGCCCGAGCTGAAGTGGCCCGTGTCCTTGATACGCCCCGTTGCACCAGGGCATCGGGGCTGAGACGTGTATGCGATGCCTTTGATGCAAATATGCTTGTCTGGCCCACACGGACAAGCGAGTATGTTTTGCCCGGCACATTCTTCTCTGGTCTTCATATCGTTAAAGCCGCCCTGGAAGCGGATGCCATCATTTTTGCTCCACACGCCTTGCCTGACGTGGACTGTTGCGAATCGCAATTCATGTTGTATATGCTCATGGGACTCGTCAAAGAGCGATATAGTTTTTCAATTGCTCAACAATATGAAGATGTAACAAGATATATACTCTCTTTGCTTTCCACAAAACTGTTGGTCATAGACAAACAAATGGAAACTGTATGTCCGTCAAATTGATTTAAATCTATATTACAGTATAGAACAGAAAAGTTTTTCGTTTCTCTCTTCTATCCACAATACGCTGGATAGAAGGGTGTTTTCTCTGGAATAAGAATGCAAGAGTACAATTCAGAAGACATTTCGGAAATCGTCAAGGCCCTCATCAACGTTCAACGCCAGCTTCAACCCGCAACCAAGGATGCCAACACCCCGTTTACCAAGAGCAAGTACGCCACCCTCAACAGCGTCATGGACTCGTGCCGTGACGCCTTGCTTTCCAACGGCATCTGGCTTTGTCAGTATCCGGTTCCTGCCGAACCGGGATATCTCGGGTTGGTCACGAAACTCACCCATGCGGAGTCTGGACAATGGCAATCGAGCCTTGCGGTGGTTCCTCTGCCCAAGGCCGATCCCCAGGGACTAGGTATCAGCATGACCTATATGCGCAGGTATGCGCTTTCCTCCATGCTTGGCATCGTTACGGAGGAAGATACGGACGAGGAGTTTAACTCAGACAAGCTCAACCGCCCTCAGAGACAGAAAAACGCCGTAAACGCCCCTCAGAGGGACAAAACGACTCAGGATGATTCAGGGCAAGTAAAAAAGATTTCATCCGCCTCAAATCGAACGTCAGACGAGCTTTCAAAATTGCCCCATCTGGATGGAATTTCATACGAAATTGTAACGGCACAGGATGATCGGGAGTGCATCCTCGCCACTGGAAACACGGCGGTGAAAAAAGAATTGCTTTCGGGGGCGGGGTTTCATTGGAACCCACAACGGAAAATATGGTGGAAATATGCCTTATAGTTGAAGGGGCTGTCCTTACGGGGGCAGCTCTTTCTGTTTTTGATTCAAGTCAAGGGAGGAACAATGATGGGCGAGACTATCGTAAATACGGGATCGGAAGGATTGTTGGAAATACTTCGCTTCGGAGGAAACCAAGAAGACTCTTCCCCAGTATCAGGATGGGTCTTCCATCCTGCTGGGAAGGCTGTCAAAGGCTACAAGGAAGCATGTTCATACACCCCATCCGTTGATCCTACCTACATTTTCCATGAATCGGCACGGGATGTGGAAAGACGACGCTCATCAAGCAGCTTGCCGTACGGCTGAACTATCCCACATTTGAAGTCACCGGGCATGGACGATTGGAGTTTGCCGATCTGTGCGGCCATATTTCCCTGCAAAAAGGCAGCATGGCCTATAAGTATGGACCATTGCCGCTTGCCATGCGGTACGGAGGAATTCTTTTGATCAACGAGGCGGATTTGCTTTCCCCTGAAGTTGCCGTTGGCCTCAACGGTGTTCTGGACGGTGCGCCTTTGTGTCTGCCGGAGAATGGAGGAGAGGTCATTTCCCCGCATGAAATGTTCCGAATCGCATGTACCGCGAACACCAACGGAGGCGGTGACGACACGGGGCTCTATCAGGGAGCCGTTCGCCAAAACCTTGCACTGCTCGAAGGTACATGGCCTGCGAAGTCGCGCTATCCCACGCCTGAAACGGAAAAGTAACTTCTGTCCCGGCAGTTCCCGAACCTTCCCGGACACGTCGCCTCGAACATGGTCAGTTTCGCCAATGAAGTTCGGAAACTCTTCATGGGCGATGCCGATTCCTATGAAAACACCATCGAAGTGACGCTTTCCACCAGAACCCTCATCCGGTGGGCCGATCTTGCCCTCAAGTTCCAGCCGCTGGCCAATCAGGGTATCGAGCCGCTTTCCTATGCGCTGGATCGTGCTCTCACGTTCAAGGCCACACGGTCAACGAGAGTAATGCTCCATGAACTCGTACACCGCATTTTTGCGGTAACATTCTAATCGGAAAGAGGAAAATATGAATACCATCATTCGTTCCGACATCAGGATTCTCGACAGCCTTCTGGCCCTGAACCTCAACATCAGCGTATGGTCCGCCCGAAAGAAGATGTGTCTTGAAGATTTTGGCGGTGCGGAACTTCCGCCGGAAGACCTTGCCTCTTTGGGGAGCAAGCGTATCGCCGTTCCCGACAGCCTCAAGATATTCACCACGTTGAAGGCCAGAGCCTTCAACTATCTGGACAGACACGGCATCCGGTTCATGTCCGGCTGGGACATCCCGGAAGATAAGGCTGGGGACAGCATCGACGAACTGATCCGGATCAGAGAGGCGTTCCTTCAGGAAAAGGAAGCGTTCCTCGCCTATTACGACCTGTCCATTGAGAACTGGATCGCCAAGCACTGCAAGTGGAGAAATATCATCAGGGAGTCCACGGTAGGGCCGGACTACGTCCGTTCAAGGCTGCCTTCTCGTGGCAGCTTTACAAGGTCACACCGCTCACCGAACACGACAACCCCAACGCCGTATGTGAATCCGGGCTGAATGAGGAAGTGGAAGGGCTTGCCGGAACGCTGTTCAACGAAATAGCCAATTTAGACAACGAGATATGGCAAAAGGTCTACGCCGGAAAGGATACGGTGACCCACAAGGCCCTTTCCCCGCTTAAGACCCTGCACCAAAAGCTCTGCGGGCTGACGTTCGTCGAGCCTCACGTCGCTCCGGTAGCCAGCCTCATCCAGACGGCCATCAACAGCATCCCCGCCAAGGGCAACATCACCGGAAAGGAACTCATCCTTTTGCAGGGCGTTGTCTCCATGTTCCGTGATCCGTCCTCAATGCTGCAACACAGCCAGAGGCTCATCGAAGGGCACTCCCCTCAGGACGTCATGAACGCGCTTCTCGCCAATGACGTGTTCACCGTATGCCAACAATCCGCCATCCCTACAGAAGTACCTTTGTGTCCGTCCCGCAAAACCATTCCGCAAATATCCCCAACATCGGACTGTGGTGAGCCATGCTCAGGACCAAAGACATCATGTCCTGTCTGCCTGTATTCTGGGAAAGCAATACAACATCACCGTGGAAATAGGAGGAACTACAGCCTATACGAATGGAAAAACGATCCATATACCCTCTCTTAAAATAGATACTGATGAAATGTATATCAATATGACAAGGGGATACGTTGACCACGGTGCGACTTGTTGCTGACTAAAAAGGTCAGCCATAACCATTAGTTGTTATGAACTGATGCCTTGAAAGGTGGAATGATGGGGTAACGCCCTGAAACGCCTTCCCTGATACTCCGGCAGGCGATGGATAGTGTTATCTGTTCATGGTCTGAAGCCCGGTGAAGCCGGCTGAGAGGATGCCCTAACGTGTAATGACGAGGAACGGCGAGCCAGAGGTGGCCGAGCATCTGATAGGCCGGGGGTCTATAAAGAAGCTATGGTGAGAATGTCCAATGAGGACCGACGAACTTCCGAATGTAAGGGTCTAAACGGTTGGAAATGGCAGAAATGCTTTTGCCCCGGAACGGGGAGCAAGTGCGGGTGAGTAGAAATCGTGGTTACGAAAATCCGTATGTCGTTACAGGCGGCATTCAGCTTGCAGGCTCATAGGAAGCACCTAAGGTTTCATGCACAGATAGAGGCATCGGAACAAGGAAAGGCCGGAACATGGAGTGATAACACACAGTGAAATGGTATGCCGTATAAAACCATTATGGATTAAGGGCATTTCATCCGGCTGAGAGTGGAGGCACGAGCGTCGAAGTTGCTGTAACGGCAGCGGAGCAACAGCCTCCAGTTGATTAAGGAAAATGGAAAACTATCATCAGTTCAGAGGTTCGAGTATGACTAAAAGAGGCGAAATCAATCAAGGAGGACGCCGACTCTGAGTAAAAAGAAGAAACTCCTGAAGAGACAGGTGTTACGGAACAATGAATACTACGACTTTCAAGCAGTTTTTGATAACCTCTATGCGGAAAGCTGCAATGGCAGATGTTTTCGTAATCTTATGGAACTCATCCGCAAGGAAGAGAACATCCTGTTGGCCTACAGAAATATCAAGAAAAACAAGGGAAGTCATACCAAGGGAGTTGACGGAAAGACCATCACATATCTTTCCGGCCTGCATCCTGGGGAACTGGTAACGATGGTTCGTAACAAGCTGGACAATTACTTTCCCCAACGGGTACGGCGGGTAGAAATACCCAAATTGGATGGAAGGACGCGGCCTCTCGGCATTCCTACCATCAAGGACAGATTGGTGCAGCAATGCATTCTGCAAGTTCTGGAGCCAGTCTGCGAGGCAAAGTTTTTCAAGCACAGCTATGGATTCAGACCGTTACGGTCTGCGAAACATGCTATTGCCAGAGCATACTTCCTCGCACAGGTGGCGCATCTGCATTATGTGGTTGATATCGACATCAAGGGCTTCTTTGACAATATCGACCACGGAAAGCTTCTCAAACAGTTATGGACATTAGGCATTGAAGATAAATCCCTGCTCAGGGTCATATCGAAAATGCTCAAGGCGGAAATCGACGGCATTGGCGTTCCTGCCAAGGGAACGCCGCAGGGAGGAATTCTTTCTCCTCTGTTGGCCAACGTGGTTCTTAACGAACTGGACTGGTGGATAGCTAGCCAGTGGGAAAGGCATCCTACACGGGATACAATACCAGCCTGGTAAAAAAGATGGTAGTATGAGCAGTATGTACTATGCCCTGAAAAAGACCCGGCTGAAAGAAGTCTATATAGTTCGTTACGCGGACGACTTTAAAATTTTCTGCCGACACCATAATCACGCGAAAAGAATCTTTGCCGCCGTGCAAAAATGGCTACTGGAAAGATTGAGTCTGGAAATCAGTCCGGAAAAATCGAAAATAACCAATCTCCGGAAAGGTTATTCCGAGTTTCTGGGAATCAAGATGAAAGTCCGGCCCAAGGGTAAAATGATTGGAAAAGACAGTAAGAAAGACCGTTTTGTGGCAACATCCCACTTGGCTGACAAGGCCAGGAGCAAGATATTGCATGAAGTCAGACGCCACACAAAGTTGATGCAAAAACCCGTTGCCAATGAAGGTCATGTATTCGTCAATGATTACAATGCCTATGTCATGGGCATACACGGGTATTACTGTTGCGCAACCCTGTGCAGCAAGGACTTCTCAGAAATCGCCTTTCGTAGTCGCTCAGCTCTCAAGAACAGGTTGACTCCACGAAGACGGAAGCCAAAGGAGCCACTCCCGGCCTACATCGAAAAGCGGTACGGCAAATCCAGGCGAATTCGCTTCGTCTACGACAAACCGTTATTGCCCATAAGCTATGTTCGACATGTCAAATGCTTCCAGTTCAAAGAGCAAAGCATCTTTGTCAAAGAAGACAGACAGTTCGTACACGCGAAACAGAAAGCGGTATCAGCGGAAACTCTGCGCCACCTCCTGACCCATCCGGTACAGGGACGTAGCGTGGAATACAATGATAACCGCATCTCCCTGTTCGTGGGCCAGTATGGACGCTGCTTTATAACCGGGGAACTTCTGGCGGCCTGGCAGGTTCATTGTCACCATAAAAAGCCGAAATCGTTTGGCGGTGGGGATGAATACAAGAACCTGGTAATTGTCGAAAAGGACATCCACAGGCTTATCCACGCAACCAGTGAGGCGACAATAGCCGCCTGTCTTCAACTGCTCAACCTGAAAAGCAGCCAGCTTATGAAAGTGAACAGGCTGCGGGAACAAGCCCATCTTGCTCCCATTCTTTAAGAGTTCCCTTTGTGTTACATGATGATTGCCATCCGAAAACCTTAATCGATGGAACGCCGTGTGCAGTAAAAGCTGCATGCACGGTGTGAAGTGGGGGAAAACCCGGAGATGACTTCAAACGGTTACCTATCACTATAAGCGGCACATATTAGATACACAGACTTTCAATTGCTTCAACAGGCCAATCTCACCAGATTGCAATTCCAACTTTTCAACATCATCGAAGGCTGGAGGGTTGAAACGCTGCTTGGAAAACACTTCCCGGGATGCAGAAAAAACTTCGATTTTATCATCACGTATCTTTTTGGAAAGAAAAGACAAAAGGCCGGAAGCAACGCTCCGGTCTTTTTTGTTCTGGAGTACATCCTTTTAACCGTAATGAGTTGGGATAGTTCCGAAGTGGAAAAGAATAGAACACTTTCAAGAAAAGAGAGGGTTACGGCGTGCTCGGGAATTGAAAAAGAACTGAATGCCTGTCTCGAAACCATCCATGCGAACACACGGACGACACAGGATGCGATTGCCCACGCGTTGTTACTCCAATCCATCATCAAAAAATGGATACCGGAACAACCACAAGGAAGCACATCTCCAACAGAAAATCAGGATGATCCAGAGGCTGCACAAGGCATCATTTCAGGAGGAGAAACGGAACTACGAAACAATATTGAGGATATGTTCCCCAAAACGATGGGGACGATTTTGAAGGAAAGACTCTCCGCACAGACAAGGGATACGGAGACAGAATATTGTACTGTCGCCAAACTGCGAAACATCACACCTGACGTCATTCCCCCGGATACGCTGAGGAACATAGAACGGATTACAAAAGGCTTGTCCGTCAGGCTTCAGGGACTCATGCAGTCGCTCTTCCCGTCCGCTCCCTATCCTTCAACAAGAGGGCGGCTCAACACGGCAAAGCTGCTCAGAATCAAGACAGGAAACCCAAAGGTCTTCATCCAAAAGACGGAAGCCGTTGCCATCAATACAAGCCTCCACATCCTGCTGGACGCATCCGCCAGCATGTACGGCAAACGCATGGAACTGGCGACGGCATCCTGCCATGCCATCGCATCGGCCTGTTCCGGCATCAGAGGGCTCAATATCACTATAACAGTCTTCAACGGAAACCACAGAGGGGATGCGTGTTCGGTCTATCCGCTCCTTAAATCCGGACAACCCGTTCATGCCCGCATCAACCTCACTTCCCGAGGAGGGACGCCTCTGGCCCCCGCGCTCTGGTGGATCATGAAACAACTTCTGTTTGCCCAAGAACAGAGAAAAATGCTGTTGGTTCTGACGGATGGACAGCCTCATGACATGAATACAACTCAAAAAACTGTTGAAATAGCAAGCAAAAACAGGTCTGGAAGTGTACGGACTGGGGATGCTGGATAGAAGCATCGGCAACTTCCTACCCGACACCAGCCGAGTCATCTGCCGACTGGAGGAACTTCCTGCCATGTTGTTTGAGCTGTTGCATGACGTTCTTACAAGGAAGAGCAGGTCATGTTTATAGGAAGACGCGTCTGGAAGTGTCCAAGATGCGGATATGTGGTCGAGCCTGATTCCACCAGATTGGGTGAACGGCTTGGAACCGCCATAGGTGGAATCATCGGAGGTTTTGTCGGGTACTGTGCCTGTGGCGGCTCTCTGATACCAACCACAGGAAAATACAGAGGGCTTGTCTCCGGTCTCATGTTCGGAGCTTCCACGGGAAACCAGATAGGACAAGCCCTCGATATGTACCTAATCCATGTATGCAAATGTCCTTGTTGCTAAAAAATCAGTATATCTTAATGGATTAAGTAGACAAGGTAGGTATTGCACCTGCCCTGTCTCAAGGAGTTCTTATGGAAAAGCTTCTGTATTTTGTCGGTGGAATTATTGTGGGGAGTATCGGCACATTGGCGGTTCTCGGATTCACGGAAGAGGAGCTGGATGAAATGAGACAAGAGGAGGACGAGAGCCTTTAAACTCGGGAGAGTTCTTTCTTTAAGTTATGAGGTAAATCCGCATAAATTCCCACGATGAGGCATTCTCCATCACAGATGAAGTGGGGACCAAATGGGGGCAACAACGCTCCGGAACCAGAAAAGGCCCTACAGCTTTCGCTGTAAGGCCTTGTACTTTCTGGCTCCCCGGGACGGACTTGAACCGCCAACCTAGTGATTAACAGTCACCCGCTCTGCCGATTGAGCCACCGGGGAATGAGGCACTCGTTGGTGCGAAAAGAGGTCTATCGAAATGCCCTCCTTCCGTCAAGCGTTTTCTCCGTTTTTTCTGAAAAAACTTTTTGACCCACGGCACGTCCTTGACTGTACAGCACAATTGGACTACGGCTTTGCGGATACAAACTGTGCGATCAGGTCCACAGGGCGCCACGGCCGGAGGGGGGGTCCCGCCGCCGCGGGCGGGAGGGCAACGCGAGAACGGAGAAACGGTCCCGCTGTCTCTAACCCGTTGGAACATTGCACGGCTTTCTTGTAGCATCGGTCACGCGCCGCAACAGGAAGCCTGTCCGCCAAAGCCCCGTTCTCGCCGCCGGATACGACCGCGTTTCTTGCCGTCCGGAAACGCGGAAAATTGTCACCGGTCGCCAATCGCTATTTTAATTGATGGAGAGATTCCCTTGAGCAGCCCGGAAACTACGCACCACAAGCCCGTCAAGCTTGCTACCAAATCAGCCCACGCATCCTATTTCATGCCCATGCTTCAAAGCCTCGCCGATAAAGACGAGCTCAACGAAGTCGTCAAAAACTGCGTGGTCAAATCCTGCGAACTCATGGATGCCGGGGTCCCTCTTCATCTCAATGGATTCGTGAAGACGCATGACGCCGGAGCCATCCGGGCCGAATACGAAGCCTGTTCCGCCACCGAACTCGAAGAACTGAACGAGTCGTTCACCTGTGCCGGACGCATCATCTCCCACCGCTCCTTCGGCAAGGTCGCGTTTTTCCATCTTATGGATCGCAGCGGCCGTATCCAGTGCTATGCGTCCAAAGACCTCATGGGTGAGGAAGCCTACAAACACTTCAAAAAGTTCGACATCGGCGACATCGTGGGCGTGCACGGGAAGCTTTTCCGCACCAAGACCGACGAGCTGACCCTCGCCTGTGATCAGGTCACCCTGCTCACCAAGTCGTTCCGGTCCCTGCCTGAAAAGCACAAGGGCCTCACCAACGTCGAAATCCGCTACCGCCAGCGGTATGTGGACCTCATCACCAATCCGAAGGTCCGCGACATTTTCCGCAAGCGCAGCAAAATCATCCGTACCTTCCGCGCCTTCCTTGAGGAACGCGGCTTTGTGGAAGTGGAAACCCCCATGCTCCACCCCGTGGCGGGCGGCGCGGCGGCGCGTCCGTTCATCACCCACCATAATGCGCTGGACATGGAACTGTACATGCGCATCGCGCCCGAACTGTACCTCAAGCGCCTCCTCGTGGGCGGTTTTGAAAAAGTTTTCGAGCTGAACCGCAACTTCCGCAATGAAGGCATCTCCATCCGTCACAACCCCGAATTCACCATGTGCGAATTCTACTGGGCCTATGCGACGTTTTATGATCTGATGGACCTGACCGAGGAACTGTTCTCCACCATCGCCACGGAAGTCTGCGGCAGCCCGATCATCACCTATCAGGGGACGGAACTCGACCTGACCCCCGGCAAGTGGCAGCGCCTCACCTTCCACGAATCGCTGGAAAAGATCGGCGGGCACTCCCCCGAATTCTACAACGACTTCGACAAGGTACTCGCCTACGTCCGCGAACGCGGGGAAAAGATCCTCAAGACGGACAAGCTCGGCAAGCTGCAGGCCAAGCTCTTTGACCTCGACGTCGAGCCCAAGCTCGTCGCCCCCACGTTCATCTACCACTACCCCACGGAGATCTCTCCGCTGGCGCGCCGCAACAAGGATAACCCGGACATTACGGACCGTTTCGAGCTCTTCATCATGGGCCGCGAATACGGCAACGCGTTCTCGGAACTCAACGATCCCATCGACCAGCGTATGCGTTTTGAACAGCAGGTCCGCGAGAAGGCGGCCGGCGACGACGAAGCCTGCGCGATGGACGAAGATTACCTGCGCGCGCTGGAATACGGTATGCCCCCGGCCGCGGGCGAAGGCATCGGCATCGACCGGCTGGTCATGCTCCTGACCGACTCCCCGTCCATTCGTGAAGTGATCTTCTTCCCGCTGTTGAAGCAGGAATCCTAAACTCTATGCGTTTTGAACTCTTCGTAGCTTTGCGCTACCTCTTTGCTCGGCGCAAGCAGGCCTTTATTTATATCATTTCAGCCATGTCCGTACTTGGCGTGGCCATAGGCGTCGCCGCGCTGGTCGTGGTTCTCGGCGTCTACAACGGGTTCACGACGGACATCCGGGATAAAATCCTCGGCGCGAACGCGCACATCATCGTTTCCGGTCCGCTGGCGGCGCTCACCGCGCCGCCTTCGGATGCGGACTTCGAAAAAATGCGCGGCGGCGAAGCCCCCGAACTCTCCGGCATGGCGGCTGTGCTCCGGCGCATCAACGCCACTCCCGGCGTCGTCGGCTCCACCCCCTTCCTCTACGCGGAAGGCATGTTGTCCTCCCCGAGAGGCGTCAAAGGCGTCGTCCTGCGGGGTATCGACCCCAAGACCGCGCCGGACGTCCTGACCATGCTGGACAACCTGAGCAGCGGCAGCGTCGCGGACCTGAACGCTTCCGTGGAGGGCGCGCCGCCCGGCGTGCTCATCGGCAAGGAACTGGCGCAGCGCCTCGGTCTGGTCGTGGGCAGCCGCGTCAACCTCCTTTCGCCTTCCGGACAAAAGACCACCGCCGGTTTCCAGCCCCGCATCCGTCCCTACAAGGTTGCGGGCATTTTCCAGACCGGCATGTTCGAATACGATTCGTCGCTCGGGTTCATCTCCCTTGCGGCTGCGCGCGATCTGCTGGGCCTGCCTTCCGATCAGATTTCCGGCATCGAGGTCACCGTCAAGGACGTATACAAGGCCGATACCGTGGCCGCCGCCCTCCAAAAGGAGCTCGGCCCGCTGGCTTCCGTCCGGACATGGATGGACATGAACGCCAATCTCTTCGCTGCGTTGAAGCTTGAAAAAATCGGCATGTTCATCCTGCTGGCGATGGTCGTCCTCATCGGCTCCTTCTCCATCGTCACCACGCTGGTCATGCTGGTCATGGAAAAAACGCACGACATCGCCATCCTGATGTCCATGGGCGCGACCAAGGGGATGATCCGCCGGATCTTCATGCTTCAGGGCACGATCATCGGTGTGGTGGGCACCTTGCTCGGTTATGTGCTCGGCATAGGGCTGGCGCTCCTCCTCCAACGATACCAATTCATCAAACTTCCACCGGGGGTTTATACGCTGGATCACCTGCCCATCCTGCTCAATTGGGTTGATATCGTCGTGGTCGGCGTGTCCGCCATGACCTTGTGTTTCCTTGCCACGATCTACCCGGCGCGGCAGGCTTCGAGCCTTGAACCCGCCGAAGCCCTGCGGTTCGAATGATGGAACAGACAGCGTACGCGACCGCGCCCCCGGTGCTCTACGAGCTTTCCGGCGTCGAGAAGTCCTGCGAGGGACCTGCGGAGCGCATCACCATTCTGAAAAATATGGACCTGACCGTCCGCGCTGGCGAATCCCTCGCCATCGTCGGAGCGTCGGGATCGGGCAAATCCACCCTCCTCCACCTGCTCGGCGCGCTGGACACGCCGACCGCGGGCAAGGTATTGTTCGAGGGCAAAAGCCTGCCGGACATGACGCCCGTGGAAAAAGCCCATTTCCGCAACAAAAAGCTTGGGTTCGTCTTCCAGTTCCACCACCTGCTGCCCGAGTTTTCCACCGAGGAAAATGTGGCCATGCAGGCGCTCATCGCCGGGATGAACCGGTCGAAGGCGCTGGGGCTGGCGCGGCAGGCCCTCGAACGCGTCGGGCTTTCCGACAGGAAGGATCACAGGGTAACCACCCTTTCCGGCGGCGAGCGTCAGCGCGCCGCCATTGCGCGGGCCATCCTGCTGGAGCCCCGCGTGCTGCTGGCCGACGAGCCGACCGGCAACTTGGACCAGCGGACCGGCGATTCCGTCGCCGAATTGCTTCTGGAACTGAACCGCACACTCGGCATGACCCTCGTCATTGTCACCCATAACCGTGAAATGGCGGGAACCCTCGGGCGCTGCCTCGAATTACGATCTGGAGAACTGTATGAAGAGATGCGTACTCGCGCTGCTGGCGCTGGCGCTGTGTAACCTGTTGTTCCACGGTACGGCTCAGGCGGCGCCCAAACAGGCGGCCTCGGATGCTGTCCGTGTGGCTGTGCTCCCCTTCCAGATCAATGGAGGGGCGGATCTCAACTACCTGAACGACGAGCTGCCCAAGCTGTTTGAGCAGCGGCTGGCCCAAAAGGGATTCAAGGTCATTCCGGCAAAGGATACGTTGCGCCTGCTCAAGAACCAGCAGATCAGTCAGCTCAATCTGGCGACCGCGCGCTCCATCGCCAGGCAGGCCGGGGCGAACTACGCCGTGTACGGCAGCTTCAGCAAAACCGGCGACGCGTTCAGCATCGACGCCCGCATGGTGGATGCCGCTGGGCAGCAGGGGGCGCAGCCCTATTTCGTCCAGAAGCAAAACATGATCGAACTGCTCCCCGCCGTCGACGAACTTGTCGACAAGATGGGCGGCGGCGCGGTCAAGGGCGACGCCATCACGGACATCCAGATCCGCGGCGTCAAGGTGCTCGACCCCGACGTGGTGCTGATGCGCCTGTCCACCCGCAAGGGTGATGTGGTTGATCCCTCCACGCTCAATGAAGAAATCAAGCGAATCTGGGATCTCGGCTACTTCAGCGACGTGAACGCCGACATCGAACAGGGCGGACAGGGCCGCGTGCTCGTGTTCACGGTCAAGGAAAAGCCCCGCATCGACGACGTGATCGTCAACGGTTCCGACGAAGTCAAAAAAGAAGACATTCTGGCGGCCATGAGCTCCAAGACGGGCTCCGTCCTCAACGACCGCCTGCTTGCCGAAGACATCCAGAAGGTCACCGAGCTGTACCGCAAGGAAGGCTTCTACCTCGCCGAAGTGAACTACCGCATCGAGCAGAAGGCCAACAGCGCCTCCGCCGTGCTGGTCTTCGACGTGAAGGAAGGCAAGAAGCTCTACATCAAGGAAATCAAGATCGAAGGGCTCCAAGGCATCGACGCCGGCGATCTCAAGAAGGAACTCGCGCTCCAAGAGCACGGCATCCTGTCATGGGTCACCGGAACGGGCGTGCTCCGCGAAGAATACCTTGAGCGCGACTCCGCCGCGATCACGGCCTACGCCATGAACCACGGCTACGTGGACATTCAGGTCGCCGCGCCGCAGGTGGACTACTCCGAAGACGGAATCACCGTCACGTTCACCGTCAATGAAGGCAAACGCTACAAACTCGGCGAAATCGGCTTCAAAGGCGATCTCATCGACAGCGACGAGCGCCTGAAAGAAGTGATCAAGCTTGACGACTACAAAGATTCCAACGGGTATTTCTCCCTCACCGTCCTGCAGGACGACATCAAGGCCCTCACCGACTTCTACGGCAATTACGGCTACGCCTTTGCCGAAGTCGATGTGGACACCCCGAAGAACGATGAAGAAGGCATCATCAACGTCTTCTATGTGCCGCACAAGAAGCAGAAGGTGCATATCCGCCGCGTGGTCACGCAGGGCAACACCCGTACCCGCGACAACGTCATCTTCCGTGAATTGCGCCTTGCCGACGGGGACCAGTTCGACGGCTCCAAGCTGCGCCGCTCCAACGAGCGCCTGAACCGCCTCCGCTACTTTACCCAGGCCGACACCACCATCGTTCCCACGGACAAGGACGATGAGGTCGATCTCCGCGTCAACCTGAAGGAAGACCGCACCGGCGCCATCATGGGCGGCGTGGGCTACTCGACCTTCTACCAGTTCGGCGTGAGCGGCAGCATCCAGGAGCGCAACCTGTTCGGCCGCGGCTACTCGCTCGGCCTGCAGGGTTTCGTATCCGGCAAGTCCTCGTATCTGGACCTGTCTTTCGTCAACCCGCGCATCTACGATACCGATTTCGGTTTCAGCAACAACAGCTACGCCATCTGGGAAGAATGGGATGACTTCAAGAAGAAGACCATCGGTAATACCATCCGCCTCTTCCATCCCATTGGCGAGTACACCTCGGTGTCCGTTGGCTACCGTCTCGACCGCTACACCCTGTTCGACATTCCCGACACGGCCTCCCGCGCCTACAAGGAATACGAGGGCAAGAACCTCTCGAGCGTCGTAAGCACCAGCATCACCTACGACTCCACCGACTCGCGCGAACGTCCCACGTCCGGTGTGGTGGGCCGCGTCTCTATGGAATACGGCGGCGGCGGTATCGGCGGTAACGACAACTTCTTCAAGCCTATCGGTGAATTGCAGTCGTTCCACACCCTGTTCCGCAACCCGAACCACATCTTCCATTGGCGTGGTCGCGTCGGCGGCGTGTTCGAAAACTCCAACAAGCCGGTCCCCGTATTCGACCGCTTCTTCATCGGCGGCATCGACTCCATCCGTGGTTATGACTCGGAAGACCTTGCCCCGCGCGATCCCAAGTACCACGACGAAATCGGCGGCGACCGCATGGGCTTCCTGAACTTCGAATACATCTGGACGTTCCATCCGGAAATGGGCATCGCCCTCGTGCCGTTCTTCGACATCGGCTACAACATCGACTCCAAGCAGACTTCCGATCCCTTCAGCGACCTGAAGAAGTCGGTCGGCCTCGAACTGCGCTGGCGTTCGCCCATGGGCGACCTGCGCTTCGCCTACGGCTTCCCGCTGGACAAGAACGTCAAGGGTGACCGCCCCGGCGGACGGTTCGAGTTCTCCATGGGTCAGTTCTTCTAAAAAACAAGGGTGCGGGAAAGAATACCTTTCCCGCACCCCTTCCGCTTTGCCCGCTTCTGTGCGGGCGGGCTTCTTTGACGCGGCACGACCGCCCATCAGGACAGCTTCCCCTTCATGATTCTTATCGGTTCTCAGACTCCGCACAGATCATCCCCCGCCATCGGGCGTCTGTTCAGACCCCTTTTGGTCGCCTTTGCCCTCGCCCTGTTCGTGACCGCGTTTTCCGACGCGCACGCGGCTCCCTCCTTTGAACAGCAGTACGAGAAGGCCAAGCAGGATATGGAGTTTCTCAAGAGCGACTCCAAACGCGGTGGCTGGCGTGAGCCGTGGGAAAAACTCGCCCAGTCGTTTTTCGACCTCCACGAAAAATATCCCCGCTGGCGGAACCGCCCTGCGGCGCTCTTCCGTTCGGCGTTGGCGATGGAGGAGCTCGCCAAGCGTTCCATGCTGCGGCAGGACGCTCAGGCCGCTGTCGATCGGTATGGGGTGTTCCTCAAAAGCTACGCCGGCCATGTGCTGGCCGACGACGCGCTGTTTGGCATTGCGCGTATCAAGGCGGAACGGTTCAACGATTTTTCCGGAGCGCAGGAAGCGCTCAACACCATCCAAAATCAATATCCCCGGGGTGATGTCGCACCGGAAGCCAAGCTCTACGCCCAGCGCCTCAAGGCGGCGCTGGAAGCGGCCAAGAGCAGCACGCCGGGCAAAAAGACGGCGGCGCTTCTGACCGACATGAAATGGGAAAACCAGAAGAATCTGGCCGTCATCACGCTGGAGTTCGATCGCCCCATCATCTGGTCCATCGACACGCAAAGCGGCAGCAAAAAAAACGACATCCCCAACAGGATGGTTGTGGATCTCATGGGCGTCAATCCGGCTTCGACGATCCGCCCCGGCATCAAAGTGCAGGGCAGTTCCCTCCGCCGTATGCGCCTTGACTTGTCCGCTCCCGATAAAACCCGGCTTTTGCTCGATTTCAGGCAGGTCAAACGCTTCATGGTCAAAACGGAATCCTCGCCGTTCCGTATCGTCATCACGACCTCGGCCACGGACGCCGCCATGCCTCGCGGCATCTCGTTCGGCCAAGGGCTGCAATCGAGCGATCCGCTTTTCCGGTTCGCCACCCGATCCATCATGATCGATCCCGGCCACGGCGGCAAAGATCCCGGAACCGTGCACAACGGCGTCATCGAACGTGAAGTGACGCTGGACATCGCCAAACGTGTGGGCAGTATCCTCGCGGGCAAAGGCATCCTGGTGCACTACACCCGAACGGACAATACATGGGTTTCGTTGTCCACCCGTTCCTATATGGCGAATCAGGCCCGCGCCGATGTGCTGCTGTCCATCCACGTCAACGCCAGCCCCAATGAAAACGCCTGCGGCCTGGAAACGTATTTCCCGGATACAGCCTCAAGCAGTGCGGATGCGGGCAAGCTTGCCGGGCTGGAAAACGCCAACGGAGGCCATAAGGGAGATACGGGATCCCCTGCCGCCTCGTCGTCGGTTCGCAGTCAGGAATCCCGCCGCCTCGCCGACACGGTCCAAAAATGTACCCTCTCCGTCATGAAGGAAAAGACCTTCACCGTCCGGGACGGAGGGGTCAAGTCCGGCCCCTTCAAGGTCTTGCTCGGCGCGAATATTCCGGGTATCTTGGTTGAAGTCGGTTATTGCTCAAACGCACAGGAAGCCGCCAACCTTGCGATACCCACGTATCGGCAGGCGTTGGCGGAAGGGATCGCTTCCGGCATCCTTGCCCATTTGGGCAGCCTCGACGGGAACAAGCGCTGATCCCGTTCCCCTACGCGTTCTTCCCCGTCTGGCAACATTTCCTTCCCAGCCCTGTTCCCCTCTGCCTCTTTCACGTGCGCTTCGGGAAAAGAGAAAACGCTGCTCCGTTCTCCTTGAGTAACAAACCTGCAAGGGGAGCTGTCCAGAGGACAGTTATCTGCTCACAGCGCTCTCCTCGCAAAGTATATTTTGCGGTAAAACAAATCCGCCGAAAGAAAAAAACTCAGCCTTCTCCGCACCGAGAATATCCCTGAAGGATCCTAACTTTCTTTATCTTACGGAATAACTGGATATAAAAATCTTTTCAGAAATCCGGGCTCTCTATCCGCTTTCATGCCCATAACGGAACATGTCTTGACGACTCACGCGTTGAAGGCTATCCATTTCGATCTGCGGGCCGGGTTCCCGCTAGTGTATGTACATCCAAGGAGAAGAATATGTTCAGAGTATTGTCCCTCGCTCTTGTGGCTTGTTTGCTGATGGCGGGTTCCGCTTTCGCCGACATGAAAATCGGCGTGTTCAACTCTCAGGCCGTTGCTATGGACAGCGACGCAGCCAAGGCCGCCCAGCAGAAGCTGCAGTCGCAGTTCGGCGCCGAGAAGACGCAGCTTGAAAAGCAGGCCAAGGATCTGCAGTCCAAGGGTGAAGCCCTTCAGGCTCAGGTCGCTAAAATGTCCGCCAAGGAACGTGAAGACAAGCAGATGGAATTCCTCCGCCTGCGCCGCGCCTTTGAAGAAAAGTCCCGCAACTTCGCCCGCAAGGTGGAAAACACCGAAAACCAGATCCGCCAGAGCATGGCTCAGCAGATCTACGACGCCGCCACCACGATCGCCAAGCAGCAGAAGCTTGATCTTATCCTCGACGCCGCTGCCGGCAGCGTGATGTACGCCACGCCCACCCTCGACATCACCAAGCCCGTCCTTGCTGAAGTCAACCGTTTGTGGAAGGCCGGCGGCAGCAAGTTCCCGGAACCCAATACCGGTAAGAAGTAAATGGTTGCCCGTAAACTCTCCGAAATCGCGGCCCAGCTTGGCTTGATCCTGCAAGGCGACGATGCCGAAGTCATCGGCGTCAACACCTTGGAGGGGGCCGGGCCCGATGAAGTGAGCTTTCTGGCAAACCCCAAATACGCTGACCAGCTCGCGGCAACGCGGGCTGGCGCCGTCATAGTCCGTCCCGAACACGCCGGGGATGTCAGACGCGCCCTGATCAGCGAAAATCCCTACCAGGACTTCGGCCGCGTTCTGGAGCTGTTCGCCGCACCGCAGGGCAGCTTTTCCGGAATCAGCCCGTTGGCCTTCATTCATCCCGATGCCGAACTCGGCGACGGGGTGACCGTTTACCCCTTCGTTTACATCGGTCCCCATGCCACGGTGGGAAGCGGCGTCAAGCTCTTCCCCGGCGTCTACGTGGGCGAGAACGTCCGCATAGGCAAGGGCACCACCGTCTATCCTAATGCCGTGCTCATGGCCGGAACGCACGTCGGCGAAGGCTGCATCCTGCATCCGGGTTCCGTGCTCGGCGCGGACGGCTTCGGCTTCGCCCGGACCCCTGCGGGCATCCAGAAAATCCCGCAAGTCGGCAAGGTCACCATCGGCAACGCCGTCGAGGTGGGGGCCAACGCCGCCATTGACCGGGCCGTGCTCGATGCCACCCGCATAGGTGACGGCACAAAAATCGACAATCTCGCTCAGATCGGGCATAATGTGCAGATAGGCCGTAACGGCTTCGTCGTCTCACAAGTGGGCATTTCCGGTTCCACCACGGTCGGGGACAACTGCACGTTCGCCGGACAGGTCGGTATCGCCGGGCACCTGCACATCGGCGACAACGTCACCATTGGCCCCCAGTCGGGGGTCGCCAAAGATATCCCCAGCGACGTCGTCGTGGGCGGCACGCCCACCGTGGATCAGCGTACCTACATGCGCACGCTGGCCCTTATGCCCCGCTTCCCCGAACTCTTCAAGCGCCTGTCCAAGCTTGAAAAGGAACTGGAAGAACTCAAGGGCGGCAAGCCGGACGCCTAGCTCTTTGCAATTCAGACTCAAGGAATACACAGCATGGACCAGCCTACCTCGTTTGACATCCGCAAGATTCTGGAGTTTCTCCCCCACCGTTATCCATTCCTGCTCGTGGACAGGGTCAACGAGATCGTGGACGGGGAATACATCAAGGCGCATAAGTGCGTCAGCTTCAATGAACCGTTCTTTCAGGGGCATTTCCCCGGCGTCCCGGTGATGCCCGGCGTGCTGATCATTGAAGCTCTGGCGCAGGCTGGCGGCCTGCTGGTGCTGCATGGTTTCGATCCGAGCGAGACCGCCGGGAAGCTCTTCCTCTTCTCCGGGCTCGAAAAGGTCCGCTTCCGGCGTCCGGTCTTCCCCGGCGACCGTCTGGATCTGGAATGCCGCCTCATCCGCCACAAGCTGAAACTGTGGAAGATGGAAGGTCGGGCTTACGTTGACGGCGTGCTCGCCGCCGAAGCGGAAATCACCGCTGCCGTGACCGATCGTGGAGACATGTAATATGGGTTGCAGTATGGCTTCTCAACAAGTCCACCCCACTGCTATCGTGCACGCCAATGCGCAGATCGGCAAGGATGTGGAAATAGGCCCCTATGCGATCATCGAAGAGCATGTCGTCATCGGGGATCGCTGCCGCATCGACGCCCACGCCGTCATCAAAGATTACACGAGGATGGGCGTGGGCAACCATATCCACTCCCACGCGCTGGTCGGCGGCGAACCGCAGGATCTCAAGTTCCAGGGCGAAGTGACGTGGCTGGAGCTCGGCGACGATAACCGTATCCGTGAATTCGCCACGCTCCACCGGGGCACGGAAGGCGGAGGCGGCATTACCCGTATCGGCAGCCGCAACCTGTGCATGGCCTACACGCACATCGCCCATGACTGCCAGCTCGGCAATGACATCGTCATGTCCAACGGAGCCACTCTCGGCGGGCATGTACGCGTGGACGACTTTGCGATTATCGGCGGCCTTTCCGCAGTGCACCAGTTCGGCCATGTCGGTACCCACGCTTTCGTGGGCGGCATGACGGGCGTTGCGCAGGATCTTCCCCCGTGGATGCTGGCAGCGGGCAGCCGTGCGCTTGTGCATGGCCCCAATCTTGTGGGACTGCGCCGCGCCGGGGCTTCCCGCGAGACGATCTCCGCTTTCAAACAGGCCTTCCGCCTCATTTGGCGCAGTGAGATGCCCCGCTCCGAAGCCTTGGATCTGCTTGCGAACGACTACGCAAATCTGCCTCAAGTGATGGAGTTTGTGGATTTTGTCCGTAGCAGCGAACGCGGGCTCTGTCCCGCCGAAAAAAATGTTGAAAAAAAACTTGACGACGACGCTGTATAAAGCTAAAAGCTTCTTCGTCGACAGCGACAAGCGCGACACATAGAGATGCCTTTGTAGCTCAGTTGGTAGAGCGCATCCTTGGTAAGGATGAGGTCTCCAGTTCAATTCTGGACAAAGGCTCCATAAGAAATCAAGCCCTTTCGGTGAACAACCGGAAGGGCTTTTTCGTCATGGCCGTTCAGCTCCACTCCTGTCCTGCTTTTTCCATATGGAGGGTGAAGTGCCCACTGAAATCGTAATCTCCGCCTGGAAGCGCCGGTCCACGCCTGGTACAATGTACAGCCCTTCTCCTCATGGCAAGACCGCCCGCCGTACAGCCGCCCCCGACCGTCATGACCTCTTCACTTTCCACCGGTTCCATTGCTCCCGGTCTTCATGGACGGGGGCTTTTATTTGCGGTTGTGCAACTTCCCGTCGGGATTTCCCCATCACGAAATTTTTCTCCTGCCGCATCAATGGAAAGGACTTCAAGCGTCGAACCGTTCACCCGGAACCTGACATTGCGTCCGGCAAAGGCAAATCCGTAAATCCGTTCGGGATCATCCTGATAGGACGGGCGCGGATCAAGGGCCAGAACCTCACGCAGCGTCTTCCATTTGCCTGCGGGAAGTCCTTGCAGGACTTCCCGCGCGGCACTCACCTCAAGCCGGGGTTCCGGCTTCGTTCCCGCAAAACCGCCTGTCGCCTGAGGGATACAGTCGGCGTAGGGAAGGTAGGGTTTTATATCCAAAATCGGCGTTCCGTGCAGCAGGTCGGCCCCAGAAACCCGTAACAACGGGCCTTCCGGGGACTGAAGCACAATATTTTCCAGCTTCACCGCCGACAGCCCCAGCGGATTTGGACGGAACGGCGAGCGCGAGGCAAAAACGCCCACCCGCGCATTGCCGCCCAAACGCGGAGGCCGGACCGTGGGCGACCAGCCTTTGCCTGCGGATGCGGAAAACGCCCAGATCAGCCAGATATGGGAAAAACCTTCCAACCCCCGCAACGCCTCCGCACTCCGGTAGTCCGGTTCAAAAATAATCTCAGACAGAGCCGTCTCCACGACGCCGCTTTGCCGGGGAATACCAAATTTTTCCTGAAAGTCATTACGGATAGATGCGATTACGTTCATAGTAGTACCACCTTTTCGAGCATCACCGGGCATCGCCTGACGGCCCACCGGAACAGTTGAAACGGCGTTGAAGGGAGAACCGCCCGCCTTTGGCTGACGGCGAGGCACCAAGCGTATTGCGCCTGGCGTTCTGAATATGGGTAACGTTGTCCGGAAAAAGGGCGTTGGCTCCCAAAACACATACGTCTGCTCGGGTAGTCCTCGAAATATCATGGGGCAGCGGGCCCCTCTTCGCCTCCCACCGGTTCCACGTCCACGAACCAATCAACACGATAACCCAAGCCAACACAGCCCCGCCCACTGTCTCCCTCTCCGCTCAAGAGCGGTTTCATGTTCCGCCCATAAGGCCCATAGCCAGTCAGACGCCCACCATATTAGGCCGGAAGCCGACGCGCAAGACTCCTCACCATAGAAAGCCCTCCTTTCGTGTAGGGTATCCGCAGGACCATGCCGGCAACAGGGAAAACTGCTTCAGCGCAGCGATAGGAGGCGAGCGCAGATTCCCCCTTCGTCCTCCCCACAAGGCATAAATCCGTTTCCCCAATCCCCTTACACGCTGCGGCATAGAACACTCCGAGGGGAAACAATTCCCCCTCCCCCATACCGCCGTACCAGTCTGCCCCGGTTTCAGCATGAGGGAAAAGAGGAAGAACGCCATAGGCGCGTACCTCTTGTTTCAAATCTTGCCGTTTCCCCTGATCCAAAGATGCCTTACCACACCTTTCCCCTCTTGGAAGCCGTTTCACATTGGGCAATGACAACCCTCTCAGCACCTATGTACTGCTTTTATTGATTTTACAATCTAAAACCTTGTCTTTGGAGAGGGCCCACCACCCACCCAGATGGAAAACGACCTTTTTCTGTGCGATGGCATGGTTCTGAAAGTCCTGCGCCCCATACTTGGCAATAGGTTCCCTCTACCATATTTACCCTTTTCCGTTCATTCCTAACGGAATCATCCCCTGTGCAGCCCGTTAAGGCACAACAGCCTTTCATCACTCGTAAATCATACGCACTTATTCTTATGGACTCTACACAATATCAGCATATACCCGCGTATCTACACTGGCATCGCAAAATACTCACTCGGCTCAAACAATTCATAGTTGCCAACTCATTTCTTGATATGCCTATATGGCGAGAAAGGCGTTCTCGTGAGGTGTATCATGTCCATTCGTTCTCTTCTCTTATGCTGTGTCCTTTTATTTCCATGTATCGCTTCGGCATCTCCGCTTTCCATCCAACCTTCTGTGAGCACACTTGGGGTTGGAGTTGACATCAGCTATCGACAAAACAGTTTCATAGCCTACAGGTTAAGTGCTTTTACTCAACCATTCGATACAAAAATAAAACTCAAAGGCATTCAGTATAAGACTGAAGACTCCAGCCACAGCGTCGGTTTACTGTTGGACATCTTCCCCTTTAAAAATGCTTTCCGGATATCCGCTGGCGCTTATTATTTCAAGCTGGATACCGCGCTTTCCACGTCGGTAGATGCGATCAATCCCATTTATGAAGAGCTGATCAATCAGACGAGTGGAAAGGCGACATGGGAAAGGCTCGCACCTTATATTGGCCTTGGTTGGGAAAGTACTCAACAATCCGAATCGTCTTTAGGATGGCACGCCTCGCTTGGGGCCTTATATATGGGGAAAGCTCGTGTCTCTTTCCAGCTTCCGGATGTCCCCATCCCCAAGCGTTACGTTGGGAGAATACAAGCAGAGGAAGACAATATTAAAAACAAAGTACATAAATACACTTGGTACCCTGTTTTATCACTTGGATTCACATATCGTTTTTAATATAGTGAAATTATAAGAGCATCCACCAATTATCCCCCTATACTGGCCGTACAAACACCTTGCCGATCGTTCCGTTTTATTGAGGAATAAAGATGATCATCAAGTGGCTCTTGCGCGTAACGGGCCTAAGACGCTGGCTCGATCGGCTGGATCGAGAGTGGAAGGGAATCCTTTAATCAGAAAAGGAGTCTTTCAGCGCCTCTTTCCAGCCGCAATACACTCTCCAACATATTGAGTATATGACAGTTTCCTCATGAGCGAACTCTAGGTTGTTGCCTTTTTCATGATTTTCGAGCTGAGAATACAGTATCCCTCTTGACAGGCATTGTATTCGGGTTTAATTGTGAATAAAAGAACAATTTGTTTGATTACTCAATCTAATCTGTTTTCCATAAAGGAGACCGCCATGTGGGATACTCGATTCGATGAGCGTGATGTTAAGGAAATCCGCACAAAGACAACGACCTATCTTGGAGTCGGAGCCATCGCCAAGATTGATGACATCGCCGCCGATTTGAAGGCCAGAGGCATCGACTCCATCCTTTGCGTGACCGGCGGGCATTCCTACAAGCTTACCGGCGCATGGGATTACGTCACCGCAGCCTGCGCCAAGCACGGCATACGCATCTCCCTGTACGACAAGGTGACTCCCAACCCCACAACCGACTCCATAGACGAGGCGGCGGCCCTCGGCAGATCCGCCGATGCCAAGGCCGTACTCTGCATCGGCGGCGGCAGCCCCATCGATGCGGGCAAAAGCGCGGCCATTATCCTTGCCAATCCAGGCAAGACGGCGGAAGAGCTGTATACCTTCGCGTTCACGCCGACAAAGGCTGTCCCCATTGTTGTCGTCAATCTGACCCACGGCACGGGCAGCGAAGTCAACCGCTTCGCCGTGGCCAGCATCACGAAGCACAACCACAAGCCAGCCATCGCCTATGACTGCCTCTATCCCTTGTTCTCCATCGACGATCCGGGCTTGATGATCAAACTCTCGCCTAAGCAGACCCGCTATGTGTCCATCGACTCTGTAAACCACGTCATCGAAGCGGCCACTGCCGTTACAGCCAACCCGCTGTCCATCCTGCTGGCTGGAGAGACTATCCGCCTTGTGGCGGAATATCTGCCCAAGGCGCTCGCCAACCCCGAAGACCTCAAGGCCCGTTACTGCCTGTCTTACGCTTCCATGATCGCAGGGACCGCATTCGACAACGGATTGCTCCACTTCACACACGCACTGGAACATCCCCTCAGCGGCATCAAGCCAGAACTCGCGCACGGCCTCGGCCTTTCCATGATCCTGCCCGCCATCATCGAAGAGTGCTATCCCGCCTGTTCCGCTACGCTAGGCACGATTTTACGACCGCTGACGCCTGACCTCAAAGGAACCCCGGACGAGGCTCACAAGGCCGCCAGAGGCGTTGAAACGTGGCTCGCCGACATGGGCGTACCGCAGAAGCTGGAGGACGAGGGGTTCACCGAGAACGACATCCCCCGCCTGTGCGAACTGACCCGGACCACGCCGTCCCTCGGGCTGCTTCTCTCCGTCGCCCCTGTCCCGGCAACTCCTGAACGTATTGAAAAGATTTACAGGAGATCGTTGAAGAAGATGGATGCGTAAGCAACCGGAGAAAAAACGGAGGAGAGCCTTACAGGATGACGACTCTTCTACAAACCTCTTGCGATTCTATCGGCTGATACGAAAATGACCTGAGCGGGTTAACCTCAATCCAGTCTTATCCAAGAGGAAAAGATTTCTCCGATGTAAGAGAACCCGGCCTGTACATATCGGCCCTCCCCTCCTCCCGGCATAAAAAACCGCCCCGAATCAACGATTCAGGGCGGTTTTTATACTCGTAATATTGGCCCGGTTACTCAGGCAAGCCTGGTTGGGACCACGAGCCATTGTGAATACGGGAGACGTGGGAAGGAAAGAAATCCTGAAAAGGTGTTCCCTCCTCCCCGCGTTCTATTCCTTCCTTATTCATCATCCTGCGGCTTCAGGTGATCGGGGACGATCATCATGTCGATGATGATGGGCTTGAGGAAGCTCCACTTGATGTCGTGCACATGGTACACTTCCATCATGTCGCGGATGGCGTCCCAGCAGTTGTGGCAGGGCGAAATGACCATCTTGGCGCCGGTTTCGCGGATCTGCTGCAACTTCATGTACAGGCCCTTGTCACGCTGCGGGCGGAACTTGCCGATGCCGTTGAAGCCGCCGCCGCCACCGCAGCAGAAGTTGTCTTCGCGGTTGCACTTCATTTCGCGGAAGTCTTCCGCGATCTGGCTCATGATGTAGCGGGTGTGCTCGGCGAGGCCGTGGTTACGGATGTAGTTGCACGAGTCCTGCAGGGTCACGGGCATCTTGAGGCGCTTGGCGGGATCGATCTTGATCTTGCCCTTGCGCAGCGCATCGGCCAGCCATTCCACATAGTGCAGGAACGGGACCGGCGGCTTGCCGTCTTCGCGTCCGGCCCAATAGGGGCCTTCCACGACCGTGGCGCGGTGCGCGTGCCCGCATTCCGTGCCTACGACCATCTTGGGGCGCAGACGATCAACCGCGCCGTAGATACGCTTCACGTTGTTGGCGCACGCTTCCCAGTCACCGGCAAACAGGGACAGGGACGTGTTTTCCCAACCCACGGAAGGAACGGTCCACTTTTCCCCGGCCACATGGAAGAGGATGGCGGCCTGCGCCACGTCTTCAGGATAGTGCTTGGGTTCGCGGGCGTTCAGGATGTACATGACATCGCAGTCTTCCTTGTCGATCGGGATCTCGAGGCCCGGCCACTCTTCCGCGTTTTCTTCGGCCATCCATTCGCAGGTGTCCACCCAGTCTTCGGTGGTCACGTCCATCTGGGCGCCGTATACGCGGTGCATACCCGCACCGATCTTGAGTTCCCACGGCACGAAGCCCTGAGAATACAACACGCCGCGCAGATAGCTGAACATGACGCCCATGTCGATGCCGTGCGGGCAGTACGTGCCGCAACGGTTGCAGCAGGTGCATTTCGCCCATGCCACTTCCATCGTATCGATCATGAACTTCGTGTCGACCTGCCCCTTGCGGCGAAGCATTTCGCCGAGCGTGGACTGGATCTTGTAGGACGGAACCTGCTTGGGATCGCGGTTGTTCGCCGTATACAGGAAGCAGCTGTTCGCGCACAGGCCGCAGTGGGCGCAAATCTCGAGCCACGTGCGGGTGCGGGACTTGCAGGTCTTCTGCAGGGTCTCCCACAGAGCGACCGTGTCCACTTCCAGCATTTCCATTTCTTTATAATACTGCTGCCCACCCTTGTCGCCGAGGAGCGCTTTCAGATCTTCCTCGGTGTTGATGGGCCGTCTGTTGCAAAACTTGCCTTCAGGCATGTTGTCCTCCAATATGCTGGCAATCCCGGGGGATTACCAGGGGAAAGCGGGGCCGCGCGACGCGCCGCCACGCTTGATGGCGTAGTCCATGCCAAGCTGACCGCGCGACATGAAGTACAGCACGATGTGGGAAAGCTTGGTGAACGGCGCCAGAATGAGCACCAGCTCGGCCGCGAAGATATGCCACAGGAGCCAGCTTTCATAACCGGGGGCCTGCATACGGGCGAGGAATCCGGCGACGAGCACGAACAGCACCAGCAACAGGATACCCCAGTCGCCCAGCGTCGTCAGGAAGCGGACTTCCGGCAACGCGACGCGGCGCAGGATCATCATAAACGCACCGACGATGGCGAGCACCGTAAAGGCGTCGGAGAACCACATGGGCAGCGAAGGCAGGCTGAAGCCGAAGCGTTCCTGCATGATGACCATGTGACCGGCAAGGAACAGAGGCACAATCACCACGCCGATATGGAACAGGAAGAAGGCGATGGTGAAATACGGCTGCCTGCGCCAGCTGTGCGTCCCAAAAGGAACCAGCCACTGAAGGACGGAAGAAATCGCGCCCTTCATACCGATTTTACGGCCGGGGCCGTAGGCGACACGTTCAAGCCGCCAATCCAACCCCCGGATATACAGGACCACACGGCGGGCAAGGCCAATCACGAAGATGAGAAAGGCAGCCCACAACATGGGACCAGTGAGGAATTCGTACATACAACAGCTCCTTGCGGATTACTCGGGTCTGCCGGTTCGCTCGTCGCGACCAAAAAGGAAGCGCCAGTATCCGAGGAACCCCACGAGCGCGACGCCCATGAGGACATACGTCCAGCCCTTGGTGAAAATCATAAACGAGTAGAGCGTGGGGAAATCTTCCATGTTTCGCTCCCGGCGCCCTAGTGGGCGTCCTTGAAATCAGGGTGTTCGTACAGGACCGGCATCTTCGAGCACACGAAGCGGTACGCCGTCACGATCAGGGTTACGATAAAGATGGACAGGAACACTTCCGAGATGCTCGGGAAGTAGCGATCCGCGCTGTCCAGCTGCCAGTTGAAGGCCACGAGGCACACGTTGAAGCGGTTGACGACGATGCCGAGCACGCCGAACACCGACGCCACACGAATGAGCGTGATGTTCTTTTCGCGCACGCCGAGGGCGTACAGGAAGGCGGGCAGGAGCACGAAGCCGACCATTTCAACGGCGAACCATGCACCGTAACCGGAAGCGAGATAGTGCCAGTCGTTGTCCATGGTGGTGTCCAGCACCTTGATGATGAAGTAGCCGATCAGCACGAAGGAAGCCGCGCGGCCGAAGCCGAACACAACGCCGTCGGCTTCACGCAGGTGGGTTTCATCCATCTTGTTGTGCAGTGCCTTGTGGGACAGCGTGCCTTCGAAGATGACCATCGAAAGACCGGCCACCATCGAGGAGATGAAGAAGAACACCGGCATGAACGGCGAGTACCACAGGGGGTGCATCTTGCTCGGGGCGATGAGGAACAGCGCGCCCAGCGAGGACTGGTGCATCGTGGACAGCACCACGCCGAGGATGGTCAGCGGGATGGTGAAGCACAGCACGGCCTTGCGGATGGTATGCATTCGGGGACGCAGGCGGACGAGCCAACAGGGGGCGTCCTTCATGCCGAGGAGCCATTCGAGGCCCACGGGGGACCATTCGATGAACAGCACGGTCAGGTAGATGCCCACGCACAGGCCCACTTCGAACAGCAGGGACGTGGTGCCCTGCGATACAAGCAGAGGATACGGCAGACGCCACGGCTGGCCCACGTCGTACAACAGGGCGACGACCACGAAGGCGTAGCCGAGGAAGGCGGTCAGGATGGCGGGGCGCACGGCCGAATGATACCGCTTCATGCCGAAGAGATAGCAGGCCGAAGAGGTCACATAGCCGCCCGCCGCCAGTGCGACGCCGCACAGCAGGTCAAAGGCGATCCAGATGCCCCAAGGGTTGTTGTCGTCCAGGTTGGTCACCGCGCCGAGGCCGAAGCCGAAGCGCCCGATGGTGATCAGCAGCCCGATGGCAAGGATCACAGCCGTGATCAGGTTGCCGGGCGTGCGGGGGATGGACAGCAGCGTCTTGCCAACGCAACCCTGCATACAAGGCTTGGCGGCCATGACGTCAGCCACGGCATCAAGACGATTCGAGAGGTTCTTCCAGAGTTTCATTGCTTACGCCTCCCCGCCGTTGGTGTCGTGCTTGCCCTTCTTGCCCTTTTCAGGCTTGGAAGGCTTGGCGGCAGCCTTGGCAGCGGCTTCTTCGGCGGCCTTCGCGGCAGCCTCTTCCGCAGCCTTCGCCACGGCTTCGGCCTTTTCGGCCTCAAGCTGCGCCCGGAGAGCCTCTTCGGCTTCGGCCACGGCCTTCTTCACTTCATCAGCGACGGCGCGATCCTTTTCCTTGGCGGCTTCCTTCGCGGCCTTATCGAGGCTGGCCTGCAGCTTCTTCGCGGCTTCTTCCTCGGTACGGGCGACGGCGGCGTTTACGGCATCGTTCTGCTCTTCCTTGGCGATCTGTTCCTTACGCTTGGTGATCGCGTACGCGCCGCCAAGCAGGACAGGCCAGATGCCCACAACCATGGGCACGGCTCCGAGCGCTCCAGCCGTATATTCGCCGGCGGCCTTGGTGCCGAGATCCTCGTTGAGGCCCACTTCCTTGAACTCAGCGCCGGAAATGGTCATCCACGCGGTACCGCCCATTTCGTGCTCGCCGTACACATGGTTCTGGTAGCGTTCGGGATGAGCGGTGATGCGATCCCACGCGATCTTGACCAGATCCTTGCGCTTGCCGAACACCAGCGCTCCGGTGGGGCAGGCTTCCACGCAGCCGGGAAGCTTGCCTTCCTGCAGGCGGGGGTGGCACAGCGTGCACTTCTGGACCAGCGGATTGAGGGCGCGGTCGTAGGTGTAGCCGGGGATATTGAACGGGCACGCGACCATGCAGTAACGGCAGCCCACGCAGAGGGTGGGATCGTAGGTCACGGAACCGTCGGGGTTCTTGGTAAACGCCTTCACGAAGCACGCACTGGCGCAGGCGGGTTCCTCGCAGTGCATGCACTGGCTCTTGCGGAACACGTCCTTGTCGAGGCTCGCGGGACGGTACTTGTTCACCACGGTCCACTCTTTGGCGGACGTGCGGCGCTTTTCGTTAAGCACGTTGAGATCGGTGAAGGGCTTCTCCGGTTTGGGGAGATCGTTGACCTTGTTGCAGGCCTGTTCGCACCTGCGGCAACCGATGCACAGCGTGGTGTCGTGAAGCACACCCTTGCTGTCGGGGTAGCCGTGGAAGGTTCCGCCCGCGGCGGACGCGGATTTCGCGCCGCCCAGAGCCGAACCGATACCCAGCCCACCCATCAGAGTCAGAAATGATCTACGGTTCATATCTTCTCCTCCGCCTATTTCACGCGCGGGGTATGGCAACCCGCGCAATCGGTGGCGGCAGGCTTCTCGATCTTCATCCGATCGTGGCAGGCCATGCACTGTTGATGATACGCAGCCTTGAGCGAAGGCTTGTTGACGCTCGTAGCCATCTTGTCAGCCTCAATCCCGTGGCAGCTGGCGCACTTCGGCGGGGTCTTCAGATCCGCGATGGGGCTGTTGTGGTGGCACGCGGCGCACATGGCCGTCGGCGACGTATGGAACGCGGAGGCAAGCCCGCTGTCGGCGGCACCCTTCACAAGGGCTTCGTAGATCTTGCGGTGCGGGAACACGCTCGGTTCAAAATCGTTGGACAGAGCACCGATGGTCACGGTCTCAGGCACTTCGACGGCCGGGAAAGGCTTCGCCGGAGCGGGCTGGGCGGCCAGATCCTTGGCTGCGATGTCGGCAAGCTGTTCCTTCGTGAGATCGAAGGCGGAACCGTCGGCGATCTGGGCGGAGGTAATGCCCTTCACGTCCTTGTGGCAGGTGGCACAGGAATCGGCGGGCATGACCGGAACCGCCCCGTGGCAACCGGCACATTCCTTCTTCTGCATCACGGTCTGCTGATGGCAGCCCACGCAGCTGCTGTCCGAGGTCTTCGCGTGCATGGCGTCGGCCAGCTTCACGAAGTTGCCGTCCTTGTTGCCGTCGACGGTGTGGCAGACGGTACAGGACTCGATGCGGACATGGTGGCAGGTGCGGCAGCTGTCCACGGAAGCCTCATGCGCCTTGTGGTTGAACACCACGGGCTTCATGCCGGCTTCGGGAGCGCCCACGGGGCGCTTGGCGTTGTTGACGGGCAACAACACGGTGGCGTCGGGCTGACCACGCATCAGGCGGGGAACCGGATTCACCTGCTTGAACTTGGACTGGGCCTCTTCGGTATGGCAACCGGCGCAGGTGGTGGGGCCGGTCACAATCGCGGCCTCAATGGAGGCGGCTTCGGCGGCGGCCTCGGCCTGCACTTCCTTGGCGGAAAGCTTCTTCGTGCTCTTGGGCTCGGCGGCCTTCTTGGCTTCCACCTGAGCGGTCAGATACGCACGAGAGGACTGGGCCACGTTTTCATGGCACCACACGCACTTGGTGTGCACGGCGGTCTGGAGAGAAGGCGTGGAACCAACGGCCTTTTCGCCGTGGCAGGCGGCGCAGGCGTCTTCCTGTCCCTTCTTCCATACGAGCTTGTTCAGCTTTTCGTCATACACATGGTGGCAAACGCCGCAGTTTTCTTCGGAGTTGGCCGGGTTGACGATAGCTTTGGAGCTGACGTGCAGATAGTGGAGCGATTTGCTGCCCATCTTGACGGGCTTCTGTTCAGCCTTGAACGGAAGCTTCGTGTCGTGACAGGCGCGGCATTCGCCGTCGAGCGGACCCGTCTTCTGGTTGTTGGAAGCCATGTTCTCATGGCAACCGATGCAACCATTATGATAGATGTTTTCCAGCTTCTTGGCGTCGGTGCCGTCTTCCTTGCGCTGGAATTTGACGGTGTGCCCGTTCGCGGTGGGCGTATGACAGACAGAACAGTCTTGGCCCGTGGCAGCGAGAGCCTTGGTGTGTTCGTCATGCAAAAACACGGCGGGAGGCATTTCCAGCTTCTTGAGCTGGCCTATGGCATCGATGCGGATCACGTCGGGACGGGTTTGGGCGGCCAGCGACGGTGAAGCAAACAACGCAATCCCACCCAAACCGATCACGGCAATCGCCGCCAGCGCAATCCCACGCAGCAGTTTTCGACCGTTTTCCATGGTGGCAGTCCTTTGCAAATAGAAAAAGAAACATTTCCCCTGACAACAAAACCAGTCTGATTGCAGTATGATGCCATATGCTCTCAGACAGGTGCCTAGCTTCTCAAGCTGGTATCGTGAAAAAAAGTCTCCGTCAAGGGGGGAATGCCTGATCCGACGCCCCTTAGCGGGCGCCAACACCCCCACTTTCGTGAAAAAACAAACGAATGTTTCCTCTCTTTACCTGCTTGAATGCTCAATGAACGCCCTAGGCCTCTAAAAACAATATAACATATTATTAAAAAAGGATTTCTTCGCTCAAAACATATTCCACAAACAAACCGCACGGCTCAAAACCTTGCCGCCTGTATACAGGTTCCCCCTCGCTCGAAGCCTGCAGCACCGCCAAAGAGGCTCCCGCAGCCTGTCCGGCCCGCAAAAGCGCCGCCGTCATGGCTCCGCCGAAGCCTCTTCTGCGAAAGGCTTCACGAGTGCTGATCATATGCAATCCCGCCGTATTACCTTTTTCACTCAAGAAGAGTTCCCCGCTGACCACAGGGACCTCCCCGGCAAAGCCCACAAACAGACGCATAGGCGCAACAGCTTGAAACAACACCTGTTCGGCGGCTTTGTACAACCTTTTCACATCCTCATCCGGCGGGTTCCAGTTGGCGGCGAGGACATCCGCGTAGGCGGACAGTTCGGCGGACGTCCCGACCTGTACGATCCGCAAGCCTTCCGGCGGACGTCCTTCCGGCGTCCAGCGGTTTAGAGGCAAAGCCATGCCCGTTTCAAGCTCGCCTATCCCGTAGCCGTTCCGCCCGAACGCCGTACGCTGGCGGTTCAGCGCGCCTTCGTCCTCGGCGCTGGCCCACACCGTAAACGGGCGCTCCGTCGCCGGGGGAAGGGCCATTCCCGGCAGCTCCAGCAGATCCCGGGGGCGTTTGCCCGCGAACCAGTCCTTAGAGGCCTGCAACAGGCCGTCCTCCGCTCCCCGCTCAACCCGGCAAGGCCGCCCGTCTCCGCCGCATTCCCAGAGCACCTTGTTGAAGGTATCCGAGCCCAGCCCCGAATCAACAAGAAGCGCGCCGCCCAGATCCCGGATCAACATGCCGGGCATCCTGCGCTGCAAAAAGGGCACATGCCCGAACAGGTTTTCCCGGGCCGCCTGATAGTGTGACGTTGTCATAAGCAATTCCTTTTGTTTGAGAGTAAGGAAGGAGGAATTTGGGAGGGGGAAGGGGCCTTTTGAAAAAGGGCTCCCTTCCCCCTTGTCCCCCTAAAACTTTTGTGTGCGGGCGGAAGCCTGTACCTCTATGAAGCATAGGGCCGCACTAAGGCTCGCCAACCATCAAAACAATATCCCAGACGCATGACTGCGGTAGCTTTATAGCATTCAATAATTGTTCAAATAAAAAGGGGAAAGCCGTTGCGCGGCCTCCCCACCAGTCGAAAATCTTGGGAAGGTGAGAGGAGGGGGTCCGGGGGAGGGGAGAGGAAACCTTTCTGGAGAAAGGTTTCCTCTCCCCTCCCCCGATTATTCCCCAAAAACTATGCGAAATCAGGATCCAGAGCGGCGCGGCCGTTGGCGAGCATGATCTTGACGTAATGCACGGTGCGTTCGTCCACCGGCATGACGGGGAAAGGCTCCCCACAGGACTCGCAACGGGTCATGGAAGGCTGCGTCGGCGCAATCAGAGGATTGCGGCGCCCGCAGCCGGGGCAACGATAAAAAAAGACAAGCTCCATGCTCTCCGGCGGCACGGGCTGCACGGGACGACTGGAAAGACTCATCCCCGCACTCCTTCGACAAGGCTTTCGCCGCTCATGACGCCCGGCTTGGCAAGGCCCCACAAATCCAGCAGCGTGGGCGCAATATCCCCAAGCTTGCCGCCGGAACGCAACGGAACGGCCCGCTCCCCGTCCGCGCCCCGCTCCACCACAACCAGCGGAACCTGATTGCAGGTGTGGGCCGTCTGGGGATGCCCGGTTTCGTCCAGCATCACCTCGACATTTCCGTGGTCCGCCGTCATCAGCACGCGGCCGCCGGAACTGAGCACAACTTCCACCAGCCGGGCCACGCAGCCGTCCACATACTCAAGCGCCTTCACCGCCGCCTCAATGACGCCGGTATGCCCCACCATGTCGGGGTTCGCCAGATTGCAGACCGCCAGCGTATACGGCACGCCGTCCTTTTCCGGCCCTGCGGCCCACGCTTCGAGGAAACGATCCGTCACCTCAAGCACGCTCATCTGCGGCTTGAGATCATAGGTCGCCACATCCTTCGGCGAATTGACGAGGATGCGATCCTCAAGGGGGAAGGGCTCCTCACGCCCGCCGCTGAAAAAGTAGGTCACATGGGCATACTTTTCGGTTTCGGCGATGCGGAGCTGATGCGCGCCCGCGTCAGCCACGACTTCACCCAGCGTCTGCACCAGGTTTTCCTTGGGAAACGCCACCGGCACATGCAGTGAGCTGTCGTAGGAAGTCATGGTCACAAGGCCAGCCAGCGCCGGGACACCGCCGCGATCGAACCCGTCAAAATCAGGGAAATGGAAGGCGCTCACCAGCTCGCGCCCACGGTCGGCGCGGAAATTGATGAAGAAGATGCCGTCTCCGTTCCTGACGCACACGTCGGCGGGGTCGCCGAACACCTGCGGCTTGAGGAATTCGTCGGTCTCCCCGGCAGCATACAGGGCTTCAACGGCCGCCACAGGATCGGAGGCGCGCTGGCCTTCGCCGTGGACCATCATGTCCCACGCCACCTTTACCCGCTCCCAGCGCTTGTCGCGGTCCATAGCGTAAAAACGCCCCACGAGAGCAGCCTGTTCCACCGACACGCCGGAATGCGCCGCCCGTGTCCGCGCCATCATGTCCCCAAGCTGCGCGAGGAAACCCGCGCCGCTGGTGGGGCTGGTGTCGCGCCCGTCCATGAACGCATGGACGCGCACGTCCACGCCGTGGGCAGCGGCGATATCCATGAGCGCGCCGAGGTGGTTGATGTGGCTGTGCACGCCGCCATCGGACAGCAATCCCGCGAAGTGCAGCCGCCCGCCCGTCCGCTTCACGTTCGCCAGCAGCTCGAGCAACGCGGCGTTGGAGGCAAGTTCGCCCGTCTCCATCGCCACGTCGATGCGGGTCATATCCTGATACACGATGCGTCCGGCCCCGATATTGAGGTGCCCCACTTCCGAATTGCCCATATATCCGGCGGGCAGCCCCACCGCGCGCCCGGAGGCGTCGATGCGCGTCGCGCCCGGCAGGGAGATGAGCCGATCGATGTTGGGCGTCCGCGCAAGGCTGGCGGCATTGCCCGGACCGGCGGGAGCCAGCCCGTAGCCATCAAGAATGAGGAGCAGCGTCGGGGTAAGGGACATGATGCACTTCCTTGGAGCCGGGGGCTTAGTCTTCGTCCCCGGCGGGTTCTGCGTGACGGGGGGACACCGCGGGCATTTCGCCATACAATGCGGGAGATTCCTTCCAAAGGGATTCGATGCGGAAAAGCTCGCGCACGTCCTGCTGGAAAATATGCACGACGATGTCGTTGAGGTCAGCCAGAATCCACTGCCCGGTCTGATAGCCTTCCATGCGCAGGAATTCGTAGTTGTTCTTGGTGCACTGCTCCATCAGGCCGTCGGCGAGGCTCTTGGCATGGCGGAGCGAAGACGCCGTGACCACGATGACCACATCCATGCACGGGCTCTTGCCCGCCACATCGAGGGCCACGACATCGCGCGCCTTGCTTTCTTCAAGCCACTTCACAAGAGCGGCCGTCTTTTCGGAAGCCGACGCCGTGGAAAATTTGCGGGCCGCCTGTGCCTTGGGGGCAGGGGTGTTAGCGGGGGTTGCCTGAGACGCCGTAGAAGTAGAGTTATGTTGTTCCATCGCCGAGACATACTCCATTTTCGGGTTGATCGCAACGAAAGCCCTGCCCCCTTCGGGGCCCGGAAACCACTGATGGACAGGGTAAAATCCCCTTTTTCGGCTCTTGACCGCTCCGGGCAAATGGGGCAATCCTCGTGTGTCTCGACTTTACGCATTCCGTTTGGAGGACTGTATGATTTTCAACATAGATAAAGAGACGATGCCACGGGAAAAGATTCGGGAAATCCAGCTGAGTCGCCTTCAGGACCTGTGCCGTCGCGTTTACGCCAACGTTCCCTTCTATCGCCGCAGCTTCGACGAAAAGGGCATCAAGCCTGCCGACGTGCAGTCACTGGACGATCTGAAATTCCTTCCCTTCACCCTGAAGCAGGACATGCGGAACAACTACCCTTACGGGCTGTTCGCCGTCCCTATGGAAATGATCCAGCGCATCCATGCCTCCAGCGGAACCACCGGCAAGGCCACCGTGGTCGGATACACCAAGCGCGATATTGAAACGTGGGCCGAATGCGCCGCCCGCTCTCTGGCCGCGGCCGGAGCCACCGCCAATGACATCGTGCAGGTTTCCTACGGCTACGGCCTGTTCACCGGCGGCCTCGGCGCACACTACGGCGCGGAACGCCTCGGCGCGACCGTCATCCCCATGTCCGGCGGCTCGACCAAGCGTCAGGTCCAGCTCATGCGCGACTTCGGCGCGACCGTGCTCTGCTGTACGCCGTCCTACGCCCTGCATCTCCATGACGCGGGCCTCGAAATCGGGATCAACATCAAGGACCTGCCCCTCCGCCTCGGCGTTTTCGGCGCCGAACCGTGGACCGAGGAAATGCGCCGGGAAATCGAGGACAAGCTCGGCATCACCGCGACGAACATTTACGGCCTGTCCGAAATCATGGGCCCCGGCGTTTCCCAGTCCTGCGCCAAAGAACAACATGGTATGCACATCTGGGAAGACCATTTCCTTCCCGAGATCATCGACCCCGTCTCCGGCGAAATCCTGCCCGAAGGCAGCACCGGCGAGCTGGTCATCACCACGCTGACCAAGCAGGGCATCCCGCTGGTCCGTTACCGTACCCGCGACATCACCTCGCTGAACTACACTCCCTGCTCCTGTGGCCGTACCCATGTGCGCATGAACCGCATCACGGGCCGCAGCGACGACATGCTGATCATCCGCGGCGTGAACGTCTTCCCCTCGCAGATCGAAAGCCTGCTCCTCGAAGTGCAGGGCGTTTCCCCGCACTATCAGCTCATCCTCACCCGCGAGAACAACCTCGACTACGTCGAAGTGCAGGTCGAGCTCGACGGCGCGATGTTCTCCGACGCAATCAAGGATCTCCAGCAGCGCGAACAGCGCATCCAGAAAGGCATCAAGGAATTCCTCGGCGTCACCACCAAGGTTCGCCTTGTGGAGCCGCACTCCATCCCCCGCTCCGAAGGCAAGGCCGTCCGCGTCATCGACAGGCGCGTGATGCAATGATGTCATAATTGGGATTAAATAAAGACTGGGGAGGGGGGGGGGGAAACTTTTCTCAAGAGTTTTCCCCCCCCCCCCCCCCAACCCCCCCCCTCCTCCTCCAAAATTTTCGACTTTATCGAATCCCTGTTCCCGGTTGTACCGTGAAAGAGAGCCTTCCTTCATATGAGGGGAGGTTTTTCTTTTATGGGAGATCAAGAGGGGTTCAGGGAGCCTCTTCGCCGGGGCCTCCATCCGCTGTCTGGCCTTTCAGGGAAGATGCGGCTATGGTACATGAGATTACCGTCAGGAGTGTTTCATGCCCCCGAAAGATATTCCCATGCCGTTCCGGACAGCCCTGCCGTGGACGGGATTTGTTGCGCTGCTGTTTCTCTTGAACTACATGTCGCGCTCCACGCTGACGCCTTTGCTTGTCTCCATTGAGGAAGATCTGGGAATCGGGCACGCGCAGGCGACGAGCCTCCTCCTGATGCAAAGCGCCGGATTCAGTTCGGCACTGGCCGCTTCCGGTTTTCTCCTCTCGCGCTTCAAACCAAGGCAGATCGCGACCATCCCATTGGCCATCGCCGGGGGCATCCTTCTGTTGATGCCGCTGGTGCACACGCTCGGTCAGGCGCGGCTTGTTTTCATAGCTTTCGGGCTCGGTGTCGGTTTCTATTTTCCGGCGGGCATGGCAACCCTCTCCTCGCTTGTCTTTCCCAAAGACTGGGGCAAAGCCGTCGCCATTCATGAACTGGCCCCAAACACGGGCTTTATCCTGATCCCCCTGCTCGCGCAGGCCGGTCTCATGTTTACGGACTGGCGAGGCGTCTTCGCCATCATGGGCGTCCTCATGATCTGTACCGCCGGGGCATTCCTGCTCTGGGGACGCGGCGGCAACACACGCACCGATGCCCCGTCCTTCAAAGGATGCGGGGTGCTCCTCAAAAACCCCGCAAGCTGGATCGTGGCGCTGCTGATGGCCGTTTCCATGATCGGCGAATTCTCCATCTACAGTATCCTGCAAATCTTCCTCGTCAGCGCGGCAGGGTTCGGGCCGGAAGAAGCCAACCTCGGCCTCTCCATATCCCGCCTCGCCATGCCGGTCATCGTCATTGCCGCCGGATGGGCCGCCGACCGCTTCAATGCCAAGCGTACCGTCAGCGCCTGTTTCCTGCTCCACGCCGTGGCCCTGTGCCTCATGTCCGTGGACGCCTCGGTGTCCCGCATCCCCGCGCTCTGCGGCGTGTTCCTGCAGGCGGCTTCAATGGCCTTCGTCTTCCCGCCGCTGTTCAAGGTCTTCGCCCAATGCTTCTCGGCCGACGAGCAGCCCATCCTGCTCTCGCTGACCATGCCCCTCGCCGGGCTCATCTCCGCCGGGGGCATCCCCTTCTTCATCGGCTACTGCGGGGAATACTACACGTTCGGACTCGCCTTCCTCACTATCGCCGCCATGTCCGTGGCAAGCGCCGTTTCGGTCGCCTACTTGAAGAACAGAGAGTAACAGACCGTTTTTCAAAAAATCTTTCCCCTGCCTCCCCTCTTCCCCTTCCCGAATGCATTCAATTATACCAAAACGCTAATCCCTATTTTCCACCCCAATAGAAAACGCCCGCTCTCCAAACAATGGACAGCGGGCGTTTTCAGCCTGAATCCTCCCGCCCCATCCTCCCTTTACAAGGAAAAACGGCAGCAGGGATTCGATAAACATAAAAACCTTTGAAGGGGAAGGGAGGGGGTTTGGGGGAGGGAAGGGGAAACTTTCTCTAGAAAGTTTCCCCTTCCCTCCCCCAATGGCGTTGCTATCCCAACGCCTACTTCTTCCTTCTCCTCAACGGCTTCGAATACGCGTGCTCGGCGCTGTGGCCGAACTCCTGCAAGCGGCGATCGACGAGATCGTAAAGGGAATCACGGGTGAACCCGCCGTTCTTGAGGGGCTTCCCGGCGGGAATGCCGGTCAGAAGCTCAAGCGCCTCGGTGATGTGCTCCACCGGGTAGATGCCGAACTTGCCCGTGTCCACGGCTTCGCGGATGCGCGGGGAAAGCATCAGATGATCCACGTTGTCACGGGGGACGATGACCCCCTGCTCGCCCGTGAGCCCGCGGCGGGAGCAGATGCCGAAAAAGCCCTCGATCTTGCGGGACACGCCGCCCACGGCCATGATCTGGCCGGACTGGCTCACCGCGCCGGTGATGGCGAGGGACAATTTGAGCGGCACGCCGGAAAGCGCCGACAGCAACGCCGCCAGCTCCGCGCCCGAGGCGGAATCGCCTTCGATGCCGCCGTAATTCTGCTCGAAACACAGGCTTCCGGTCATCACAAGCGGCTTGTTGCGGGCGAACTGGTCCACAAGATAGCTCTTGAGGATAAGCATGGCCTTGGTGTGGATGGGGCCGCCAAGCTCGGCCTCGCGCTCAAGGTCGATGATGCCGCCGTGCCCGACGCCCACTGTGCAGGAAATCTGATGCGGCAGACCGAACTCGAAATCCCCGTACCACGACACCGACAGGCCATTGACCCGCCCGACGGCGGAACCCGACGTCCGTACCTTGATGAGCTCGCGGTCGTACTCTTCCATGTAGAGCTCTTCCACAAGGTTCGCACGGTACATGCGGGCTTCGAGCGCCTCTTCCAGATGCTCGGCCTCCACCAGCGCGGACTGCTTCATGGCGGCCATCGCGGAGGCTTCGATCATCACGTCGCGCATGAGCGGGAACTTGAGCGACAGCTTGCGCTGGTCCTCGGCCACGCGGGAACTGAAATCCACAAGCCCGGCCAGCGCGGTGCGGCTGAACGGCAGGAGATGCGTCTCGTCGATGATCCCGGCGACACGGATGAGCCACGACCGGATGTCGGCGGCGGTACGCTCCACCGTCTCGGTCATGTGCGCCTTGATCTTGAACAGCTTGGCGAAGCGGTCGTCATTGGTCAGCAGGGCTTCGTACAGCTCCTCGTTTCCGATGAGCACGACCTTGAGGTTCAGGGGGACCGGCTGCGGCTCGATGCCCTTGGTGCGGACAGCGCCGTCCGGCACGTCGCCCGCCTCCTCAAGCCGCGCGGAACCGGCGCGCAGGGCACGGAGAAGCCCTTCCCATGCGCCGGGATGCTGGAGAATGTCCTCAAGATGCAGGACAAGGAAACCGCCGTTGGCCCGATGCAGGGACCCGGCCTTGATCAGCGTGAAATCCGTGACCAGCGCGCCCATTTCCGACTCGCGCTCCACGCAGCCAAGCAGGTTGGCGGTGGTGGGGTGGTCTTCGATGATCAGGGGAGCGCCCTTGTTCCCGCTGTTGTCCACAAACACGTTCACGTCATAGAGATACGTGTCCGTCTCGGGATGCTGCGCATCGCCGGACAGCGCGGCGCTCAGGGCCTGCGCGGGCTGCGTTTCACGGGGCAGGAAACCTTCCGGGTGATCCAGAATATCCTGACGCAGGGCTTCAAAATACTTTTTCAGAGTGGAATCCGGCTCACCGTCCGGCCCGGCGCAGTTCTTCAGGATGCGCTCCACGGCAGGGTTCAGCACGGCGGACAGCACCGAGCCGATCACTTCCTGCTCCAGCGTCCTCTCGTCCGAGCGGAAGGACTGCTCGGCGGAATTCAGCTTGCGCACCATGCCGGACATGGCCCGCAGGAGGGTATCGCCCTTCTGCTTGAGCCCCTGACGCAAGGTGGGATCGAGATGTTCGTACTCGTCCTCGCTCAGGCGCTTGCCTTCCACCAGGGGATACAGGGTCAGGCTGCCCTGCTCATCCATATCGAGGTTGAAGCCCTCTTTCCCGGCGGTCTTGTCCATCTGCTTGATGAGCCCGGAACGCACGGCCTGAAAACGATCCTGCAATTCGGAACGCTTCTTGACGTACTTCTCGTTGTCCAGACGGACGGGCAGTTCCTTGCGGATATCCGCCAGCGCCTGCGAAAGGACCGAACGCAGCTTTTTGCCCTGCCCCGCCGGGACGGACAACAGCATGGGACGATCCGGATCATCGAAATTGTTGACGTAAAGCAGGTCCGGCGGCGTCTGGGCCTTGCGGATGCGGGGCTCGAGAAACTCCCGGAGCATGTAGGTCCGCCCAAGGTTCGACTCGCCGGAAAGATAAATATTGTACCCTGCCGTGTGGATGTGCAACGCCAGCTCCAGCGCCTTGAGGGCGCGGGGCTGCGGGGCCACCTTACGGTGTCCGTTGCGCGGGATGGCGTCGCTCGTTTCCCAAGGGACGCGATCCGGGGGCAGACTCGAACAGAGGCGCTGACCAGGCAGAGACTTTATTTTACTCATGATATTCCTAAATATGGATTAAAAAGACCGCGGGGAGGGGAGAGAAAACCTTTCTGAAGAAAGACTGTCCCTTCCCTCCCCATGCCCGCCCCTTCCAAAGGTTTTCGCCTTGAAAAGAGCGCGGCCCGTCTCAAAAGGTATCGGCTTTCCTTGCGGCGCAAGCCGGGAAGTCAAAGCGAGAGAGCGGCAGCCGGAACAACCCGGCGGCGGAAAACTTACCGTGCGTACACCCGGGCGAGGATCTCGGCCCCGCCGTCCTCGGCGAGGGACCGGGCCAAAGCGAAGCCCACGGCGCGGGCTTCATCGGCGCGGCCCGTCACCTTGCGGCGGATGATCACCGAGCCGTCCACTTCGCCGACCAAGCCTTCCAGTTCGAAGGTGCCGTCGTCAAGCATTTCCGCATGTCCGGCGATGGGAACCTGACAGCCGCCGTCGAGCCCGGCGAGCAGGCCGCGTTCGGCTTCCACGCAGATGCGGGTCGGACGGTGTTCCATGAAAGACAGCATTTCGGCGAGATCCTTGCGGTCCTCGCGGAATTCGATGCCGAGCGCGCCCTGCCCCACGGCGGGGATAAACGCGGGCGGGGCGAGCGGGCACTCCTTGGGCACGGACAGGCCGAGGCGCTTCATGCCCGCCGTCGCCATGATGATGGCGGCGAACTGCCCCTCGGTCAGCTTGCGGAGCCGCGTGTCCACGTTCCCGCGCAGGGAGACGACTTCAAGATCCGGCCGATGGGCCAATACCTGCGCCTGACGGCGGAGGCTGCTCGTGCCGACCACGGCCCCGGCGGGCAGGTTTTCCAGCGAATCGTAGTCCACCGAAAGGAACAGGTCCGTGGGGTCCTCGCGTTCCGGCACGATGCCGAGGATGAGGCCCTCGGGAAGCTCCATGGGAACGTCCTTCATGCTGTGCACGGCGATGTCCGCCGCGCCGGAAAGGAGCGCTTCCTCAATTTCCTTCACGAACAGCCCCTTGCCGCCGACCTTGGCCAGCGGCACGTCAAGGATGATGTCGCCCTTGGTCTTGATGATGTTCAGTTCCACCGCAAGGCCGGGATGTACGGCTTCGAGGCTGTCCTTCACATGGTTCGCCTGCCAGAGGGCCAGACGGCTGCCACGGGTGGCGATAACGAGTTTTTCCATAACGATCCTTGGCTGGTGAACACGGTGCCTTTTTTGAGGGACGCCGCCGTACCGGAGCCGCCCCCCCACAAATGTTCGGGAAAGAGGAATCCGGGGAAGGGGCGCCTTTTGGAGCGCGCCTCCCCGGTTTTAGGAAATTTAGTGGCAGCTCGCGCAGTTGCCGCCGGAACAACCGGCGCATCCGCCTCCGGAAGACGGCGCGGAGGGCGCGCCGAAATCGCCGAGGCTTCCGCCTTCGCAATGGCGGCACGGCTTGGAGATGAGCTTTTCCGTGGCTTCGGCGCGGCAGGCCGGGCATACCGGATTTTCGTCGCCGAAAACAAGTTCTTCAAATTCATGACCGCAGCGCGTGCAACGGTATTCAAACATGGGCATGACGCTTCTCCTGTAAACGTATTCAGTCAAGCATGGGCTTGATGGCCATCACATTTTCGAAAAGATAGTAGTCCGTCAGCGCGCAGAGCATATGCCCGATGGCGGCGTGCGTCTCCTGCACGAGCGGCGTGGACGGATGCCCCACCGCAAGCAGGATGTCGCACAGCGGAGCCATGCGCCCTCCCCCGTCCCCGGTCAGGCCGATGGTGAACAGGCTTTGCTTGCGGGCCGCCTGCAACGCGCCGATGACGTTGGCGCTGTTGCCCGAGGTGGAAATGCCGACGAACACGTCGCCGGGACGCCCGAGCGCCTGCACCTGCTTGGTGAAGACGAGATCGTAACCGAAATCGTTGCCGATGGACGTCAGCACGGAAGAATCGGTCGTCAGCGCGATGGCCGGAAGCGGCGGCCGGTCCATCAGGAACCGGTTGACGAACTCCGCGGCCCAGTGCTGGGCATCCGCCGCGCTCCCGCCGTTGCCCGCCAGCAAAATCTTGCCTCCGCGCGCCACGGCGACGGCCATGCGCCGGGCGGCCTCGGCCACCTTGCCCCCGTGGACGGCAAAAAAATCGCGGCGCAGTTTCGCGCCGTCTTCCGCATGTTGGGAAATCATTTGCAGGGCTTTGTCCATAAGACGCTCCTTCGAACCGCATGGCTACAAGCACAGATAATCCCTGATTCCCGTTCTGCAACCCGCTTGCGGCGAACTTTGAGATATAAGCGAAACAGCCCCCGCTGACAACTCCATGCGGGCCGTGCGGCATTCCCCAACCCGCCGAAACGATACGGCGGCGGTACCGGGCTCCCAAGTTTGCTATTGAAGAATCACAGGGATTCTACTACTGAAAGCAGATGCACTCCGTCACCTCCATACTTCTCGTCACCAAGGCCCGGCACGCCGCCGCCGAAGCCACCGCAGCAGCCGTCAGCCAGTGGCTCGAAGCCCACGGTGTGGCTTGTTCCGCCCTTCCCGCCGACTGCCCTTCCGAAAAACTCGTCGGCAGGGCCCGCACCTCCGACGCAATCCTGATCCTCGGCGGCGACGGAACCTTCGTCGGCGTGGGCCGCAAGCTTGCCGGGCTGGACATTCCGCTTCTCGGCATCAATTTCGGTCAGGTCGGCTTTCTGACCGAACTCTCCGCCGTCGGCTGGGAACCCGCGCTGGAACGCCTCCTCGCCGGAAAGATGATCACGCGCACCTGCCTCCTGCTCGCGTGGGAGCTCCTGCGTGGCGGGACGCCCATCGCCAGCGGGCACGCCGCCAACGACGTGGTGGTCGGGCGCGGCGCCATCGCCCGCGTGCTGCCCGTCCATGTGTTCGTGGACGGCGAAGACATGGGCGTCGTGCGCTCCGACGGGGTGATCGTCTCCACGCCCCTCGGCTCCTCGGCGTATGCCCTGTCCGCCCACGGGCCGCTGGTGCATCCCAAGGTGCAGGCCCTCACCCTGACGCCCATTTCGCCCTTCTTCAAGAGCTTCCCGCCCATCGTCCTGCCCGCGGACTCCCGCATCCGCCTCGAAACCGACGCCGCCGCGCCCGACGCGTTCCTGACCGTGGACGGGCAGGAGGGCATCCCCCTGTGCGGCGGCGACGTCATACGGGTGCAAAGCCTCGATGCCGGGCTGCGGGTCCTTTCCTGCTCATCCGGCACCTATTTCCAGCGGCTGTGTGAACGCGGCTTTATCCAGACGGACGGGACGTCCGCCCCGGAGCACGTATGAACAGGCTTCCCGACATCGGGCAGGTCAGCGATCTCCGGCTCGGCGACCATCCCGGCTTTGATGCGTGGTTCTACAGCTTTTGCGCGGAAAACAACATCGAACACGGCATCAACCCCAGCGGCGTCGCCAGCCCGGAGCAGCTCCGCTTCATGGTCGCCATGGACGAACGGCAGGTGTACGCGCCGTGTTCCGACGCCACCTTCCGGGAATTGGCGGCCTCCTTCCACCTCCGCAGTTTTCCGCCCCGCGTGCGCAGCCAATATATCGCGGCATGGCGCTCCATCATCCGGGTCGTCCGCTACGAAAAGGACCGCCAGAAGCGCCGCGACATGATCAACTATTGCCGCCACCGTTTCCGGGGTTGCCTCGCGCTCGGCAATATCCTGCCCTCCCGCCTCGTCAAGCGACTGGTCACCACGCTCATCAGCCATTTCGACGCGGGCGATCCGTGGCTGAACGAGCGCCTGTTCTACAACGAAACGCTCGCCTCCTTCCTCCGTTCGCAGACCCTGCAGAAGGCCCTCGGACGCCTGCCCGACGGCCTGAGCGCCGAGGGCATCCCCGATCTGCGCCGCGCGCTGGATCTGGCTGAGCTGGCCCGCCTCTTCCACCTTGCCGGGCGCTCGCACCATACCCTCACCCAGCTCATCCACAACTGCGCGGCGGCGGAAAGCGGCAAGTGCGAACTCCCGGACATCTTTACCGGTTCCGAAGCCTTCATCCCGCAGGTGGAGGAGCTTTTCCCCGGCCCGCCGCGCACGTTCCTCTACATCTGCGCGATGGAGGGCGGCCTTGCCCTTGATCTGCGGATCATCCAGACGCTGCTGCGGCTCGGGCACAAGGTCATCCTGACGCTCAAGGAAGCGCCGGTCTACTACGCCCCGACCGTGTGGGACGTGGACCGCGATCCCCTGCTGGTGGACAATCTGCCCGAATCCCATATATTCAAAGCTCCGGCCGCATCCAAGAACGAACTGCTCCGCCGTCTGCGGGAAAACCGCCTGCTCATCATTTCGGACGGCACGGGCGAGCGGCTCAACCTGTACCGCACCTCGGTCACCTTCGCCCGCGCCTGGAAAGAGAGCGACGCCATCATCGCCCGCGGACGCTGCAACCGCGACGTGCTCCTCGGCACGAGCCACCTCTTCACCCGTGACGTCTTCTGCTTCTGGGAAGATCGCGGCGAAGTGCGTATGCAGCTCAAGCCCCATGCGCCCGGCATCCGCAAGTTCAGCGAACAGGCGCTCACGGCCAAGGCCCGGACCATCATCAAGAGTATGCGTGCCTCCAAGGACAGCGGCAAGGCCGTGATGTTCTACAGCTGCATCATCGGCAGCATCCCCGGCCAGACCGCGACGGCGATCAAGGTGGCGGACACGTTCGTCCGGTCGCTGCGGGAGCGGCTTGATCAGGTCTTCATCATCAACCCGGCGGAATATTTCGAGCCCGGCATGGACGGGGACGATCTCATGTTCATGTGGGAGCAGGTGCAACGCAGCGGCCTCATCAACATCTGGCGCTTCCAGAGCATGGAGGACATCGAGGCCAGCTTCGGGCTCATGGGGCTCAAGGTCCCGCCCGTCTGGTCCGGCAAGGACGCCACCTTCTCCACCGGGTGCACCAAGGAAATGCGCATCGCGCTGGACATGCAGCGCTCCCATCCCGAACTCCAGATCGTCGGCCCCGGCCCGGAAAAATTTTTCCGCCGCGGCGACTACGGCGTCGGCAAATTCTTTGACGCCACCATCTCCAACGCCAATCAGGAATAGCCATGACCACACCCACGCAACTGTTCACGCTTCTGGATGCCTGTTTCGACGCCCAAAACGAAGCCACGGCCCTCTGGCACAGCCAGGAACCCGAGGCCGACGACGTCGCCCCCGACGCCTCCGCCTCCCCCGAGACGCTCCTTGCCCTCGTCCGCGCGCAGCACCTGCGGAATTTCCGGCTCTGGCACATTGAGGACACGGCCCGCCGCCGCGACGTGACGCCCGATGTCATCGCCGACTGCAAGTACCGCATCGACAGGCTCAACCAGGAGCGCAACGACCGCATAGAGCGCGTGGACGCCTGCCTCGTGGCCCTGCTCTCCCCGCTGCTCCCGGCCTCGCCCGCGCCGCACATCAATACGGAATCCCTCGGCATGGCCATCGACCGCCTTTCCATCCTCAGCCTCAAGATCTGGCACATGGACGAGCAGGTCCGGCGCACCGACGTGACGCCCGAGCACATCGCCTCCTGCGAAAAGAAGCTCGCGGTCCTCAAGGAGCAGCGCGCCGACCTCAGCCTTGCCGTCAAGCATCTCGTCACCGAGTTCGTCGAGGGGGCCAAGACCCCCAAGCTGTATTTCCAGTTCAAGATGTACAACGACCCCACGTTGAACCCTGAGCTGTATGGAAAATAGAGGAAGCGTGAGGAATCGGGGAAGGGGAAAGGAAGCCCTTCTGGAGAAGGGCTTCCTTTCCCCTTCCCCAAACCCCATCCCCTATCCTCCTAAGACTTTTACGTTTTGAATTCCGGGCGTCCCCAGTGTCTGGAATTGAAAAACAAAAGTGTTTGATGCCTGAATAGAATAATCGTTCGGCCTTTCGGAGTCGCCCTATGTCCGCTTATGAAACCGTCATCGGCCTTGAAGTGCATGTTCACCTCTGCACCAAATCCAAGCTGTTCTGCTCCTGCCCCACGACGTTCGGGGTGGAGCCCAACACCAACGTCTGCGAGGTGTGCGCCGGGATGCCGGGCGTGCTGCCCGTCCTGAACCAGACCGCCGTGGAGTACGCCACCCGCGCGGGCCTCGCCCTTAACTGCACCATCAACAACGATTCAGTGTTCGCCCGTAAGAACTACTTCTACCCCGACATGCCGTACAACTACCAGATTTCGCAGTTCGAGCGCCCGCTGTGCGAATTCGGGCATCTGGACATCAACGTCGGCAGCGAGACCAAGCGCATCGGCATTACCCGCATCCACATGGAAACCGACGCGGGCAAAAACATCCACGAAGGCGACCACAGCTATCTCGACCTCAACCGCGCCGCCGTGCCGCTCATCGAAATCGTGAGCGAGCCCGACATGCGCAGTGCCGAGGAAGCGGTGGCCTATCTCAAGGCCCTGCACGCCATCGTGGTCTACCTCGGCATCACGGACGGCAACATGGAGGAAGGCAGCTTCCGTTGCGACGCCAACGTGTCCATCCGTCCCAAAGGCGCGGCCGAATTCGGCACCCGCGCCGAGCTCAAGAACCTGAACTCGTTCCGCCACGTCCAGAAGGCCATCGAATACGAAGTCTCCCGCCAGCAGGACGTGCTGGAGGACGGGGACAAGGTGATTCAGGAAACCCGCCTGTTCGACAGCGTGAAGGGCGTCACCATGTCCATGCGCGACAAGGAAGAGGCCCACGACTACCGCTATTTCCCCGACCCGGATCTCGTGCCCGTGCACATCACGGACGAGCAGCTCGAAAGCTGGAAGGCCAGCCTTCCCGAGCTGCCCGCGCAGCGCCGCCGGCGGTTCATGGATGAATGGAAGCTTCCCGAGCAGGATGCGGACATCATCACATCCGACCGCGCGCAGGCCGACCTCTTTGAGGCGGCGGTGGCCCTGTACAACGAGCCGCGCAAGATAGCCAATTATATGACCGGCCCCATGCTCCGCGAAATCAACCAGACCGGCGTGGAGCTCAAAGACTCCGCCCTCAAGCCCGAAGCCCTTGCCGAACTCGCCAAGATCGTCGACGGCGGCCTCATCAGCGCCAAGATCGCGCAGGATATTTTCAGTGAACTGTACGCCAACGGCGTCATGCCCGAAGCCTACGTCCGTGAAAAAGGCCTTGTGCAGGTGTCCGACACTTCCGCCATCGACGCCGCCGTCGCCGAAGTGATTGCGGAGAACCCCGCCGAAGCCGAAGCCTACAAGGGCGGCAAGACCAAGCTCATCAGCTTCTTCGTCGGGCAGGTCATGCGCAAGATGAAGGGCAAGGCCAACCCCGCCCTCGTCAACGAGGCGCTGGGAAGATTGTTGAAATAGGAGCAGAAGATTGGAGGGGGAGAGGGAACCCTTCTCCAGAAGGGTTCCCTCTCCCCCTCCAAACCTCCCCCCTCTCCCTCCCAAGACTTTCGACTTTATCGAATCCCCGCTCTCGATTTTACTGGATAAAAGAGCCTTCCTCCGTATGGGGGAAGGCTCTTTTGTCATATTCTGGAATAAGAAAGGAGAAAAAGAATGAGGCAGGTTCCCTTTTCTAAAGAGGATCTGCTCCAAGGAAAGCTGAGAACAGGGATTCAATAAACACGAAAGTCTTTGGAAAGGGAGGGATGGGGTTTGGGGAAGGGAGGGGAAAGCTTTTCTTCAGAAAAGTTTCCCCTCCCTTCCCCAATATTTCCAACCTACTCTATCTACCCGGCAATAAAAAGGCTTTCAGCTCATCCGGGTCACAGCCGCTGAACAGCAGATGCAGCGGAAAACGGTCAAGCACGGGCGAAAGGGCCTCATTCGTGTAAGGAACGCCGCGCATGGCCTCTTCCAGATCATAGATCTCGCAACTGCTCACCTCGTCGGTCAGGCTCTTGCCCGGCCCGGCCATGAAGAAATCGCCGTAAAAATGACACTCGACCACACTGCCCTGCCGGATGTCGTAGGAAACCTCCACCTTGCCCCAAGGGAACCGCTGCGCCTTGCGCTCCGTGAACGGAGGCGACGCGCCGTACGTCCAATCCCACGTCGAGTATTTGGCGTCCCGCAGACGGGTGATGGCGACGAAATCCGCCGCGTTCATCCGGTATTCATCCCCGGAACGGTGCTCCATGATCGCATCGCGCACGCGCTGCACCGTCAGCGGTGGCAGATCCGGAGAATGCACGGACAGATACTCAGCCAGATTCCCCACGCGGCTGCGGACAGAGGCCACGCCCTTTGACTTGTACTTGGCCGGATCCACATTGAGCGCCTGAGACAGTACATCGAGGTCGCTGTTTACCAGAATACAGCCGTGATGCAGATAACGCATCCCCCGGCGGCAGTGCGCCACGCCCGCCACTTTCAGGCCGTCCAGCATCAGATCGTTGCGCCCGGAAAAAGTCACAGGCAACCCGAGCTTTTGCAGCGCCTCGGCGATGGGTTTTCCGGCTTCGCTGAAGGCGGGCAGGGCTCCTTCCTTGTCCAGATGATGGATGAAGGTATAGTTGAGCGTCCCGGCGTCGTGATAGACCGCACCTCCGCCCGTCATCCGGCGCACCACGCTGATCCCGCGTTCGCGCACGAAATCGGCGTTCACTTCCTGACGGGTGTTCTGGAACCGCCCCACCACGATGGCCGGGCTGTTCTGCCACAGGATGGCGTAACCGGGATGGCCGGGTTCGATCCGGCCCAAGAAATATTCCTCAAGCGCGAGGTTGAATGTCGGGTCGAGGGAATGATTCACGATCCAATACATGCGGAACTCCATAAAAAAACTTTCATAATGGCGCAGTCCCATTATGAAAGTCCCAAAGGGCCGAGAAAACGGCAAAGAAAGGAGAAGGAATCCCCGACAGCGAACCGTCGGGCGTCGCCCGTAATCCTGACGACGGCGGCAAAGCGTTCTTTGCGGATCCCTTCCCCCTCTCCTTGGCTGTTTCTCGTTTACATATCGCCCGTCAGAACGGGCTTGCGGGCTGCGCCGACTTCATCGACGCGACCCACTTTAGTCCGGGTCGGAGAGGCATGCAACAGGTCGGCATCGGTCTCGGCCAATTCCGCGATGGAACGCATGGCCTCGATGAACGCATCCAGATCCTCGAGGTTTTCCGATTCGGTGGGCTCGATCATGATCGCGCCGTGCACCACCAGCGGGAAGTAGATCGTCGGCGGATGGATGCCGCAGTCGATCAGGCGCTTGGCGATGTCCATCGTGCTGACCCCGAACTCTTCCTGCTTCTTGTCCGTGAACACGCATTCGTGCAGGGAAGGCTGCGGGAAGGGCAGATCGTACAGATCCTTGAGGCTGAACTTGATATAGTTCGCGTTGAGCACGGCCAGCTCGCTGGCACGCTTCAGATCCGGGCCGAGGGTCTTCATGTAGGCCCACGCGCGCAAGACCACGCCGAACTGCCCCCAGAAGGGATGCATACGGCCGATGGACTGCCCTCCGGCGTCGACGGAATTGTCCACCCAGTCGAGCTTGCCGTCGGTTTCGACCAAACGGGGGCCAGGCAGGAACGGCACAAGCGTCTTGCTCACGCAGATCGCGCCGGAGCCGGGGCCGCCGCCGCCGTGCGGGGTGGAGAACGTCTTGTGCAGGTTCATGTGCATGACGTCGATCCCGATATGGCCCATGTGGGCATAGCCCATGATCGCGTTCAGGTTCGCACCGTCGCCGTAGACAAGGCCGCCGCGGGCGTGCACGAGTTCGGCGATTTCCTTGATGTTGGACTCGAACAGGCCAAGCGTGTTCGGGTTCGTGATCATGATCCCGGCGCAGTCGTCATCCATCAGGGCGGCCACGTCCTCAACGGTCAGGATGCCGTCGGGGCCGAGCGGAACCTTTACCGACGAGAAGCCGCACAGGGCGGCGCTGGCCGGATTGGTGCCGTGCGCGGTGTCGGGGATGAGCATCTTGGTGCGCGTGTTGCCCTGCGCCCGGTGCCATGCCTGAATGAGCATGATGCCGGTCAGTTCGCCGTGCGCACCGGCGGAAGGCTGGAGGCTGCACGCCTCAAGGCCGGTCACGGCGCACAGCATCTGCTCGGTTTCGTACAGCACCCGCAGCGCGCCCTGCGAATATTCGGAGGGGAACAGCGGATGCGCACCGGCAAAACCGGGCAGCGCGGCGATCTTTTCGTTGATCTTGGGGTTGTATTTCATGGTGCAGGAACCGAGCGGATACATGCCCGTGTCCACACCGAAGTTCCACGTGGAAAGGCGCGTGTAGTGGCGCACCACATCCAGCTCAGCCAGGTCGGGCAGATTCAGATCCGTCCGCACCATGCCTTCCGCCTCATAGGGGGCGGCGGGCACGTCCGATTCGGGCAGGCTCACGCCCACGCGTCCGGGGCGGCCTTTTTCCCACAGCAGGGGCTCGTTCAGTACGAGACTCGACACCCCGGGCCAAGACTGATTGCTCATCAGGCGATCTCCTTCAGGATGGCGTCGATGTCGGCGCGGCTCCGGGTTTCCGTAACGCAGAAGAGGTAGCTGTCGGCAAGCGGGTACCACTTGGACAGATCCATGCCGAACATGATCTTCTTTTCTTCAAGGAGGCGCTTCCACTTGGCGTCGAAACCGGCGGGAGCGGCCATCACGAACTCATTGAAGGTCTGGCCGGAATACACGGGGCGGAAACCAAGCTTGGCGAGGCCGGCCTTGAGGTATTCGGCCTTGTCGCGGTTAAGCTGGGCCATATGGCGGAGGCCCGTGCCGCCCATGCTCGCAAGGTACATGGCGCAGGTCATGGCGCACAGCCCGGCGTTGGAGCAGATGTTGGACACGGCCTTTTCGCGGCGGATGTGCTGCTCGCGGGTGGACAGGGTGAGCACGAAGGCGCGTTTGCCCTTGTTGTCCACGGTCTGGCCCACGAGACGGCCCGGCAGGTTGCGGACGAAGGCCTTGCGGGTCGCCATAAGCCCCAGATAAGGGCCGCCGAACGCCTGGGACAGGCCGAAGCTCTGCCCTTCGCCGCACACGATGTCCGCGCCTTGGCTGCCGGGGGTGGCCAGCAGGCCATAGGCCATCGCTTCGGTAAAGCCGGTGATCAACAACCCCTTGCGGGCATGGATCCATTCGGCCTGTTCGGCAAGGTGTTCGACCACGCCGAAGACGTTGGGGGACTGCACGATCAGCGCGGCGAGTTCCGCATCGTCCTTGAGGTGCTCAAGGCTGGTGCCGCCCTCTTCGGTCATCGTAAGGTCGCGCACTTCAATGCCGTTGGCGTTGCAGTACGTGTCCAGCACCGTGCGGTAATGAGGATGCAGGGCCTGCGAAACCGCCACGGCGTTGCGCTTGGTCAGGCGGCAGGCCATCAGCGCACCTTCGGCCAGCGCGGTCGCGCCGTCGTACATGGAGGCGTTGGCCACTTCCATGCCGAGCAGACGGGCGATGAGCGTCTGGAATTCAAAGATGCCCTGCAGCGTACCCTGGCTGATTTCCGGCTGGTACGGCGTGTAGGCGGTGTAAAATTCGGAACGGCCGGCAAGGGCCGGGACAACGGCGGGAATGTAGTGCTGGTAGCTTCCCGCGCCGATCCACGCGGAACCGGCCGCGGGCATGGAAGCGGCCAGGGCTTCAGCCTGCGCCGTCAGTTCCCACTCCGTCATGGCGGTCAGAGGAAGCGCGCCTTCGTGGCGGCAATCCGCCGGGATGGAGGCAAAAAGGTCCTCCACCCTGTCGGCGCCGACGACGCCGAGCATCTGCGCTTCGTCTTCCGCGGTGTGGGGGAAATAACGATGCATTACAGGGTCTCCAGATGCGCCTTGTATGCCGCGGCATCCAGCAGTTCGCTCACGCCCTCGGCGGATTCGATTTCGATGAGCCAGCCTTCGCCGTAGGGATCCTGATTCACTTTTTCAGGGGCATCCACCAGCGCTTCGTTGACGGCCTTGATGGTGCCCGCGACGGGCATGAACAGAGGGCTCACGGACTTGGTGGATTCGAGCGTGCCGAACTCCTGACCCTTCTCAAAGGTGTCGCCCACGGAAGGCAGTTCCACATAGGTGAGGTCGCCGAGGGCGTTCTGGGCGTAATCGCTCACGCCGATCTTCCACGGGGCGGAGGTGCTGATCCATTCGTGATCTTCCGAGTAACGCAGTTCGGCGGGAATGTTGGACATGATCGTGTTCCTCTCGTGCGGTTGTTTTTTATGGAATGCCTCCGGCGGCCGGGAGCCGCCCGGGGGGAATCATTCCCCCCAGACCCCCTCGAAACCGTCCGTATCCGCTCCTGTCGAAACACTGTTTCAACCGGAACGGATACGGACGGCCCCGAGCACGTCAGGAGTTCTCTTTTCGTTTTTCAACAAATTTCACTCATCCCCCACCCCCATTGCAAAAGTCCTAGGAGGATGAGGGGCGGGGTCCGGGGAAGGGAGAAGGAACCCTTCCGAAGAAGGGGTTCCTTCTCCCCTCCCCGGTTCTCAACTCTCTACAGACTTCCCAGCTTCTTGCGGGCGGTGCGGGCGGGACGGATATCGGTCACGGTCTCGACCTGAATCTTACGGCGCGGGTCGGCGAGCGTAAGCTTGGTGCCGTTCTCCAGCGGGCGGTTCACGCGGACAAAGCCGCAAACAAGGCCTTTGGGCGCGAAACCTTCCGGCTTTTCGGGGCTGGCGACGCTCGTGATCACGCCGTCGACGCGCCCGATGGACACGTCCGCCACGCAGGTGAGCACGTCGCCGATGACCTCGCCATCCAGCAGGACCTGCGGATGCGTGTCGTGATCGGGAGACGTCACCTTGCGGGGGTCAAAGCCGCAGTAGGCGTAGGTATACGTGACATTGCCGGAAGCGAGCGCTTCCTCAAGGGCGGAACGGCCAAAGAAATTCTTGGTCCAATTGCCGTTTTCATCCTTGGGCAGGGTGAAGGGCCACGGGTTGTTCACGAACGCCCACGGGCCTATGTCCTGTTGCGAAAGCGGGAGCACAGCCCCGGCGCGCACGGAGTCGCGGGCGGCCAGACCGCAGGGGATGACGCCTTCGTCCTTCCCGGCTTCGAGAATCCGGTTCCAAATATCCACGATCTTGTCGTAGGGAACGAAGATTTCAAAGCCCTGCTCGCCGGTATACCCCGTACGGGACAGGAAGATCGGCGTACCGTCGGCAAGGAAAATATCGCTGTTGGCAAGTTCGATGTCGCCCTTGAAGGAGAAATAGGGCAATTTGTCGAACACGGCCTCGGGGTCCTTGAGAAGCTTGGTCATGACGCGGACCGTAGCCGGGCCCTGAAGGTCAAGCTTGCCGTACGTCCCGGCGAGATCGCGGATCGTTACGCTCTTGCCTTCCGAAGCGGCCCATGCGCTGAGCGATTCGGCAATGCGTTCGCCCTTGCCCACATTGAGCACCACAAAGTAACGGCCTTCGCTCAGGGGGTATACGATGGCGTCATCCACCACGCCGCCGGACGCATCGAGGAACGCGCCGTAAGCGGCACGCGGACCGGACAAGGACAAATCCTTGGTAAAGGCCCACTGAAGCGCTTCCAGCGCGTCGGGGCCGGAAACCATGAGCCCGGCCATATGCCCGATATCGAACAGTCCGGCGTGCTGGATGACGGCGAGATGTTCCTTCACCGCGCCGGTGGGATACCAGAGCGGCATATCCCAACCGCCGAAATCAACCAGCGTGGCGCCGAGGGCCTCATGCGTTGCGTGTAATGCCGTTTGATGCAACATGAATGACTCCGTTTAACAGTCCCTGTTTGTGCGAAATCCCGCGCCGCCTGTGCGACGCCAGAAAGCCGACGGGACGCCCCGCCGACTCGAAAAACTCCGCAGACCGCCGGGGCGGCTACAGAATATAGGGCACCTTCAGGCTGAATCCCTTATAGACGATAAAGGTTTCGATGGAAGACACCCTGTCGTGACACTTGGAGAACTCGTTGGTATAGAAATCCAGCAGGCCGAACTCCTCATTGAGCAGCACGGTCAGGATAAGGTCGTGCCGCCCCGTCAGGACAGCCACGGAAACCACGCCCCGCAAGTGGGAGAACACTTCGCCCTCGCCCACAAGATCCGGGGAACGCAGCTTGATCGCCACCAGCGCCAGCGTGTGTCCGGGAAGCTTTTCCACATCGACCTGACCGCAGATGTCCAGCACGCCGTCTTCGATGAGCCGGGCTGCGCGGGTACGGACAGTCACTTCGGAGAGCCCCAGATCCGCGGCGATGTCTCGAAAAGAGGCGCGGCCATTACGCAGCGCCTTGATAATTGCCAGATTGGTTTCGTCGAGCTTGGTTTTCATGACATTCCGATGGGTCGGGGACTTGCGAAAGCCGGGATACACTCCCAGAACCAGTACGCTTTTTGCAAGAACTTTTCTTTCAAAAAAGGATAGTCCTTTTCATTTTTTTATTCAACAGAAATTCCTCCTTTCTCTTTTGTTAACGATATTTTTCACAGACAATCCCTACAGGAGCGCTTTTCTCGAAAAAACAGGGGAAAAGGCTATAAAAAGTATCATATCAACGCCGTTTTTTTCTTTAAAAGTATCTTTTTTGCAAAAACGGCACGAGCATCCGACATCAAAATTTTTCCCAAAACCTTTACTCCGATCGAAAAAAAACGCAGGATAATCCATTCCCCTCTTTCGGGGCCTCTCCCGTATGGGCAGCCGCTCCGCGCCGCAAGCCCCCTTCCGCCCCGACGCATCGTGAAGAGGAGCAAGCACCTCTTTCAAACGGCCAGTTCCGGCCTTATGGCGGCGTTGGAAGGTAATCATGAAACGGGCAAAGCCATCCCCTTGATATTCGTTCCCCGTTTCGGCATTCTTTCTTTCTGAAAAAGAACGCAATCATGAATACGTGAACGGACAACCGCACATGCAAAGGACTCTATGCTGCATAACGTCGATCTCATCCTGACGCTTGCCGGTGGCCTGAGCGCAGCCCTCGTGCTCGGATTCATCACCCAGAAACTACGCATGTCCCCCATTGTGGGTTACCTGTTGGCAGGCATTATTGTAGGCCCCTATTCCCCCGGTTTCGTCGCCGATGCGGACACGGCTTCCCAATGCGCGGAAATCGGCATCATCCTGCTCATGTTCGGCGTGGGCCTCCACTTCCATCTTAAAGACCTGCTGGCCGTCCAGCGTATCGTCCTGCCCGGCGCGGCCGCCCAGATCGGGGCGGCAACCTTGCTCGGCATGGTCGTCTCGCACGGTTTCGGCTGGTCATGGGCCGCCGGGGCGGTTTTCGGCATGGCCATCTCCGTCGCCAGTACGGTCGTCCTGACCCGCGTCCTCTCCGACAACAAAGCGCTGCACACCACAACGGGCCATGTGGCCCTCGGCTGGCTGGTGGTGGAAGATCTCTTCACCATCCTTCTGCTGGTGCTTTTGCCCGCCATCGTGGGCGGCAACGAACAGTCCGAAAGCGTCTGGCACGTCCTTGCCGTTACGACACTGAAACTCGGGGCGCTCGTGGTCTTCGCGCTGGTGGTCGGCCAGCGGATCATCCCCAAGCTCCTTGCCTATGTGGCCCGCACCGGAACCCGGGATCTGTTTACCCTCTCCGTCCTTGTCCTGGCCCTCGGCGTGGCCGTGGGCGCGGCCAACTTCTTCGGCGCCTCCATGGCCCTTGGCGCCTTCCTCAGCGGCATGGTCGTCGGCCAGTCCGAATTCAGCTCGCAGGCGGCCGCAGAGGCCCTGCCCATGCGCGACGCCTTCGCCGTCCTCTTCTTCGTTTCCGTGGGGATGCTGTTCAACCCCGCCTCGCTCATCAGCGACTGGCCCCTCATCCTCGCCACGCTCGGAATCGTCCTCATCGGCAAACCCCTGGCCGCCTTCATTGTGGTCAAGCTCTTCGGCAAGCCTTTGCGCATGGCCCTTTCCGTCGCAGTCGCACTGGCGCAGATCGGCGAATTTTCCTTCATCCTCGCCGCGATGGGCGTGAGCTTCGGCGTACTGCCCAAGGAAGCTTCCAGCGCGATCATCGTGACCGCGATCGTTTCCATCACCCTCAACCCCCTGCTCTACCGGCGCATCAACGGGGCGGCCCATTGGCTGGAATCCAAAGGCATCGGGCTCCCCCGCCTCGATGAAAACGAGCTTTCCCACCCCGAAGGCGCACAGCGCATCATTGTTGTAGGGTATGGCCCCGTAGGCAAGCAGCTCACGGGCATCCTCCGCGACAACAACCTCGACGTGGTGGTCGTGGAAATGAACATCGATACCGTGCGGCAGGTCAGCGCGCTCGGCGAGAAGATCATCTACGGCGACGCCACACAACGCGAAGTCCTGCTCCATGCGGGCGCGGAAGAGGCCGAGGGGCTCATCATTTCCTCGTCGAGCGCCCCGGCCGGGGAAATCGTGGAAGTCGCCCGCGCCATCAATCCCAACCTGCGCATCCTCGTCCACACCACCTATCTGCGCGTGGCGGAAAACCTCAAGTCCGAAGGCGTATCAGCCGTCTTCTCCGGCGAACGTGAAGTCGCCGTCGCCATGACCGAACATCTGATGCGCGACTTCGGAGCCACGGACGAACAAATCGACCGCGAACGCCGCAAACTCCGCGAACGCATGGCCTGATTATCCTCAACGTACCGTATATGCACAAACCGTGAAGGCTACTAGCCTTCACGGTTTTTTCTGAACAAGAACGCCGCGTTTTGCGTTTTCCCCCTTTCCTCCCCCATTCTTTTCATCTCCCCGTTTTTGCAAAAGTGTCGCATCTGCATCAGATTTGTCGGGCACAACCATCTAAAGTCCGTGGAAACATCATGATAGCCCGTTCTTTCACAACCGGCGGGCACTTTGAGGAGAGAACCATGACCGTATCCAAGAACGTGCTGATGGCGTTGCTGATCCTGAGCTATGCAACGTGGGGCGGCGGCATGATCGCCATGAAATACGCGTTCGAGTCGTTCACCGCCATGCAGGTGGTTTTTGCCCGCGTGGCGTTCGCCGGGGTCATCTATCTGGCGCTGTACCGCCTGTGGAGCCATATCCCCTATCAAAAGGGCGACTGGAAATACCTGCTGGCGATGGTCCTGTTCGAGCCCTGCCTGTTCTTCCTCTGCGAAACCTTCGCCATGACCTACACCACGGCATCGCAGGGCGGCGTCATCGCGGCCTGTTTCCCCCTTTGCACCGCCGTGGCCGCATGGCTGTTCCTCGGCGAAAAGCTGACCAAGAAGACCATTATCGCCATGCTGCTTGCCGTGGCGGGCGTCGCCGGGGCTTCCCTCGCCGCCGAAAGCTCGGATCAGGCGTCCAATCCCATTCTCGGCAACCTGCTGATGGTCGGTGCCGTCCTGTCCGCGACGGGCTACGCCGTGTGCGTGCGCTTCATTTCCCGGCGTTACTCCTTCCTGAGCATCTCAGCCATTCAAGCGCTCGGCGGGACCATCGTATTCCTGCCTTTCGTGTTCACGACGCCCATGCCCGTCAACGTCACCATGCCCGCAATCGGCGGCCTGCTCTATATGGGCCTCGGCGTGGGTTTCCTCGTGTATCTGAGCTTCAACTTCGCGCTCAAGCATCTTGAAGCGGGCATCGTCGCCCTCTTCGGCAACCTCATCCCCGTATTCACCCTTATCTTCGCCTTTACCATCCTCGGGGAACGCCTCACGCTGGCTCAAACCCTCGGTGTCGGGCTCACGTTCTTGGGCGTCATCATTGCTGCCCTGCCAGAAAAACAACGGCAATAACCGGACAGGGGAGAGAGCCTTCACACCAACGCTCTCTCCCCTGCTTCAGCCCCCAGCTTCTCTTACTGCAACAAAGCCAATAAACGGATTTTTTCTCTCAGCCACCCGCCACGTCCTTTCGAAACGCTCACTCCATCCACTCCTACCCAATCAAAGCATTCCCCCCCCCTCTCCCATCATCCGTTTTCACCCGCACGCGCGTTTGCCATTACCGATGAGGAAATCATCCTAACGCCGCCTCTCCCCTTACAGGCCAGCACGCCCCAATCACGCACGATACATATTCCGCTACGGCTTCCTCTACCCGCCATACAACGGGACTCCCTGCGTGCAGCCTCCCCACCAGTCGAAAATCTTTGG